>OATB01000032.1_pt1 | contig 199191 bp, 163 predicted proteins | sample 1494941 | NCBI WGS metagenome assembly OATB01 (sample SAMEA2579931, study PRJEB22360) | human gut metagenome | reverse complement strand
AGCTGCGAAATGCATCAGGATTTCGCAGCGAATGCCCGCGTGCCGCCAAAAAGGGCTTCGGGAAGGTTAGAAAATGCCAGTTCTGCGGTAAGCCTTCCAAACCAATGTCCTGGTCCGCCCCCTTCTCTTTCCGTACACTACCTCCATCTACAAAGCGTCCTTCCTCAGCTAAACCCAAATATAAGTCATTTAATAGAACCCTATAAAACGTTTGCTGTAGTCCTAAGTGTGTCAGTACACAAGGTGAATGAGGTCATCTAATCATGCCTGCAGGTCGATAATCTCTTGCTGCATCAGATGTCCTGTGACAATCGGCTGAATCGTCCTTTCAATAAGAAAATGAAATAATTCCGGATTCACCATTCCTCTCAAATTATTAATTATAAGGTTATCTGTAGGCATTGCCGCAAAAGAATCCAGCCCTTTTAGAATAACATCTTTCCCGGGAACTTCATTCCAGCGGATTTCCACTTCCTCATTTTCGAAATAAAATTTCACTTCACGGCTCACCGCCTCTTCTAAAAAGGTAATTCGGATTTTCAGTACCCGGCGGTTTTCTTCATCAGTTGAAAAGCTTCCTTGTGCGCCTACCAGATATTCTTCTCCATGCAGTTTTACGGCTGTCGTTCTGGCACCATGAAATCCAACCTCAATTTTGTGATTGTCCTCACCTTCCTGTATTTCTAAATAAAATCTGCCGTCGTCCAGGAAAAATCCCATCCTTGTAATTCCCTCGGAATAATTATTATGCAGCACCTGAAGGATTAACGGGGCAAGCCCTACATGCTTTTGCTCCATCTCATATATCCTTTTGTCAGCCCATTGCCTGTCATCCGGCACAAACTTCTGCCTTGGCTGTCTTCTCTTTTTATGTATGCTGTTCCGGTTCCATCCACCCTTTTCAATCAGCAAAAGATTGTCTTTGGTCCCGCTCACCGCCTTTTCTATATTAACAAGCCTGCAATAATCGGTCCTCTCTTCTGCTGATACAGTTTCCTTGCAGGTTCCAGGTGTAAAATCATTCTCAAAATCCCTGCCAATCACATCCATTAGAGTAGATTTTTGAAATATTTCCCTGCTTCCGGCATGTACTACGATTACCATTTGAAGGTCCGGATATACGATGACATTCTGTCCAAGCATTCCATTAAATAAAAAACTCCCCGGTCTGCCTCCCATCCAGATCTGATAACCATATCCGTTCCCGCACTTTTCCGGGGGCGTATCCACCTGCTTTGTTGTAGATTCTTCCACCCAGTCAGCCGGTATAATCTGCCGGTCTTTCCATTTTCCCCGCTGAAGATATAACTGCCCCAGCTTTGCCGCATCCTCAGGCAGCAGGAAAAGACCCCATCCACCCTTAGTGATTCCTTTCGGACATGTCTCCCAGTAATACTTTGTGATTCCCAGTGGTTCAAACAGCCGCGGTGTCAGGTATTCCGTCAGCGTCTCCCCGGTGATCTCTGTTACAATTGCGGACAGCATATAGGTATTCATACTGTTATAGTCGAACACCGTCCCTGGTGTCCCTTTGACAGAGGATTCCAGAAAGCTTTTCGTCCATTCATTTCCGGAAAGTGCACCTGCCTCATTATAAACAATACCGCTGGTCATGGTCAGAAGATTGCGTACCGTAACATTTTTCTGCCGAAACAGCCCCAGTATATTTTTCTTTTCAAAAATATCATGAATCCGGTCATCCAGCTCCAGCCTGCCCTCTGCGATCAGCATTCCCACTGCCATTCCTGTAATGCTCTTACACATGGAGTGGGTAATATGCCACATCCCCTGACTGTATGGTGCATAGCTTGCCTCTCCTATGACATTACCATTTCTCAGAATTAAAATATGATGCATGTTAATTCCTTCATTACTTTTAAGCTCCTCCAGAAGATCCCCGATCATTGCAGATGAAATCCCCTGGGTTTCCGGGACCGCCCGTAAAAATGCCTGTTCATAAGGCCCCTCCTTTGGAAAAGGTATCTTCTGCGGGGCAAATTCAACTTTACTGCGATCCGTTTTCCCATTTATCAAATTCCAGATCAGTTCAAAAACTGCCATCTGTTCTTTCGTCATGTTGTACTCCTCCGCTCTGTCTAACGCTGTTATAATCCTACTCTATGATTATAGTATGGAAAAACCTCATATACTACCTTTAAAAATTATATTTTCACAAAGAAACTATAAAATTTTTATATGGATAATCTAAAATATGTTTTCCAAACGCCAAAACTGATGTTATAATCTTCCTTATGACATTTATAAAAGTTGGAGGATTACTTTCATGTTTGGTACAGGTACACTGATTAACACTATTGCTGTTATCGCCGGAAGCGGAATCGGTCTCTTACTGCACAAGGGCATAAAAAAAGAACTGCAGGCATCCCTGATGTGTGCCTGTGGAGTTGCTACCATATTTATAGGTATCAGCGGCACATTACAGGGCATGCTGGAGTTCCAGAACGGCATGCTCGAAACCAAAGGCAGCATGATGCTGATCTTTTCCCTGGTTTTGGGTAGCCTGTTAGGTGAAATCATAAATATTGAAAAACGTATGGAACATCTGGGCGATAAATTAAAAAATGCTTTTCATGCCGAAAATGACGGCCGTTTTGTAGAGGGCTTCGTTAATACCTCTTTGATCATCTGTGTAGGCGCTATGGCTATTGTAGGCTCCATACAGGATGGTTTAAACGGGGACTTCTCCATGCTGACAGCAAAAGCCGTGCTGGATTTCGTCATCGTGGTTGTTCTGGCATCTACCTACGGAATCGGTGTTATGTGCTCCGCACTTGCCATCCTGGTTTACGAAGGCTGTATCACTCTGGTTGCTCATTTTGCCGGATACTTCGTAGCGGAAGAACTGATCGCCAATCTCTCCTACATAGGCTCTGCATTAATTTTCTGCGTGGGCATCAACATTGCTTTTGGAAAAAAGTTCCGGGTTGGCAATATGCTGCCCGCACTGCTAATTCCGATTCTCTATGCATTCTTAGGATAGCTTTCTAAGAACCCGATATGATGATCCTTTATGACTGCATTCCTAAAAGTCCGGCAGCATTCCGGTAAAATACTTTATCCGCCACCTCTTCTTTACCGGAAAATGCCTTTCTGCAAAGTTCTATGGAAGCCTCTACTTCACCAAACGGATAATCTGTCCCAAACAAAATCTTGTCCTCTCCCATTAATTCTACCAGTTCTTTCATCACCTCTGTTCCCTTAAAGGAAGTGTCTGTATATACATGTTCCCATTTATGCTTTCGAACCGCTTCTGCCAGTTCCAGATATTCCTTTCCACATTCCCCGCCTGCGTGTGCCGGTATTAAGATATACTGTGGATAGCGTTCAATTAAAGCCAGCATATAGTGAAGGGCTCCATACTCTTTTGGCGCTATATTCTGATAGGGACTCCCCTGTTTATAATAATCATTTACCCCGCAATGTGCTGTTACCGGAAGTCTTAATTCCCCAAAGACCTCAACTGCCGCAAATGTGCGCTCATCTGTCAAACTCACATTTTGCAGAATCGGATGAAGTTTTAAGCCTCTAGCACCCATTCTAATATCTCTCCTAAGCTTTTCCTGCATTTCTTTCATCGGAAGTGTAAAATCCGGGCTGGTAAATGGCAGAATTCTAGGTTCCAGCCTGGATGCCGCAAGGGTCTCTTCAAAACTGGTATTCGGCAGAATAGGCAGAGAAACCATATAATCCATTTGGTTGGATGCAATTTCCTCCCGGACAGAATCTAGTCCCCCTTTTTCCCAGATTCTAAACTGCCCGGCATCAATTAATGTATTGAGTGCCTCCGGATCATCCACAATAAGCGGTGCCTGATAGCCTCCCTCTCCCAATTCTTTAAAAGGATCCTTATATTTTGGTAAATGCTGTGGTGCTTTAAAACTTATATTCTTATTCTCATGAAAAATATCACCTAAATGTGTGTGGAAATCTATAATTCGTGTTCTCATTAATATCAAGGATACCGTTAGTATGATTCAGACGATATCGTCCTTTCCTAATATCTGCATAAATATATTTACTATATCTTGTACTGCAGTTATCCTATTTATGCATGCACGATCCTTCCACATATCATTTATTCTCCTGTTACGCACACTATCGATTACGGATTCAACCTTCCGAATTTTTTTAAGAACAATACTTTTTCAATTGCTTTATAAGCTTTTGCCCAATTTTCACTGATTATAAATTCCTTTGAATATTTTTCGTAGTTTTCAAACCAGCACCAGGAAATTGGCCATACATCATGCTCCGGCAGCGTATCAGCAAGGAAATCCAGCTCTTTTTCCACAATCTCCTCGTTTCCGGGGTAAAAAATACTATTCTTTGATTTTATATAATCAGACGGACGGTAACCATAAGACGGCCACTGGGCTGGATCCCGCTGTATAGACTTGTTCACAGCTTTGATCAGCTCTTTTTCTAACCAGTCATAATCATATCCCTCTAAATTTACATGTTTCATAGCATTGATTAATGAAATATACCCACTGGGCCCCATATCCCCCAGATTATCATCCTTCAATCCCTCCATCATGGTTTTTATCAAATCTAAAACAGATGGATAAAGTATGGATTCCTTATAGTGCTCAAGGATAAACGCGCAAAACCGCAGGTGAATTCCCCTGCTCTCTATTTTATTATATTCTTCATCAAAATTATAAAAACTGGCATGTGGAAAATCTTCGTTTGTAGGAACCGTAAAAATCCATCCCTCCGGAAAATTACTGTGACAATCCAGATATCTTTTAATTCCCACGTAAATTGGATGCTGCATATCATAAAATTCGATTTCATCCAGGACTTCTAATACATAATACAACCCGTAAGGAACCGAATTGGGGTTCCAGTTATCCGGATCAATCCCATTTCCGAATCCGCCATCTGCATTCTGATAATACATCAATGCATTTACAACATCTTCCTTACTTCCACCTGCAAAATAATAATTCCACTTTGCCAATTCCAATTCCCTGGCATTTCTATGTATCCAGACTTCAATGTGTCTCTTATCTACTTTCTTCATCATGATTGCCCTCCAAATTCTGTAATGGAATAAAATTACTATATTAAACTGCTATCCATTCCATTATACTTTCAGGCCTCCTTCGTTTCTTGTAAAAAAGCGACATTTTTATATGCCAGCTCCTTTGCCTCCTGAATGGACATAGAATGAAAACGCTTAAAATCATGGAGCAGATGAGCCTGATCCGTATATTGATATTTTAACACGGCATCTAACACATCAAATCTCACACGCCCTACACTTCCTGCTATATCATTCCACAAATATTGGTATCGGATTACGGAAGATAGTTGTTTGGGCGAAATTCCGATATTCTCTTTAAACAGCCTCTCTAACTGCCTGGTGCTGATATGCACATCTCTGGCGAGCTGTAATGTCCTTATATTTCCTTTATTTCGTAAAATCTCATATAGTGCATCTGTTACGACATGATTCATTCGCTCCGGATGAAAATGTTCCAGTAGATATTTTTCCGCAATGGCTTTTCGCTCCATCAGGCTATTCATGGTAAACAGCCTTTCTTCCAGTAATTTCTTCAATTGGGGAAAGTAGTATCCCACATCACAATACATGTTTTTAGCATCCGCCATGGATTCCTCGGAAAATAAAATAACTGCCCAGGCGTAAAAACGAATTGCAAAGGTAGATACTTGTCTCTCTTTTCCAGTCAATGAATGAATCTGAAAGGAATTGATATTAATCCCGGAAAAATCATTCGTAATCCTGTTGTTGGTATAGTCAATGTCAAACATAATATCCATACAGGTATCTGGTGTTATAACGCTTGTTACAGACTCCCTGCATTCAGGCCGTATAATCGGACTGGCCGTCCCCCAAAAGCACCTGATATAAGGTTTTAATGCTTCACATGGCTCAAGCTCCATGTATGTTTCATCTTGCTTAAAAGGCGTTGCCGTCAACGGTTTGTATATTTTATGAAACTCCATATTGATCTAAGAATCCTTCCCTTTTGTAAATCCGGTATCTTCATAACACTGCCGGTGAAGTTTCTGAAATACACAATTTATCATTCTTCTCCAAACATCGGCCTTCTCCAACAGTAGATTTTATTATATCAGATTACCGAGGATATTGTATAGATCGTTTTATTCTCTGTTTTGTTCTCTGTTTTGTTCGTTCCTTGTTTTGTTCCTTCCTTGTTTTGTATACCCTATGGTTTCTGTTTTTTCTTTTTTCGATATGCCTGACCGTACTGAAAAAGGGAATATGCCCAAAAGCATATCCCCCATATCAAACTTATAATTCCTGCTTATGAATATAATAATGCAGCGCCTTTGCGATAAATTCAGATGCTCCGGCACCATATTTTTCATCCATGACTTTTCTGCCGGTTTCCCCGGCATAGCTTTCAATCACCATATCCCAGTATCCTGTTCCCATATCGATGCCGATACTCGTCTCCTCTGTCAGATCCATCATCTCTTGAATGATATCCTGAATTTCTTTTGAAGTGGTATCTCTTGTCAAATCCGACGTCAGCCTCAAATACAAATCATCATTTTTTTTCAGGATATCATCTTTCTGTTCACCAATTTCTTCTATCTGCTCCATTAATTCCTGAAAATGCTCTAAATTGTATTTCATAGCCTCCGTGTATTTTTCAACACTGCCAAATTGTTTAACCGCAATTGGGAGTAAGGTTTCCTGGTCATCTTTCACCTTTTGGATAAATTCATTAAACTTATCCACACTGCCCCAGTATTTAATAACCTCTTCTGTCTTTTCTTTTTTGAACTGCTCTAATGCTCCGATATATTCACTCAGATCAAATTCTTTAAAACTCATACATTGTTCCCCTTTCTCCAGTTTCTCCAAAAGTCCTATCAGTTTGTCCAGCCTGCTGCGTTTCAAACAGAGTAATTTCTTTTGTTTCTTATAAGCTTGAATTTTATCAAAGCCTGGTTCCTCTACAAATTCTTTGATTTCCCTTAATTTGAAATCCATCTCTTTAAAAAATAAAATTTGCTGTAACCGCTCTAAAGCATCGTCATCATATAACCGGTAACCGGATAATGTAACTTCGCTAGGCTTTAAAAGTCCAATTTCATCATAATACTGCAAAGTGCGTATACTCACACCTGTTAATTTGGCAATCTGGCTTATCGTTCTCATTGTTATCAACTCCTGGAAATAATTAAGAAATAGTATACAAAAATCTGCCGGCGAATATCTCTGTTCTATTCTTTGATTTTATCATACACTATCACGTACCGTGAAAGTCAAGATATATTTGAAAATTATCTATTTGAAAATTATATCCTTTGAAAATTATATCTAAAATGAATCGTTAAATTTGTGGTTGAAACCGTACCTTTGTTTCGGCAAAAATAAATATATTCAATATAAAATCTCCGTAATTCCAATCCAGGAATTCCGGAGATTTTAAAGGTTTACCTGTTATGCAAAATGACAGGGGAACTGTTTGGTAAGTCCCTGTGACATTACGTCCGCCATCATCAGTGCTTCCTTTTCTATTTTTTCAAAAATAATGATGCTGTCTTCGTATTTTCCATCTATGATATAGACCGCTTCTGATTTTGTCATTGCCAGATGGTCATAAAGCATTTCCTGCCATTCCTGGGCGTGCCAATAAGGGTTAATACTGCCCAGAAATCCTGCGATCTGATCTGCATTAGCATACCAGCGGTTTTCTGCATCAGCTGCGGCAGTATGGTCACCTGACTTTGCTGCTTTTACAAGTTCTGCCGCAATTACCAGATGATTTGTAAATAACTCCTCAAACTTTTCTGCAATATCATCATTATAAAAAACCTTAAGCGCTTCCTTAAAATCCGTTGGATTACGAAGAAGCCGCTTGGTAACATATTTTTCATCAGGTAGTCCGAAAACGATGCTGAGAATTACCATACGGGTCCAGTATATGTGCTGCTCCCACAATAAACGCATTTGATCATGCAGCGCCTGTTTTTTTGTTCCGTTACATTTTGAATTGTGCTGCATCGGTATTTGAGAATTATGATTTGGTATACAGATGATCTGACCTCTGTATATTTTATTTACATCAAGTGCAGGATTTGCCACTGCAATCTCTTTTACGGTTGTATGAAAGCGTTGGGCTATACGCCATAAAGAATCCCCTGATTTTACTCTATACGGGTAACTTCCCGGTGGACATTGGTACATATATTTTACCTTTCAATCTGCCTTATTTGTTGTTTATTATATGTATTTTTATCGGGAATGTTCAGGCACCAATTAATTTATGATTTTTTATTTTAAGCAAAAAATCCCCGGTTTACCCATAAATATGGGCTACCGGGGAAATAAATTACATTATGGAATTTAAAATTACTGTCCCATCTGCTTAGCAACTTCAGCAGCAAAATCTTCCTGTTTCTTTTCGATACCTTCACCGGTTTCGAAACGAACGAAGCTCTTAATTGCAATTTTAGCGTTGTTTGCTTTTGCAACAGAATCAACATAAGCTTTTACGTTCTGTTTTCCGTCTTCTGCTTTTACATAGATCTGGTCTAATAAGCAGATTTCTTTTAATTCTTTGTTGATACGTCCCATTACCATTCCGCTAATGATCTTGTCATTTGCATCTGGTTTTTCATTTTTAGCCTGAACGGATAAAATTTCTTTTTCTTTTTCGATGTATTCCTGATCTACTTCATCTCTGCATGTATAAATAGGTTTTAAAGCTGCAGCCTGCATAGCTACGTTTTTAGCCATCTCTTTGATGTCATCATTTACAACATCTGTTTCAACGTCTACTAAAACGCCGATCTTTCCACCCATATGTGTGTAAGATGCAACGAATCCGTTTTCTTCTGTAACCTGCTTGAATCTTCTGATGTTCATGTTTTCGCCGATTACTGCGATCTGTCCTGCTAATTCTTCTTTTACTGTCTTTGTAGTATCTGCTTTCCAAGGTTCTTCCATGAATGCTTCGATATCTGCAGCATTTGTTTCCATAGCCTGAGCAGCAACTTCTGCAACATAAGCCTGGAATTTTTCATTCTTTGCCACGAAGTCTGTCTCTGCATTAACTTCAACTACAACTGCTTTCTTATCATCATCAGATACAAGAACTTTACAAAGACCTTCTGCTGCGATTCTTCCTGCTTTTTTCTGAGCAGTAGCAAGTCCTTTTTCTCTTAAGAACTCAACAGCTTTGTCCATATCGCCTTCAGTTGCTGTAAGCGCTTTTTTACAATCCATCATACCAGCGCCTGTCGTTTCTCTTAATTCTTTTACCATTCCTGCGGTAATAGCCATTTTATTGTTCCTCCTGAATTTGTATTTATATTGTAACTATCATTTGCGTTAATATTCAATTCTCTTGAAAATAACTGCATAATTACATTAGTTTCTATCTTAAATTTCTACTTTACTTAAGAAAGTGCGCACTAAATTAGTGCGCATTCCCCGTTTTCTATCAATATCGCTCTTATGCTTCTACTTCTGTCTCTGCTTCTGCATCCATGAATTCTTCAGCAACATCTGCTTCTGCTCCCTGGTTTGCTTCGATAACAGCATCTGCCATTTTAGAAACGATTAATTTTACAGCTCTGATTGCATCGTCATTACCTGGAATAACGAAATCCAATTCTTCCGGATCACAGTTTGTATCTGCAATACCAATTAACGGAATTCCCAGTGTATGAGCTTCCTGTACACAGATTCTTTCTTTCTTAGGATCTACTACGAAGATTGCATCCGGGATCTTCTTCATATCTTTGATTCCGCCCAGATTTTTCTGTAATTTATCTAATTCTTTCTTTAATGCGATTACTTCTTTTTTAGGAAGAACATCAAATGTTCCATCTTCCTGCATAGTTTCGATTTCTTTTAAACGGTTAATTCTGCTCTGGATGGTTTTGAAGTTTGTAAGCATACCGCCTAACCATCTTTCATTTACAAAATACATGTTGCAACGTTCAGCTTCGCTCTTAACAGCGTCCTGAGCCTGTTTCTTTGTTCCTACGAATAAGATTGTTCCGCCTTCTGCTGCGATGTCAGAAACTGCCTTGTATGCTGTATCAACCATACCTACAGATTTCTGTAAGTCGATGATATAGATGCCGTTTCTTTCTGTGTAAATGTACGGAGCCATTTTAGGGTTCCATCTTCTTGTCTGATGTCCAAAATGTACACCTGCTTCGAGTAACTGTTTCATTGAAATTACGCTCATGTTTTTTTCTCCTTTTTGGTTAAATTCCTCCGTGCACTTCACTCTTCCTCCAAAACCGGACATTCGGCACCGTCTTCGGAATCCATGCACGTGTGTTATTTTTTGCCTATGTAGTATAGCATATTATGGCAATGAAAAGCAAGGACTTTTTTGAATATTTAGAATTATTTTGTAATATGCTATATCTTTTCAAATTTTGCTGTTGCAAAAACAAAAAATCCCTCCAAAGCAGCTATGCCATTCACATATGCAGGAACTGCTTTAGGGAGATCTGAATTCTTTTACTTCTCTTTATAAAAACTTATTCATGGCGCAGTGCATCAATCGGATTCAGCTTCGCTGCCTTAACAGACGGAAGCAAACCAAAGATAATTCCGATCAGCATGGAGAAGATAACAGAACCGATAATTGCCGGAACGCTGATTGCCACCGGAATCTGCGATATTTTGGAGATCGCCTGGGCAAGGATAATTCCAGCTATAACGCCGATAATACCTCCAAGGCTGGTCAACACCGCCGCCTCGGTAAGGAACTGTCCTAAAATGCTCTTTTTCTTAGCGCCAATCGCTTTCTTCAAACCGATTTCGCTGGTTCGTTCCGTAACCGATACTAACATAATATTCATAACTCCGATACCTCCTACCAGAAGGGAGATACTTGCAATCCACAAAAGCTGATTGTTTGTAGCTGCGCTCAGCTCTTCTTTTTCCTTCGCGATCTGCAATACATCAGAAGCTTTGTATTTAATATTATCAGTATTTGTAACGGATGCATTTACGATGTCTGCACACTTCTTACCAATGGTGCTCATATCATCTGTACTCTCTGCTTTCATAACGATATTCTGCGGCTCATCATACTGATATGGGATACACCATGCTGAAGTGGTCAAATAAACAATACCGCTTGCTTCATTCCCTTTATAGTTGGAATAATCTTCCATAGAATTAATAACAGGCTCAAACTGATCACTTTTCACCACAACGCCTATTACGGTAAATGGCTCGCCTTTTATTTCTATGGTTTGTCCAAGGGGATCTTCATCCTGGAACAGGCTCGTAGCCGCAGACTCATCCAAGATTGCTACTTTACGGAAATCCTTGTAATCTTCTTGTAAAAATGGACGTCCGGTCTTCATTATGTAGCCGCAGGTGGCAAAGTAATCCAGATCCACTCCGTATACTCCGCCGCCATCCAGGCTGGTATTCTGATGGTAAATTCCATCTGCATACGCTCTTCGTGTATATAATGATACTTTCTCAACACCGCTGATATCGCTGATTTCTTTCTTTGTCTCTTCTGAGATTACCGGCACTCCCTTAGGCAGGGAGTCGTAATCTGACAGGGAATAATCATCCCAGTCACCCTGGCTAAGGCTCACTGTTACGGTGTTGTTGCCTCCACCGATCAGGTTCTTCTTAATCTGTTCATTGGTTCCCTGGATTGTGGAAACAATGGATATAATAGAGGCGATACCTATGATGATACCCAGCATGGTTAAAAATGACCTCATCTTATGTGACCAAATGCCCTGAAAGGACAATCGTATATTCTCTAACACTGTTCCACCTCCTAGTACATCATTTCACTGGTGTCATCAGCATCTTTTACTTTTGCACCGTTCTTAACATTTTTACCATATGGGAATGCGATTTTATCTTCGTTGGTTAAACCTTCTTTAATTTCAATGTACTGTGAAAATAATGTTTTTCCGGTCTTAACAAACTGCTGTTTTAACTTTTTATTTTCGTCTACCTTGTAGACATAGCTCTGTCCGTTTTCAGTCCGTACGTAAGCCTTGTACAAATAAATAGTGTCCGCATTTCCTGAACCGCCGCTGATTGTGATCTGCGCCGATTCATTGTTGCTCAATCCGTCAGCAGATTCAATATATGCCGTAAACGGATAGTATGAGGAATTTGAATTGCCCTCACCAAATCCATAGTTGTTGGAATCTTCCGGATAAGGAGAAATTTCTGTAATCGTTGCTGCAAAGCTGATACCGCTTTCATTTCCCATTCCCTGGACTACATCGCCTTTTTTGATGGTATCCAGTTTCAGTTCACTGATGGCGCCTTTTACATACAAACCTTCATCACTGGTAATCACTACGAAAGCTTTTCCGTCAATTTCACCAACACTGGGATCTCCTACGCTTTTTACTACTCCATTGATTGTAGACGTAACCGTTGCTTCATTTACTCCTCTTCTGGACTTTTCGATTTTCAGGTCTGATTCCCGTTTATCCAGTTCCAGTTTACGGATCTCCGCTTCTTTTTCCTTAATCGCCTGCTTTAGTTCATCTTCTGTATAACCTTCATCAAAATCACCCGGATCACTCCAGTCAACATCACCCGGATCTGACCAGTTGCCGTCCTTATCATCATCTTTAGGCGGATCGTTAATATCGGTTTCCTGTTTCTTGATTCCATCGCTTGTAAAAATCCAGGAGGTTCCCGGTGCATAACCATGGGTTACCTTGATGGTTCCATCAAATCCTATGGACTTTATGAAACCGCCCGTCAGAGAATCGGCTTCACGGATTTCAAGTTTTGCATGATAACCGCTTCGAATGGACTTTTCACCCTTTTCATCAAATCCCAGCATTTTATTTATAAAGGATCCTTTTACAATTGTTCCATCCTTACAGAAGAATACATATGGATTTTTCTTCGTTCCTTCACCCTTATAGGGTTCGGACTTATAATCCAGTGTATCATACGGCTTAATCGTAGCAGCCGGTGAATCTGCCGGTTCATTATAGTGGTAATTCAGTGTAAATGTACCTGCCGGCTTCTCTTTTGCGACCAGCGTATATTCAGCTACTTCTTCACCTTTAACAGTATAAGTTCCCGATGGATCTAAATTGGTAAACGTGGTGCTCCATTTGTTATCTGCTGTCAAGGTTCTCACATCTGCCTGCTTATCCCCATTCATCAGAGTAACTTTTACACCGGATGGATAATCCGTCAATGCATTCGTACCATGATTCCAGCCAATATTTACAATCACACTGTTTAACTCAGCAGGAGCCTCTGTGGATGGGGCTTCCGTCTGCTGGTTCGTCTCTGTCGGCGCTTCCGAACTGTCTGTCGGTTTGGTTTCCGGAGCATCTGTGCTGCTATTGCTTTCAGTTGCTTTAGTATCCGGAGTATTGGTATCCCCTGTGCTGCCGGTACTGTCCGTATTACCGGTGCTTCCCTGCATCTGGCTCATAGATGCCGTTACAAAATTATCGGTCAGAATTGCCCTTGCTTCATCATCAGGGTCATCGTCGTCATCAGAGGCACTACCAGGAGTCTGTTTTGGTATTTTGCTGTTCTTGGATGAATTGGGAAGCGGCGTTACCTTTTTTAATTTTTCAAGGTCATTTTTAGATCCCTGAATTTTTAAATCCAGTGTCTTTCCATCCAGTTCATACATTTCCAGGTTCAGTTCCATAAGGGTTGTATCATAAGAAAGCAGCTTATCGCCTACTTTAACTTTATCGCCTTCTTTTACATATACTTCATTCACAATCTGATCGGATGCCAGATGTACTTCCTGGCTGACATCAGATACGATATTGGCATATAATGTGCTTCCGTCTCCCATCATCCCCATTCCCTGAAACTGGGAAACCGGAATGACCTCTACCGGATCACCACCCGATTTTACTACCTTAAATATTCCAAACCCGGCGGCACCGACTGCGAGGACAGAAGCTATACATATACCTGCTATGGTAATTTTTTTCACTTGGTAACCTCCTCCTTTGGATTGCTTTCAGAGAGTTCTCCGTCAAATATATATACCGTCCTTTTTGCACACTTTGCTATGCCAGGGTCATGGGTAATCATAACAACCGTTACCCCTTCTTCATTTAATTTTTCAAATAGCTCCATAACCTGTTTGCTGGATCTGGAGTCTAATGCACCTGTAGGTTCATCTGCCAGAATTATTTTCGGATTATTTACCAGTGCTCTGGCAATGGCCACCCTTTGCTTCTGTCCACCGGATAACTGTGTAGGTTTAAATTCTATACGGTCTTCCAGCCCAACCCTTTCCAGGGCCTGTGCCGCTCTCTTCAGGCGTTCCCTCTTGTGCACACCTGCATAAATCAAAGGTAATGCAACATTTTCCAGTGCACTTTGCCTAGGAAGCAGCTGAAAGGTCTGAAATACAAATCCAACACTCTTCAAACGTACATCCGCTACCGATTCCTCTTTTAAGCCAAGTACATCCTGTCCATCCAGCAAAAATGTTCCTTTCGTCGGCTTGTCCAGACATCCGACAATATTCATAAGCGTTGATTTTCCGGAACCGGATGGTCCCATTATTGCAACATATTCACCTTTTTCTACATGAAGGCAAACATCCTTTAATACCGGGACAACCATTTTGCCCTGAATATAATCTTTATAGATATGATCTAACTCAAGAATCACTTTGTTGCCTCCATTTCTTAATTGCCTGCTGAAGCCGGAGCAGAACCATCACCTTCAATTGTTACAGGTCCCGGCGCTGATACGCTTCCTTCAGCATCATTTTCATCCATTGCATCATCTGGTCCTTCTTCATCTCCGGGCGCAATATTCACCGAACCACTTTCATCACCAGCATCATTTTCGTCAAAGCTCTGCATATCCATACTGCCAGCTCCGCTGTCGCCGTTCATGCTTCCTCCCGGCATAACGCCTTCACCACCCTGAAGATCGCTGTCGCCGCCTCCTTCACCGTCTTCACCATTCTGTCCGGCAAGATCATTGATGTTTCTGGTGACAGGCGCTCCATCTTCTATGGTATCATCTGGATAAGCAATGTAATCCTCTGCTGCTAATCCTTCTGTAATCTGATATTTCTGCAGATCTTCATCAAATTCTCCAAGAGTAACTTTTCGTTTCTCTATTTTATCCTTTCCGTCTGCCGCCCAAACATAGGCTTCTTCCGGTTTTTCTTCATCCAGGATCAGATAATAGCTGTCAAGCCAAATTCCGTCTTTACGGTCTTCCTGTCCGTTATCCATTTCAATGTAAACATGCTGACCCAGCATTAAACCGTCAGCAGAATCCAAAACTACATAAAACGGATAGTTACTGGAGGTCGTATCCGAACTTCCGCTGCTCATGTACATACTGTTCTGGCTGGATTCCGGTTTGTCTGTCTCTACTGATGTAAGTGTTCCCTTCCATGTTTTATTCTCATCCACTCTGGAACGGATAATAACCGGATTTCCTTCAATAATAGAGGACATATTCTGTTCATTGACTTTTCCTTTAACCCGGTAATCGCCGGTTGCCAGTACGGTCATGAACGGTTCTGCTTCTCCTGTGCTTGTTGTAGCAGTGCCATCTTTATTAATGGATTTTACCACACCTGCTATTTCACTCATCACGTCCGCATTTGCAATGGTCTTTTTCAGATTTTCAATTTCCACTGCTTTGGTTTTCTTTTCATATTCAGAGCGCTTTACTGAGTTCTGCGCAGTCTGAATCTGGGTTGTATAGCTCAGCTGCTCATCTGCGCCGGCTTCTTTCTTCTCTTTTTCCAGTTCAGCAATATTATTATTAGCCGTATCAATGTCCGACTGTATACGTTCCAGATCTATCTGTGCCTGATTCAGGCTGTCTTCGGATTCCTGGGTATCATAGGTAAATAGCTTATCTCCTATTTTAACCTCCTGCCCCTCTTCCACATAGATCTCCTTTATTTTCTTATCCTGGGACACTTCAATTTTCCAGGTTTGCTGCGGCTCTATAACACCGGAATATCTTCCGTTTAAGCCATCTCCGCTGGATAACCCTGCCAGATTTGCCACGGAATCCACATATACGGCATTCTTACCCGAAGCGGTACCTGTCCCTCTGAATTTGAAAAACCATATCGCTAAACCTATCACTGCCAAAACCAGGATAACTGTTATAACAATTATAAGTTTCTTTTTCTTCTTATCCATTGTTTACCTCCATAAACCCATAATAATGTTGATTATACCACCTGCCACTATGTGTGTCATTAAGAATTCATTAATTTCACATAAAATTCAAAAACCACCTTTTCCTGAATTTGCTGCTTATTCTGGAAAAAGTGGTTTCTTATAAATTTATGCTAATGGATATTTTTCGGTCAGACTCTGTACAAGTGCTAAAGCTTTGTCATGGTTTTCTTCCGGTGACTGAAGCATCATAGCAATTGCATCTGCAATCACATCCATATCAGCTTCTACCATGCCTCTTGCAGTAACTGCAGGTGTTCCAAGCCTTACACCGCTTGTCACAAATGCTGACTGGGGATCATTTGGAATTGTATTCTTATTACAGGTGATATTTACACTGTCTAAAATCTTCTCAACTGCTTTACCGGTCTGTCCAAGAACGGATAAATCAACCAGCATCAGATGATTGTCTGTTCCTCCGGATACAATCTTAATTCCGCGGCTCATCAGCCCCTTGCTCAGTGCCTGGGCATTTTTAACTATATTTCTCTGATATTCTTTATATTCATCGGATAATGCTTCTTTAAAGCAGACTGCTTTTGCTGCAATCACATGCATAAGGGGGCCTCCCTGGATTCCAGGGAATACTGCTTTATTGAAGTTGAATTTTTTAGCTGTTTCTTCACTGCATAAAATCAAACCACCACGTGGTCCGCGAAGTGTCTTGTGGGTAGTTGTCGTTACTACATCAGCGTATGGGATTGGGCTTGGATGAACACCGGCTGCAACAAGTCCTGCAATATGTGCCATATCCACCATCAGATATGCATTTACTTCATCTGCAATCTCACGGAACTTCTTAAAGTCGATGGTTCTTGCATATGCGCTAGCACCTGCAACTATCATTTTGGGCTTTGATTCCAGGGCAATTCTTCTTACTTCTTCATAATCAATGAACCCTTCATCGTTTACTCCATAAGGAACTGCATTAAAATATGCGCCGGACATATTAGCCGGGCTTCCGTGTGTCAGATGTCCGCCGTGTGCGAGATTCATTCCCATCACGGTATCCCCTGGCTTTAACATTGCAAAAAATACAGCCATATTAGCCTGTGCTCCGGAATGGGGCTGCACATTTGCATAAGTACATCCAAAAATCTCTTTTGCTCTTTCTATGGCCAGATTCTCAACAACATCCACACATTCGCATCCGCCGTAATAACGCTTTCCCGGATACCCTTCTGCATATTTGTTTGTCAGCGGACTTCCCATTGCCGCCATTACCGCTTTGCTAACCCAGTTTTCTGATGCTATCAACTCTATGTGGCTGTTCTGCCGCTCTTGTTCTGCTTCAATTGCCGATGCCACTTCTGGGTCTACTGACCTTACTTCATCCAGTGAATACATACTTAAATCCTCCTAAGATATTTTAACACATTGCAGTATTAATATATCGGTTTTTTCAAAAATTGTCAAGAGGTTTGACAATCTGCCTTTTTTCGTATAAACTATAGTAGATGACACAGATTCAGTATGAGATGAAACTTATTACTAAATTTGTCAAATACTGTCGAAAGGATTTCACATGTATTCAATTACAACATTTTACCTTATTCTGATCAATCTTACAGGTTTCTTTATTATGGGTCTGGATAAGAGCAAAGCAAAGCGCGGCAAATGGCGCATAAAGGAACGGACACTTTTTCTAATCGCCCTGGCTGGCGGAAGTATCGGTTCCCTGTGTGGTATGTATTTTTTTAGACATAAGACAAAACACCGGTCATTTGTGATTGGAATTCCTGCTATATTAATTTTGCAGGCAGCCGGAATTATTTGTTACTATTTTATTTTTTAAAGGAGACTCTCATGAAGAAACATTCTATCAGATTGTTATTATCTGTACTTTTTTTATGTGTGATATTTGTCCCTCTCTCAGGCTGTACGGACAGTGCACCCAAAAAAACCGTAAAAAAAGAACTTAATCTGATCCAGAACCTGGATGAAAATACGATCAAGTCTTTCATTTCCTATGAAGATATGATACATACCCATTCCAGCTCTGAAGAGATCAGCCCGGAAGCAGCAAAAACCATTAAATTATTTTTCAAGAACTTTACTTACAAAATCAAATCGACAAAAATTGACGGCGATCATGCGACTGTTGCCGTCGAAATCAAAAATCTTGATACGAATGCACTGGCAAGGGATCTTTGCAAAGCCTTAATCGCCCAAAGTGCTTCCTTAGAGAATGAATCCCAGGAAATCTCCGGTTTAACTCCCTATTTCACTTTATTACACAATTTTTTATCCAGAAACACCTATGACCTGATCACTACAGATGCTGAAATTACCCTTACCCAAAATGACGATGTCTGGTCTATTGACAATTCCCCGGAATTAGAAGACGCCCTGGTCAGCGGTTTCGTTTCTCAGTTAAAAGATCCTTATCTGATCACCCCCGAAGAGGTTTTGTCCATTTATATGGACAGTTTTAAAAAGCTGAATGCTAAAGACTGGGTACAGTACCTGGGAATGGAAGATATTTTTGCCACCGGCAATAAAATCTATCCGGAAATTGACCTGGCATTGGCATCCCAGATTGAGAAATATTTTGATTACAAGGTACACAGTTCCACACAAGACGATAATTATGCAACTGTCAATGTGGATATCACCAGCCTGGATCTGGAAAGTGTGCTTCATACATATCGTAACCTGCTTATGAAATATGCCAATACAACCGCCGCAATCCGGGCTACCGATTCAGAATTATCGGACAAGACTTCTTCCTATCTCCTGGAAGCCTTAAAAGGAAACAAACAGTCACTGACCAAGAATATCAATCTGAAACTGGTAAATGACGGCTCCAGCTGGGTTCTTCAACTCAATGACGGCTTTTCTGATGCCCTTCTTGGAGATATCAGTTCCGCAGTTTCAGCGTTCAGCCAGCCGGAAAGCGAAGAAGCTTCATAGACATATAAAAATGGAAACTGCAAAAACCGCAGTTTCCATTTTTATTTATTTTACTTTTATCTTTGCCGCACTACTGTAAGAGCCGTAAATCCGCTTACCGGCAGAGTCCATTTTGTAAGCACGTACTTTAACATAATACCTGGTTCCGCTTTTCAGCTTTTTCACTGTCTTATTCAGCAGCCCTGTATTCAGGGTCTTTTTATTCTTTGTAAAAGAAGAATTCGTTGCATAGAGGATCTGATGTCCCTTTGCGCCCTTTACCCCTTTTATTGATACAACCATCTGGGTTTTCGTTGTACTGGTCAGGCTGATCCCGGATACCTTTTTCACTTTAACCTTAGTCCACTGGGCATAAACTGTACGGTTCTTTGCTGATTTAATCTTTTTATCAGATGTAATTTTACTTCCGCCCTTTTTCTTCGTATACCATCCTTTAAACTCGTATCCTGCTCGTTTGGCAGATGGCAGGGTACCATAGAGTGAGCCGTATTTAATCGTCTTAGAATCTTTACTGGATTTACCGCCGTTTCCGTTAAACTTAAGTACATAATCCATTTTAGACGGTATTGTCACCCTATTACCCTTTTTCACCTTATCGTTACCGCTGCCTTTTGACTCCACTATTTTGCTGATGTTCCTGCAATTCTTACCGTAATCAAGCGTCAGGCCTGATCCATTAATTCCAGCATTCTGAAAAGCGTTAAAGTAAGCTTCTAATCCATCTATTTCATCGTCTTCCCCATACATCGCATCTTCATAGATCGGTTTTCTCAAATCGGCATTAATAGTAAGTTTCCCTTGAAGATTAACACAGCCGTCGAATGTACGTATCATATTATAAACACTCTTCGGTATATCCGGAGCCTGGCGTAAGCTGGTGCAGCCTGCAAAAGTGCCCAACATGTCTCTAGCATTATTTGAGATTGCATAAACCTGAGATAAGTTACTGCATCTATAAAACGTATAGCGCATAGCCGTCACGGAATCCGGAATTTCGGTTACTGTGATTAAGGAACTGCACTCCTGAAATGTACGAACCATCTCTTTCACACCACTGGGTATGGATGGTGTCTTCGTTAAACTCTTGCAATTATAGAATGTCATATACAAAGACTTAACCCCTTTTGGTATAGACGGAGCCTTCTTTAAACTTTCACATCCACTGAATGTATTTGTTAAATCTCTTACTTTCTCCGGAATCTTTGGTGCATCTTCCATACTGGTACAATCAGAAAACGTGTAAAATAAACTTTTTACATTTCCTGGCAGTACTGGTGCATTCTTTAGTTTCTTACATCCTGCGAAAGTCTCATTTAAATTCGTAACGCCTGAAGGTATTTTAGGGGATTTTATGAGATTTTCACAGCCAGAAAAAGTCCCTTCCATATTTGTGACTCCTGATGGGATAGACGGTGCAGACGTAACTTTTACACAGTCTTTCAGGTATCCTGCTATATTTTTAACCTTCTTTGGTATGGATGGTGCTTTTTCCAGATTGATGCACCCTGAAAAAGCATACATAACCTCTTTAACACTTGCCGGAAATGCCGGTGCCCTGGTTATACTGGTGCAACCCTCGAATGCTCCATTCAAATACTCTGCCTTTGAAGGTATGTCCGGAATCTCCAATAAATTCTTACATCCCGAAAAAATATACGATAAATCAGTAGCACTCTCCGGTAAATTAGTCACCTCTTTCAGCGCGGTACATCCGTAAAACGCACTGCTGATATCTTTGATATTCTTATTCTGAGGCAAGTCATTAAATTTTTCCATACTAATGCAATCCTGAAATACGCTTTTCAGATTTACTACGCTATCAGGGATACCCGTTACCGACTGTAACCTGCTACAGCCTGCAAATGCATACTGCATATTATTATCTTCAAACTTTACCCCACTTTCGAACTTAACAGATGTTATCTGCCTGTTTTTCGCAAAAACTCCGTTTTTCGCCCGATCACCTGTTTTTCCTACCACAATGGCATACTCTGCATTACTTATTTTTACTTTATTCGGAACAACCACATTGAGATCACTGCCAATATATTTCCGAAGAGTAGCCGTCTTCGTCTTTTCATTTACATCATAATTCCATTTACTTGAGAAATCTTCATATCTCCAAATAGCATATAATTTCTGATCCACTTTCAAATTGTATACTGTCTCGGACGTAACAAAGTTCCCTATTTTATCGGTGCTCCATCCGGCAAAGTTATAGCCTTCTTTTAACGGTATAGGCAGTTCTCCATATTTGTCACCGGTTTTAACAGACTTCCTGTCCGGATTAACCGTTCCTCCATTGGCATCAAAATAAAGCTGGTTATTTTCATATTGGCTGGTACCACTCTTTTTCTTCTGCGTCTCTTCCGGCATGATATCAACCGGCTCTGTTATGATGGCCTGTGTATCTGTTTCGAACTGGTCTACAGCATTTGTCTCCCTTTCTTCCCTCTGGGTTAAATCCTCAGTATCCGGTATTTCTTCCGTAATTATATCAGTTATGTTTTCTGTATCTGTTGCCATTTCTGTTTTGATTTCTGCGGATTTCTGCAATTCTTCTGTAACTTCCCCGGATTCTGGTTCCGTCTCACCCTTTTCGACTACTCCCACATTCGCAGTCTGCCCAGCCTCGTTATTCGCTTGCGCATTATCTGCTAATGCTGTGAATCCCGAAGTAGAAATTAGCGTTGCACAAATCAATACACTCATAATACGTTTACCTTGTTTCCATCTTTTCATAGCTCACGTTCCCTTTCCGACCGTATCCACGATCATTGAATTTTATTTATTATCAGTACCGAAGTATAAAAATCTGACATCATTTTTTCATCAAATCTTCATCATACTTCACGATAAAATTATAACACAATTTCTCATAAATGGATATTTTTTTATATACCACATCCCATTACTATTTAACTGGATACAACAATTTTTGTTATGAGACGGATCTTAGAATTGAGTTACTTGTAAGCAGCATAATGTGTGTAGTCCTTTGCTATCCTTCCTAACACAAAAAAATCCAGGCTGTCACAGAATCATTTTCAGTGAAATGACTCCCGTCCTCAGCCCGGATCGTTCATATAACTCAGTTATTATGTTTACTCAGTTTCTTTTTCTTCATTCTGTTGCGCTGTTATTTCCAGTTCCAATTCATCCAGCTGTTTCTCATCCACCATACCCGGTGCACCGGTCATCAGACAGGATGCATCCTTCACTTTCGGGAATGCAATTACTTCGCGGATGCTGTCTTCTTTTGTCATCAGCATAATCAGTCTGTCCAGTCCGTAAGCCAGTCCGGCATGAGGCGGAACTCCGTATTTAAATGCATTAAGCAGGAATCCAAAACGCTCTGCCGCCTGTTCTTTGGTGAATCCCAGCACTTCAAACATCTTCGACTGAATGTCGTTCTGGAAGATACGCACACTTCCGCCTCCAAGTTCGGTTCCGTTAAGAACGATGTCATACGCTTTTGCTCTCACAGATCCAGGATCTGTATCGATCTTATCTAAATCTTCTTCCATCGGCATTGTAAACGGATGGTGCATTGCCGCAAAGCGCTGCTGCTCTTCTGACCACTCCAGAAGCGGGAACTCCGTAACCCAGAGGAATTTGTAATCATCCTTGGAGAGGATGCCCATATTTCTTGCGATTTCGAGACGAAGGTTTCCTAACACATCCCAAACAACTTTATTTTTATCTGCTGCAAAAAGTAATAAATCTCCGGGTTCTCCACCCATTGCCGCAACTATAGCATTTAACTCTTCTTCAGTCATAAATTTAGCAAAAGAGGACTTAAAAGTGCCATCCGGATTAATCACCAGATAAGCAAGACCTTTGGCACCATAGCCTTTGGCGAATTCAACCAGTGCATCTATTTTCTTACGAGGCATGCTTCCCTGCCCTTTGGCATTGATCCCCCGTACACTTCCCCCGTTGTCAAGAGCTCCTTTAAATACTACAAAACCGCAGTCCTTTACAACTTCTGAGATATCTTTTAATTCCATGCCAAAACGGATATCCGGCTTATCAGATCCATAACGGTCCATTGCATCCTGCCATGTCATTCTCGGTATCGGAAGCGGAACATCAATACCAATTGCTTCCTTGAAGATCTTCGCAAGCAGCCTTTCGTTCACTTCAATGACATCATCAATGTCTACAAAAGATAATTCCATATCGATCTGTGTAAACTCCGGCTGTCTGTCTGCTCTTAAGTCCTCATCGCGGAAGCATTTTGCAATCTGGAAGTAACGGTCATAACCAGAACACATCAGCAGCTGCTTAAATAACTGAGGAGACTGTGGAAGTGCATAAAAATTACCGGGATGTACGCGGCTTGGTACCAGATAATCACGTGCTCCTTCCGGAGTGCTTTTAATTAAAATCGGCGTTTCAATTTCCAGAAAGCCTTCTTCTGCCAGGAAGGTACGCACAGAAGTGGCTACCTTACTTCTCAACATCAGGTTTCTCTGGAGATTTGGTCTTCTAAGATCTAAATAGCGGTATTTTAAACGAAGTTCATCCTTTGTCTGGATATTTTCTTCTACCGGGAAAGGTGGTGTATCAGACTCTGAAAGGATGCGCAGTTCTGTAGCCCGCAGCTCCCACTCTCCTGTAGCCAGATGTTCATTTACAGCTCCGGAACGGTTTTCTAAAATTCCTTTTACTGCAATTACAAATTCACTACGCAGTTTTCCAGCTTTTTCAAAACCTTCTGTACCAATATCATTTTCATCAAAAACAATCTGAAGTATCCCTGAGCGGTCTCTCAGATCCACGAAAATCAGACTTCCAAGATTTCTCCTTTTCTGTACCCAGCCCATTGCAATGATCTCGGTACCAATATCGGTCTTTGTAACCTCCGCACATCTGTGTGTTCTCTTAAGGCCTTTCATTGATTCTGCCATTCTCTTATCCTCCATCATGAAAGCGGATATTTTTCCTCCGCTTTATTACTTTTTATGCTGTGCCAGAGTATGTCTCAGACACGCTCTAGGCAAATAATCCGGGAATATCCGTCAATGCTACTTCTGTCTGTTCACCGGTTTCCATATCTTTAACCCTTGCTACACCTTTTTCAAGCTCGTCGGAACCGATTACTACTGTTTTTTTCGCTCCGAGTTTATTCGCATATTTCATCTGAGCCTTTACACTGCGGTCCATGTAGTCTGTTTCCACAATTATGCCATGGCTTCTGATCTCATTTACTAATTTATATGCTTTTGCTTTTGCTTCTTTTCCCAGTATTCCCACATATAACTCAACTGCATCTTCTTCCGGCAGCTTAACCCCTTCTTTTTCCAGGAAATACAATATACGCTCGATACCCATTCCAAATCCTACAGATGGGATATCCTGCTTTTCATCTATTTCATGGATCAATCCGTCATACCGTCCACCGCCGCAAAGTGTAAATCCTTCGGAATTTACGAATTCAAAAACAGTTTTTGTGTAATAATCCAGTCCTCTGACTATTCCGGTATCTATTTCATAAGGTACATTGAGTTCATTTAAAAGTGTCTGTAATTCTTCAAAATGTGCTCTGCACTCCTCGTCCAGATATTCAATGGTTCTGGGGGCCTTGTCTACTATGGATTTGCAGGTATCCACCTTACAGTCCAGAACCCGAAGGGGATTCTTTAGCATTCTTTCCCGGCAGGTGGGACACAGATGTTCTTCATGCTCTTTTAAGTACGCAAGCAGGGCATCATTATATGTTTTACGGCATTCCTTGCAGCCGATACTGTTAATATGAAGCTTTGCATCAGATAACCCTAATTTACGGATCAGTGTTGAAACCAGGGAAATTACTTCCACCTCAGCCAAAGGACTTTTAGATCCCACAAACTCCACCCCAAACTGATGATGCTGTCTGAGCCTTCCGCTCTGGGGCTTTTCATAACGAAATGCAGGGGTCACATAAAATAATTTTGTTGGTGCTGGCTGTGCATACATATTGTGCTCCAGATATGCTCTCATAACCGGTGATGTTCCTTCCGGTTTTAAAGTAATACTGCGGTCGCCTTTATCTAAAAATGTATACATCTCCTTTTGAACCACGTCTGTCGTCTCTCCAACTCCACGCTGGAAAAGCACGGTATGTTCAAACATGGGGGTAATAATTTCAGAGATATGATACGTTTTTGCAATATCTCTTGCAATTTTCTCTATCAGGGTACGCTTGTGCATCTCTTCTCCGTACCAATCCTGTACTCCTCTGGGTGCCTGTGTAATCATGACATATCCTCCTCTATTTCAATCTCTAAATTTTCTCTGTCTAATATTTCTTCTATTCCATCTTCATGTATGACTCTTAAAAATGCAAGGAATATTTTCATATCGAAATTCTTTACCTCCGCAATCATCAGCTCTACCGCAGCATCCATATCAAAAGACCTGCGGTAAGGGCGGTCAGAAGTTAAAGCTGCAAAGACATCACACACTCTTAAAATCCTGGCTCCGATGGGGATCTCCTCCTCAGCCAGATTAGATGGATATCCGGTACCGTCATAGTTTTCATGATGGTGCAGGATACTCTCCAGAATCGCCGGGGAATACCCCTCTTTATGCAATATCGCATAACTGAGCGTAGAGTGTGTACGAACATACCGCATCTCTTCAACCGTTAAGGTTTCTTCTTCCCGACCATAGATATATTTTGCAAGCTCCATCTTGCCTATATCATGGAGAAAACCTGCTATAGCCATTTCTGCGCAATCATTCTCACACAGCCCCAGTTCTCTGGACACACGGCTTGCCAGATTGCTGACACACATTCCGTGGGCAATCTCTTTTGCAAGATCTATTTGTATGATGTGACATGTTCGTTGTTTACGAGTTTCTGTCATTACAATTCCCCTTCGTATAATAAGAAGCCTTTACGCTTCCGCTCTATCATTTCATCAATACGTTCGATATAACCTTTAATATCTTTAACATTTTCGATTCGCTCAATATGTTCTTCATCCAGAACAAGTTTCGTAGCTGCGCCCGCTCCCAAAGCCAGGATGCTCTGTTTTTCTTCCATAATCAGAATATTATAAATGCCAGCCTTATCTGGTTTGGCATAACCAACATTTTCAAAATTACCCGCCATATTCTTCTGCCGGTACAGGTAATAGGGTGACAGACCGCTTTTGCTTACATAAGCGGAAGTCATATCCATGATATCCTGATTATTTGTAAATGTCATCTCTTTATACTGGTCTTTAAACATGTTCAACCTTGCCGCGCGTTTCACTGCAAGAGAATGCACCGTTATACTTTCCGGATCCATCTCCACAACTTCCCGCAGCGTGTGCTCCACTTCTGCTTTCCCTTCACCTGGAAGTCCCACAATCAAATCCATGTTAATATTGTCAAATCCGGCTTTCCTCGCCAAAGCAAATGCTTCTTTGGTCTGTGCCACTGTATGGCGCCTGCCTATAATATCCAGAGTCTTATCATTCATAGTCTGGGGATTGATCGAAATCCTGGTGACAGGAAACTTACGTATCGCCTGCAATTTCTCCGGAGTAATGCTGTCAGGCCTGCCGGCCTCTACCGTATATTCCTTTAGCCTGCTAAGATCAAAACATTCCTCAATCTTATTCATGAGCCGCCTAATCTGCTCTGGTTCCAGAGTGGTGGGCGTACCTCCTCCTATATAAATCGTATTCAGCTCACGGTCTTTATAGAGTTGTGCCGCAAATTCCATTTCCCTGCAAAGCGCATCCAGGTAAGCATCCACTTTATGTTTCCATACCGACAACGGACTGGAACTAAACGAGCAATACAGGCAGATACTTGGACAAAACGGGATACCTATATATAGACTATAACCATTTTTATAATTTATATCCTTTAAAATGTAACGTTCGCGGTTGGCAATCATCACACTTAGTGAAGTTTTTTCATTACTGCAATAATATGTATGACGCATATAATCCGCTACCTCGGTATTCTTAAGCCCCTGCTCTAACAGAGCCATTGGAATTTTCGTAGGGCGGATACCGGTAAGTGTCCCCCAGGGAAGTTCCTGTCCAGTGCGGTCCTTCAGCATTTCATAAAGCAGGCGTTTCAGTCGGTTCTTTGTATCCTTGCGGTCTGCATAATAGTCTACTTCAATACTTCGTCCATCCAGCTTTACATGATCCTGCCCATAAAATGTTATGGCAATGCCGGTATCACTATAGGAAATGATTATCTGAAGTTCAAAAGGATCTTCCAGCAGATCTTCCCCGTAATAGACAGGTACATCCACCCCCGGATAAAAAGCCCTTACCAGTGAATGGATATCATATTCGAAATCTTTCTTATTCAATTGTACTGCAATCATCATTCTCTCCTGTAAAACGCTATTAAGCAAAAGGATTATACTTTTTCTCGTGCGCGATATCTGTCATCGATTCATGTCCCGGACAAACTAACGTATCCTCCGGTAAGGTATTTAAGAGACCTTTTACAGATTTCGATAATTCCGCCTGGTTTCCGGTAGGAAAATCTGACCTGCCGATACTTTCACAAAATAAGGTATCCCCGCTGAATAATGTCTTTTCTTCCGGCAGGTAATAACATGCTCCGCCTTTTGTATGTCCCGGTGTATGCAGGACCTTAATTTTAAAGCCTGCGAGCTCTGCTTCTTCCTGATCCTGAAAGAACCGGTCTGCCTTTATTACAAACGGCAGTCCAAACATGGTGGATAAGTTTAAATTGTTATCCTCTGTGATTACCTTTTCCTGATCCAGTATACAAACAGGAACCTGAAATTCCTTCTTCAAATCCATAGCTGCACCGATATGGTCAAAATGACCATGGGTTAATAAAACAGCTGCCACTTTAACCTGCAGGCTCTTTACCTTTTGTATAATTACCTGTGCCCTGTCTGCAGGATCGATAATAACAGCTTCTTTATTTTCTTCGTTGACTGCCAGGTAACAATTGGTCTGCACCATCCCCAGCACCATTTTCTCGATATGCAGCTTACTCATACAACCTACTCCTTATCCGGTGGTACGTTCAATATCAATTACGCTTTCCACCTGTCTGATTTTTTCAATAAGACTGTTTAATACTTCCCGTCCCGGCACGTCAAAGCTCATGGCAATGGTAGCCGTTCCCTGTTTGCTTGTTCTGGAATTTACACTGGTCACATCAATCTTCCGTTCGGTAAAGATCCTGGATATGTCCACCAGCAGTCCTGTTCTGTTATTGCCGTAAATCTTAATCTCCGCCGTATACAGTCCATTAGTTCCGTTCTCCTCAGGCTCCTGCCATTCGGCATCGATTAAGCGTACTCTGTCTTCACCGCCCAGATTAACAATATTTATGCAATCGGTTCTGTGAATCGAGACACCTCTTCCTCTGGTAACAAAGCCAACGATTTCATCTCCCGGTACCGGACTGCAGCACTTGGAAAAACGTACTGCAACATCATGGATGCCTTTTACTACAATCCCGCTTTTCGTTCTGGCTATACGTACTTTTTCTTTTGATTCTGCCGCTTCAATGATATTCTCATCCGTGATCTGCTTTTTATGCTGCTTCTGGTACTCCTCCAGAAGTTTGTTCACCACCTGGCCCTCTTTCAGACCTCCATGTCCAATGGCAGCCAATACCGACTCCCAGTCCCGGAATCCATATTTGCGCATCACACTTTCCATATATGCCGGCTTTGTAATATCGCTTTGTACAATTGCTTTTGATTTGCAGTACTGTGCGAACATTTCCTTGCCTTTGATAATATTATCTTCTTTTAATTCATTCTTAAACCATTGGTTAATTTTATTTTTCGCCTGGGTGCTTTTTACGATTCCCAGCCAATCCCGGCTTGGTCCTCTGGAATTCTGTGAAGTTACAATCTCAATCCGGTCTCCGTTTTGAATCACATAATCAATATTCACAAGCTTTCCATTTACTCTGGCACCAATCATCTTATTTCCGACAGCACTGTGAATGCTGTAAGCAAAATCAATCGGTGTTGATCCATTTGGAAGATTCTTCACATCCCCCGCCGGTGTGAAACAGTATACGTTCTCGGCAAATAAGTCCAGATCACTTTTTAGCAGGCTCATGAATTCCTTGTTATCGGACATATCCCGCTGCCACTCCAGGATCTGACGCAGCCAGCTTAATTTTTCTTCTTCCTGCTCTGCCACTCCCTTTTTACCGTCGGAGCTTTCTTTATATTTCCAATGGGCAGCAATACCGAATTCTGCTGTCCGATGCATTTCAAAGGTACGAATCTGAATTTCAAAAGGCTGACCGCTGGGGCCAATCAAGGTGGTATGCAGGGATTGGTACATGTTGGGCTTAGGCATCGCAATATAATCCTTAAAACGCCCCGGAATCGGCTTATACATCTCATGAATGACCCCAAGAGCTGCATAACAATCCTTTACCGTGTCCACAATTATCCGAACTGCAAACAAATCATAGATCTGTTCAATCGTCTTTTGTTGATTGACCATTTTCTTATAGATACTAAAGAAATGTTTCACCCTGCCATCGATCTGCGCTCTGATCCCGGCGCTCTCTACATGGAGGCTGACTTCATCGACAATACTCTGCACAAACTGCTCCCGCTCTGTTTTGCGCAGTGAAACCTTTTCCACAAGGTCATAATACACTTCCGGTTCCAGATATTTCAGTGAAAGATCATCCAGTTCCACTTTAATCTTGGAAATACCAAGCCGCTGGGCAATGGGTGCATAGATATCCATGGTTTCCCTTGCCTTTTCTTTCTGCTTTTCCGGCTTCATATATTTCAGAGTCCGCATATTGTGCAGCCTGTCAGCCAGTTTAATCAATATAACCCGGATGTCTTTCGCCATAGCCAAAAACATTTTACGCAGATTCTCCGCCTGAACTTCAACTTTATCCGCTGAATAGGACAACTGTCCCAGTTTGGTTACGCCATCCACCAAAAGCTCCACTTCTGAGCCAAATTCCCTGCGCACCTCTTCGGAAGTGAGCACCGTGTCCTCCACCACATCGTGCAGAAGTCCTGCCACAATGGTTTCTTTATCCAGCTCCAGGTCTGCAAGAATAATTGCAACACTTAATGGATGGATAATATACGGCTCTCCCGATTTCCTCTTTTGATCCTGGTGGGCATCATTCGCAAGATGATACGCCTTTTCGATCAACGAGATATCCGTAGACGGATGATATTTCCGGACACTGCCAATCAGCTCTTCATACAGGATATCCGGGCTCGTAAAATCAGCCATGCCCTTTATAATGGCATCCGCCTTTTTAATCTTATCTAATTTTTCATTTTTAATCGTCCCATTCTCTGGCATTCATATCACCGTCTTCTAATTGTTATATTCGCTGTTTACGTCTATATCCCATCATAACAAAGCACAGACTGAACATCATATCCTTTCAGGCGTGCTCTGCCTTTCAGCCCCGCAAGTTCCATTAAAAATACAATCTTAACCACTTCTCCGCCCAGGCTCTCGATCAGCTTAATGCTCGCTTCTATCGTTCCGCCCGTTGCGATTAAATCATCAATAATAACCACTTTTTGTCCTGGCTTTATGGCATCCTTATGAATTTCGATTTCCGCACTGCCATATTCCAGGTCATATTCCTCGGAAATTGTCTCACAAGGCAGTTTCCCTTTTTTCCTCACAGGTACAAAGGAAGTATGCAAATTATATGCCAGGGGCATTCCAAAAATGAATCCTCTGGATTCTGTTCCAACAATTACATCTACCGGTATGTCTTCAATTAACTCCTGCATAGAGTCTATTGCAAGCTTTAATCCGTCTGCATCCTGCAAAATACTGGTAACATCTCTGAAAATAACTCCTGGTTCCGGAAAATCCGGGATACTTCTTACATAATCATCTAGCTTCTTCATCCTGTTCTCCATTCTATTTCATTCTTCTTTATTCCTTGGCGCAACAAGCCAAACAGACGCGCTTACAGAACATTTGGCAATTGCCGGGAGGGGTCAAACCCCCGCCGTTCACGACGGGGATCTGACTTATAATTTAACTTATCCATAAGTATATCATTTATCAATCGAATTATCAATTGTAAACTCCTTCAAAATTAGACGCAAAAAAAGATGCAAAATGGTATATTTGCATCTTTTTCCTGTTATATTGTCGTATTATGTGGTTTTTTTCTGCTTATGGGTATGATTTCTGCTTACGTCTCAGGTTACTATCTTCTTACAAGCCAAACCGGTACCATTTTCAATTTTTCCACTCCACTACATCATGCATCGCTTTTCTCGGTCGTGCACACGGATTTTCATCTGCATAGCCCAGTGTGAATGCTGCATACAACTCCCCTTCTGTATTTAACCATGCCTGAAGTTCATTATATGCAAAAAACGTATCACAGATCCACAAACTTCCTAAACCGGACTCAGCAGCAGTAATTGACATATTCTGAATTGCCGCTCCAATGGATTGTGCATTGCAGATTTCATATATGCGGTTTTCCGTACCAATAGAACGTGATAGGCCTATCCCCAAAGTATTAATCACAAAAATCGTAACCGGCGCCTGCCTCATAATCTCCAGTGTATGGCGCGCCCCGCTCAGATGCTGTTTGCTGTCTGGAAGCATGGGATCTTTCTCTTCTCTAATCAGTCCCTGTTCCATTGCCCGCAGCATATCTGTTTTGGCATTACCGGAAACTACCACAAACCTCCAGGGCTGCCTGTTTTTCGAGGATGGTGCTAGAATCCCCGCCTGAAGTATATCTTCTATTAGGTTTTGAGGTACGGGAATATCCTTGTATTTACGAATGCTACGTCTGTCTGTAATAGCACTTAACATATCTCTTACCCTCCTGTTCAATGATTTTATAAAACAAAAAATAGCCTCCTTTATGGAAGACTACTATTATATAGATAACAAATATTTTTTTAATGCGGAAGATGGGACTTGAACCCACACGATATTGCTACCACAGGCACCTGAAGCCTGCGCGTCTGCCAATTCCGCCACTTCCGCGTTTTATGTAGTTACTTGCGCAACTTACATGTTACATAATACAATATTTATTCCGTCTTGTCAACAAGAATTTTTAATTTTTTCAATAATTTATACAAATAAAAATTTTTTAACTTTTTTCGATTTTAGTGTTGACATCTGTTCCAACCAATGCTATAATTCTATCTGTTCGCAGCTGAGAGCAACACACTACGGCGAATATAACTACATAGGCGGGAGTGCTGGAATTGGCAGACAGGCAAGACTAAGGATCTTGTGTATGCATGTACGTGTGGGTTCAAGTCCCATCTCCCGCATAGTTGATTAAAAAGAAGAATACCATGTTTAATGGATATTCTTCTTTTTTGTTTAACCAAACTGTCTCAACTTTTGACTCATCGTTAATTGGCATATTTTATTCTCCATATATCATAGAATTTTATGCTATTTAATCGCCAGATTCCGCCAACATTATATTTATAGAGCAGATATTATTATTATTCAATATAGTTCAGATCAATAATATCTGACATCCCTAACTGAGACGAGATAAATTTTAATCCTGATCTTATCTTCTCACGGCTATAATTATTAGCCAATAGAAAATCATTGCTTTGTTCATTTAAGTAGAAATAAAACAATAGAGCTTTTTCTAAAGCACGATCCTCTTTCTTACTAATACGCTGATATAATTCTTTTTCAACATCGTTTATATTCCCAAGATCTACCTGACCATATAGAGTTTGAAGAATTCTCTTTTCTTCACTTTTTAAATCACTAGAAGTTATATCTATTGGCAGTTCAGTGTCTCTGTTAAAAACCAATTTGACCAAAGTCCTAATAACATCCCTATTCATACGCATAATATAATCTTGCTCATACATTAAAAGTGTTCCTCCTTTTTATAATGGGGCATTCACTATATCTTTAGCAGGAAACAATTTCCCTCCTGTGCTGCAAATGTATTCCAATATGTCCAATTCCCAGTATGATAACGGATACTATTAACCAGATAACTTTACCATAGATACCAAGTAACAAAAAAGCAATCACTGGAAGTGTAGCTCCTGCAACCGGAACGCCCAAAAAACTACTGTAAAAATCAGACAATGTACGATTGCTTCGAAAATAACGTATCCACCAGCACTCATACAAGACCATTAAGAACACTGCCGCTGCTAACCACCAAGACCATGCTGACCATTTACGAAGATTAAAATCCGAAAAAATCAAAGCAGTACATGTGACTAATACCTGACCCGTTCTTTCCATATATAATAATATCCTGTTTTCGTTCCAAGACTCATAACCCTGAGGCTGCCTTTTCATCCAGATTAAATTTGGTATCGTCAGCAAAAGTATGAATATGAACCCCATATAAGAAAATCCTATATGTCCTGTCATTTATTTTCCTCCTCACAATCCGTTTCTAATAATTCCTTAGCTTCTTTGCACCATTGTAAATAAGCCCGGTACGTCTGAATACCAAACTTTACGGTAAGCAGATAATACTTATGTGCCTGATCATGGTCCATACATTTTTTAAGCGTCTCTTCCGCCCCTAACAGATACGGTATTTCTTTTTCAATCTTTTCTTCAAATGCTTCTACATGAAGTTTAGCCTGAGATGCTCCTGACCCACTTCCAAAAAAGAGCTTCAGCAGCGTTTCATACCGTAATTCATCCCTTTCTGCAGGCAATTTCAGCCAGTCTGACAGATAATGCCTGCCGGCTTCTGTAATGGTATAAATCCATTTATTTCTTGCATTGCCTCTATCCGATTTCTTCGTGGCAAGCCCCCGGTCCACTAAACCGCTTAATGTGGGATAAATACTTCCGTAACTTGCTCCCCAGAAGTATTTTAATGCAGTATCCATTCTCTTCTTTATTTCATAACCGGTTAGCTCTTCATGGCTTAGTAAGCCTAAAATTACACAATCCAGTTTTTTCTCAGTTGCCATTTCCGATTCTCCTCCTATGCTCTGCAATTTTTGTTGATAACTTATATGATCTATCTATGTATCAGTTTGATATATTTATCTTATATCAGTCTGATACATTTGTCAACATCATATATTATCTTTTCATTTTTCCTACCAATTTCTTAATACAATCTAAAGCTTTTTTATAAATCATTTATTTCCTTGCCACACTTCGGACACAAATCTCAGTTATACTATGTATATCGAATGAAGAACAGCGGTTTTACCTAACACTAAGTTATGTGAGCTGCCGCTGGACTTCGACAAACAACTATCCTATTATTGGTTTATATATAATCTTTTTCATAACTCTGCCAGTACTGTTTACAGTACTGGCCTCCCTCTTTTTAAGGATCTTTTTTAATTCCACTTTTTCCCACACATAATAATTTGACAAATTAGAAATAATATCTCAAAAAAGGAGTGTGCATGATGGATACTAAAAATACGAATAATGATTATAAGTTTGCAGAGATTAATGCTTCCTGCAAGAGTGACATTGACGCTTTAGAAAATTCGATCAGCAATAAGCTAAATAAACAAATTGCTATCGTTGCTTACGAACAATCCGAAGAAGAAAAATAAATAATAGAATAATAATAATGTGGCTGCCGCATATCAGTATTCGATATACGGCAGCCCCCTTACTTTTTGTTTTTGGGGGGCCGAGAATGGACATTACTTTATGTTTGAGGGAGTCAGACTGGTAACGTTGTGGGGCATTACCAGACTGAACGAGTTATGAAATATACCAGCTAATGCTAATATATTTTGTATATTAACACATTTATACAAAATTCTCAATAACCGAATTTATAGAATTTCATGTTATAAGAGAAAAACTTTCTTGTTATAAAACTACCCTGCCAGCGTAAATACACCCAATTTTCCGGCAGGGCATTTTGTTCATTATTTCCATTCGTGTTTAAATCATTCCTTTTCATTTTTCCCTACTTCTTCACCTGTAAGGAGCCCCCCGGCACCTCTTCAGCACTTTTGAGTGCTAATATAGCTTTCTTCCTCATATAGTATCCAAGTCTCCTATTTACTGTTGTATTTACGCAAATATTCTATCTGCTCCCGATCTTCCTGATCTTTGTCTTTTGAATTACCGGATACCTGGCATAAGGCTATTACAAAAACGCCACTGGCCATTCCGGCAAAAAACAATCCGAAACCCATCAATATCTCCAATCCCATATGACAATCCCCCTGTAAGAATATACTTCTCTATTTATAATAATATGATAGACATATTTTTTTATACTTAATCACAGAAAGAATTAATTTTTTAGAAATACAAAAAAATCCTGCGGTCCGTGATAGCTGTTACAGTCCCCAGGATTTCATTTCATTATTTTTATTTCATTATTATCATTTCAGTATTAACATTTCAGTATTATCGTTTCAGTATTATCGTTCCTTTATTATCATTTCATTATTAACATTAAGAATAACATTTAAGATTTACTCATTTAAGACGCAATTACTTTTATTGTCCACGCATACCCATTTTTTGTCCATACTTTATAATCATTATCTTTATGGTTATAGGTAATGTGATCCAATTCCGGACTTGCATTGACATTTATTATATTCATATATTCCATGGGATTTAGTTCCCAGTTTTTGCTCCTCAGATATGAATCAATTTCGTGACTGTACATTTGATGTCCTCCTGTCTGTGTTTTTACTTTGTCTGTCTTTTTTTAGTCTGTCTTATCTTAGTCTGTCTTATTTTAGTTTGTCTTATCTTAACTGACTTATCTTTTTATTTTATTTATCCGCTTATCTATTTTACTGCTTTCTATTATTTTTTGCTATTCGATAAGATTTATTCATAATCTATTTTACCAATCTTCATACGTAAATAAAATAGAATTTTTTATCGATTTTAGGTAATATTTTATCTTCTTTTCAAATTTTTTTGCAATTAACAGGATTTCGGTAGTTGACGGCTGCTATCTTTCCATCCCATTCACAATTTATCATACAAAAAAAGGAAGCCACCGCATATAGATGCTTTGACTTCCGCTCATACATTTTCATTATAAAATACTTTACCAAAATACAGGCAATAAAAAACTCCCCGAGTTGGGCTCGAACCAACAACCCTTCGGTTAACAGCCGAATGCTCTACCATTGAGCTATCGAGGAATACAAATCATATTATAAACCTTATATAAAATATGTCAAGAGGGTTTTTGAACTTTTCAATTAATTCTATCGTCTTTTTACGACAAAATTCCCCGAAGAATAAACATCCCCGGGGTATCTAAAACACTATTATGCCAATTTTGATTTAGCCAGATCTGCGAGTGTTGCAAATCCTTCTGCATCATTTACAGCCATATCAGCTAAGATTTTTCTGTTCATTTCAACTTCAGCGAGTTTAAGTCCATACATAAATTTGCTGTAGGATAATCCGTTGATTCTAGCTGCTGCGTTAATACGAGCGATCCATAACTGTCTGAACTGACGTTTTCTTTCTTTTCTTCCTGCATAAGAGCTTGTTAATGCTCTCATTACGGACTGTTTTGCTACTTTATACTGTTTAGATCTGGCACCTCTGTACCCTTTTGCCAGCTTTAATGTTCTATTATGTCTTTTTTTAGCGTTCATTCCGCCTTTTATTCTTGCCATGTCTTATTTCCTCCTTCGCCTACTCTTATAAATAAGGTAAAATCTTGTTCATGTTTTTGAAATTTGTAGCATCTGTGATGATCGCTTTTCTTAAGTTTCTTTTTCTTTTGGCAGATTTTTTGGTTAAGATATGGCGCTTATAAGCTTTATTTCTTTTTAATTTACCTGTACCTGTTTTTTTGAAACGTTTAGCAGCTGCTCTGCTTGTTTTGATCTTTGGCATTGTATATGTTCCTCCTTATATTTAGACTTATCTATTTTAACTAAAAAATTCTTAACTGCGTTTTTCAGTTAAAAACATCATAATGCTTCTGCCTTCCATTTTAGCCGGCTTATCCACTACTGCAATGTCTTCAAGTTCTTTTGCGAAATCATCCAGAATATGTCTGCTGCTCTGGACATGAGCCATTTCCCTGCCCCTAAAACGAAGTGTTACCTTTACTTTGTTGCCTTTTTGAATAAACTTTCTGGCAGCACTTACTTTTGTATTCAAGTCATTTACATCGATATTTGGCGATAAACGAACTTCCTTTACTTCAATAACCTTCTGCTTTTTCTTCGCTTCTTTTTCTTTTCTCACCAGTTCATAACGATACTTTCCGTAATCGATAATCTTACAAACAGGCGGTTTCGCTGTCGGAGCGATCTTAACCAGGTCTAATTCTGCTTCTTTAGCCAGTCTCATTGCCTCTTTTGTGGGCATTACACCTAATTGTTCTCCGTTTTCACCAATCAAACGGATCTCTCTGTCTCTGATTTGCTCGTTAATCATTAATTCGCTAATTGTCTTGCACCTCCATAAAATGCTTGAAATAGTTACCACTTCGCTGCTGCTTATCTGCATAAAAAAAGTGGATAGACAGACTATCCACATAATATTCCCATAGAACGTTTCTATGTAACATATTAACCGATAGTCACCTATGTGCTACGGTGAGAGTGGATACTCTACTTTGATTTCTTGTAACCTTATTTACTTTAACACATTCAAATTTTAATGTCAACTGTAAATTTATTTTTAGACATATTTTTTTAATCCTAAAAAGCCAGCCATAATCCTTCTGAATCAGAAAAGGCCGCCAGATATATGGCAGCCTTTTTCGCAAAACTTTATAGATTATTTTTCTTCAAAGCTTGCACATTCTGTCTGATCACAGTGTTTTGCAGCTGCACCGGCGATACCGATTTTATCTGCACTGCATTTGCATGATTCATTAAATGTACAGTTGCGTGCTTCACAATCCACATCAATCTTCTGGCAGGGAGTTCCCATGGAACTTCTGGCATTGTCACCTTTTCTTTCGTGGAAACTGGAACAACAGGTTTCCTGGCATTTTTTTGCATGGTCTCCTCCGACCTGGATATCGCCTTTGCAACAGCACTCTGCGTCATTATAGACACAACTCTGTGCGGAACATACTAATAATGGCATGATACTACCTCCTTTATTTTATTTGGGATAGTATCTGCAATTTTTTAAATTCTATTCCATTACTTTAATCTTCGACTTCTATCTTACGGATTTCCTTCATACGGATCTCTTTGCAGATTTCATCCACAAAGGTATCCAGCGCCTTTTGCCCTTCGTCTCCTTTAAATCTGCTTCTCACGGAAACAACGCCGTCTTCTTCTTCTTTTGCTCCCACTACCAGCATATAAGGTACTTTATCCAGGCGGGCTTCACGAATTTTATATCCGATCTTTTCTGAACGTTCATCCGTTGTACAGCGGATACCGTTTAATTTCAACTGGTCTTCCACTTTCTTGGCATAGTCATGGTACTTCTCTGAAATAGGAAGGACACGTACCTGTTCCGGACACAGCCATGTTGGGAATTTACCTGCATATTTTTCAATCAGCCATGCAAGTGTTCTTTCATAGCAGCCCATGCTGGTTCTGTGAATGATAAACGGACGTTTCTTTTCCCCGTCTTTATCCACATAATACATATCGAACTGCTCCGCCAATGCAAAATCCAGCTGAATCGTAATCATGGTGTCTTCTTTTCCATAGACGTTTTTCGCCTGAATATCCAGTTTCGGTCCGTAGAATGCTGCTTCTCCATCGGCTTCAACAAATGGAAGCCCCAGTTCTAAAAGCATTTCACGCATTACTCCCTGAGATTCTTCCCAGTATGCAGCGTCTCCGATATATTTTTCCGTATTACTCGGATCCCATTTAGACAGGCGGTAGGTTACATCATTCTCCAATCCCAGAGTTTTCAGACAATACAGTGCCAGATTTACACAGCCTTTGAACTCTTCATGTATCTGCTCCGGAGTCATGATTAAATGTCCTTCGGAAATGGTAAACTGACGTACTCTGGTAAGCCCATGCATTTCTCCGGATTCTTCATTTCTGAATAAGGTAGAAGTCTCTCCATAGCGCAGCGGCAGATCACGGTAGCTCTTTTGGCTGGCTTTGTATACATAGTACTGGAATGGGCAGGTCATCGGACGCAGTGCAAATACTTCATCATCCTTTTCTTCATCTCCCAGAACAAACATGCCTTCTTTATAGTGATCCCAGTGACCGGAAATCTTATACAGGTCACTTTTTGCCATTAATGGCGTTTTGGTTCTTACATAGCCTCTCTTTTCTTCCTCATCTTCGATCCATCTCTGCAAAGTCTGGATGATGGTAACACCCTTAGGCATGAGAAGCGGCAGTCCCTGTCCAATAACATCTACTGTAGTAAACAGTTCCATTTCACGTCCCAGTTTGTTATGGTCTCGTTTTTTTGCTTCTTCCATCTGTAACAGATAGGCATTTAATTCATCTTTTTTTGCAAATGCTGTTCCGTAGATACGTGCAAGCATCTTATTTTTTTCATTGCCTCTCCAGTATGCTCCGGAAGAAGACGTCAGTTTAAATGCCTTAATGGATTTTGTGCTCATTAAATGAGGTCCTGCACAGAGATCTGTAAAATCTCCCTGGCGGTAAAAAGAAATAACAGAATCTTCCGGAAGATCCCGGATCAATTCTACTTTATATGGTTCTCCCTTTTCTTCCATGAACTGAATTGCTTCTTCTCTTGGCAGGGTGAATTTTTCAAGCCTTGCTCCTTCTTTGATGATTTTCTTCATCTCTTTCTCGATATTATCAAGGTCTTCTCTGGAAAATGGCTCATGGTCAAAGTCATAGTAATAGCCAGTATCAATAGATGGCCCAATCGCCAGTTTTGCTTCCGGATACAGGCGTTTTACTGCCTCTGCCAGCACATGGGATGTGGTATGGCGCAGAGCCGCCAGCCCCTTTTCATCATTTGCAGTTAAAATCGCAAGCTCACAGTCCTGATCAACGACTGTACGCAGGTCCACGACCTCACCGTTTACTTCTCCGGCACATGCCATTCTTGCCAGACCTTCACTGATGTCCAAAGCAATATCATATACAGATTTGCTGTCTTCATATTCTTTTTTTGATCCATCTTTTAATGTTATAATCATTTTTTTACCCAAATGCGCTGCAGGCTATTCTGCAGCACAGCCACAACAATGCGGCATCCTTTCTAAATTTTTCAGCTTTTACTACTGCCTATCGGCGTAAATACAACGGTAGATACTAGATGCATCACGCAAAAAGTCCCCGGACCATACCTGCCGGTACGATCCAGGGACGAGTATTCTAACTCGCGGTTCCACCCTGATTGTTTCTTAGAAACCACTTCATTTTGATGATAACGGCATCACCGGACCGGATTAGGGCCACTCAGAGGCAGTTTTCAAATGTTTCCTAACAGGATATTTCCAGCACCAATCCCTCTCTGGGTTATTCCGCATTCTACTCTTCTCTTCAACGTATTAACATTATCTATCCTTGATTATAGCATTTACGCTTCATTTGTCAACACCTGAAATTTATTTATATATTTCCAACCAATTTTTCTTTTACCAAAGCAAAAAATTCGCGGACCAGATAGTGGATCTGGAATCTTGGGTCGGAAGAGGCTGCAATTCCCGACAGATTTGTATACCCCTGCTTTTTGCCCAGCTGCATCGCCCGGAATACATGGAAGTTGTTTGTCACTATACCCACTTTAGCATCTTTGCTCCCTATAAGCTCTGCACTGTACTTCAGGTTCTCTTCGGTACTGGTGGATTTGTCTTCCAGAATCAGACGATTCTCCTCAATACCTGCTGCAGCCAGATAACGTCTCATGGCCTCCGCTTCTGTGATATCCTCACCGGGTCCTCTGCCGCCAGACAGGACAGCTTTACTATCCGGATTTTCTTTCAGATATTCTGCCGCCGCATCTAAACGCAAGGTCAATGCTTTACTGGGTACTTCCCCCTTTACCTGGGCGCCCAGTATAATTACATAATCCAAATTCTTTTCTCCATGCTGAAACATACCGGTAAAAATAAATACTTCCACAAGTAAAAATACAAATAATCCTACCGCCAGAACACCGCCTAAAATAACTTTGCACCAGGTGGGAAAGAAATGTGCCCCCGGATGGGTTTTATGGTACTGTCCCAAAAAGGCAAGTCCAAAAAATACTGCTGCCCCACAAAGCCAAATGATTGAAAAATCCATTCCGATGCTGACTAAAATCACAAAATATAACAAGGATGCTATTCCTAAAACCAACCACAATATCTGCATTGTATTTCGATACCTCCTTTTGTGTGTGTTCCAATTCTAATATTCAACTAATTTACGGATATCTTTTTTCAGTGTAACGTATTTTACAGGGTCTGTCAATGCAGTGGAGATTCCGCCTATTTTTCTTAAACCAGATTTTTCACATCTAAAGTCATATCCAAGCAATGCTCTATATACTAATAAAAAGCAGCTCCGCCAAATCAAACCATCGTCTGATTGAAGCGAAAACTGCCTTTTTGAACATATCTTGTATTTAATTTTCAGATACAGAACTATACGAAACGATACAAAACCTGCACTTAACCCTTAATCGCCCCGGCTGCAATGCCATTGATAAACTGTTTTTGCAGCACGGCGAAGATCAGAATAAGCGGTAGTGCACACAGTACACAGGCTGCAAATAATGTATTCCACTGCGCCGGATTCTCACGGTCTCCAAGAAACTGTATCATACCTACAGGCAGGGAGTACTGGTCTGATTTCGAGATAAAGATCATGGGGTAAAAATAATCATTCCAAATCCACATCCCCTGAGTGATCACAACAGATACAACAGCCGGTTTCAGCAATGGAAAGACCACGCTTATGAAACGTTTCCAGAGACTGCAGCCATCGATATAAGCGGATTCCTCAATTTCGATTGGCACTCCTTTCATAAAGCCTGCAAGTAAAAAGATGGAAAACGGCAGGCTGCAGGTAATGAACATGATCATCGGCGTAAACCTGGTGTTGGGCAGTGACAGGCGTCCAAACATCTGGGCGATGGGTACAATAACCATTTGAGAGGGTATGATTAAGCCTGCTATAAAAAAGTAATACAAAAAGCGGCTGGCTTTGCGTTTTATCCTGGAGATAGGATAGGCTGCCATTGTGGAGAACATTACCACTACGAATACCGATCCTCCTGTTGTCATAATACTGTTCAGCATCTGCTTAGGATACTTCATCTTTGTAAAAGCATTTATGTAACTGTCCAAAGAAAATTCCTGAAACAAAAGTAAAGGTGAAATCATATTGTCGGGACTTCTGAGCGAACTGGACACTACGATTAACAGTGGAAAAATAATAAGACAACAAAATAGGGTCAGTAAAATATAGAGTATTACAATACCCGGTGTGAGTTTTACCTTTGATTCCACTTCTTTATATGCTTTTCTCCTTTTCCCCATCATAGTTCCACCTCTCTTTTATTCATATAAAACAGCATGAACACGGTAATCAGTATGATAACGGCGAAGGCAACCACGGAAAACGCACTGGCCTTTCCCATCATCTGATCATTAAATGCAATGCGGTAAATGGAAAACATCAGGGTATTAGTAGACTTTCCCGGGCCACCGTTTGTCATGATAAAGGAATAATCAAATGCCTTCAGTCCGCCGATAACAGCCAGAATTACATTGATGGTAACGGTTGCCGAAATCAGTGGAAGTTTGATTTTTCTAATCAGCTGCCACTGGGAACATCCATCGATCCTCCCTGCTTCCAGGAGACTGTCATCCACAGTCTGCAGTCCAGCAAGATAAATGATCATGGTGGCACCAAAGCCTTTCCATACTTCAACCAGCGCAATCGCATACAGCGCCGCCTTATAATTCCCCAGCACATTAAAGGAGGAACCATCCAGCCCCATTGCCGTCATGATTGTTGCAATCATACCGGAATCCGGCATGTATACGTAGGACCAGATAAAGCCAACCACGATGGCACTGAACAGCGCCGGAACATAGGATACCGTCCTAAAAAATGCCTTTCCCCTAAGTTTTACGTTCAGCGCCATGGCAATTACCAGTCCCAGCAGATTATTAAGGACTACTACCACAACTGCATAAATGAGTGTATTTTTGATTGCATTTACCATAGAACCATCTTTTAACAGTGTCAGATAATTTTTAAACCCTACATAATCGTAATCATAATTAATTCCGTTAAAATTAGTCATACTGTAATAAAATAACTGAAGTACCGGTACAATCCAAAAGATCAGAAACAAGACCAGAGCCGGAATCACAAATAAATACATCCGGTTGGGAAATACAAGGGCTTTCCGTTTTGACTTCTTCATAAATTTTCCTTTCCGGCAGAACCGGGAAGCTGTCCGTATGGACCGTTGCCCGGAGATCCCACTTATTCCTCTGTATAGAGTTCCTCAAATTTTAACTGCATTCCGTTCACAATATCCTCAACAGTCGTTCCCTGTCCGCCTATTGCCTCAGAGAATAATGCTTCCATTTCGTTTTCTGTTCCTGACGGCCAGCCCTGATTGCACCAATACGAGGATTTTCCCTCATTATACAGCTCCATAAACGGTTTCCAGAACTCATCTACCTTATCTGATCCGTAGCCATAGGTAACCACAATATTTCCCATGTCCACCATTCCCTTCCAGATGTCAGACTCTCCGTCAAACCATTTTTCCAGAATTGCCTTGGCCTCTTCCTTGTGTTTGGAACCGGAATAGATCGCCGGTGTAGCCCCTATTGACATGGATGCCCAGAGTTCCTCATCTGCACTGTTACCCGGCAGCGGGAAATATCCCCGTTCAAAATCAACCGCTCCATTTGCACACAGAGCCTTTTTGTCTCCATTATGGTCAAAGGTCATAGCTGCCTGTCCATCCACGAATTTCTGAATTGCCTGCTGAGCACTCAGTCCCAGTGATGAGCTGTCTATATAGCCCTCATCATACAGCGTCTTATACATGGAAATCACTTCATCCCAGGTATCCTTATCTGTAAATTTTGTCTCTCCGGTTCGAAGCTGGTCGTCAAACTTCGTATTCTTTGCGTATACTTTGCTTGCCGCTATCTGATAGAGCCCAAACTGCATGACGTACATATCTTTATCTCCCATTACAATGGGCTGTATGCCTGCTTCTTTGAGTACCTTGCAGCAATTCAAAAATTCATCCCAGTTAGTTGGGATTTCCAGATTATGTTCTTTAAACATATCTTTATTAAAATACGTTCCCAGCATGGAAACGTTAGAGCCAACTCCATAAATCTCCCCATCATAGGAGAACGCTTCTCTTGCACCATCTCCAACCAGATCCATCACCTTCAGATCTGTCAGAGGTTCCAGATATCCTGCCTTAGCCAGATTAATTACCCCGTTTGCTCCCGCATATTTCGGATGTACAAGAATAATATCCGGGCACTCTCCCGATGCCAGCTTTGTCTTTAATGCAGTGTAATACTGGTCATCCGGCAGCTTCGTCACTTCCAGCTTAATATCCGGAAATTCTTTTTCTACCAGGCCCGGTAAAATCTCTGTTTCAAAATCAGGATTGGATGGTGTGCCGGAATACATCATGGTAATCACGGTTTTATCTCCGGAGGCTTTGCTCTCCTCCTGCTGTACAGCAGCGGATTCTGCTCCCTCACTGCTTCCTGATTTCTCCTTTCCTCCGCATCCTGCCAGGGACAGGGTGATCATGCTGCCTGCAATCGCCAATGCTAATAATCTTTTCACTTTCATATTGTTATCCTCCTTAACTTTTTCATAATCCAATCATACCATACTCCAGGTATACTTTTGTTCAGAGTAATGGTGCACATTTGTTAGGTCATCTGTTTGATCATTTAATTGATTGTCTTCCTAAAAATATGATGAATTTATCATTACCCCATGCTTTATTTATGATATACTTCTTTTTAAATAACAGTTCTGTCAAACTTCCTGTTTTGCCCGGAAGTAAATGAAAGGAGGATCTGAATGAAACTTAAGAATAAGTTTCTTATCATATTTCTGCTGATATCTATCATACCGGTGATTTTTATTACCACCTTTACCTATACCCGGTATACCAAGCTGATAGACAAACAGATTACCAGCATTACGGATAATATTTTCGAAAAATCCGGAGAAGAAATGGAAAAAAACCTGAAATCCCTGGAGCATGTTGGAGACCTTTTCAACTTTCACAGTGAATCTGATCAGATATCCTTAAATAAAGAACTCCGAAAATATGCCGGCAGTTCTGCAAACTACTCATACTATGATGTTTTCCAAAGTAATCAAAACATCCATTTCATCCTGAAGAATGTAACCTACAGCAGCGAATACATAAACGGTATTTTTGTGTTTACACCCAGCGGTCCCATTTTAGGCTATGGACTTAACAGTAACATCGATGTATTTCCCGGGTATACTCCCCAAGATGATGACTGGTACGAAAAAACCCTTGACCTGAAAGGTGCTTTTCATATTGACGGAATATCCCAGAAGGACTTTTTGATTAACAGCAGACCTTCAATCTCATTTTCCAAGGCCCTTTATGACGGATTTTCCAAGAAATTTCTGGGGGTTCTGTTTATTGATTGTTCTCCGGCAGTTTTTGATTTCTCCAAGGTAAACACACTGAATGATACTGCTAAGATTACCATAGAGTCCAGTTCTGGACAGGTTATATACAGTGATTCTACCGACGGAAACTTCACCCACAAAAATAGCCGCACACTGACGAAAGAATTTTCTTCCGATAATCTGCGGTTAATTTTTAAGGTAAACTATGAGGCACTCTATAAGGAATTCGATGCTACCAGAATCATGATACTGACGATTGCAGGTATTTGTGCTGTCATTTTCATGATCTTATCCTGCTTTTTATCCTATTCCCTGTCCCGACCCATCACCTATTTAAGCAGCAAGATGGCGGAGTCCAAAAACCAGAAGCTTCTTACCGCTTCCCATTATATGAACCGAAACGATGAGATTGGGGTATTGTACAACGAGTATAATCATTTAATCCAGACGCTGAGTGAATACATTGAAAAAGAGCTGCAAAACAAATTAATCTCACTGGATTCTCAAATGAAGTCACTGGAAGCCCAGATCAATTCCCATTTTCTTTACAACACGCTGGAATCCATTAACAGTATTGCAGAAATTGAAGAGGTAGAAAGTATTGCAACTATGTCTCTTGCCCTGGGCGATATGTTCCGTTATAGCATTAAGACCCAATGCGAGCTGGTAACCATTGCAGAAGAACTGAAGCACGTGCGGGATTATATTTCCATTCAGCAAATCCGTTTTGAAAACCGTTTCCGGGTAATCATGAACATTCCGGAGGAAATGATGGAATTACAGGTACTGAAACTGATTCTGCAGCCGCTGGTAGAAAATTCCTTTTATCACGGGCTGAACTACTGCCAGTATGGGAGTTATATAAAAATTGACAGCTGGACGGAATCCTCCTTTCTATATTTTTCCGTCAGTGACGACGGGGTTGGCATGGATGAAACACAGCTAGGCCAGCTAAACCAAGATTTAAAGCAGAAAGCCGAATTCACCGAGCTGGGGCACCGGAACAAACAAAGCATCGGTATTAAAAATATCCACACCCGTATCCGTCTATATTACGGAGATGAATACGGCCTTCAGATACAGAGCAAAAAGGAAGGCGGAACTTCCATACTGATTAAGCTTCCAAAACTAAACTATTAGGAGGATTCTATGTACACTTTTATTGTAGTTGATGATGAATCACTGATCCGCAAAGGGATTATCAAGAAACTTTCTTCCATTCAGGATACCGTTCAATGCATTGGGGAAGCATCTAACGGCCAGGAAGCACTCACTCTCATTGGCGGGCTTTGCCCGGATATTGTAATCACAGATATGAAAATGCCTCTGATGGATGGAACGGCTTTTCTGTCACAGCTGACACGTGACTTTCCCAATATAAGATCCATTGTCATAAGCGGATATAAAGACTTCGATTATATGAAGCATGCCATTGCAGCCCAGGCAGTTGATTATCTCTTAAAACCATTCGGCAGGGAGGCCCTGACTGAAGCTGTCCTGAATGCAGTAAAACAGTTAAATGACCACCAGTCCATACAAAACAGGCTGATTAGCTCTGACGAGAAAAAAGAGCAGGCTCGTTATAAGTACGATTTACAAATGCTGCAAAATTTAATAATGGGATATCACACCTCGGACTTCTCCATAACGTCCAGGCGGTTGAACTTCGTTAACCAGATTCACGATTTGGTTATGATTACGGTCTATTCCCCGACAACTCTGGATTTTACCCTGTTTACATCCTTCCTGTCGGAAAACGCCTTTGGGGATCTTGCTTTATTTCTGGAACATGCAACCAACCAGAATCTGGGATTCTTCATCCTGTTCAAGCCGGAACATTCGGTCTTAAGTTCTGATGAGATGTGCAGACAATTGATCCAGCAGCTAAACAGCACCCTTTATGCGTCCAAAACACCGGTTTTATTTGGCTGCAGCCGTACACACCACTCTCTCCTGGAGCTGAATACAGCTTTTCTGGAAACAGTTACCGCTATGAATACCAAAAAGGTCTCCGGCAGCACCGCAGCTTTTTTTCCACTGGAGAAAAAAAGGGAACCAATTTCCATTACATGGAATAAAACAGAAGAATTTCTGTTCCGTATCGAAGCAGGTATGCTCGATCAGACATCCGAACTTTTAGAAGAGCTTTTTACGTATTTCCTTACCATCCCCGATGTAAGCCTCTATGACATAAAAGTATTTTGCTTTTCTCTGGCTGACCAGACACGGTATTTAATGAGCACCTACTTTGACCAGATTAATCCTTCCTCTGCCAACAGCAGTATGCAGAATATTCTCAACAATATGTTCAGCCTTCAGGAAATTAAGGATTACTATCACCAGTTTTACGCAAACATTTCATCCCTTTTCAAAACAGATAATATATATGCCACAGATGACATTATAGAAAAGATGAAAATCTACATGCAGAGGCACTACCAGAATAATCTGACCATAGAGTTCCTGTCTTCCCTTTTTTATCTGAACCGCAGTTACTGCAGCCATCTGTTCAAACAGCGCACCGGAGAAACCTTTGTACACTGTCTGAACACCATCAGGATTGCCAAAGCGAAACAAATGCTCTCTGAGACAGATAAAAAGATGTATCAGATCGCCAAGGCAGCCGGTTATGACAATGTTAAATATTTTTTCCGAATCTTTAAAAAATATGAGCACATGACACCAGAACAATACCGGATTCAAAACAGGTAACACCCGTTTCGCTTGACAGGCTGTTTGCTTCTCATTTATGCATACAAAAACCGACCCTCCAATCGTTAGATTTAGCTCTGACTTTTGGGGGTCGGTTTAATCCGGCTTTTATCCGGTTTTTATTATGCGTTTTTACCGCAGCACTTTTTATATTTCTTTCCACTTCCGCAGGGACATGGATCATTTCTTCCAATTTTTTTGCCTTTGACAATTGTATTGGCTTTCTTTGCTTCTCTATACAGCACTTTCTTTTTCTCTTCATCGAAGATTTCATCCCACATAGGCAGCTCATATAACCAGTCAGCCTTTGCGTCTACCATATTTTTGTAAAGAAGCTCTTTATCAAATCCTAAGTTTACTTCCGTGTTTTCATTCATTTCTTCAATTGGATTCTTCACTTTTAAACTTTCATCAATTCCATCCAGGAAGCCTACCATCGTCATTACCGGAATTTCAAACTTTTCAGCCAAATCCTTAACGGTACCTTTTACCACTTCTTCCGGATTGGCTAATAATTTCTCATAGATTCCTTTTTCAATTAAAAAATAATCAGTCCAAAACTTCTGAAGCTGCTTCTTATCTGTTTCCTGAGAGTATGCTACATCTCTCCAATCCTGTAATAATCCCATATCTAATCCATCCTTTGTTTCGTATTCGTAATTATAACACGTATAGTATATAACACTTTTGATGATTTTTCAAAAGAATTTTATTTTTTATATAAAAATTGTATAGAAATCAAAATTCTGCTCATACTACTAACATCTACAAAAGAGAAAATTAATACTTATCCTCCCCCAAATACCGGGTCCGGCCGCAACAGCGCGGCGGGCCCGGGATTTTTAAAATTTCTTCTTAATCTTGAATTTGATATAATCTCTGATATCTCTTTTTAACTGCTTTTTCACATCGTCTTTATTTGCCTTTGCCATCTGGTCATGAAATTCATCCAAAAGCCTCCGCTGGCTTTTTACATCTTCTTCGATTTTTTCCAGCTGCTTAACTTCATTTGCGGATATTCTCTGAAGAATATATTCGGCATAGGCACTTGCCAGTTTCATTCCACGGTGCTTCAAAATCTCATTCATATCTTTGATTACTCTGATTTCATGATTCCCACCTACGACAAAGGCGTAAATGTATGCCGACTTATCAACCACCAGGCGGTTCAGCAGCTGCTTAATGCAATCCGGCAGATGCCCTTTTACACTTGCAAAAATAAACCCGACAGTTTTATTCTCTTCATAAACGATTGATTCCGTTACAGATGATGCCTCTACAAGTATGACGCCTTCATTTCTTTCCTCAAACATTCTTGCTATTTCTTTACTTTTTACACTGTGGCCATCATAATATACGGTACTATTTTCCATAAGATTCCTCCATTTCATTGTTTCCCAGTAGTTTTGCGTTTCAGGCGACATTGCCGATTTATCTTACGGTTCCTCAGATCGTGTTTAAAAATTGCTTTCTTCCATCTATCCGCCCCACTTTTGTGAGGCATACAGACGGCCTAACCGATTCCTTTGTACACTACACTTAAAATCAGTACCAGGACTGCCAGAAAAATATATACATATTTTGCGGTAAAATCAAATATTTTACCCACCGACTTCTCCCGTCCCAGATTCAATTCCTCATCTATTCTCTTGGTTCCAAGAACCCAATAAATAATAATTGCGCACATAACTGCTCCAAAGGGAACAACATAAATCGTAATGATATCCATCCACGTACCAAGATATGCTTCATTTTCTACAAATAAACCAACTGCCAGAGCAATAGCTCCCACAATCAGGATTGCTGCCGTTCTTTTCATTTTTAGCTGCTTCATGACCGCTTCTGCACACACCTCAAACATATTCACCAGTGAGGTAATTCCTGCAAACAGAACGGATACGAAGAATAAGACTGCAATCAGTCTTCCCGCCGGCATTTGGGCAAATACTTTCGGCAGCGTAATAAACATCAGCGGCGGACCGGAACTTGGATTCATTCCAAACGCAAATACTGCCGGAATAATAGCAAATCCCGCAAGCAGAGCTGCACCGGTATCTAAGAGGGCAGTCTGCATGGATGCTTTCGGTATATCTTCTTTTCTGCTTAAATAACTTCCATATATGATCATTCCGGAACCGGTAATAGACAATGAGAAAAATGCCTGCCCCATGGCCATCACCCAGGTCATAGGATCCAGAAGCTTCTCCCACTTGGGGATCAGCAGATATCGGTATCCTTCCATGGATCCCGGAAGGAAAAAAACACGTATTGCCACAATTGCAAATAAAATAAAAAATGCCGGCATGATAATACGGTTTACTTTTTCAATGCCTTTTAATACTCCGCCAATTAAAATAATGACGGTGATACAGATTACTACCGTGTGCCATGGAATACTTCCAAGAGTACCCGTGATTTCACCAAAATACTGTTCTGACTCTGTGTTTAAAAAACTTCCGGTTACCGCTCCGAACAGGTAGCGCAGCACCCATCCTACAATAACCGCATAACCGATTGCGATTCCCAAAGATCCAAGAAGGGGAATACTACCCAGTATTTTACCACCCTTTTTTCCTCTGGACTTCAATGCATAGTCATACGCACCAACCGGTCCGGTTCCGGTCAGACGCCCCAGAGCAAATTCACCGGACATTCCAAATAACGCTATAAATATAAAATAAATAATTAGAAATGCAGCTCCACCATACTGCCCTACACGATAAGGAAACATCCATATATTTCCCATTCCTACTGCTGATCCGACACTTGCCAGAACAAAACCAAGTCTGCTTCCAAACTTTGCGCTCTCGTCACCTCTTTTTGACATTCCCCTTTTTCTCCTATCGTAGTCTCTCCTGCTTTACAGATCTGATATCAATGTTCGGACATCTCTCTCTTTCGTCGCCCAGCTGGTGCAAAAACGCACCACACTGCGTGTTTCATCATAACGCTGAATATAAGCAAAACTGTACTTTTCTCTAAGCGTTTCCAAAAAAACATCATCCATAATCGGAAACTGTTGATTTGTCACACTGTCAATAAATAACGGGTACCCCTTTTCCAGTAAAGCATTTTTCAGCATCATTGCCATTTCATTGGCATGACTTGCTAATTTAAAATACAGGTCTTCGCGAAACAATTCACCAAACTGGATTCCCAGCAAACGCCCCTTAGCCAGCATACCGCCTTTTTGTTTCATCAGATAGCGGAAATCTTCTTTTAACACAGGATTGGTAATAACTACCGCTTCTCCAAACAATGCACCTACTTTTGTTCCTCCAATGTAAAACACATCGCAAATATCTGTTATATCATGCAGATCCAGATCATTTCCTTTTGCTGTGAGTCCGTATCCAAGCCTTGCCCCATCCATAAACAGATACAGCCCGTTTTTTCTGCATACGCTGCCAATCTCAGCCAGTTCCTCTTTGCTGTAAATAGTACCATTTTCGGTGGGATTGGAAATATAGACCATTTTCGGCTGAACCATATGTTCATGCGTCTCGTCATCTACATGGTCACGGTAAAGCTTCTCAATCTGCTGTGCCTGAATCTTACCGTCTTCACTCGGCAGGACCAGTACCTTATGTCCACAGGCTTCAATTGCACCCGTTTCATGCACATTAATATGTCCGGATACTGCTGAAATTACCCCCTGGTAAGAGCGCAGTGCAGCATCAATCACAGTGAGATTTGTCTGGGTGCCGCCTACCAGAAAATGTATATCAGCATCCTCTCTGCCGCATTTTTCCCTGATCATGGCCCTGGCTTCCTCGCAATATCTGTCTTCCCCGTACCCTGGAGTCTGCTCCAGGTTGGTTTCCGCCAGTTTCTTTAGAATGTTTTCATGGGCACCTTCTGCATAGTCACAATTAAAACGTATCATGTTGTCAAACCTCTATTCTCTCATGTATATATTTGCGTAGATCTTACGTGTGCATTTTCCTGCATATCTTTATCGTACAAAATTTTACTCTAAAAAGCAAGAAAAAATTGCAGTCAGATACAAAATCCCAACAATTTGCTTTTTTGAACCATCTGTTGTATAATAATTCAAAACGTTATGAGGTATCTGAAATTATGAAAAAGAAACAAATTTTTGCCTGGATCGGCATTGTTCTACTGGTAGCCCTCTATTTGAGTACACTGATTTTTTCACTTATGAAAAGTGACTTTGCCTACGACATGTTTCGCATCTCGGTGGCGTGTACCATCATTGTTCCTGTATTTCTCTACGGCTACATTCTTTTTTACCGCATTTCCAAAAAAGGCAAAGAAAAAGAAAAACCGGATAACCGAAAAAAATAGGTTATCTGGTTTTTCTCTGATATTGTAAAATTATGTTCTCAGCATATGGTAAAGCACCGCTGTCAGAAAATAATTCAATCAGGCTAAAGCCCGTTTAAAATGCAAATGCCAAATCATCTGCTGGCTCTTCTGACGTCTGGATCAGATTCATAATCATCTGAGGAAGCGTAACCTCCCATTTATAGCTGACGTTAACCCGGTCTTCTGAGAGACACTGGATTGGGATTCCGTTACTTCCAAAAATATCTACCTCACCGCCTGCTATACGGCTGATACGATGAGCAAACGTGATATAACCTTTCTTGTAATTCATCATTTCTCTTTGATATTCTGTTATATGCTTTGGACGCAGGCTGTTAAGTGTATATTGCAGATAGAAATCGGAAAGCAGCTGCTTTTTATGTCCCTTCATCCATTCAACATCCTGGTTTAATATCCTCTGGGCTTCTTCTTTTGTTATCTTTACGCATCTCTTATATACAATTTCATTTTGTATATATTTTTTCTCTATATAGATTTGGGTTTCGTCGTTGTTCTTCATACAGATATAATATTTCGGTACCGTGTCGTTGTGCAGCTCCCCTGCCGCACCAGTCTGCATAAATCTCAGCTTCTTCAGGCTGTATTTTTCAATTTTCTTTTTTGGCTGTCCGGTAAGCGCAGCCTGTTTCATTAGTTCGTACTTATCTTTTCTAACTGTTTCATTTTCTTCATAATACGTGGTGTATCTCATGAAAAATCCCCCTATCTTCCACCTTATACTATATGAATGACGTCCCGGCAACATGCATGTTTTTTAACATTTACTGTATAAATTGGCAAAACTTTTTTCGTTCGCATTTTACATATTTATTATAGCATTTAATTGTGAATACATGATGTCTCACTTCTAAAAAGTTTCTTAATTATATTAAGAATTGACAAGTAATCACTTACCATACTATGATATTAGGTAATACTTACTAAGGAGGATCTATCAGAAATGATAAAATCTATAATATTTGATATTGGCATGGTTTTAGCGGACTATAACTGGTCCGGTTACCTGCGGTCTTTTTCTTATTCCAAAGAAACATACGAGGCCGTTGCAAATGCGGTCTTTTTAAGCCCTACCTGGGTGGAATGCGACCGCGGAGTACTATCTGACCAGGAACTTTTATCCGGGTTTATCCACAACGCTCCGGAATATGAAAAAGAAATAAAGGAAGTCTATGACACCGTGGGCAGATGCATAAAACAGTATGATTATACAATCCCCTGGATTCAGGAGCTGAAAAGCAAAGGGCTTGGGATTTATGCCCTTTCCAATTACGGAGAGCGTATGTTCGCCCAGACAGGAAAAGAACTGAATTTTCTGAAATACATGGATGGCGCTCTGATTTCCTATCAGGACCACTTGATTAAACCAGACCCCAGAATATACCAGACACTTCTGAATCGTTACAATCTGATCCCGCAAGAGACTGTTTTCTTCGATGATAATGAAGATAATGTCAAGGGTGCATCTGACCTTGGAATAAACGCCTTTCTTTTTCACAATTATCAGGAAGCCAACGAACAATTACAGGCTTTGCTGGAAGCATAAAACAAAAGCCGGAATCAATGGTGCCGCCCGGAACGTGTCTGCAATGGCTTGCTGACACGCATCAGAGCGTGTTTTCAAATTGCTTACTGACACGCTCATGAGGCAGCGGATATTGACTCCGGCTGTTTTTCATTTTAAAATTTCTTGATACTACTACTGAATCTACTTCCGGGTCTTATGGGATCCCGGCTGCAGATTATTTTCTATAAATAATATCGTCTCTTCCAGGTCCGTTGGAAATCATGGTAATTGGGAATCCCAGATGTTTTTCCACAAACTCTACATATTTTTTACAGTTCTGTGGTAAATCCTCATAATTTTTAATGCCGCGGATATCGGAATTCCAGCCTGGCAGAACTTCCAGTACTGGTTTTGCCTTTTCTAACTGTGAGGTAGTAGGGAAATCTGTCGTTACTTTTCCGTCTATTTCATATCCGGTACATACCGGAATTTCTTCTAAATAGCCAAGAACATCAAGAACAGTGAATGCAACATCCGTTGTACCCTGAATTCTGCATCCGTATTTGGATGCCACACAGTCGAACCATCCCATACGTCTCGGACGTCCTGTCGTTGCACCATACTCACCGCCGTCTCCGCCGCGTCTTCTTAATTCATCTGCTTCCTCACCGAAAATTTCGCTTGTAAATGCACCTGCTCCCACAGCACTGGAATATGCTTTTACAACGGTGACGATTTTCTTGATTTCATAAGGCGGAATACCTGCTCCTATAGCTCCATATGCAGCCAATGTGGATGAGGATGTAACCATTGGGTAAATTCCATGGTCAGGATCCTTTAAAGAGCCCAGCTGGCCTTCTAAGAGGATGTTCTTCCCTTCCTGGATGGCATCCCATAGGAACGCAGATACATCACATACATAAGGTGCTACCATTTCTTTGTAACCTTTTAACTCTTCCATAATATCATCCGGATTCAGTGCCGGCTTCTGATACAAATGCTCTAAGATAACATTTTTCTGGATGCATACGCGTTCCACTTTATCTCTCAGTGCTTCTTCATCAAATAATTCACTTACCTGGAACCCGATTTTTGCGTATTTGTCTGAATAAAAAGGTGCAATACCGGATTTTGTAGAACCGAATGATTTGCCAGCCAAACGTTCTTCCTCACACTGGTCAAACAGAATGTGGTAAGACATCACCATCTGCGCACGGTCGGAAACCAGAATCTTTGGTGCCGGAACCCCTCTGTCTACAATCCCCTTTATTTCATTAAATAATACAGGAATGTTAAGTGCCACGCCATTGCCTATTACACTGGTTGTATGATCATAAAATACTCCTGACGGCAGCGTATGCAATGCAAATTTTCCATAGTTATTAACGATCGTATGACCTGCATTTGCGCCTCCCTGAAATCTTACGATTATGTCTGCTTTTTCGGCAAGCATATCTGTGATCTTGCCCTTGCCTTCATCTCCCCAGTTTGCTCCTACAACTGCTTGTACCATATTGAGATCCTCCTGTATTTGTTTTTATATAGTTATCGTATTAAAACAATGTTACATGGTAAGTATACTACTTTTTTCCGTATAAGTAAAATTAATATTGATTATACTTTATATAACTGTAGATTATATCTTCTTCAAATAGATACGCAAATTTTTTTAAGCATTATTTCATCATATCGATCAGGCACTGCGCTGCCATGGACAGCGGATTTCTCCGGTCTATCGCCAGGCATATATTCCTTCTGGGAATTTCTTTCTTTAATTTCAGCTCAAATAATGATCCATTGTCTAAGTTCACCCGGGCAAAGTCCTGCATGACAGTAGCAACCCCCAGGTTTCTGGCTGCAAACTGGACAATCATGTCGCTGGTTGCCAATTCGATCTCCGGATTCAGGACGACTCCATTTTCCAGCAGAAACTTATCCATATATGCCCTTGTACTGGTCTTTTTCTCCAGACAGATAATGGGAAGCCCCTCCAGTTCCTTCAGTGAAATTTCACGTCCCTTTAAGTCCATAAATTTGCTTCCTGCCACAAAGACGTCGGCAATTTCCCGAACCGGGCAGAATTCCAGTTCGGTTCTGGGGGGAAGCGGATCCGTAACCACGCCAAAATCTATCTTGCCTTCCTGCATATAGCGAAGGGTTTCCGGAGTAGGTCCGTTTGTCACGGTAAGCTTTACTTTCGGATATGCTTCATGAAACTGCTGAAGATAAGGCAGCAGATAAAACTGGAGTGTCATATCACTGGCTCCAATCCGTATTTCACCCGTCTCCATATTCTGCATATCCCTAAGCTTGCTCTCTCCCAGCATCATATATTCATACCCTCTGGCAACGTAGGAATAGAGCATCTCACCAGCCGACGTAAGGCGTACACCTTTTCCGGTCCTGACAAACAGGGTTATGCCCAACTGTTTTTCCAGCTGTTTGATCGCCTGGCTGACTGCCGGCTGGGTAATGGAAAGTTCCTCCGCCGCCAGGGTAATCCCCCCCAGCCTGCCAACATAATAAAATATTCTGTAGTATTCTAAATTAATATTCATGAGTATCCCTGCCCTGTTTTTCACGAATTCGTTTCCATCATGAAACTCACTTACCGCTTCGTCCCTTTTCTGATAATAATAAAGATAATGGCACTGACTCCCATCAGTATCGGATAGAAAAGAAATGGCATTATCTGAAAAGGAGTAAGGGCGGATAAGCTAGCCGCGGACAATAGCTGGGCACCATAGGGAATCAGTCCCTGGCCTACCGAAGCAAAAATATCCAGAAGAGATGCACTTCTTCTTGGAGAAATATTATATTCTTCACTGATTTCCTTTGCAATAGGGCCTGCCATTACAATTGCCACTGTATTATTTGCGGTACATGCATCCACTGCAGCTGCCAGAAATGCGATACCAAATTCTCCACCCTTTTCGCCATGGATGCTTTTCTTGATTACATACAGGATATAATCAATCCCTCCATAGGCTTTCACCAATGCCACGATGCATGCCACAATTAAAGAAATGACCGTAATATCATACATGCCGGTAACACCTTCACCTACTACTTTAAAGATATCTCCGATAAGTATTGTGCCGGTGCCAACGCCGACAATCAGGGATAGCACTATCCCGCTGATTAATACTACGAATACATTTAAACCGATCAATGCGCCGATTAAAACTACAAGATAAGGAGCTACTTTTAGAATATCATATTCCAGATTTCCAAAACTCTGCTTTCCACCTGTGCCCGAGATGACAAAGAATAAAATCATTGTAATAATTGCTGCCGGAAGAACTATAAAGAAATTTTCTTTAAATTTGTCCTTCATCTCACATCCCTGGGTACGAACTGCGGCGATTGTGGTATCGGATATCATGGATAGGTTGTCCCCAAACATAGCACCGCATACGACTGCACCGATACAAATTGGAAGGGCAATCCCTGTTTTATCACTGATGCCCACACCAATTGGCGCCATAGCTGCTATGGTTCCCATGGAAGTACCCATGGAAATAGAAATAAAACAGCCGATTAAAAATAATCCGACCACGGCTATATTGGAGGGAAGTATGGACAGTCCCAGATTTACCGTACTCTCTACACCTCCTGCGGCCTTAACTGCACCCGAGAAACCTCCGGCCACAAGGAAAATCAGGCACATAGTAACTATGTTTTCTTCTCCGATTCCTTTTGTAATCACAGTGATTTTATCACCATAAGGCAGTTTACGGTTCTGGGCAAAAGCAACTAAGAGAGCAATCAAAAATCCTACGATTGCCGGCATACTGTAAAAGTCCCCGGTTACACATCCCATTCCGATAAATATAATTAAGAAAACGCCAATTGGCAGCAGCGCTTTCGGATTTCCCCTCTTATTCTCTGTTCCGTTTTCTATTTTACTATTCACTTTACTTCCTTCTCTGTTTTGCGTTTTATTTTGTGCCAGATTATCTGTTTTATTTTCTGTTCTATCATATGTTCTATTTTCCGTTCTATTATCTGTTCTTTCATTTGTTCTATTATCTGATTTATTTCCTTTTCCTATCATCTCTTCTCTCCTGTTTTTTATACATACTGCAGACGGTCATAGGCTTTCTCGGCGTTTGCACCGTTCCTGTAATTCAGAAAAAGCCCCCGCACCAGTACAGCGCCGCACACTTAAGTGCGATGCTGTACTAAACATATGTACGGCGGCTTTAGAGTATTTCATCTGCTTATATTACGCTTGCTTATATTATACGTTAATTTCTGCTTTCATACCCAGAATTTCTTTATTCTCTTCTAAAATAGGTTTTACATTCTTCGTAAGGAAATTATCTACCTGTAATGGAGCACGTCCGACATATTTAGAAGGATCCATGGTCTTTTTCAGTTCTTCCAAAGACATATTGAATGCCGGGTCTGCTGCAATGAGTTCTAAAAGGTTATTGTCTTTACCTTCCACTTTTACGTTCTTACCTGCTTCCATGGAAAGTTCACGGATTTTTTCGTGCAGCTCCTGTCTGTCACCTCCGGCTTTTACAGCATCCATCATTATATTCTCTGTTGCCATGAACGGTAATTCTGACATCAGTCGTTTCTCGATTACTTTTGGATAAACCACCAGTCCGTCTACCACATTCAGGCACAGATCCAGAATACCGTCAACTGCCAGGAATCCTTCCGGAACAGAAAGGCGTTTATTAGCAGAATCATCCAGAGTTCTTTCAAACCACTGGGTCGCTGAAGTAATTGCCGGGTTTAACGCATCTGCCATAACAAATCTGGACAGAGATGCAATACGCTCGCTTCTCATTGGATTTCTCTTATATGCCATTGCTGAGGAACCGATCTGGGATTTTTCAAATGGCTCTTCTACTTCTTTTAAATGCTGAAGCAGACGGATATCATTGGAGAATTTATGCGCACTTGCAGCGATTCCTGCTAATACGTTTACCACTCTGGTATCTACTTTACGGGAATAGGTCTGACCGGATACTGCGAAACACTCTTTGAATCCCATTTTTGCTGCAATCATAGGATCAATCTGGTCTATCGTTTCCTGATTGCCGTCAAACAGTTCCAGGAAGCTTGCCTGGGTACCGGTTGTACCTTTTGAACCCAATAATTTCATCGTAGAAATCACATAATCCAGATCTTCCAGATCCAGCATAAATTCCTGCATCCAAAGTGTGGCACGTTTTCCCACAGTTGTTGGCTGTGCAGGCTGAAAATGTGTAAATGCCAGTGTTGGAAGGTTTTTATACTCATTTGCAAAGCCAGCCAGTTCTGCAATTACATTGACTAATTTTCTCTTTACTAACTTTAATGCCTCTGTCATTACGATGATGTCCGTATTGTCACCCACATAACAGGATGTTGCTCCTAAGTGGATAATCCCCTTTGCTTTGGGACATTGTACACCATATGCATACACATGGGACATAACATCATGGCGGACTACTTTTTCTCTTTCTTTTGCCACATCATAATTAATATCATCAGCATGAGCTTTTAATTCTTCAATCTGCTCCTCTGTAATATTTAAACCTAATTCTTTTTCTGTGTCGGCAAGTGCAATCCACAATTTTCTCCAGGTGCGGAATTTCATATCCGGAGAAAATATATACTGCATTTCCCTGCTTGCATAACGTTCCGATAACGGACTTTGATATCTGTCTGTACTCATTTTATATCTCCTCTATTATCTCTATGATCTTTATTATTTGTATTTTTACCATTTTTTAATATCTGCAGCCTATTTGATATATTCGCCGCGGATGTCTTCTGTGGGGGGCTCCATCGGATAATCTCCTGTGAAGCAGCCTTTACAGATCGGGAGGTTACCTATCATTTCACCTAAGCGCCTGATAGCCAGATATGCCAGCGAATCCGCACCAATTACCTGTCTGATTTCTTCCACCGTGCGGTTGTAGGCGATCAGCTGTTCCCTTGCCGGTACGTCTGTACCAAAGTAACATGGCCATAAAAACGGAGGTGAGCTGACTCTTACATGCACCTCTGCCGCTCCTGCTTCTTTTAACATGCTTACAATGCGGTCACTTGTGGTGCCGCGAACAATGGAATCATCGATCATGACCACTCTTTTTCCTTTTACAGCTTCTTTTAAAACGTTTAATTTCACACGGACGCTGGACTCACGGCTGCTCTGCTTCGGCTTGATAAAAGTACGACCCACATATCCGTTTTTGACAAACGCTGTTCCATATGGAGTACCGGACTGCAATGAATAACCAAGTGCCGCCGCATTGCCTGATTCCGGCACGCCTACCACCAGGTCGGCCTCTACCGGTGAATCGATTGCAAGAAATTTACCAGCCAGGATTCTGGACTGATAAACGCTGACTCCGTCAATTCTGCTGTCCGGTCTTGCAAAATAAATATATTCAAAAATACATCTGGCTTCCTGCTCTTTTGGGAGACACATACTGGTATCCGATTGTATGCCATCTTTCGTTATGGTGACAATTTCTCCCGGCAGAACATCTCGCACAAATTCTGCACCTACGGTATCAAGTGCACAGGTCTCGCTTGCCAGAATGTATGCATGATCCCTTTTACCGATGCAAAGCGGGCGAAATCCATAAGGATCCCTTGCTCCCATTAATTTTCTGGGGGACATGACGATCAGGGAATACGCACCCTTAATTTTCATCATGGCACGTTTTACAGCCTCTTCTGCAGCATTTGATTTTACCCGTTCCCTTGCAATATGATACGCAATGACTTCCGAGTCAATTGTGGTTTGAAAAATAGCGCCGTCATAAGCCAGCTGGTCACGAAGTTCCGTCGCATTGATCAGATTGCCATTATGCGCCAGCGCCAGCGTTCCTTTTATATAATTTAATACCAGTGGCTGTGCATTCTCACGCGTGCTGCTGCCTGCTGTAGAATAACGGACATGGCCTACACCTATGTCACCTTTGAGATTATCAAAACTGCCTTCTGTAAATACTTCATTTACCAGCCCCATTCCTTTATAGGACTGTACCCTGCCTTTTGGACCCTGCGTATCACTTACCGCGATTCCACAACTTTCCTGTCCTCTGTGCTGCAATGCAAATAATCCGTAATAAATGGTGGATGCAACATCGTTTCCATCAAAATCATAGATACCAAATACACCACACTCTTCTTTTAAACCGTCAAACTCTTCTACTTGTTCATGTAAATGATTGTTCATCCATCTAGCCTTTCTACATGCACCCGTTGATTGTTACCTGATACAGCATAGCCCGATTATTGTGCGATGCCGTACTCTAATATTGCCCTTACGAAAATCACAGTGGATGTAATATCCACTGTGTCTTTTGTTTTTCTTATAATCCAAGACGAGAGAAAACTTCGTTGTAAGCTTCTTCTACATTTCCCATGTCTCTTCTGAAACGGTCTTTATCTAATTTTTCATGGGTTGCTGCATCCCAAAGTCTGCAGGTATCCGGTGATGTTTCATCAGCCAGGATAATTTGTCCATGATATCTTCCGAATTCGATCTTAAAGTCGATTAATTCAATATTTGCTTTTAAGAAATATGCTTTTAATACTTCATTTACCTTGAAAGCATATTTGGAAATTATTTCAATCTCTTCTTTTGTTGCCAGATCTAATGCGATTGCAAAATAATCGTTGATAAGCGGATCACCTAAATCGTCATTTTTATAACTAAATTCTAAAGTAGGAGCTGAGAATTTCGTTCCTTCCGGTACGCCAAGTCTCTTTGAAAAGCTTCCTGCTGCAACATTTCTGATGATAACTTCTAATGGAACAATCTCTACCTTTTTAACTGCTGTCTCTCTGTCACTTAATTCTTCAACCAAATGTGTTGGAACGCCTTCAGCCTCGAGAATTTTGAAAACATGATTGGTCATACGGTTGTTAACAACACCCTTACCAACGATAGTACCCTTTTTTAAGCCATTGAATGCTGTTGCATCATCTTTGTAGTCTACAATTAAAACGTCCGGATCTTCTGTTGTGTAAACTTTTTTTGCTTTTCCTTCATAGAGTAATTCTCTTTTTTCCATTTTGAATCCACCTATCCTTCTTCATATAGTTATCAGTATTATGACCTGATTAGAGCACCGCTGTCAGAAAGCAGTTTGAACACACACTCTAGACCGATCACCTACAAAATTATATAACATTGTAATTTATAAAGCAAGAATAATTCTCTAAAATACGACAGCCATTGACATTTTAGTGGAATTTGCCCAAAAACTCCTGTGTTCTGGCATTGTCTGACCGAAATAATTCCTCAGGTTTTCCCTGTTCCACAATCACTCCGCCTTCCATAAAGATAATATGGTCTGCCACATTCTTCGCAAAGTTCATTTCATGGGTAACAATGACCATAGTCATGTGTTCTGCTGCAAGATCTTTAATGACCTTAAGGATCTCTCCTGTGAGCTCCGGATCCAGAGCTGAAGTCGGCTCATCGAAAAATAAAACCTTGGGATTCAGAGCCAGTGCCCTTGCAATAGATACGCGCTGCTGCTGTCCTCCTGACAGCTGATAAGGATATGCCTCTTCTTTTTCGGATAATCCCATCTTGGCAAGCAGCTCCCTTGCTTCCTTTTTTACCTGCTCCTTATCCCGTTTCTGAACTCTGACGGGTGCATCCATTATATTTTTCAATACGTTAAAGTGGGGGAACAGGTTGAAATTCTGAAACACCAGTCCAAAATTCTGCTGTATTTTTTTCAACTGATCCGCCTTGGCATAAACAGCTTTTCCATCTGCTCCCGTGGTAACTGCCTTTTCTCCCAGATAGGAAAGTTCACCGGAATCCATCGTCTCTAACAGCGTAGCACAACGCAGTAACGTAGATTTTCCGGAACCGGAAGGACCTATAATCGCCACCACTTCTCCCTGCTTTACTGTAAGAGAGATATCTTTCAGAACTTCCAGATCTTCAAATTTCTTTTCTATATTGTGAATTTCCAAATAATTCATCTGATCTACCTTTGCATCGCAGTATGACTGCGACATGCCCGCCTGCATGAGATGTGTATCCCTGCGGGCATTCCTTTCCTGATTTTTACATAATTGTTATTGGACACTGTCCGGATGGAATATTAGCGATAGTAGTTCATCTTCTTCTCTGCCTTTTCCATCAGAAATGCTACGATAAAATTAAAGATATAGTAGAAGATTCCTGCTGCCACCAGAGGCATTACATTGGTACTGGAAGATGCAAGTGCCTTGGCAACGGTGAACATCTCGGAAACTGCAATTACCATTGCCAGAGATGTATCTTTTACCAGCGTAATAACTTCATTTGTAATAGACGGAAGGATTCTTTTAATGACCTGTGGCAGAATTATAGTGAAAAATGTCTGCACTTTGTTATATCCCAGAAGTTTTGCTGCTTCGTACTGTCCTACAGGCATCGATTCAATACCGCTGCGGTATATCTCAGCAAAATATGCTGCGTAGTTCAGTGCAAAACCAATAATAACCGCTATAAAACGGTAAGATGCCTGAATCTTAATGCCAAACAGGTAATATGGTCCAAAATAAACCACCATCAACTGCAGCATCAGGGGAGTTCCCCGCATGATTGATATGTAAATCTTTGCAATATTTCGAATGACACCGTTCTTTGACATCCGACCAAATGTAATAACCAGCCCGAGCGGTATGGAAAACAATAGGGTCAGTCCAAATATTGCAACAGACGTCAGCATTCCCTCCGATAATTTTGATAACATCATTGCGTAATCCATGTTTGTTTCCTCCAAATAGTATCAATCGCAAAAGAGAGGGGAAGTTTCCCCTCTGATTTTTGCGTCATTCTTTATTTTCCTATAATTGTAATATCCTTGCCAAACCATTCGTTGGAAATATTAGCAAGTGTTCCGTCTGCTGCCATTTCTTCTAATGCTTTTTGAACGGCATCTTTTAATTCATCATTTCCTTTTTTAAACCCGATTCCATATTCTTCTGCTGCAATTGCTTCATCCAATACTTTGAAATCTGCATTTCTTTTCTGGATCTGATAGCTGGCAACTACATTGTCCATTGCGATGGCATCTACTGCTCCTGATTCCAGATCCATAAATGCAGTATTATAATCTGCTACGGTAATGAGCTGTCCAAAGCTGCCTGAAAGCTCCGTATTGTCATTCAATGCAGCCTGTGCACTGGAATCTGTCTGCACATCAACTACTTTGCCTGCAAGATCAGCCAGGGATTCAATCCCCGCATCCGCTTTTACAACAATTACCTGATCATTCTTCATATATGGCTCAGACCATGTATAATCATCTTCGCGTCCATTCATGGTAAATCCATTCCAGATACAGTCAATGGTTCCGGAATTTAACTCCATGTCTTTAGCATCCCATGCAATCGGCTGATATTTTACTTCTTTACCCAGGCGCTTAGCAACCTCTGCTGCTGTTGCCAGGTCAAATCCTGTAAACTCGCCGTCATCTCCCACAAATCCCATTGGTGGGAAATCCTGGTCAAATCCTACGGTGAAGGTTCCCCCTGTTGCCGCTGCATCTGTGGAATCTGCTTCGGTTGCTGCCTTTTCCGTAGATGCCGCTTCTGTTGTACCTGCTTTTGATGCAGCTTCGGTTGTTGACGCTTCGGATGATGCTTCTGTTGTCTTAGATGCTTCCGTTGCCGCCTTTGTCTCTTCGTTACCGGATGAACCGCATCCGGCCATCATAGCTGCTGCTAAAGCAGCCCCCAGCATAATGCTTAACATTTTCTTTTTCATAATAACAAATCCTCCATTTATACCAAACGCTTTTTTTGTTTACCGATTGAGCACTCTACTCTGGTAAATCAGTAAAATCATACTAACATAAAATGATAGGACTGTCAATTGTGAAAAATTTACTGAAGTTTAAGAACAAGTACTCTTGTGATACTGGGCTTTTAGTTTCTCCACAATCTCTTCCGGCTCCATTCCTTTTAGGCTTATTGCCAGATCACTGTTCACTGCTTCTTTGCAAATCTGAGCATTCCGTTTCTGCAGTTCCGCTACCATGATCTTATCCGCCTTCACTTCCTCCAGCCGCTTTTCATATGCCTCTTTTGACATATAAAGAGGCAGAAGGGAAAGATATTTCTGGAAAGTATCTTTTGATTTCACGATGCTCATGGACTGCCACAGGCAGTCTGCAGCTTCTTCAAACAAGAACAGTTTGGCATATGCCCCCGCCATATTACAGAGAATGGAAGCATAAAACTGGATTCCCAGATTACCCGGGTTGCGGTCCTTAAGGATCTGGTAATATTCCTGTATTCCATTGATATACATGCCATATTCCACCAGATAATCGGCTTTCATCTTCCTTCTTAAATCATCCGGCTGAATTTCTATTTTGGATATCTCTTCCTGAATCTGCTGAAATTCCTGATGGGAAAGATATCCGATTTCCTTGAAAATAGGGAGAATAAAATTCCCGATACTCTCTTCTTTATCCAATTGCTGGTAGAGTTTCCGGTAAAGCTTCTCAAGCCCCAGTTCATCTCTGATCCAGTCACATAGTTTTTCGTTGATAATCGTATTATCAATAAGATAAATATTTTGCTGAAGATAATAGCACAGTTCTTCGATGGAATAAATATTCGTACTGATACTCTCGATATAATATGGATTTTTTGCCTTTTTTATCTGGCATAATACATATCCGCTCAATGCATTATCTCCTTTCTATACATCTATAATCTCTTCCCATGTCTTACCGGAAGAAGGAAACAGCCCTCCAAATCCCAGATCCCGTATGGACACCCTGCATTTATGCACTGACAGGAAGGATATCTTTACCTCAAGTCTCGTGGTCTTATTGGGCCTTGCCGGGAGTCCCTCCAGTAAAATACTGTGGCTTCTTGCGGGACTGGTATCGATTGGTTTGAAATAAAGTATTAATTCTTCCGTGTCATCCAGAATCAGCTCATAAGTATGATATGCCTCATACCAGTCCATCCCCGCATTGAGGCAGAGATAATAACCTTCCTTGCCATGAATCTGCATCTGCATTCCCACGTTTACCTCAACCATATCTTCTCCAACATACAGATAATCTCCGATATCGGCAAGCCCTTTTCTCTGCATAGCCCCATAGCAGGCTCCCTTTGTATAGAGATTCCTGCCCTGGAAAGCATGCCTTCTGTTATTGCAGAGATACTGCAGGGAGCGTACCGCCCAGGTTTTGTCAAAATTATCTCCGATGAGATATGTGGATGAGAATATCTTATTAGCAAAAATCTTCTGAATCAGTCCAAGAAACAGACGGTCTCTTTCCAGATCCCAATCCGTATCCTTTTTTCCTCTTCTGACCTTTTTATCCAGTGAAAGCTGCGCCATTTTTGTCACTCTCACCAGCGCCGGCCTGGTCTTATAATCGATATCCAGTTCAAATGCCGTAATCTTCGAATCTTCATATTCAAACAGGGCAACCTTATAATTCCAGAGTTCTTTTTTCTGGTTCAGGGTAAAATAGAAAAAGCTTTCCCGGTAATCCTGTAAAAACACATTATTTCTCTCAATCCCAAGCATTGCCAGAGATGACGGTATTGCACTCACCCAGGGTTCTTCCATTTTTTCCATTGTAACCATTATGCTCAGATTACTTGCCAGGTCTTCTGTTCCAAGCATCTCAAAGCACTCCTTAAAAAAATTACTTAACAGGACATCTCCCAGCTCTTTTTTTCCCTCCACTAAAGGGAAGATGTCTCTGGGGGTGGGAATCAGGTATTTATCCTTTCCCTCCTCCGTACTGATCGTAATCGGATCTGAAATTTTGTGGTTATAAAATGTAATCAACGAAAAATTTCTACCCAGATCAAATCCGACAATGACCTCATTTATTTCCTTAATCATAGGTGCCTCCATCTTATTTACTGAATCTTCATGTCATAAATATCTGCAATACTGCGGCATCAGGGTATGACCCCAGCGGCTGCCGTCAAACGCCCCATGCGCATCCATTTGTCATGCGTTTCACGGGAATAAACGGCTGATGAAATAATTCTGTTCTATATAAGTCTGCTTATTGTCTTCCACCGCTTTTTTATTTCCAGTCTGGATCGCTTCCATCATATGGTTGATTAAATCATACTGGCTGTTTCCTTCCGGCTTTGACTTTTTCGTATAGTGTATCGTCTGATCCTCTGTAGTTATCGTCTGGCTATCCAGCTCCTCCACCAGATGCCAGGTCAGTTGATCTCCATAAAAAAGCGTAAATTCTTTTACAAAGATCCCCTCATACATATTCTTCATGGGTTCCGTTTTAAACCCATTCTCTTCCCCGCCTAAACGGTAATGGAGAACCACTCTGGATTTTGGATTGGCACGATACTCCACATAAGTTTTATCAGACAGCTGGTATGGCCTGGTAAATGCATCCGGCAATTCCTCAAAAAATGCAAAGCGAAGCCCCTCATAGGATATATCTTCCATCATGCGGTTAATAACCAATTCCTGCCCATCCGTCAGATCCGGTTTTTTCGCATAGTTTTTCAGGAGTGCCAATTCACAGATGCGTTCGGGAACCTGCTGCTTCACTGCCAGCCGTTCGATATAGTCAAACACCGGCTGAGCAACCTGCTTTTCTTTTACAAAATAGTTATAAGCACTGAGTATGGCATATGCCAGACAGATTTGCTTTTTCCCCATCTTCTTACGGTAGGAATCGAAGATTTCTTCTGTGTCTTCCTCTCCCATCCTCATAAACAGTACAAAAATCAGGATTTTCTCTTCCATTTCAAATCCATCCAGATCAAATTCCCTGCCTGCTTTCCAGATATTTTTCATTATCTCAATCGGTCCGTCATAATACATGAGCAGGTAGGATAAGATAGTTTCGTCATATTTTTCATTGGTAAAGCAATAAGCACAGAGGAAGAGCAGCATATCATCAGATGCATATTCTTTTTCCAGAATGGTTCTGCTGCACAGGCGTACCAGCTGGATCAGATCTATATCTTCCGGTCCATAGATGCTCACCAGCCCAAATGCCTCCTGGCACATGCCCTCTTCTGTCAGAAGTTCAATTAATTTCTTTTTATCGGTCTTTACGAACATATGGTAATCGATTCGGTGAAGATACTCATATCGCTGTTCGGCAGCAGGATGATCATAATAATATTCCAAAATCTTACTCCGAAGCTGTTCTTTATAAGACTCCCGGATCACATCTATCTCCAAAAGCCTGCCATAACTGTCCGCATTTGCTGATGTAATCAGAATTTCCTTGGAATCCAGATAGCAGCTGTTCAATACCAATCCTGCATTATCAGGGCAGAGTTCCCTGCAATATTCCCGGAATACCGGACGGTCCATTAATTTTGTCAACGTATATGGAATTTCTGATGCATACCGGTTCCCCTCTTCATCTTCGAACAAAATCCGATAATCTCCGGTATACAGCTGTACGTATGCCTTCCCATCCTGAATCACAGACCGTATCTCGTTCCCAAGCTGGCTGTGGATGACAATTGCAGACTTCATACGAGCAATATCACACTTTAATTCATAAGTAAAAATTGCCCTGGCAAGTCCGTCTGCCATCCGCTTATTCATAATCGCCTTTGTCAGAAAGGTATCATAAATCAGCGCCAGGTCTCTGTTGATCCTGCCCAGAGCCAGCTGATCCACCATAAACCTCTCCATGGCAGGGCGGTAGCTCTTGTAGGTTTCAGGATCCTTGCTGTGGTTTCTGATTACATTGGCATACACGAATGCCTTTTTATTGTAACTTAATGTATTGTTGTAAGCAAAATACATCCGCACCATCTGCGGCAGAATTCTGTCTGTATCCTCTTCCATCGTTTCAATATAATATTCATATAATCCTGTCAGGCGCAGTTCATACTCTACCCCTTTTGCATACCATTTGAAATATTTCCTGTCAGTTTTATGCCCTTTGATTAACAGGCTGCACACCGCAGAGATGATACTCTTAACCGGATATTTATCATAACAGTAAGTCAAAACGGAGAAAAGCCCTTCGTTAAATTCCCGGTGGCGCAGGGTCAGTTCTGCCGCCTGCTCCGCAATCTCCCGGTTCATGACATCTTCCTTGCACACAAAGCGCAGAAGCTGAATCTCAAAATCATCCAGACGTTTTAAAATGAGTGGCTCCTTCTGGATAATCTGTACCCCTTCTACAAACATTACCGGGCTTGTACAGCCGCAGATATACTGATCCCGCACCGCTGCCATCCGGTCCAGAGGCCCGCAGACTGACGGCTCCTGCAAGTACAGCAGTATCCACTGCAGCATCCAGTTCTCCTTGTTCTGCAGATACAGCTCATAAACCTTTTCTTCTATATAATCAATATATTTTGTATCACGGTTGTAAAACGTAGTGAGATAAAGATAATAGCCCGAAAGCTCCGGCCTGTCTATCCTTTCTTTGTGGTTCTCAATTTCCTCCAATGCCATACATGCATCTACCATCCGCTCTCTTGCGAACAGAAGCTGCACCCGGTACAACTCGAAGAACATATGATTTCCTCCGGCATTTTGGTACTCCGTAAGTGCCTTCTCGGAAATATCCAGCCATTCACCCAGCTTTTTCCGCTTTAACCGAAAATCCATATAAGAGGAAAGCATTCTGGCAACTGCACGGTGCTGTTTATATCCTTTCCGTTCACCGGAACCTTTTACCGCCTTAAACGCCTCAATTTCAAAATTAAGGGTTTCGTAACCGGAACGTATGGTTATCCTTCCAAAGTTCTTACCGCCGTGGAGCTTTTCCATATCGATGACATATTCCAGGGAATATGTGCTGCCCACAAATTCATCTGTAGTAACCGTTTCATGGTCAATGGAAATAAAATCTGCATCTGCCTGAATATCCAGGCGCAGAAATCCCCAGCTGTCCTTGGTAATTGCCAGTACCTCTTTCGTAGACTGGGTAAGGGCCGGAAAGCTTCTGGACTGCTCCGACATGTGCAGATTCACCGTTTTTTTCTTTCCACAGCCAACCAGAAATTCTTCCAGACTGCGATAGCTGAAATTCTGTCCCCGGATGCCTTCATATAGGGATGCATAGGACGGCATCCATTTCGGCAGCATATGATAAAATTCGGATGAGATAAACAGGACATAGGCTTTCTGGAAATCTTCTTTTGCCAGGGCAACAAACTCATCCAGGCTTTTATAAGCCACTGCCAGTTCCTGCTCCTTGGAATACTCTATCTCCAATCGAAACGGAATACAGTATTCTCCCAGATTGGAGCAAATGGTGAAAGCGCCTTCTAATACCTCGCCTTCCTCCATTCCTGTCGTATCAATTTCATAAACAATTTTTTCATTATTCCCAAAAAAATCAGAGGGTTCATAAGCAATTCTCGCACTGGAAGAATAAATGAATCCCTTCATCTTCTTTTCTTCCGGATTGCTGATCTCAAAATTACCCCTGAATGACTCTCCCTTTTTAACCAGTACCCGGATTTCATCAACTGAAATTAGCATGGTGGGAGCTTTATATTCAAAAATTCCATTTAGTAACTGTTCAATTCTTCTTTTCAAAGGATTCACCTGCACTTTATTTAATCTATGAAGAGTATAACACTTTAGGTATAATACGCGCAACTGTCTAAACGACAATTTGTTTTTGTTTTAGACATTTTTAAGGATTTCACGACAGAAAATATATGGCTGCCCATCCTCAATTTTCCATCAACTTCCTCTTAATTTTTTCTAAACATTTGTGAACTTAACGTGAACTACATTGTTCAAAACCTTCCGCTATGATATAATTTTCTTGATTTGGAGGAGCTTAAGAATAGTAACAAAATTCAATGGGAGGAACCTTTTACGTGAATGCAAAAAAAAGCAGTAAACATCTTTGGATTATTCCAGTATACGGCATTTTTTATCTGCTGTCGTTTTCCTTTCTGGAGAGTCATGTGGTTGACCACCGGGAAATTATACAGTCCCGTTTAGACGACCTGATCCCTTTTTCAGAAATTTTTATCATTCCCTATTTTCTGTGGTTTTTTTACATAGCCGCAACTGTAGCATATTTTGCCCTGTTTCAAAAAAATCTGAAAGATTATTATCATCTCCTGGCAACTCTTGCAATTGGAATGACGCTGTTTTTAGTAATCTCGCTGATTTGGCCCAATGGGCACACGCTGCGCCCCAGGACCTTTGAAAGGGACAATATTTTTGTTGACTTAGTACAATATCTCTATACGATTGATACACCTACCAATATTTTCCCCAGCATCCATGTATTTAATTCCGTGGCGTGCTGCACCGCGATCGGTAACAGCAGTGCTTTGAAAAAACACAAGATATTACAGGCCTGCATATTTATACTGACAGTCTCTATTGTGTTATCAACGGTTTTCTTAAAGCAGCATACCATCATAGATGTCATTGCCGCATTGGCGCTGAACCTGATCTGCTACCAGCTGATCTACAAATACCAGAACATACTGGCTTTTGTAAAAGCTCTTGGGGAAAAAAGGAAGAAAAAGATCTTTCATTCTGATTCCTTTTAGATCATGTTTTAAATTATTCTAAGGGAATTCAACTTTAAAAAGAATCCGAAAAGATGTTCCGCCCAGCGGTTCATCCTCTCGGATTCTTTTTGTTTCTGCAGGCAGCCTGCCAAAGAAATGTACTTGCAGAAACATTGGATCCTCTATTTCAAAATCTTCTTTAATTCATCCATAAATGTATTGACATCTTTAAATTCCCTATATACAGATGCAAATCTCACATAAGCCACCGGATCCAGTTCCTTTAGCTTGTCCATGACAATCTCTCCGATCAAGGTACTTTCAATCTCTCTGTCTTCCCGGTTGAATACTTCTGTTTCTGCCGCATCTATCATTTCATTTATTTTAAGAACCGGTATGGGTCTTTTATAACATGCCCGAAGCACGCCCGCTTCTATTTTGGACCGGTCATACTGTTCTCTGTTCTGATCTTTTTTTATTACGATTAAGGGAATGGTTTCCACTTTTTCATATGTCGTAAAACGTTTCTGGCATTCATCGCACAGCCTGCGCCGTCTGATGGAATTATTATCATCTGCCGGCCTGGAGTCTACAACTCTTGTATTGTCCTGGTTGCAAAATGGACATTTCATATCGATACCTCCTTATCTACTCCACCCGGGCATATCTCCCCTGCCCATTTTATGTAGTATGCATTTTCTGTTTTGAGTATATCCAATCCCTTAATCCATGTCAATCAATTTTATTAAAAAACCGCATAAACTTAGGTTTATCGGCTATGTAACATAAATTTGCGACCTACTATAACGTAAAGTGGGGCTTTTAGATGGCTTAAATGAATTTAAAGTATTCTCTAAACCGATTTTACGAATAATCCCAGAAGCTGTGCAATATAATGTAAAAATATATAACTGGGGAGCTTTTATGCGTATTTGTGAGTTAAAACAAAAGGAAGTTATCAATGTATGTACCTGTGGCTGTCTTGGTTGCGTCAGTGATGTGGATATCGACCCCCGTACCGGGCGCATCCTTTTCTTAATTGTCCCAGGACCCGGGAAAATCTGCTCGTTTTTAGGCAGGGATACCGAATTTATCATTCCCTGGGAATGTGTCACGCAAATCGGCACGGATATTATCCTGGTCGAAGTTGATGAAGAAAAAATAAAAAAGAGGTGCGAATAGGAGCGTTTTACGATGTAAAACGATATCCTACTCCCACTTCTGTCAGAATAAATCTGGGATCGGCAGGATCCTTTTCAATCTTTCTGCGGAGTGTTGCCATAAATACCCTCAGATTTCCGGGTTCAATGCCTTCCGTATATCCCCAGATCTGATGAAGGATATAATTATGGGTAAGAACCTTGCCTCTGTTTTCAATTAATAAATTCAGGATCTTAAACTCTATCGGAGTCAGATGGATTTCTTTTTCATCGATCAGAACCTTATGTGCTTCGTTATCCACCGTGAGATAATCACACCGGAAGATTTCTTCCTGGACTTTTTCCACACCTCCGGTGCGTTTACGAAGTGCAGCTCTGACTCTTGCCATCAGCTCTCCCATATAAAATGGTTTTGTCACATAGTCATCGGCTCCCGCATCCAATGCCCGTATCTTTTCCTGTTCTTCCTGCCTTGCGGAGACAACAATGATGGGAACCTCTGATACTTCCCGGACTTTTTCAATGACCTGCATGCCATCTCCATCCGGTAGCCCCAGATCTAAAATGATCATATCGGGACGGTTTGCATAAAACAGGCTTACGGCATCCTGTACTTCTTTCGCTACGCAGTACCGGTAGCCTTCTTTCTTCAGGCTCATTGAGATAAAGTTAATAATGTATTTATCATCTTCCACAATTAATATATTTTTTTTATCTTCCATCTGCATTCACCCTTTCTGCATGTAACCAAAATGTCAATCTGGCTCCTCCGCCCGGTTTATTCTCCGCCCATATTTCACCGCCGTGTTCCGTGACCACCGCCTTACAAATCGCCAGCCCCAGACCTATGCCCTGCTTTTGTTTGGAGTCGCCGCTTGCAGAAGTAACAAATTCATCAAACAGCTTACCCATCATGTTCTCGGCTATGCCTTCCCCGTCATCTTCCACCTGTATGAAGACTTTCTCATTGCGAAAGCTTGCCAGAACCGATATGCGTCCGCCCTCTTTTGTATGCTTCATCGCATTGTCTAAGAGATTGATCATCACCTGGACCATCATCTTCCCATCCATCTTGGCTACAATCACTTCATCGGGAAGGGATACTGTAAATTTGCGTCTTTGATGCAGCTCCCTGATATGGCTCGCCGCTTCATAGATAATATCATCGATTACTTCCGGCTGTTTATTAATATGAAGGCTCCCGCTTTCAATTTTCGTCATATTCAAAATATTTTCCATCATTTTCATAAGCCACAGCGCCTGCTCATTAATATCCGTCGCCAGTATCTGAATGTTGTCTTTCTCCAGTTTTTCTGAATCCAGAATCAATCCGCAGTCACCAATAATGCCTGTCAGCGGTGTCCTGAAATCGTGGGAGATACTGCGCAGCATTCGGCTCTTCATATGCTCCCGCTCCATTTCCACTTTGATCTGCTCCTGCTGCTGATACACCAGTTCACGATCCAGCGCAATTCCGATCTGGTTTGCTGCTGTTTTGATCAAAAGCTCCTGTTCTATAGAGAGCCCCTGATTCCGGTTATATACTTTTAGTACGCCCAACTGTTTTTCCAAACCGATAATGGGTACCATCATATAATCACCTAACCGATGGTTTTTATCCCGCTTTTCCACACTTTTATCTCCAATCAGTTCCACTTCACTTTCAAACTTGGTATGTTCGAAGATATAGCGGATCCCCAGCCTGACAATGTTATCTTTTCCTGTCACATTGATAAAACTTTTTGACATCTCATGGAGAAGCCTTGCCGCCTGTTCATTTTTCTGTGCGATTAGAAGCTGCTTCTGGAATTTCACCGTCAGGTTATAAGAAATCAGGGATGCAATCAGAAATATGATAATCAGGACGATATCATTGATGTCTGCGATCTGAAAGGTATGCAGCGGTGCCGTAAAAAAGAAATTAAAGGACATTACACTGATAAAGGATACCGCAACACCATACTGATAGCCATTGGTATATGCCGTTGTTAGAAGTACGCCGATCATATAGATCATCAGGGTGTTTTCTTTTGCAATTCCCGCACTGTTTAGCAGAACGGAAAAAAGAGTCGTACCTGCAACGATGGCTACGACTCTGCCAATATATTTCAAATGCTGAAGATATATTTTTTTATCCATTCCAAACCTCTTTATCTGTTAAATAAACCCTGATGCGTTTTCTGATTCCTTCTTTCTATTTTAACATGTTATTGAATATTTGCCAATATCCTGTCGATATCATTTCGCTGCCCGATAATCATAAGATGCTCATTGCCGGTGAGTACATAATCTGCATGGGGCAGTAGTTTAACATCCCGTTCTACTTTGATTCCCAGTATGCTCACATGATATTTCGCACGGACATCCACCTGTTTGATACTCTTTCCAACCCAGGATGGAAGCGGGGGAATCTCTAAAATGGAATATCCCTCTGTCAATTCAACATAGTCAAATACATGATTGGCACTATGGCGAACCGCAATTTTCTCAGCAATATCACGATCCGGGTAAACAACCTCATCTGCTCCGTTTCGAAGAAGGAACTTGGCATGAATATCCCTGTTTGCTTTGCTGACAACATATTTGCCGCCCATTTCCTTTACCAGGCTGGTAATCTCCAGACTGCTCTGGAAATTAGAACCGATACAGATGAAACAAAGGTCAAAATTACTGATACCAAGGCTTTTTAAAACCTCTTCATTTGTACAGTCCCCTACTTTTGCTGTCGTTGCATAGGGAAGGAGATCCGACACCTTGTCTTCATCCTTATCAATAATCATAACCTCATTATTCATTTTAGAAAAATTTATGCATAAATGATGCCCAAACCTGCCCATTCCAATGATTAGTATTGTCTTCATGATCCTATCACCTGCTCCTTTATCCTATGGTAATTTGCTCAACCGGCTGTACGACTGGCGTTGTTTTCTTATTTCCTCTCAATGACAATGCAAACGACAAACTACCGATTCGTCCGCAGTACATGAGGAATATAATGATTAGCTTAGAAATTGCATTTAATTCCCTGGTTATCCCTGTTGACATTCCTACCGTGCCAATTGCCGAAAATACCTCCAGCAGAACATCTGACATTGGTATTGGCTGTATAGCAGTAATAAGTATTACGGCGCCAATAGACAGAAACAGGTTGGTACATAATACGGCGCTGGCTTTCTTAATCACATCATCACTCAATCTTCTGCCATAGATATTACAGCAACGGTTCTGCGTAATATTTTCCCTTAAATAGAAGATCATGACAACCAGCGTTGTGGTCTTGATACCTCCTGCGGTAGACCCCGGACTGCCACCGATGAACATCAGTACAATCGTGAGCAGCTTACTGCTGTCCTGGAGTGCCGCCGTATCCACTGTATTAAAACCTGCAGTTCTCGCCGTGACGGAGCTGAACAGGGAACTAAGTATTTTACCGCTTGGTGACATATCGCTGATAAGATGGCTGTTTTCAAATAAGTAGAATAATACTGCCCCGCCGAAAATCAAAACCAGAGTCGCTGAAATAACGATTTTCGTATGGAGTTTATATTGGCGGAATTTCCATTTATGGGTCCAGACATCATCCCATACCAGAAATCCGATACCTCCCACCACGATTAAGGTCATAATCGTCAGGTTAATAATCCAGTCATCATAGTACCCTGTAAAGGAAGCATAGGGGATTTCTTTTCCCATCAGGTCGAATCCGGCATTACAGAATGCGGAAATGGAATGGAAGATTCCATAAAAACTGCCTCGCAGCACTCCAAATTCCGGTATAAACCGTATGCTTAATAAGATCGCTCCCAGCCCTTCAAAAAAAACCGTACCAATAATAATTTTTTTTGCCAGGCGGACAATTCCTCCGATCTGCATGGTATTTACACTTTCCTGCAGGATTCCCCGGGTTCTAAGTCCTATTTTTCGTCTTAATATAATAGAAAAAAATACGCCGATGGTCATGAAGCCCAATCCACCGATCTGAATCATCCCAAGAATTACCAACTGTCCAAAGAGCGACCATTTCTCCACCGTATTATTTACAATTAGTCCGGTAACGCAGGAAGCTGAAGTTGCTGTAAAAAAAGCATCCAGGAAATTCGTCATCTGTCCATCCTTACTTGAAATCGGCAGAGTTAAAAGAAGGGCTCCCGCCAATATGATTGTAAGAAACCCAACTGCAATCATCTGGGTTTGAGTTAATCTTTTATACAATAGCTTCAGCATTTTATTTATGTCCTTTCCCTTTATACGCACTTTAAAAATTAAAACAAAAAATCATACTGCTGCAAGTTCTAATTATAATAAACTATCCGTTAAGGCGGTGATAATTTATCTCTTTTCTATATTAAAAATGCATATATTTTGCCGTTTTACCATTAAGATTGTATTAAGATGAAGTGGTAAAATGCTACCTTACCAAACCTTTCTGTTTTTCCTCATAATTTCATTATTTCCCGGAATTTTAAATGAATGCAAAACTCTGTTTTTATTCCTATATTTTGTGTTTTCTGCCTGCCATCATCCTGGCAAGCTCTAAGATTGTGCCTTTTTTTTCCTTACACTTTTTCCCATCCAGATAAAGGCTTCTGATTTCGGCCTGGGTGATATTGTGTTTGTCCATCTTTAGCAGATCCGAGTCTGTTACCATAAAGTTTGCCCGCTTTCCCACTTCCAGTGTTCCCATTTCCTTTTCTTCCCCCAGCATTTTCGCCGGATTTCTGGTATAGGTACAAAGTGCCTGGTACATGGTCAATGATTCTTCCGGTATGGTAAAATCTATCATTCCAAGCATTTGATTAAAAGGATTGATGCTTTGTACGGGAGCATCACTGGAGCCGCAGATACATACCCCGTTTTCCATAAGCGTGCGAAGAGGAATCTGCTGTCTGACCACACTGTCCGGCAAGGCCTGACTGTAGCTTTTCAGGTAATGTCTATCAATCCATGCAAATCCGGGCTGTACTACTAATGCCAGATTCTTATTCATAATGCGCTTTACTGCTTTTTCTGATGGAAATTCAAAATGGTCTATGCGATGCATTCTCTCGGTATGAATACGATCGTAACCGTCCAGTAACAGGTCTATTGCCTTTTCTCCTATGGCATGGCTGCTGATTTGGAATCCGGCCATGTCTGCTTCTAATAATTTAGCAGCGATTTCTTCCGTTGTATAATAGCAGTCTCCACATTTATTTGTATCTCTGTAAGGGCTGTAAAACGCTGCACTGCGGGATCCTACCGAGCCGTCTATTTCCCAGTCGCCGCAGCCGCCTACCCGTGGTGTACTCTGATATCTGCGGTAAGAACGTGCCTTGTTTAAATCTATGAACTGAGGATAGAAGCGCACTCCTATCTCCATATGGGATGCTATTCTAGCCAAAAGCCCTGTTTGCTTATTTTTCTTTACATCCCCATTTCCATCCATTGCACACACCGTGCCGATTCCGTATTTTATGCAGAGATTTGTAAAACTGCCAATCCCTTTTGCCCAGGCGGATGGGGTAACTGATTTTCCAATCAGTTCCATCACCGCCCCCTGTATCATTTCATGGTCTCTGCCTGTCAGGATACCGGTATGGTCCTCTTTGTAAATGCGCAGTTCTTTTAACAGTTCTGTTGACATGCTGCTGCTATGTCCGTCTATATTGTAAATGACAATCTTTTTCCCATTTGACCACTCATCCAGTTCCCGTCTGTTGGGAAGCCTTTTTTCTGCCATGGCTGATGCAATGTATTGATTCCCCACAATGATATTGTGCCTGATCCGCTTACTGCATTCTTCCTTTATCCGTTTTCCTACGTCTTCCAGATTATCCGGGTATATCTTCCCATTTTGTATCCGGCATACCGCAATGCTGTCTGCTGACAGTACCATGGTATACATCAGATGCAGATGGGCATCTGTCATAGACGGATAGGCATGCCCGCCATTTAAGGAAATCTCTTTTTCATACCCATACGGCTTCTCATCACCAAGGTAGCTGATTTTCCCATCCGTTACTCCCATATAGCGGTAACATTCCTCCTCGTCTTTCAGCGTATGGAATGTTCCGTCCTTAATAAGGCACTGTGTAATTCTCATTGTATTCATACTGCGATCACCTTTCGGACTGTTTAGTTTCATGTTTAGTATTTAGTTTTATTATACCTGCCGACACAGCAGGCGTAAAGCTGTTTTTCAGACATACGGAAAGGAGCCACTGCCTGTGCATTATGCGCAGGCAATGGCCCGTTAGCTATGAAACGATTATTTTACGGTAACTTTCTTAATTGTACTGTAAGATCCATAATAGGTCTTACCATCCACTACCTTGTAAGCCCTTACTTTATAGTAATAGCTCTTTCTGCTCTTTAATTTACTGTTTACATATTTTACTGCAGAAGACTTTTTCCCGGTATATACTTTTTTATATTTACCCGATTTGGATGTTGCACGGTATACCTGGTATCCACTTGCTCCGGCTGTTTTCTTCCATGTAATGGTTGCTTTTTTAGCTCCTGCCTTTACAGTGACAGCGGTCCTTGAAGGATTGGTAACTAATTTAATGCTATCGGAATAGCTTCCATAGACTTTCTGCCCATTCACAAGTACATAGCCCCGTACACGATAATAATAAATGCTTCCACTGCTGCGTCCGGTGTGTTTAAAACTGGTTCCTTTTACATCAATTGGGCTTCCGTATTTTTCTCCTGATTTACGGAATGCAATCTCATACCCGCTGATGCCAGCCAGCTGATTCCACTGTAATCTGTTTGTTGTGGCATACTGATTTACCTTTTGCACGCCGGATACTTTTGGCATGCTGATCTGAAAGGTTCTGGTAATACTGCCTGTATAATTGCCTGTTCCCTCAATGACTACTTTAGCCGTTCCGGGATTGCGGTTTGACGTAATCTCTATAGTATAATCGCTGTCTTTCTTTAATGTAATCGTACCGCTCTTTACACTGATCTGAGGTGTGAAGGTATTGCCATTGTAGGTCTGATTGGATATGCCTGCTACTCCAAAGCTGCTTAAGTTCTGGGGAAGTATACTAAAGCTTACTACTTTGGTTCCTGCATAATTTCCTTTTCCTGAAATGACTGCCTTTGCTGTTCCGGCATTCTTATGATCTGAGTAACTAACGGTATAATCACTGCCATCTTTTAAATCTTTACCCATGTACTTAACCGTCATATGAGGAGTCAGTGCACTTCCCGTATAGGTCTGTGCGGATGGCTGCCCGATTTCCAGTGCATTTACATCCATTGGTTTAATGGTAAATGTTGTATTTACACTGCCTGTATAAGCGCCCATTCCTGTAACCGTCACATCTGCTGTTCCTGCTTCCATATTCTGACCATATTCCACACTGTAATCCATTCCCAAGATCAGAAGCTGGTTTTGGTTTTTCACGGTAACTGCCGGACAGATTGCTGCTCCTGTATAAGTCTGGTCTTTGATTGCTTCTACCGTGACTGTTCCAAGGTCTTTCTTCCTGATTTCAAATCCGGTTTCTACAGTTTCTGTGTAATTTCCTTTTCCGGTAATCACAACTACCGCTGTTCCTGGTTTTGCATTCTCTTTGTAAGCTACGGTATAATCCTGTCCTGATACAAGATTTATTTCATTGTCTGTCAATTTTACTTCCGGCTCCTGTGCCTGTCCGTTATAAACGACCGGATCGATTGGAGCAATCTGCACATTTTTCAATGATTTTGGAAGAATTGTAAAGCTTATATTTCTGGTTCCGGTATAATTACCGATTCCGGTTACTGCGGCATTGGCTCTTCCTGCCGCCGTATTGGAAGTATACTCCACTGCATAGTCCTGTCCTTCTTGTAGTGCTGCCTCTCCGTCTTTTAGAACCAGTACAGGCTTAACTGCCTGCCCCGTATAGTTTTGTTCCGGAATTGCTGCTATATTGATGTCTTTCACAGATTTTGGAAGGATCGAAAAGGATACTGTTTTTGATTCTGTATAATTGCCTGTTCCCTTAATGGTTACAAAAGCGGTTCCTGCATTGGTGTTCTCCTGATAAACAGCCGCATAATCGGTATCCGCCACTAATGTTTTGCCCAGGCTTTTTACTGTCAGCAGGGGCTTTAATTCTGATCCGGTATAGCCCTGGGGCGCAATCTGATCAATTTCAGCGTTCTCTACCGTTCTTGGCTGGATTGCAAAGTGCACGGTTTTAGAACCTGCAAAACTATTTAAACCTGTTACGGTAACACTGGCTGTTCCTGCATTGGTATTATCCTGATATTCTAATTTGTAATCCGTTCCTTCTGTAAGAAGCAGGTTCTGGTTTTTCACCGTGACCATTGGGATAATTTCTTCTCCCGTATATGGCAGAGCATTAAATACCTGGATAGAGACAGTATCGATACCTCTCTGGGTAATCTGAAATTTTGCTTCTTTTGTCCCTGTGTAATTGCCTTTTCCTGTAATTGTTACCATTGCTTTTCCAACTTCAGTATTATCCTTGTACACTGCAGTGAAGTCTTCTTGCTGCACAAGGGCTGTATCACCGTCTTTTAGCGTTACTGCCGGTTCAATTGCGTAACCCGTATAGATCTGCGCCAGAATTTCATCCAATGCACTGCTCTCTAAATTCTTTGGCTGAATTATAAATGAGGTTTCTTTTGCTCCTGTATAATTTCCGATTCCGGAAATAACTACGCTGGCTTTGCCTGCTGCGGTATTCGACGTATAGGTAAGTGTATAATCCACATCTTCTGTTAAGGATTTTGTTCCGTCCAGTACAGATAACTCCGGTTTCAGTGCTTCACCTGTATAGACCTGATCCGGGATCTTCTCTGCGGATACTCCTGATAATGCTTTTGGAAGAATCGTAAAGGCAGCTTTAGCAGTACCTCCATAATTTCCTTTTCCGGTTATTGTTACCGTTGCCGTACCTGCATTTGTATGATTGGTTACTTCATAGGTATAATCACTGTCTTTTGTTAATTGTTTTCCCCCATCCGTAACTTTCACGTCTTCCGGTACAATAGCAGTACCTGTATATGTGGCATTTACCGGGTTTTCAATCGCTGTCTTTTCGATTGGTTTTGGTGTGATGTTAAATTCTGCGGTTAATTCCCCGTCGTAATTACCGATTCCTGTAATGGTTACAACTGCTCTTGAGTCTGCAGTGGTTACATCGGTATTATTTTTATAAACGGATTCATAATCAATTCCCTTTTTCAATTTTACTTTGCCGTTCATCACTGTGATTTCAGGTGTCAGTTCATTACCCTGATATTCCTGATCGGCTATTGCAGCGATATCTGCATCTGTTAAGGTTCGTTTTATAATGACATATGGTTTTTCAACGGTTCCTGAATAATTCCCATTGTCTGCTGCCGTAATTTTTACCACTGCCTGTGTTCCCACTTCATATACTTCCGGATATTCCAGCGTATATTCTTGCTCCGGGATATTTGCTTCCTCTGTAGATACTACTTCCGGCTTTATTACCAATCCGCCTTTGTATTCCTGATCCAAAATGTCCACAAAGTCATCTGCTTTCAATGGTTTTTTCTGGATATTAAACTCTTTTGTAACGGATCCGGTATAATTGCTGTCTTCTTTTGCTGTTACAATCACTTTACCTTTGCCTGCATTGATATTATCTTCATAGCGTACCTCATAGCATGATGCATCAAATACGGCGTCTGCTGGCATATCCTTTATGGATACCGTTACTTCCGGTTCAAATGCTTCCTGGCTGTATATCTGATCGGCAATATCAGAAATCTGCATTTCATTCGCCATTCCCTGCCCGATATCAAGTTTTTTAATCTCATATGTTTTTTGGAAAGATCCTGTAAAATCGATTCCTCCGGTAAAGGTAACCGTTACGGTTCCCGTATGAATGACGTCTTCCGAATAAGATACACTGTAATTGATTTCCAGATTATCGGCGCCAATTAACTGCAGTTTCTCAGCATCCGGTTTCTGTTGAGATCCATTATAAATAACATCATCCAGCGTAATCTGATCCTGGTATTCCCCAATATCTCTTGGAAGTACTACAAATGCTGCCTTGGCTTTCCCGGTATAATTGCCGATACCGGTAATTGTCACTTTTGCACCTCCGGTGTAAACATGAATATTGTCCTGCATATCTACCCGGTAATCTTTACCCAGCTGTAATACATTTTCTTTGTATACTACCGTAAGTGCCGGAGTTAAAAGTCCTCCGGTATAAGTCTGCCCGTCAATTGGTGCAATAAAACCGTCTTCCAGTTCCTTTGCCTGAATGGTATATTCAAAAATACTGTTTGTTCCTGTGTAGTTTCCCATTCCGATAATGGTTACTTTTACAGCAGTTCCGCTTACATTTACCAGCTCTCCGGCAAATTTCACAGTAAAGTCCGTACCTTCCGTTAATACCACATCTTTATCTTTGACAACCAGTTCAGGTTTAATTTCTTTTCCGGTGTAGGTGTAGTCAGTTCCCTCTTTAGCAGCTATAGATATATCATCTGCTCCAATATTCTTTGCATCAATGTCGAACGAACCCTCTATTTTCCCTTGATAATTTCCTATTCCTTCTATTGTAATTTTCGCTTTTGCATCCTCTGTAGTGGAGTTTGTATTATCGGCATATTCCGTTATCTTATAATCGGTATTTTCAATAAGCTCAATTTCCTGATCCCCAATTATCATAACAGCCTTAAGCTCTAAAGGTTGTTTTTCTGTTCCGTCATATACAGGTTTTGTGTATGTAAAATAAGCTTTATTAATATCAGCGGGGATAATTGTAAATTTCTGCTCAATAGTACCCTTATAATTGTTCTGTCCGGTAACCAGAATTGTAGCCGTACCCAGATCGTGATTATTTTTATACTCCACGATATATTGGTCTTTTGGAATCACTTCTCCATTATCTGTTATAACAACTTCCGGTTCAATATCCATACTGGTATATTCCTGATCCCCAGCCTGTGTCATCTTCACCTCTGCAGAGAGTAAGGATTTCTTCTGGATTATAAATTCTTTGGTTATTTCACCACAGTAATTTCCCTTGCCGGTAACCTTTGCCACTGCTTTTGCTGAATCCGTGCTGGCTTTATCATTGTTTTCATATGTAACGGAATAATCAGTACCAAAAACCAATTCTTTTTTGTCCTGAGCCACTTTTATTTCCGGGCTGCAGCCTTTGGCATTATATACCTGATCTGCAATCGGGCCGATGGCTGCCTTATTTTCTTCTTTGCTGAGATCACAAGGTACAACTTTAAATTCTGCAAAACGGGTTCCGGAATAATCACCGATACCAGTAATCTCAATTTCAGCTTTGGCATTTTCTTTTCCAACATTAATATTATTCTTATACGCAATGGTATAATCCGTGTCCTCTACTAATGCCTTCCCGCCGTCTTTTAACGTTACCTCCGGTTTTAATTCACTGCCGGTATAAGACTGGTCTTCTACTGATTCCGGGGTCATCGTAACGGAAGTATGGGATATTAATTTTTTGCCAATAACAAATTTTAATGACTCATTATTTCCTGTATAATTCCCGATGCCGGTAACTGTGACTGTAACTTCCTCATTGGCTTTTTTGTGTTCCCCGCTGTAGGATACGGTATAGTCGTTATCTTTTGAAAGTGTTGTAAGCCCGTCTGTTACGATTACTTCCGGTTCCACTGCTTCTCCGGTAAATGCCGTAGATGCATCCATACCAAGTTCAACTTTAAATGTCTCACCTGAGACCGGTTTTGGAAGTATCTTTACGGGAAGCGTCAGAACCCTTGTCCCGGTATAATTTCCAGCATCTGCACTGATTTCTGCTGTTATGTAACTGCCTTCCTGTGTTGCATCAATATTACCGGAATAATTTAAGACACTCCATGAACTGTCATGCAGATAAGCATAATTCTGATCCGCAATATTATTATCCTTCAGATGCATCTGTGCTTTATAGTCTACTGCTTCACCTGTGTATACCAGATCTGTAAGGGGATTTTCCTGATCGATTACAAAAGCTAAATCAGCCGTGTTTATATCCGCAGGTTCAATGGTAAAGTGCTTTTCAGCCTTACCGGTATAACCATTCTCTTCAATTCCCTGAATGGTAAGTGTAGGTACCTCTCCCAACCAGGCTTCATTTCGTGCATTAATATTATAATTATAGGAAGCTGCATAATTACTGGGATCTACTGCAGTCCCGTCCGCCAGCGTCACCGTAAAATCCGGTGTCTTTGGAGTCCCGTCAAAAACAGCCGTGAAATCCGGTGAGATAGTGATGACTGCCGTACTTAAATCCTTCATCCCTTCTCCCGGTCCACCTCCCTGGGCAAATGCTGTTAGTCCTGATGAGAGAACCATAACGCAAACAAGCAGGATGCTCAATACTCTTTTTCCCACTTGTACGCTTGATTTCCTTTGATTTTGTTCCTTCATAGCATAAACTCCTTTCCATTTTCAGTCACATTCATTTGTTCATTTTTTCACTAAATTAGACCAACTCCGCTCCTTATCTTTCAATTCACCTCCCTGCCTTCAAATAACTAAACTTTAAATTTATTATACATGATAACTACCAGGAAAAGTTTCAAGAAACATTCAAGCTTTTGCTTATGCTATATGTCAGGGTTTTACTATTCTTTCATTATTTCCAGGCTTGCCTGGGGGCTGATCACATCAAAGATCAGTTCATCCCGTTTCCAAAAACGGTAACGCATCTCACAGCAGAGGCTTTCTTTGACTGCCCTGCCCATACTGCCATTGACCGGCGCTTTCAGATCTGAGGGATTTTGCTTAATGACTTCTGCATGAAGCCAGTATTTACCCTGGCGTATCAGTGCCTCTTTCTCATTAAATTTCAGAATCCGGACTCCCCGGTAAGTTGCCAGACGGTACTCCTTTCCCCCTTGCATAATAGAACAGATGCATCCGGTAAAGCTTCCTTTTAATAACGGAATCTTCGCCAATGACAGCATCAGGTCTCCGGCTGCTCCACCGTTCCAGCTGCACTGGGTCCAGAAATATTCACTGGGAAAACTGCAGCCCCAATCTTTTTCTATATATCCCGTTCCGCCTGAAAAATCGTATCTGTGCCCATTTACCACTACTGTACCCGTAAGTTCGTGATGCATACTCAGTACACCATGATTGCACTGCATGAACGGTGCGAAACGGAACGGTCCCATAATGTCTCTCCTGGGTGCTTTCCATTCACCATATTTAATTTTCCCAATCACACGTAAATCTTTTGTTTTAATATCCAGGATAATTCCTTTTTCGGAAAAGGTATTTTTCCCGATTCTGCAATAAAAGTTCATGGGGCTGGCATAGAAATATTCCGCCGGAAACTCCGTGTAGTAGGATTCATGATTAGTGATGACCTGAATGGATGCCGAGCGGTTTCCTTCTTCATCGATGTGAAATGCAGGTATAAAGCTTAAGGATTCGCTTCCAGCCTGATGTTTCAGATACCATCCCTCAAAAAAACTTTTTTTCTTCTTCTCCCCATGGAAGCTTTTCCTGGGTATTGTCAGATACTGCCGGATTTTTTTCATATTGATTCCCATCTTCTTTCACAGTTATTTCCTGCCGTTTGTATAACTAGTTTTGTATTGCAGGGTCTAATGCAGCTTTTTCATCTACTCCGTACTCAGATTTTCCTGTGCCGGATTGTCAATGAGATTTCCTTTGTAATCAAATCGCGATCCGTGGCAGGGGCAATCCCAGGACAGCTCATCCGGATTCCATTCTAACTGGCAGCCCAGATGGGGACATCTGGTATCCACAATGAACACCTCCCCTTCCGCATTTTTATAGACCCCGGCTTTTTTCCCTTCGTATTCTACGATACCGCCATGTGACAGCGGAAGTTCTTCCATATTTTCTTTGGGTATTTTAAGATTTTCATACAGGATGCCCTTCGCGGCCTTGTACCCGTCGGTTACCACATTTTTTGCAGAAGCGGACAGATGGAACCGTTGAGGCGAGAATACCTCCATAAAAGGATTTTCCCTCTTCATGATCAAATCGGAAATCAGCATCGCGGAAACCATGGAGGAAGTCATTCCCCATTTTCCAAATCCGGTCGCTACATACCAGTCCGGAGTCTGGCTGGAATACTGTCCGATATAAGGAATCCCATCCAGCGTCATGCAGTCCTGTGCGGACCAGGAAGCGGATACTCTGCTGCCCGGCCAGTATTTGGATGCCTCTTCCCACAATTTCTGATAACAGCCGCCTGCTTTATTTTCTCCGGTACGGTGCCCGCTGTCCCCAATGAAAAGCAGGTCTTCATAATTGCGGTAAGAAAAACTGTTATCTTTATCAATCCCAAGGTACATACCGTCTAGCTGAACTGCATTTTCCAGAGCCAGTACGTAACTTCTCTCCTGATGCATCCGCATAAAATAATATCCCGGTACATTAATAAAGGGATAATGAGTGGCAAATACGATCTGCTCTGCATGTATCACATATGAATCGGTAACGATTTCCTGCCCTTCCACGCTTTTAACTCTCGTATTTTCATAAATCGTAAGTTCTTTTATGATCCCATCCAGAAATTCCAAAGGATGAAACTGAGCCTGTCCATAAAACTTAGCTGCTCCTGCAACTGCAAAAGGCAGATTTGTCTGAGTTGTAAACTCTGCGTGTATCCCCAATTTCTGTGCCGCTTTAACCTCTGCCTCCAGACTCTCTGATTTGGATACGGAATAGAGATACGAGGGCAGTTCCTGAAAATGACAGGGGATCTGATACTTATCAATGAGATTTTGATACGCTTTGATTGCTTTCTGATTTGCAAGGGCATATTGTCTAGCCTTCTCGATACCCAGTTCGTTAATTAACTTATGATAGATCAGGTTATGAGAGGATGATATTTTAGCAGTTGTATTCTTCGTCTGCCCGCTTCCTACTCTGGACGCTTCAAATACAATTACTTTCTTGCCTTCCTGCTGAAGAAAATATGCAATTAAAATCCCTGCCATACCTCCGCCGATTACAGCCACCTCTGTTTCCAGGTTATCCGCAAGGGACGGCATCGCTGTTACTTCTGCTGTTTTACTCCATATTGATTCCATGTGCTCACCTTCATGCCTGATATTATGAGGAATTCACCTCATTTATTTTTTTGTTTCTTTATACTGTTTTTTTCTGATTTTATTTCTTTTGTTATCCTAATTATTTCGTTAACCTGATTCTTTTGTTATCATGATTCTTTCGTTATCCTGATTCTTTTGTTATCATGATTCTTTCGTTATCATGATTCTTCCGTTATCCTGATTCTTTCGTTATCATGATTCTTTCGTTATCTTAAATAGTTCTTCATGCTTTTTAATGCATTCTTTTCCAGACGGCTGACCTGTGCCTGGGAAATATTAATCTCATTTGCTACTTCCATCTGTGTCTTTCCCTGGAAGAATCGCAGCTCAATAATATGGCGTTCCCGTTCGTTCAGCCTTTTAATTGCTTCATTTAACGATATGGATTCCACCCAGTTTTCTTCTTTATTCTTCTTGTCACTGATCTGATCCATTACATAGAGGGTATCTCCCCCTTCCGTATAAACCGGGTCATACAGGCTGACCGGACTCTGGATCGCATCCATGGCAAATACAATATCTTCTTTAGCAATTCCAATCTCGTCTGCGATTTCATTGATAGTAGGCTCCTTTAAATGCTTCTTCATATAGCCTTCTTTTGCATAAATTGCCTTGTAAGCCGTGTCCCTAAGTGACCTGCTTACCCTTATCGAATTATTATCCCTTAAGTATCTGCGGATCTCACCGATTATCATCGGTACCGCATAAGTAGAAAATTTTACATTTAAGGTTGAGTCAAAATTATCAATTGCCTTTATCAGTCCGATACAGCCTATCTGAAACAAATCATCCGCATTTTCATTGCTGCTTGAAAAACGTTTAATTACACTTAATACCAACCTTAAGTTTCCTTTGATGTATAGTTCTCTTGCTTCTTCATCGCCCTCCTGAATCCGGGCAAAAAGTGCATCTTTTTCTTCATTGTTTAAAAGGGGAAGCTTTGATGTATTCACACCACAAATTTCTACTTTATTAAGAGCCATAACGTTCATCCTCCTATTAATTTGTTTAATAGAATGATTCACATTATGGCTCTCAAATATTCAGATATGAAAAAAATTATGTCAACTTTTAGCCCTTGACAAATTCATTATGGGGGTGATATTTTTTCATCAGCCGATGTCATAAACGCTTCTGAGCCGCAGATTTTCCGGCTTTCCGCTTATTATCCTGACCCGCTTCTCTCCGGCGTTCATATCAAAATAATTATCGGACAAAATAAGGTCTTCCATCTGGTTTAAAATCTCTACATTTTTTGCATATGTTTTTGCCTGAACGATGATTTCCCCGTCCTCTGCTCTGCATGTAAGCTGGGGATCCTGATATTTAAAATATTTAGGCAGTGAAAAAATCACCGTTCCCTCAGATATAAGTTCTCCATTTTTCAGCAACTGATAGCTGACATATTCTGTAAACATGTCCACCTCTGGCAGCTCTGTCTTTTCCAGCCATACACTGGTCAGTGCCGGTACCGTAATTTCGCAGACCTCTTCTCTAAGGACAGCAGCATGGGCATCTCTCAGCTGCCATTGCACCGTTAAGGCTTCTTCTTCTCTGGTTTCATTAGCAACATTTAAGCGAATGGACTTTTCTATATGGTAATGTTCTCTGTTCATATCTGCATCCTGGGTTAAAAGCCCTTCTTCTTCACAGGAAATCATAAGCGGATTAAAAAACCGCTTTGCATAATAATGAAGTGCTTTCCATCTCTGACAGTAATCGATGGATGCCCAGGATGCAACGGGCCAGCAGTCATTGAGCTGCCAGTAAATGGCTCCCATACAGCGTCCTCTGTTTCTCCTGAAATGTTCCACGCCATAGCGGATTGCATCTGCCTGAAGTAATTGGGATGCATAGATTACCATTTCAAAACTATAGGGATAGCGGTAAGTCTGCTGGAGATAATTCATGATCTTCCCATTTGCTCCAAAATTCCTCTGATGCTTTTCCATTACGTAAGAGAAAATGTTCATATCCCTTGGGTCGTCGGTTATGGTTTCTATGGTACGGACACTTGGAAATGACTGAAAACCAAATTCAGAAGCATATCGGAAATAGTGCTTCCGGTATTCGGAAAACGGTTTATTTCCGTGCCATACTTCCCAGTAATGCACATCTCCCCTGTCCGGGTCGTTTGGCTCATCAAAAGATCCGCCTGAAGACGGACTGGCTGGCCAATAAAATGTGTTTGGATCATATTCTTTTAATATTTCCGGAATGATACGCTCGTACATCAGAATATAGTCCCTGACTTCTGAATGTCTGCTCACCCAGTTTCCTTCTTTTACAAACTGTTCCATTTCATTGTTTCCGCACCACAGCCCCAGTGATGCATGGTGCCGCAGACGTTTAATATTATCTGTAAATTCCTGACGGATATTCGCTTCAAATTCCGGGGTCAGATCATACACTGCACAGGCAAACATAAAGTCCTGCCACACTACAAGCCCTAATTCATCACAGATATCATAAAACCAGTCCTCGGGATAGTATCCTCCGCCCCAGACGCGTACAGCATTAAAGTTCGCCGCTTTGCACTGCTCCAGAAGATTTCTTGTGGTTTTACTGTTTACCCTGCCAAGGAGATGGTCTTCCGGAATATAGTCCGCGCCCATTGCAAAGATACATATCCCGTTTACCTTGTGTGCAAAGCTGGAACCCCATTGGTCCTTTTCAATATGCATGGTCATAGTTCTAAGTCCGATACGGCGTTTCCAGGAATCCGTCACGTTTTCCCCTGTTTTCTGAATAACTTCCAGTTCATATAAATCCTGATCACCGTAACCGTTTGGCCACCAGAGCATGGGCTCTTCAATGATGATTTCATCCGGTGAACCCTCATAGTCCCTGGTATTACCCCGTGGATCTGTCACCTTTACTTCATAGGCAGTGGAAATATTATCACACTTATCTTCTTCCACCCGGATCTGCAGCCGTACTCTTCCATCTTCGTGAATCTGGGTGATATAAACGCTGTCAATCCTGGCATGGTCTATGCCAATCAGCCCGACCGGTCTGAAAATTCCAGCATCCGGCAGATGTGCGCCCCAGTCCCAGCCAAACATGCAATGCGCCTTTCTGATATGGACAAATCCATCCATTGCGTCTTCCGAACCCCTGGTTTGAGACTTTTCATATGCTTCCCTGATATACTTTAAGGGGGAATGCAGTACTACATGCAGCTCATTATCCTGACCCGGGTTCAACAGCTTCTTTACATCAAATTCCCAGATTCGGTGCATATTATACGCCTGCCCCGCCAGTTCTCCATTTACATAAATATCGGCAATGGTATCCAGCCCCTCAAACCGGAGCAATACCCTTTCTTTTTCGTACACACCGGAATCCACCTGGAATATGGTACTGTATTCATAGTCATATTCCATTAACTTTAGCGCCTTTTCTTCGTTGTCTTTCCAAAAAGGATTTTCCATCTCCCCGTTTAAAAGCAGATCGGTGTAAACCGTGCCCGGCACCACTGCAGGCAGCCATTCTCCTTCTTCCAGCCTGCGCATTCTGAAGTTATCCTGTAACATCTGAGTAACCATAGATTTTTCCTCCTGAATTATAGTTTGCAAACTCTGTGACCACGCTCTAGAGCGTGTTTTAAAATTGCTTTCTGGCAGCTGTGCGTCACGCTTTGTGGGAGATTTGTCCCGGATGAAGGGCGCGTAGCGGGCTACGCAACCTGAATTCGGGGCAAATATACCGCAAAGTGGGGCGTGCAGATGGCGGGAATGAATTTTCAAACACACTCTAGCATTTAAATAAAATTGTTTTAATTTCAAATGGCTTTAACAGCATGGAGACTTTGGTTTCACTGCAAAATTCCTGAATCGGACGTTCTCTCAGATCTCCTTCAGCCCAGGCAGTGAACCGGAATCCCGGCTTTATGGATGCCTGACATCTGGAACCTGCAAATTCATGGAAACGTACTACCAGGTAACTGCCGTCTTCCGATTTCTTAATGGCATCTACTTCCACATGATCACAGTCAAATGCAAGAAAACTCTCATAGGTCAGATTTGCCGTACCTTTTTTTAGCGCTAACGGACGATTTAACCGGTGGGCTTCCTGAATTACCCTGCCATTGATACAATCACCCTGGTGAGGCAGAAGTGCATAAGTAAATTCGTGTAATCCCTGATCCTGCAGATGATCCGGATGGGTAGCCGCCTTCAGCAGCGTGATTCTTAAAATATTGTCCTTCACGTCATAACCGTATTTACAGTCATTTAATAGCGCAACTCCATAATCGTGCTCTGACAGATCTGCAAATCTGTGTGCAACCGTTTCAAATCTTGCCTGATCCCAGCTGGTATTCCAATGGTTCGGACGTTTCACATTCCCGTACTGCACATCATATGTGGCATATGTTGTCCGGATATCCACAGGAAATGCAGCTTTTAACAGCTGGTGATTCTCGTGGTAATCCACCTTTGTCCGAAAATCTATTCTGCGGTTATTTTCATACAAAAGAATATCCTGCTCAATCGTTGAATTCATATATTTCCATTCCAGATGAACCACTGTCATAAGGGGACCGGTAACTGTAATCTGGAATTTTTGAAGATCCGTAATTTCTTTCATTTTCTGCTGATAGAAGATATCAATATCCCAGGCATCATTTCCAAGGGGTTTATCTTCAAACATCTGCAGTACATTGCCCCTTGTTCCTCCTGCGAGTACTTCCCGCTTTGCATCCTTGTCATAAAGCCTGCTGATCTGCCCATAATCGTTAAATTCAATGGTATAATAGTTAGTGTCGATACTTTTTCCTTCTATATTAAAGGAATTATTTTCCAATCCCGAATTTTCCAAACTGCAGGATTCTTTGACACACTTGATCCTGGCTGTACCCATAGCCGGGATTTCTCCTGTCTCCACATAGGTTCCTTCTGCTCCGGATTGAATTTTCAGATTGTTTCCATTTTGATCCACACAGCCAAGAATTCCTGTCTCAGGGATTTCTACAATCCCATTTAGTTTCCAGGAGGCATGATTCAAAACGGTATATGTATCTGCCGATTCATCCAGAATGACTTCATATGCTTTTCTTTCTACTTCCAAAGCAATGTCAGCTGCCTTTTTATAGTCTGCTTTTGAATCCTCATATACTTCATGGATAGAGGAACCGGGGATGATATCATGGAACTGGTTTGTCAAGAGGATTTTCCAGCCTTCTGTCAGAGCTTCCTGATCCGCTTTCTGCAAATCTCCCTGGGAAAGTGCTGCCATTGCCGTCAACCACTCGGTATTCCCATACAGATATTCCATTTTCCTGTTCATACGCTTATTATACCCCTGGCTGGTATAGGTTCCCCTGTGATATTCCAGATATAATTCTCCATCCCAGGTGTGGACATATTGATCGGTATTCTTTACCGTGTCCTTCAGATCTTTAAAATAGGCTCCTGCAGTAGAGGTCTTAAGTGCCGGAAGTCCTGGAATCTTATCGATCCGTCTTCTCTGTTCCAGCATATCTCTGTTCACTCCACCTCCCCCGTCGCCATACCCATAGGAAATAAGTAATTCCTTGTTCATATCTTTTTCGCTGTAGGCATCCCAGACGCCTTTTACCGTTCTGGCCGTAAGCAGTCCGTTATACGTGTAGAACCAGGAGCCCGGTTCATTCCATGGTTCCGGTGTGGTAATGAAATGAGTGAGGATCTCACTTCCGTCAATCCCCTTCCATTTGAATGTATCATGAGGCATACGATTGTACTGGTTCCAGCTGATCTTGGTGGTCATGAACATATCTATTCCTGATTTCTTTAAGATCTGAGGCAGCGCCCAGGAATACCCGAAGACATCCGGAAGCCAAAGGTACTCCACTTCCTTATCAAATTCATCTTTTATAAATTTGCTGCCAATTAATATCTGTCTTGTGAGGGATTCTCCGCTTGTAATGTTACAATCTGCCTCTACCCACATGCCTCCATCCACTTCCCATTGACCGGATTTTACCTTTTCTTTGATTTTTTCATATATTTGTGGAAAATCATTTTTTATATATTCATACAACTGGGGCTGGGTCTGCAAAAAGACATATTCAGGATACTGTTCCATCAGACGAAGCACCGTAGAGAATGACCTGGAGCACTTTTCTCTGGTGTGTTTCAGCCGCCACAGCCATGCAACATCAATGTGGGTATGTCCAACGCATTTCACCAGAATCTGAGCATCCTTACCCATGCTTTCTATCTTATCGTTAATCTGCTCATCTGCCAAATGAACGGATTCATAAAAGCTGCTGCTCCCCGGATAGGACCAGTCAATACATTCAAGCGCGCTGTTTAACGCCGTACGAAGCTGATGTTTTATCGGGTCATCCTCATGCAGGTTTTTAATAGCATCTATAATCATAGCGGATAAATAGTAGAGATCATCCGTTTTTTCATCCAGCCAGGCAAGGTCAGCCTGATTAATTTTATGTTCCTGGACAACAGGTGCGCCGCCGCCCTCAAGGCCTGACCACAGACGAAATGTAAGTTCCAGCCTGCATCCCAGATGTTCTTCTTCAAAAAATACTTCTTTATGATTAGCATCTACACCCTGGTATGGTTCTTTATTCACATACAACAGTGACTCAAATCCCGAATTATTTCCGCCTCCTGTATTACCGTAATCGAAAATACCAAGTACCTTTTTTCCCTTCCATTCTTCCGGAATTATTACCTCTTTATGTAGCCAAAGATATCGGTCTCTTCCCTTCCAGGTATCATTTACCTGCATGCTTTCCCACCCGGTAAAATCAACCGGCACCTCAGGATTCACGGCTCCCTGCCGGTCCTCACTTACCTGAAAATCTTCCAGATGTATTACTTCACGATAACGATATCCCTTCAGCTGCCTCGTTCTAGCTTCCAATTTATTATCTGTTAAAAACATGGTATCCTCCTGTATTCTTTTATTTTTAATTTATTCATATCAAATTTATAACCACGCTGTACCTTTTATTTGCAGAATTCTCTATTTAATTCCAATTTCACTTATTCACATGGTAACCGCAATATTCCAGAACCAGTTCACTGAACATTGCATTGGCCCACGAAAACCACTCTCTGGTATACCTGGCAGGATCATCCACATCGAATCCCTCATGCATTAGTGATTTTCCTCCATCAGTACGCTTCAGCATTTCCAGAATTTCAAGTTTTTCTTCCTGCGTAGCACTGGTTAGTCCCTGCATAGCCAGGGAAATATGCCAGATATAGCGCACCGGAGTATGGGGGCTTCCTATTCCTCTGGCAGCTTTTCCTTCATAATAAAATGGGTTTCCATCACTCAGGATAAATGCTCTGGTATTTTTTGCAACTTCTTCTCTTTTTCCCTGATATCCCAGATACGACATTGCTAACAAACTTGGAACATTGGCATCATCCATCAGATTATACTGACCATATCCATCTACCTCATATGCATATATCTCACCAAATCCATCTCTTTTTGTTATGCCAAATGTCTCAATTCCTTCTCTGATCTGTTCTTTCAGTTTGCCTGCTGTTTCTTTTAATTCCTGGTCATTTAATATTTTCTCTGCAATTTCTTCCAGATATCCCAGGACAACTACTGCAAACATATTGGAGGGAACCAGGTAACCATATGTGCAGGCATCATCGCTTGGACGAAAGCCTGACCATGTCATACCGATACCGGAACGGACCAAAGCCCCTTTTCCATCCCTGGATAAAGTATCGGTGAAAGTACAGTTTTTCCGGATAAAACGATATTCTGAGTTTTCTTCATGATATTGCTCCCTTTGAAAAACCTCCAGTATCTTTCTGGCTCCTTTTACAAAGGTCTCATTAAAATGTTCCGTCCGTCCGGTGTTTTTCCAAAACAGGTAGGAAAATTGCAGCGGGAAACAAAGAGAATCCACCTCATATTTCCTCTCCCATATCCATGGTCCCATATCCGTCTCATCTTTTTCCCAGCAATGACCATTTGCTGCCTCATTGAATGCATTGGCATACGGGTCAATATCGATACACTGAAACTGCCGTTCTATCAATCCCTGCATCGTATCTGCTATTTCACTGTCTCTGCCTGCCAGGATCAGATAGGGGCGAAGCTGGCAAACCGAATCCCGCAGCCACATTGCCGGAATGTCACCGGTAATTACATAAGTAGTCCCATCTTCCATTTTTTTTACTGTAGTATCCAGTGTGTTTGTAAAGCAATTGCGGAACATTTGGAACATCTCTTCATCTTTTAATTTTTCCCGGACATCTTTTAACAGGCATTCCATCGATTCCGGCAGATTCTTTTCTTCTATTCCTACACTAACACCCATAATAATTCCCCTTTTCTTCTTAAATAGTAAACTCACTTTACAAGTTGTTAGGACTATATTATCATTGGTTGCGCCGAATTACAACATAAAAATTATAAAAATTCTGAACGAAAAAAAGAGAGTAATCGGACCTGCAGGATACATTCCTGTCGTCTGACTACTCCCCTTATTTTCAATTAGAATTACTCAAATCTTACAATTTCTTTTTTCAGCCTCTTGATGATCTTTTTCTCCAGCCTGGAGATATATGACTGGGAAATCCCCAGCAGATCAGCCACTTCTTTTTGTGTCTTCTCTTCCCCGTCTCTGGTATTAATGCCAAATCTTAACTGCACAATTGTTTTTTCTCTATCTGAAAGTTTTTCAATTGCTTTTCCCAGCAATTTTCGTTCAACTTCATTTTCCATGTCTTTATATATTACATCTTCGTCCGTTCCCAGGATGTCGGATAATAATAATTCATTTCCATCCCAATCCACATTCAGTGGTTCATCGAATGACACTTCCATCTTTGTTTTATTGTTTCTTCTCAGATACATTAAGATTTCGTTTTCTATACATCTTGAAGCATAAGTTGCCAGCTTGATATTTTTCTCAGGATTAAAGGTATTAATTGCCTTAATTAAACCAATGGTTCCTATTGATATTAAATCCTCTACTCCGACACCTGTATTGTCGAATTTTTTTGCTATGTATACTACTAATCTTAAGTTGTGTTCGATTAACAACGATTTCGCGTCACTATCGTATTCCGTTCCCAGGTCACTGATTACCTCAGCCTCTTTTCCCGGCTCTAAAGGTGCCGGAAGCACTTCACTGCCGCCAATATAATGAATATCATTTGGCCTTTTTAATATGAGGTTTGGAAGCGATGAAACAACGCGAAACTGAAAACGATGTGGCATTGAAACTTTTATAACCATTTTTATTCCTCCTAATCTTCTAACATTGAAGGGTTTATTATCATCTGATATTTTCCCTTCGCACTAACGGACTCTTTTGTGACTGCTGCTACAGCTCCTTTAATAAGCTGCGACGCCCCAGACCTTCGTATGCTGATATAATCTAATCGTATTCCCGGTAACAAACCATTTTTTTCCCCTATGGAATGATACGGGATATAACAAATTTTCTCTGTTAACCCTTCTGCAGTTTGAAATTGGTACATCTGGAGTATCTGATTTTTAACTTCTTCTTCCAACATATCACTGATCGTATCATAATCAATGATATTTACCGGCTTTCCGGTAATTGGCTGTTTTAACTGATTTCCGGTATCACACAAACCCATTACATGTTTGTTCTTACCGTTCAGATTAATTACAACCTCATAAAGATATTCTGTTTTTTGTTTATATCTCTGATAGCAGCTTAAAATACATCGCAAGGTAAGAAAACTTATTACTCCAAGAAGCAGGCCACCAGAAGAAATGTGTCCCAATAACATCTCCCAGATGCCTCCCAGAACAAACGCTGATAAATACAGAATGATCGTGCCCCGTATTAAATGATCCCTGTCCTTAATTCTGCAGCCTATTTTAACCATAAGCACACTCAGAACTCCAAATCCGCAAATGTTGTAAACGAATGTATTTTGAATGGGCAATATGATAAGAATACACATCCCTGCTGCCCCAAGTACACTGGCTAAAAATATTCGAAACCAGTTTGTCTGACATTTCAGTGACCGGCGTACCAGTGTAAGCAATAGATAATCCATAATCATATTTTCCAAAAAGAATTTATCTAGGTATATTTCATAATACACAAAACACCCCCTGCCACCAAAATGAATGCTTTGATCCAAGCACTATCCATTATAGGTGATAGGGGGTGTGAGTTTTGTCAAAAACGCAACGCTATATTCAATTTTTCTTCGACAGACCTCGACAGCCCGTCTTCACAAACAAGCCCAGGAGCCCATTTGAAAATCACTCTATAAACCATATCTGCCAATGATATTTAATACCTGTTCCAGCTTTTCTACGGGAATCTGTCCCGGAGCCGAGACTTGCCCAACCGCTCCGAAGGTCACAGCTGAACCAAATATTTCTCCGGTAATTCTGCTGACGAACCCCATGCTTCCCATTGACATCGTGATGAACGGCCTGTCCGCCAATGACTCCTTCATTGCCAGCGTAGCATCTAAGAGTGTTAATACATCCTGGCTGCCGGTTGGCATCACAGCTATCTTCGTTATATCGACACCAGCTTTCTGCATTTTCTGCAAACGCGCCACAATTTCATCTTTAGACGGAGTCTTCTCAAAATCATGGTTGGAACCAACTACCTTAACCCCATGGCGATGAGCACTTTTCACAATTGGAGCACTGACTTCATCGCCGCGAAAGATCTCTACATCAACTAAATCAATATACCCAGTCTTTACCGCATGGAGGTTCATTTCTACATAGTCCTTCATTTCTATCGGACGTTTTCCGCCCTCATCTACCGTTCGGAATGTAAACAGCAGTGGGATATCCCCCAGTATCTTACGTAATTCTTTAAGCGTTTCCGCCATCTTTTTTTGATTCATAACATAATCAAAAAAGTCTACACGCCACTCTACCATATCAATTGGGCGCGCAGCAATTTTCAGGGCAGTTTCCAATATCCTTTCTTTACTCCCACCCACAATGGGAACACATATCTTAGGCTTTCCCTCTCCTATTGAAATATTCCTGACTTTTACTGATAAATCCATACTGTACCACTCCTCATCATGTATTTGATTAAATGCTGCATAAACCAGCCGGATGCATGTCTACACGATTCACTGTCCGCAGGAGTCAAAAACCCCGTTGCAAGCAACGGGGCATCAAGCTTGCAACGCTGCAGAGCAGCGGGGTATTTGACCCTCGCGGCAGTCGCCAAATATCCATGCAAGCATGGCTACTTGGCTCGTTGCTCGCAGGAATAAATGATCAGGCCCGCTCCAGCTTCCGCTCATGTTCACCCAAAATGGTCTGTGTTTCCATAATCTTTACAAAATTATTCATTATCTTTTCCGTATTATCATCAATCTTTCGATTCAGATTTCTGGTAATATCATTAAGCTCATCTACTTTATTCTCAACGCGCTCCATCCTGAGATTCATATTATGCATTTCACTATGGAAACTAAGTATTTCCTTCTGAAGAGGTTCCAGCCTTTTACTCATATTCTGGTCAATCCTCGTTTCCATCTCTTCCAGTTTGGAATCAAAATCCCTTTTATTCTTTTCAAAAGCTGCGTCAAGCTCGGATCTAAGATTGCTTCTCCATAGGTTGTTGTTGTGATCTTGCTCTGTGAATTTTTGATTGATCTTCTTATCCTGCTCTGCAAATTTCTGATTGATCATTTTATCCTGCTCTGTGAATTTCTGATTGATCATTTTATCCTGCTCTGCAAATTTCTGATCGATTCTTTTATCCTGCTCTGCAAATTTTAGATCAATTCTCTTATCCTGTTCTGCAAACTTCTGATCGATCTTCTTATCCTGTTCTGCAAATTTCTGATCGATTCTCTTATCCTGCTCTGCAAACTTTTGATCGATCTTCTTATCCTGTGTTTCAAACATCTTACCGATTTCTTTTAATAGAATGGTATTTTCCATCCGATTCACCTCGTGTTTTCTATTTTATCATATACTATTTCCAAAGTCTATTTAGTTTTCAAGGTACAACGAATTTCATTGGGTTTTTTAAGAATTGTCTGTCGATATTTTTTAGAATGGGATCGCTGATCCCTAAGATTGTAATTGCGTTTATGTGATTTATATTTTATCTTATTTGTGTTGTTATGTCAATATGTTTTCATTATTTTTACATTCTTCTCTGCAAAACAAAAAACAGAACCGATGTATAATACAGCGGTTCTGCCAATATTCAATCACAGTAATGATATTCTTTAATGCCAATATCTCTGTATTTCTTATGCTTCATATCCATTTGGATTATTGCTCTGCCATCTCCAGGAATCTTCACACATTTCCTCGATGCCTCTTTCCGCTACCCAGCCCAATTCTTCTTTTGCCTTTGCAGCATCTGAATAACAGGTTGCAATGTCACCTGCACGACGGGGTTTAATCTGGTATTTGATTGGCTTTCCGCAAGCTTTTTCAAATGCTTTCACAACCTGCAGTACACTGTATCCATTTCCTGTTCCCAGGTTGTAGATATTTACACCTGCTTTTTCTTCGATCTTCTTTAACGCTTTTACGTGTCCAACAGCAAGATCCACAACGTGGATATAATCACGGACACCAGTACCGTCAGGAGTATCATAGTCATCGCCAAATACGCCGAGACATTCTAATTTTCCTACTGCAACCTGTGCTATGTAAGGTACCAGATTGTTCGGTATTCCTTTTGGATCTTCTCCGATTAAACCGCTCTTATGTGCACCAATCGGATTAAAGTAACGAAGCAATACAACATTCCATTCCGGATCAGCAACATGAAGATCTGTTAAAACCTGCTCCAGCATGCCTTTTGTCTGTCCATAAGGATTTGTAATTTTTCCCTTTGGGCATTCTTCTGTAATCGGTATAAATGCAGGATCTCCATATACAGTTGCGGAAGAACTGAAGATGATGTTCTTCACATTATGGTCTCTCATTACTTCACACAGGATAAAGGTACCTGTCATGTTGTTATGATAATACTCCAAAGGTTTTGCCACGGATTCCCCAACTGCTTTTAAACCTGCAAAATGAATTACGGAATCAATGGATTCTTTATCAAAAATTTCATTTAATTTTTCTCTGTCCAGGATGTCTGCTTTATAAAAAGTTACTTTTTTACCTGAGATTTCTTCAACTCTCTGGATAGCTTTTTCGCTTGAATTGTAAAGATTGTCTACTACAACCACATCGTATCCTGCTTTTAATAACTCAATACATGTATGACTGCCGATATAACCTGCACCGCCTGTAACTAAAATTGCCATGATGTGCTCCTCCTCATTCTTTGCCAACTGAATTTGTTTCTCTTATAGTCTATACCCACTCTGTTTATTTCGCAACATATTTTTCCATATTAGTTCCATAAAAACTCGGGATACATTCCTGTTTTCTTTAAATTCTTAATTGCATTTACAACAAATTCTTTATCTTCTTTATAAGTAACACCATACCACTTATCCAAAGATTTTAAAACCTCTACCGTCGCTTTTCCCTCATCAATCAGGTCATTTACCACAGTAGGCAGAAAATACTCGCATTTTAATGGATTCGTTTTCAGGTTCTGATCCAAAAATATTGGAAAACGTTCTTTTAACTCCTTTAGGATACTTGCTGAAAATCCCCACATATTCATAGAAACGGTGCTTCCCTCCGGTATCACATTCCATGTGGCACCTTCGTCTTCCGTATATTCTGCCTTACCATCTCTTTTTTCAATATGGGTTCTTTCATTAATTCCTGTCAAATAATGATGCTCATCGGTCACACATACGCCTCTGGCAACATGGCCATTATCCGTAAGCGTGTTTTCCAGAACATATCCAACCATCGTGTAACGGTATTTCTCATCATCCTGATGATTGGACAGGTAATCAAAAATCATCTGGTATGCATGCTGTCCATAGTAATCATCTGCGTTAATTACCGCGAATGGACCATCTACCACACTGCTGCAGCTAAGAACTGCATGGCCTGTTCCAAATGGCTTCTGGCGCCCCTCAGGTACCTCATATCCTGCCGGAAGACTGTTCATCTCCTGATATACATACTCCACTTCCAGCTGCCTTTCCATCCTGTTGCCAATTGCAGCCCGGAAATCCGCTTCATTTTCTTTTTTGATAATAAATACAACTTTTTGAAAACCGGCCCGGATCGCATCATAAATGGAAAAATCAATAATCATATGTCCCTGTTCATCTACTGGATCAATCTGCTTTAAGCCGCCATACCGGCTGCCCATTCCAGCCGCCATGATCACTAAAACTGGTTTGCTCATATTCTTCCTCCGTTTAGCTTAAATCTTCCTTAGAGCGTATTTGCAAATCATTCAAACACACTCCAGAGCGTGTTTTAAAATTGCTTTCTGGCAGCTGTGCGTCACACTTTGTGGGAGATTTGTCCCGGATGAAGGGCGCGTAGCGGGCTACGTAACCTGAATTCGGGGCAAATATGCCGCGAAGTGGGGCGTGCAGATGGCAGGAATGAATTTTCAAACACACTCTAGTCAGTTTATCACAAAAGAAGAGATTTGGGCACCCCCTTTTCCTAAGGAACCTTTAAAATCATAGATATTTTTCTACAATACCCGCCATTTCATCCCACTTTTCTTCCATATCAGCCACCAGTTTAAACTGGGTACGGCATCTGTCAACATTCTGCTTATCCCGATGTATCTTAAAATAAGTATCCCCTTGCAGATAATCGGTCAGAAAACGCATTCCACATTCAAAGGTCATGAGTTTGGCACCAGTCGGAAGCATTTTAATTTCCATGTCCGTAAGACTGCCTGCGCATCCTTCCACATACCCTTTTGTGTACAATGCAAACAGATTCATATCACATGAAATCTTTGATAAATCCTGTTCATCTTCGGCACCGGTGCTGGCACCAAAACGGATGGAATCACCGAAATCATTCAGTGCCAGTCCGGGCATTACCGTATCCAGGTCAATGACGCATATACCTTTACCGGTTTTATCATCAATCATAATGTTATTTAACTTGGTGTCATTGTGGGTAACACGTAAGGGAAGCTCTCCTTTTTCCAGCATGTCGCACAGGACATGGGCATCAGCTTCTCTGTCCAGGACAAATTGAATTTCGGGCTGAACATCTTTAGCTCTTTCACAGATATCCACTTCCACAGCCTTTTTAAATTTTTCAAACCGGTCAATAGTATTATGAAAGTCTTTGATGGTTTCATGAAGTGTTTTGGCCGGGTAATCTGCCAACAGTCTTTGGAAATTACCAAACGCCACAGCGCTCTGATAAAAATCATCTGGTTTTTCAACCGCATCATAGCTGGTTGCACCCTCGATAAATCCATAACTGCGCCAGTATTCACCGGAAGAATCCACATAATAGTTATCTCCATCCAATGTAGGAATTACATTTAATGTCTCTCTTTCCGGATCGCCGCCTGCCTGAATAATTTTTTTTCTGAGAAATGAAGTTACATTTACAATATTCTCCATTAACTCTACCGGATTTTTGAAAATATCATGATTCATACGCTGCAGAATATATCTTTTTACAATGCCGTTACCTTTGTCAAATATCAGTAAAAATGTATCATTGATATGTCCGCTTCCATAAGCATTCCCGCTTTGGAATACTCCCTCATATTGAAAGTGTTGAATCACTTCCTCCATCTTACTGCAATTTTCACTGTTTGCCATTACTGTTCCTCCCACAATCTCTCAGGATATAAACCCTGTTTCTTAAAATTCTTAACTGCTTCCACGACTACCTGCTTATCTTCTTTATAGGTTACGCCGTACCATCTGTCGGAAGATTTCAACACCTCTACTGTTGCCTTTTGTTCCTCCAGAAGTTCACCTACAACTGTGGGTAAGAAATATTCGCATTTCAGAGGATTGCTTTCTAAATTTTCTTCCAGGAATGCTTTAAACCGGCTTTTCAGTTCTTCTAAAATGCTCTTGGAAAATCCCCACATATTCATTGACACTGTGCTTCCCTTGGGAATTTCCGTCCAGGTTTTACCATCATCCTCGGTATACGCTGCACCTTCACCACGTTTTTCAATACGGGTTCTTTCGTGAATCCCAACAAGGTATCCCTGTTCGTCTGTTTCACAGACACCCCTTGCCACATGGCCATGGTCTGTAAGCGTATTTTCTAAAACGTATCCTACCATGGTATAACGGTACTGTTCATCATCCTCATGCGTATTCAGATAATTGTAAATCGTTTCAAATGCATGCTGTCCATAATAATCATCTGCATTTATAACTGCAAATGGTCCGTCTACTTTTCCCAGACAGCTTGCAATTGCGTGACCTGTTCCCCAGGGCTTTACTCTCCCCTCCGGAACCTTAAATCCTTCCGGTAGATTATGTAAATCCTGATAAACATAAGAAACATCCATCTTTTTACTCATCCGGTCTCCGATGCACTCTTTAAAATCAGCCTCATCTTCTTTTTTGATAATAAAAACAACTTTTTCAAATCCTGCTTTTACTGCGTCGAAAATAGAAAAATCAATAATGATGTGTCCCTGCTCATCTACAGGATCAATCTGTTTTAATCCTCCATAACGGCTTCCCATTCCTGCTGCCATAATGACCAATACTGGTTTCATGTCCGTACCTCTCCTTTTAACATTTATTTTTTTGCTGTCTAACTTTGTATTACCGTCATTATAGTATACCTTTTCTCAAAAATATTTGTACAATCTTTCAGCAATTTTGCACTATCGTATTTATTATTTGCATTTTGTCCAAAAATGCGATATTCTATAGCATACAAGGGGGTAATTTTATGGATTATAAAAGCATAACACTTCATGAAGATTTTCGAATTGATCAGATAGTCACCGTTCATTATTTTGAATATACCAGTGACTTTAAATTTGAAGGAGAATCCCATGATTTCTGGGAATTTTTGTGTGTGGACAAAGGGGAAGTGTCGGTTATGTCCGACAGTCATAAGATCTCCCTAAAAAAAGGGGATATTATATTTCATAAGCCAAATGAATTTCACAACGTAACAGCAAATGGACTGACTGCGCCTAATCTGGTGGTAATTGCGTTCATTTGTGATTCACCCCGCATGAGCTTTTTTGAAAACAAAATCCTGACTATCGGAGAAGTGGAAAGAAATCTTCTGGCATCAATCATTATTGAGGCAATGCATACATTTTCCTCTCCTTTAGATGACCCTTATCTGGAAGAAATGGAAGTAAACCAGGATCATCCTTTTGGCAGCCAGCAGCTTATTAAGATTAACCTGGAACATATCCTGATTCAGCTTTATCGAAGATATACAGCCCTGCAAAGTCTGACTCCCATTACAAAATCCATCAAAGCAAAAAATGATGAGGAGATCTATAACCGTATTGTAAATTATCTGGAAGGAAATATGCAAATCCAGTTAACCATAGAACAAATCTGCCGCGATAATCTGATCAGCCGTTCACAGCTGCAAAAGCTTTTTCGAGAAAAGAATAACTGCGGAATTATTGATTATTTTTGTAAGATAAAAATTGATGCCGCCAAGCAGCTGATCCGTAATAAGAATATGAATTTTACCCAGATTGCAGATACACTGGGCTACACATCCATCCACTATTTCAGCCGTCAATTTAAGAAGGTAACCGGGATGACCCCCAGTGAATACGCTTCCAGCATTAAAGTTTTTTCAGAACGTCACGACGAACTGTTAAGTCCCATTCATAAATCATCACATAAATCAAGCCCGGAATAAATTTATCCCGGGCTTCTTTTAAACAGATACTTTCTCTATCATGACATTCGTTATTTCTAATATTCTATTATCTTCTCTTTAAGAAATCCGGAATCTGAATGTTTTTCTCAGCTACGTTACTTTCCGGCGTTCTCAATTTACCTACAGAAGAGCTTGGAGTTGAAGTTCTTGTGTTCTGAGGTATTGTACTTCTGCCTGGTGCTGCAGACTTCTGGAAACCAAATCCGGTATTCTGCTTTTCTTTACCTGCAAATGAACTGCTGTATTCCGGCACAATTTTCTTATTTACAGATGGCTGTGAACCTGCGTGCTCGTCCAGTCCCGTTGCGATAACCGTAATACTTGCTTCATCCGCATAAGTATCATCATACATCGCACCAAAGATAATATTAGCATCATCTCCGGTAAGTTCCTGTACGTAACTTGCTGCATCATTTGCATCCATCAGAGAAATATCACCGGAAATATTAATAATTACATGAGATGCTCCTTCAATGGTAGTTTCCAGAAGAGGACTGGATACTGCCTGTTTCACAGCTTCTAATGCCTTATCATCACCCTTAGCCTGTCCGATACCGATATGTGCAATTCCCTTATCTGTCATTACAGTCTGAACATCAGCAAAGTCCAGATTGATCAATGCAGGTAAATTAATCAGGTCTGTAATACCCTGTACTGCCTGCTGCAGAACTTCATCCGCTTTTTTAAGCGCTTCCGGCATCGTAGTTCTTCTGTCAACGATCTCTAATAATTTATCATTTGGAATTACAATTAAAGTATCTACGTTGTCCTTTAATTTTTCAATCCCTGTCAGGGCATTATTCATACGTGTTTTTGCTTCAAAACGGAAAGGTTTTGTTACAACACCTACGGTAAGAATTCCCATCTCTTTTGCCAGGCCCGCTACAACCGGTGCTGCACCTGTTCCGGTTCCGCCACCCATACCACAGGTAACGAATACCATATCAGAGCCCTGCATAGCCTGCTTTAATTCTTCTGCACTTTCCTCAGCAGCCTGCTGCCCAACCTGAGGCTGTGCTCCTGCGCCGAGTCCTTTTGTTAATTTCTCACCAATCTGAATTGTAGTAGGTGCTTTGCATAACTGCAATGCCTGCTTATCGGTATTCACACCAATAAATTCTACTCCTCCAATTGTATCGTCCACCATTCTATTTACAGCATTATTGCCTGCACCGCCCACTCCAATTACAATAATCTTCGCAGCGGATTCAGCTTCGTTTGTCATAATCTCTAACAAGGGTATTTCCTCCTTCTCGTATCTGTACATTCTAAAATTCATTTACAGTTTTGGACAATATCATCCCAGTATCCAAACTGCATTTATTATATAATATAGTTTTTTCTCAAATTAATCAAGTAGATTTTTAAATTTCATTGTTTTTTTAAGCATTCTTCATAAAATCCTAACATATATAAAATATTATGCATATCAGATAGGATTTCATTCTGCTTTAATCGACAAAAACATGGTTTTCTACCAGTTTCGGATCAACGAACATGTCCAGGCCTGTCTACTAATAAAAAAACGTATCTGTAATCCACCACTTTATTCTGTGGATTAATTCAGGATATATGCACCGGTGTAAGGATCAATATATCCATACCCATCTGTTATAACTTGTCCGTCGTCACCCAGATACTGCTGTGTCATATCATTCGTTACATTTCCGGCATCATCGGTATAGACCTCATTTCCAGCTGCATCCTTAGAAACTCTTCCACTTTCATCTTTATAGACGTTTCCTGAACTCTTTTTACTTTCACTTTCCGACTGACTTTCCGATTCTCCCTCTTCTTTGTCCCCGCTGTCTTTCTTGCCATTTCCCTTCTTAAAAATAGCCGTACTGGAATCTGAGGTGAAATTTTCCAGATCCAGTGTGCCTTCCATGGAAGACATCTTCGGATAAATCGCCTTAAGGTTGGAGATCTTCTCTTCCAGGCTCTTATTCTGCCCAAGCAGCACTGTATTTTTTTCAAAATACAGGGACATTGCGTTATCTTCATCAAAATGGATTTCATCCGGAATGATTTCATTTTTGTTTAAAAGCTGAGCCAGAGTAACCACCGACTTAAACAGGTCTTTATCTTCAATCGGCAGTTTTCCCAGTACTTCCACTTTCCCAAGTGTTACACCGGAAATCATGGGAACTCCCTCTCTCACTTCCTGAGAGCTCTCCATGACAACTCCGTCTTTATCAAAGTATACATTGGAACCTGCCGTTTGAATATACCCTACGATGGTCTTTTCATAAACATGAATACGGACTTTATACGGAGCCAGCATTTCTATTTCCACCGCACTTAAAAAGGGAAGTTCTTCCTGGATATTTGCATTGCTGTATTTCCATGTCAGATAAATCGAATTTTGTGCCATAGAATCTGACATGACCATTTTCTTTATCTCGTCTGCCGTATAATAATCATTCCCCACAACTTCTACTTCCTGAATGCGGAACAATCCAAATACGACGATTGCGCTTATTAATAGAAGTGCCACAACCGATAATACAGCTATTTTTCCAATTTTTCTCCTTCTCTTCTTCTTTCTTTTGTAGCCCTGCTCCATATTAATCACCTGTATCCTCTCATTTTAGAACAATTTGTGACTATCTCACCATTAACTCTATTCCACGTCAGATAGTTACTCAGTTATTTCTATAGGAGAGATCCTGGCTCCCAATGCCTTCAGATCTTCACAGATATCTACATATCCCCTATCGATAAAATGTTTATTGCTTATTCTTGTAACTCCCTCTGCCATCAGGCCTGCAATAGTAAGTGCGGCTCCTCCCCGAAGTTCGCTCGCCTGCACATCACAGCCTGTCAGCCTATCTACGCCTTCAATATGTGCTTCCATAGAATCCGTATACACCCTGGCTCCCATCCTGTTCAGCTCTCCTGCCACATGGAATCTGGCTTCAAAAACAGTTTCCCGTATGCAGCTTTTCCCCTTTGCCATGCATAGTACTGCCATAAGCTGTGACTGCAGGTCCGTTGGAAAACCCGGATAGGGATTCGTCTCAATAAATGGAATCGGTGCGCCTGCTCTTCTCGCATCCACTCTCAGGCAATTACGGTTCCATCTTAAGGAAGCTCCCATTTTGCCTGACAGATATAAGATATTTTTTATCTGGTCTACCGGTGCATTCCACAATGTGACACATCCCCGGCTACCCAGTGCTGCCAATACGTAAGTCCCTGCAACAATTCTGTCCGGTCCCATTCTATATTCTGAATCATGCAGCCTGTCAACACCCTGAATACAGATACAGTCACTTCCCATCCCTGTTATTCTGGCCCCTTTTTTGTTTAAAAATACAGCTAATTCTACAATTTCCGGTTCTCTTGCGGCACCGGTCAGAACTGTCGTGCCTTTCGCCAGTACAGCTCCCAGAATAATATTTTCCGTGGCACCCACGCTTGGGAAACGCAAATGAATTCTGGCACCACAAAGATCCTTTGCCTGTGCCAGAAGCAAACCTTCCTGCTCCTCTATGCATACGCCCATCTGTCTGAAAGCCTGTAAATGCAGATCAATTGGCCTTGCTCCGATTGTGCATCCTCCCGGATAAGGTACATGAGCTTCCTTAAGCCTTCCCAGAAGGCTTCCTAATAAAATAATAGATGAACGCAGCTTACCCGCGTGATCTGCAGGAACATCACACCGGTCCAGACAGGATGCATCAATGATAAGCGTATCATTGGTCCAACAGACACTGCATCCCAATTGTTTTAGTATCTCTACCATATACATAACATCCTGAATTTTAGGACAATTATGAAGAACAGTGATTCCATCATGCAGAATTGTACCTGCTATAATGGGGAGTATGGCATTCTTCGAGCCTTGTATCGCGATTTCCCCGTGCAACGGATGACCACCCAGAACTTTTATACCATCCAAGTAAGATTCCTCCGATAACTTCTAATGACCGCTATAAGGCGGCCATTAAACCCATATATCTCATTATATGCACGGAATCTATTTTTGCCACCGGCTGACACTGAGCGCCAGCCCCATTTCCGACAACAGGAATAGTACCGAAGTTCCTCCATAACTGATAAACGGCAGAGTAATGCCGGTATTGGGGATTGTGTTTGTTACAACCGCTATATTAAGCATAACCTGAATTGCAATATGTCCCATAACGCCCACCGCTATAAGTGATCCAAACAAATCCCTGGCATGAGTGGCGATCACCATGAAACGCCAGATCATAACTATAAATATGATAATCAGTATAATGGCACCTGTAAGCCCTAATTCTTCACAGATAATGGAAAAAATCATGTCATTTTGTGCTTCAGGCACAAACCCCAGCTTCTGTATGCTCTCACCCAGTCCTCTTCCAAACAGGCCTCCGGAACCAATTGCGTAAAGACCCTGGATCGTTTGAAATCCCTTCTCAAAATTCTCCGGATTCTTCCAGATAGCGAGACGTTCCAGCCGGTAGGACTCCATACTCAGAAAAATACTGATAAATCCGATTCCTACTGCACCAATCCAGATAAACTGCAGATATTTGGGATTCGATACAAAAATCAGAATAACTGCGATTCCAAGGATAATAATAGCCGTACTCAGATTATTCGTTCCAACCAATCCAACAATCGGGAGAACAAGGCCAATGACCATTGATATCAGGAATACATTGCCCCGTTTCTTTTTCTGGCTGCTGACCATATAAGCCAAAAATAATATAACCGCCAGCTTAGCAAACTCCGATGGCTGGAAAGACAGCGGTCCAAGAGAAAGCCATCTCTTTGAACCATTATAAGAATCTCCGAAGATCAGTACTGCCCCGGATAAAGCCAGGGACAGCAGATAAGCATAGAGTGCAAACTTCCCGAAAATATGATAATCCATTCTGGAAACGATAAGCATTGCCACTACTCCCAGGATTGTTGCAAATAATTGTTTTTTTAAATAATAACCCGGATCAGCGAACTTAACCTGGCCATTATATGCGCTTGTACTATAGAGTGTTATTAAACCAAAGCAAATTAAGAAAAGCACGATTATCAGTAGTGTGTAGTCCTGTCTTTTCACACCTTGATTCAAACCATCACTCCTTTTTATTTTTTAATGAAGATGTCTTACATGCTCTTTAAAGACCCGGCCCCGCTCTTCGTAATTGGGAAACATGCCCCAGCTTGCACATGCTGGAGAAAGTAAAACCGCATCACCAGGATTGGCCTTTTTCGCACAGATATCAATTGCTTCTTCCAGTGAATCTGCCAGAATAATATCATTGAAACCACATCTTTTTGCCGCTTCTGCAATCTTCTCTCTCGTCTGCCCGATCAGTACCAGGAAACGAACTTTTCCGTCAAAAGAACGGATCCACTCTTCGTAAGAAGAATTTTTATCATATCCTCCCCCAATAAGCAGGGTGGGCCGATCCATAGCCTGGATTCCTTTTATTGCAGCATCCGGATTCGTTCCTTTTGAATCATTATAATATGCCACGCCGCGAACCTTTGTTACATATTCGATTCTATGTTCCACCGCTGTAAATCTCGTAATCACATATAGGATTTCTTCCAAAGGAACTTGCAATGCAATCGCCATTGCCACAGCCGCCATAATATTTTCATGGTTGTGCCTTCCCGGAAGTTTTAAATCACTGATCTGGCACACCTTAATAATATCTGTACCGTCATTGTATTCAATCGCTCCATCATTTATGTAAATACCCTTATCTAATGTACGCAGGCTGCTAAAAAATAATACCTTGCATTTTATCGTTTTTCCAAAATCTCTTAACAGCTCATCTTCATAATTCAATACACAGGTATCTTCTTCTTCCTGATTTGCAGTTATACTTTCTTTTACCCGGATATACTCTTCCATGGTATGATGCCGGTCCAGATGATCCGGCGTTATATTTAAAATTGCACTCACTTTCGGCTGGAATGAATGAATCGTTTCTAACTGGAAACTGCTGATTTCTGCTACCGTAACTGCTTCCGGTGACATTTCCAGAGCAACCTGCGTATAGGGATTCCCGATATTTCCAACCACATACACTTCTTTTGCGTGATACTTCATGATTTCCCCAAGGAGACTGGTTGTTGTCGTCTTTCCATTGGTACCGGTAATTGCAAGTACCTTCCCTTTACTGTTCACATAAGCAAGTTCTACTTCTCCCCAGATCGGAATTCCTCTCTCCCTTAACTCGTTCACAAGAGGCAGATCCGTGGGAACACCAGGACTTAAAACAGCCAGATCCAGCTCCTCCATAATCTCTTTGGGAAGATCTCCGATAACGATATCTGCTTTACAGCCTTCCGGCAGCCTTTTGCTGATTTCTTCATTTGTCAGTTTCTTATTTCCATCATACAGGACTGGTTTTGCTTGTACTTTTTCCAATAATTCCACCGCGCCTATACCGCTGATTCCGGTACCAAATACAAGAACTTTCTTGTCCTTTAATTCCATTGTTATCCTCCTAACCGGCTGATTCCTCTTTCAAACCGTATGTTCTTATCTCAATAATTATGTTTTTCATCTGTCCCGCTGTGAATCCGGTTACTGCTGTCTGACGGCTTAACCTCCCTTAGGAAAGTATCAGAAGCCCTACCAGGCATAATAACGCCGTAACAACGGTAAATACAGCTACTACCTGGGTTTCCGACCATCCGCACAATTCAAAGTGGTGATGTATCGGAGCCATTTTGAAAAATCTCTTTCCGCCGGTCTTTTTAAAATAAGTAACCTGTATCATAACTGACATTACTTCTACCAGGTAAATCAAACCTACGATAATAATAATCCACGGCATCCTAAGAGCATAGGCACAGCCCGCTACAAAGCCCCCCAGAGCCAGAGATCCGGTATCTCCCATGAACACCTTAGCCGGATGGGCATTAAACAATAAAAATCCCAGCAATGCTCCTACAACGGCTGCTGTGATAGGTTGTATCCCGCCTTTGTAAGCAATCGATACGACGGTAAAGAATACTGCAACCATAGTAGTGACTCCGGTAGCCAGACCATCCAGGCCGTCCGTAAAGTTGACACCGTTAACCGTTCCGATTACTGCAATATACACAAGGGGAATGGCAATTGGTTTAAAATCAATAAAATTTCCTTTGTCAAAAGGATTCATGATCGTAAGTCCGGAAGGATCTACAATAAGAATATATGCCAGGAAAACGGTTGTAATTACAATCTGTCCCAACATCTTCTGCCATGGAAGCAGCCCGTCAGACCGTCTTAATACAACTTTCAGATAATCATCCAAAAATCCGATGATTCCAAAACCAAGAGTCAAAAATAAAACCGGTATGATCTGCGGATAACTTTTCACAAAAAATAATGAGGTTGCCAGAACACTGATTAAAATAATCAAACCTCCCATTGTAGGAGTCCCCGCCTTTTTTAAATGAGACTGGACGCCGTCTGTACGCTCCGTCTGTCCCACTTTCAGCTTCCGTAAAAATGGAATTACAAAAGGACTAAGTGCTACACTGATGACAAATGCCACCAATAATGGAATAATAACTTCAGTACCAATAATCATAATACACCTCTTAAATTCTTTCGCTATTTGTAGACACACTCTAGATTAGTATAAACTTTTTTTGCCTATTAATCAACCTTGAAATCAAAAAATTGAGGGTTGTTCGCAACCGATTGGCGGATGTGTAACAGTACAGCGCTAATGGCTGAACTGTTACGATTGCCCCTTAACTGGCTTCAGTCTCCGTTTCCAGCTGAGATTCATCAATCGGTATTTCCAGATAAGGCAGAATATTTGCAAAAATCTCTTTAATTACAGGAGCGGCTATGGTGCCTCCATAATAAACGCCCTGTGGATTATGAATCACGCAAAGTCCTAATATCTGAGGATCATTTGCCGGAGCAAATCCTAAAAATGATGAAATATATTTATTTGCACTTCTTGGAAGGGTCTCTGATGTAGCTGTTTTCCCCCCAATATGATAACCTGCAATGTAGGCATTCTTGCCGGAACCGCTGTCAACTACCTGCTCCAGCACATAGCGCATGGTTGCTGAAGTATCCTCTGACAGAATTCTGTCTCCCAGTGGATATTGCAGTTTCTTAATCAGTGCACCATCCTTATCTTTAACGGATACACCAAAATGAGGCGTTACCCTCCTTCCGCCATTAATAATGGAACTCGCCGTAGTGGCAAGCTGCATAGGCGTGATCTGAAATGACTGTCCAAAAGAAATCGTAGCCAGTTCTACCTGCCCTACATTTTCTTTTTTATGCATGATTGTGGCTGCTTCACCGGGAAGATCAATTCCGGTTTTGTTGTTCAGGCCAAACTGATTGAAGTATTTAAAATAATTGTCCACTCCCAGCCGAAGCCCCACTTCAATAAAGACGGGGTTGCAGGAGTTCATGACACCCTGTACAAAAGTCTCTCCTCCATGGCCTGCAACTTTATGGCAGCGGATTCGTCTGTCTTCTACAATCTTATACCCGGGGCAGGAAAACTGATCCGTTAAGGAAACTACCCCCTCTTCCAGGCCTGCCGCCGCAGTGATAATTTTAAACGTAGATCCTGGCTCATACGTATCGTTAATACATCCGTTTCTCCACATCTGGTTTAACGCATCCTGCTTTTCCTTTTCTGTCATCTGAGAAGAATCTACATTTAGGGTAAACGGACTGTTCAGATCAAATTCCGGTACATTCACCATAGCCAGAATTTCACCGTTACTGGGTCTCATGAGCAAAATGGACACACTGTCTGCACCTTTCTGCTCCATAACCTTTTTAGCTGCCTGCTCTACATATTGCTGGATATTGTTATCAAGGCTGATGTACAGATCGTTACCATTGATGGGCTCCAGCCTGCTTTCTCCTGCTTCCGGCAGTTCCACTCCTCTGGCATCGGTCATGGTAAGAATTTTTCCCGGACTGCCCTTTAAGATATCCTCATACTTTACTTCCAGCCCGATAATCCCCTGATTATCGCTTCCGGTAAATCCAAGAACCTTTGATGCCAGTGAACCAAACGGATAATAACGTTTAAAGTCTTCGTCCACTTTCACTCCAGCAAGATTATATTCCCGTATCTTATCACCAACTTCTTTTTCCACATTTGTCTTCACACGCTCAATTGAGCTACGCTTTTCCACACGTTTTTGTACCTCTGCTTCGGACAATCCCAATTCTTTTACCAGCATGGCAATTACTTTATCCGGTTCTTTTATCTGGCTGTGAATAACCGATATGGTACAAACGGTTTTATTGGTCGCCAGGGCTGTTCCCGTGGCATCCAGGATTTCTCCCCTGGCTGCCTTGATATCTCTTTCTCTTTCGTGAAGTTCCTCCGCTTTCTGGGCATAATAATCCGATTTAAAAATCATCAGATAAACAAGACGCCCCACCAGGGCAGCTAATACCAAAAAACACAGGGTAAATACGACAACAATCTTCTTCTTGTGATAGGTTTTAATTTTGAGCATAAAAATCCCCGTAGAAGTAATTAGTATAATCTATTATTACTTCTACGGGGATATGTCTTTATTGTTCAAGCTGCAGGTCTTCGTTCGTCACGCCGTCATCCCAGACATCTTCCTGGGGCGCCCCTGTGTCTTCCAAAGGCTCTACATAGTTCTGATCCTGCGGCAATCCATTCTGAGAGGTACCATCCGCATTTCCGCCAGTACCGTCTGCCGTTCCATCCGCAGTACCATCCGTAGTTCCATCTGTTGTACCATCTGTATTCTCACCGGTCTTCATACCCAGGGTATTACGTTCATCATCCGTAATCTCTTCCGTTGGGTATATACCCAGGTAAGGCAGTATTTCCGATAAGATCTTTTTAGAAATCTCCATGGAATATCCACCGATTTCCTGATCTTCTACGTTTGGCTCATCCACAACGGTGTATATAACTACCTGTGGGTCATCTATGGGTACTGCTCCGATAAACGATACGATATAACGGTCTTCACCACGCGGAAGTGTCTCAGCGGTACCTGTCTTACCACCGATACGGTAACCGGAAATCTGCGCTTTCTGTCCGGTACCTTCTTTTACAACAGCTTCCAGATATTCCTTTAATAAGGAAGAATTCTTAGATGATACCGGCTGGCTCAGCAGCAGCGGATCGATATCTTTTGCAACCCCGCCTTTTGAATCCAGCACCTGTTTCACCATGTGGGGACGATAATAATTACCGCCGTTTACAACTGTTGAAAATGCTGCAAACTCCTGGATCATGGAAGCAGTAAATCCCTGCCCGAAGGAGTTGGTTGCCAGCTCAATTACATGCATATTGTTGCTGTTATATAAAATTCCTGCATTTTCATTTGGCAGGTCAATTCCGGTCTTCTTACCGAAATTAAACAATTCCTGATATTTTACGAAAGCATCCACTCCCATTTTATCAGCAATCTCCATCATACCTACATTACAGGAATTCTTTACTACATCACTCAGTGTTTCATCCTGATGTCCGTTCCGGTTATCACAGTAAATCGGTGGTTCCGATCCATACTGCAGATAGCCATTACAATAATAATGGTCAGAGTCATCTGCAAACCCGCCTTCTAAAGCGGATGCTACTACAACCGGCTTATAGGTGGATCCCAGTTCAAACGCTCCTGAGATACAGAAATTACTCCAAAGCCCATTCAGGGCTGCTACGTATTGCTCGTCCGTCATTGCTTCGATCTGTTTTTTGGTATACCACCCATCCAGATTTTCCGGATCATTTAAATCAAATCCCTGATTGGTTGCCATTGCCAGGATTTCTCCCGTATTGGGATCTCCTACAATAACACCGGTATTTTTACTTCCATGGCCCGCAAATTCTTCCCATGGCCCGCCTTTATACATGTCGTCAAATTCTTTGATATATTTTTCTACAACCTGCTGTATATTTACGTCGATCGTAGATACCAGGCTCTTCCCATTGGTGGGTTCCACCGTAGTCCTCTGAAGCTCGGAATCTTCATTCAGATATCCGAATTCCCTGCCATCAACTCCATTTAACACATCGTTGTAATAGGACTCCAGACCAACAATGCCATTATTCAGGTCATTGGAAAAACCAAGTACGTTACTTGCAAGACTGTTAAAAGGATACTTTCGTATAAAATCCTCTTCAAACCATACACCCTGCACGTTTTCCAGCTCCTGCCGTTTTTCATCGCTCAGTTTGCGGTCTTCGGATAAATCCGTATAATCCTCGTATTTCTGCTTGTCTTCCATGGTCACTTCTCTTTTAACGACCTGGTACTGACTGTCCTTTGTTTCCTCTGAAGTGATCACTTTGCGTATTTCCGATTCATCCACCCCCAGTGTTGCAGATACTGCACTGATTGTGGGTTCTATATAATCCTCGTCGGAATTAATTGCAAAACAATCCAGAACCACATTATAGACTTTCTCACTTCTTGCCATAATATTGCCATTCCGGTCCAGAATCTCTCCCCGCCTGAATGGTATGGTCCGGCTGTCATACTGCTGTTGTGACAGAACCTTTCTGGCGTACTTATCACCGCTCTTTGCCGTGATATACGCAATCCGGACATTTAATCCTACTAGTGCTAATAAAACGAATGCAAATATAGCCATAAGCTTTATTTGCATTTTTTTAGTAAATATTTTTTTAGTATTTCGTTTTCTGTCTCTATTTCTTTCTGATGCCAATCATATCACCTACTTATTGGTTGGTACATCTTCGTATTGTCTTACATAGTCGCCATCCTGACTATTATAATTAATGATTTGTCCCTGCTCGGCATATACCATGCCAAGTTCATTAATCGCAATATCTTTGATTTTTTCCAAATCAACAGATGCCATGGTTTCGTCGTATTTCGTATCATTTGCTAATTTCAAAGAACTGAGTTGGCTCTCCAGATTCGTAACATTTTTCCGATGGGCTGTATTTGCTGCCTGTAACTGTAAGTAGTTTACACATACAAAAAGGGTTGCTACTGCTGCCGCCGTTAAGAATATAACATATGCAAAGTTCATTTGCAATGCTTTTTCCCGATTTTTTCTGGTTTTTTGACTTGTTGCCGGCCTTCTCTTTCGCTGAGGTTCCTGCCTTACAGGCCTGTTTTCTCTCCTACGTGGAACTGCCTGAAGCTCTCTTGCCGTATTGCCGTCAACGTATGCTCTTGTCTGTTGCTGATTTCTTCTCGCGTAACCGTGTTCCGGTCTTCTGGCTGATCTATCCATTTAGCTTCTCCTTACCCCGCTATCTCTGCGTATTTACAGTAAAACGAATGTTGAACACCCGCCTCACCATTTGCTTATGAATACAGCCTGTCCCCGATCTGTTCGTTTCCTTTCAGATGTTCATTACAGCCTGCGTTCAAATACACGTAGTTTCGAACTTTTTGACCTCTTGTTCTCCTCAAGCTCCTGTTCACTTGGCAATATTGGTTTCCTTGTTATCACTTTTCCTTTGGATTTTTTTCCACATACACAGATCGGAAACTCTCTCGGACAGGTACATGGATCCTCATTTTTTTTAAATATCGTCTTTACAATCCTGTCTTCTAACGAATGAAAGGTAATAATACAAATGCGCCCGTCATCATTCAGAAGTTCTATCATGTCATCCAGAGAATCCCGAAGTACTTCTAATTCTCTGTTTAATTCGATTCTTATGGCCTGGAATGTCTTTTTGGCCGGGTGTCCTCCTACTGCCCGGAATTTCATTGGAATAGCCGCTTTTATAACATTAATTAACTCCCCAGTTGTTTCTAATGCTTTTACATTTCTCGCACTTACAATATGCTTGGCTATATTCTTTGCAAATTTGTCTTCCCCGTAATCGCGAATAATACGATATAAATCCATTTCGCTATACTCATTTACAATATCCTTAGCAGTCATGCTCTGACGCTGATCCATTCTCATATCCAGTGGTGCGTCTTCTCTGTAAGTAAAGCCGCGGTCTGCCGTATCCAATTGGTAGGAGGAAACACCTAGATCCAAAATTATCCCATCAACTGATGTAATCTGTATGTTTGCCAGTTCCTTTTTCATATCGCAGTAATTACTGCGGATAATCGTTACTTTATCTTTAAACTCCCCTAAGCGCTGTCTTGCCGCTTCTATTGCGTCTGCATCCTGATCTATTCCAATCAGTCTGCCTTTGTCAGACAGCCTTTTACTTATCTCTAAAGCATGTCCTCCACCACCCAGAGTTCCATCGACATAAATGCCGTCAGGTTTTATGTTCAGAGCTTCTATTGTTTCCTCCAGAAGCACAGATTTGTGTTTGAATTCCATATTGTCCTCCCCAGGCTATATGCTTAAACCTAAATCTGTCATTTGTTCCGCAATGTCATCCATATCGTCATAAGAATTATTCTCATTCCATTTTGACTTGCTCCAAATTTCAATTCTGTTTAACATTCCTGTCAGTACTACGTCCTTTTCCAGACCTGCAAATTCTCTTAACGTTCCCGGTAAAAGAATTCTCCCCTGCTTGTCCAGCTCGCATGGTGTCGCACCTGCTACAAAGAAACGTGCAAATTGTCTAGCGCTTTTGTTTGTAAGTGGTAAAGCCTTAAGTTTTTCTTCGAAAGCCTGCCATTCATTATTGGGAAAAACAAATAAGCATCCATCTAATCCCTTCGTAACAACAAATTCGTCACCCAGTTCATCTCTAAATCTGGAGGGGATAATCAGTCTGCCTTTGGTATCAACCGTATGATTGTATTCTCCCATAAACATATGACGCACCTTCTTTCGTGAAAATGCAAAAATTACGATCCTTCTTTTGCACTTTCAGTGAAATGTGGTTATGGTTACCACTTCGTCCCCATTTGCTACCACCTTCCACCACTTTCTACCACTTGTATGTTTATAATAGCTTACTTTGTACAAAAATACAAGGGCTAATTTTAATTTTTTTGCATAAGAATTTCTTAAGGAACGCGCCATTTTTCGCCATTTTTCGCGGGTTTTACAAGATATTGTGTGTGTAAAAGTGATAAATACCAGATAAATGGGTGTTCTGGTAATTATTTCCATAATCCGAGATATGTCAGGTACTGCATTGCCCAATTAATGGTTGCCGTGGGGAGGGAAGTGGAGGGATTATCCGATTTTTGGGTTGCCGTCTCCACTTGCCTCCCTGAAAATGTTCTGAGAACCCCCACTTGCCTCCACTGTTTAAAAAAAGTACCGGTTTTTGCTTTTATTTGGAATATATATTCATAATTTTGTATAATTATTATTTATTAATTTCAAAATATATTACCGATTATCTAAAATTTCATAAATTTATATCAATAATTCTAAACTGCTGCTCTGTTTTCAGCTCTCCCACTTTGTCCTGTTTTTTATCCTTTTTACCTATATTTAGTTTTATTCTCCCACTTGTATTTAAATTTTGAAAAATTTTTCTTCTATATTTGTACTTCATTCCCCACTTTAATAACCAACTATTTTTATACCCTCCACTTCGTCCCACCAAAATACTCTTGATTAGATCCGATTACAATATGGGTTTTCCAACACCCGCTATACACTGCTTTTCTCATCTTATGCAAGGCTTTCCTTTTAATAAACAGCCTTTTTGCAATATAGAAAATTGCAGAATAACAAAAAAAAGAACCCGCAGTCCCCACCAGACTACAAGTTCATAAAAGAATCTATATTATAATTGATTTCCCAATTTAATGTATTGACTCATCAATTCATCCACAACAATACTTTGCTTATAGACTTCTTCGGTAAGTAAACCTCTTTCAACGATTTTATCTAAGTTCACTTTTTCTGCTTCGATTTTTCTTCTTAATTCTTCCATATGACTCATATCATTCACCCGTACCTTTCTCCATTTTGCCTGATTTTCTTTTGAACAAAATGATTATAATAGAAACAAATACCAACAGTATGGCTAATAACTGGGACACCGGCAGCCCGATTACTGGCAGGAGGAGCTGATCTGTACGCAGCCCTTCTATCCAGGCTCTGCCTAATCCATATCCTAAGAGATACAATAAAAATACCTCTCCATCGAATTTTTTTCGCTTAGTATACCAAATAAGTATGATCAATAATACCAGATTCCACATTCCTTCATATAAGAAAGTGGGATGCACCTGTATATATGATACTCCATCTATCTTTTGTAAATGTTCCATCATCTGAGGGGTTACTTCCGACGATCGTACAGCGTCTAATGGAAGCCGCATGGCAAACAGATTATCTGTATATCCGCCAAACGCTTCTCTGTTAAAAAAATTGCCCCAGCGGCCTATAATCTGACCCAAAACCAGTCCGATGCAGGCGGTGTCTACCAATTTCCAAAACTGTAATTTTTTATACCTGGCAAATACGTATACGGTAATTACCGCAGCTATCACGCCTCCATAAATTGCCAGCCCGCCTTCACGGGTGTTAAATATCTTCCACAGGTTGTCTTTATAATTATCCCAGGAAAAAATAACGAAATACAGTCTTGCACCAATCAGGGCGAAAAATATTGCAACCAATGCCAAATCAAAATAATCGTCGGGATTCTGCTTCGTAACTTTCGCCACGCGCATTGCTGCTAAAATCCCACACACCATGGCAATTGCAATCGTTATCCCATAATATGCAATCGGAAATCCAAATACACTAATACTTTTACCCACATGCTCCAGTTCTATTCCCAGATTCGGGAAGGCTATTGAAGTATTCATGCCCTGCTCCTATACATTAAACCGAAAGAGAACCACATCTCCATCTTTTACTACATAGTCTTTGCCTTCCAGTCCAACCAGTCCCTTCTCTTTTGCAGCAGCATATGTCTTGCAATCCAATAAATCCTGGTAATTGACAACCTCCGCACGGATAAATCCCCGCTCAAAATCAGAATGGATCTTGCCCGCTGCCTGAGGTGCTTTGGTACCGTTTTCAATCGTCCAAGCCCTTGTCTCAGTTTCACCTGCTGTGAGATAGCTGATAAGTCCTAGTAAGCTATAACTTGCTTTTATAAGCTTTTCCAATCCTGACTCTTTTAATCCTAAATCTTCCAAAAACATTTTCTTTTCATCTTCATCCAGCTCTGCAATCTCCTGTTCGATCTGAGCACAGATAACAAATACTTCACTGTTTTCTTTTTCTGCCAGTTCGCGGACCAACTCCACATAACGATTGGATGCGCCATCATCCGCAAGATCGTCTTCCGCTACATTTGCTGCAAAAATAACCGGTTTATATGTCAAGAGATTATAAGAACTGATCCATTCTGCCTCTTCATCATCCTCAGTAATAAAACTGATTGCCATTTTTCCATCTTCCAGATGTGCTTTTACTCTCTGAAGGAAGTCTAATTCTTTGGCAAGCGTTTTGTCATTTCTGGCACCTTTAGAGGTTTTGGCAATCCTTCTCTCCATTATTTCGATGTCTGAGAATATAAGTTCTAAATTAATTGTTTCAATATCCCTTATGGGATCCACACTTCCATCCACATGAATTACATTTGTATCCTCAAAGCAGCGGACTACGTGCACAATAGCATCCACTTCTCGGATATTAGCCAGGAATTGATTCCCTAATCCCTCTCCCTTTGATGCCCCCTTTACAAGGCCAGCGATATCAACAAATTCAATTACCGCCGGGGTAACTTTCGCTGAATTATATAAATCTGCCAATAATTGCAGCCGCTCATCCGGTACCATTACAACACCAACATTTGGATCTATAGTACAGAACGGATAATTCGCAGATTCTGCTCCAGCTTTTGTTAAAGAATTAAATAATGTGCTTTTACCGACATTCGGTAAACCTACGATTCCTAGTTTCATGTATGATTTCCTTTCTTGTATTCCGTTTTTCTTTGTTTTTCTTTTGTATCTCTTAACAAGTAACAGTTTATCACAGAATCTGACAAAAATGCAAGCATTTCTACCTTTAAGATATCGACATATTTCGCCAGTCAAATTTAAAATTTTACAAATATATTAATCCCTTGATTCTATCACGATTAAAGCTCCTTCGGTCACAGAAATAAAGGCTTCTTCCGCAATAATTTCATTGCTGAGACCAAGTGCCTGGTTACAAGACATTGTATAATTCGACAAAGGATAGTAAAATCCAAGTAAATCCAACCCTTTTACCTCTGTTGTATGTGCCACTATCGACACAAATTTACCATACTGTTCTGATTTTTTAATAGAAATTTTATTATTTATAACCCGGATCCGATTGTATTCATCTATAAGATAACACTCAATACCAGCCTCTGCTGTCTGCCCTAATATTTGGATATTTCCAAGAACATGATCCAGCCTGCTCCCGGTTCCTCCCAAAATATAAATACAGGTATTCCCTTTTTCAATGGCCAGGTTTACGGCAATCTGGGTATCTGTATCATCTTTTTCCGGTCTGTATGCCCGTATTTCCACCCCCTTTTCCCGGAAGTATGACAAAGTCTCACTCCCTGCGGAGTCAAAATCACCTACAATATAATCCGGCACCATCTTCGCCTGCTTTAAAAATTCGATTCCCCGGTCTGCCCCAATCAGACACGTTACCGGGTGTTTCTCCAAAAATGAGAGGGCAAAATCATAATTGATATTGCCCCCACTGATAATTGCTGCTATTTTTCTCTCTGTTCCCATTGCTTCCTTCTAACCTTCATATTCTTTCATGATCGCTAATAATTCTTCTGTATTTTCCGTAACATTCCCGTTAAACACAGTGGAGCCTGCTACGATTACATTCGCCCCTGCCTGTAAAACGGTGCGGAGCGTATCCTTGTTAATGCCCCCATCCACCTGAATATCCAGATCCAGGTTTTTGGCCTCTGCTATTTTACGAAGAGCACTTATTTTGTTGGTGCAGCTCTCAATATATTTTTGACCGCCAAATCCTGGGTTCACGGTCATAATGAGTACCATATCCACTTTTTCCAAAACATAGTCCAAAACGCTCAGGGATGTTGCCGGATTCAGCGCAACACCAGCTTTTAACCCTTTTTCATGTATCTGTCCGATTACACGGTCCAGATGCCTGCAGCTCTCCGCATGAACTGTGATTATATCTGCTCCGCAGGCTGCAAAATCATCAATGTACCGCTCCGGATCCATTATCATCAGATGCACGTCAAACACCCGTTTTGTCGCACTTCTTATTGATTGTATGACCGGCATTCCAAAGGAAATGCTGGGAACAAACTGGCCATCCATCACATCAATATGAACATACTGTGCTCCGGCCTTATCAATAAGCTCCAGCCCGCTTCCTAAATTATTAAAATCTGCTGCCAATATAGATGGTGCTAAAATATTCACATCAATACCTCCTCTTATCCTTTAGTTCTCCAAATAATACCACATAATTATCATAACGCATTTTGCTGATTTTACCTGCTTTAACCGCCTGTTTTACCCCACAGTCCGGCTCATGGATATGCATACATCCCTGAAAACGGCACTCCGGCTCATATTCTCTAAATTCTACAAAAAACTCTTTTAAATCTTCCTTATCAAAGTCCTGAATATAGAGGGAACTGAATCCCGGCGTATCCATGATATAAGTATTTTCCTCTATCATAATCAGTTCCGAATGCCTTGTGGTATGTTTTCCGCGGTCAATTTTATGGCTGATCTCCCCGGTCTCCATCATAGCTCCTGGCTGCAAAATATTAATAATCGAAGATTTCCCGACCCCTGAAGGTCCTGCCACGGCAGTTGTTTTACCTCTCAGCTGTTCCATTACCAGTTCCAGGCCTGTATTTTCCAGCGCGCTGGTAAATAAAACATCACAACCGCAATTTTCATATATTTTTCTTAGCTTCTCCTCTTCCTCATTAGAAGAGATATCTTTCTTATTAAAACAAATGATGGTATGCACCTTCTGGTACTCCATCATAATTAGAAACCGATCCAGCAAATTGAAATTCGGCTTGGGACGGTCAATAGAAAAAATAACCAGAGCCTGATCGATATTGGCAACAGCCGGACGGATAAGCGTATTCATTCTGGACAGAATCTCTGCCACATTTCCCTTCTTATCCACCTCGCTGATAACATCGATCTCAACATTGTCCCCCACCAGAGGTTTCATTTTGTCTTTTCGAAATATTCCTTTTGCTTTACATTCATAAAGACCGGATCCTACTACGTATACGTAGTAGAATCCAGCTATTCCTTTCACTATCTTTCCCTGCATGTATTTTCCTCTAATTAAACGGAATCGGTGAGTAACGTACCGGATTGCCGTATTCTCCTGTTGAAGCATCTTTTACATAGATATATGCCACACCATTAACTCCCTTAGTCCCTTTTACATTTAACACATAAGGAAATTCAACCGAAGTGCCTTCCACAATAGTAGTGGTTTTATCGCCCTGTACCAATATAATCTTGACTGCTTCCCCGTTATATCCCTCAGGTGCCTGTAATCCAACATCACAGGTTCCGTTAGCAGAGGCATCGGTATTGTTAGTGGTGCCATTTCCTAAATTTGGATCTGTCTGTGCAGGATCCTGACTGCCTGAGCCCGCACTGATTGTCAACGTAATAACGGTTCCCTTTGTTACTCCCTGTCCGGAAGTAATGTCCTGATCCATAACCGTTCCTGCAGAATATCTGTCTGAATACTGTTCCTGTGATTTCACAGTCAGACCAAGTGCAGACAACGTATCTTTGGCATCGGTAAAGGTACTTCCGACTACATTTGGTACGGTAATATCCTCTTCTTCCGGTCCGTCGCTGATGACTACAATAACAGTGTCGCCTGAGCTTGCAGATGCTCCGGCTTCCGGTGTTGTACGGATTACCAGGTCTTTTGCAACCAGATCATCGTTTTCTCTGGTTACGGAAATGCTCAGATTCTTATCCGCCAGTTCCTCTTTCGCCTCTTCTTCTGTCAAACCTGACACATCCGGTACGGTGACGGACTGCTGTTGGTTATCTGATTCTTCCGGTCCCTTACTGATGGTATAGGTAACGGTGGTATTTTTGCTGACGCTTGTATTAGCTGTTGGGTTCTGAGACACAATCTGCCCCTGCGCATAGGTGGAAGATGCCTGTTCTCCCGCAAGGGATGCCCCAAGCCCCAATGCATTAAGTCTTTCTTTTGCCTGATCCGCTGTAAGACCTCTCAGATCCGGTACGGTAACTTCTGTCTGGTCTGCTGAAGAATTGCTCTGCTGAGTACTGCCTGTACCATTTCCCTTGGAAGCAGTTTCGGTCTCAGTCGTTTTCACAGTTGAAGTTTCCGTAATCTTCGTAGACTCTGTTGTCTTTTTCTTGCCCGCTCCAAAGTTAAATAATCCCAAAGCATTGCCGATCAGAACCAGGAATACACATCCGATAACAATAGCAATAATGATACTGCCAATCGTCATTACCTTTTCCAATTTTGGATTAATCCCGGATCTTCCGTCATCGTCATCATCGTCGTCATCATCGGGATCATAATCATCATTCATATAACCATTATTGTAGTTGTCTCCATAGCCGCCCTGATAACCGCCGCCCTGGTAACCGTTATTCTGGTAACCATTGCCCATGTAGCCGTCGCCCTGGTAGCCATTATTCATATAACCACCGTAATTTCCGTCTTGTCCGCGGTTATCGCTGCCTCTGTCACCATAACTGTTATGAATCTGATCCAGCTCGTCTTTTGAAATAACCACCGTTCTGGCATTATTGTTGATCGGTGTCAGCTGGACGAAATCTCCGTCGGGATTTACCAATGATTCTTTTAAGTCATGAATCAGTTCGGTCATATCACTGTAACGTCTGTCCGGACTTTTCTGGGTACACTTTGCAATGATCTGCACGGTACTGTATGGAAGATCCGGCACAAATTTATGAGGTGACGGCATTTCCTCCTGCAGATGCTTGATGGCAATTGCAACCGTAGAGTCTCCATCAAACGGCACATGGCCTGTGAGCATCTCAAAAAGCGTGATTCCAAGTGAATAGATATCACTCTTTGCATCGCTGTAACCGCCACGCGCCTGTTCCGGTGAACTGTAATGCACAGATCCCATTACATTGGAGCTTATAGTATTGGATGAAGCCGCTCTGGCTATTCCAAAATCTGTTACTTTTACTTTACCATCTGTAGAAATGATGATATTCTGCGGCTTCACATCACGATGCACAATACCCTTCTTATGTGCCGCCTGTAAGCCCATGGAAACCTGCACCGCAATACTGGTTGCTTCACGGACAGCAAGTCTTCCTTTTTTTCCTATATAATCCTTTAGTGTAATTCCTTCTACTAATTCCATTACAATAAAGTAGATTCCATGATCGTCCCCTACATCATAGACATTCACAATATTTGGATGCGCAAGGCCTGCTGCAGCCTGTGCTTCCACACGGAATTTGGAAATAAACGCTGTGTCATCCCGAAATTCCTGTTTCAGCACCTTGACCGCAACAAACCGGTTCAGCTTATGGTCTTTTGCCTTATAGACATCTGCCATACCGCCGGCACCTATTCTGCCTACGATTTCATAACGTTCCTGGATAAACATTCCTTCTTTTAACATTATTCCACCTCACCTGTCAACGGTTCTATCAAAACAACCGCAATATTATCTTTACCACCATTTTGATTCGCCCTTGCAATCAGTTCGTTTCCAATCCACTGTAGATTGGGTCCGCTTTTTACAATTTTCTCTATTTCTGCGTCCTCTATCATGTTACTTAACCCATCTGAACACATCAAAATGATGTCTCCCCTCTGAAGCCTCATATCAAAGAAATCTATTACTACCTTCTTTCTGGCTCCAATTGCTCTTGTAATAATATTTTTATCCGGATGATTTCTTGCCTGTTCCCGGTTGATCTCACCAATCCTGACCATCTCTTCTACAAGAGAATGATCCTTTGTAATCTGTAAAATTTTATCACTGATCAGATACAGCCTGCTGTCCCCTACATTTGCCACATACAGATATTGTCCGATGACTGTCGCTACCACCAGGGTGGTCCCCATACCCGCTAATGCCTCGGATGAACTTGATTTTTCCATAACTTTAATATTTGCAGTTTCGATTGCTGAACGTATAATTTTTATCGGATTTGTATCCTGGTTTTTACGGATATCCTCAAGCAATACCTCCACCGTATAGCTGGAAGCCTCATCACCTGCGTTATGTCCGCCCATACCATCTGCAACTACAAAAAGATTTGGAAGATTCCCCACAAGCCCACCAGAAGCATAAACGAAATCCTGGTTTGTTGCCCTTTTTTGCCCTACATCCGTAACGCAATATGATTTCATGTTTCTTCCTCTCCTTTACCATTTATGACACTTAAGATTTCTCCATATAACTTCTGCGTAACTGTCCACAGGCACCATTGATATCTCTGCCCATTTCTCTTCTAATAGTAACATTAATTCCACATTTTTCAAGTTTATTTTTGAAATTGTCTATAACTTTTTTCTGGGACTGAACGTATTCCCTTTCCTTGATCGGGTTCACCGGGATCAGATTTACGTGGCAGTTTAACGGCTTAATAAGTGCAGCCAGTTCATCTGCATCTTCCTTTTTGTCGTTTACGCCGCCCACCAGACTGTACTCAAAAGTAATTCTTCGCCCCGTCTTCTCAAAGTAATACTGACATGCATCAATTACTTCATCCAGGCTGTATCTATTGGCTATTGGCATTAATTCCTGCCGCTTTGCCTGGTTAGACGCGTGGAGGGACAGTGCCAGCGTAATCTGAAGCTGCTCCTCGGCAAGCTGTTTCATTTTGGGAACGATACCGCATGTGGAAACGGTAATATTCCTCTGGCTGATATTCAGCCCGTGTTCATCTGTAAGCATTTGGAAAAATTTTAATATATTGTCATAATTGTCAAGAGGTTCTCCCGTTCCCATCACAACGACGTTGCTAACCCGCTCCCCAGACAGCTTCTGGATCCGGTAAATCTGGTCCAGCATCTCTGCTGCCGTAAGATTCCGGGTCCATCCTCCAATCGTAGAAGCGCAGAAACGGCATCCCATCTTACACCCCACCTGGGAAGAAATACACACGGAATTTCCGTGCTTATATCGCATGAGTACACTTTCAATCACATTTTGATCTGCCAGTTCAAATAAGTATTTTTGTGTTCCGTCTATCTGAGAAGTAAGCACTTCCACTACCGAAAGACATGTACAATCATAATGCTCAGCCAGTGTATCCCTGAGACCTTTGGATAAATTCGTCATATCCCGGGGAGAATCAGCCAGTTTCTGATGTATCCACTGGTAAATCTGTCCCGCCCGAAACGGCTTTTCTCCAATCCTTGCCATCTCCGCTTTCATCTCCTGAAAATCAAGCGTCTTTAAATCTACTTTTTCCATTTTACTAACCTATCCTCTTAAACCTTGCCATAAAGAACCCATCCGTCTTATGGACTCCCGGCAACAGCTGCAGATAACCTGCTTTTGTGGTCTTACTTTTTAATTCATCACAGATATAGGGATCAATGCTTTCCAGCTGGAATGGATAATTGTCCAAAAACCATTTTACATTAAACTGATTCTCATCTGCTCCTATGGTGCAGGTACTGTAAATCAGGGTTCCCCCTACTTTTACATAAGGATAAACCGTATCCAGTATCTTCCTCTGCAGTTTCACCAGTTCCTGCTGCTTTGTCTCTGTCATTTTGTATTTTATATCTGTTTTTTTACCAATAACGCCCAGTCCGGAGCAGGGAAGGTCAGCCAGCAGAATATCTGCTTTTTCCACCGAAGCCCCGTCAAATGCTGTTGCATCCTGACGTACGGCTAACATATTAATCAGTCCTACCCGTTCTATATTTTCCAGCATCATATCTACTTTGTAATCTGTAATATCCCTTGCTTCCACATGTCCGCTGCCGTTTAACTTGTCCGCCAGATGAAGGCTTTTTCCACCAGGGGCCGCACAGACATCGATGCAGTAGTCCCCGAACTTCGGCGCCGCAATCTCCGCAACAAGCATAGAACTTACATCCTGTACCTGGAACAGCCCTTCCTTAAATGCATTGATTGCCTGCATATAATTATAATCGGAAATTTCCAGAGCATAATCCAGGTAGGATACATCTTCTGCTGTAATATTCTGGGCCTCCAGACTGGCCTTCACTTCTTCCTTAGTTGCCTTATTCAAGTTACAGCGGATATTGGTCTTCTGATCTTTTTCAAAATTCATACAGACTGTTTCAACTGTTTTCAGATCATATTGCCCCAGCCATTTCCTTAAAATCCACTCCGGCATGGAATACCTTACCGAAAGATAATGAAGTGGATCCTTAGCCGGATCCGGATATTCCACCTTGTCTATTCCTCTGGCTATACTGCGAAGCACTCCGTTTACAAAGCCTTTTAAACTGTAAAATCCACGCTTCTGAGCTATTTTCACAGCTTCATTACAGACTGCAGAATCCGGAATGCTGTCCATATATTTAATCTGATACACAGACATTCTCAGCAGATTGCGGATTAAAGGCTTCATATTTGCTACCTTTACCGTAGAGAACTGCTCCAGGATATAATCCATCTGAAGCATATACTCTATAGTCCCTTCCGCAAGCCTCGTAATAAATGCCCTGTCTCGTTTTTCTAAATACTGGTATTTTTCCAGTACATTACGGATTACAATATGGCTGTATTCTTCTTCCTCCGTAACTTCCATTAAAATACCCAGTACAATTTCTCTTAAGTTTACCGTTTTAGTCACGATTCCTTCCTCCTGATAGTATGATCAAACGAAGGAGCTGCAGAATAGAAGATGCCAGGCTCGCAACGTAGGTAAGTGCTGCTGCTGAAAGTACTTGTTTTACAGCGGATACCTCCTGGTCCCCGCAAATGTGGGAAGTACCAAGAATTTTAACCGCCCGTGAGGAAGCATTAAATTCTACCGGAAGTGTTACCAGCTGAAAGATTACCGCCAGTGTAAATAAAACAATTCCCGCTGTCATAAGCGGTCCCATTGAAAATATCAGTCCGGCCAGAAAAATCGGCCAGAACAGCGTAGATCCCAGATTTGCAGCCGGAACCAGTGTACTTCTCAGTACCAGGGGCTTATATTTCTCCTGATGCTGGATAGCATGACCGCATTCGTGGGCCGCCACTCCTATGGCTGCAACTGAAGTTGACATATACGTGCTGTCTGATAAGTTCAGAGTTTTCGTTCTTGGATCATAATGATCGGTAAGATTTCCCTGAACGCGCTGAATTCCCACATCATAGATACCGGCACCATGTAGAATCCGCTCCGCTGCCTGGGCACCGGTGAGACCTGACATACTGCGCATCTTGTTGTATTTTGCAAAAGTACTCTTTACCCTGGCTGATGCCGCCAATGAGATGACCAGTCCGATCAGCACCAAAATCATAGTCGGATCATAAAGCATACCCAGACCGCCAAAACCTAATCCATAAAATCCATTTGAACTGCTGTAGCTAAGTAACATGATATTCATTCCCTTCTATCGTCATCTTGTGTGAAAATCCACACTACTTATCTTGAGCAACATCGTAAGCAGGCTTACGATGTGCACGGGTTCAAGTGAGACTATTCTACCCTATTTTTTGCAAAAAACCAGCAACTTCACAGTAATTTCATAAATTCTTAAACTTTTTTAAGATAATTGGCTTTGGGCGTCTAACTGGCATCCCCGAAGGAACGCATCCACAGGCATTTTTTTCTTGCCTTCCAACTGTACTTCTAAAAGGCTTAACAGTCCGTCTCCAGTCTGCACTTTTACTGTGTTCCTGGTAACTTCGGTTACGGTTCCCGGTTCTAATCCGGAATCTCCATCTTCTGCATCAGCCATCCAGATCTTCATTGTTTTCCCATCCAAATGTGTATATGCACTGGGCCACGGATTCAATCCCCTGATCAGCCGTTCCAGCTCTGCCGCACTTTTCTTCCAGTCAATCTGTCCATCTTCTTTTTTTAACATTCTGGCATAATCTGTGGAACTTTCCGCCGGCTGCTTTTCATAGGAAACAGCTCCTGCTTCCAATTGATCCAACGTCTCTATTAACAGCTCAGCGCCCGCCTGGCTGAGCTTGTCAAACAAGCTGCCGCCCGTTTCTTTTTCTTCCAGTTTTATCACCCTGGTAGTAATCATATCTCCGGTATCCAGCCCTGCATCCATGCGCATAATCGTAACTCCGGATTCTTTTTCTCCATCGATTACAGCCCACTGTATCGGCGCCGCACCACGGTACTTCGGCAGTAAAGACCCATGTACATTCAGACAGCCAAGTTTCGGAACATCCAGCACTGCCTGAGGAATAATCTGCCCAAAAGCAACCACTACCACCACGTCCGGTGAAAGCTCTTTTAATGTCTCCAGAAATTCCGGTTCTCTCACTCTTTTAGGCTGGTACACCGTAATCCCTGCTTCAACCGCTACTTCTTTTACCGGTGGAAACTGCATTGCTTTTCCTCTGCCCTTCGGCTTGTCCGGCTGGGTTACCACTGCTAAAACCTCATGCCGGGATTCTATCAGTTTCTTCAATGTACCCACTGCAAAATTCGGGGTACCCATAAATACAACCTTCATCCTATAACCTCTTTTCTAAATGCAGGCTCTTATTTTTATAGTCCCATCTATATTCTATTGCCTTCATTCTCTTTTTTTCCTGACTATATTTTAACTCTAATTCTCTATTCCTCATCCTCTAAGCTTTCCACATCCATCAGTTCACCCTCCACATGATTGGTGAACATAACCCCATCCAGATGGTCGCACTCATGGCACACCGCCCTGGCTAGCAGTTCCGTAGCTTCCAGCGTAAATTCTTCCATATTTTCATCCAGCGCCTTCACTTTTACATAATTTGGCCTTGTTACAATGCCCGTCTTGCCTGGCAGGCTTAAACATCCTTCATTTCCGGTCTGCTCATCCGCCATTTCCAAAATCTCCGGATTAATGAATACCCTTGGAGTTCCGTCGGTATCGATTACCACAATTCTTTTCAGGATTCCTACCTGGGGTGCCGCAAGCCCTACTCCCATTTCCATGTACATGGTTTCAAACATATCCTCGATCAGTTCCTGGATTCTGGGTGTCATCTCTTTGACTGGTTTACATTTTTTTGTTAAAACAGGATCTCCCATAATTCTTATCTTTCTGAGTGCCATTTTACTTTCCTCCAACTCTTTTGTTTATATTATCAAGGTTACTCATTGCCGAATTATCTGTGTAATGAAGTGTCAGCACGTGTTTTATATTGCTTCTGACAGAAGCTCTACTTTTGTTAATTCAGATCGAATTGTATATTTACACTCTCATATCCCTGATTTGCTTCTATATATTGTTCCACTTTATCTTTAATCATAGTCAGTAAATCATGTCTTTCTTCCTTAAGATAAATGACCTTGTGATAGATGTCATTTACCTTGGCTACCGGCTCATCTGCAGGTCCGATTATACGCACGCCGGTATTTCCTGCTATGCGTACAATAAATTTCTGCAGATAATCCATTGCCAGGCTTAAGTGCATCAGTTCCTGACAAGCTCCGTGAATAGCCATCATATTTGATGCGGGCGGATACCCTGCCAGACTCCGATAGGCTATCTCCTGTTCATAAAAACTTTCATAATCCTGATTCGCCGCTGTTATGATACAGTAATGTTCCGGGTCATAAGTCTGGATGATGACTTCCCCCTTCTCCTCACCTCTGCCTGCCCTTCCCGCAGCCTGGGTGAGCAACTGGAAAGTCCGTTCCCCTGCCCGGTAATCACTGGCATGAAGTGACAGATCTGCTGCCAAGATTCCAACCAGGGTCACATTCGGGAAATCATGTCCCTTTACAATCATCTGTGTTCCGATTAATATGTCAGCCTCCTGATTGGAAAAAGCGGACAGTATTTTTTCATGCCCGTCCTTTTCTTTTGTCGTATCCATATCCATTCTTAAGATCTTAGCCTGGGGAAATTCTTTCTGTACAAACTCTTCCACCTGCTGGGTTCCCACACGGAAACCTCTGATAAATTCCGAACCACAGTTTGGGCATTTCTTCGGCTGGGATTCTTCGTATCCGCAATAGTGGCAGACTAACTTTCCATTATTGTGAACCGACAGAGAAACATCGCAATGAGGGCACTGGATCACATGACCGCACATACGGCAGGATATAAATCCTGCATACCCTCTTCTGTTTAAGAATAACATAACCTGCTGCCTCTTATCAAGCCGGTCCTGCATCAATTCCCTCAGCCGGCTGCTGATGACAGATCGGTTTCCAGTCTGAATCTCTTTGCGCATATCTTCCACATATACATTTGGAAGTTCACTGGTCTTTGCTCTGTTCTGCATGGTAAACAAGGTATATTCACCGATCTTCGCTTTATAATAAGCATCCACAGAGGGAGTTGCAGAGCCCAGTACAACCTTGGCACCTTCCAAAATGCCACGCTGGATGGCAACCTCCCTGGCGTGATACCGGGGAACACTTTCACTTTTATATGTGGGCTCATGCTCTTCATCAATTATAATGATTCCCAGATTTGGAAATGGAGTAAACAATGCAGATCTGGGACCTATCATTACGTCAATGTCCCCCTGTTTTGCCCGCTCAAACTGATCATAGCGCTCCCCTGCAGACAGCCTTGAATTCATAATGGAAATCCGGTCTCCAAACCGCTTGTAAAAGCGCATCACCGTCTGATATGTCAGTGCAATTTCAGGAATCAGCACGATCGCCTGCTGCCCCATTTTGACTGCATGTGCAATCAGTTCCATGTATACCTCCGTTTTACCGCTTCCGGTGATTCCATGGACCAGATAAGTATGCGCTTTTTTATCCTCCCACTCGGAGATGATCTGTTTTGCAATATATGCCTGTTCCTGGTTCAGCAAAAGCAAATAATCTTCTTTCATTCCCAGTTTAATGGGATTGCGATAGACCTTGGTGGTTTTCACTTCAATGATCAGCTGTTCCGTTAAAGACTTTATGGTAGCACCTGTAATATTCAGCTTCGATGTCACCAGTTCATAAGGAAGTTCTTCCTCCTCCAATAGTGCCTCCAGCAGGCGCTCTCTGGCTTTCTGATGCTTCTTCTTATAAAACTCCAGCTTTTCTTCCGCTTCCGTACGTTCCATAATCAGGCAGATCTGCTTCTTTTCTTTTGGTTTGACTTTTTGCTTGATTGGGATAACCGTTTTTAGCGCCTGTATCATTGTCGCACCATAATTTTCCCGGATCCATGCCGCCAGGGCAATCAGCCTGGATTCGCTGTCACTGCCGTCTGTCACTATTTCACAGATTTCCTTCATTTTAGACGGGTCGTATTCACATTTATGGCTGATAGAAACCACATAGCCTTTTATAAATCTGTTTCCCCTGCCAAACGGAACTTTAACAACCATTCCCAGCTGTAGGCTTTCCTGCATTTCAGCCGGTATTTCATATTGAAATGTACGGTCCAGTTTTTCCTGTGTAATGTCCACAATAATATTTGCGTATAACTTTTGCATTGGTTCTCCTAATACTGCGTTTTGTATCTGCTATTTTATATCTGCTATTTATCTGCTATTTTGTATCTTCTTCCAATATTTCCCGAATCAGGATACGTTCATCCATGGGATACTTCTTTCCTTCAATCTCCTGATAATCTTCATGGCCCTTTCCTGCCAGCACAATTACATCTCCCGGCATGCCATGGTGAATCGCATAGGCAATTGCTTCTTTTCTATCTGTAATCTTGATAAATTCTCCGCCGGTCTTTGAAATTCCGGTTTCAATATCTGCCAATATATCTTCCGGCTTTTCAAATCTGGGATTATCGGATGTGATTATGGTAAAATCAGCAAGTCTGCCTGACACTTCTCCCATCTCATATCTTCTGGACTTTGCCCTGTTACCTCCGCATCCAAAGACACACACCAGCCTTTTGGGGTGGTACTCTTTCAGGGTACTGAGCAGACTCTCCAGACTCATAGCATTGTGGGCATAATCAATCATTAAGGTAAATGCATCCGACACCTTAATCATTTCAATCCTGCCTTTTACTTTCGCCTTGCCAAGAGCATCTACGATATCCTCTTCTTTCACACCAAAATGCCTGCAGATCGCGATCGCTGTCAGGGAATTGTAGACACTGAATTTTCCGGGAATATCTATTTCAACATCGAAATCCATAAGTCCGTTCACATGATAGGCTATCCCCAGATATCCTGGTTTGGATACCAGTTTCGTTCCAGTTGCACGAAGATCCGCTTTTTCGGAAAAACCATAGGTTTCCACTTCACAGGTATGCCCCTCCAGTATCTGATCCAGATGGTCGTCATCCGCATTAAAGATGCCAAGTTTACACTGTTTAAACAGCATTGCCTTACATTTTAAATAGTCCTCGAAGCTCTCATGCTCCGCTGGACCGATATGATCCGGTTCTATATTTGTAAAGATCCCTATCTCAAAGGTAAATCCTGCCGTTCTGTGGAGCATCAGTCCCTGGGAAGAAACTTCCATTACAACGCAGTCACATCCTGCATCCGCCATGCGTCTGAAATACTCCTGTACCAGTGTAGATTCCGGTGTTGTATTAGCCGCCGGGATCACTTCATCACCGATAATGGCTTCTATCGTCCCGATCAGCCCCACTTTATGTCCAGCTGATTCCAGGATGGATTTTACCATATATGTGGTAGTAGTCTTTCCCTTGGTTCCGGTAATACCAATTACCTTTAATTCTTCTGCCGGATGACCGTAATATGCCGCAGCAATAAGTGCCATGGCATAGCGCGTGTCCGCAACCTGAATCACCGTAACATCCTCCGGTGCCGTGATCTTGTCTTCTGCAACCAGTACCTTAGCTCCTTTTTCAACTACTTCTCCTGCATATTTATGTCCGTCACTGACGGCTCCCTTAATACAGATAAACAGAGAACCTTCCGTTACTTTTCTGGAGTCGTTCACGACCTGTGTTACTTCTCTCTGAATATCTCCCTGGGTACACTGATATTCCACTCGTTCTAATAACTGTGCCAATTTCATAATATTATCCTCCATGTCTGACTTACATGTCTTAAAACCATAACCCCAGTGCCATTTTATGTAAAACGGAGACTGGTATATGCGGTTACAGAGATTTTCTACCCTTTAGAATAACATACCTACCTGTACTTTTCAACTTTTTATCACCGCAGAAGACGACTTAAAACCGGAGTCTTTTTCATCATCCCTCTTTCCATTCTCCCAGCAGTTTCCTTATGATTTCCCTCTGGGCATCCTCATTATAATAAAGTACCTCGTACTCATTTCCTTTTTCACTCAAACGCGTTATTACCTGTATTCCAAATTCGATACCCGTTTCTGATACGGTTTTGAAGAGCCGCCCGTTTACCACGCGATCTTCCAAAAATCCTTCTTCTGACAATTTTTGCAAGATCAATTTATTTGTAAGCCGTTTCATAACCTGTTCATCCCGCAGGTCATTGATTTGTCCTACCAGGTCACTTAATGTGGTTTGTTCTGCATAATGGATCTGTTCCGCTATTTCATTAGTCAGAACAAATTCTGATTTCTTATTTTTGGCCCGTTTTTCTTTTATTTCCTCTTTTACCGGTTCACTTTCTTCTATATCTGCAAACCCGGTTTCAAAAACAGAGCCTTTCGATGATTCATCTTTTACTGCCTCATTTTTCACACAGTTTAAAAAGCGTTCCCCATACTTATCATATTTGAACTCCCCGACTCCCGATACGGTAAGCATTTCTTCTCTTGTTCCCGGTTTTAACACACACATGTGTACCAGGGATTTATCTGAAAATACTACATATGGCGGGACTTTTTCTTCTCTTGCAATTTCTGTTCTTAAGCTTCGCAGTTTTTCGAATAGAGCCTCATCCGTTTCTGAGAGAGCTAAGCCTGCCGCCGAACTCTTCTTTCCTTTCTTCGCCTGCTTTGTCTTCGTCTCTTTTTCCTGTTCTTTTGCCATCTTCATGATAACCGTTTCCTCTTCCAGAAGGATCTGACCGGATTTTTCCGTCAGTTTTAGAATGGTATATTCATCATTTGTGGCACTGATATAATCATTTAACAGAAGATGGTTCATCACCTGGCGCAGTTTATGAGTTGGAGTCTTTGCGAGTTCTCCATAATGGGGATTCCCATCCATTCTGTACTGTCTGATTTTCGCAGTATTCGCCCCATGTACCGTATCGATAATAACGTTGATGCCGTATCTCTGGTGGCTGGATTGTATACATCCAATGAGGCTTTTAGCCAGATCCGTCACATCCATCTCTTCAAACTGAGTCAGACAGTTGGAACAATTCCCGCAGTAATGGTCCTTGTATTCTCCAAAATAACGAAGTAAGTAGTCCCGCAGGCATTCATTGGTACAGCAGTAAAAGGTCATCTTTTTCAACCGCTCTCTGTCCCGTTCCCTGACTACGGATCTGGTGACATCATCTAACTCATCATGATCAATATCACGTTCGATAAAAAACTGGTTGGTAATGACATCCTGCCCGTTGTATAAAAGGATACATTCCCCCGGTTCTCCGTCTCTCCCTGCCCTGCCTGCCTCCTGATAATAGTTTTCCACATTTTTGGGCATTCCATAGTGGATTACAAACCTGACATTGGATTTATCGATCCCCATTCCAAATGCATTGGTTGCCACCATAACGGATGCTCTGTCGTATGTAAAATCTTCCTGGTTTTCCTGTCTTTCCCGGTCACTAAGCCCCGCATGGTAACGGGTTGCCAATACGCCATCCCGGATCAGATTCTCATGCACTTCCTCTACTACTTTTCTGGTCAGACAGTAAATGATGCCACTCTGGTCCGGATGCAGATCCAGATAATTCTTAACCGCACCGTATCGGTCCTTTGGCTTTAGAATCCCAAAATAGAGGTTGCTTCTGTCAAATCCCGTACTTACTACAGTGGGAGACTGCAGCATTAATATATCAACAATATCTTCTCTTACTTCCTGTGTTGCCGTAGCCGTAAAGGCACAGATCACCGGACGCACTTTAAAGAGCCTGATAAACTCCAGAATTTTCAGATAACTGGGTCTGAAATCCTGTCCCCACTGGGATACACAATGAGCTTCATCCACTGCCACCATAGAAATTTCTGCCTCCATGGCAAAATTTAAAAATTCATCCGTCATCAACCGTTCCGGAGCTACATAAATAATCTTATACTGCCCCATTCTGGCAAGATCCAACGCTCTATAATATTGATTTGTTGTAAGGGAACTGTTTAAAAATGCGGCATGAACGCCTGCTTGATTTAATGCTCTGACCTGATCTTTCATAAGAGAAATGAGTGGAGAAATAACTAATGTAATACCATTTAATATCAAAGCCGGTACCTGGAAACACAACGACTTTCCCGCCCCTGTAGGCATAATCCCCAGCGTATCCCTGCCCGATAAAATACTATCGATCAAAGTTTCCTGCCCTTCACGAAACTCGTCATAACCAAAATACTGTTTCAAAATTTTTTTCTTTTCCTTGCCTAAATCCAAAATATTCACCTTTCTGCCGTTGGTACGGCTGCTGATTTATAAAATGCAGAATTTGTATATTTCTGTTTTATTTTAAAGCTCTTCTATTATGAATATAGCGGGTATTGAAAAGGATGTCAATAGTTTCTTGGGATAGAGTTCTGACTGAATTTTAAGTTTTGGCGGCTTATAGGAAACTTAAATCTCATTCAAAGTAATGCACATAAAAACAGACAGGGAATAGATAAACCATTACAGTTTCTCTATTCCCTGCCCGCTTAACACCAAAAACACTGCATTTACCTTCTTCTCTGCCTGTATAATATCCCTGCACCAATCAACATCATTCCTGCCGCCCCCAGAACAATCTTCTCATCAAAACTGCCCTTTGCCATTGAGAACAAATAAAACTTATGAAGGTATTTATCTCCTGAATAATTACATACATAATATACCATTGGAACCATGTAAGCAATTGCCACATTGTCGGATAAACTGTAAGCCATTATTCCAAGGGCTCCTAAAAAAACAGCACCTCCCAGAACTCCAAAGTAATACCGTAAGGGCGAAAACACCGGATTATTCACGTACAAAATTATGATAAATGCCCCCAACACAACAAATAGCGCCAGTAAAGACTCCATAAGCCTTATCAGATGTACTCTGGCCACAGGCATATATTTACTCTTGGCAAGATCCCGGATGTTCTTATCCTGATCCGGCATAAAAATCGGTACCAGCAGGATAACGCCCACTAGCTGAATATACATTTCCAATGTCTGCGCCACCTGTACATGATCCAGGCCTTTCATTCCCATTAAAACAGGGGCTAACAGGCTGAAACACAAAGCAATCAGAAGATGGGGCAGAAAATTATGCTTTAGATTTGCTTTTCCCACTGCGATATACAATTCCATTGAATTTCCAGACCCCCTTTCTCTTCCATTCATAGATAAATATGGTCAAGATTAATAATACTACTGCCAGCACGGAATAAAAGATACGGTTTGTCAGCAGGCTTTGAAACTCCGATATGAATTTTGCAGATTCTCCAACCGTATTCCATCTTGGTGCAAGGTGAAAACCAAATGCACCCACCAGCCCGGATCTAACAGCGCTGTTTATATCAATAAACCACCAGATTCCCTGAATCAGTATCCCAAGGGCGCTGTCTGTAAGTTCGGTAAAGAAAAAACCAATGGAAACAACTGCCATGGCTGTCGGCAGCAGCCAGCCCACGATATATTTCATATAAGAAAACACATCGGTGGGAACGCCCAGCGTTCTGGCATAATAAATCCCTTCCATCATGGGAGAAATGCTTAAAATGATTACCGGTACCATGCTCATTACAAGAGTTGCAAAATAGCGGGAAAGTACAATCGATACAGAGGATGCTTTTCTGGAATAGATCAGGCCGCTGGCTCCCGCACGCCTGTCCCTCAGCCCCCGTGTCACAGCCAGAAATACCGGCAGTATGGCAAGCATAAGTACCATATAGTCGCAGAATATCCTTGCAAATGCTCCCGTAACATGATCCACATCTATGATCTGCTGATACTCACTCAGCGCCTCTTCATAAGTCATAGGAACCATTGCATTTTTGGCCATTTTTTCCGGTGCGTAATAGGAGGTCCCGTTGGCTCCAAGAATAGAATCCACTTCTTTCATCAACAGTTTAAACTGCTCATAAGTCATAGTATCAGATACCTCTTCTATGCGCCCGGACATGGGCGGCATAACGGTTCCCGGCTGAGTTTGTTTGACCGTCTGGGAATTATCCGCTTCCAGTTCATCCGTCAGCTCTGATTCCGTCCTACCGGTTACTTCTTCCAGAATCTCAGCTACACGGCTATATTCTTCCTCATCAAGGGATACCCCTTTATAAAAGCCTATGGGATATGTAGCATAAGAATTATTATGCCAATCAATAAGCAGTTTCCCTGCAGTCGCCTGCATAATTTCCCTGGGATCGCTGCTCTCTTTCATTCCATATGACTCCTGGCCAGGCTGCGGCTTGGTTACAAGCGAATACTCCTCAATCTGGGATGTAACAAACACTGCAAGTATTATCAGGTACAGATAAAAGATCACACTCTTTAAAATCTGTTTGCATTCCTTTGCCAATAAACTGAAAAACATTACTTTTCACCCCTTTCCCGCTGCATCAGATACATATAGGCATCTTCTACATTTGCCTCGCAGGAAACAGCTCCGGAAAAAGGCTTTTCTTCCGCCACAAATTTCACATTCAGATGATTACCAATCGTCATCATACTGGTTACCACATATTTTTCTTTCAGATTCGAAAGTTCCTTTTTGGAAATTTCAGCAGTATAGATTTTACCGGCTGCTTCCTGAAGCAGCTGCTCAACGGTACCTTTATACAGGATCCTTCCATGGTTCAGTATTGCAATATCCTCGCAGGTTGCTTCTATATCTCCAACAATATGTGTAGATAAAATTACAATGCGCTCTTCTGCCATCTCACAGAGCAAATTACGAAAGCGTACCCGCTCCTCCGGATCCAGGCCTGCAGTAGGTTCATCCACAATCAATACGGTTGGATCATGCAGTATTGCCTGGGCAATCCCCAGCCTTCTGCGCATCCCGCCTGACATGGCACGCACCTTCGTTTTTATTTCATCTTGTAAATTTACCTTTTCCAGAAGCAGCATAATGCGCTCTTTTCGGCGTGCTCTGCTCATTCCGGATAAGACTCCTAGATAATCCATCGCTTCATATGCCGTCATATTTCCATACATATTAAAATCCTGAGGCAGATAGCCGGTCATTTTCCGGATTGTCTCTGTCTTTTCAATTGGAACCTGACATACCGTTACTTCTCCTGCATTTTTTTTAAGCAATGTAGCAAGCACTTTCATAAGTGTTGTTTTTCCAGCCCCATTTGGTCCAAGCAGCCCAAACATCCCACTTTCGATCTTCAGATTAATATTCTTAAGCGCCTGTTTTTTGCCATAACTTTTATCCAGATTTTCGATTATGATTTCTGTAGACATTTTGATCTCCTCCTTATTTCTATTCCTTTGTGGTTTTTATCATACTGATTAAATATCTACACTTTTCCTATTTCATACCGAAAATTGCACAAATAATTGCTCCCCCCTCTATACTGTTAGCCAGATCCAGACTTCCGCCATGTTTTTCACATAAAAACTTACAGATAAACAGACCGATTCCGTAATGTGTGCCATCATCTTTTCCCTTCTGGTCACTGTAATATGGACGGTCTGCCATCTTAAGCCCTTCTTTTGTAAATCCTTCCCCGTCATCCTGAACATAGAGGTATAATTCCCTGTCACCTTCACTGCGGTCCAGGGTAATCACAACATTTGACCTGGCATAGCGCATTGCATTGGATAACATATTTTCCAGGACCTCCATAAAAATCATCTCATCCACGAACCAGTCAGAATCCTCTGGAAGCACCGACTGGCTGGAAATCCTAATCTCACCCATCTCTTCCATAATCTGTGCAATACCTTCTGTTCTTTTTAACAGGGTTTCCCCCTTCATATCCTTACGGTTTAATTCCAGAGCTTCCAGGCTGCTTACTTCCTTCATCGTATTGGTAAAATTCATCAGCCGCATTGCCTGGGCATTAATGAGGTCAAAATTTTCCATCATCTGTTCCTCTGTAATTTTGCCTGTTGGATAATATTTACTTAAAAAATCAGCATAGCCGTGGATGACTGTAAGAGGGGTACGAAGATCATGTGCAAAAGCCGCATTTAACCGCCGCTGTTCCTCCATCATATTCCACATTCTTTTATTATTTTCAATCAGGGTAAGGCGCATCTGTTCAAAAGCACTGCAGACCTCACCCAGCTCATCCTTCCCCTCATAGACACACTCATGCCCCAGTTCATTGCTGCCGATATATTTCACCTGCCGCTTTAATATCTCAATCGGTTCCGAGAGCTTATTTTTGTAAAACAAATAGGAGGTAACAACGACTGCCGCTATGCTGTATACAACAATACTGAATGACTGTAAAAAGATCACAGCAAAAGTCAGGATACGGTCCGTCAATGTCATATCAACCTCAGTCCATACCAGATTGGTAGTTATCCCATAAGTGTTTCCAAAATAACGGATGCTAAGGAGCGTACTCCATTTCTCGCTGATCGCCATACTGACTGCGAAAAGAATTAAAACTGCTCCGATAGCAATACAAAGATACGTTGCCATGGCCCTTTTCAGGGAAACATCCAACATCTTTTTTTTGAATATGTATAGCAGTTCATCTACCCAATCCATTTATACCCCACTCCCCAAACAGTTTCTACATATGTCTTATCCGCATACTTTCCTATTTTCAGCCGAATCCGGCGGATGTGCTCTGCTATAATATTGCTGTCGCTCTCTCCGTCAAATCCCCGGATGCGCTCATAGATTGTCTCTTTGCTGAAAATCTGACCCCGGTTCATAGACAGAAGCTCTATAATATCAAATTCTGTCTTCGTTAAGCTGATTTCCTTCTCCTTGTAATAAACGCTCCGTTCCGTATAATTAATAAGAAGATCATCGGTAAATTTCAGGGCTTCCTTCGCCCCGCTCCGGTGTTCCCGCCTCATATGTGCTGCAACTCTGGCCCCTAATTCTTCTATACTAAAAGGTTTTAATATATAATCATCCCCGCCAATCATCAATCCGTTAATCCGATCCCTCTCTTCTACCTTTGCCGTCAGGAACAGAATCGGGCAGGTGACGTGGTCCCTGATCTTTTTACATACGTCCAATCCATTTATATCCGGCATATTAATATCCAAAAGTATAATATCCGGCTGCATTTCTATTTTCTCCAATGCTTCGTTTCCACCGCAAGCCGTATACACCAGATACCCCTGCATATTAAAATAATCCTTTAATAGCTTTAAAATATGTATTTCATCATCTACTGCCAAGATTTTATACTGCATGTAAGACCACTCCTTTATGGGAATTTCAATTATTGATTTCATTAATAAATAACGCAATTATTTTATCATATAAATCTCTATAAAAATACTATTTCAGAGTGGGAAATTACGCCAGGAAATTTTGGCACGACAAAAATAAGCAGATTAACATCTGCTTCAAAAAATTTTAATGGTTATGCCAATTCTGTTTATGCAGCCCGATACATGAAAAGCCAGGGCATTCGGGAGTGAGCCTGATGACAGTATCCGAAGCATTGACCTTAATGGTTTTATTTGGTACGTTTGTTATAGCATTAATCACTCTTATTGTTCAATTAATAAAATTGAGCAATAAAAAATGATTATCCTCTTCCGTCCAAAAAGATTAGGATAATCATTCCAACCTGAGGGCAAACATAAGTTTTTACTTATGATACCTGTTATCTGTATTATAGCAGTAATCAGCTTTCTTGTAAAGTGGTTACTGCTTTTAATTTCCCCTATAGACTTCCCATACCTACTATGCTAGAATATTCCTGATAAAATGATTATACAAATTAGTTTCATATATATTACATTTAGGAGGCGCTACATGTTCACTAAAGATCGCAGCTTTTATCAAAATTTTTTCTCTCTGTATTGGATTTTGGTCCTTCAGAATGTAATTGTATTAAGCGTCAATTTGGCAGACAATATTATGCTGGGGGCATATAATGAAACTGCACTGTCCGGAGTAGCAGCAGTCAATCAAATCCAGTTTGTGCTTCAGCAGCTGATGAATGGATGCGGTGACAGTCTCGTGGTATTGGGCAGCCAGTACTGGGGGCAGCAGCGGATAGAGCCCATTCGTAAACTTGCTGCCATTGCTATGCGGGCGGCTTTGCTTTTTGCCGTTCTTCTGTTCGTTGCAGTCAGCCTTTTTCCCCATGGAGTATTGAGCCTGTTTACCAGCGATGAAGCAATTATTGCTGCCGGCATGGAATATCTGTCCATTATCCGTTTTACCTACGTCGTATTTGCCGTTTCAACGGTACTTCTGGCATCTCTTAGAAGTGTGGAATGCGTTAAGATTGCTTTCTATATTTCAATTAGTACTCTGGTTATTAATTGCTGTATTAATTATACCCTGATTTATGGTCATTTTGGATTTCCGGAAATGGGTGCTAAGGGCGCCGCCATCGGTACGCTGGCTGCACGAATCAGTGAGCTGCTCATCGTCTGTTTCTATCTGTATAAAAAAGACCAGAAATTACGTTTAAAACTCACACATTTACTGCACTGCGACCAGTCACTCCTTAAGGACTATATCCATATATGCTACCCGGTTATTATCGTTGCCGGCATGTGGGGATTATCCACTGCCATGCAGACCGTAATCCTGGGACATCTGCAGTCCAATGCCATAGCAGCCAACAGCGTAGCATCTACCCTGTTCCTGATTCTGAAAGTTGCATCCGTAGGCGCAGCCTCCTGTGCCACGATTGTAATTGGTAAAACCATCGGCTGCGGAGATATGCACAAAGTAAAAGAATATACCAGAACTTTACAGATGATGTTTCTCTGTATCGGAATTTTGACCAGTGTTTCCCTATTCCTGTTAAAGGCTCCGATTCTGGGACTGTACGCATTATCTGATGAAACCAAGTATCTGGCTAATGCATTTTTATCCATTCTTTGTGTTACCTGCATAGGAACTGCTTACCAAATGCCTGTTCTGACGGGATTAATAAGAGGCGGGGGAGATACCAGATTTACTATGATTAACGACATCATCAGTATCTGGTGTATCGTCATCCCCCTCTCCTTCCTTGCTGCATTTTACTTTCGCTGGTCACCGATTATTGTGGTATGCTGCCTGAACTCAGACCAGCTCTTTAAATGTGTCATTGCTTTTATTCGGGTGAACAGTTATAAATGGGTAAAAAACCTGACGCGGGCATAAGTTTCGAATTTCTAGACTTTTCTGACCGGATTCACATGTACCATACAGTGCTTGACGGTTGGAAAAGTTCCTTCAATTTCATCATGGGTCCGCTGTGCTATGGTGTGGGCTTTCGTTAGCGTTTCCTCCCCGTCTGCCTGAATTTCAATATCCACATAAATTTTATCTGCAAATAATCTTGTTTTGATCTGGTCAATCCCCATTACACCTTCCTGTCGGCTGATAACCTTTCGCATTTCATCAACCACTTCATCTTCACACGCTTTATCCATCATTTTATCAATGGCATCTTTAAACACATCAAATGCCGCCTTTAGAATAAAAATACAGATTACCACGCTGGCAATAGGATCTAAAACCGGAAGTCCAAGCCTTGCCCCCAGAATACCTATCATACTGCCAACAGATGACAGGGCATCTGAACGATGATGCCACGCATCCGCCATAAGTGCACCGGAGTTTATTTTTTTTGCCGCTGCCCTGGTGTACCAGTACATTGCTTCCTTTGATACAATAGAAATAATCGCTGCTGCAAGTGCCAGAAGCCCCGGTACAGCTAATGATTCCCTGTCTCCGGAAAAGATTTTAAGTATGCCGCTATAACCGATTCCCAAACCGGTTATACCCAGTACGATGGCAAGTACCAGAGCTGCCACGCATTCCATCCGTTCATGCCCATATGGATGTTCTTTGTCCGACTCCTTGCTTGCCATCTTCACGCCCAGAATTACAATTAATGTACTGAATACATCCGAAGCGGAATGGACTGCATCGGAGATCATAGCTCCTGATTTTGCAAATACCCCGGCATAGAACTTAAACATAGATAAAATGAGGTTCCCTATTATAGTGACAATTGATACTTTTGTTGCAATTTGTTGATTTGATTTCATACTTCTTCACCCCTATTCTGAATGTTAACCGACCATGCCCTATACTCATTCAAAAGATGCGCTGTCCTGTTCGGAAAACAAAAAAACGCACCTGCGGAACATACTACTGTCCCACAGATGCGTTTCATAACCATCTGCTGCCGCATAGCGGCCCGGCCCCACAAACCAGATGGTTTATCGCCTGCTCAGTTTGTACTGTTGATCTCGCATTCTTAAATATTAGAATGTAATGCAGTGCAAATCGATTTCTAATAATCTAACATATTCAGTAAAGCATGTCAAGGTGAAAAAACTTAAGAAAAAATAATCAGATATTCACTTTGTACCTATTTACCGCCCCTTACGGCAGTTCATATTTTGCAGTTTTTTGCATTATTTTATTTTTTGCATTTTATTTTTTGCATTTTACTTTTTGCATTTTATTGGTTTACCTGATAGTAAGCCTCCGTCACCTGATCCAGCTCTTCCTTTAATTTCAGCACATTATCACCTTTTTTTGGCTTGCGCAGCCGCATACTCAGCTCCGCCATTTTCATGCTGAGCAGTGTCTTATCAAGCTTAAGCACTTCTTTCGGTTTGGATGCACGTTCTTTTTCCTGCTCATATGCTTCCCAGTTTCCCTCGAATTCTTCTAATTTACCATTCTCCAGGAATACCAGCCGGTCCGCCGTGTTTTTAGCCAGACTTCTGTCATGGGTGACGATCAGCATGGTTCCCTCCCACTTATCCAGCAATCCTTCCAACGCTTCTGCAGTATACATATCGATATGGTTCGTCGGTTCATCCAGGATTAACACATTCACATCAGAAGCCATCAGCCTTGCCAGCATTACTTTTGCCCGTTCACCTCCGGATAATACGGAGACCGGCTTATGGATATGCTGTTCGGTCAGATAGAGATTCGCCAGAATACAGCGTATCACATGCTCCTTTAAATTAGAATCGGCCCTTACATTTTCCAAGACGGTCCTATTCACATCCAGTGTTTCGTGCTCCTGTGAAAAATAACCTATTTTAACATCCGGATTCACATACACAGAGGGGTGATGCTCCATAATCTTTTTAATCAGCGTGGACTTTCCGGTTCCATTTGCCCCCATCATAACGGTACATTTATTTGCCTTCAATGTAAGATTCACTTCATTTAAAACCATTTTTTTCCCATACTGAACCGTCAGCCCCTGTATCCTCACTGCGGTCTTCCCGGACAGTGGATTATCCATTCCCAGACGCATCACAACCGGAGCCAGTTCCTTTGGTTTTTCTTTAACTTCCAGCTTTTCCAGGCGTTTTTCCATGGCTTTGCCTCTGCTCTGAACATTTTTCTGCTGTTCTCTTGCCACACCTTTATACAGCATCCACTCACTGTGTCCCATCTGCTTTGGCGGTTTTAGCATCTGGGATGCTTCATTTTTCACCTGATTCATGGCAATGGTAATCCTTTTACGCTCCTGCTGGTACTGCTCAAACTCAAACATTGCAAATTCCCGTTCCCGTTCTTTCTGCTCCTTCCACTGGGAATAACGTCCGGGAAATTCCCGAAGCTTTCCCTCTTCAATCTCCCAGATAGAGGTACATACCTTGTCCAGCAGATACCGGTCATGAGAAATTAATACAAAAGCGCCCCGGTAACCCATAAGCATTTTCTCCAGAGTTTCAATTCCTTTTACATCCAGATTGGTCGTCGGTTCATCCGCGAACAGAAGCCTGCTCCCCTGGGATAAAGCCGCCGCAATTGCCTGCCTTGTCTTCTCTCCACCGCTTTTACATGCTGAATCTTTAATCTGCATACGGCTAAGAAGCTGGGGACTGACATCTTGCATCTGCCGGTCATCCGCCTCTTCCTGACACTGTTCAATCATGGCAATTTCACAGTATCTGTTAATCTCACCTTCATCTGCCTGTTCACTTCCATACAGGATGTGCAGTAACGTACTTTTTCCTGCACCGTTTAAGCCCACCAGGCCAATACGGTCTCCTTCTTCAATGGTAAGCCGGTCTATGCTGAACAGCTCCTGGATCCCATAGCCTTTTTTTAAATTCTGTACTTTTAATAACAAAAAAATCCCTCCTAAACACTCTGTTCAGCAGGGAAATCAGCATACGAAAACAAGCAGGCAAAATGAACCTGTAATACAAACTGCCCCATACTCTTGTAACTATTAAAGAGTACCGGTTACACTTTGTAACTTGTTCGATATTATCATAAATGATCCGTAAGCATAGATTCAGACTGAACAGAGTAAATACAATAAATAAGACTAATCTTTCCTTAGCCTTCATTTTCCATTTACTTTTCATAAGTTTCATTCAGTCCTCAAATAATCATATTCTTACAGACACCTCGTTCTTTCTTGAGCAAGTTTATTACTCTAAATTAGTTGTAATATATCACAGAAAGCTAAAGCCGTCAATACGAAACATATATTTTTTGAGTTTCGCTTGAGAAAACTTTGAAAATTTTTAATAAATTATTTCCTTGACATGTGAACACTTGTTAACTATAATAATCTTAAGTGAACAAACGTTAACTTTTTTTATTAAGAAAGGATTATCATGGCAAAACGTAATACAAAAGAACTGATCCTGCAGGAAGCTCTGCGCCTGTTTTCTGATCATGGATACGATGGTGTATCTGTCAGACAGATTTCAGGTGCTGTTGGAATTCGTGAAAGTGCCCTCTACCGGCATTTTAAAAACAAACAGGATATTTTTGACACCATCATTAAAAGGATTGAAGGGCAATATGCAATTGTTGCACGGGAATATAATATTCCAGACGGTGACCTGTCCCAGGTGGCCAATGCCTATATTAAGAATGGGCTGCACCCCTTAAAGGAGATGACGAAGTCTATGTTTTTATTCTGGTTAAAATCCGAAGAGGCCTCGAAATTTCGCAGGATGTTGACCATCGAACAGTTTAAAAGCTCCAGAGCGGGTCAGACCTATCACATGTTTTTTTTCAGTTTGCCCCTTGAATTTCAAACACAATTATTTAGTGAAATGATTAAAAAGAAATATTTCAAAGAATTAGACCCGAAGATCCTGGCATTGAATTTTTATTCACCCATCTTTCTGTTGATTAACCAGTATGATAATCATCCCGAACTCGAGGAAGAAGCACTTCAATTATTAGAAAAGCATATTGACCAATTTGAACTGCTTTACTGCACCCCACATGGAAAGGAAATGTAATGGATATCAGTTTATTTATGAATCAGGGCATCTTGTCTATTGCCCGGACTGCAGCTAAATTTTATTTTACGGATAAGAAAAACCGTCGCTTTATAATGGACTTTACCCCTCAGCTCACAAGAAATGCAAAAATAAGAGCCGAACAGGAACGCAATGGAATCCATATTCCCCCTTTCCTGATTGCAAGTATTGCTTCTCACTGCAACCTTCACTGCACCGGCTGTTATGCACGGGCTGACGGAGCATGCAGCGATCACCAGCAAAAGTCTGAGCTAACAGCCCACCAATGGAATCATATATTTGATCAGGCACATACACTTGGCATATCGTTTATCCTCCTTGCCGGAGGTGAGCCGCTTCTTCGCAAGGATATCCTCTCATTGGCTGGGAATTATCCGGACATTATATTTCCCGTATTCACAAACGGTACACTGATAGATGAATATTACACAGATTTATTCCAGAACTGCCGCAATTTAATTCCGGTGCTCAGTATGGAAGGTACTACTGCCGATACCGATCAACGAAGAGGCGCAGGCATCGCTGATCAGCTCTCCCAAGTAATGTCCGGACTGAAGCAGCGGCACATATTGTATGGCACATCTGTCACTGTTACCCACCACAACCTGGAATACGTTACCGGGAGACAATTTGTTGACGGACTTGGGAACCAGGGCTGCAGTATTATTTTTTATGTAGAATATGTGCCGGTAGAAAAAGGTACTGAATCGCTGATTCTAACCGATGATGATCTAAAATTGTTACATACAAATGTATTGAGGTTAAAAGCTGATTGTGAAAAGATGATTATTCTGTCATTTCCAGGTGATGAGGCAGCCATGGGCGGCTGTCTTGCCGCAGGGCGGGGCTTTTTCCATATCAATCCCACAGGCGGTGCGGAACCATGTCCCTTTTCACCCTATTCAAAGTTAAATCTTGCACAGTCTTCTCTTTTAGAAGTTTTGCAATCTGATTTCTTTGAAAAGGTAAGGGCTATAGAAGAAAACGCCGGAAATCATCAGGGCGGATGTACACTGTTCGCATACCGGCAAGAGGTGGAAAGCATATAATACAAAAAGAATAAGCATATAATCGGCAAATAATTATATGCTTATTCTTTCATTTTACATTTTAGGATTTATCTATTTATACATCCTGTTCTGTCAGATATTACACCGCTATAGGTTAAATTTCTATTATAGCTGCAGGATGTTTCATAGCTCATTTTAATCTATCTGCGCCCGTTCCAGACCAACTGCACCAATTAGTTTTTTTCTCTGTACCCGTTCCGATCCGACTGCACCGGTTAGGTTTTTATCTCTGCTCCCGTTCCGATCCGGCTGCACCGGTTAGGTTTTTATCTCTGTACCCGACCTGATCCGTCTCCGCCTGCAAGTTTCATCACTTCATCTACGGATACCTGGTTGAAGTCACCCTCAACACTATGCTTCAGACAGCTTGCTGCAACTGCAAATTCAATGGTTTGCTGCGCTGAAAAATCATTTAAGCATGCATAGATTAATCCGCCGCCGAAGGAATCCCCTCCACCTACACGATCTACGATATGCATCAGATAGCTCTTACTGAAATAAAAATCATTTCCATCATAAAGCATGGCTGCCCAGTTATTATCATTTGCAGAAATGGAACCGCGAAGGGTAATTGCCACTTTAGAGAATCCAAATCTCTCAGCCAGTTGTTTCGCAACATCTTTATAGCCCTCATGGTTTACTTTACCGGAAGTTACATCTGTATTTGCTGCCTTGATCCCGAATACATCACTGGCATCTTCCTCATTGGCAATACATACATCCACATATTTACAAAGTTCACCCATTACCTGGCCTGCTTTTTCCTTTGACCAGAGCTTATTGCGGTAATTTAAATCACAGCTTACAGTAATTCCCTTTTCCTTTGCTTTTTTACAAGCCTCCAGACAGATTTCCGTTACATTGTCCCCTAACGCAGGTGTAATTCCGGTAAAATGGAACCATTCAGCTCCTTGGAAAATCTGATCCCAGTCAAAATCATCAGTTGTTGCTGCTGCTATAGAAGAACCCGCACGGTCATAGATTACTTTACTCGGTCTCTGGCTGGCACCTTTTTCCAGAAAATAAATGCCCACTCTGTCTCCGCCTCTTGTTATGTAAGAAGTATCCACACCAAATCTGCGCAGTGAATTTACACCCGCCTGACCAATTTCGTGCTTGGGGAGCTTGGTAACGAAAGCTGCATCCAATCCGTAGTTTGCCAGAGATACAGCCACATTTGCTTCTCCTCCGCCATAAGTCGCACCATAATTTTCCGCCTGTACAAACCGGTAATATCCTTCCGGTGCCAGTCTTAACATAATTTCTCCAAATGTAATAACTCTCTTGCTCATGTATCATTTCCTCCGTAATTTCTTATTTCTGTACCAAATGTACTGCAAATCCGCCAAATTCACCTTCTAAATAAATTGCCACCAAGTTTCCTTTTGCATCTCGTTTTGAAGATTCTTCTATAAAGGCAACGCCTTGTTTTCCTAAATGATAAACTGCTCTGTCAATGTAATTGGTTTTGACCGCAATGTGTCCGTTCCTTCCATAGCCAGGGGTGCTCATTACTTCCACTGCACTTCCGGCAAAGACAGAAGAATTGCCAGCCTTCCCGGCAAATCCAAAGATCTGCTCAAATGAAGCCGCTGTCTGCAGCGCTTCATCCCTGTCAGCTGCATTAATACCCACATGTGCCAGCTCAAAGCCAAGCATTGCTGTTACTGCTTCTTTCGTCATATCTCTGATCTTATCAAATTCCCCTGCTGTGATCATATCCTTGCTCACCATCCAGCTGCCGCCGCAGGCAATAATCTTTGGGAAATTTAAGTAATCAATCAGATTTTTTGCATTTATGCCGCCGGTAGGCATGAACTTCATATTTACATAAGGAGCTGCCATTGCTTTGATTTTTGCAAGGCCTCCCGATGCCTCAGCCGGAAAAAATTTAACAACTTCCAGCCCCAGCTCAATAGCCTGTTCAATGTCCGTAGGACTTGAGGTTCCCGGTGTAATTGGAATGTTTTTATCTACACAATATTTTACAACTTTCGGATTAAGTCCCGGGCTTACAATAAATTTCGCACCTGCTGCCACTGCACGGTCAACCTGCTCCGTAGTAAGCACCGTTCCTGCTCCTACCAGCATATCCGGAAATTCCTGTGCCATAATACGGATAGACTCCTCTGCTGCTGCCGTACGGAATGTTACTTCCGCACATGGTAGTCCTCCTTCGCAGAGTGCCTGTGCAAGTGGTTTTGCATCTTTAGCATCATCCAATGCGATTACCGGTACAATTCCCATCCTGGAAATTTCTTTTAAAATTTCATTCATGCTTTTATTCCTCCTGATTAAGATCTGGCTTTGTATGAGTTTCGTATTATGAAACTACGTTTTAAATTACGATACCTTTAATTGCATTATAGGTATAAACTCAGAAAATGTCAATAGAAAATTTATTCTTTTTTCGGATAACCGCTCCGCTGCAAAATCCTCTATTTTACATAAAAACAACAACCTCGCCTTCCAGTTTTTTACTGTTAGTGAGGTTGTTGTTTATCCTGTAAAAACTTATTAGTTTCTTTACAACTTTGTCAGGATTTTTTAAGAATTACATCCAGTGATTCTTAACATTTATGATATATTCTATATTTAATAAATAACATTCACATATTCTGGCTTAAAACACAAAAGCTATCATCATATATCAAAACTTTGCAGAAACCGACCGGACATACAATCATAAGATTATATTGTATTCATAAAAATGAATAGAAACGAAACAAGGAGATCCGCTATGGCTGAAAAATTAAAGAATCACATTCCCCTTATAACAAATATGATAACCGTACTGACAATCATCCTGTGTATCATATTTGCGGTGTTTGGGTACCGCGCAGGCATTTTTGAATCAAAGGAATCTCTGACTGCTTTTATAAAGGGCCTTGGGCTGTGGGGACCTCTGGTATTCATGTTTATTCAGGCATTACAGGTAGTTATACCGGTCCTTCCAGGATTTGTAACCTGCATTGTGGGTGCACTGGTATTCGGACCTGTTATGGGCTTCGTTTATAGTTATACCGGCATGTGCATTGGTTCCATCCTTGCTTTTATCATTGCACGCAAATACGGAATCGACTTTGTCAAAAAGTTTGTGAGTGAAAAAACATATGATAAGTATGCATCCTGGCTGGAGAAAGGTAAAAAATTTGACATCTTTTTTATGCTTGCAATTTTCCTTCCTGCTGCTCCTGATGATCTGCTCTGCTTTATCGCCGGGCTCACAAGGATGCACTGGAAAAAATTCACAACGATTATCCTACTTGGCAAGCCCTGGGTTATTGCTGCCTACAGCATTGGAACGGCTGGCATAATTCACGCAATCCATTTTTTCTAAATATCTCAAGTGCTCCATCCAGATGGCAAAATAGGCAGTGCTGTCACTATTGTTACTGTCTGGATGCTGTACTAGATACTTCATAAACTTCTACCTGTGGCAGTATCTCCTGCATATCTTCCTGGCGAAAACTACCTGTTTTCATGGTTAAAGCATTTGCAGCAGATACTGCCACTGCATATCTGAGCATTTCTTTCGAATCATACCCTCTGTATAATCCCACAGCAAAAGCTGCTGTCATAGAGTCACCGCAGCCCACTGTATTCACAACATCCAGTTTAGGCGGCTTTCCGTGATAGACACCTTCTTCTGTAATTAACAAAGCCCCATCACTTCCAAGAGAGACCACCACCATTGGTATTCCCATTTCCCTAAGCTTTATGGCACCTGCGATAATCTCTTCCCTGTTTGTTACGGATACCCCCAGTAACGCTTCAATTTCATCGTCATTCGGCTTAATCATAGTTGGACATGACTTAATACTTTCTTCCAAAAGCTTTCCGCTTGTATCCAGAATCACCTTATGTCCCGCTGCCTTTACCATATCAATCAGCTTTCCATAAATGTTGATGTCTACTCCTTTGGGAACACTTCCTGAAATGGTAACAACCTCACTTTTCTCTGCGATCTCCTTAAACTGACTCAGAAAAGCTTCTGCCTCCAACGGCTCGATCGGTTCACCCGGCTCCAGGAATTCCGTAGAACTTCCATCAGCAGCCAGAACATTGATACAGCTTCTGGTCTCCCCTTTTACGTGAACAAACTGGCTTTTTACCTGGCATCCCTCCAGCAATTCTTCCACATATGCGCCATTGTGTCCGCCCACAAAACCAGTTGCAAGCACATCCTCATTGCAAAGCCTTGCAACCTTGGCTACATTGAGTCCCTTTCCGCCTGCCGTATTGGAGCAGGTTTTTACACGCATAACTTCGCACTTATTCAGCTCATCTACTACATAAGCTTTATCAACTGCTACATTCAGTGTCACTGTTGTGATCATTTTTTCCTCCTATTCCGTGTATATGCCCTATATACATACTTCACTGATCATTTTTTCCTATAAGAAAGGCTGTGCACACAGCCACAGCCCTTCTGTTACCTATCTATTATATAACGCGCTTAAGCGTATTTAAAATTGCTTTCTGACAACCGTGCGCCACTTCTAAGCTTCGCTGTCAATCAAAATTTTCCCCTTTACCGCGCCTGGTGTTTTAAACATTTCAAATGCGTCTGCAATCTGGCTGAGCCCCAGCTTTTTATAAATAAATGAATCATCAAACTTTAACTGGCCTGTTTTAAAATAATGTGCCGTCAATTCCCATTCTTTACCCGGGAATGGTGCACTATAGGACATCCAGGATCCGGTAAGCTTAAATTCTTTCCGGTTCATATTCTCCCACTCGCTGACTGTAAAAGACAATTCTTGTGTCGGAGTACCGATGAAGCACACTTCCGCTTTGTTTGCAGCAAGTTGGAATGCCATCTTCATGGTGATGGTATTGCCCGCTGTTTCGTACACATAGTCATATCCCTTTCCGTCAATCAGTGCCATTGCCTGCTGTATGTAATCTTCTTCCAGCGTATTGATAACTGCATCCGCACCCAAGCGGGTTCCCAGCTCCAAACGTTCCTTTGCTATATCAAATACAACTACTTTTGCGGCACCAAATATCTTAGCCCACTGCATGGTCAGCATCCCGATTGTACCGCCGCCCAAAATCGCTACGGTTTTACCCCCTGTATATTCACAGCGCTGCAAACCATGAAGTGCTACCGTTGCCGGTTCAAAAAATGCACCCTGCTCAAAGCTTACTTCGTCTTCAAACTTAACAGCATTTTTTTCGGGTACAACTACATACTGGGCAAAACTGCCGTATTCTCTGGAACCGATAAAGCTATAGTGTTTGCACAGTGAATAATTTCCCTTCTGGCAGTCTTCACATTTCATGCAAGGAACAAGGGGTACGCCTGCCACCCGGTCTCCCGGTTTTAAAGAAGTTACTCCCTCGCCTGTCTCTTCAACTGTTCCGGAAAATTCATGTCCCAGTACATTTGGGAAGAAATGGCATGCATCTCCATTTACCCGCGGTACATCAGAACCACAGATACCGGTATACTTAACTTTTATCAGGACTTTTCCAGGTCCTGCAGATGGTTTCTCAATATCATCATAACGAATATCATTTTTTGCGTATACAACTCCTGCTTTCATAATTCAAGCCCACTCGCCACTTTTAAACAGGCTGGAAATAAGCTGTGGCATTTCCCTTCTCCTTATATTTTCTCTCAGCCATTTATAGAATTCCTGCTAATTATGCTTTTCCGTTGCTTTGACATACTTTAATACGATTCATTACAAGCTGTTTTACATTTTCACGTCCCGCTGCACCATACTTTTTCGGATCAAAAGTATCCGGAGCATCTGCCAGCACTTTTTTCACACCTTCTGTATATGCAATACGAAGTTCTGTTGCAAAATTCACTTTACAGATACCGCGTTTGATACTCTCCTGTACAGCCTCATCGGATAATCCGGATGCTCCGTGCAGTACCAGAGGAATAGATACCAGCTTACGGATTTCACTTAAACGGTCCAGATCCAGCTTAGGAATTCCGGAATAAACTCCATGTGCCGTTCCGATAGCCACAGCCAGAGAACCGACACCTGTTTTCTCTACGAATTCTTTTGCTTCTTCCGGTACGGTATATCCGCCGGCTCCGCCGTCCAGATCATCTTCTTTTCCACCTACTTTTCCAAGTTCTGCCTCAACAGGCACATCAGAAGGTGCACAGGCATCCACAACCCGTTTTGTGAGTGCGATATTTTCCTCGAAAACACTGTGGGATCCGTCGATCATAATAGATGTATAGCCGGTACGAAGCGCCTGCATTGCCAGTTCAAAACTGCTTCCATGATCCAGGTGCATGCATACGGGTACACTAGCTTTTTTTGCAATTGCCGCAACATTGGCGAGATATGTATCAAGGCTTGCGTATTTAACCGTTGATGGCGTTGTCTGTATCATTACCGGAGCCTTTAATTCCTCAGCTGCAGCAATAACTGCCTGCACCATTTCCATATTTTCCGCATTAAATGCACCTACCGCATATCCTCCAGCCTGAGCATCTAACAGCATCTGCTTACTTGTAACTAATGGCATAATTTCCTCCTATTCTGCGCCTTATCTGCGCGTGCCAACCATATTCCTCGAATTACCGTAAATTTTCATGTTTAATAAATGTCTGATTTATGTTCGTTATGTTTATATCATAATATAATCACAGACGTGCTTATTTGTCAAGCGAATTTTGTTCCATTTCTGTTATTTATTTTTTGCATTCAAACATATTTCTGTTTGTTTTTTACTATTATTTCCATTGTATTTCGGATTTTAGCAGGATTTTGTTTGATTATTTTTGTTTTCGAACATAAATACATGGAATACTCTTGTATTTTCTTCTGTCTCATATTATAATATCTGAAAACACTTTCTAGAAATAAAGAAAGGAACTGAAGCCCTTATGAAAAATAAACGAACAGAACAGATCCTGGAATATATGCGTCTTCATGACGGCACTGCCAGCGTATTAGAACTGTGTACGGAATTTCATGTGTCTGATATGACGATCCGAAGGGATCTGCAGGCACTGGAAGATGATAAAAAAGTGATCCGCCATCACGGCGGCGCCACTCTGGTACAGGCATCCGCTTCCTTAATTAGTGATGCACCTTTCCAGACCAGACTGAACAACAATCATGAATTAAAAATGGCGCTGGGACATGCCGCATCCCAATATCTCCACAGCGCCAGTCTGGGGACCGGATGCAGTTCTGTCTACATTGCATCGGGCACCACCCTATACTGTATGGCGCTCCAGATGAACTTTCCCCTGGGGTCTGCCACACTGGTAACCGACAATGTAAGTGTCTCACAGGTATTGGCCAATCACCCGGACTATACGGTAATCTCAATCGGCGGACAGCTGATTCTTCCCTCCCTGAATGCGGTGGGGCATGTTGCTGAAAATATGATCCGCAGTTTTTCATTTGACTATGCCTTTATCGGTGCTGCCACGATTGACGAGAACGGGATTATTTATAACTATAACTATATTGAAGCCGGAACTTTTACTGCTGTACTTGAATCTTCCAGGCATATAGTGGTCGTTGCCGATTCTACGAAGTTTGGAAAAAAAAGCTTTGTACAGCTCACTCGGTTACGGGAAGGCTTTACCCTGATTACCGATTCCGGCATTACAGGAGAACTGCTGGAAACGCTGCAGAATAATGGCGTACAGGTTCTGATCGTGGAACCGCCTGCCGACCGATAACGCTGCATAACTGCAGTGAAAGGAGCCTGCCAATGAAAAAACGGTACCGCAGCTTGGGCCTGAGATTTAAAGTCGTTCTTGCCATGACCTTTATTATCATATTGTACAGTGTCATTTTTAGCTTTGTATCTATTCGAAATGCACAAAAAGAAATCAACCGGCAATTGGAAGCATCCCATATGGAGATCACAAACCAGTTCAACAATTACATTGACAATCTCCAGTCCTATCTTCTTGATATGTCTTCCACGCCATATTTAAACCGCACCCTGCTTAATATTCTGGCTGACCGTCCGGTAAATACAGGCACAACAACAGATGCCTACCTTCATGATTTTTTATTCACAACGATTATGTCTAAGAATAATTTTAGCTTTGCAGGTGTGATAAACCAGTCGAATTTAAGCAATGGGTATTATATCACTACGGATACCAGCTTTGGGCTAACACCATATGCGGATCTGGTTAAAACTGACTCCTTTTTGGACTTTATTCAAAATGACTATGATTTTGCATGTTATCCCATGCCTGCAGGTGACACATCCATTTTAAGTAACAACGTGCAGGATAAGATCCTATACATCCGTACCATTAAAGATACCCAGGACCGGTTTAACCTCCTTGGATATCTGCTCCTTGGAATCAATACATCCACTTTTGATGCCCAATGCAAGTCTGTGATTGACACTAATGTCAGCGGTCTTACCATGACGGACTCCAAAGGACGCCCGCTTTACCAGTATGGCATGAAAGAACCTGACTTTTCGGAATCTACAGAGCAGAGTACGGAAATCTCATACGAAAAGTCTCAGGACATCCGATATCTGAAATGTATCACGAAGGAGAACTCTCTTAACTGGACGATCACTTATTATACAGATTTATCTCACCAGGCAGCACCTTCCCTTTCTAATACTATTACTTATATCATCCTGATTGCAGTTGCCGCCATCACTGTCTTTATCCTGATTGCATCCCTGATTACTTCTGCCGTTACTTCCCCAATGAAGAAACTCCTGTACTCCATCCAGCATTTCCAGACAGGTGATTTCGATCAGCAGGTAGAAATCAAATACAACGATGAAATCGGACAGTTAACCGAAGGCTATAACCAGATGGTTAATCGTATCCGGGAGTTGATTCAGCAGAATTATGAAATAAAGATACAGGAGCAGAAGGCTCAGCTTGCCGCTCTCCAGACTCAGATAAATCCTCATTTTCTTTATAATACACTGGATTTACTCTACTGGAAAGCCATCGCTTATGATCAGGATGAAATAGCGGAACTGGTATATTCACTCTCCAGGTTATTCCGCATCTCTTTAAATAAAGGAAACTCCTTTATCTCCTATGAAAAAGAAACTGAATTTTTAAGCTGTTATCTGACTCTTCAGAAGTCACTGATGTCAGAACGCCTCTCCTATACTTTAACGGTTCCGGATTCTATTAAAAGCACTTACCTTCCCCGCTTTCTGTTGCAGCCGCTGATAGAAAATGCAATCGTACACGGTTTAGATGATAATATGGAAAACCCCCGTCTTACGGTTACCATTACCGACCACATCGAAACGGTGTCTATCTCCATTTTGGACAACGGTAAAGGTATGGATGAATCAGCCATAAACAGGCTTTTATCTTCGGATACGGCATCCACTGAAGATCCTGCAGCTGCTGAAAAAGGTTATGCCATTCCCAATATTCTGCATCGACTGCAAATTTATTACGGCACCCGGATGTCATTTAAGATAGAATCCCGGATAAATTCCGGTACCTGCATCCTGTTGGAACTGCCGGTCACGAAAACACTACAGGAGGAAACAGACCATGTATAGCGTTATCATCGTAGAGGATCAGCAGTTTATAGCCAATACCATTGCTGCAACTATCCGCAAAAACCTCACGGATTTTCAGGTAGACGGCGTTTATGCCAACGGCCGGGAATGCCTCGACCATCTGGGGGATACTTCCCCGGATATAATTCTGACGGATATTAAAATGCCGGTTATGGACGGCCTGATGCTGTCTGAACAATTGGTGAAACGCTGCCCCAATACCAAAATCATCATACTAACCGGCTACGATGATTTTAATTATGCCAGAACCGCCATCCGTCTTGGCATCACCAACTATCTGTTAAAACCCTGTTCCAGAGACGATCTGGCGGAAGCTCTGGGAAGTGCCGCCAGGAAAATCGATCTGGAACGGCAGAATACAGCCGCCCTAAATGCATATTATGAAAACTTCATCGGCAATCTCCCCACACTGCGGCAGCAGGCAGTGATATCATTATTGTTCCACTATCATGCCTGTACGAAAAATGACCTGATAAGTCTCCAGTCCGGGCATCTTCTATCCACATGCGCCTTGTTTGTGCTGGATTTTGAATTTACCCACAACCCTGTAAATGCTGTGGATAGCGACCTGCTCTTGTTTTGCAGCAATAATATTTTAAATGAACTTCTGGAACGAATTACAAATACTGAAATTTTTTTATGCAAGGATCAGATATTAATTATTTTTCCGTTAACCCACTGTACCTATGTGGAGGTTATGGACGTTCTGTCAAAAGCAGCCCATAAATTAAACAGCGTTTTGAAATCAAAAGTAACGGTATGTGAAGGTGGCGTTATGGAGGATATTTTTTCCTGTCCACAGGCATATCAGACTGCACTATCCCATTTAAACACTGTATCCCCATCGCCTAAAGCAGAGCACTCGTTTGAAGAATCAGCTTCCGGATCAGTCTCAACACTGGAATTGCTGGAGAAGGCAACGGCTTATATTACACTTCACTATCCGGAAGATCTGAGCCTGCAGGATGTAGCAGACCGCATTTTTATTTCCTATAATTATCTGTCCAGCCTGTTCTCCCAGAATCTGGGCATGAATTTTTCCGTATACCTCACCAAAGTGCGTATCGAAAAAGCCTGTGAGCTGTTAAATACCCCAGGCATGCGTGTAGTAGATATTGCGGAATTGGTCGGCTACCAGAATTACCGCTATTTTAATCATGTATTCAAAAAAATGACAGGATTTACGCCCACCGATTACCGGAGGGTAAAACTGATTGAAGAATAATAAAAGGAAGACGCGACCTCGTCTTCCTTTTATTTTATAAAATTTTGCCAGCACCTTCTATTTCAAATCATCACTCTGCACAAGTAATCAGAAGCTGTCCGCCCTCCTTCAGCATTTCTTCCAGGTATATTCGTTCTTCTTCCTGTCTCCAGGTCCCGGCACTGCACCCGTCTGCCTGTTTTCCTTTCAGCCATCCCCAGCGAAATTCTTTTATCATAATACTGCCCTCCATAACCTGAAATTCCATTCTGCTCCCTTTACAGCAAAATCTTCCCCAGGCTCCGTCCAGGCTCCAAAATGTCTCATATTTATCCACATCCGTCCTCGGATAAAAGCCAACCATCCCTTTTGCCATATCATAACAGAAACCCCCATATGCCAGGAGCAGTCCATAGCTGGCCATGCTTCTCGCATAATTACTTCCGCACTCGATCTCATTGTAAGGATTTCTCTTATAACCATCGTATTTATCCCGAACTGCTTTTACTACCTGATGGCTTTCATCCCACATTCCCATCTGTGCCAGATGGCAGGCAAACTGATACTCATATCCATGCATAGTTTCGCTGTTGTAAGTCAGTGGAATGGCAGGCCTTTGTTTACTTTCCGGCCAGGTACAGATCATGGTGCCGCCTTCATCATTCAGGTTATACAGCCTCCATGGATTGGCGATTTCTCTCATAGATTTGTGATAGTTATGCCGATATATGCTTTTTAGGGATTCCTTTGTCTGTTCTTCGTTGAATATTTCTCCCAGACCGCAGTTGTTGGCATGCCACTGTCCGATAACCTGGTCTATCATGCAGCCTTCCCCAATCTGGTATTTTATCTCCCTGTTTTCCTCATTCCAGTAGATGTCCATGGTACCATCTCCAAACAGGCATGCCTGATCTTTAAAGGGTTCCAGCACAGACTGGTCCGAAAGTATAATATCCTGGCAGTAGTATCCGCCATTGAACAAATTGCTGTCTGTCCACGCTTTACCTTTCTGGAAAATTTTCTGGTATCGTTCTGCCCGCCCGGTATCCCCCAGATATTTTGCCATAGCACTTGCCGCTTTTAATGCGCACAGGTAAAATCCCTGCAGCCAGGAATTGGCTCCGAACAACTCCATATCCAGCGTATGATGCTGCCTGCCTCTCAGTACTCCGGTACAACCCTCATCCCACAGATCTTCATTATCTTCGCTCCAGGCGTACTCCAGGGCCTTTATCACCCCTTGCCAGCTATCTCTAAGCCATTTATCATCACCGGATATTTTCCACTCCCGATATACTTTTATAACAAATCCCATTTGTCCGTCAACACAGGCACGGAAGTCTGCAGGTGGTGTGCCAAGAGGCAGCTGCAGTCTGAATCCCATACGCCCGTCTGCTGCCATGCTGTATTTTAGCTCCAGGTCACGCATACTCCGCTCCAATTCAGGAAACAGAAACGGCAGGGCATAGGCATAATTCCATACGTGCTGGCAGGATCCCTCACAGCATCCCGCATCCTCAATGCATCCTTCAAACCCGTAGAAAGATCCATCGGTCAAACGCAGAACGGCTGCTGACTTTAACGTAGACAAGTTCGATGCCACCGCATCCAGCTCTTCTTTCGGCAGACTGGAGCAAAACAAGGTATTTTTAAAAAGCTGAGTCCGGTTCATTAAGCTGTCAAAGTTTTTTAAAGCATAACAGGCACATGCACAGGATGACGAAAACATGGAGGCATAATAGTTTCTCCAGACCGGCATATCTTCCATACTCTTTTCGGGATGATATTTAACTTCCCAGCTTTTCACTATGTTCGGATAATACCATGAGAGGACAAACCTTATTTTCTTTGCTTGTCCTGCCGGAATATGAACATGTGCCGCCAGAGTTCCCACGTCATGTACTACCTGCTGATTTACTGTATAATCTGATTCATATCTTCTGTTTTTTAATTTACCGCTCTTGGTCAGATCATTCCAGAACATTTCCACACCGTCGCTCCACCCTCCACGGTACCAGTATTCCTGGCAGCTGGTGTCTTCACAGTCTGTGGATATGCAGAGATTGCCGTAATGATAGTCCTCTTTGGCATATTCGTTACAGTCCAACTTCAGATGACGAATACCCTCTCTTTCTTCATACCGGTGGAGTACTTTTTTGGTTCCTGTAGGATTGGAAACGGAAAATGCCAGCATATAATCCAGATTATCTTCCGTCGGGTTTTTAATTTCAAATTCAAAAAATGCAGCAGGTATAGAGGAATTCCACGCATCAGACGGTATCATGGGATTAAAACCTGTAAGCTTTACCTCTGAGGGGAAATGTTCATCTCTGTATGAAAGGCATGCCACCGGGAATTCTCCCTCAAACCGGATCTCTTTAAAATGAGGAAATCCTGCCATAGTAATCTGATCCGGTCCAAAACCGAATCCGCTATGAATATTTTCTGTCTTGACGCCTCCCATATAGTGAGGCGCCAGGTCAGCATTTAAGATACGCGTATCCATTACCTTACCGTCTTTTTCCACTTTTATTGCAAAATGAGAATATCCGTTATAACTTTGTTTATTGGGTCTGCCGAATATTTCCCAGTCTATCAGTCTTCCGGTACCGGATAGCCCAACGCTTCCGGTACCAATTCCTCCCAGTGGAAATGAAATCTGATTTGTATATTCCTTTTCATAAATCATGTTCTTATCCTTCCCTGTTTAAATATTGTAAAATCAGCCTTTAACCGCCCCCGCCATGATTCCTTCCGTAATTTTTTCACTGAACAGGAAGTAGATCAGGATGGCAGGAATCGCTACAATCGCCATAACTGCAAACTGTGCCGCCAGGTCTGCCCCGTGCTCCGATGTGAATTTTGTAATTGAGAGGGGCAGTGTCTTATAGGTATCTTTGCTTAAAAAGGTGGATGCCATTACATATTCATTCCAGCAATTTATAAATGTGGTAATTCCGATGCTGGACAATGCCGGCTTTGTAAGCGGTCCGATAATGGCAAAAATTGTTTTGAAGACGCCGCATCCGTCAATCTGTGCTGACTCAATCATGGATGTGGGGATCGTTTTCAAATATCCCGCCATCAGAAACAGCCCAAATGGAACATTAAATGCAATATATGGGATGATCATAGAAAAATATGTATCCCGGATTCCCATAGACTCATAGAGGGAATAATTGGCGATCAAAGTAGTATGGGGTGGTATCATCATGCCCAGAAGCATCATCCAGAAGAAAAACTTACGCCCTCTCCACTCCATTTTTACAAATATATAGGACATAGTCAGAACCAGAACCAGTGTTACAGCAATGGAAACCACACACACTACCAGGCTGTTAAACATGAACTTCGGCACATTTCCGGTAATCCAGGCTTTGGCATAATTAATCCATTGAGGCGGATCGGGTATTTTGAATATCCCGGATACATAAAAGTCATTATTCTGCAAAAGTGAGAAATCAAACAAATAAATCAGAGGATACACCTGTATTATTGCAATGATGATAAATACAATGAATATAATTCTTGTATATACTTTTTTCTGTTTCATCAGAGTCCCCCTAATCTGCAATATCCTGCTTCGTAAAGCGGAAAAATACTATGGTTACCAGAATACACATTACTGCAAATATAACACTGATTGCATTGGCATAACCCAGCTGGAAGGTCCTAAAACCTCTCAGGTACATGTAGTTTGCTACAAACTGCGTTACATTCAAAGGTCCCCCGTCTGTTGAAAGCATTACAATCTCCATGGTCTTAAACGCATTGATAATCGCTGTGGCAAAGAATACGCTGATAACCGGGAGCAGCATGGGAAGGGTGATTCTAAAATGAAGGAAAAATCCGCTTGCCCCATCTACTCTTGCAGCTTCAAACACATCTTCTGGTAAGCTCTTAATTGCAACATAGTCATAAAGAAAACTCCAGCTCCATCCGATCCAGATTGCCATAATCATGACTGCAGGCAGTGCTGTCCCCGGATCATTTAACCAGTTCCTGGTAAGTCCATCCAGCCCAAGAGTTCTTAATATGGTATTGATTACTCCAAAATCAGGATTATACATAAACACCCATATTTTCACCAGTACCACTATGTTAATGACTGCAGGCACAAAAAGCAATGTACGGAACACTTTTTCCACTTTTGGTGACAGCTTGCGGATATTCCATGCCACTACAATGGCAATGGGATGTGATATGAAAATATATCCCAGTGCCAGGAGGACTGCATTTCGGACCGAAATCCAAAATACCTCATCCCCCATTAAATCCTTGTAATTCTGCAGTCCAACAAAAGTTCCAACATCTAATCCCGTTGCGCTGTACATGGACATTTTAATACTGCGAAACAGCGGATACAAAATCCCCCCCACAAAGAATAGCAGCCCCGGGATCAGTATAACGGTCACCGTCAGATATTTTAAAACTTTCCACTTTTTTACCAAAATAAAGATTCCCTTTTTTCAATTACAATGATATAATGCTATCACATTGCCACGATAAAGGGCAAAAAATTTCATATTACTTGGGGAGGAAGTCATGTCACTTCATTTTAAACACACACGAAATGCCTGTTATCTAGGGTATATCACACAGGCCATCGTCAACAACCTGGCACCGCTTTTATTCGTCACGTTTCAGACGCAGTTTTCCATTTCACTGGAGAAAATCGGTTTGTTGATTTCCATCAATTTCGCAATGCAGATGTTTGTGGATATTCTGGCTGCCAAATATGTTGACAAGATTGGTTACCGTATCTGTACGGTTGCCGCACATGTATGCTGTACGATAGGACTTGTTGGAATGGGAGTTTTTCCTTTTCTCTTTTCAAATGCCTATGCAGGTTTGATCGTCGCTGTATTAATTAACGCCATCGGCGGAGGATTGATTGAGGTATTAATCAGCCCCATCGTGGAATCCCTTCCGGGTGACGAGAAAGCTTCTGCCATGAGCCTGCTGCATTCCTTTTATTGTTGGGGGCATGTGAGTGTAGTTCTTATTTCCACTTTATACTTTGTCACTGTGGGGATCAGCAAATGGTATCTGCTGACTGTATTCTGGGCGATTATTCCGTGTTTTAACGCCTTTTTCTTCAGCAAAGTACCCTTACATACCGTGGAAGCTGAAACGGGATCGATGCCCATTAGAAAACTTTTTTCCATGAAGATCTTCTGGATGTTTCTCATACTGATGATCTGCTCTGGGGCATCGGAACAGGCAATGTCACAGTGGGCTTCTCTGTTTGCAGAATCAGGGCTTAAAGTATCCAAAACCATAGGAGACCTGCTGGGTCCCTGCGCTTTTGCCGTACTGATGGGTGTATCCCGTGTTTTCTATGGAAAATTCGGTGCCAAAATCAAGCTTAAAAAGTTTATCATTGCCAGCGGGTTCCTGTGCATCATCAGTTATCTGCTTGCCACGCTGTCACCATATCCATTACTCTCTCTGGTTGGCTGCGGACTTTGCGGCTTATCGGTGGGTATCATGTGGCCCGGAACATTCAGCCTCTCCTGCCAGTACTGTCCACAGGGCGGAACCGCTTTATTCGCACTTCTTGCGCTGGGTGGCGATATCGGCTGTGCTGCCGGTCCCGGACTGGTGGGCGTAGTCTCCAACCTGGCTAATGACAGTTTAAAGAGCGGACTGCTGTTCGCCATGGCATTCCCAATTCTGATGGTAATTGTCACCGGAATGCTGCGCAAAATCAAGAAAACTGCCGTGGTAGAATAGATATCTGTCAGGGCATATGGAAAAAGCCACAAAGGATACCTAGACATTCTCATCCTTTATGGCTTTTCTTTATATTTTAAAAGATATTAATATTCTACATCAGTTCTACACAATCACAAATTCGTATATCCCATCAAAGACTCATCCACAGCTCTTGCAGCTTCACGTCCTTCCCGAATAGCCCAGACTACCAGAGACTGCCCCCTGTGCATATCTCCTGCCGTAAATACATGTTTTACAGAGGTCTGGTACTGGTCGGGCTGCGTTGCCACATTGGTTCGTCCGTCCAATTCCACTTTAAAGGCATCGGTGACATATTTCTGTGCACCTAAGAAGCCCGCAGCAATGAGTACCAGATCTACATTGACTGTCTCCTGAGTTCCCTCTGCCGGTATCATCATCATCCGCCCGGTTTTCTCGTCTTTTTTACTTTCCAGCTTCACTGTTTTAGCCTGGCTGACCTCGCCTTTTTTATTTGCAATAAATTCGGCTACAGTCGTCTGGTATACACGGGGGTCGTGCCCAAATACCTCAATTGCTTCTTCCTGACCGTAGTCAGTTTTACATATCTTTGGCCATTCAGGCCATGGATTATCAGCTCTCCTTGTATCCGGGGCCTTAGGCATCATTTCAAGCTGAATAACGGATGCTGCACCCAGGCGTATAGCTGTCCCGACACAGTCATTGCCGGTATCTCCGCCGCCAATTACCATTACCTTTTTTCCTTTTGCAGAAATAAAGTTCTGATCAGCAAGATTGGAATCCAGCAGGCTCTTGGTGGTGGCTTTCAGGAAATCTACTGCAAAATAGATTCCCTTCAAATCCCTTCCCGGAACACTGATATCCCTGGGATTGGAGGCTCCGCATGCCAGAACCACGCGGTCAAACTCTTTTAGCAGATTATTAGCCTTAATGTCTTCTCCAATATTCGTATTGGTGACAAACTCAATTCCTTCCGCTTCCATAATCCCAATTCGTCTGTCTATTACCGTCTTATCCAGTTTCATATTTGGTATTCCATACCGTAGAAGACCTCCAATGCGGTCATTTCTTTCAAATACAGTCACCTTATGGCCTCTTTTATTTAGCTGAACAGCTGCTGCAAGTCCGGCTGGCCCGCTTCCCACAACCGCTACCTTTTTTCCGGTTCTTACTTTGGGCGGATTCGGAACCACCACTCCCATCTCAAATGCGTTTTCAATGATAGCCCATTCATTTTCTTTCGTCGCCACCGGTTCTCCATTTAAGTTGCAGGTACATGCTGCTTCGCAAAGTGCCGGACATACCCTGGCTGTAAACTCCGGAAAACAATTTGTCTTCGCAAGCCTGTGGTATGCCTGTTCCCAGCTTCCCGTATATACCAGATCATTCCATTCCGGAATTAAATTCTGCAGCGGGCATCCTGATGCCATTCCTCCGATCATCATTCCGGACTGGCAGAACGGAACACCGCATGCCATACATCTGGCACCTTGAAGCCGCTGCTTCTCCCTGGATAAGGGAACATGGAACTCGCTGAAATTTTTAATCCGGACTTTTGGACGTATTGTCACACTGGTCTCTCTGTTAAAATCTAAAAATCCTGTTGGTTTTCCCATTCAATTTCCTCCCATTGCCTACCGGCATATTCTTGCCGGCATCATTATCCTCTCGTACTGCATTGCATAAATTCCTGTGATATAGCACCCGCTATTTACGCAATTCAGTACTGGCATAAAATGCTTCAATCTGTGCCTGTTCACTGCTAAGCCCTTTTTCTTCCATCTGCACAATTTTCATAAGCATCCGGTTGTAATCATTTGGAATAATCTTTTTAAATTTCGGAAGATACTCTTCAAAATGCTCCAAAATCTCTTTGCCTTTTTCTGAATTGGTGTAAGCTGCATGTTCTTTAATCATTTCTTTCAATTCAAGAACATCATATTTGGAAGTGATCTTATCAATAGAAACCATCTCCTTGTTCAGCTTCCTGTAGAGGTCACTGTTCTCATCCAATACATAGGCGATTCCGCCGCTCATGCCTGCCGCAAAGTTTTTACCGGTACTTCCAAGGATTACTACACGGCCTCCTGTCATGTATTCACAACCATGATCGCCAACACCTTCCACTACTGCATTTGCACCGGAGTTGCGCACACAGAAGCGTTCCCCTGCCACACCATTGATATATGCCTTTCCACTGGTCGCTCCATAGAGGGCAACATTTCCGATAATAATATTTTCATCTTGTTTATACGTTGCAGATTTGGGAGGATATACGATCAGCTTTCCGCCGGATAATCCTTTTCCAAAATAGTCGTTGCTGTCGCCTACCAGTTCCAGTGTAAGCCCCTTAGGTATGAAAGCTCCAAAGCTCTGTCCCCCTGCACCGTTACATTTTACGGTGTAAGTGTCTTCCTCCAGTCCGTCCGGATACATTTTCGTGATCTCAGAGCCGAAAATGGTTCCAAAAGAGCGGTCTGTATTAATTACATCTACTTCGATGCTTCTCTTCTGTTTATTGGAAAGTGCTCCTTTTAATTTTTTCACCAGAATTTTTTCATCTGCGGTTTTCTCCAGTTCAAAATTATATACCTGAGCCGGATCAAAAGTCACCTTCATTCCTGCTTTCACAAATGGATTATTGATAATTGCACTTAAATCTATCCTGGAAGCTTTTTTATTTTCAATATCTTCTTTTCGTTTTAATAAATCCGATCTGCCAACCAGTTCATCAATCGTCCGGATTCCCAGTTTCGCCATATATTCCCGAAGCTCTTCTGCAATAAATTTCATAAAGTTCATAACATATTCCGGTCTTCCACGGAATCGTTTGCGAAGTTCAGGATTCTGTGTTGCCACTCCCACCGGACAGGTATCCAGATTGCATACACGCATCATAACGCATCCCATTGTTACCAGGGGCGCTGTTGCAAATCCATATTCCTCGGCACCTAAAAGTGCTGCAATCGCCACATCTCTTCCGCTCATCAGTTTACCGTCTGTTTCAATGACGACTTTGTTCCGCAGACCGTTCATGATCAAGGTCTGATGCGTCTCTGCAAGCCCTAATTCCCAGGGCAGCCCGGCATTATGAATAGAACTTCTCGGTGCTGCACCTGTTCCTCCGTCGTAACCTGAGATGAGAATTACCTGGGCACCTGCTTTTGCCACTCCGGCTGCAACGGTACCTACTCCGGCCTCCGATACCAGTTTTACTGAAATTCTGGCTTCTTTATTCGCATTTTTACAATCATAGATCAGCTGTGCCAGATCTTCGATGGAATAAATATCATGATGGGGCGGAGGCGATATCAGACTGACACCCGGTGTTGAATGCCGGGTCTTAGCAACCCAGGGATAAACCTTTTGACCGGGCAAATGACCGCCTTCTCCCGGTTTTGCACCCTGGGCCATTTTAATCTGGATTTCTTTTGCACTTACCAGATACTTGCTGGTAACTCCAAATCGTCCGCTGGCAACCTGCTTGATAGCAGAACAGCGGTTGATGCCGTCTTTTCCTGTTTTCAGGCGTTCATCGCTTTCACCGCCCTCACCGCTGTTGGACTTTCCATGGAGGCGGTTCATGGCTATTGCCAGTGTCTCATGTGCTTCCTGGGATATGGAGCCGTAAGACATGGCTCCTGTCTTGAATCTCTGAACAATTGATTCCACACTTTCCACTTCTTCTATCGGTACGCCTTTTTCCGGAAAACGGAAATCCAGAAGGCTTCTCAGATACCCTGATTCTTCCTTATCCACCATCTGAGTGTACTGTTTAAATAATTCGTAACTGCCCTGTTTTGTAGATTCCTGGAGCAGATGAATGGTCTTGGGATTATAGCGGTGCTCTTCTCCCTGACTTCTCATTTTATGTCTGCCAATGCTGTCCAGAGTCAGATCTACCCCAAGTCCAAGGGGATCAAATGCCGCCGAATGCAATTCATCCATTTCATTGGCAATATCCTCCAGATTAATGCCACCAATCCTGCTCACCGTATTTGTAAAATATTTTTCCACAACATCCGGATCAATGCCCACAGCTTCAAAAATCTGAGAGCCCTGATAGGATTGAATTGTGGAAATTCCCATCTTCGAAGCAATTTTTACTATACCGTGCAAGACAGCATTGTTGTAATCATCTACAGCCGCATAATAATCTTTGTCAAGCATCTGGCAGTCAATGAGCTGGCGGATCGTTTCCTGTGCAAGATATGGATTAACTGCACAGGCTCCATATCCAAGCAATGTTGCAAAGTGGTGTACTTCCCTTGGCTCTCCCGATTCCAGAACAATTGCCAGTGAAGTTCTCTTCTTCGTCTTCACTAAATGCTGATGCACCGCAGATACCGCAAGGAGCGAAGGAATAGGCACATGATTTTCATCCACGCCCCGATCAGTCAGAACCAAAATGTTGGCACCATCCCGATGTGCCTTATCCACTTCCACAAACAGACGTTCAATCGCTCTGACAATGCTGGTACTCTTATAATAAGTGATTGGCACCTCTGCAGACTGGAAGCCGTCTACCTTCATGCTTTTAATTTTCATCATATCCGTATTCGTTAAAATAGGATTTTGAACTTTTAGCACCTGACAGTTTACAGCCTGTTCTTTTAACAGGTTGCCATCCTTCCCCACATAAACAGGGGTAGAAGTTACCACTTCCTCACGAATAGCATCAATCGGAGGATTGGTGACCTGGGCAAAGAGCTGCTTAAAATAGTTAAACAATGGCTGATGTTCTTCTGATAAAACTGCAATTGGTGTATCCACGCCCATTGCTCCGATTCCTTCGGCTCCATTTAGAGCCATATTACGGATAGAGGTTCGGTACTCCTCATAGGTATAGCCAAATGCCTTCTGCAGTCTTGCAAGTTCTTCCGGCTGGTACTCATGGGGCCTTGCATTGGGTATCTTAAGGTCTCGCAGCTGCACCAGATAACTGTCAATCCATTCCCCATATGGCTGGCTATTGGCATAGCGTTCTTTTAAGGTATCATCGTCCACCACATCACCCTTAACAGTATCTACAAGGAGCATTTTACCCGGATGCAGCCTTTCTTTTAGTACGATTTTCGCCGGATCGATGTCAAGTACTCCAACCTCAGAAGATAAAATCATATATCCGTCATCGGTAATATAGTACCTTGAAGGACGTAATCCATTGCGGTCAAGCACAGCCCCCATAATATCTCCGTCACTGAATAGAATGGATGCCGGTCCGTCCCAGGGTTCCATCATGGTAGCATAATACTGATAGAAATCCTTCTTTGACTGTGTCATGTTCCGGTTATTATCCCATGGTTCCGGAATCATAATCATTACCGCCAGAGGCAGATCCATTCCGCTCATCACCAGGAACTCCAGAGTATTATCCAGCATTGCCGAATCAGACCCCCGGGTATTTACAACAGGAAGAACCTTATGTAATTCATCCTGTAAATGTGGAGATACCATCGTCTCTTCTCTTGCCAGCATCTTATCCGCATTTCCTCTGATGGTATTGATCTCGCCATTGTGCACAATAAAACGATTGGGATGCGCCCGCTGCCAGCTGGGGTTGGTGTTGGTACTGAATCTGGAATGCACGGTAGCAATTGCAGATTCATAGTCCGGGCTTTGCAGATCGGCAAAAAAAGTACGAAGCTGGCCTACCAGAAACATCCCCTTATACACGATTGTCCTGCTGGAAAGGGATACCACATACGTATTATCATTACTCTGCTCAAATACGCGGCGGGCTACGTAAAGCCTTCTGTCAAAATCCAGGCCCTTTTCCACCTCATATGGTTTTTTGATAAATGCCTGCATGATGCAGGGCATGCATTCCAATGCTTTGTGTCCCAATACTTCCGGAACCGTAGGCACCTCTCTCCACCCCAGCAGTTCCAGTCCTTCTTTTTCCACAATAATCTCGAACATCTTTTTCGCCTGGTTTCTCTTTAATTCATCTTGTGGAAAGAAAAACATACCAATACCATATTCTCTTTCGGAACCTAAAAAGATGCCGAGGGATTTGCAGGTCTTCGAAAAGAATCTGTGAGAAATCTGTAATAGGATTCCTACACCGTCACCTGTTTTTCCTTCGGCATCTTTGCCAGCTCTATGTTCTAAATTTTCTACAATCTTTAATGCGTTCTCTACTGTCTCATGGGTTTTCACACCTTTGATATTCACAACGGCGCCTATGCCGCAGTTATCGTGTTCAAACGTCTGTCTGTACAGCCCGTTACACCCGGAGCGCAATATTCGGTTTTGTCTCGTCATATTTTCGTTCCTTTCTCTTTTTTTCTCTGAACATAATATACACCTATTTTTTTCATCTGTAAACCATTAATTTTCAAGTTATTGTCAGATTATTTGTCATTATGGTGTTTTCCTATATATTATCAGATTATTTTTATCTCAATCTTATTTCTATTTCCTCTACAAAAACATTAGACAAGGTATGATCTAAAATTTTACCAAATATTTTTTTAGTAAATAAATCCCTGCCATCCCTTTAGACGCTAATTTTTATTAATTGTCCGAAAATTAAAAGGACGATTTTGGATTCCAGAACCCCTCTGGAAACTTAAAATCATCCTTGTATGTTACGTTATAAAAATGCACTGAATAGCACTGATGATAAATTCACTGCAATATGAAATACAATTGGCGCCTTAATGGTTCCCCATTTTTCATAAACCCAGATCATCAGAAGTGCCATTGGCAACGCAAATAAAAACTGTATCATATTTCCATGATAAATTGCAAATATAAAAGCTCCCAGAAACACTGCCACTTTCTTCGACCTGATAAATCGTTCTAAACGCTTATACACCAATCCCCGAAACAGATACTCTTCCATTATGGGTACCAAAATTCCCACACCAATAATCTGTATCCAGAGACCGCTTCCAAACAACGCCTCCTGTGCTGCATTCGAGAATACTCTGTCAACCTGTATAAGATTAATCAAATAGGACAGCACCTGATTGCTGATAACCGCCATTAGGACTATCAGCAGATAGGACCATGCCGGCATGGAGCTGGAATTATCCTTTTTCTTCCCATAGAGCTGACCATCTTTCCAGTATAGGAAGCAAACTATCGGAAGAACGATCAGCGCCGACAGCGACGTCAGCAAAGCCGGGTCAAATCTGGTTCCAAACACCGTTACCACGCCTGCTGATGCAAGAAAATGAATCAATATCGGAACCAATACTCCAGCAACATTTTCAAATATCATAAACTACTTCGCCCCTATCTTCCAAAATAATCATCAATGCCGTTGGCAATTCCCTGTACCATTACGTCCTGATTCGCAGAATCAGCCATATATGCATCATCTCCCGGATTTGTCATAAACCCCATTTCCAGTATCGTAACCGGAATCTGGCTCCAGTTAATGCCTGTCATCTCATCCTCTGCCAGAATTCCCCGGTTAATCAGTCCTGTAGCTTCACAATAGCGGTCTACCAGACATTGTGACAGACGCATACATTCCTCCGATATGCTCCCAACATAGGGATTTGACTGTGTCGGCGCCATGGTAAGTGCACCGGCTACACTGCTGTCTTCAGAACCATTTGCATGTATGCGTACCAGAATATCCGCACCGGCATCATTGGCGATAGTAGCCCTGTCAATATTTCCAAGATCAACTTCGTGAGTTGTCCTTGTCATTACCACCTGATACCCCCGTTTTTCCAACTCTGTCTGAAGTTTCAGCGACACATCAAGATTTAATTCGTATTCATCCAGACCGGATACACTTCCTGTGGTACCGGTAGCAAGCCGAGCCTTCATCACCTCAGATCCAGGACCGTTTGCTTCTGTCCTGCTCATATCCTGCCCCGGTCCCTGATGACCTGCATCTACAGCAACAATCAGACCGTTCGTTTTCGTTTCATCATTATTACGGGATTCTTCCTTTTCCTGAGAATCCTTTGTTTCCGATTCATTTTGCAATGCATCATCCTGAGATTCTTTTTTGATATTTTCAGAGACTTTACCTGTTAATTCTGATTCTTTATTTGATTCTTTATTTGCTTCTTTATTTGCTTCTTTATCTGATTCTTTATCCGATTCTAAATCTGATTCTTTATCCGTTTGTTTTTCCTTCTTCGTGTCTTGTTCCGCGGCACTTTCACCTACGGAATCAGAACCTTCCGTTACAGCCTCTCCCTTATTTGTATTACCGCTGTTGCCGGAAAACGTACAGCCGGTTGCCAACAACACAATCACCATTGCTGCTCCCAGACATTTCACTAATTGTCTATGCATATTTTGTTCCTTTCTCCAGAGACTGTTCATGATCCTTATATCAGTCCGTATTGTTAATGATTACAGAATGGCTGGTATTTATCATTTATTTTATCATTTGTGGTTTCTGTTTTCCATTGGACACCTGACCATAATTGAAAAAAATAGAATATATTTAAAATACAAAAGCGTGTTTTAAAATTTCTTTCTGGCAGCTGTGCACCACACTTTGTCAGAAATCAGTTCAAAATATAGGGATCATAGCGGACTATGTAACCTAAATTTGAAACTAATATGCCGCGAAGTGGGGCGTGCAGATGGCAGGAATGAATTTTCAAACACGCTCAAGCCCAGTAAATGTTTCTCTTTAAAATAAATCAGGCAACTCCATTGATTTCAAATAACACTTTCCACTTTGATATAAAAAGTAAAATTTTACTTCTTTGCTATAAGACTGGGACTCTTCTGTTCCAGTGTCCCCATCTTCCCCTTCCGTCATACGGGTTCCTGTATATTTACATTTATATTTTGTCTTAACTTCTATACCAATGTAACTTTCATCTTTCGCATCCGGAAAATGCGGTTCTCCATAAGTACTGCTAAACCCGCTGAATTCCAGTTGATCAATTGTAAGGTTCGGATCAGAGGCCAGATTATCGGTAGCCTTTTTCAATAGAGCCTCTTTATCCTGGAGTTTATCAAATGTGCCACCCAGAGACTGCACCGTCTGCTTCTGTACTGCAACCGAATAGAATTCCTTCAGCGCCTGCTTCCCAAGCTCCTGCATCTGCGTCTTTGCATTTTCACTAAGCTTGCATTGTTCTCTGACGTCTATGGAACTTTCATCCTGATCCGGCTTCCATTTCACCTCATAATTTTCAAAAGGAAGTCCCGTAACGGTCAATGTATATTCCTTTTTCTCAAGGTATGGCACTACATAAGACTTTGCACCTGCAGTCAGTTTTTCATCTTCTTTTACCAGACTGCTGTCCAATGCTTTTTGATCAAGCATAACTTTGGAATCCACTGGTACGGTAATCTTCACATTCTTTGCCTCATCTACGTGGTCATTGCACACCCAGCGTTCAAACATGCCATATCTTTTTTTATCCTGGCGAACCAGGTCAACAGTTCCTGTTACCGACTCTTTACCGTCTTTAGGCGTATAAGTGAATGTAAAAGTCTGTACCATTTTGCCATCTTCACTCAGATTGCGGTCTCCGGACTGCAAAGTATAAGCTTCAATATTTTTTTCATTTTTAATGTAACGCTCTGCACTTTTCTGAGGATTGCTGTCATAAGTCCCCTGATATACAAAAGCCCCTGCTGCTGATAAAACGCCAACGCAAATAAACCAGGCTGTAAGTATTCTTTTATTCTTACGGTGCTTCCTCCATTTGTACTGCTGCTGCTTGTCCATACGTATCCTCCTCTATCTCTTTTCTTCATAGGCAAGAATTACTTTCAGATTTTTCTTTTCAAAATCATTCAGTAAGTCCATAGAGTCAAAAGTTTCAGGATCATAAGTAGGAACATACCAGGTTTTTGTACTGAAGAAATCAATCCATTCCTGTTTCGTGAATTTACGTCCATGACGTGCAAAAATCTCATTTCTGGCAATTGCAATTTCACGGTCAGTCATATTATACAGTTCATTTTCTGTAATGTATCTCGTCGCAGTATCCGGGAAGAAATAGGTATCATCCCAGGCTGCGGGTGGTGCCTCGGTTTGTGGTGGTTCTGTCTGGGGTGGATCTGTTTGTGGTGGATCCGTCTGAGGCGGATTTGTCTGTGGCGGTTCTGTCTGGGGCGGATCCGTCTGGGGCGGATTTGTCTGCGGCGCCTCCGTTTGCGGTGTGTTGTCTGGAGGATTTACCCAATTGTTATCTGAGTTCCCGCTTCCGCCTGTTCCTCCGTTTGCATCAGAAGCCCCATCATAATTTGAGTTACCATTAGAAACTGAACCGTTGGAACTATTCCCCGAAGAGCTGCTATCACTATTATTATCCGAATTTCCGGCACTTTGCGATCCTCCGGTACTCTCATTACCGGTACCTGAATTCTCTCCGCTGGTCTTATCCCCATCGGTTTTCTTATCCGTTTCTTTTTCCGTACTCTTTTTTTCCGGTACGATAAAAGAATCTTTGGTTTTTGCGATCAGCTCTGTTTCCTTAACGCTATTTGTTTGCTGCATCTCAGATGTCTTTTCTGAAACATTATTTTTTTCAATTTTTGTATTTAAAAATGCCAGCCCTGAATCTACCAGAAAAAATGATCCTGCAGATATCGCACAGGTACCGACTACAACCCCAGCTGCCGTTAGTATCTTTTTAACGACCTTTTTTCTTTCGTCATGCATTTTATTCTCACCTCTTGAAGAAAATAATAGCATACCATCCGTAAAAAGTCTATTCTTTTGAACGTCTTCTTCCCCATCTTCTGTAATAAAAAGCTCCAATACAAGCTCCTGCTATTATCATAATTGCTTTAATTCCGAAACTTACATACTGGTTACCGTCTTTCTGATCATCCCCTGTTACCTCATCCTCCATCGATTTTTTAGCCTCATTCCCCTTGTTTTCTCTTATCTGCTCTTCCAGATTTATTACCTCTGGTATGGTAAAAGTATCTTTATCCATTCGATCGTTGCCTCCTTTCGTAAAGTTTTTCTTTTCTTTAAAATACTCCAGCGACTTTGGAATGGCAAGTATTCTGTTTTCTGTCTTGGAAATACAAAATGTTATCTTCTTTCTCGCTTCATTCCCCGCCTGGTCTGTGGCCAGAACCTCCATCTCCCTCCACTGATCTTTCTGAAGAATCGTAAAGGAAGTTTCCTCATTCGAGCTGCTTTTGATCAGGACTTCATCCAAATAGACCTGCTGCTTTCCAAACGCCATATTATCCCTTACATCTACCACAACCGCTCTGTCTTTTTCCGGATAGAATGATTTATCATCCAGGCCTGCAATCATAATAGATGGAGGGGTTTTATCAATTACAAACTCGATATATTTCTTCTGCAGTTTATTGTCTCCCTCATTACCTGCCGCATCTCTGGAATTTAAGGAAACAGCGTAGGCTCCCTCATCTTCAAATCGTTTCGCCAAAATAATATAACAGTACTCTTTATACCCGTTCTTTCCATCTATTTTCTTTACAGTATAGTCTTGGTTTGGTTTTAGAACCTGCAGTTCCCCATCCAAAGTAACCGTCAACTGTGCCTCCTTAAGGCTATTTAGATTGATTTCCCTTATCTCCACATCAAATGGTTTATTGTTATAATAATGCTCTACTTGTTTTCTGGTTTCATTTCCCAGCGCATAAACAGATCCAAAGCGGTTTACAGAAAAATGAATCTCACGTGTAGCTGTATTTCCCGCGCTATCTCCCGCTGATATGTAGAGAACATAATAGTCATCCCATTCTTTCTTCACTGGTACAGGTTCAAACTCCAACTGTTCTCCCTTATCCAATTTCTTTCTTTTGTACTTTAACTTTTTTTCTCCGTTTCTCTCTCCTTTGAGTGTTGCCTCCAGACTGCCTTTCCAATAAAAATCATCTTCACATCGTATCCGAAGTTCCAGAGAACCACTGTTTGCACTATGATCTGACACACCATCTACGGTAATCCTTGGGGTCGTCTTATCAATCACAATGGTACTTCCTCCAAAGTACGCTGCATTCCCCACCTGATCCTCCACTCTTGCAAAAACCTGATAGGCTCCCTCCTTTTTTATTTCCGCACCGGTTCCTGATGTCCATAAATTCTTCTGGTTCTCGTAATCAGCCTTTATTGAAGATAACGTCTGAACATTTCCACCTTGAATATCCCGAATCCAGTATCTCACAGAACGGATACCGGAATGTTCATCGGAACCTCCTGTAAGCTTTACAAAGACATCTTTATAATAATACGTTGTTTCATCTGTCCCGCCCGACAACGTTTTTTCGTTAGCCAATATTCGTAATCCGGCGGGAGGCATATCGTCTATTTCATAAGTGACACATTGTTTTTCCGACTGTGCCAGCAATTTACCTGCTACATCTCTTTTCTCCAGTGCAAAGAAAAAGGAACCGTTTTCCATAAGCTCATTACTTATGATTGTCTGATTATATCCCGATTTTATGTCTGGAACAATTTTAAGACGCATCCCCCTTTTTAATATTATTTTGCCATCGTCATTTCTGAGGAATCCTTCCAGTGAATTCGGAACAACCTGATAATCTTTTGTTTCACTTATTTTTGCTTTCACCAGCGTAATGCTTCCCGGGTGATAAAGCAAGGAATCTCTTTCCAGATTATAACAGTAGTTATCTGTTGTATTTCCAGTAATATTACCTTTCTTATCTCTTTTTACGACCAATGCCCTGGCAAATTTTTTAAGTTCACCCTGTTCATACATGGGGCTGTCTTGTTTAAGCACCCGCTCATCGATGGTTAATTCCGGTTTTTGAAATCCTTTTGGATACTCTTTTACCGGCTTACCATTTTTCACAAACCCACTTACTTTTATAATATCATCCTGATTCTCGTCAAACTCCAGCGATTGCATGCTGTTTTCTGTAAAATAAGGCTTTCTTCCAGCTGCAATCCTGATATTCAATACTCTGGGAATAATATGTACTTTTATAGAGGATTTTTCCATTATTATCTTATAAGTTTCAGCATCCTTGCCTGTCAGTTTGCAGGTAACCTCCACTTCCCAGTATCCAACCCTTCTGTGCTCAGACTTACCGGATAATAATACCTGCATCCCTGCCGGAAGTCCCCGCACATCTGCTTTTAGTTCTACAATATTAGTATCGTCATACTCTCTTTTACCACCAGGGTAAACCGTCCTCAGATTTTCTACGATAACCTCTCGCGGCGATTCTGTTTCTGATTCCGTCTGGGTTTCTGATTCCGTCTGGATTTGTGTTTCTGACTCGGTTTGTGAGTTTGTTTCAGTTTCCGTTTGGATTTCAGATTGACTTTCGGATTGATTTTCGGACTGGCTTTCCGACTGATTCTCGGATTGATTTTCAGACTGGCTTTCCGACTGATTCTCGGATTGATTTTCGGACTGGCTTTCTGACTGATTCTCATATTGATTTTTAGACTGGTTTCTCAATTGATTTTCCGACTGATTTTTAAACTGGCTTCTCGATTGGTTTCCAGATTGATTTTCGGACTGGTTTCTCGATTGATTCTCAGATTGATTTTCAGACTGGTTTCCAAATAAAGATACTGGATATATCTTAGCAATAGGTACTTTTTGCATTTCGGACTTCTCTTCTGTTTGAACTTTACACAATATACCGTTCATTACTGCTTTCGTTTCCATTCCGGCTTCTTTTTTGATCTGCCCCTGCTCAACATGTTCAATATGATTCATAAGATCTACCGTTTTACTCCCAGACTGCAAGAGAAAAATCATACCAAGAATAAAACCTGTTTTTAGAAATCTCATTCATTCCCTCCTTCTTTTTTAAGATTACTATAAATTCTTTCAACACTATCTATTGCGAGTTCTACATTTTTTAGAATATTCTGTTTCAATTCTGCCAACTCTCTGCTTTCTGAAATCTTTTCATATCCCTGCACCTTTTCTTTTATCTCCGTCAAAAGGGATTCTAAAACATTTTTTTCTAATCCGGCTTGATTAAACCGATCTGCAAAATAATAAATCTGTCCCGCTATTTCTTCCCATAACAATAAATTTATCTTGTCACTCTCCGTGTCCAGTTCCTCTATATGATAAAGCTCCAGCAGATCTCTCCAAAATGCCAGATAAAAGCTGTTGTCAGTATCAACTCTCAAGGTACGGATTTTCCCATAGTAACCTCCAATCTTAGCTAATACAGCTGCCCTTTTTCTCTTATTTTCTGCAATCGGAGGAGCCTCCCCGCTTTTTATAACCCCAGCATTTTCCATATTCTCCGTGACATGCAGAAACCATCTGGCAGCATATGCTTTTCCACCATCTCCTTCAAAATAATACCAATAGGCCATTCCTATCTCATAGGAGATCCGAATAAATGCTTCGTTATTTGTACGCAATACTTCTTCATGGCTTCTTGTGTCACCCTCAGATTTTTCTTTTAAAATCTTCCTTAAAAAGACATCTTCCTCTTCCGACATTAACCCGTCTTCCAAAAATATTTCAATTAACAGTTGGTATGCTTCCTCCCGAACGGGATTTAAGAATATTGCTGAACGGCAGTTTTTTAGCTGCTCTTCATAGATATTAAATTTTGTATCCTTCAGATATGACTCATAGGATTGCTCCCTGATAAATATGCTATGTTCCTGACTTACCTGGCTTCCTGCTGCAAGCACAACTAAAAGTGCACAAGCAATATAAACAATCCTGGCTATTCGCCTCCACAAGATCTTTTGAAGCGCTCTTTCACAGGATTCTATTCCAGCATATCGCTGTGTCCTGTCTGATTTCAGACATTTGCAGATTATGGTTTTTAATCCATAATAACCGGGACACGCTATTTCCCCCTCCCTGTTATTCCCGGTAAAAGGAATTTGCCCTGTAACAAACTGTAGCAGAGTCACCCCAAGGCTATATACATCTGCCCTAGTATCCACGATGCACCCAGAGTCATATTGTTCCGGTGCCGCATACCCCTTTGTTCCATAATGTCCCCCTGAAAAACTTCTCTCTTTCACAAATGGGGACACTGTGCCAAAATCAATCAGAACCATGCTTCCATCAGGCCGGCAAATCATATTCTCCGGTTTCAGATCTCCATAGACCACAGGAGGTTCCTGGCTGTGTAAATAATGCAAAACCCTGCATATCTGTATCCCCCAAATGACAGCCTGGCGTGGTTTGACTTTTCCATGCTCCTTTAAAATATTCGCTGCATTTTTCCCTTCGATATAGTCCATGACAATCAGGATTTCTGTCTCAGTTTCAATTACATCAACAACCTCTGGCAAATTTGGATGTGAAAAATGCTTCCACAATTCCAGTTCACTGCCGTTTCTTCCTTTTCTACCTTTCGCCACAACTTTTATTGCCCAAAACTTATATGCATTTTCATTCAATGCTAAAAAAACACACCCTTCACCCCCTGTCCCCAAAGGTTTTAAGATCCTGTATTTACCGTCAACCAAAACCCCAGTCTCCAGTCTTCCTCACCTCCTTTATTCTATTTAATTGCTAATTGGAAATATAACGAAACGTTATTGAATTGCATGATGCGGTATAGAACCGCTTATAGATTTTGTAATTTTACTACATACAAATGAATTTGTCCAGTGGCAGTTTGCACAAAGTTTACATAACATTGGTTCCTTAAATATGGATGATTATAATAGCTAGTATCGTCTGTTCAATGTGCTAACGGAAAAGTGCAGCTGCTTTGTATTAACAAAACTGCTGCACTTTTCCGTTATAATTTTTTATCCTGCACAAATAACTAATCACAGTGTATGATCGGTTATTGCAGTCTCCTATGCTCACAAATTTGGGTAATTAATAACAAATGAAGGCTCATCACGGGCAGCGTAACCTGAACCGTGTACTCTGAATTTGGCGCTAATATACCGCATAGCCTGGCATGCAGACGGCAGTTACAAGCTTCCAGATACGCTAATTGCCTACATTCTCTCAGGCGCAGAAAATCCTAAGACATCAATACAGCTTTCCAGCACATCTCTCGCCAGCAGAAGCAGTTGAATATAGCTTCCTTTTTGGTTCTCATCCTGTTCTGACAAAATTTTTGTTTCATGGTAAAAACGATTAAACGCATTTGCCAGGTCATAGATATAGGAGCAGATTTTATGAGGCGCAATTTCCTCAAATGCATTTTCCATTACATTGTTAAACTTTGACAGTTCCAGCATCAAAGATTTCTCACTGTCGCTTACCGGTTCTCCGATCGTATATTCTCCTAATTTTCCGCCATTCTCTTGATATTTGTTCAGTATTGATTTAATACGGACAATGGTATAGAGAATATAGGGGCCTGTATTTCCTTCAAACGAAGTAAAACGATCCACATCAAATACATAATCTTTTGAAGCCTGGTTTGATAAATCTCCATATTTTACTGCAGACAGACCAACAATTTTCGCTGTTTTTCTGGCCTCTTCCGGATCAATTTCATGGTTTTCCGTAATTTTACGGAACATTTCATCATTGATGCTGGTAATCAGATTTTCCAGCCTCATAACACCGCCTTCACGAGTCTTAAAAGGCTTGCCGTCTTTTCCATTCATGGTACCAAACCCTACAAAGGTCAGGTCTGTATCATCCTGTATAAGCTTTGTCTTTCTTGCACAGCGAAATACCTGAGTAAAATATAATTCCTGGCGCTTGTCCACTACATAAATAATATGATCCGGATGATACAGCTTCATCCGCTCCACAATAGTAGCCAGGTCAGTGGTATTATAAAGAGACGCTCCGTCTGATTTAAGGATCATACATGGAGGAATTTCCTTAGTGTCTGTTTCTTCCTTTACATCTACTACCAGCGCTCCGTCATCCAAGTGGGCATATCCATTGTCTTTCATATATTGAACCATATCCGGAATATAAGGCTGGGCGTCAGACTCCCCTTTCCATAAATCGAAATGTACGTCTAAATGCTCATAATTTCTCTTTAAGTCCGTAACGGATACTTCCAGGATATGCTTTAAAATCCCCTGATATCCCCGATGTCCGTGCTGAAGCAGATAAGTTGCCTGCATAGCTTCTTCTTTATATTCGGGATGTTCTTTGGAATATGCGCTTGCAGCCGGATAAATTTCTTCCAGTTCGGAAATGGTAAATGGTGCATCCTCAGGATATTCTCCGGTATAACTCTCATCGAAATAAACCAGTTCCGGTTTTCTCTTCTTAAGCTCTGTTATAATAAGGCCCATTTGAAGTCCCCAGTCCCCAAGATGGACATCTCCAATCATTTCATGTCCCAGGAATCTTCCCATACGCTTAATGCTTTCTCCGATAATCGCAGAACGCAGATGCCCAACATGAAGAGGTTTTGCAACATTTGGACCGCCGTAATCAATAATAATTTTCTTTGGTTCGCTGGTTTTCTCTATGGATAAATGTTCATCAGCCTGCATTTTTCTCAAATAATCAGACAGATAATCCTTTTTCAATTTCAAATTAATAAAACCAGGATTTACTGCATTTACTTCTTCAAACACCTCATTTTGTGCCAGCTTCTCCACAACTGCATTGGCGATCATAATCGGCGCTTTCTTATATACTTTGGCAGCTGCCATTGCTCCGTTACACTGATACTCGCAAAGATCCGGACGGTTTGAAATGGTTACTTTAGCATAAGAAGCATCGTACCCTGCTTCGGCAAAAGCACCTGTCATTTCATCAGTGATCATATCAAGAATTTTTTTCATTTTATATGGCTTCCTTCCTAATTTCTTCTTTTGCACACAAAACAGCCGTTTAAACGGCTGTCCCTGCAAAATTGTTTCTGTGTTACATTATACTTTGTGTTTCCGTTTATTTCAACTTCTTTTTCAAAGACCTGCTTTCTAGACAAATCTTCTAACAACTCCTTTACAAGGCGATTCTCCCACCGTATAATTTATATAAGTCTTATCATAACATATAATTAAGGGATTTGCAGTACTAAAAAGTTGCAGCTTGTCCCCTATTTGGGACAAAGGGCAGATTCCGTTACAAGAAAGGAGCATACTATTTATGACACCAATGCAAGAATTTTATGAAAAGCAAGCTTCCGTCATCATCAAAAACCTGGAAAAAAGAAATATGGAGGGTTATTACTGTCCGGACAGCAAAAGTGCTGTTGAAAAAGCCATGAGCTTTTTACCGGATTCCGCCGTTGTATCCTGGGGTGGATCTATGACACTTACCGAATGCGGCATGATGCATGCACTGAGTACTTCCGGTCTGACACTCATTGACCGCTCACAGGCTGCTACGCCAGAGGAAACTAAAGCCATGTATCACCAGGCTTTGTGCGCAGATTATTATTTTATGAGTTCCAATGCTATCACGTTAGACGGTAAACTGGTGAACATTGACGGTACCGGTAACCGTGTTGCCGCACTTACTTATGGCCCTGACCATGTCATTTTACTGGTCGGCATGAATAAAGTGGCAAAAGATGAAGCAGCTGCCCTGGAACGCATACATACCAGTGCCGCACCGCCAAATGCCATGCGGCTGAATATGAAAACCCCCTGTGGGCTGACCGGTGTCTGTTCCGACTGTACTGCTAAAGATTGTATATGCAGCCAGACACTGATTATACGTTACAATCGCTTCAAAGGACGTATTAAAGTCATTTTAATTGGAGAAAATCTTGGTTATTGATTTACGATACAGAATCTCAGATTGCGTTTTGAAATTGCTTTCTGACAGCTGTATGCCACAAAACAGAAAGGATGAATCTTATGCTAACCCCTGCTGACCATTTTCATGGAAGTGATTTAGAAGCAATTGAACATGCCTATGGCATCAAAAAAGAAGAGATCACCAGCTTCAGTGCCAATGTAAACCCTCTGGGAGTCTCTCCCAAGCTGCGCCAGACTCTGGCTGACCACATTGATGTAATAACTACCTATCCAGATCGGGAATACACCGCTCTTCGCAGATCCATCGGCACCTACGCCGGATGTGATCCGGCTCATATTATTGTAGGGAATGGTTCCACAGAACTAATCTCTCTGATGATCCAGATACGGCATCCCAAGAAAGCAATGATACTGGGTCCCACTTATTCTGAGTATGAACGGGAAATATCTCTGGACGGCGGGATCTCCTTATACTATCCCCTGAAAGAAAGCCATGATTTTCAGATGCAGGCCGAGGATCTGATGAGCAGATTAAACGAGCAAATTGACCTGCTTGTCCTTTGTAATCCAAATAATCCCACTTCTACATCTATCTGCCGCAATGATATGCGCAAAATATTAGACTGCTGCAAACAGAACGATATTTTTGTAATGGTAGATGAAACATATGTGGAATTTGTTCCGGAACATCTGGATATCACCAGTGTTCCACTGACTGATTATTATAATAACATTGTAATATTAAGAGGTATTTCCAAATTTTTTGCAGCACCCGGACTCCGCCTGGGATATGCCATCACAGGCAATCTGGATCTCATCAAAGAAGTAAATAAAAAGAAAAATCCCTGGACAATTAACAGCCTTGCAGAAGCTGCTGGAAAGCTGATGTTTTCAGATATTGAATATATCTCAGCCACAAAAAAACTTATCTTTTCAGAACGGGACTTTATTGTACATGAGCTTTCTCATATATCAGGCATAAAAGCCTATCCTCCCACTGCAAACTTTATACTGGTTCGAATAATAAAAAATGGCATAACCTCAAAGGATGTCTTTGAGTATGCCATTCGAAAAGGCCTTATGATCAGGGACTGTTCTACGTTTCCGTTTCTTGGAAATCAATATTTCCGGTTTTGTTTTATGTCAGTAGAAAAAAACAGGGAATTGCTAAAATGCATTCATGAGCTATTTGATAATTAGTTTATATTCATCAAACAGTCTCTGGAGTAACAGCCAGATAATAGTACAGCATTGCGTAAATAACTGTGAATAGAGTGTCTGGTATCTGCGACAGGTGTGCTTCTGCGAAGCGACAGCGTAGTGGGCTACGATTAGCTTCGCAGACGTGCACCTGGCGGAGATAGCGGATGCTATATTCACAGTTATTTGTGCAATGCTGTACTAGTACAACACCTTAACCAAACACAACCCTCTGGCTGGTGCCGTAACGCCAGCCAGCGAGCGGTCTTTCCCTTCTAATATCTCTTTCATTTCTTTTGGTAAACGTTTCCCCTGCCCCACTTCAATCAGTGTACCTGTTATAATCCGCACCATATTGTACAAAAAGCCCTCGCCTGTATAAGTAATCTGCAGCTCTCCTTCCTGCTCCGTAAATTCTATACGATTTAATTTCCGGACAGAAGATTTTTTCATTCTCTTATTCGAACAAAAGCTTTTAAAGTCATGGGTTCCAATTAATTCTGAGGCTGCCTCCTCCATGGCTTTCACATTCAGATGTTCACCAAGAAGATATATATATTTCCGTTCAAATACATTTTTTAATGAGCTGGTGGACATCCGATAACGGTATACCTTTTCTCTGGCATTTAAACGGCTGTGAAACCGCTCATCTGCCTCTTCCACCTCCAGTATACCGATATCCTCCGGCAGATATTTATTCAGATAATCCCGGATATCCTCTGTTAACACGCACCCTTTTGGAAGATGGAAATTAGCGGTCTGACCATAAGCGTGTACCCCTGCATCCGTTCTTCCCGCTCCCTGAACTTCTACCGGCATGCCAGCCATTTTTGACAAAATAGCTTCCAGTTTTCCCTGTATTGTATTATCTGTATTTCCCTGTTTCTGCCACCCATCATACCTGGTTCCGTCATATTGGACGATCATTTTATAATTCATTTACACTGCTCCTATCTGTCCTGTACTGCATCCAGCGATGCAAATTAAGTTCCTTTTGCCTGTTTACAGTGTAATGCCTGTTGTGGGTAATGTCAACGCAGACTCTTCCTTTTATGATGCTTTCCGGTGATTTACAGAGAATCGATATGCATTTTGAGTTTTTGTGCTGCCTCCTGGAATGCATCATATCCCCTCAGTTTTTCATATCTGTCATCAGTCATCAGAAGATTTAACTGGGATTGCTTGATTCCTTTCACCTGTCCCGGAGTTTCATTAGCGCTAAGAGTTATCGTATCAAAATAAACCCGGTCTTTGAACCGGTAATCCATTTTTCTGATACATTCCATATATTTTATAATACTCTTCAAAGCTTCTTCCTCATGGTCTGTTTCCAGATACAACTGGGCTGTTTTTTCCCATGCAAATGAAGAACCTCCGCTGCCAAATATCTCTTCCAGCTCACAGCCTGCCCTAGCATATTGGAAAGCTTTCTCCGTGTTATGCGTTCTTCTGGCTGTTTCAGTCAGAGAAAGCAAAGCCATCTGTGCATTCCTGATTCCCGCCAGCAGATTGGTTTGCAGAAGCTTTTCTGCCTTGCCGTATTCACCCTTTTTCAGATAAATGCTTGGACGCAGCTGCGAAGGATCAATTTGCTGTTGGGGAATGGAATTCAGAAGGGCTTCTGCCTCATCATAGTTTTCCTCCTCCATACATCTTGTAATCAGATACAATTTTGCATTTTCACGGATTAACGGGTCTGATGAATCCATAATCTCCTTTGCCAGTTTTTCAAGCTGCTTTCCCCATTCAACCCATTCTTCTTCCATAAACGCTTGATCCATTGTATAAGACAGCATGATAGAAGCAGACATCACCTTCATTTTTAATTCTTCTGAATTTGGATACTGATTTAAATAGAACTGTATTGTCTTCCTGCCTTCCCGAAAACCGTTTTCCTGGCAGTTCACACGTATATCTTCCATTATTGTATCCAGAGTAGTCTGGTCCAGCTCCTGAGTATAGGACAGCAGATAGTCGATTGTCGTGCCAAGTGCCCGGGCAATGGGCGGCAGAAGCAAAATATCCGGATAAGTACTCCCAGTCTCCCATTTGCTCACTGCGGGCGCAGATACACCGATTGCCTGTGCCAGCTGCTCCTGTGTTAATTGTTTTTCTTTTCTAAGATTTAAGATAACTTCACCTATATTCATGTTGTATGCTCCTCTTCTCAACTTGGAAACGGCCATTTCTTATCTCTTAGTATACCGAAAATATAAAAAATCTGCAATGGAGCCGCAATATAGTTCCCGTTAACAAAACTTAACCCTCAGGAAAGATGAGATTAAAAACTTTTCAATTTCTTCACAGTCTCTTCAATCGTCTGTCACACTTTCTTCATAACTATCCTTTATAGTATAAATATGAAAAGCCAATAAGACTTTTTCAAAAATCTTTTTCATTTTCGCCAGTATCGACAGGTACTGGCCTTCCTTCCGTTTATGGGTAAAAATAAACTAAAATACATTGATTTTAAAATATATTTTATTTACCTTGACAATACAATTCTTACATGGTATATTAAGAGAGTATTTTGAATGAATTTTTGATCTTCACATATTTTTGTAAGTCACTAATTTGATTGATGATTTACAAAAATATGTGATTTTTTTTATTTTCATGTTAAGATATAATATTATAATTGGAGGTACCTACTATGAATAACGGTACAGTAAAATGGTTTAACAGCACTAAAGGATTTGGATTTATCACAAACGACAGCACAGGCGAAGAATTCTTCGTACATTTCTCAGGAATCGCTAGTGAAGGATTTAAGTCTTTAGAAGACGGACAGAAAGTAACTTTCGATATCGCTCAGGGAAACCGCGGTATGCAGGCAGTTAACGTTTGTGCAGCTTAATCAGCTCATAAATAATCCGGTCATTTATTAGATCATTTAAGCCGATGTGTTAAGCATCGGCTTATTTTATTGCTCTTTCTAATCACTGCTCCCCATCCCTAAAAAGAAATATGCAGAATTTTATCAATTTTTTTAAAAATTCGTTGACAAGCGGAGTTACTTATGATAAAATTCTTAACTGTAGCGGTTATTAATATCGCAGGCTGATGTGGCACAGTCGGTAGCGCACCTCATTGGTAGTGAGGAGGTCACGGGTCCGATTCCCGTCATCAGCTCTTTAGGAGCCCTGGATTATATCCGGGGCTTTTTTCGTATATGCCGCAAAGTGGTGCGGGCAGATGGCGGGAATGAATTTTCAAACACGCTCTAAGCAACCTGTTTACTCAGAATGTTATTACAGAAGAGAGGATTATGGCAGCTTATCAAAAAACAACTAAAAAAACAACATCCCGGAAGAATCCACGTAGAAAAGTATCCGCTGCGCTGTCCGCAACTGGACGCAGCTCCGCTAAAAAGCGTCTGAGCCAAAAGGAACAGCTTTTAAAAAGAAAGCGCCAGGTACGCCGTATCTGGTTCCTCATTGGGCTTTTTATTTTGGCAGCCGGTGGATTTATCTTCTATCTGGTATTTTCGGGAATTTCCAATTCCGGCGGATTGACCCAAAGCGTTCTTCAATATGAAGACCAGGTTAAAAAATATTGTAAAGAATATGACATTTCGGAATATTCCGATGTGATACTAGCAATGATGCAGCAGGAAAGTGCTGGAAAAGGAACTGATGTGATGCAATGTTCAGAAAGCCCGTTTAACACTCAGTATCCAAACGAACCGGGTAGTATTGCAGATGTAGATTATTCCATTCAGGTAGGGGTAGAAACTTTTGCCTATTGTCTGGAGGAAGCACAGTGTACTTCGGTCAACGATATGGATAAACTAAAACTGGCACTGCAGGAATATAATTTTGGAAATGCATATGCCACATGGGCGGCTGAAAATTATGGAGGATACTCTCCGGAGAATGCTCAGGAATACTCGGAAAAAATGAAAGCCCAGCTGGGCTGGACTACTTACGGTGATCCTGAATATGTACCGCATGTTTTACGGTATTACAAAAAATAATCCCCTATACAGAGGGAGTGCCAGTATTTGCAAAAATGGCAAAAAGAAGGACTGGCCATCGCCAGTCCAGGAGGGAGAGAAAAGTTTATGTAAAAAAGCTTGTTTGCTTTGTATGAATATACTATACCAATCAATTGTGAATAAGATATGGCATCGCGCTTAAAGCTTTATAAAGTTGTTTAAGATTTTATAAAGCTTTTAAAAAGAAAAGCTTTTCTCTCAGGATATTGGATTTGCAAATAAAAAAAGCCCCTATACAGAGGGAGAGCCAGTATCTTGGCGGATACTGGCGAGTTATGAAAAAGATTTATATGAAAAAGTCTTATCGGCTTTTACAAGTATTACTATAAAATATAGTTGTGAAAAATATGTGACAGCCTGTTGAAGAATTTGTGAAAATGCATCTATACTACTTTTTGAATGCTTTTTATGTAATTGACATCTACATAATAGCAGCTTTTTCGGGCTCTTCTCTGTCTTCACCCAGCGGTTTGATTATCCTCGCCAGATATACAGCTGGTGTATCTGCAAGGCTTGTAAATATAAAGATCACATAGCTTGCCCACATAATGCTGATAAGGGTTGTGGTATCATAAGTCCCAAGAAATGCTCCAAGTGTGAACAGTACCGTATTCAAAAGCTGGGACAGTAACGTAGATCCGTTATTACGGACCCACAGATAGCGTCTTTTGTCCCCACACAGCCTTTTCGTCATCTCCCACCACTTATGGTACAGCCAGACGTCAAACTTCTGGGATACGGCATAGACGACGAGACTAGCCAGCATCATCCTGGGTGTATTGGAAAAGATATTTACTATGCTTCCATGTGCCCAGTCATTCGCACCCGGCTGATACAGGAGCCAGGACTGGGATATCAGGATAAATGTAAAAGATGTCAGGATACCGATATTAACCGCCTGATTTGCCGCTTTTTTACCTGACACCTCACTTAATATATCCGTTACCAGAAACGTTGAAGCAAATAAGATATTTCCAAGGGTCTGTTCCATCCCAAACGCATCTACCAAAATTAGAACCTCAATATTTGCAGAAATAGTTGCCAGCACCGTGAATGCCATCAGTCCCTTGCATCCCAGCAGTTTGTACCACAGCAATACGCTGCCGTAAATAATAACAACACTTAGTATTAATAAAATTTCATTTCTCATCTCTTACTTATCTCCTACTCCAAAATCTGTATTTTCAATCAATATATCTATCCTTGAATTGTCCAGATATATCGGCAGCAGTTCATTAACAAATTCCCGGATCACAGCAGGTGCTGGTTTAATTGGCTTACTGTTCTCATTCATTATATTAATGCAGACACGTTCAAAATATTTAAGACCGGTTAAAATATCCTGCTCCATCGTTGCCGCATTCTGCCCGGGAATGCCAAATAAGAGGCAGCATTCATCGTAGTACGCAGCTATCTCCTCCGGCGTATCAGCCGTGATCCCTTTATCCAGATAGCTTTCCCGAAACAAGGCATCAAAAGTTTCCACCCCGATTTTAATTTTTACGGTAATGCCATGCTGTATAAACAATGACTTTATGTCCCTAATTTTGTCCCGATGCATCCAGTGGCATTCAAAATGAAGCTGCCCTATCTTCTTTTCCAGGCATTTATTTAAAACTGCCTGCATTGTCCTGTCATCCAGATCCGTAAAACTTCCGGAGTTGATAACTTCAAGTGTTCCATAAACCCCGGTTACTTTTTCTATTTCTGCCTTGTTCAGATTATAATTTTCCTCTTCATCCCTGGAATAATCCAGATAGTAATCACAAAAACGGCATCTTCTCCACTTGCAGCCGTTCCCCCGAAGCAGTATTATCTCACGGGGATTTTTTTGAGTAATCATAGAATAGCGGTTTAATTCTGACATTTTTTCCTTTCCGTCCGGCAATCCGGTACATCCGGCATAAACCGTGACTAAGCGTATTAACAAACGCTCTCATAAACGATAATTCAAGGAAAAATAAAAAAAGACGCTTAATAATAAGCGCCATCAAAAATACCGGTAAAAGCCTCTGATGGGGCTCTTTCCGATTATCATTTTCCCTAGTTTTATTTATAGACAGGATGGTCACGAACTGTCTTATTTAATTGCGTATTACACTATAACAGCATAGATGCGGCTTGTCAACGTATTTTTTTACGGATTCTCTGCAGCGCATTATCAATAGACTTGGGAGGTTTCCCCAGAAGTTCCCCTATCTCCACATAGTCTTTTCCCAGTAAATAATAGTCCAGCACCTTTTTTTCAAATGCGCTTAGGGAAGCCTCCAGCTTTTCTTCTATCTGTTTTTTATTTTCCTCGTGAATCAGCAGTTCTTCCGGATTACTTTCCTGGGTAAACAGAATTTCTTCCAGGGGCAGGGATTCCTCTCCCCCTTCCATTGTTCCGGAATACAGTGAAACATAAGAATTTAACGGGGTATGCTTTTTCCTGTTGGATGCTTCAATTGCATGATAGAGCTGCCTTCCGATGCAGAGTTTTGCAAAGTGATAAAAGGAGGCATCCCTGTCCTCCCGATAATCCCTGACGGCTTTGAACAGCCCAATCATCCCTTCCTGGATCAGATCGTCCTTATCTCCGCCGATTAAGTACAGTGCCCTTGCTTCTTTACGCACCAGATATTTATACTTTTCCATGATGTAGTCCGTTATCTCCGGATTTCCATCCTTAAGCTTTACAATTAATTCTTCGTCGGTATATCCGTCGTAGGACACCATTTCCTGCCTCCACCTGTTAATTGTTTACATTCTCTGCCTTACAATCTCATAAGCCAGCACGCCGGCAGCTACAGAAGCATTCAGAGAGTCAATGTCTCCTTTCATGGGAATAGACGCGGTAAAGTCACATTTTTCCTTTACAAGCCGGCTGACGCCTTCTCCTTCACTTCCGATCACCAGACCGATTGCCCCTTTTAAATCAAGCTTATACATCACTTCTCCGCCCATATCGGCACAGACAAACCAAAGGCCTTTTTCCTTTAATTCTTCAATTGTTTTCGCAAGATTCGTAACCTTGGCAACCGGTGTATAATTCAGTGCGCCTGCTGATGTTTTTGCAACCGTAGCCGTCAGTCCTACTGCACGGCGTTTTGGAATAATCACACCATGGGCTCCAGCCAGATTTGCCGTACGGATAATGGCACCCAGATTATGGGGATCTTCAATGTTATCCAGCAGTATAATAAATGGCGCCTCGCCCTTTTCCTCTGCTATCTTTAATATATCTTCTACTTCAGCATATTCGTATGCCGCTGCATAGGCAATCACTCCCTGATGCTTACCCGTTTCCGAAATCTGATCCAGTCTTTCCTTTTCTACGTAGTTAATAATGGTATCATGCTTTTTTGCTTCCCTTATAATGGTACGTACCGGGCCATCCTGGCAGCCATCTAATACAAACAGCTTATCTATGGGCTTTCCTGCGCGAAACGCCTCTATTACGGCATTTCTGCCTTCTATTGTCAATTCCTCATATCTCATCGGTATTCTCCTTTGCGGCTTCATAAGCCATAGCATTTTCATCAGCAGCATGAGCTGCCAAGACAAGTTCTAGTTTTCAGACACTGATTTGGTGTTTTCAGACATTACGTCCGACACTTTATCCACATTTATTTTTTTCCTGACATTACTATCCACATTTTCCAGGCTGCGAATCCCCTCTTTTACCAGGTCAATCATACGATGCATCTGATTTTCCAGATACAGATAGCCCATCAGGGCCTCAAATCCCGTTGCTTTTCTGTAATCCAGCATCGAAGCATTCTTCGCCATGGTATAGGATTTGGCATTTCGTCCCCTTTTGTATATCTGCTCTTCCTCCTCTGTCAGAAGCGGCATAATCTTCTCAATCATCTCTGCCTGCGCAGAAGCCTTCACAAGTGCACTGGAGCGCTTGTGAAGCTTATTGGCAGGGCAATTCCCCTGGCAGACTACCAGGGTCCGAATAATCAGGTCGTAAATGCTGTCTCCGATATAAGCCAGTGTAAGAGGAGAATACGTCTTCATATCCAAATCCTCCAGCTTAAACTGCTCTTTTAAATAATCGGAAAATAAATCTAAGCCTTTTTCCATTTTACACCCTCTCTGGTATCTTCCAGTACAATGCCTTTTGCTAGGAGGGCATCACGGATCTCATCTGCCTTTTTAAAATCTCTGGCCTTTCTAGCTGCCTGACGGTCTTCGATCATTTTTTCAATTTCTTCTTCCAATATTTCTTCTTTTTTATCTACAATAATTCCAAGCACATCGCATAAGCTGATCATTTTATCCAATACTGCCTGAATAAATGCTCTTGAATTTTGGACAGAAACATTTGTATTTGCATATTTTACAAACTCAAAAATAGCTGAAATAGCATCGGCTGTATTGAAGTCATCATCCATAGCTTCATCAAACTTGGCTTCAAATGCATCAGCCTGCAAAATCCCCTCTTTTTCTTCCTGGGATAATTCCTGCTCTCCGGCATTGCCAAGGAGGAATTTCAAATTCTCTACAGCAGTAATAATACGCTCCAGGCTTGTTTTGGATGCTTCCATCAGGTCTGCACTGAAATTCAACGGACTCCTGTAGTGGGCACTGAGCATGAAGAATCGCAGCACCTGCAAATCATATTTTTCTCCAATTTCACGAACCGTAAAGAAGTTGCCAAGTGACTTGGACATTTTGCGGTTGTCAATATTTAAAAAGGCATTGTGCAGCCAGTATTTTGCAAAATTCTTTCCATTGCAGCATTCACTTTGCGCAATTTCATTCTCATGGTGAGGGAATACCAGATCCTCCCCGCCTGCGTGAATATCAATTTCTTCGCCCAAATATTTTTTAGACATAACAGAACACTCAATATGCCATCCCGGACGTCCGTCACTCCATGGGGACTCCCATGCCGGTTCACCTTCTTTTTTCGGCTTCCAGAGCACAAAATCCAGTGGATCTTCCTTCTGGTTTTCACCGGATACTAAAAGGGAACGGTTTCCTGCACGTAAATCATCCAGGTTCTTATGGGAAAGCTTTCCATATTCATCAAACTTTCTGGTTCTGAAATAGACAGTTCCATTCACGTCATAAGCAAAACCTTTTTCAATCAGGTTACTGATCATATCAACCATTCCGCTGATTTCCTCTGTAGCCAAAGGGTGGGTTGTTGCAGGCAGTACATTCATAGACGCCATATCTTTTTTGCATTCTGCAATATAGCGTTCTGATATTTCCTGAGCTGATACTCCTTCTTCAATCGCCTTCGCAATAATTTTATCATCTACATCCGTAAAATTAGACACATAATTTACGTCTAAGCCTTTATGTTCCATGTAACGTCTGACCGTGTCAAATACAATCATCGGTCTTGCATTGCCAATATGAATAAAATTATATACCGTCGGTCCGCAGACATACATGCTTACCTTTCCCGGTACCAATGGTACAAATTCTTCTTTTTTCTTTGATAAAGTATTGTATACTTTCATATTCTATTCTCTCCGTTCTATAAAATCTGATGGCTGTTCACTCATAGGATTTATCGCTAGTGCTATTAGTCTATGCAAAAATCTTCTATTTGTCAATATCCCGTCCGTCTTTTCCACTAAACTATTTCATCCAGAAATACCTGGTCAAATAAATGGATCCTAGAAAGAGGCAGGCAATCCGCTTCTGTCCCGGCATCCACCCCAAAAAACAACCTGGCCAGCTCAGCAACAGTCAGTACCGCATCAATTTCCTCTTCCCCGCATTCCGCTATAGGCAGTGCACATCCTCGATGCTCATCCAGGTCAAAACGGAAGACCCCCTGGTTTCCCGGAAGAATCCGGTCTTTCGTTCTGATTGTAAAAGATACCGGTTCCCTGCTTCTCAGACAGGAAGCAAATGATTCCAAATGGATAATCCTTACCATGATCCTGGATGCCGTTTTGATCCTGCAGTCTTCATTTTTACTTTCTTCCTTAAGAAATTTTGGAAAATGGTTTGAAAAAGCGGTAATCGTTATCGTTTCATCCTGTCCGCTCTCAAAAACCCCCTTCTTATTATAATAAGAAAAGAGAGCAGGCAGGACCGCTTCTTCATACTCCGGGTTACATAGCAGTTCCCGAATCTGAGGTGTCTCTTCTATTGCACTGAAACAATAACCAACAGGTCTGCCCTCTGCCCAAAAGATCAGGATTCCTCCATGCTCACTTTCCTGTTCCTTCTGTAACCGCTTCATATAGTCCTCTGTCCGGACTGTATAAACCCGGTAACGCGCTCCTAATAATGATTCGGATAGCTCAGCAAGGCATAGGAGATCTTCTTCCCCGGCCTCCTGAATCTGAATCTGATTTCCTCCATTCATTTCCGGACATTGCGTTTTATGAATAATCATGCTTTTCTGCCCGTAAACTGTTTCAAAATCAAAAGGCTTGTAGATAGCCTCTGCCGCAGGCATTAAGAACATAAATGCCTCATTTCTGTCATATCCGTCACTTAGTGCCTGATGCAGTATTCGCCTCATCATCCCCTGATGCCTGGCTTCGGGTCTGGTGGCAACCGCCACTATATAATGGGCGTCCACCGTTGTTTCACCCAGATGCACCTTGTAAGGATTAAACTGCGCCATAGAAAGCAATTTCCTCTTATCATCCATAATTCCGTAGATCAGATTCTCTCTCGTACAATACTCATAATAATAATCCAGAAATTCTTTTGTATCATCCGTAAAAATTTCTTCCCACAGCGCTCTTGACTTGTCATAATCCATAGGATTTAATCTGCATACATCCTGTGCATTCATATTATCTCTACCTCCATGCACTATTTACAGCAGCCGCCGCATCCCTGGCAGGACCTGCCTGGAATTCTGTCATCTTCCGCAAGATCAAACATCGGGATCAAAAGACATACTGCCTGAGAGCTGATCCCTTCCCCTGCACCGGTAAATCCAAGCCCTTCTTCGGTTGTCGCTTTTACATTTACCTGATTTACCTCTATACCCAATGCATCAGCAATATTTCTTACCATTTGAGACATATATGGGAGAAGCTTTGGCCGCTGGGCAATAATAGTCGCATCTATATTTTCTATCATATAGTGATTCTCTTCCAGAAGCTGTGCCACATGCTTTAATAGTGTAATGCTGGATATCCCTTTATATTTTGGATCTGTGTCAGGAAAATGTTTACCGATATCCCCAAGTGCCGCTGCTCCTAAAAGCGCATCCATAACGGCATGTACCAATACATCCGCATCGGAATGTCCCAGCAGTCCTTTTTCATATGGTATCGTAACACCGCCCAGAATCAGCTCCCTGTCCGTCGTTAACTTGTGTACATCATATCCCATTCCAACTCTCATATCAACCTCCGTTTTATTCACTCACAAAAACTCTATAACCGGTACCTATGCTGAATATACAGCACAGATCCGCTATTAATTCTTAAATCTTACCTATATTCATACCCGTCCGGATAAAATTTCATACAGATAGTTTTACAAACTACAGAATCATTATAAGTCATGAATATGAGAAATGTCAAAGGCATATCTATATATTGAGAATTTTCAATTCTTAAGGATCAAAAAAGGAACGAAAAAACTCCCCGATCCTGGGACCGGGGAGTCTTCTATGTTTGACTTATAGATTACTCAGCTGCTGCTTCTGTTGTAGCTGCTTCTGTTGCTGCAGCCTCTGTTGTTGCTGCTTCTGTTGTTGTAGCTTCTGTTGTTACAGCTGTTGTAGCTGCTTCTGTTGTTGTAGCTTCTGTTGTTCCTTTATCAGAACTTCCACAACCTACTGCTAATGCTCCTGTTAATGCCATAACTGCCATTAAACCTAATACTTTTTTCTTCATAGTTGTATCCTCCTCATATTGACGAGATGCATTTGCACCTCTGTTTCATTACAGGGGGTATCTTACCACATCCAAAATTAGAATTCCTGCTATTTTTATTAAATAAAAGTGAAAGTTTTCTGACGTTTCTTAATTCTTCTTAAGAATTGTGCCATAATTTGACACAAAAAAAGCATAATGAATATTCATTATGCTTGTGTAGCGGAAGTCCGCAATACGCAGTATGTGCTATAGTTGAGCACCCTGCCGCCTA
>OATB01000015.1_pt1 | contig 252062 bp, 255 predicted proteins | sample 1494941 | NCBI WGS metagenome assembly OATB01 (sample SAMEA2579931, study PRJEB22360) | human gut metagenome | reverse complement strand
TTTCTTCTCCTACAGCAGCAGCTCTGTTCCCAGGTCAATCAGTTAAATATCTTGGATGGAAAGTATCAGAAGGGTATACGTGGATCTATACGAAGGACAAACGCTATATCCCTGTACGACCTGTCGGAAAAGCGGCTTGGGGAACATTTAAGTAATCAAAAACCCTCTTACTAACTAGTAGGAGGGTTATTTTTTTGGCAATAAAAAACTGCTACCCGTCGGCTCAATTCGATACAACATTGATCGGATATGACTTGATTCGCGCTATCCAGAAGGGATTGAAAACGAAAGGGCACTACAATGGCGCAGTTGATGGATTGTGTGGAAAGAATACAATTAAAGCAATGCAGAAAGCACTTGGTACAACACAAGACGGTATTATCAGCCCTGTATCTAATATGGTCAAAGCATTGCAACGAGCGCTTAATAACAATAAGCTTCCGTGGTAAACAAATACCCCTTACTCAAGTGAGTAGGGGGCTTTTTTATTTTCCAGAAATTGATCTATTGTATTCTTTCATCTTTTCTTTACTGATGCTAAATTTATGATTGCACTCTTGGCATGTTACTGAGGCATTTTTAGCAAAAGAAGGCGCAATAAGTGAAGCTAACATTATAATTCCCCCGAGCGGTATTACTACAAACCACCCAATAACTGGTATCCAAATGCCTGTACAGATTAAAAGAAAACCCATTCCGAAACCAGCACAACCCGTTGCGCCTGCTGTTGTCACTTTCACTTTATTACTTCCGCAATTTGGACAAGTGACGATGCGTTGACCCTTACTTTCCATGATACTCCTCTTTTCATTAATTTTATAGCTTCATTGTATCAGAAAAGAGTCATTCTTTGTAAACAAAAACGATAGTGTTTCACTAGGCAAAACCACTAAAGAAGTTAAATAACACCATTTTTAATATATTCATCCACAAAACATCCACACAGTTTCTCCAAATTAATACAATAAACGGAAAACAAAAAGATGGCAATGTGTATGGAAAGGTTGATAAAACAATGTTCTTGTGTATAATAAGTACTTGTGCGAAGCACATCGCGGTTCATCAACCATCCCGCGCCATCAAAACTCGGAGAAAGAAGGAAAAATTTGTGCAAATGAGTAAAAGTAACAGTAATATTAAAGTCTTGGCAGTAAATGCGATTGTGGCGGCTTTGTATGTAGCCCTATCTTTAATTACACCATTTTCTGCGGGACCAATTCAATTTCGAATTTCAGAAAGTTTAAATCATTTAGTCGTTTTTAATCGGAAGTATTTATGGGGAATTTTTTTAGGTGTTGTCATTTATAATGCGCTATTTGGCTACGGTATTATGGATGTGCTTTTTGGTGGGGGACAAACCTTACTGGCATTAACACTAACCAGTCTCTTACAAAATAAAGTGAAGGATAAAAAAGTGTTGTTAGGCTTTAATATTGCCTTTTTCACTTTCAGCATGTTTTTAATTGCCATTATGCTGATGATTACGGCGGATTTGCCATTTTGGCCAACATATTTGACGACGGCTTTAAGTGAGTTAATCATTATGAGTATCTCCGCACCGGTAATGGTGTGGTTAAATAATCGCCTACACTTTAATAAACAACTATAAAAAAAGATTTGGGGTTTTCCCAAATCTTTTTTTAGTTGAAGAGATTGACGGCGCTAAAATTTCAAAAAAATTGTAGAATAATCTAGCAAATCGCCGTCTTATTGTTTGAGAGCTGAAAGAGTCCGTTTCGCTTTCCCTATTCGGCAGCAGTCAAATCTTCTAATTCGACGACTTTGAAATTTTTACTTTCCAAGTGACTAATAATTTTATCACAAACCACTTTATCAGTTTTTGCGGGTAACGTGATAAGTGTCCGACGAATAAATTCATCTTTACCAATGTCTAATGTAATACAGCTAGCAATGCTGCTGTATTTAGCGATAATTTTACTAATTGCAGCTAAATCACCTTGTTTACCTGTTGAAGCAATCGTTAAAACGTAGCTTCCTTGATCGATACTCCAAGATTGGGATAACATGTTCAAAAGTGAGCTGTGAGTTAAAATACCATAAAATTCATTATTTTCATTTAACACAGCAATATAGGGTAATTCTTTAATTGTGAAAAAGACTTTGAAAAAAGAAGAATTCACATAAATAAATTTTGTCGCATTTTTTAATAAGTGAGTCACAGGTAAATTCATATCGCCCCCGTTAGCTTTATGACGATAAATATGCATTTTATAAATATTTCCGCGGAAGATTTTTTCATTTTCATCGAGTATTGGTACACAGCGATAACCTGAATCTTCCAAAATTTTAAGTGCTTCAGCCAGTGTTGCTGTTTCTTTGACAGTTGTCAAATCTCTTTTTTTATAGACCATTGTTTTTAGTAGCATAACAAACCCTCCATTGTTTCCAATTTAACAAATTTATCATATCATATTCTCTTAAAAAAGGCATAACTGGTTAGCTTCATTGACAGTCAGAAAAAAACATGCTAAGTTAAAGTGTACTTTTGTAAATAAATCAGTGGTTAAAAATGGCTGGTTGAATAAAAGTCTGATCAATTTGAAGGAGGCCATAAAGATGGGTGCGAAAAAAGCCGCTTTAGCCTGCTCCGTTTGCGGATCTCGTAACTACACAAAATCTGTGAGTGAAGGGAAAAAAGGCGAACGTTTGGAGATTAATAAATTCTGTAAATATTGCAATCAATATACATTGCATCGAGAAACCAAATAGGAGGCAGTAGGCATGAAATTTTTACGTAGTGTAGTAGATGAAATGAAAAATGTAACATGGCCGACAAAGGCACAGTTACGCAAAGATACACTGGTTGTTATTGAAACATCTTTGATTTTTGCCGCCATGTTCTTTGTGATGGACACAGTGATTAAGAGTGTCTTCGGCTGGATTTTAAAATAAATTAACTAGCTGAACAATGTAAAAAATGCTATAATAGCCAAGAAGAAAAACTTCGGGGAACTGAGGTTTTTTTATTTTAGACAAAAGGAGCCAAACAAATGGAATCATTTGAAAGAAACTGGTATGTGCTACACACGTATTCGGGTTATGAAAACAAAGTCAAAGCAAATATTGAATCACGGGCACAAAGTATGGGTATGGGCGATTTTATTTTTCGTGTTGTTGTCCCAGAAGAAACTGCAAAAGAATTAAAGAACGGTAAAGAAAAAGAAGTCGTTCATAAAACTTTTCCGGGTTACGTCTTAGTGGAAATGGTCATGACTGATGAATCGTGGTATGTAGTACGAAATACACCTGGCGTTACCGGTTTTGTCGGCTCACACGGTGCCGGAAGCAAACCCGCACCTTTACTACAAGAAGAAATCAATCATATCTTGCGTTCAATTGGTATGAGCGCACGGACAAGTGATTTAGAAGTCAACGTTGGCGATACTGTTAAAATTATCGAGGGTGCATTTGCTGGTCTAGAAGGCCAAGTTTCTGAAATCGATGAAGAAAAACAAAAGTTGAAAGTGAATATTGACATGTTCGGCCGCGAAACAAGTACAGAATTGGACTTTGAACAAGTAGACAGCCTATCATAAAACATGGAGACATTGGCACTTAGCATTTTGCTAAGTGCTTTTTTTTATAGCTAGATGGATTACAAAATTGACACAAGTAATAAGGCAATATATCTTCCGGTTTTTGGTGTCTAGCTACATGAACGGCCTCTCTTGGACAATAAGCTGAAATTTCAAGAAATTTCAAGGACAATTTAACAAAATTCCATCTTAGTGCTTGCGAGCTAAACGAGTGCGTATAACTTTTCTCATTCTTCGAGGTTATAACCAGTTTAAAAATAAAAAAAATCTGTATAAAATTTACAGTTTTGTTCTTTATTAGTGGTTAAAACCTTAATTAACCTCACTTATTAAATGTGGCAATGCTATTTTTAATTTGCAAATTTTCCTTGACAGAAGATGTTAGCGCTTTTATAATTGGTTTGTGGTTACTACCAGATGAGTGACGTTATTATTTGAAGGAGGCGGTAAAATGATTGGTTGCGTATTAACTGGTCATGGTTCGTTTGCACCAGGTCTTTATGGTGCTTTAACGATGATTGCGGGCGAACCGGATTTTTTTGAAGTCGTAGCTTTTGCTGATGGCGAAAATGTTGACGATTTTGAAGCACGAATGAAGCAAGCTGTACAAACATTAGCAGATACTTGTGAAGGAGTTTTAGTTTTTAGTGATTTGCTAGGGGGGTCTCCTTTCAAAACAGCGATGATTGCAGCACAAGATTTTGAAAATGTTGAAGTAATCGCCGGAGCTAATTTACCAATGTTAATTGAAACAATTGGGTTACGCTACGCTAACACTGAACTAAATCAATTGGTTGATCAAGTAGTTGCTGCAGGTCAGAGCGGTGTCGTTCACGCACAGTTAGTCATTCATGATGATGAAGATGAAGCAGCGGAAGCGGAAGAAGGGATTTAGCCAATGAGCATTTGGAACAGTATTCTAGGTGCCTCAATTGTGGTGCTGGTTTTTGTAATTGCTTTTGCTATTATTTATTATTTTATTGGCGCTCGTGGTATGAAATCACAAAAGGAGCATTTCAAAACACTTCACCAATCTCTTGCACCAGGGCAAGAAGTCAAATTTGCCAATGGTCTTTATGGCACCATTAAAGTCATTAACCAAAAAAAAGAAACAGTCGATATTGAAGTGAAATCCGGGACAGTTATTGAAGTTTCCCGCTATGCAATCTCAGAAATTATGAAATAAAAATTTAAAAATTCAGTACCTATATAGGAGGAATTACTATGACAGAACCAAATATTTTATTAACACGTATTGATAATCGCTTAATTCATGGTCAAGTTGCAACACAATGGAACGGAACTTTAGGGGCTAATTTGATTTTAGTAGCCAATGATAAAGTTGCTGGAGACAAAGTACGCCAAGGCTTGATGGACATGGCGGCTCCAACTGGTGTTCAAACACGGTATTTCTCGATCCAAAAAACGATCGATATCATCCATAAGGCTTCACCAAAACAAAAGATCTTCATTATTGTAGAAAATCCTGAAGATGTTTTGAAATTAGTTGAAGGAGGCGTGCCAATTAAAAAATTAAATATTGGAAATATGCACATGGCTGAAGGAAAACGCCAAGTTGCTACCACTGTTGCCGTGGATGATGAAGATGTTGCAGCCTTTAAAAAGTTACAAGATTTAGGGGTGGAACTTGAAATACGCCGCGTACCAACTACAGCAGTAGAAGACAGCAGCAAACTATTCAACTAAGCACGTGCTTAAGGAGGGAGTTTAAGAATGGATTATAATTTCATTCAGATCTTATTGGTCTTTCTTGTGACGTTTATCGCCGCAATCGATCAATTCAGTTTTTTGGAATCATTATATCAACCAATTGTAACAGGTATGGTAATTGGTCTTATTTTAGGGGATTTACAAACAGGTTTAATTGTTGGTGGTACGTATCAGTTAATGACCATCGGGAATATGCCGGTTGGTGGAGCACAGCCACCTAATGCAGTTATCGGCGGAATTATGGCTGCCATTTTATCTATCACATTGAAATTAGAGCCAACAGCAGCAGTTGCAACAGCAATTCCATTTTCATTATTAGGTCAATATGCTGTAACTTTGATTTTCTCTGCGATGTCACCTGTAATGTCAGTAGCAGATAATTATGCACATGATGCCAACACCAAAGGAATTGATCGCATTAACTATTTAGCTATGGCTGCCATTGGTGCTATCTTTGGTTTAATCGTTGTTTTATTCTTTATCGGCGGTGCAACTTTTGGGGAACAAGTTGTTAGTGCAATTCCAGAATGGTTGATGAAAGGTTTATCAGCTGCTGGGGGAATGATGCGTTATGTCGGTTTTGCAATTCTATTAAAAGTAATGGTTTCTCGTGATATGTGGGGCTTTTACTTCATGGGCTTTGGTCTAGCAACAATCGTAATGGCAGCTCCAAGCTTATCTGGTCCTGCTTTGATTATCTTGGCATTTATCGGATTTGCGTTAGCTTTCTGGGATTACCAAATCCAATCTAAATTCAAAACTGCAACAGCCAATGCAAATGACTTCGGAGGTGACGAAGATGGCATATAATATTCCGGATACGTATCAAGATCAATCGGTCGGAGAAACACTAGATAAAAAAACATTAAATAAAATGGTTTGGCGTTCCTTGTTCTTACAAGCATCTTTTAACTATGAACGGATGCAAGCTGGCGGTTGGTTATACGGTATTTTGCCAGGTTTGAAAAAAATCCACAAAAATAAAGATGACTTAGCAGCTTCTATGAGTCATAACCTTGAGTTCTTTAATACCCATCCATTTTTAGTAACATTTGTAATGGGGATTGTTTTATCATTAGAACAAAATAAAGCAGATATTCCGACTATTCGGGCCGTTCGTGTGGCTGCAATGGGTCCTTTAGGTGGGATTGGGGATGCATTATTCTGGTTCACTTTAGTACCAATTACAGCTGGTATTACTTCAAACATGGCAATTAGCGGTAATGTTGCAGCTCCATTTATTTTCTTGCTTGTTTTCAATATTGCGCAATTTGCATTACGTTTCTTCTTGATGAATTGGTCCTACAAACTAGGGACAGACGCAATTGGTGTCTTAACTGAAAATGCCAAAGAATTTACGCGGGCTGCAAGTATTTTAGGTATCTTCGTTGTTGGGTCATTAACTTGTGTTTATGGCGCAACAAAAGTTGATGTTCAAATTCCAAATGGTGAAACGAACACTGTGCATTCAGTTACAACGGTTGTGCCTGCCGGAGAAGAACACAAATACGATGAATATGTTTATAAAAAAGACGACAATGGCAAATTGACAGAAGATGTGCAAGATGCTGCTGAAGGCGAAAAAGCTTTAGGCGTTGTGAAATTACCTTCAGGAGATTTTGAAGTAACATTTAATCGTAACGAAACAACTCCTGTAACGATTGATATTCAAAAAATCTTAGATGGTATTTTGCCACAAATGATTCCATTAGCAATGACCTTACTTTTGTACTTCTTGTTATCAAAACGCGGTTGGACACCATTAAAATGTATCTTGCTATTATTGGTGATCGGCTTAGTTGGGTCAGGGTTTGGTATTTGGCCTAATATTTGGCCTTAAAAAACTGTGACAGATTATACCACTTATTCCTTTGTGATAAGTGGTATTTTTTTTACGAGTGGTCTAGATAAATACAGCTAATAAAACGCTTTATTAATTATTTTTATTGACTTAATTGTCAAAAAAAGATAAACTCATATTGTGGTAGTAACCAGTTGTGAGGAGGTGTCATATGACGCGAGCAAAAAAACAGCCTTTATACGATCAATTAGTCGAGTTGTTAAAAGAAAAAATTGAAAATGAATACGAAGCCAATATGATGTTGCCTTCTGAACGGGAACTATCTGACATTTATGGATTGAGTCGCACTACAGTTCGCCTAGCTTTGCAAGAGTTGGAAAAAATTGGTTATATTTATCGTCAACATGGTAAAGGAACTTTTGTCTCTGATTTAAAAGAAACCAGTGTTAATCTCCAAGGAATGTATAGTTTTACAGAACAGATGAAGTCTTTAGGCCGTACACCTCAAACTGCAGTATTAGAATTTGAAAAAATTGAAGCAAATAAATTTTTGGCTAATCAATTTAACGGCAAGTTAGGGATGAAGCTTATTAAAATGAAACGTTTAAGAAGTGCAGATGGGGAACCGTTAATGTTAGAGAGAACTTATTTGCCATTGAGCAGATTCTTGGATTTGACCAAAGAAGATTTAGAGCATAAAGCACTTTATGATATTTTTCGAGAGGATTATCACGAGGTGGTCAAGATTGCTGAAGAAGAACTTTTTGCCAATATTGCCCGACCCAAAGATGCGCCCTTTTTGGAAATTCGAGAAGGCGCTCCAGTTTTGGCTTTAATGCGTAAAACCTACAATCAAGCCAATGAAATTATCGAATTTACATCGAGTGTTGCCCGAGCTGATCAGTTTCGTTATAAAATTGTTCATCAAAATGTGCAACCACAATGAAATTAAACTAGACAAGTCTATGTCTAAAGGAGGATAAAAATGTTTCAATTTTCAACTGAAGAGTTAACCAAGATGGGGGCAGAAATCACTACCCGTGAAATTAAACAACAACCTGAATTATGGCAAGAAGCTTTCACTTATTATAAAGAAAATGTCGAACGGATAGAGGCCTTTTTAACAGATGTAAAAAAAGCATCTGAAGGGAAAGTACGTATCATTTTTACTGGTGCGGGGACTTCGCAATATGTAGGCGATACGGTAAAACCTTATCTAAGCAAAATAGGAGATAATCGTCATTTTGTTTTTGAAAGTATTGGGACGACTGATATTGTGGCGGCACCCGAAGAATACTTGCAACCAGATGAATGGACAATTTTAGTTTCATTTGCTCGTAGCGGAAACTCGCCGGAAAGTGTTGCAGCAGTGGATGTAGCCAATAAATATGTGAAAAATTTACGACACATTACTATCACATGCGCACCCGAAGGCCAACTAGCCAAAGCCGCAACTGGTGATGATCATAACTTATTATTGATGATGCCGGCTCGTGCCAATGACCAAGGCTTTGCTATGACAGGCAGTTTTTCTTGTATGGCATTAACAGCATTACTTGTTTTTGATGAAAAAAACAGCCTGGATACAAAAGAAACTTATGTAAAGGCAATGGCAACATTAGGAAACGAAGCCATTGCCAGAGAAGATGAAGTACAAAAAATTATTGATTTAGATTTTGATCGTATTGTTTATCTTGGATCAGGTAGTTTGTCTGGTTTAACAAGAGAGGCTTCCTTGAAGGTCTTAGAACTTACTGCTGGTAAGATGGCAACTGTTTTTGATTCCTCAATGGGTTTTCGACATGGCCCTAAATCTTTTATCAATGAAAAAACAATTATGTTTGTATTCGTTAATAACGATGCCTATACACGCCAATATGATGTCGATATTTTAGAAGAAGTTCACGCAGATAAAATCGCACCATCAGTTTTAGGAATTACACAAAAAGCAACCGAAACCAATTTTAGTGGTGATAATTTTGTTTTTGAAGCCAGTGATGTAACATTACCTGACGGCTATGCAACATTACCGTTCTTAGTTGTTGCACAGACCGTTTCCTTGCTTTCTTCGATTAAAGTTGGCAATACTCCTGATACGCCATCGCCAACAGGAACTGTTAACCGCGTAGTAAAAGGGGTAACAATTCATCCTTTTGAAGTGTAAATGCTAACTACTAACTCCAATGTACACATTGGAGTTTTTTGTTTGGCCAAATCATGGGAAAGTGTAAAAGATTATTTTGAAAAAAGAGATTTATCCTTTGCTTGAAAGTTTGGCGTATAATGCAAGATGAGGATGTGAGACAATGAAAAAAATAATTATAATGGGGCTATTTATGCTTGCCCTGGCTGGCTGCGGGACTGCACAAAAATCTTCTATCTCTCTTTCTTCATCAACGAAGACGGAAGAAAAAGTCAAATCTCCAACGTCGCAAAAAACAGCCATTCCCACTTTATTTATTCATGGCTACAGCGGCACAGAGAATTCTTTTTCAGGCATGATGAAACGAATGGAAAAAAATGACTTTGCTAAAAAAGAGTTAATGATGAAAGTTTCACCAGCTGGGACGGTTACAATGACAGGACAGCTGAGCGGTAAAAAAGATAATCCTATGATTCAAGTTTTATTTGAAGATAATAAAAATACAGAATGGTCGCAAGCTCAGTGGCTGTACAACTGTTTAGCAGCTCTAAAAAAAGTTGGAATAGACAAAGTAAACTTGGTAGGACACTCAATGGGCGGCGTTTCGGGGCTACGTTACTTAATGACTTATCCGCATGACGATACGCAACCACAAGTTATCAAATTTGTTGCTATTGGCGCACCTTTTAACGATTTTTTAGATACGAGTAAAACACAGAGTATCCAAGAGTTATTAAAAAATGGTCCCAATGAATACTCCAGTCGCTACCAGGATTATCAAAATTTAGCCGGAAATTTGGACAAAAAAATCCAGATATTACTTTTAGCAGGGCAGTTAAATCAAAATACTTTTAATGATGAAACCGTACCAACAACTAGTGCATTAAGTGTCAATGCATTATTAAGTCAGACCAATAAGGTATCTACGCAAATTTTTTATGGCGCAAACGCGCAACATAGTCAACTCCACGAAAATAAAGAAGTTGATAAAGCTGTGGCTGATTTTTTATGGCCGCAGTCAATACATTAAAATTTATTCCGCAGAAAATGAGTCAAGGCAATAAGCAGGGAGGATTAGCAATTTTAAAAGAACGCACCTCAACTTTACCAGTTGTGGCGCGTTCTTTTATTATAGGTAGTGGATGTTATAGTTTTCACTAGGAGTAAACACGTTTGTTCCATTTTTCTTATGTCTAAATTTTTATAGCTTAATTGCCTATTTTGCTAAATGAAAGAAACGATTTATTAAAATGCTTTTTCAAATATCTTCACTTCAATAAGTTTACAAAATTTCTTTAGCGTGGTGCTAAACCTTTTAGCAAAACCTCGCTCCATTCTTCGATATAGGGAAGGGCTCGACTATAAATTGCCGGTTCAGCAATTCCAGCCACCATGGACTCTGTGTAAATAAAGAGAAATTCATCAGTGTACTTGGGATCAATTGCGCCTTCTTTGCGTCCTTGTTGAAATAAAGTAAAAAGAGTCTCGTTACTACGGCGAGTATAACTTGTCATAAAGGCAGCCAATTCTTTATCTTCAGTTTGTGAATAACAGCCCATTAAGTCAAGATAAAATTGTTGGCTTACTTGATCCAACCGATTGATTTTTAACTGTGTTAAGGCAGAAAAAGTATCCGTGAACGATTTTCTTTCTTGCAAGACACTTTCTGCTTCTTTCGCCATTTCTGTCAAAAAATTTTTAAAGACTGCTTGCAGTAGTTTATCTTTTGAATGAAAGTATTTAAAAATGGTTGCTTTGGAAATTTTGGTCGCAGCCGTTACTTTGTCGATTGTTAATGCTTTACTGCCTTCAGGACTATTCATAATTTCAAAAGCTGCAGCCAAAACTGCTTGCCTTTTTTCAGCACTTCTTTTCTCAAAGCCGTTCAATTCTGCGCCTCCTTTTCCCATCAATGTTTACTTATATTATAGTAAAATAAATTTAAACTGCAAATTTAAAACGAGTTCAAAAATAGGCGGTTTTTGATTGACAATTGCAGGGAATATGCCTAATATTGAACTCATATTAAAGGAATAGTTCAAAAAATGCTTTTTGAAAAAAGGAGTCTTAAATATGACGCAATTAATTGAAATTACGAACTTACAAAAAAGTTTTGGCAAATTTCAAGCACTAAAAGATGTTAGTTTTGCTGTTGCTCCAGGGGAAGTAGTAGGATTTATTGGACCAAATGGCGCAGGAAAATCAACTACTATTCGAACTATCTTAGGTATTTTAAAAAAAGATGCAGGTATTGTGAGGGTATTTGGCAAAGATGCCTGGAAAGATAGTATCGAAATTCATAAACGATTATCTTATGTTCCAGGAGATGTGGCTTTGTGGGGAAATTTAACCGGTGGTGAAATTATCGATTTATTTATGAAATTGCATGGCGGCGGCAATTTGCAAAAGCGGGATGAATTAATTCAAAAATTTGAATTAGATCCTCGCAAAAAAGCGAAGAGTTATTCCAAAGGAAACCGACAAAAAGTAGGTTTAATCGCAGCTTTATCAGTTGAATCGGACCTATACATTTTAGATGAACCGACTTCTGGCTTGGATCCTTTGATGGAAGCCGTTTTTCAAGATGAAGTTGAAAAGATAAAAAATGCTGGCAAATCTATTTTACTTTCTTCCCATATTCTAAGTGAGGTCGAACGTTTAGCTGATAAAGTGGTCATCATTCGTGAAGGTAAAGTAGTTGAAACGGGCACGCTTCAAGAATTGCGTCATTTGACTCGCTCGACAGTTACCTTAGTGGCACAAGGCGACGTAGCGCATTTAGAGAATATTACTGGAGTTTATGATTTTAAACAAAAAGGAACAGAAGTGAAATTTGCCATTGATAACAAGGCGCTAAATACTATTTTAGCGGCTGTCGCAAAACTTGAAGTTGAGAAATTTGAAGTAGTTCCGCCGACACTGGAAGATTTGTTTATCAGACATTATGAAGGGTGATGGCGAAAATGACAGAGAAATTTTCACAATGGAATTTATTGTTTTGGCAATTTTTAAAAAGAGATTGGAAAAAAATTGGTGTCTGGTTACTGGGACTTGGGCTATTTAGTGGTGGTTTTGTCCCCGCTTTTGAAGAGCTGGCAAAAGGCCAGGGGCTAGTTGGTATGTATCACACTATGCAAAATCCAGCGATGATTGCGATGATTGGAACCACTCCAGTTAAAAATGTTCAAAATTATACAGTGGCTGCCATGTATGCCAATGAAATGTTACTTTTTTGTAGTTTGTTTGCCATGATTTTAGCAGCGCTACATGTGGTTAGCCATACCCGTAAAGAAGAAGAACAGGGCCTAACGGAATTGATTCGTTCATTTCGCGTGGGACGCCAAGCCAATTCCCTAGCTATTTTGGTGGAAACTTTTTTAATCAATTTGGTCCTAGGTTTATTGATTGGTCTTTTAATGGCAGCGTTTGGTGTAAAAAGCATTGATTTAAATGGGAGTTTATTGTTTGGTCTATCAATCGCTTTAGCTGGCATATTAGGGGCGGTCTTTGGCTTATTATTTGCTCAGATTATGCCCACTGCTGCCGGTGCCACAGGAGTTAGCTTGGGCTTTATTGGTCTTTTATATATCCTGCGGGCGGGCACTGATATCAGTAATGGTGACTTATCAAAAATTAATCCGATGGGTTGGACCTATTTATCCTATCCTTTTACTGAAAATAACTGGATCTATTTCGTAATTGGTTTGTTTTTTAGTTTTCTTATTGTACTATTTAGCTTCTTTTTAGAAGGAAAACGCGATTATAACGCCGGCTATTTACCTGAAAAAGAAGGACGTTCCCATGGAAGTAAGGCCCTTTTGTCCGTAGCAGGATGGTATTTACGAATTAATTTTGGCATGATTATCAGCTGGATGGTCGGATTTGCTTTAATGGGGGCTGCTTATGGTTCAGTGTATCAAGATATGCAAAGTTTTATGGAAGGTAACGAATTAGTAAAACAAGTCTTTGTGCATAGTGGCGGCAGTCTAGCTGAATCTTTTACAGGCACGATTATAGTGGTGATGGTGGCGTTAGTCGCTATTTTGCCAATTGCGATTTTAAATAAATTGTTTACTGAAGAAAGCAGTGGTCGGATGAGTCAACTGTTTTCCACCCAAGTTTCCCGCCTAAAACTTTATAGTAACAGTGTTTTGTTAGCGGTAGTAAGTAGTGCAGCCGGTGTTTTGGTCAGCTCGCTTTGTTTAGGGGCAACAGCGGTAACTGTTATGGAGAACACTGCCGCGATGCCGTTAAAAGAATTTTTAGCAGCAGGCTTTAATTTCTTGCCGGTTGTTTTATTCTTTGCTGGCTTAGCAGCATTTTGCCTCGGATTTGTCCCTAATTTCAGTAAAGTTGTTTATGTGTATTTGGGATATTCGTTTGCAATTAGCTATTTTGGCGGTATTTTGAATTTGCCAGAATGGTTTAGTAATACCTCTGCTTTAAAATGGCTGCCACAATTACCCACTGCCTATTTTGACTTCGCACGCTTTGGCATGGTGACTGTAATTAGTTGTGTTTTACTCCTATTAGGGTTTATCGGGTACAAGCGGCGCGATTTACAAGAGTCGGCTTAATAAAAAAGCAGCATTTCCTTTTTTAGATAAAGGAAATGCTGCTTTTTTTGGGTCAATAGATTATATGATTTCCACAAGAAATAGAGCTGATACATTAAGATTATTGCGCAGAGTTGAACAAATCTTTTCGTCTTTTCTTATTTCATGAGGAAATAATTTGGCAATTATTCTTGCTTAGCAAAAATTTCTTTTTGTAGTCGTTGCGCAGTAGGGGTCATGGCGAGGCCGCCTTCGGCAGTTTCCTTGAAAATAGAAGGCATCTGGCGCCCTACTTGATACATTGCAGCTACCACTTCGTCAGGCGGAATCACACTTTCAATGCCGGCTAATGCCATATCAGCTGAAATAAAAGCTTGGGAAGATCCTAAGGCATTGCGTTTGACGCAAGGGACTTCAACTAAACCTGCGACAGGATCACAAATGAGTCCCATCATATTTTTTAAAGTGATGGCAACTGCTTGGGCTGCTTGATGGGCAGTACCACCATTTGCACAGACTAAAGCCGCGGCAGCCATCGCGCTAGCGGAACCAACTTCCGCTTGGCAACCACCCTCAGCGCCAGAAATAGAAGCGTTGTTGGCGATAACCAATCCAAAAGCGCCAGCGGTAAACAAAAAATTTATTTGTTCTTCATGGGTCAAATTTAAACGATTCCGCACGGCCAATAAGACTCCGGCAACAACACCGGCACTCCCAGCAGTAGGCGTAGCACAAATCAATCCCATTTTGGCATTCACTTCATTCACAGCAATCCCATTTCGAACTGCAGTCAAAATTGTTTCACCACTTAAAAAATTGCCACTATTTAAATAATCGTTCATCTTTTTTGCATCACCGCCAGTAAGACCGGTAACAGATTTTACACCGGCAACGCCTTCAGCTACCGAATTTTCCATTACGGATAGATTGCGTTCCATTAAAGCAATAATTTGTTCTTTTTTACGTCCTGTAACTTCCATTTCAGTTGCAACCATTAAATCCGAAACTGAATCATAAGCTTGAGCTTGTTCTACTAAATCCGCAATCGTATAAAACATTCGCGTTTACTCCTTAATCAAAATAATTCACAGTATACATGTAATCCAGTGCTTTTAGTTGTTCACAAATACCTGGTTGTGGTTCATCCACTTCAATAATCATAATGGCTTTTTCACCTTTTGACTCTCGCGTGACAGTCATTGTCCCAATATTTGCACCGCGCTCGGAGAGAATATTTGTGACTTTGGCAATCATCCCCGGTACATCTTGATGGACGGTGATAAAAGTTGGCGTGCCCATTGAAAGCGAAATTTTAAAGCCGTTTAATTCTGAAATTTGAATATTGCCGCCACCAATAGATTTACCAGTCACAGATAGTGTACGCCCATCTTTGTGGAGGACCATCTTCACGGAATTGGGATGTTCTGCTTTTTCACTTTTGGGAATAAAGTAAACTTCCATGCCATGTTCATAGGCGATTTTTAAAGAGTCAGCTAGATGTTCATCATCTGGTTCCATCCCCAGTAACCCACCTACTAAAGCAATATCAGTTCCGTGACCGCGATACGTCTTAGCAAAAGATTCATATAAATAAATATCTACGCTGTCTGGTTGTTCACCAAAAATACTGCGAATGACTTTGCCAATTCTAGCTGCACCAGCGGTATGAGAGCTGCTAGGACCTACCATGACGGGGCCGATAATGTCAAAAACACTACGATATTTCAGCTGTTCCATTGTGACACCTCATTTTTATTTTCTGCACTTGTAGTCTAACACAAAAATAACGACTTTTAATCCAAATTTTCTTATAAAAAAGATAAGTTTTTTGAAATTCAAATACAGTTGAACAGGCGCAATAATAGCAAAAAAAATCAAAAATCACAATAAGTTGACACGGGAGATTATATTTACGATATAATTATTATATAAAGCGTTTTCAAAATAAAGGAGTGACGAAAATTAATGAAATTGATTATTGAAAAAGACTATGAAGCCATGAGTCAAGTTGCAGCAAATATTTTATTAGGACTAATGAATGAGAATCGCCGGATTAATTTGGCAATTACAGCCGGCAATACTCCAAAACGTTTATATGAAATTATGGTACCACAAGTAAAAGGGCGTCCTTATTACGAAAATGTTCATTATTATAATTTTGATGAAATTCCCATTGTCGGCAGTAACAGTTACGGGGTCACCATGCGTAATTTAGATAATCTATTTTTTACACCAGCGGAAATAAAAAAAGAGCAACTCCATCCTTTAGATGAGACCAACTGGCAAACGCAAGATGAACGGATTAAAAAAGCTGGGGGGTTAGATTTAATCTTAATGGGCATTGGTAGTGACGGTCATTTTTGTGGTAATCTGCCAGGTTGGACAAAATTGGGGGCAGAAACATATTCTGTTGATATTTCAGGAGACAAAGCAGTCCGTGAGGCTTTGACAGCAGAAGTAGGAGGAGATATAAATAAAGTGCCAACTGAATTTTATACGATGGGGCCTAAAAGTGTGATGGCAGCCAAACACTTGGTAATGTTTGCCAATGGCAAGAAAAAAGCGGCTATTGTCAAAAAAGCTTTCTTTGGAGCAGTAACAGAAGATATCCCGTCTTCTATTTTACAATTACATCCTAATTTAACTCTTATCTTAGATGAAGAAGCTGCCAGTGAACTGAGTAATTAGTGGATAAATACTTTCTTACTATTTAACAAACAAATTCAATTTTGTTCGGTTAATGTATAGTAGGAAAGTTTTTTACTGTAAACAATTTAACCATACGTTTTGTCAAAATAGCATTTGTGGGATGAGATAAAATAAGATTTTTTTACGTTTCATCCATAATTCAGTAGAAAATCATTGCAATTTTAAGGATTCTTGCTATAATATTTCAGTGTGCGTGGGCTCACGCTTATTTTGAGACGCGCATTTTTTATTGGTCTTTTATATTTGTAAAAGGTAATTACTTACAAATATAAAAGCACCAAGTACGTGGGAGGGGAAATATGCATCTCCAATTAACCACATCACGGACTCAAGGAGGTATGTCTCGTGGCAAAGAAAGTAGAAAAAATCGTTAAATTGCAAATTCCTGCAGGTAAAGCAACACCAGCTCCCCCAGTAGGTCCTGCGCTAGGTCAAGCGGGTATCAACATCATGGGCTTCACCAAAGAATTTAACGCCCGTACTGCTGATCAAGCAGGTTTAATCATTCCAGTTGTGATCTCTGTATATGAAGATCGTTCATTTACATTCATCACAAAAACACCACCAGCTGCAGTATTATTGAAAAAAGCTGCCGGTGTTGAAAAAGGTTCTGGCGAACCAAACAAAACAAAAGTTGCAAAAGTTACGCGTGATCAAGTAAAAGAAATCGCTGAAACTAAAATGGCTGACCTAAACGCTGCCGATGTAGAATCTGCTATGCGCATGGTCGAAGGTACTGCACGAAGCATGGGGATTACTGTAGAATAATTTATTCTTACCCCAAGGAAGTAGCTTCTCAGTTCGCTCGCTATTGAAAAATACGGGACACGTGGGAGGTTCTACCGTTATAACCACATCAAGGAGGAAACAAAATGGCTAAAAAGAGCAAAAAAATGCAAGAAGCATTGAAAAAAGTTGATGCAACTAAAGCATACTCAGTTGAAGAAGCTGTTGCTTTAGCAAAAGAAACAAATATCGCAAAATTCGACGCAACGGTTGAAGTTGCATACAAATTAAATGTTGACCCTAAAAAAGCGGATCAACAAATTCGTGGTGCTGTTGTATTACCAAACGGTACTGGTAAAACACAAACAGTTTTAGTTTTTGCTAAAGGCGAAAAAGCAAAAGAAGCAGAAGCTGCTGGCGCTGACTTTGTTGGCGACGACGACATGGTTCAAAAAATCCAAGGTGGCTGGTTTGGCTTTGACGTAGTTGTTGCAACACCAGACATGATGGCTACTGTTGGTAAATTAGGTCGTGTCTTAGGCCCTAAAGGTTTAATGCCTAACCCTAAAACTGGTACTGTTACAATGGACGTTACAAAAGCTGTTAACGAAGTAAAAGCTGGTAAAGTTACTTACCGTGTTGATAAAGCTGGTAACGTGCATGTGCCAATTGGGAAAGTTTCATTTGAAGATGACAAATTAATTGAAAACTTCAAAACAATCAACGATGTATTAGTGAAAGCTAAACCATCAGCAGCAAAAGGTCAATATATCAAAAACATTTCAGTGACAACAACATTTGGTCCTGGTGTTCATGTTGATCAAGCTTCATTTTAATTAAATGTAATTTAAACATTGACTTGACTATCTTATCTATGGTAAGGTAGTCAAGGTTAATAATTAACTGTACCGAAGACAGTAGGTGACGCAAGTCTTAATTTCCTACCGAGGACATTTATTGAAGAACATTCAATAGTCCCTCTATGTCTACGGTGACAAGGAGAGGCTTTTTTCTTTGCCTTAATGCCTTGTTCATCAAAATCAGGAGGTGAAATACAAGTGAGTGAAGCAGCAATCGCTAAAAAAGCGCAAATCGTGGACGAAGTTGCTGAAAAATTCAATGCAGCTGCATCAGTAGTAATCGCTGATTACCGTGGCTTAACAGTTGAAGAAGTAACAACTTTACGTAAACAATTGCGTGAAGCAGGCGTTGAAATGAAAGTTATCAAAAACTCTATCCTTTCTCGCGCTGCCAAACAAGCCGGCTTAGAAGGTTTGGACGAAGTTTTCACAGGTCCTACTGCCGTTGCATTTAGTAACGACGATGTAGTTGCACCAGCGAAAATTATGGACGAATTTTCTAAAGACGCAAAAGCATTAGAATTAAAAGGCGGTATCATCGAAGGTAAAGTGGCTTCTTTAGAAGAAATCACAGCTTTGGCAAAATTACCAAACCGCGAAGGTCTATTATCTATGTTGCTATCTGTACTACAAGCGCCAGTCCGCAACGTGGCTTACGCTGTCAATGCAGTCGTGGAAAGCAAAGATGGAGATGCAGCCTAAGCGCCGCATAATCTAAATAAAAAATACAAAACCTAAATTGGAGGAAAATCAATCATGGCATTGAATATCGAAAACATTGTCGAAGAGCTAAAAGGCGCGACAATCTTAGAATTAAACGACTTAGTTAAAGCTATCGAAGAAGAATTTGGCGTATCTGCAGCAGCTCCTGTAGCTGTAGCTGCAGCTGGTGCAGCTGGTGCCGCAGAAGAACAAACAGAATTTACTGTTGAATTAACTGCAGCTGGCGACCAAAAAGTTAAAGTTATCAAAGCAGTTCGCGAAGCAACTGGCTTAGGCTTGAAAGAAGCTAAAGCAGTAGTTGATGGCGCTCCTGCACCAATCAAAGAAGCAGTTTCTAAAGAAGAAGCTGAAGAATTGAAAGCTAAACTTGAAGAAGTTGGCGCATCTGTAACAGTTAAATAATCTTTGATTATTTCAAAAACCGAGATCCTTATGGATCTCGGTTTTTTTACGTCTTACGATTATTTTTTATTTTAAAATGCGCGTATTTTAAATCATGATTCCATTAATTTTTTTATTTTTTTGATTGTTTTGAAGCTGTTTCATTGGGCAGTTAATCATATTTTTGCTACACTTAACTTGTAGTAAAGAATAAGGAGGATACAATCATGGATAAAGATCAAGTTAAAGGTAAAGTAAATGAAACAGCAGGTAAAGCAACAGGTGATGATTCACAAGAATTAAAAGGTAAAGTGCAACAAGAAGCTGGCAAAATTAAAGAAAAAGCTGAAGATTTAAAAGATAACGTTGCTGGTGAAATTAATAAATTATTCGATAAAAAAGATAAAGAAGATAAAAATAGATAGCTTACTTACAGGTGCGTGGCGCCTGTAAGTTTTTTTGTGGTAAAAGAGATTATAGGATTGTCACCAGAAATACGGTGATCTATACAGTGATGGCTAGCTTCATAAACGAGTACGTTCAGCTTTTCTTATAAAGTAAAGTTTTTATCAGTGGGGTGAGATTTTGTAATATCTGCTGGAAATGAAATTTAGAAAATTTTAAAACTATTGCTTTTTGGTCTAGACATTTCTTGATTAAATGAAAAACTGGTGCTATAATTGGGCTATACCAAACAAGTGTAGAAAGAGGTTATCGAAATGGAAATTATCCGCGTAAAAGATGCCGCTGCTGGCGGAAAAAAAGCCTTTGAAATTATTCAACAAGCCATGAAAGATGGTATTCATACATTAGGTTTAGCAACAGGAAGCACACCAATTACGTTATACCAAGAAATGACAAATAGTGATCTTGATTTTTCAAATATGACTTCGGTTAACTTAGATGAATATGTTGGTTTAGGTGGCGAAGATAAACAAAGTTATCGTTACTTTATGAATGAAAATTTATTTAACCAAAAACCATTTAAAGAAACATTTGTACCAAATGGTAAAGCTGAAGACTTACAAGCAGAATGCCAACGTTATGATGATGTCATTGCAACTCATCCAATTGATATTCAAATTTTAGGTATCGGACGTAACGGTCATATCGGCTTTAACGAACCCGGAACACCTCTAGATAGTAAAACTTCTGTTGTTAATTTAACAGAATCGACAATTGAAGCAAACAAACGTTTCTTTGATAAAGTAGAAGATGTTCCAACTAAAGCAGTTTCGATGGGAATTGGCTCAATTTTACAAGGTAAAAAAATGGTCTTAATGGCGTATGGTGAAGATAAAGCCGATGCGATTAAAGGTATGGTTGATGGACCAGTAACAACCCACTTACCTGCTTCTGCGCTTCAAAATCACGCCGATGTTGTCGTAATTGTCGACGATGCGGCCGCAAGTAAATTATAAAAATTAACGCTATAAAAAAGACAGATTCCAATTTTGGGATCTGTCTTTTTAAATAATTTGTAAAATGATGGCCAAAAGTAAAATGATAAAGCCACTCATTGCATTGACCGCATCGTTATCGATTAATCGGTAACCATGAATTAATCGACAAGGTATCTGATGATGACGTTCGTGCTCAGTGATTTTACCGCAGATTTGGCACTGGTACTTACTTTGTAAAGTGGCTCCTAACAAACTGTCGATCAACATGCCGCCAATACCTAAACCCATTGGGAGCCAAAAAATAGCATTAGTAAATAATTTTGGCGTAAATAACCACAAACCAAAAGCATAAGTAGCAGAAATAAGGAAGCTGCCTCCTACTGCCGCTAAACTACCTAAAAGGGTCACGCCACCTGACAATCCTGGGGATACTTTTTTGAAATTTACGAGATTGTAAGGCTGGCTTTTGGCAAGAATCCCAATTTCTGATGCCCACGTATCGGCTGTAGTGGCAGCAGCGAATTAGTGATCATCAAACAGCATTCGCTGCCATAACAAGGCTCCAATTAATATTTAGTAAGGGAAAGCAGGCAAATATCACGGCAACAATTAAGGGCAGGCTGTTTGCCAGCAGTTGTTTGCCATCCCGCTTGGCGCCTTTTTTGCCAATAATATCGTATTTTCTTGTTCTGTATTTTTTTAAAGTGTGAATTAAAATGGCACTCCCGAAAAATAACCCTAACAAGAACCAGGTAAAAGGAGGAGCAAATGCTGCCAAAAAAATACCCAAGAAAATAAAAGTAAGATACCCAGAACATGTCAAATAGTTCGCAATAAAAAGAAAGAAACCAACCAAGGCCGTAAAAATCAAAGCACCGCTGGCGAGATAAAAAGTTATCATAACTGACTCCTTAAACTTAAGAATAATTCTAGTGTTAGTGTAACACGAAAAAGCACTGTCAAAATGCTTTTCCTTGTTCAGGTTAGTAACCCAAGAATAAAGAAACATTCTAACAGTGCTTTATATATTTTAAAGGCCAATTGTATAGTCGTCGTCTGCCATGGCTTCAACTTGGCCCAATAAGTAACCATTTCCCACTTGCGAGAAAAAGTCGTGATTACTTGTACCCGTTGAGATACCGTTCATAACAATTGGATTAACATCGTCAGCGGTATCTGGAAATAGTGGGTCTTGCCCCAAGTTCATCAAAGCTTTGTTGGCATTGTAACGTAGGAAAGTTTTGACTTCTTCAGTCCAACCAATTTCATCGTATAGTTCTTCAGTATAGCGTTCTTCATTTTCATATAATTCATACAATAAATCATACATCCAATTTTTTAACGCTTCTTGTTCTGGTTCTGGTAGTTCATTAAAACCAAGTTGGAATTTATAACCGATGTAAGTACCATGTACGGATTCGTCACGAATGATTAATTTAATGATTTCCGCTACATTGGCTAATTTATTGTTGCCTAAATAATAAAGTGGCGTATAAAAGCCAGAATAAAACAAAAATGTTTCCAAAAAGACACTGGCAATTTTCTTTTCTAGCGGTGTGCCGTTCTTATAAATTTCATTGATTCGTTCTGCTTTTTTTTGTAGGTAAGGATTTGTATTGGTCCATTCAAAGATTTCGTCTATTTCTGATTTTGTGTTTAAAGTTGAAAAAATAGAGGAATAACTTTTCGCGTGAACGGATTCCATAAATTGAATATTATTTAACACCGCTTCTTCATGTGGTGTGCGGACATCATTGCGTAATTGTTCCATGCCGCTTTCAGACTGCACAGTATCTAATAAGGTTAAACCACCAAAAACGTGACCCACCGTTTGCTTTTCTAAATCAGATAAAGTCCGCCAATCATCTAAATCATTTGATAGGGGAATACGTGTGTCTAACCAAAATTGTTCCGTTAATTTTTCCCACGTTGATTTATCAATAATATCTTCAATTTCATTCCAGTTAATGGCTTCGTAATAAGTTGCCATGATTTGCCTCCTAATCTAAGTTGTTGTATCGTCTAGAACTAATCGTCGCAAGTAGAGCTTTGGTATCCCAAGTTCTACTATTGCAACTAGTTGAAAAATACAACTTAAATGACACAGCTTTCACATTGATTGCTACCGATTTCTTCGGCATCGTCTGTAAAGGTACGAATATAATAAATCGATTTAATTCCCTTATGAAAGGCATAATGACGTAAAATATTTAAGTCCCGCGTTGTTTGTTTGGTTGTTGCAGTTTTCCATTCATAAAGACCTTTTGGTATATCAGAACGCATAAACAAGGTTAAACTCATGCCTTGATCAATATGTTGTTGGGCTGCAGCGTAAACATCAATGACTTTGCGCATATCCATATCATAAGCAGACGTATAGTAAGGCAATGTCTCATTTGATAAGTAAGGTGCTGGATAATAAATTTTACCGATTTTCTTTTCTTGTCGTTCTTCAATCATTCGCGTAATCGGGTGCAAACTTGCACTCGTATCATTAATATAAGAAATCGAGCCATTTGGCGCTACTGCCAAGCGATTTTGATGATATAAGCCATCTTTTTGGACGGCTTCTTTTAGTTTTGTCCAATCTTCACCTGTTGGAATAAAAATTCCTTCAAATAATGCTTTAACTTTATCTGATTGTGGCAAGTGATTTTCAGCAATATATTTATCAAAATAGCTACCATCGGCGTAAGCGGATTTTTCAAAGTTGTAAAAAGATTGTTGCCGTTCTTTGGCGATTTTATTACTTTCCACTAGGGTCCAGTAGTTTAACAACATAAAATAAATATCGGTGAATTCAACAGAGTCTTTGGAGCCATATACCAAATGATTTTTGGCAAAGAAAGTGTGTAACCCCATGCCACCAAGGCCAATTGTATGAGCTTGATTGTTCCCATTGGCAATAGAAGGAACCACATCAATATGCGAGTTGTCCGTTACAAAAGTCAACGCGCGGGTCATTGCTCTAACTGATTTACCAAAATCAGGACTGTCCATTAAGTTGACAATGTTTGTTGAGCCTAAGTTACATGAAATGTCTGTTCCTAAAACTTCATATTCTTGACGGCCATTTAAAACTGAAGGGGTTTGAACTTGCAAAACTTCTGAACATAAATTACTCATGATAATTTTGCCGTCAATCGGATTTTCGCGATTGGCGGTGTCAACATTTACAATATAAGGGTAACCAGATTCTTGTTGCAATTTGGAAATTTCATTTTCCAATTCCCGCGCTTTGATTTTTTGCTTCCGGATATTGGGATTTTTGACCAAATTATCATATTCTTTGGTGATGTCAACATAAGAAAAAGGCACGCCATATTCTTTTTCTACGCTATAAGGACTGAACAAATACATATCTTCATTATTGCGCGTTAATTCATAAAATTTATCCGGCACTAAGACACCTAGAGACAATGTTTTAACCCGAATTTTTTCATCGGCATTTTCCTTTTTGGCAGATAAGAAAGCCATGATGTCAGGATGAAAGACGTTTAAATAGACAACACCGGCACCTTGGCGTTGACCGAGTTGATTGGAGTAACTAAAAGAATCTTCAAACAGCTTCATAACGGGCATAACACCACTGGCTGCACCTTCATACCCTTTAATTGGTGCGCCTGCTTCCCGTAAGTTGGATAAAGTAATGCCAACGCCGCCACCAATACGGGAAAGTTGCAAAGCAGAATTAATACCGCGACCAATTGAATTCATATCATCGGTAATTTGAATAAGAAAACAAGAAACCAATTCGCCACGGCGTTTACGTCCAGCATTCAAAAATGAAGGAGTGGCAGGTTGATAGCGTTGATGAATCATTTCATCGGCTAATGTCATTGCCAATTCTTCGTCACCATTAGCAAAATACAAAGCATTAATGGCAACGCGATCTTCGTAATTTTCTAAATAAAAAGCACCATCATTCGTTTTTAAGGCGTATTGAGAATAAAACTTATAAGCTGCCATAAAGGATTTGAAGGTGAAGTTTTGGGCTAATAAAAAGCCATAGAGTTTCGTAATGAATGCTTGAGAATATTTCGCCAAAAATTCTGTTTCTAAATAATCTTCCGCTACTAAATAAGCCAGTTTATCATTAAAGGTAGCAAATTGTTTTGTGTTTGGAATAACATTTTCACTAAAGAAAGCTGCTAAAGCTTCTTGATCTTTATTTAAGGGGATTTGACCGTCAACAGGTCGGTTGATTTCATTATTCAGTTTGTAATAACTGACATCTTTAAGCTCTTTTAAACTCATGGAAGGACCAACTTTCTTTTTTAGACTCTAAAACAAAAAATGCGAAAAAAAGAAGGTGTCCCGCGGGTTTTCAAATAATGGAAAAGCAACTGGCGAAAATAATAGCAACACAAATTCATAAAAAACTGCCAGTGTAACTGCTAGGCACTATTCTAACTGCGGTACAACCTTAATTAATTGTGTCTAAGAAGCAAGACTGCGTAATTGGTCCGGTCTAAAACCGATAATTGTTGTCTCGCCTGCGGTCGTTACTGGCACACTTTTGAAACCTTGCTCTTTTAGAAAATTCAATGCATTCGGTTCTTCATCTATATTAATTTCTTTAAAATTGACGTGATTTTCAGTTAAGAAGCGTTTTGTCATTTTACATTGCATGCAGTTATTTTTTGAAAATAAAGTAATTGTCATTGTAATGCCTCCTCTAATTTCTTTATATACTCAGTATAGAGAAGTGAAGGTGAATGTCAAACAAAAAACACTAGATATTGTGTTTTGTAATATTAAACACACTATACATTGTGGTTTTGTCTTAGGCGAGTGTTTGAGATAGCACTAGGACAAGTTTTCTTTCTTGTTTTCATAGAAGGAAAATAAAGTGGTCTAGCTCTAAATTAGAATAATTATTACTATGTGAAAAATATTACAATCTTGTAAATTTCATTGACTTTAAAGGCAACAAACCTTATTCTAAATGAGAATAATTATCAGTCGCAATTGGTTTTTCGTTATAAAGGAGTAATAATGGAAAAATTAGCAGAAGTAGCACCCAATCAAACATTTGTTGTGAAGAAAGTAGCAGCACCCACAGAGGTACAAAAACATTTGCAAAACTTAGGTTTACTACCTGGAAGTCAAGTGGTGTTGTTAAAAAGTAAAGGACAAGATGGAATTGTGTTGGTGCAAAATGCCCGACTGGCTTTGGATCAAAGCTTATTAGCTGCTATTTTGGTTGAGCCAGCGGCAGAAAAAGGTGAAATCTTATCGTTGGACCAATTAACAGTGGGAGATAAGGGAAAAGTGATTAAAATTTTTGGGGAAGGTGCTGTGAAGCGACGTTTGATGGATATGGGATTGACCAAAAATGTCCTTTTAACAGTACGAAAATTAGCCCCCTTAGGCGATCCAATTGAAATTAATTTGCGGGGCTATGAATTGTCTTTGCGAAAAAGTGAAGCTGAATATATTTTAGTAACCTTAATTAAGGAGGGCTAGTATGGAACAATTGCAATTTGCGTTAGCGGGAAATCCCAATAGTGGGAAAACCAGTACTTTTAATCAATTAACCGGTTCCATGCAGTCAGTGGGTAACTGGCCGGGGGTAACTGTTGAACGGAAATCTGGTACCTTGAAAAAACAAAAAAATATTACCATTCAAGATTTACCCGGAATTTATTCTTTATCGCCTTACACACCAGAAGAAATTGTCGCCCGTGATTATCTCTTAACCGGTGCTCCTAATACGATTATTAACATCGTGGATGCAACGAATTTGGAACGAAATCTATATTTAACGACGCAACTAATGGAAACTGGCATTCCAACAGTTTTAGGTTTGAATATGATGGATTTAATCAAAAAAAGCGGTAAAACTATTAATTTGACTAAATTAGCTTACGGTTTGGGTATTCCAGTTGTAAGTATGAGTGCATTAAAAAAACACGGCTTACAAGAACTGATTCAGCAAAGTACAATGGCTGCTGAAAAATTTCCGCCTGAAACAACGTATCCTACTTATGACGATCGCTTAGAAGCCGCTTTAGCGGAAATTATTGATGTATTGGGAAATACTGTGCCACAAAAACAAGCACGATTTTATGCTGCCAAGTTATTTGAAAAAGATGAACTGGCAACCGGTGCTTTAGATCTAAGTAAAATTCAAAAAAAAGAAATTAATGAAATTATTGCCATTACAGAAAAAATTTTTGATGATACCAGTGATGCAATCTTAGTCAATGAACGTTATGAATTTATCGCACGTTTGATGGCGTTGTGTACTGTCAGCGAAGGTGAATTAAGGTTAACTGTCAGTGATAAAATTGATCAAATTGTTACCAATCGCTTTTTGGCAATTCCAATTTTTGCTTTTGCAATGTGGGGAATTTATTACTTATCAATTCAGACAATTGGTGTTATGGGGACGGATTGGGTCAATGATGTATTGTTTGGCACGTTGGTTCCGGATTTTGTGACGAAAAATTTACAAGTATGGCAAGTGGCACCGTGGATGCAAGATTTAATCGTAAATGGCATCATTGCCGGTGTTGGCGCTGTTTTAGGCTTTGTTCCCCAGTTGTTAGTCTTGTTTTTCTGTCTGTCACTACTAGAAGATTGTGGTTATATGGCGCGAATAGCGTTTGTGATGGATCGCTTATTTCGTAAATTTGGCTTGTCGGGAAAATCATTTATCCCCATGCTAATTGCAACAGGTTGTGGTGTCCCGGGTGTCATGGCAAGCCGTACGATTGAAAATGAAAAAGATCGCCGTATGACCGTGATGGTGACGACTTTTATGCCTTGTTCTGCCAAATTACCAATTATTGCTTTAGTAGCGGGTGCCTTTTTCCCACAATCCAGTTGGGTTGCCCCTTCTGCTTACTTTGTTGGAGTAACGGCAATTGTTTTATCTGGTATCGCTTTGAAAAAGACACGCATATTTGCAGGCGATCCCGCACCATTTATCATGGAACTGCCTGCTTACCATCTACCGCAAGTAAAAAATGTCTTGCGCCAAACTTTTGATCGAGGTCTTTCCTTTATTAAAAAAGCAGGAACAATTATTTTTGTTTCCAGCATTATTTTGTGGTTTATGTCAAATTACAATTTTACTTTGCAGGCAGTCGCAGGAGACCAAAGTATTTTAGCGAATTTAGGTCGGGTGGTGGCACCGTTGTTTGCGCCTTTAGGTTGGGGAAATTGGCAAGGTGCTGTAGCAACTATTACGGGTCTGATTGCAAAAGAAAATGTCATTAACACCTTTGGCATTTTATTTGGTCATTTAGATGAAGTTTCTGAAAATGGGGCAGAAATTTGGGGGCCGTTGCAAGCAGCGTTTACCCCAGTAGCAGCTTATTCCTTTTTAGTGTTTAACTTGTTATGTGCGCCTTGTTTTGCGGCAATTGGGGCTATTCATCGGGAAATGGGCAATGCCAAATGGACATGGGTTGCTGTTGGCTATCAATGTGGATTGGCCTATGCGGTTAGTTTTGTGATGTATCAATTTGGTCATGTTCTCTTTGAAGGTGGTACCATTAATGTTGCGACAATCATAGCACTGGCCGTGTTAGCATATGGTGCTTATGTTTTATTACGTAAATCATCCGTACCAAAAGATGATGTTATTTCAATGCATCAATTAAAAGAGGGAGTGGAATAAATGGTTGCGACGATAATTTTAAGTATCTTAATATTTGGTGCAGCAGCCTTTGTTGTCTATCGACAAGTAAAAAAAGGCAGTAGTTGTGAGGATTGCAAAACGAGTTGTCCAGTAAAAAAAATAGATTAAAACAGAATATTTTTTGAGAAGATAAAAATAAGAGAGGCTCTACTAAGCTTTGCACAGTAGAACTTCTCTTATTATTTTTTCTAAAAAATACTGTTATTATACCGAAAATAGCTTTTTGTAAGGAGAATGAACTTCAACTTGATTAGCGATTTATCAAATACAAGAAGTGTTGAAGTTTTCGCACTATTTATTAATGCGTTTATATAAGTAATATTTTGTTACGCCCCGCATTGGTGTATCAGGTAGATTACCAAAGATGACAAAGCCATTCTTTTGATAAAATTCTACAGCTTGATAACTTTTTGTTGTTAGCGTTAGATTGATGACACCTTCTTCTTGTGCCCAATCTTGTAATGCTTGCAAAAGTCTAGAACCGATACCTTGATTTTGAAATTCCGGTTTGACTGCTAGCAGACTGACATGAAGATTTTCAAAATCTTCTTTGGCGATTAATCCCCCCACTAATTCCTCATCTAAGATGGCAGCAATCGCCAATTTTTCATGCTTTTTTGGCAGCTCTTCGTGAAATTGCTTGTAATATTGGGTAGTAAATACTTCCCTTAATAAAGGTTCAATGGTCTCTGTTTGACTGGTTTCAATTCGAATCATGAAAATTCCTCCTGTCTATGCTCATTTAGTATAGCAGTTCCAAGGATAAGAATGTAGTGATAGTAATTTAATTGTTAAAGGGAAATATAATTATATAAGAAGATAGATGGATAGATGAGAAAATGCAAAATAATGTTTGAATATGTTTGTTAGCGCTGCTTTTTCCAGGAAGAACAGAGAATAATGTTGGAAAGGGTTTACAAATGTTTATTTACGTGTTACTATACCAGTGAAGTTAATACTTAGTGGATTGTTACTATTCGATTAGGCAAAAACCGCGAATGAGAGGTCAATACCAGTGTCTTTACATGGTATGATAAACCTGTCATTTGCGGTTTTTTTATTGGTTTATAAGAGGAGGGAAGTTATGTACCGCATTATTCAAGTCTTAAATAATAATGTTGCCATTATTCGAATAGAAAACGATGAGCAGGCTATCGCAATGGGAAAAGGAATTGTCTTTCAAAAGAAAAAGGGTGATTTATTAAAGAAAGAGGAAATTAGTAAACTTTTTATGTTGCGTAATAGAGAGTCTCAACAAAATTTTTCATCTTTACTAAAAGACTTGCCCTTAAATTTTATTACAACTGGCTATGAGGTGATTGATACAGCCGTTCGTAAATTCAATTATCCAGTTCAAGAATACATCTACGTTACTTTAACAGATCATATTTATTGGAGTTATCAAAACCAACAAAAAGGTTGTTATGAAATGAGCCGCTTACCTGATATGAGTAAAGAATATCCCACCGAATATGCCATTGGCAAAATGGCGGTAACAATCATTAATAACCGTTTAAATACGAATTTTCCTGATGATGAAATTGGAAGAATTGCTCTTCATTTTATCAATGCTAAGCGCGAAGGAGAGGCAACAGAAGAAGTGGTTGATCCTCGTCAAGATATTGTTAAGTTAGTAGAGAAAGTATTAAATCAAAAAAATATTCATCGAACAGAAGAAAATAAAAATTTTTATGATCGTTTGATGATACATTTGAATTATTTTGCTGACAGACTTAATCAACCAGAAGAACAGGTTATCTTTTCTAAAAATCTTGAAACAAATATCAAAACAGATTATCCCAATGCCTACGAGATAGGCAATGAAATCTATCAATTGATTAGTGATTATGCTGGACGAAAACTTAGTGATAGTGAACGAGTATATCTGGCAATTCATATCCAACGACTACTACGAAAGAAGGTTTAACAATGAAAGAAATGAGAACGCTACCAAAAGATTTTATTATGGGTGGTGCAACCGCTGCTTACCAAGCAGAAGGTGCAACAAAATTGGATGGTAAAGGATTAGTTGCATGGGATACATGGCTAGAAGAAAAAGGACGTTATACTGCAGACCCTGCTAGTGATTTTTATCATCAGTATCCAGTTGATTTAAAACTGTGTCGGGACTTTAAAATTGATAGTTTACGCATGTCTATTGCTTGGAGTAGAATTTTTCCTAATGGATTCGGGGAGATTAATCAAGCCGGTGTAGATTATTATCATCGTGTTTTTGCTGAATGTGAAAAACAAGGAGTAGTTCCCTTTGTAACGATTCATCATTTTGATACACCCAAAACATTATTTGATAATGGTGATTTTTTAAATCGAGAAAACGTTGAACATTTTGTAAATTATGCAAAATTTTGTTTTGAAGAGTTTAAAGAAGTGCATTACTGGAGTACATTTAATGAAATTTATCCCGTTGCTACTAATCAATATTTAACAGGTGTCTTTCCACCCGAAATAAAGTTTAATTTAGAAAAAGTTGTAACTTGTTTACACAATATGATGTGGGCACATGCCAGAGCAGTAAATATTTTTAAAGAGGGTAATTACGAAGGTGAGATTGGGGTTGTTCACTCCTTAGAACCAAAATATCCTTTTTCTGAAGATGAGAAAGATGTCCATGCTGCGGCTAAAGATGACGCCTTGTCGATAGCATTTTTATTAGATGCGACCTATAAAGGGCGCTATTCAGAAAAAACAATGACACTAGTTAATGAAATATTAGCAGCGAATAATACGAGTATTGAATTTGAAGAATCAGATTTCGTTGCAATGGAGAAAGCGGCGACGCAAACTGATTTTCTAGGAATTAATAATTACCAAAGCCACTGGGTGCAAAATTATGATGGAGAAAGTGAGATTGGCTTCAATGGTACTGGTGAAAAAGGAACGAGCTATTATCGTATTAAGGGAATTGGAGAACGGGTTCAAAGAGAAGATATCCCTAAAAATGATTGGGATTGGTCAATTTATCCCGAAGGCTTGTTTGATTTATTAATTCGTATTAAAGAAGACTATCCAAACTATGGAAAAATTTATATAACTGAAAATGGCTTAGGCTTTAAAGACGATTTCAGTGACGGTGTGATTATGGATGATTCTCGAATTGAATATTTGCGTGGCAATTTTAATTCGATTTCAAAAGCAATTGATGCTGGAGTAACAGTTAAGGGATATTTTATTTGGTCTTTAATGGATGTATTCTCTTGGGCAAATGGCTACAATAAGCGGTACGGTCTCTTTTATGTTGATTTTAAGACACAAAAACGTTATCCCAAAGAATCTGCTTATTGGTATAAGTTTGTTAGTGAAACGAAAGTAATTATTTAGCACGATGATGAACCTAGTTAGTACAAGTATGCGAAAAAGTCAGAATATTGAAAAAACGGAGTGGAAGAGATGAACAAAGAAGATTTACAAATGCTAGGCTTTGAGATTGTTGCTTATGCGGGAGATGCCCGAAGTAGTTTATTAACAATTATTAAAGAAGCACGTGTTGGCAATTTTGAAAATATTGCTACGCTAATGGCCGATGCGGAGGAGAACTTGAATTTAGCTCACAATGTTCAAACAAAGTGTTTGGCAGCAGAAGCAGAAGGTGAAGAATTAGATATCGGGTTTATTTTTGTTCATGGTCAAGATCATCTAATGACTACTATTCTTTTGAAGGAGTTAACAGAAAATTTCGTTGATTTGTATAAAGAAAAATACAATAAATAAAAGTTAGGGAGAAAATGAAATGAACGCTATTATCAAACAAATTGAAAAGCACCAGGCAACTTTCCAAAAGATTTCACGGAATATTTATTTGTCTGCAATCAAAGATGGCTTCTTGGCTGCAATGCCTGTTATCTTATTTTCAAGTATTTTTATTCTAATTGCTGCGATTCCACCAATTTTTGGTGTTACTTTGCCAGCAAGTTTTGAAACATGGTTATGGAAAATTTACGATTTTACTATGGGATTAGTGGGAATGTTGGTAGCTGGTACAACAGCACGTTGTTTAGCTGGATCAATGAATCGTAAAATGCCAGATGGTAAAGTCATTAACGAAACTTCAGTTATGTTAGCTTCTATTTGCGGTATGTTATTACTTGCGGTAAATAAAACTGATGGTGCTTTTGTTGCTGATTATATGGGAACTAAAGGATTATTATCTGCTTTTGTTGCAGCTTTTATTACGGTTAATATGTATAAGTTCTGTATTAAACGTGATATTACAATCAAGATGCCACCAGAAGTACCCGGAAGCATCTCACAAAACTTCCGTGATGTTTTTCCATTTTCTTTTTCAGTAGTAGTCTGTGCAATCATCGATTTGGTTTCCCGCTATTTTATTAATGCTCCTTTTGGTGAGATGTTTTCTAAATTATTATCACCACTTTTTTCTGCAGCGGAATCTTATCCTGGAATGGCATTAATCTGGTTTTTAGTTCCGATGTTTTGGTTTGTGGGAGTTCACGGTCCATCAGTAGTTAAACCTGGATTATCATCTGCTTTATATGGGAATACTGAAGCAAATTTGAAATTGTTTCAAAATGGGGAACATCCTTTTCACTCTTTAACAGAGAATTTTGGTAATTTCATTGGGGAATTAGGTGGTACAGGAGCGACGTTTATAGTACCAATTATTTTTATTTTATTAATGCGCTCTAAACAATTAAAAGCTGTTGGTAAGGCATCTATTATTCCGGTAATGTTTGCAGTAAATGAACCATTATTATTCGCAGCACCAATCATCTTAAATCCATACTTTTTAGTACCGTTCTGTTTGGCACCAGTTGCAAATGTACTTATTGGTAAAGTGTTTATCGATGTTTTTGGTATGAACGGTTTCATGTATGTCTTGCCATGGGCGACGCCTGGACCAATTGGGACAGTACTGTCAACCAATTTTCAACCAATTTCATTTGTGTTGGCGGCGACATTGCTGATAGTAGATTTCTTTATCTATATGCCATTTTGTAAAGCTTACGATAAAGTTTTAGTTGAACAAGAAGCACAACGATCAGAAGAAATTGATGAAGTTGAAGAGCTTGCACCAGAATTATCACCAAATGTTGCAGCAGCCGTTGTTGATGGCAATGAAACTGTTGTGATAGAAAACAGTCCCGCAATTAGTTCAAAAGCTAGTGGTAAAGGAATTGATGAAGATTTAAATGTTTTAGTTTTGTGTGCAGGGGCAGGAACCAGTGCTATGTTGGCAAATGCTTTAAAAAAGGGAGCATCTGAAACTGGGAAACACATAAATGCCGCAGCTGGTTCCTATGGTTCTCATTATGATATTATGAACAATTACGATGTTATTGTCCTAGCGCCACAAGTAAATAGCTACTATGAAGATATTAAGATGGACACGGACAAATTAGGAATTAAACTAATTGCAACTAAAGGAGCACAATATATCAATTTAACTCGTGATCCAAAAGGTGCAGTTGATTTTGTATTGGGAGAATTGAATAAATAAATTTGCTAAGTTTCCTGCTTAGTTAAGGTAGAACAGCATCGAGGTTCTACCTTTTTTCTTATAGTGGTTTGGGTGGAATAAGCTAAATAAGTTAATAAACATTTTTTTCATGGATTGGTGTGAGAAGAAAAGATTCTTAAGAGACATTCAGTAATGGAGGTAAGTTCAGATGGAGAAATATCTGATTAAAGATTGGCGTTTTTATTTAGGTGATAATGAAATTGCTTGGCAAAAAGATTTTAACGATGAAGATTGGCAGAAAATAACTGTTCCCCATGACTGGAGTATTGCTCAAGATTTTACTAAGAACGCTTCTAGCGGTACAGGATATTTGCCTGGTGGTATTGGATGGTATCGGGCTCATATTGTGGCAAAAGAAATTGGAGAATTTACGGATAAAATTACACAATTACGTTTTGATGGTGTTTATAAAAATTGTCAAGTTTGGGTAAATGGTTACCATTTGGGCGGCTGTGTATCTGGTTATAGTTCATTTCAATTTAATTTGACAGAAATTTTAAGTTATAACACCAATGACGAAATTGTAATTGCCGTTAGGGTAAATCACACAGATATTGCGGATTCTCGATGGTACAACGGTAGTGGTATTTTCCGTCCCGTAACAATTGTGACTAATCATCCTATTATGATAGATCGGTATGGTATCACCTTTGAAACGGCAGAATTAAGATGTGATGAAGCTGTTATTCAAACAAAAATAACAGTAACGAATTTTAATGAAGAAAAAAAAGTAGCACATATTAAGCAAAATTTAACTGATTCAGCGGGCACAGTCGTAACCATTGGGCAAAAAGAAATCACATTATCTGCAAATGAAAGTCATGAAATTCAATTTGAAATGACTCTATCGGAGGTAAAATTATGGCGACCTGAAACGCCAAATTTGTATACTTTAACAACGACTATTTTAAGTAATGGCAAGGTAAATACTTATCAAGAAAAGGTAGGAATTCGCACCTTTGAATTTACTGCTGAAGACGGCTTTATTTTAAATAATACAGCTAATATAAAATTAAAAGGCGTCTGTCTTCATGAAGATGCGGGTTGTTTTGGTACTGCTGTTCCTAAAGCAGTCTGGCTGCGCCGCTTACTAAAATTAAAAGAAGCAGGCTGCAACGCGATTCGTATGGCACATAATCCTCATGCACAAATTTTATATGATTTGTGTGATGAACTAGGCTTCTTTGTTTTTGATGAAGCCTTTGATGAATGGGAAAATCCGAAAAATAAATGGTGGCGAGGGCACAATGTTTATCCGCCTAAATATGAAGGATATGCTAAAGACTTCCCCGCATGGCATGAAAAAGATCTAATTAACATGGTACAGCGAAATAAAAATCATCCTTCAGTTATTGCTTGGAGTATTGGGAATGAGATCGATTATCCGAACGATCCTTATGCCAATGATTTGTTTAATGAAATGGAAGGAAATAACGATGCTAATAAACCAGCGGCAGAACGAATTTATAATCCTAATAGACCAGATACACGCCGCTTGACAACAATTGCCAAGCAATTAAGTGAAATTGTCCATAAAGAAGATCGAACTAGACCAACTACATTGGCTGCGGCGTTTCCAGAACTATCTTATCAAACAGGATTATTAGACAGTGTAGATGTGGTTGGTTATAACTACAAAGAACATCTATATGAAGACCATCACCGTTTATTTCCTACAAAACCTTTTGTCGGTAGTGAAAATCGACATAGTTACCAAAATTGGTTAGCTACTAGAGATAATAATTACATCGCTGGACAATTTTTGTGGACAGGCATTGATTATCTAGGTGAATCTCGCGGTGTTTGGCCTAAGCATGGGACTTATCGTGGATTACTTGATATGTGCGGTTATGAGACAATGATGTTTTATAAACGTAAAAGCTGGTGGACTGAAGAACTAACAGCCCGTCTTTTTACCCGACCGGCTAAAGAGAAATCAGCTGATCCCTGGGAAGCTGTTTATCGTAAGTGGAATTACATTGTAGATGAACAAGTGGAAATTCGTTTGTATACTAATGCAGAAAAGTTTGAATTAACGTTAAATGATGATGTAATTGATTTAGTCTTTGATGAAATAGAGGGGTACTATTCTGGGATTATTCCTTATACAGCAGGTGAACTAACTGTATTGGCAAAAAAAGATGATAAAGAAATTACAGATACACTAAAAGCAGTCAACCAAGCCCAGCGATTGGAAGCAAATGTTTGGCAAGTACCAATGGCTTATGAAGTTTTTTTACCCAAAAATGAAATCATCAAACAAATTGAATTGTCATTAGTAGATAAAGATGGCAATTTGACAAATGAAAATGAAGTCATCGGCTTTACTGGAGAAAACTGCGAATTTTTAGGATTTGAAAATGGTGATATGGACGATATGACTAATTATAGCCAAAAATATCGTCGAACGCGCTATGGCCGCGCTATTTGTTACCTAAAAATATCAGCTGATACGCAAGCTAAAGCAGTCTTTTCTGTTGCTGGGTATCACGATTTAGTAGTTGAACTATAAAAAAATAATTGCAGTGATTTTTTAAGGCTTATTATTGATTCCCTTAAAAATTACTGCGATTAATTATTGATTAGTAAAAAAATACCACCGCATACAGTCTCTTCGAAACGTCTAAAAGACGCCGAGACTGTACCGGTGGCGTGGGTTTGGCACCCAATGGGCCGTGAGGGGCTCGAACCCGCGACCCGCTGATTAAGAGTCAGCTGCTCTACCAACTGAGCTAACGGCCCAAAATACTTTAAGAAAAGTACTTTTTTATGTTAGCACTCTGTTTTTGAAATTGCAAGAAGAAACCAAGAAAAAAGTTTTGACTTCTTAATTTATCGCAAGAAAAAATTTACAGTAGAGCAAAACTTCATTCACAATTTTTTCACACATTCTCGTTAATATACAAGAGTACCAACAATAACCTGTCTTTTTAAGACAAACCCTAACACTTTTTCATTTTTACTCCTGCCTGTCGGTTCCCCGCCGACAGGTCTTTTTTTATTTATTATTTTTTTGAGTTGTGTTTCCTAACATACTTCTAAAAATTTCCTTTAGTTGGCTAGTCTTGTGGAGTAAAATATGTTATATTCTATCTAGTTTTTAAAACTACTTTATATAATTGTCATAAAATTTATGTGGGGTAATGAATATGAATGATAGTCTTCAAAATGAAGCTTTAAAAAAATGGGGCGAAGCGATTAGTGAATTCCATTTGCCTCGTTGGGATCAATTACCAGACTTAGAACTATATATGGATCAAGTAATTCAATTGGTAGACCAATACTTATCTCCAGTTACTACTGGGGACAAGCATCCTCTTTTAACAAAATCAATGGTGAATAATTACGTCAAACTTGGACTAGTTCCAGCCCCTGTAAAAAAACGCTATACCAGAACGCATGTTGCTTTTTTATTGGCTATTACAACCTTAAAACAAGTATTAACAATTCCAGAAATTAAAGAAGCAATTGTTTTTCAAGGCCGTACTGACGGAATTCGCGAAGCCTATAACTTTTTTTGTCGGGAACAGGAGAGTGCGATCCACTTGATTGCTCGTCAAGCAAAAGGAGAAGGTGTAACGTATCCGACTGAGCCAATTCCATTTGCCTATTTAGCTGCCCGCACAGCAACGATTGCTTTTGCTAATAAAATATTGGCCGAAAAAGTGATTAGTTGTGAGATTGATTATGTACGACAAGGAGAAAAAAATGACTAAAGAAAAAATTGCGCTATTAGTAGATTCAGGAACAGATGTACCAGAAGAAATAAGTGTTGCCAATCATATGTACACAATTCCTTTAAAAATTATATACAAAGATCGGGAATATACCGATAAAGTGGATATTACACCAGATGAAATTTATCATAAGCTCCGCCAAGAAATTCCTTCGACATCGTTGCCTGATGGGGATACGATTAACAAAATTTTCGACCAAATTAAAGCAGATGGCTATACCCATGTGCTGGCCATTACGATTTCAAGTGGTTTAAGTGGCACAAATAATGCGGTCCGCCTTTTGGGTGAGCATTATGAAGGATTAACCACTTATGCTTTTGATACGAAAAATATCGGGATTGGAGCAGGTCTGCAAGCGATTCGGGCAGCCGAATTGTTACAAGCAGGATTATCTTTTGAAGCATTAATTTCCCAATTAGAAAAAGAAGTTTTACAAAATAAAGTTTACTTTAATGTGGCAACTTTAGAATATTTGCAAAAAGGTGGACGCATTGGATTAGTGGCGTCCATTTTAGGCAATGCTTTAAAATTAAATCCGATTATTTCTTGTAATGATGAAGGAATTTATTACACTGTAGCCAAAGCCAGAGGACGCAAGAAAAGTCTTGAGAAAACTTTAAGTTTGATTCGAGAAGCAGTAGGTAATCACCAAAAGGTACGCTTAGCTGTCGCACATGGTGATGCGTTGGAAGAAGCTAAAATGATGTTGGAAGTGTTGAAAAAAGAATTTCCTCAAGTTAAAGAATTTTTCTTTGGTCAGATTTCTCCGGCATTGGTTGTTCATACCGGCCCAGGTTTACTAGGATTTGGGATTCAAGCATTAGATTAATTAAAAAAATAATTATTTTGTAGCTTAACAAGCAAAGAATTACGTAACTAACAGAAATATTATAGTTGCCTAATTCTTGCCCTTTTGTTAAGCTTTTTGTTTTTAAAAGGTTGATAGGACTGGAAATTTTCCATTTAATGAAATGCCTGCCAAAATGAGTTATAATGGTAGAGACAAATTTAAGAAGCATAAAGAGGTGTCTTCTAATGAAGAAAATATTAGTAGTTGACGATGAAAAACCGATTTCAGATATCGTCAAATTCAATTTAACCAAAGAAGGATACGAGGTCTACACGGCTTTTGATGGTGAAGAAGCTATCGAAAAAGTAAAAGAAGTCGAGCCGGATTTGATTTTATTGGATTTAATGTTACCAAAAATTGATGGGCTAGAAGTAGCCCGCGAAGTACGAAAAAATTATGATATGCCAATTATTATGGTAACAGCTAAAGATTCCGAGATTGATAAAGTTTTAGGCTTGGAGTTAGGCGCAGATGATTACGTAACAAAACCATTTTCCAACCGGGAATTGGTGGCGCGTGTTAAAGCCAACTTGCGTCGAGGCTCTACGGCAGCTAAAGAAGCAGAAGAAGCGCCAAATTCAGAACTCTCAATTGGCGATTTAACAATTCAGCCGGAAGCCTACATGGTAATGAAAAACGGCGAGGCGATTGAATTAACACATCGAGAATTTGAGCTTTTACATTATTTAGCCAAACATTTAGGTCAAGTTATGACCCGAGAACACTTATTACAAACTGTTTGGGGTTATGATTATTTTGGCGACGTTCGTACTGTTGACGTAACTGTGCGACGTCTACGAGAAAAAATCGAAGACAATCCCAGCCATCCCAATTATTTAGTTACAAGACGAGGCGTAGGGTATTACTTGCGCAATCCGGAACAGGAGTAATGGAATGAATAAAAAAGTTCGCTTTTTTCAATCAGTGAACTTTAAAATCGCCCTGGCATTTATCTTGATCTTAATTATTTCGATCGAGATTATCGGGGCGTATTTTATTCGCGGATTGGAAAATAAAACGGTGGAAAGTTTTACCACCGGCATGAATCGGCAAGCCGCCAGTTTAGCTGGCACATTAGGTTCTGAATTAAGTAAAGATGAAGGCAAAGATACCGATGAAGCGGATGCTTCAATACAAAGAATTATTGATACCAACAAGAGTGGCGATATTATTGAAATTCGTGTCGTGGATGAAAAAGGAATTGTACGCGCCACTACCAATGTCTCAGATCGTAGTGCAAGAGGAAAGAAAAATGATTATCGCGATATTGATGATTTAGCAGTGAAAACGGAAATGGCAATTGATGATGCCACGGGAAATCGGGTCTATATCAATGTTCAACCCATTCAATCGCCTACAGGTGACACTATTATCGGGGCAGTTTACATTAAAAGCGATATTGAAAAACAATACTTAGAAATTCAAAATACGGCATTAATTTTTGTCACTGCCTCCATTATTGCTGCTGCTATTTCGATTATCGTAGCCGTTTTAGTTTCCCGTTCGATTACACAACCAATCGGGGAAATGCGCGAACAAGCGCGGCGTATTGCCAGAGGAGATTACAGTCGTAAGGTTGCTGTCCATGGAAAAGATGAGTTAGGACAATTGGCGGAGACTTTTAATCAACTAGGCGATCGCATCGAAGAAACACAAGAAGCAATGGAAGCGGAACGCAACCGTTTGGACAGTGTTCTTTCCCATATGACAGATGGGGTTGTTGCAACAGATAGACGCGGCAAAGTAATTACAATTAATGAAATGGCAACAAACCTTTTAAATGTTACGAGTGAAGAAGCAGTCGGCCATTCAATTTTAGAATTATTAGATATTGAAGAAGATTATACGTTGCGAAAATTATTGGAAAATCCTGATGAAATGTTGATTCCACGAGAAGCGCCAGATGGTAGTGAGCTGATATTACGGACCGATTTTTCTATGATTCGCAGAGAGTCTGGATTTATTAGTGGATTAGTTGCCGTTATGCATGATGTAACCGAACAAGAAAAAACAGAGCAGGAGCGACGTGAGTTTGTTTCAAATGTCTCTCATGAACTACGGACGCCTTTAACGAGTATGCGAAGTTACATTGAAGCGTTAAGTGAAGGGGCATGGGAAGATCCAGAGATTGCACCTAATTTTTTAAAAGTAACGTTGGATGAAACAGACCGCATGATTCGTATGATTAATGATCTATTGAATTTGTCACGGATGGATAACGATAAAAATAATATGCAGCTGGAATATATTAATTTCAATGAACTAGTCGATTTCGTTTTAGACCGTTTTGATATGATGGTGAATGCGCAAGATCAAAAGAAAAAATATATTATTCGGCGCGAGTTTACCAAACGTGAATTGTGGGTCGAAGTAGACACAGATAAAATGATGCAAGTGATTGATAATATCATGAACAATGCAATTAAATATTCTCCTGATGGTGGGACGATTACGGTGCGACTGATGGAAACCCATAATAATATTGCGTTGAGTATTCAAGACCAAGGCCTTGGAATTCCCAAAAAAGATTTACAAAAAGTTTTTGATCGTTTTTACCGTGTGGATAAAGCACGGGCTAGAAAGCAGGGAGGCACAGGTTTAGGGTTGGCTATTTCAAAAGAAGTTATTAAAGCGCATGGGGGTAGTATCTGGGCTGAAAGTACAGAAGGGCGCGGTTCAACGTTCTTTATTACACTGCCTTATGAACCATATGAGGGGGATTGGTGGGAATGAAAATATCAGAACGCATTATCAGGATTGGTTTAATTGCGTTGATTATATTGAGTTTTTATCTTTCTTATATGATTTGGTTAAGTCCAACTGCTAGAAGCAGTCTGCAAACAGATAGACATGCCGAACGTATCGTGAGCACCACACAAAATATCCGAAAAGCAACGGACATTTTTTTACCATTACGTTTGGTTTGGGTGAATGGTGAAGATAATATTAAGCAAACTTCTTCTGATATCCTCATTGGTGATGTTCAAAGTTTAGTAAATAAGGCTAGCTTTGGCACGCCGGAGAAAAAAACATATGATAATGATGCAAACTTTCTAGCTGATGTGGATATTAAACATGGCGTGGAACTTTCTTATTTTGGTCCGTTTCTTGTGAAAGAGTACGCCGAGATGTTTAATTTGGACTTAACACTAGATAAATTACAAGATGTTCATTTTACGAAAGCTCAAATTGATTTTGATAGTCACCAAATCCGTTTTGTCAATATGCGGCGGCATCAAATTATTGAAGTGCCCATCACAATTGATGAGATGAAAATTTCTCAGCTTATGACAGACGCTGACGAGAAAAATTGGCTAATTATGAATGAAGAGAATCGGATTTCGAGTATGCAATACAATACACAAAATCCGGTCAAATTAAAACGTTATAGTTATATTGCCTCCAATTTATCTTATACCACTTTTCGGGATGCTTTTTTTTCCAATCCCCAAGATGTAAAAATGAATGAGGAAACAAGTAATTTAGTTTTATACGATGGTACGGAAAATATGAGTATCCAAGAAGAAAAGCAATTAATTGACTTCAGAGGTGAGATTGATTTAAGCGGTGGTGAAGGAGATATCTATTCACAAAGTTTCAGCTATATTGCGCGTCTTGGCTCGAATTTAGGAAACTTGCGCTATTTTGATCGCGACAAAGATGAAATTAGTTATCGGATTTTTGTCGAAGGTTATCCAGTTTTTGGGGATGCCTATCAAGGTGAAGTAAATTTGAAAGTTAATAGTGAAAATAAGACAGATAATGGCACATTACCGGTTCAGATCTTATCCAGTATGAATGCAATTCAAGTACCGATTCCGTCAGATGAAACGGTTGAACTACCGCCAAGCCATACGATTATTGAAAATTTAACTTATATGGGTGTGAACCAAAGCCTTGTTCAGTCATTGGTTATTGCTTATGGTCGTCAAGACTTATCTTCGACAAGCGGTGTCGTTGATTTAGTGCCGATGTGGTACATTCGTTATGATGGCCAATGGTATTCTTATGACGATCTTATTACAAAACTGCAGCAAGGAACGGGGGCGGATTAATTGGATTTTAAAAAAATCGAATGGATCTTTTTCTTGGCTTTTCTGGGGCTGAATATCTTTTTGTTTAGTATCTATCATGCTGCCCGTAATGAAGAAGGTAATGTTTCTAGTACCAATCAAAAAATTGATATTGAACAACGCTTAGAAGCAGATGAAATCGATATTAAGGGAAAACTTTCCGCAGAAGTAAAAGAAGGTTATTATCTGGCGGCTGTACCGACCGATATGAATGATGCTATCAATAATGAAAAAAATAAAAACAACGGGTCCTTTAATAATGAAGTTAGTTTTGCTGGTGATGGTCATAGTCAGGTCATCTACACTCCTAGCACGAATTTTTATATTAAAGATGGCAAAGAAACCAAAGAAAACGTGGCTTCTTTTTTGAAAGATACAAAAGAAGTTCTATTTGGCGGGGAGTATCAATACTTGCCCCATGAGTCGTTGACAGATCCAGAATATCCTGAGATTATCTGTGCGCAAAGTTTTGAAGGTATTCCTTTTTATGACAATACCAGTAAAATGGAGATTGTTTTAGAAGAAAACGATGGACTGCTACGTGTTTCACGATACATGCAAACCCATTTATCTACGATTGAAAAACTCCGGGAAAAGATGGCACTGTACAGTGAAAAAGATGCTGTAAACACACTTTATATCAATAATAAACTGCCAGCAAAATCAAAGATTTTATGGCGACAACTCTCGTATGTGATGATTTTACAAGTTCGAGGGAAAAACGTTTATGTACCGGCTTGGCTAATTGCCGTGGAAAATGGGAATAATAATATTCAAATAGAAACGGTTAATGCCTTTACAAATCGTATCATTACCAATAATACGTTACAAAAGGTGGAAAATACCAATTAAGGTATGTATAATAGAAACGTTTAGAAGGTGTCGTTATTTAGTGGATACTTTAGTTTAGTTGAAGGGAAGTCTAGCAGATGGTAGAAGCTGCTTTAAAAATTAGTGTGTTAGCCAGTGGCAGTTCTGGCAATTCTTTATACATTGAAAGTGAAAAAAAACATCTACTCGTCGATGCCGGTCTTTCTGGTAAGAAGATTACATCACTAATGGCTGAGGTTGGAAAAAATCCTGCTGATTTAGATGCCATTTTAGTAACCCATGAACATCGAGATCATATTCATGGTGTCGGGGTCCTGGCTAGAAAGTATGGATTAGACGTTTATGCCAATGAAGGAACATGGCAGGCGATGGATGGCATGTTGGGAAAAATTGATGTAGCCCAAAAGCATATTTTTGAAATGGGCAAAGTATTAACGTTTGGTGACATGGATGTTGAAAGTTTTGGTGTTTCCCATGATGCTGCAGCTCCTCAATTTTATCGGTTCCACAAAGATGGTAAATCTTTTGTCATGTTGACTGATACGGGGTATTGTAGCGATCATGTCCGGGGAATTATCCGGGATGCAGATGCATATCTAGTGGAAAGTAATCACGATTTAGAGATGTTACGCATGGGGCCTTATCCTTGGAGTCTGAAACAGCGGATTTTAGGTGATCGCGGACATTTGTCAAATGAAGATGGGGCTTTAGTTATGACTGATATTATCGGCGATAATACCAAACGAATTTATTTAGGCCACTTAAGTAAAGAGAACAATATGAAAGAACTTGCTCATTTAACGATGAAAAATGTTTTAAAAGAACATGACTTAGGTGTGGATTATAATTTCAAAATTTATGATACCGATCCGGATCAGGCTAGCGAATTATTTGCGATTTAAATTATGTAGAAAATTGGATGATTGTTGTAGAACTGTTACGTTAGAATACAGCTACAATAAGATTGAAATTTAGTTCACTAATTAATGACAAAAACACACTTGTGTATATACACAAGTGTGTTTTTGTGTTTACTGTGATCCGGTTACATCTTTCTTAATACGAAAAGTCTAAACAAGGTCTTGTAAAACTCCTAAAATATTGAGGGGTTATTATTTGTAAAAAAATAATATTCATAAGAGAATAAGATAGAATGGATATTTGACCATATTTATATAATTAGTAAAAGGAAGGTGATCTTCTATGAGACGTTTAGCAAGTATTTTAATGCTAGCAAGCTTATTAGGAAATTTTTGTACACCATTAGTAGCAATTGCAGAAGAAGTAGACACGAAACCTAGTGCTTCTACTACATTAAATTCTACCAATGATATTATCAAATCTGAAAGTTCACAAAGTACCATGGAGACGAGTGAAAAAAATAGTTCGCCCACTTTCATTTTGGATAAAAACAGTTCATTCAAAGTAAAAGATGAAAAAAAAGATTCCTATGAACTGAGTTTATTAGGAACTGTTACAAGTGATGGACAAAGCGATGCGACCATTAAGCTTGAAACAACGAAATCATTTATTTTTAATAAAGACGATAAAAATGGCGATATTTTAAATCAAAAAGAAGAAAAAATTGGAGAATATACGATAGAATCAAGCGATAATCGAATGAAATATATTCTGAATTTTAATAAACTTGTCAAAGGAGAAAATCGATTTCGATTAATTTTACTTGGTAGCATTAGTCGAGGCCCTGATGCAACACTTGATTTTTATCAAGAAGATAAAAAGATTTTTCATTTAGATTTACCAGAGCTAACGGAATCAAGTGGGGAGTCTGAGAGTGAAACAACGCTAGATTCCACTACAAATAGTACCACGTCTCCTTCAACTGAAAGCAGTAAAGAAGAAACGTCAACGACGGAAAGTTCATCTTCAAAAGAAGAAAGTAAAAAGACAACCAAAAAAGAAGCAGCGATTAAACCGCAAGCACAGTCACAAAGAGACCCGGAATCATTAGATGATTTATTTAATCAATATGCACCTGGCGATAATTTTGTTAAAAATATCCAATTGAATTTTGATTCTAATCCACCAACAATTCAATCGGCTGTCGATTTCCGCTTAGATTTTACTATTCCTGATACTGTGCGGACGCAAATGATTCCTGGAGACTACTATGAAATGGACTTTCCAGAAGGTTTGGCGATTAGTGATCCATCACCAACAGGTACTTTAAAAGATGATGATGGCGTGGTTTACGGTACGTATATTTTTGATGCCAGCACACAGAAATTGCGGATAACGTTCACGCAAGCGGATGGTCAAGATTTTTCACCGGCAGACAACGGTTATGTGACAGCAACTGTCCGATTGGATCAGCAAAAAATCACCACGCCGGGAAAAACGACAATTATTTATCCTAGCAAAACCAATATTCCACCCTCTACGATTACTATTAAGCCCACTAAAGGCACTTCAATAAGTAAAGCAGGACACACTGATACCCCAAATAACCCCAATAAAGTTATTTGGGAAGTAGACTTTAATAAAGACTACGCAGAGTTAAATCAACCTTTAATTACGGAGAAGTTCCCATCAGAAGTAACTTTTAATCAAGATGAGATGGGTGCTGTTTCAATTTATCCCCTATACCTGGATTTGAATGGCGAAGTAACAGGAATGGGACAAACGCCAGTAGACTCTAGTTTGTATACAGTTGCAGCTGATGGCTCAGTTCAATTTAAAGATAAAATTGATAGTCCGTATCGCATTGTATATGCCACTACTATTAAAGATTCTGCCAAGCCTGCGGATGGTGGAAAAGTGAACATAACCAATAATGTTACCTTAACAGCTGATGACAAGTCTTTAGATGCTTCTGCTTCAGTTGCTTTAAACTATAAAGAATCACTAAAAAAAGAGGAAACGGGATATAATGCGGCAAATCAAACTTACAATTGGATTATTCGTTACAATTATGGGCAAAAAGAACTTGTGGATGATACGGTAATTTCAGATGCTTATTCTTCTAATATGGACGTTTTACCAGCAAGTTTTAAAGTCTATACGGTTCACTTTGACAGTAATGGGAATCCAGTTCAGGGAGCGCCATTAGACCCTAATGATTATACAATTGATACTGATACCAATCCGTTTACGATTACCTTTAAAAATGATGTACAAGTCGGGACGGCAATTAATATTGAATATCAGACTAAAGTAAAAGAAATTGTCACGAATAAAGCGACAGAACCTGTAAAAGTAACCAATAATGCTACTACGAAAAATATACCTACAACACCAATAATTTCTAAAACACCTACACAACAAGTTTTAATAAAAAATAAACCTACAATTGATGTTGGATCAAAATCCGCTTTTTATAGTATTGATATTAATAAGAATGGGTATGAAATGGATAATGCAAAATTTACCGATACTATGTCTTATACAGAGCAGGGCTACACCACTGTTCCTTTAAAAGTGAAAAATCCGACTAGTGGTGAAGGCGGCGGGGTTGTAATTCAGGAGATTTCTCAAGGTGCGAATAATGGCAAAATTTTAACAGGTGCTTTTCATGTTGTAAATCCTAATGGTGATGAGCTTATTCCGTGGATTGGGAACCCTGATACAGCGGACTACACCGTGACTGTCAATGCGACTGCAGATGGTAAAGGTTATAATGATTTTACTGTAGAATTCAAAAATGATTATGCTAAAACCAGCAGTCAATTTAAAATGTCTTATTACATTATTTACAATCAGTTTAGTGAGGGTAATCCAAGTCCTGGGGGAAGTATTGATTATAAGAATACTATTACTGCCGATTTTCAAAATAATGGAACAGATTATAGTTCTTCTAGTAGTACAGACTTTAAAACAAGTACGCGGGAAGTCAATCAAGGAATGAAATCTGGTAGCTATAATCCAGTGACTAAAGAAATCACGTGGACGATTGTGACAAATTACAATAATATGAAGATTTCAGGTTTTGATTTTAAAGATCCAATCACGGGTAATCAAGTCTATTTGCCTGATTCGTTAGAAATTACACGGGGGACCATTACTTCAAGTGGTAGCTTTAAACCAACCACCGATTCCAATTATAGTGGCAATCAAAAAGGGCAAGGATACGTGCAAGTGTCCAATCCAACTCCAAATGACCAATCACAAGGTACTTTGGCTATTCAACTGGGAACAAGCGGCACTCGTATTCCGGGCTGGAATGCTGATAGTGCGCCAATGGTTTATCAAATACAATTTAAGACCTCTCTCAAAGGTCAGATCGTATACGATCAATCAACTTATCGTAATACTGCAACTACACTCATTGATGGCGATGAAGAGGAGCTGTCTGCCTCAGTTTCAATCGCTTTTGGGGGAAAATCTGCACTAAAAACGGGAAACTATGATGAAAAGACAGGTTTGATTGATTGGAATCTAATTATTAATCCTAATCAATCCCTCCTTGCCAATGTAAAAGTGGAAGATAATCCCAGCTCCAATCAGATAATCAAAGAAGATTTCACGTTATATACAGGAAAGTATTCCGGTTCTGGAAGTTCCACTACAGTTCAGCCAGATCAAGAGGTACCAAAAGATCAATATGAAGTGAAAGTTATAACTGATCCAGCCACAGGACAACAGCAATTTACAGTCGATATGTCCGGAATTAAAGAAATAACTGATCCAAATAACAGTGGCGAATATTTAACGGGTGTAATTGAAAAACCGTATGTCTTGGTTTATCAAACAGAACCTAGTTTGACCTCCAAAACAGAAACTGTGACCAATAGTGCCTCTATTTCCAGTGAGGGAAAAGAATTACCCGGTAAAGATACAGAAAAAGAAATTTCAGTAACTATTCAAGAATCCAGCGGAGCGGCTTATGGTAAAAAAGGAAAGGTCGTTTTACAAAAAACAGACGGTAAAGGCGGCATTGTTTCAGGCGCAGTTTTGCAATTAATTCGAGAAAATACAACAACAAATGTAAAAGATGTTCTTTATCAAACAACAACTGATAACCAAGGGAAAGTAACCTTTGGTAATCTGATAGCCACAAGCCCGGTATATAAATATTATGTAAAAGAAATTGAAGCGCCAGATGGCTATACAATTCCACAAGATCTTCTTACAGGTAAGGAAGTAGAGGTTAATACTAATAGTGATCCTGCAGCTATTTCCATTGTTAATCAGCCCATCCATATTCTTTTTGAAAAGACTGATGGAAGCCAAAAAGCATTAGCTGGCGGGGTATTCAATCTCTTTAAGAATATTGGCACACCAGATTCACCAAATTATAAATTATTAAAGATATTACAACCAACAAATCAAGGAGAAGATATATCTGGTCTAGGGGATGGTCAATACCGCATTCAAGAAATGATTGCTCCTGATGGCTATCAAATTAATCATACCCTCATTGATTTTGAAGTTAAGAAAAATGAAGATAATACGCGGAGTGTATTTATTGGAACGCAGAAGATTCCAAGCGGGAAGCTTCAACTAAAAGATTTCCAAGGCTCGGCTGTTTTACAAAAAACAGATGAAAATGGTCATAATCTAGCTGGAGCACAATTTCAACTTCAAAGAGCGGGATTGAATTCGACTGATTATAGTGATTATGGAATACAAAGTGACTATGTAACAGACGCTAATGGTCAGTTGCATTTAGATAAATTAGCGCCCGGAAAGTACAAAGTAAAAGAAATTAAAGCGCCAGACGGATACTATTTAAATAGCCAAGAATTTGACTTTGCGATAAGTCCTATTACAGCGGGAAATGAAGCCCCCGCTACTATTGAATTAAATGAAGGCAAGCCGCTAATAAACTATAAAGGGACCGCCCGCTTCCTTAAAGTAGATGGACAAGATTATACGTTAAATCAAAAAATTACGCCTTTAACAGGCGCAAAGTTCCAGTTATATGATGCCTCTGGAACAACCCAAATTGGTTCAGTAGTGACTTCTGGAACCAAGGGTTATTTTGAGTTTCCAAATTTAGAGCCTGGCACAACTTATGCTTTTAAAGAAGTGCAGGCTCCTGGTGATTATATTCTAAACCAACAGATTGCTCGCTTTACGACACCATTGACGAATAATCAAGACAGTAGTGCCATAACCATCGATAAAGAAGATGAAAAAAGAGTTGTGGATTTTAAAACACCGTATAAAAACTATAAGGAAGGCGTACATTTTCAAAAAATCGACGCTGATGGCAGAGCGTTAGGGAATGCAAAATATGAGTTGTTGAAACAAGGTAGCAACAATCTGTGGCAACAAGTAAGCGCCTCTGAAAATGGTGCAGAGAGTGACGGCTTTTATACTTCCAGCCCACTGGATGGAATGGTAACCGCCTTTTCTTTAGCACCCGGTAAATATAAATTTGTTGAAAAATCTGCCCCTGCTGGTTATTTACTAAATACGTTAGAAATACCTTTTGAAGTAGCAGATCAAGCTGAAAGTAATCCGGGTATGATAGAGATTCCAATTTCAAACCAGGCAAATGTAAACTACCAAGGGACTGCTCAACTTTATAAAGAGGCACAAGGAGACGCTGGTTTTAATAAACTTGAAGGTGCAACTTTTGATGTCTTTACTGATGAAGATTCCCCTAAAAAGGTAACGACTAAACCAATTTCATCTAATAAAGATGGGAATGTAACGATTGAGGGATTGGCGCCAGGAAAATATTATTTCCAAGAGGTTTCTAATGGTGGAAATTATTTAGTTAATACGGAAAAAATTACGTTTATTATTCCTGACAAAGCACAAGGAAAGCCTGCCATTGTCACAACCAATGACCAAACCGTTGCAGGTGGTAAAATGACGTTACGAAATTATCTTGGCAGTATGGAATTAACTAAAGTTGATAAGAATAATAAGCCGTTAGGTGGTGCGGAATTTACTGTTTATGATAAAGATAATCAAAAAGTAGGTACCGGGGTTTCAGATTTTGTTACAGGGAAAGTTTCGATTGGAAATTTAGCACCCGGGAAATATTCGCTAAAAGAAACAAAAGCACCAACGGGTTACTTGTTAAATGATAAGACGTTCAATTTTGAAATTCCTGAGTCTGCATCAGGAGAGCCGAACTCTGTGAAACTTCCACAATCGGTGGTGAACTATCAAGGTTCCGTTAAGTTAATTAAAACGGACTCGAATAATCAACCGCTAAAAGGTGCTAAATTCCAATTGTTAGATAGTGAGGGGCATCCCGTTGGTACTTCGACTTCAACTGATGCGGGTGAAGTGGTCTTTCATGACTTAGCTCCTGGACAATACAATTTCAAAGAAATCGAAGCACCAACCGGTTATATTTTGAATACTGCAACGATTCCAGTAGAAGTACCAAAAAGTGCAGGAGATGAGCCGACGGAAATAACCGTAAAAGATGCTTTTATTAATTATCAAGGCGTTGCGCAATTGATAAAAACGGATGGTAAAGGCAATCCTTTACAAGAGGCCACCTTTAAAGTAGTAGATGAACAAGGCCAAGATATTGCTGGTAAAAACGTAGTAACTTCTGATCAAAACGGTCTTGTAGAAGTGACTGGTTTAGCCCCAGGAAATTATAAATTTGTTGAAACTTCTGCTCCGAATAAAGGGGATAAAGGCAAGTATATTATGACGAGTGAAGACTTATCCTTTAAAGTACCTTTTGAAAGTAATGGGAAACCTGAAATCGTTAAAATTAATGATAATGTCAAAAATTATCGGGGCACAATTCGGCTTCATAAAGTTGGTAACCCAATAGATGATGATACAGAAATTATCAATCTTTCAGGAGCTGAGTTTACACTTTATACAAAATCTGATTTTAGTGACGATAATCCAGTACAAGTAACTTCTGATGCAAAAGGACTAGTGGAATTTTCTGATTTGGCGCCAGGCACGTATTATGTGAAAGAAACCAAGGCACCGAATGGTTACTTGTTAAATACATTTCCTTTAACATTTGTGATTCCTGAACGCGTGCCGACTACGATGCCAATGACAGATGCGCAAAACCATACCAATAAAATTGAAGATGGCACATATGTTATTGATAGTGGAGATTTTCATAATGCCCATAAGGAAATCCAATTGAAAAAGACAGATGGTGAAGGTTCAGGGAATTTAGATTTATCCGATGTACGTTTTGCATTGTATTTTGATGACGGCACTCCTAATGGAACGTTGATCAAAGAGGATTTGAACCCCAAATCCGATGGTATGGTGAATTTAAGTGATTTAGCGTTAAAGGAAGGTAGCTATAAATTAGTTGAAACTACGACTTCTTCTGATTACTTAATAAGTAGCCAACCTATATACTTTGTTGTAGACGGCAAACAAGTGAATGGGATGAAGCTTAATTTAGCTAACTATCAGGCTGCGATTACTGGTAAAAAAACAAGTGGAGATAAAAAATTAGCAGGTGCAGAGTATCAAATTTTCAGAGCTAATGATACTAGGACACCGTTGACCACAACTGATAAAGACGGTAATAGTCAGACGATTCTTAAAACGGATAATGAGGGAGAATTTTATGCAAAAGGTCTAAGTGCGGATGATTATATTCTGAAAGAAATAAAAGCGCCGACTGGCTATATCTTAGATGAAACAACGCATAAATTTACTATCTATCCACAAAAAGATAAACCCGCAACTTTAGATTTGGGAAATTTTGAAAATTATCAGGGAACCGCAAAATTAATTAAAAAAGCAACTTCTGGAAAATTATTGGCGCGGGCTATCTTTGAAGTTCAAGATATGAAAGGTAATGTCATTCAAAATAGTCTGATGTCTGATGAAAATGGTACGGTATCTGCAAGTAATCTCGCTCCGGGGGATTATCAATTTGTTGAAACGAAAGCGCCGACTGGCTATATTTTAAATACAACACCTGCGAAATTTAGCATTGCAGATAAGGCAGTTGGCAGACCTGAAACTGTGGTTGCTTCTGATAATTTTATCAATTATCAAGGTGAAGCGCAGTTGATAAAACATGATGCAGACGACAAAGTATTAGCCGGTGCGCTCTTTGAAGTGCAAGATACTGCTGGAAAGGCCATTCAAAGTGATTTGGTATCCAATGGTGATGGCAAAGTCGTTGCAAGTAATTTGGCCCCCGGAAAATATCAGTTTGTTGAAACGAAAGCACCAACCGGTTATATCTTAAATACAACGCCAGTGGAATTTACCATTACAGACAAAGAGGCCGGCAAACCAGAAATGGTTAAAGCTTCCGATAATTTTGTCAATTATCAAGGGGAAGTAGAGCTGGTCAAACATGATGAAAGTGGCAAAGGCTTAGCTGGAGCTGTCTTTGAAATTCAAGATGCAGCTGGGAAAAAAATCCAAAAAGATTTGAAGTCTGATGAAAATGGTAAGGTTACTGCAAGTAATCTGGCTCCTGGAGATTATCAGTTTGTGGAAACCCAAGCACCTGAAAATTATTTAGTGAATACGACACCTGCGAAATTTACAATCTTGTCTGAAAAAGCAGGTAAACCTGAGATAGTTGTTGCCACAGATAATTTTGTTAACTACCAGGGTGAGGCGCAATTGGTTAAAAAAGATGCAAACGGTAAAGCGTTAGCGGGTGCAGTCTTTGAATTACAAGATGCAACTGGTCAGACTATTCAAAAAGAGCTGAAATCAGATGATGAAGGTAAAGTCACAATAGGTGATTTAGCACCAGGAAATTATCAATTTGTGGAAACCCAAGCGCCTGAAAATTATCTGTTAAATACGATGCCAGTAAACTTCACTATTCAAACTTATGCAGCAGGTAAACCTGAGATGGTTGTTGCCGCAGATAATTTTGTTAACTACCAAGGGCAAGCGCAATTGATTAAAACGGATTCTGAGGGTAAAGCATTAGCGGACGCAGTCTTTGAAGTGCAAAGTTCAGATGGTGAAACTATTGAAAAAGATTTGAAATCTGATCAAGCCGGTAAAGTCGTTGCAAGTAATTTGGCCCCCGGAAAATATCAGTTTGTTGAAACCAAAGCACCAACCGGTTATATCTTAAATACAACGCCAGTGGAATTTATCATTACCGATCAGGCAAATGGGGAACCGATGACAGTTAAAGCTACAGGTGACTTTGTCAACTACCAAGGGCAAGCACAATTGATTAAAACGGATTCTGAGGGTAAAGTATTAGCAGACGCAGTCTTTGAAGTGCAAGATACAACTGGTAAAATCATTCAAAAAGACTTGAAATCTGATCAAGCGGGTAAGGTCGTTTCAAGTAATTTGGCCCCCGGAAAATATCAATTTGTTGAAACGAAAGCACCAACCGGTTATATCTTAAATACAACGCCAGTGGAATTTACCATTACAGACAAAGAGGCCGGCAAACCAGAAATGGTTAAAGCTTCCGATAATTTTGTCAATTATCAAGGGGAAGTGGAATTACTAAAAGTAGATGCAGCGAATTCAAATAAAAAATTGAAAAATGCAGAATTCCAATTGCTTAATAATGATAAAAAAGTATTACAAAACTCACTGAAAACAAATAGCAAAGGAATTTTAACTGTTTCCAACCTTGAACCGGGTAAGTATTATTTCAAGGAAATCAAAGCTCCAACAAATTATCAATTGGTAGATAATTTAATTGAATTTACAATTACAAAAGATCATCGCGGTGCACCTCAAGCAGTCCAACTTGTGGTGAAAAACCAACTTATAACTAAACCTACACAACCTAATAAGCCTACTAAACCAAAAGAGGGGTATTATCCAAAAACAGGCGATAAATTTAATACTGTTGGAATTTTATTAGGTCTGGTAGTGATAGTTAGTGTAACAGGAATTTATCTCTTTACGTATTTGCGTAAAAAAAGATAAATAAATGGTTTCCTCATTAAGTAATACTGTCTTAAAAAGTTAGACTGAAAAACTAACTATTAAGATTGGGATTGCTTAATGGGGTTTTTTTGTTTAAAAAATCAGGCTTATTTTCATAAGCCAAAAATAAAAAATCCATCTAAGTTTTACCTTAAATGGATTGAGGGATCTAATTTTATTCTTATAGGATTCAATTAGGATTCAATTTTTTTTAAAAATTTTCCCAGATTACACTTAGTAATTTTCACTGTTGCCAGCAATACTTATATGAACATTTTTCTGAGGGGTTTCAATCAAATCCATCACGCCTTTTGCATAATCTGCCATACTGACTTCACTTTTACCCGCCATATCTTTTTGTAAAATATCTTTGTTTATCTGATATTTGCCCGTATAAGGAGCATCATAAATAAAGTTAGCTGCCGGGGATACGTAAGTCCAAATAACGTCAGGCATTTCTTTTAATGCGGCTAATGACTGTGCCATATTTGCAGCAGTTGGATGGATAGGAGAATTTTCTGGAATGGTGTCTAGCAGACGTTTGGTGCGCTCGGCGCTTAAATATAGCGAAGAAGCTCCCCCTACTACAATGAGCCAAACTGGTGTTCCACTCAGAATATTTGCTAAGTGTACCAAACTACTTTTATGTAGTTCTTCTTTTCCGCGTGGCGCATTAAAAGCATCAATCACTACATCAAAATTATTTAAATCTGCTGTTGTTAAATCGAAAAGATCTTTTTTTATAACTGGAACAGAGACTGACAATTTGTCAGGACTACGAACGATTGCAGTAACATCATAATTCTCAGCTAATGCGGCTTTTAAAAGGTGACTGCCGACATGACCTGTTGCGCCAATAATTCCAATTTTCATCAAAATGCCTCCTTCAAGATAAAAAAATCATTACAATCCTTATTTTAACGATAAGCTTCTTTTTTTGCTAAAAAAAAGCCTCCTAAAAAAGAAGACAAAAAAATTAAGATTTAAAACGAAGTACTTGAATAATTAATACTAAAATATTCGCACCACAATGGCTAATAATTGCTGTTTTTAGGGAACCGCTTTTAACATAAACAAAAGACAAGAAGCAACCTAAAATAAAATAGACCAAAATATCGCTATCTGTATGAACGAGAGCAAAAGCAGCAGAGCTAAGTAAGATGGAAAGTGGTAAAGAAAAATATTCACTAAAAAAGCCAATACAAGCACGTCTAAATACGAGTTCTTCCATAATAGGGCCACAAATAGTTGCTACAATTGCAAAAATAGGTCGTTGCCATATGACTTCCATCATGTTTAAACTACGGTTGAAATTATTTTGGATACTAAAAAAGGTTTCGACATAACCCGCGATACCAATCAATAGAATGGTTAACAGCATACCAGTCACTCCAAAAGTGAGGATGGGTTTTTGATTAAGACGAGGCGTTTCAAAAGGTAAAGGCTGTCCTTTTTGATATAAAAAAATCAAAATACCGGTGCCAATCAAGTAGGATAGACTAGCAGAGAGCGTTTCACCATTAATTATTTCTGGAATTAAGAAGACTAAAGCGTAACATAAAATTGACATAAAACTGTATTTAATTTGCGACATCAGACATATCCTCCAGTTATCTAATAAAAGTATACCTGAATCGCTTTCTTAGGACAATCACTTCAGAAAATAGACAAAAATTCTTCAATAAAAAAACAAGGGAAAAAACTTGCAATGTATGGGTAAAATGAGTAATATAGTTCTTGTAGGTTAGCACTCGTTATAAGAGAGTGCTAATACATGAAAATTGATGGAGGGATTTATCGTGTTAAAACCATTAGGTGATCGCGTGATCATTGAAGTCGCAAAAGAAGAAGAAAAATCTGTAGGCGGAATTGTTCTAGCCTCTGCAGCTCAAGAAAAACCACAAACTGGTACTGTCGTGGCTGTTGGCGAAGGCCGCGTTTTAGAAAATGGTGAAAAAGCCGCAATCCCAGTTGCTGTGGGCGACCAAGTAATGTTTGAAAAATATGCTGGCTCAGAAGTAAAATATGACGGCCAAGAATATTTAATTGTTAATGGGAAAGATATTATTGCAATCGTAGAATAATCACGACTATATTAAAAAATTTGAATGAGGTGTTTAGGATGGCAAAAGATATTAAATTTGCAGAAGACGCTCGTGCCGCTATGGTGCGTGGTGTAGATAAATTAGCTGATACAGTAAAAGTAACTTTAGGGCCTAAAGGTCGTAATGTTGTTTTAGAAAAATCTTATGGCTCACCATTAATTACCAATGATGGTGTAACCATTGCTAAAGAAATCGAATTAGAAGATCATTTTGAGAATATGGGTGCCAAACTTGTTTCTGAAGTTGCCTCAAAAACCAATGATATTGCCGGTGACGGTACAACAACTGCTACTGTTTTAACCCAAGCAATTGTGCGTGAAGGAATCAAAAACGTAACAGCGGGTGCTAATCCTTTAGGTATTCGCCGTGGGATTGAATTGGCAACAAAAACTGCTGTGGCAGAATTACACAACATCTCTACTATTGTTGATTCAAAAGAAGCGATTGCACAAGTTGGTGCTGTTTCTTCCGGCAGCGAACAAGTAGGTAACTACATTGCGGACGCTATGGAAAAAGTTGGGAACGATGGTGTAATTACAATTGAAGAATCAAAAGGGATTGAAACAGAACTAGACGTTGTAGAAGGTATGCAATTTGACCGTGGTTACTTGTCACAATATATGGTAACTGACAACGACAAAATGGAAGCTGTCTTAGATAATCCATATATTTTAATTACAGACAAAAAAATCTCTAACATTCAAGATATCTTGCCATTGTTGGAACAAATTTTACAACAATCAAAACCATTATTGATTATCGCTGATGACGTAGATGGTGAAGCATTACCAACTCTTGTATTAAATAAAATTCGCGGTACTTTCAATGTTGTTGCTGTTAAAGCACCAGGCTTTGGTGATCGTCGTAAAGCAATGTTAGAAGATATTGCTGTTTTAACAGGTGGTACTGTGATTACGGACGATTTAGGTCTTGAATTGAAAGATGCAACAATCGAAAGTTTAGGTCAAGCAAGTAAAGTTGTGGTTGATAAAGATAATACGACAATCGTCGAAGGGGCTGGGCAAAAAGATGCTATTGCTGCTCGTGTTCAATTAATCAAAAATCAAATCGCTGAAACAACTTCTGATTTTGATCGTGAAAAATTACAAGAACGTCTAGCAAAATTAGCTGGTGGTGTTGCTGTGATTAAAGTTGGTGCGCCAACTGAAACAGAATTAAAAGAAATGAAACTACGCATTGAAGATGCTTTAAATGCTACTCGTGCGGCAGTGGAAGAAGGCATGGTTTCTGGTGGTGGTACAGCATTAGTTAACGTCATTGCTAAAGTTGTGGCGATTGAAGCCGAAGGTGATGTAGCAACTGGTGTGAAAATCGTGGAACGTGCTTTAGAAGAACCAGTTCGTCAAATCGCTGAAAATGCTGGTTACGAAGGCTCTGTTATTATCGATAAATTAAAACATGCTGAAGTTGGCATGGGCTTTAACGCTGCTAATGGCGAATGGGTAAACATGGTGGAAGCCGGTATCGTTGACCCAACCAAAGTAGCGCGTTCAGCTCTACAAAACGCAGCTTCTGTTGCTGCTTTGTTATTAACAACTGAAGCAGTTGTTGCTGACAAACCAGAACCACAATCTGCTTCAGCAGCTCCTGGTATGGATCCAGCTGCCATGGGCGGTATGATGTAATTTAATCAGATAAAAAGTGATGGTCACGGGACCATCACTTTTTTTGTAGGTAAAGCGATTATATGCTTTTCATAAGAGATAAGATTATTACGCTGTGGTATAGTAATAAATTACATCATGTAAAATATCCACGACGTCAGCTTCTACGCGATCGTTATAATAAGCGGCAAAACGTTCATCTGAGACATACATATCTGCTAAATTCCGATGATATTCTGCATTGTAAAACGGTGCTGCAATTTGTAACCACGCTTTATGCGCACGAAAAACTTTTTGCGCAATTTCACCTGCCAAATCAATTCTTTCGGTTTGCGCTAAAATTTTTAAGTTAGCAAATAGCTCTTGTTCTGCTGTTTGCAATTCCTCGTATTGGACAAAAGTTAAATGAGCCCACTTTTCATTTGCTGTTGCAACCATTTCATCGCCGTATTTTTCCCGAATTTCTTTACCATAGCGCGCTTCATTTTCCGCAATTTTTTCTGTTTTGAAAGCAGAAAATTTTTCCCTATTTTCCATTTGATTTCCTCCTTTGTAATAAACCAATGTTTGAGAAAGTGTGTGAATCATTTTATTCAACTGCGCTTGTTGCTCTAAAAGCAGTTGATACTGTTCTTCTAAAAGTGCTAGCCGTTTTTGTTGTGATAAATTCATCGCCTCTTTGATTTTAGCCAAACTAAAGCCAAAGCTTTTAAAAAATAGGATTTGCTGTAATGCATTAACAGCATCGTCATCATAAAAGCGATAGTCAGAGTCTGGTTTGCGTTGGGCTTTTAATAAACCAATTTGATCATAATAACGTAATGTGCGGCTAGAAATATGGGCTAATTTTGCTAATTCGTTAATTGTGTACATACAAGGGCCTCCTACTTACAGTAATTCAATTTCACTTCTCCCATGTAGAATAAGGTTTGACGCAACGTCAAAGTCAAGCCTTTTCTCCGCAATACTTTGATGTTTTTTAGGAGCATCACGATAAACACAAACAATCAGGATTCATCTAACGCGGGTGTGTTTAGGCAGCATTATTCAAAAGTCTACCAATTTTCAAGGTTTAAACAAACTTTCTTAGCAAAAGTTGAAAAGTGTTTATGTTATACTATTTTTGCGGAGGCTTACAAAATCGTGTTACCACATAATTAAATTCATTTGAAAGGAAAGATGTTATGAAAATAATCGAAACGCCAGTAAATAAAAACTTGAACTTAGAAAATTTTTATCCTAATATTACCAAATTTATTTTTGGCAAGACTGCTCTTAAATATTATAAACTGTATGCAGCAGATCGTACGCAAGTGATTTATGCAGATACTTACGACAAAATCCAGCTCATTTTAATTAATGATCGCAAAAAGATTCGCAAAGAAGAGGTAGATACCATTATCCATCGTCTTTTAAAAGTTGATCGTCATGATGTTCATGTGGATGTTAACATCAAACATAAGATGCAAGAAGCCGGTAGTAAATTTTCTAAGCCCCACAAAGATATTATTTTAGTGGAATATCCGATATCAAAAAAATAGCATCACTTTCGCAAAATAGGAAAAATGTTTTTTGGAGTTTAAAAATTATATGAACAAAAGACAGAAAGAAGTGAGTCAAAAGGTTTTGGCTTACTTCTCTTTTTTTGTTAAGCTAATAAAAAGTGCGATTTTCCTATCTTTTTATGATTTTTTGATATAATGGTAGGCATAAAATATCTTGAGGAGATTAACCGATGCAAAAATTATATCCTGACGACAGCTTGACGCTGCATACAGATTTATATCAATTGAATATGATGAAAACTTATTGGGAATTAGGTCGTGCCGACCGCCATGCTGTTTTTGAGTGCTATTTTCGCGAGATGCCTTTTAAAACCGGCTATGCTATTTTTGCAGGTTTAGAACGCTTGGTTCGCTATTTGGAAAACCTGCACTTTACAGAAAGTGACATTGCTTATTTAAGAGATGTCACCGGGTATCCAGAAGAATTCTTAGATTACTTAATCCAATTCAAGTTTAGCTGTACGGTTCGTTCTGCATTAGAAGGCGATTTGGTCTTTAGTAATGAGCCAATCGTACAAATCGAAGGTCCCTTGGCACAAGCCCAATTAATTGAAACGGCCCTATTAAATATGGTGAATTTCCAGACTTTAATTGCAACGAAAGCGGCTCGAATTAAATCTGTTATTGGTGATGATCCTTTGTTAGAGTTTGGTTCCAGACGTGCTCAAGAAGTCGATGCTGCATTTTGGGGAACCAGGGCTGCTTTTATCGGTGGAGCGGATGCCACCAGCAATGTTCGGGCGGGTAAAATTTTTGGTATTCCTGCTAGCGGGACTCACGCTCATTCCTTAGTTCAATCTTACGGTAATGATTATGATGCCTTCATGGCTTATGCTAAGACCCACCGAGATTGTGTCTTTTTAGTGGATACTTATGACACGTTAAAATTAGGTGTACCGGCTGCTATCAAAGTAGCCAAAGAAATGGGAGACAAAATTAATTTCTTAGGGGTCCGCATCGATTCTGGTGATATGGCTTATATCTCTAAAAAAGTTCGCGAACAATTAGATGAAGCCGGTTTTACGAATGCAAAAGTATATGCTTCAAATGATTTGGACGAAAATACAATCTTAAGTTTAAAGATGCAAAAAGCGAAAATCGACGTTTGGGGTGTTGGGACCAAATTAATTACAGCCTATGACCAACCGGCGTTAGGTGCTGTTTACAAATTAGTGTCTATTGAAGATGATAATGGAAAAATGGTGGACACAATAAAACTTTCTTCAAATGCTGAAAAAGTTACAACGCCAGGTAAAAAACAAGTTTGGCGCATTAACCGCAACAAAGACGGCAAATCTGAAGGGGATTATATTACGTTGTGGGATGAAGATCCTAGAGAAGAAGATGAAATCTTTATGTTTCATCCGGTTCACACTTTTATTAATAAAACTGTTCGTGATTTCAGTGCCCGTCCTGTACTCCAAGAAATCTTTCATGAAGGTAAGTTAGTATATGACTTGCCGGATTTGGCGCATATTAAAGCTTATGCCCATGAATGTTTAGATTCTTTATGGGATGAATACAAACGGGATTTGAATCCCCAACAATATCCGGTCGATCTTTCGACAGATTGTTGGAATCACAAAATGGCAATTATGGAAAAAGTTCGAAAATCTGTGGCAGCAGTGACCAAAGAGGAGGGACGTTTTTAATGTCTTTACAAAAAGAGATTATTAAAGAATTAGGTGTAAAACCGATCATTGACCCTAAAAATGAGATTAGAGTAAGTGTTGATTTTTTAAAAGACTATTTAAAACGAAATTCTTTTTTGAAATCTTTCGTACTTGGGATTAGTGGCGGACAAGATTCAAGTTTGGCGGGAAGATTGGCCCAACTGGCTATCACCGAATTACGAGAAGAAACAAATGAAAATTATCAGTTTATTGCTGTGCGCTTGCCTTATGGCACACAAGCAGATGAAGCAGATGCACAAAAAGCATTAGCCTTTATTCAGCCAGATGTTTCTTTAGCGGTGAACATCAAACCCGCTGTTGATGGACAGGTAGCTGCTTTAGAAGAAGCTGATGTTGCAATTTCAGACTTTAATAAAGGCAATATTAAAGCGCGTCAACGTATGATTACGCAATATGCTATTGCCGGTGCCAATAGTGGAGCAGTAATTGGAACGGATCACGCTGCTGAGAATATCACGGGTTTTTTCACTAAATTTGGTGATGGTGGCGCTGATATTTTACCGTTATTTCGGTTAAACAAGCGGCAAGGAAAAATGCTCTTAAAAGAACTGGGGGCACCAGAATCCTTATATCTAAAAGTACCAACTGCAGATTTGGAAGATGATAAACCCCTTGTGGCCGATGAGGCCGCACTAGGTGTCAGCTATGATGAAATTGATGATTATCTTGAAGGCAAAACCATTTCTCAAAAATCACAAGAAGTAATTGAAAATTGGTGGGTAAAAGGCCAACATAAGCGCCATTTGCCGATTACAGTTTTTGATGACTTTTGGAAATAAAATAAGAGTAGCGGCGTTCAAATTAATTTTTAATTAAAATACTTCTTTCGCTTTTGCTATATAACTTAGTTTATTTTATACTGAAAGTGGAGTTTTGGGGAAGACTCCGTCAACAACGGCTAGAGGATACCAGTTTGGTTCCTCTTTTTTTTGTCCTTTTTTAAATTTTTTGGAGATTCTTTACAGTATTCAGGCAAAACGCTACAATAAAGGCTATTGAAACAATGACAACAAAAATAAGGAATAGAAGGTTTCATCATGAAAAAATTAAAATATAGTTTGGCTGTTGTAGCAGTTTTTTTATTGGTTATAATGAGTAATTTATATTTACAGTGGTGTCAAAATAATTTGTCCTTGGATTTAGCATTAAAATTTGCTTTTTCTTGGCACACTGCCAAATTTTTCTTAGGGAGTTTGGTTTTATTAGCAGTCTATGGGGTCTTTGCCGCTATCGCGGGGTCACTTTTATTTGGAGGGTTATTTTATAGTGTAGCGATTGGCTTACTTGGCTTTGCTGACTATCAAAAAATGACAGCCCGGCAAGAACCGATTTATCCCGATGATTTGAAGATGATAGGACAACTTGGTGTTTTAAAAGATATGGTAGGAGCTCCTATCTTTATTTTAGCGGTAGTAGCCATTTTATTGGCAATCGTGGCTTTAGGCTATAGTATTTATCGTAGTCGTAAACTATCTCGCAATGGGCAAATTTTTCGCGGCGTTATCTTTTTGTTGAGTCTATTTTTTTTAGTTTATGCTAGTCATTTTAATTCCAATGAGAACTTATTGCGAAAAGCCTATAACAAAACCGCTCTTTGGATTCCATACTCCCAGAAGATGAATTATTATAATGTCGGTTTTGTCGGGGGATTTTTATATAATTTAAGAGTTGAAGCAATGGCAAAACCAAAGGATTATTCGGAAGAAAAAATTGCTTCTGTCGTCAAAAAATATCAAGGAGTAGACGGCAGCAAAGAAAAGCCCAATATTATTTATGTGATGTCAGAAAGTTTTTCCGATCCGGCTCATTTAAAAGGGGTGCAATATACTGGTGAGCCACTAGCCGATTATTATGCTGTCGCCAATAATACGTATAGTGGCAAAATGTTGTCACAAAATTATGGTGGCGGGACAGCCAATATAGAATTTGAAGCACTGACCAGTTTTAGTATGGAGCCGTTAAATGCCCAGATGACAACGCCTTATACGCTTTTAGTACCAAAGCTAAAGCAATTGCCCTCTTTAGTATCGTTAACCAAAGAGCAGGGTTATACTACTACTGCTATTCATCCGTATGATACCTCAATGTATAAACGTAAGGATGTTTACAATGTTTTAGGTTTTGACCGTTTTCTTGATCAGGATACAATGAAGAATCGTAACAAAATTGAAAATAATCCATATATTTCCGATGAATCTGCATATGATGAAATTTTGGCTATTTTAAAGGCGAATCAGAGTCCGCAATTTGTTCACTTGGTGACGATGCAAACACATATGCCTTATGGTGAGAAATATAACAACATTTCTTATCAAGTAACTGCTGATGGGAACACGAATGTAATTGCCAATTATTTGCAAGATATTGCGTATAGTTCTGAAGCATTACAGCACTTTACTGAGGCTGTTAAGAAGTTGCCGCGACGGACATTAATCGTATTTTGGGGGGATCATTTGCCTGGAATCTATTCAGATGCAATTCAAAAGGCAAATAGTGGGACCACGCTACATGAAACCCAATTTTTGATTTTTGATTCAGCAGGAAAATTGACTAATAGTAAGGAACATGATGTCATTACCAGTCCCTTTTATTTTGCACCGAATTTGTTATCTCAAGCAGGGCTTAAAGTTACCCCATATTATGAAATGGTCTTAAAATTAGAGAATACTTTGCCGGCTTTTGAAAAAAATATGTATTTAAATCAAGGGACATGGCAAAAGAATCTGACATTAACAGGCGATGCGAAAACGACTTATGATGATTATCGTTTGATTCAATACGATATTTTGGCAGGGAAACAGTACAGCTTAAAAACTAATTTTTTTAACTAATTATTTTGAGGGAGTTACTATGAGCTTTAAGAAAAAAGACAATCAGCTTTATTACAATCCAATTCGCCGCGCCATTTTAAATCACACTTTGATTGAACCTGGCGATAAAGTTGCGATTGGTTTAAGCGGAGGCAAAGATAGCAGCAGTCTACTTTATTTTTTAGATACGATTGCAAAACAACAACGTCTGGGCTTTTCTTTTGAAATCGTGCCGATTAGTTTGGATATGGGGTTTGAAGGGGTCGATTTGCAGCCTTTACGTGCCTTTTGTCAAAGACTAGGCTATGACTTGGAAGTTGTTCCTACCAAAATTGCTGAAGTAGTTTTTGATATTAGAAAAGAGCAATCTCCTTGCTCTTTATGTGCGAAATTACGTCGGGGAATTTTATACAATAAAGCCAGAGAACTGGGTTGTAACAAAGTTGCTTTAGGACATCATTTGGATGATGCAATTGAAACTTATTTTATGAACTTTCTTTTTCATGGTAAGTTAAATAGTTTTGAACCCAAAAGTTATTTGTCAAAAACAGAAGTTACCTTGATTCGTCCGTTGCTATATATACCAGAACAAGAGATTATTCGCTTTGTAAAAAGAGAAGAGCTTCCAATCGTTTTTAATCCTTGTCCTGCAGATAAGAAAACAAAACGAGAAGAAATCAAGGGTTTTGTTGAAACCATCGCCAAAACATATCCGGATGTTCGACAAAAATTTTTAATGGGAATGGAGCAAGGAACAGCAGCTGATTTTTGGCCATTAAAAAAATAAATAATTTTATCGAATACGAAGAAAATGACGCGCTTTTTTCTTCGTATTTTTTGATGCCTTGACTATTGTAACTTCATTAGCATAAAGAGCTGCACTATTGGCAATCCACTATGAAACCGTTAAATTTTTGCCTTAAACCATTCTTTTCCCTACAATTAGATAAAAGGGCAATAATGAGTTCTGCGCATAAGGAGTTGAAGTGGATGAAAGTTTGTGTAGCAATTGATTCATATAAAGGCAGTGCAACTTCCCAAGAATTAAACAGTACAGTCTGTCAAGTGTTGGGAAAATTAGGAATTCCTTCATGTAATGTACCCATTGCAGACGGCGGTGAAGGAACCTTAGCTATTTTAGCTGCCGCATTTTCTGGGCAAATAAGAGAAATTGATACGATTGATTTATTAGGTCGACCAATTAAAGGAAAGTATTGGCTAACAGAAATTAATCACGTCAAAACGGCAATCATTGAATCTGCCCAAATCCTTGGTTTAACTCAAATCATTCCTAATCAAAAAACGATTCAAAAAGCACACTCGTACGGACTAGGTTTAGTAATTTTGGCGGCTTTCAAAGAAGCAAACCAAGTGTTTGTCTCTTTAGGGGGCAGCGGGGTAAACGATGGTGGTTTGGGATTACTTGCAGCGCTGGCAAAAAAAGATATCCCTCTAGAAAATCCGTTGTGTTTAGGTGAAAAATATTTAGCAGAGATTGCATTGCCAAATTTAGAAAATAAAAAATTAATTGGTCTAGCCGACGTTACCAATCCTTATACAGGAGCCAATGGTTTTTCTTATATCTATGGCGTGCAAAAAGGGGGGAATGCTGAAATTTTAGCAAAGATGGATCAGGCTGCAGAAGGTGTACGACAAAAATTTCAAACAAAAATGGATCTGAATGAATTTTCAGGCAGTGGAGCAGCAGGCGGGATTGGCGGGGGAATTCTCTTAGCAGGCGGTCTGTTACAACCGGGTTTTGCCACAATTGCCCAACTGCTTGATTTAGATAAGAAAATGGCAACTTGTGATTTTGTTATTACCGGAGAAGGTCGTTTTGATGAACAGACCGCGCAAGGTAAAGTACCTTTAGGCGTAGCGCGATTAGCACGAAAACATCAGCTTCCGGTAGTCGCGTTTTGTGGTGCACGCCCGGAAAATATTACAGGGATTGAATATCATTTTGATGGTGTTTTTTCTATTCAAACAAGACCGCTTACGTTAAAACAAGCTATGACCAAAAAAGTAACTCTTCAAAATATTGCATTGTTAGCAGAAAATGTGATAAAACTCTATTTATCCGGAAATAAATAAAAGCTAGCTGAGTCATTAGTAAAAAGGAATCAGCTAGCTTTTTAAAATATTTTTTGTTCCAGTAAGTGAGGCACCAAAATTTCGATAAAAGCTGCAATTTCACGTAAAACATCTTTAAATACCGCTTTATGAGTCAAAAGGTAAAAATGACGTAGATGATGCTCATGAATCTCCTCATAAGGAATATCTGAAGTAATGGCTAATTTTGAAATAATGGAACGGCCAAAACCTTCTCTTAATAAAGCCAAAATTGCTTCATTATTATCAACAAAGATAACATGAGGGAGGAGGTTGTTCTCCCGCAGATAAATTTCATTATAAAAGCGCAAGCCCGATTCATTTTCCCGTAAAAGCCAATATTGTGATTTTTCGTCACCAGCTAAAACGAGTTCATCTTCATAAATAGGTGTTTGATTGATTGCTTCATTTCGTTCTGGTTTTTCAATAAAACCAATGCTCACCTTATTTTGGGCCATTTGTTGGCCAACTTCTTCGGAATTCATTAACTTAATGGAAAAATCAACATTGGGAAATTGTTTGACCAAATAAGGAAGAAGTTTGGGGACAAAATAAACAGCGCAAGTGTGGGAACAGCCCACAATACATTGCAAGCGGAAATTTTCTTGATTTTTTAGTCGTTGGCTGGTATCTTCCCATTCTTCAATAATTTGTAAGGCACGGGGATATAAAAAAACGGCTTCTTTTGTGGGAATAATTTCTTGCTTTCCATTGCGAATGAACAACTCCACTTGTAAATGGTCTTCTAATTTTTTAATTTGGGCAGAAATTGTAGGTTGGGATAAAAATAAATCTTCAGCAGTATGGGTAAAATTTCTTGTCTCATAGACAGAAACAAAGGTGTGAAGTAGATGTAACATGAGAGAACCTCCGTTTTAATAAAAAAAGCTAATGATAAGTATTTATACTATTTATTTTTCTTTTAGTCAAAAAATCACTATACTAATGATGAACTCACTAGTGAGAAAGTAAACAAACTTTTACAACAATAGGAGGAAAAAAGTGAGAGACTTTCTAAAAATAATTCCCATTCCCATTTGTGGGTTGGTTTTAGGCTTAGCCACAACTGGAAATGTTTTAAAAAATTATCAATTAATCGCCCTTGGCAATACTTTTGGCTTAGTAGCGGGTATTTTATTTGTTGCTGTTTTGCTTAAAGTTTTTTTGACCTTTCAGCATGTTCATAGCAGTTTAACCGATCCAATTATTGCATCGGTTGCCCCCACATTTACAATGGGGACAATGGTTTTATGTACGTATTTGTTACAATTTCCAAGCCTTGCGCCAATGGCAAAATATATGTGGCTACTGGCGATTCTTGTACATTATTACTTAATGGCGTATTTCACATATCATTTTTTAATTAAACCTAGCGTTAAAATGGACCATCTTTATCCTAGCTGGTTTATTGTCTACGTCGGCATCGGTGTTATCTCTGTCACAAGCGGAAATTTCTTTCCCTTAATTGGTCAGGCAAACTTTTGGATTGGCCTATTTTTCTACTTGATTTTATTGCCATTGATCATTCATCGTGTTTTCTTATTTAAAAATATGGCAGAAGCAACATTGCCTTTAATTACGATTATTGCCGCACCGGGTTCCTTAGAATTAACTGGTTATTTAAAAGCATTTCCTCAACCGCAGATTCTCTTAGTAGTGGGCTTATTGATTTTATCACAAATTCTATATTGGTTCATTATTTTCCAAGTAGTAAAAATGATTCGTTTGCTATTTTATCCCAGCTATGCTGCGTTTACCTTCCCTTTAGCGATTTCTGCTTTTGCGGCAAAAAGTGCTGGTGATTTCTTACAAGAAATCGGATACGGGGTTCCTTTAATGAATTTTCTAGCCAAAGTTGAGACTGCCTTCGCGGTGATGATGGTAATCTATGTACTCGGTCACTACTTGCATTACTTAATAAAACAAGCACAAGTTTTACACTTGGGGCATCATCGCCAAAATGGATAGAATAAAAACAGAAACCCACACATTTTTTGTGAGGTTTCTGTTTTTTTATTCTTTCATTCAAAAAAATACTAATTTGGCATTTTAAGTTTCGCAATGATTTAATCAGCTTTTTTATAGAAATCTTTCTTGCAAATATGGAACTATTTAAGCAGAAGCTGTGTCAGTTGTTGTTCGATTTTTTCCAAACGGTCTTGTATAATTTGAAATTTTAGCTGGATTTCATCTCGTTTACCCTGCGTATAAAGATCTGTTTTTCCACTACTTAAATACGCAGTAATTAAAGCAGAAACTTTATTTTTTGGGACAGTAACTTGGGTAACTTCACGCACTTCACCATTAACATCCACTCTTTTGGTAGTTAAAACAGCCATTTCATCCCAAGCATTTGGGCCGGTAATATAGCCTTTTGGACCTTTTTCAATTAAACCTGTTTCTTTTAACCAATTGTAAAAAGTTTGTTGGTTAAATCCATTTTCTTTGCGAATATGATAAAGTTTCATCAAAAAATCTCCTTTCCTTCTTCTCATAATAAAATACGCAAAAAAGGAAGAGATTATTTTTTGTTACGCTTGTAATAAAACAGGTCATTTGTATACATTGAAATAAACTTTTTGCTACCGATAAGAAAAACGCAGAGAATCTTACTAAGCTTTTAGTAGAATTTGATAAATACGCTCTATATCTTTTGGTGTTCCGCGTAGTTCGTAGTCAGCTAAAAAAGGACAGTCAAATTGTGCGGCATACTGTTTGGCGGTTAGGCAGTATTGACGATTAAAGTTCTTGTTGCCACTACCAACAATCCCTAAGCAATTTTTCGCATTATCTTCATAGGCAATGTATTCTCGTAAGGCTTCGGTCAAAATCTCTTGATCGCCATTATCTACACCATTGCCACCTTCTAAATAAGTGGGGACAAAGACAAAAAAAGGTTCTGTAATGGATTCTGGTAGGGTATTATCATCAATCGCATGAAGGGTGATAGTAGGGTTCAAACTATTCTGCTCGTGTTGGGTGATAGCGTACTTTTGAAGGTTCGTAACAAATGCACGGGTGTTACCAGAAATAGACATATAATAAATATTCATTCAAATTACTCCTTTTTATAAATCAGCACTTCGTTTTGAATTATAACACGCTTTTTTTAGAAATTTGTAGTAAGTCCCCTTGTAAAATATAAAGCTCATGGTAAGCTTGTCTGTGGAGGTTGATAACATGATACGTTATGCAAAAAAGTCTGATGCGGTTGCTATTGCGCCACTAGTATTAGTCATTTTAGAAGATATGGAGTTGCCCTTTGTTAAAAAATACGGTGCAAAAAAAACATTAGCTTTATTAGAAGAAAGTGTGGCGATTTCTGATTATCGCTATGGCTACCAGCGCGCCTTAGTAAAAGAAATTGATGGTAAAGTTGCCGGGGTGGCCTATGGTTATCCTGCGAGTGCGGAAAAAAGTATTGATGAGCCATTAATACCATTATTAGAAAAATTTGATATTCCCACCAATACGCGTCTTTTTACTGATCCCGAAACGATTGAACCGGAATGGTACTTGGATTCTATTTCAGTAGCAAAAGAATTTCGTGGACGTGGTATTGGTGGCGAATTATTAGCAGCACTGCCACAAATTGCTATACGGGATGGAGAAAACGTCATTGGGCTAAGTGTGGATGAACAAAATCCTGGAGCTAGGCGGTTGTACGAACGTAATGGTTTTAAAACAGTCGCCAAAACCATGATTGCCGGTCATCAATACGAACATATGCAAAAACCAATTGCTTAAAAAAAGTATGTAATTTTCCCTAGGAATAAAGCTGATATGCCTTCTTTAATCCAGCTTCACAAACGATCTCTTGGAGGTATTAAGGCAAAAGAGTCACCTTTGTTTTTTAGCTTTTCTAATAGTTAAAAGCCAGTAAGTTAGGGAAAAAGTGCCAAGTGAAAGTCATGAAATTATATATAAAAGAGGTGGGACAAAAGACTTGTCGCACCTCTTTTTTGCAAATAAACGGTTTTCTAAAAACAACTTCTTCTTTCTTGAAGCTGACTACTTCTGTTACAATCGCAAATAAATGATTTTAATTGTATTTTTTAGCAATTAGGTGTTAAACGGTAATCGAACTTTTGAGATTTGCTGCGATTATAAAGCCAATAGTCCATGATCGCTGCAATACAAATACAAACAGGAGCGTCCTCATCATCTGTAACATCCAAAACATAGTAATCACCAGAAAATAAAGTGGCTTTATCCATTTTCATAATGAGATGATTGAAATGGCGAATACTATACTGATGTTGATAAATATTTCCTTGGACAGTCCAATGCAATTGTTGAATATAATAAAAATCCCCCGGCCAGCGGAAAATTTTTTGTAAGGTACCGACTTTTTCAAAATTTTTATAAATTTCAAAGCGTGTACCAAAGGTAAAACTGATTTGTTTAATACTGGCTACCAGTTCTCCATTCATTTTATAAAGAGAGAGCGCATCACCTTTTGTTCCCCAACGTCCCACTAGTAAAAACAAAGATTTTCCTTTTTCGTCTTTGACTATCGTACGGGTAATGGAACTCAACTGTTTGTCTTGAATAAAAAATTCAGACATCCTTGCGCCTCCTTAATAAATTAACTAAAACCTATCCATCGTCTTTTAGTTTACGCCAAATTCTCTTCGATTGCCCGCATAATGGCTTTACCAACACCGGATTCAATATTAGTATCGGTTAAATATTTGGCATTTTCCTTCAATTCAATTTTAGCATTACCCATCGCAAAACTCACGCCCGCCAGCTGAATCATGCTTAAATCATTCATGTTGTCACCAATTGTCATCACTTCAGACAAAGAGATATTGCGCTCTTTGGCAACATGAGCGACAGCAATTCCTTTTTGGGCATCGCGATGATTGATTTCAATATTGTTTTGTCCCGAAGAAGTAACGTGTAATTTTTCGTTTGCATCTAATTTTTTTGCCACAGGTCCTAATACCGCTGGACCATCTTTATGAAAACAAATAATTTTTAACACTTCAAAATGTGGTTTATCTAACAGTGTTTTAATATCCGCGACGTAGTTTACTGGTAAAAATTCTAATTGCGCTGACGTCATGGCAATCGCCATTTTATGGGTCAAATGGGGCATCATTTCTGCCATATGTTCAGAGAAATTCTCAATTCTTTTTGCTTGGCTTTCAGAAAAAAGGCCTTCATTGGTAGCTACCTCATAATAAATATCAGCAGCTCGTAAAGTATCGAGAATCTCTGAAACAGTATCCAGTGCAATTGGAACCGTAAATAAAGAATTTCCAGCTGCATCAAAAACTTGTGCGCCATTTAAATTAATCATGGCACATTTTATCCCTGCTTGTTCCAAAGCAGGTAAGGCTTCTTCTCGATTACGCCCAGTGGCGACCATAAATTCAATCCCTTGTTCTTTGGCGTATTTAATGGCCGCAATATTTTCTACGGAAATCTGCATCCGGGAATTTAACAAGGTCCCGTCCATGTCAGAGGCAATTAATTTAATCATAAAATAGATGACACCATCCTTTAAAAATCTAACGCAAAAAGTTGCGTGATTAAGTCTATTTAAAGCTCATTTATTTTCAGTTTACCATAGATTAGGACAAATTTGTGGCGGTTTCAAAGACAATCCCAGACATTTACGCTACAATTACTTTGAAGGATAGAACTGATTTAATCATGCTAGTATGGCGGTAATCGCCTATTTTATCAGTTATTATAGGAGGCAGTCATGAAAACAATTATTCATAACAGTTGGCAAGAAATTTTAGCACCTGAATTCACCAAACCGTATTATTTACAGTTGCGCGAATTTTTAATACAAGAATATAAGACGCAGAAAATTTATCCGGATATGTATCATATTTTTGAAGCGCTCGAACTAACGCCCTATGAAGAGGTAAAAGTCGTTATTTTAGGACAAGATCCGTATCATGGTCCTAATCAAGCCCATGGATTATCTTTTTCCGTTCAGCCTGGCGTTAAAATTCCGCCTTCTTTACAAAATATCTATAAAGAATTACAGAGCGATTTAGGAGTAGCACCGGTTAATCATGGCTATTTAACTAGCTGGGCCAAACAAGGAGTCTTACTTTTAAACACGGTATTAACAGTACGGCAAGGACAAGCATACTCGCATCGTGGCAAAGGCTGGGAACAATTAACGGATAAAATTATTGAGAAATTAAACGAAAGACAAAAGCCGATTGTCTTCATTTTGTGGGGTAAAGGTGCGCAAGATAAAATTAAAATGATTGATCAAAATCGCCATGTCGTTATTGCATCTCCACATCCAAGTCCACTATCAGCTCATCGTGGCTTTTTTGGCTCGAAACCATTTTCAAAAGCCAATGCTGCATTGGTTTCTTTTGGTGAAAAGCCAATTAATTGGGAACTGCCACAAGATCCAACAACTGTATAATACAGTGTAACAATAAAGCGTTTGCTGTTATATAATAAAAATGTCAGTATGTGAATTCAAAAACAAAGTGTGGCGTATTTTCACTGTAACAGCAGAAATAACTGTTCTTTTTTTTGTGAATAGTGTATGATGAGGGAGATAAAAAATACAGGAGGTAATTCCGGTGGAATTATTTGATAGTTTAAAATTTAAAATTGTGCGTCGTGGCATTAAAATTGCTTTTCCAGAAGCGACTGATTCTCGTATTTTAGGTGCAGCTGCACGTTTGAAAGCAGAAGAATTAATTACGCCTGTTTTAATAGGCAATAAAGATGAAGTTGCAAAAGCTGCTACTGCTCGTGGTATTACCATTGATCAATTTGAAATCCTTGATCCTAATGACTATGCAGATTGGGATAAAATGGTAGAAGCTTTTGTCGAACGTCGTAAAGGCAAAGCAAGCAAAGAACAAGCAGAAGAAATTTTAAAAGATGTCAACTATTTTGGAACCATGTTAACCTACATGGGTGTCACTGACGGTATGGTTTCTGGCGCTATTCACTCAACAGGGGACACTGTTCGTCCAGCACTTCAAATCATTAAAACAAAACCAGGTGTTAGCCGTACCAGTGGCGCATTCTTAATGGTACGTGGTCGTGATCAAGAAAAATATTTATTCTCTGACTGTGCGATCAACGTAAATCCATCGTCACAAGAATTGGCAGAAATCGCTGTTGCTTCTGCTGAAACTGCTGAATTATTTGATATTGATCCCAAAGTTGCACTATTGAGTTTTTCAACAAAAGGCTCTGCTAAAGCACCAGAAGTAGACAAAGTTGTTGAAGCCACAAAAATTGCAAAAGAAATGGCACCAGATATTATTTTAGATGGTGAATTACAATTTGACGCAGCTTATGTTTCTGCGGTGGGACAATTAAAAGCTCCAGATTCAACTGTTGCAGGTAAAGCAACTGTCTTTGTTTTCCCTGAATTACAATCGGGTAATATTGGCTATAAGATTGCCCAACGTTTTGGTAACTTTGAAGCAATCGGACCAATCTTGCAAGGGTTAAATAAGCCGGTTTCTGATTTATCTCGTGGCGCCAATGAAGAAGATGTTTACAAACTATCAATTATTACGGCAGCACAAACATTAAATACTACCAAATAAAACAATTAATCAGCCTTACTCTTTTGTGAGTAGGGCTTTTTTTATACCGTTAATAGCCCATATTATTAGCGATGGATTTTGCTGCTTTTGTTTTTGCATTCTGGTATTGTCCCAGTTATACTAAGCAAAGCTTATACTAAAAGTAGATATATTTATTGATGAGGAGGCGCAATTATGATTGCTTTAACAGATCTATTGGCAACAGAAAAATTGGGAGAAATTATGGGTGAATGTGCTGCTGCTGGGGATGTCATTATTTTGACAGGAGAGCTAGGTGCAGGCAAAACGACCATTACAAAAGGCATTGCTCAAGGCCTTGGGGTAACACGAATGGTAAAAAGTCCAACATATACGATTATACGTGAGTATGAAGAAGGCCGTCTGCCACTTTATCATATGGATGTTTATCGGATTGGACCCGATGCAGATGAATTAGGCCTGGAAGAATATTTTGAAGGTGAAGGTTTATCCGTCGTGGAGTGGGGACAACTACTAGGAGAAGTGATGCCATTAGATTATTTGGAATTAACTCTAACAAAAGTTGATCGCGATGAGGATGCCCGTAAGGTTGATTTTAAAGCAGTTGGTAGCCACAGTGAAGCTTTTTTAAAACGCATTTTAAACGGATGGGAGAATAGAGAATGAATGATGTTGCTGTAACAATTCGTCCGACACAACCAACAGATGCCCCTCAGCTTTTACAAGTGATGAAAAAAATTGGCGGTGAAACTGATTTTCTAATTATGGATGAGCATGGCCTTTCTTTGACAGAAGAACAACTGGCCATGCAATTAGCAGCTTTTTTGGAAAGTGCTAATAATCTATCGTTAGTGGCATTAGCTGGAGAAAAAATTATTGGCATGGCTTCTGTTTTAGCAGAGGATAACCCCCGCGTCGCTCATATTGGAGAAGTTGGCATCTCCGTTTTAAAAGATTACTGGGGCATGGGACTTGGTGCGGCGATGATGGAAGAAATTATCTGGTGGGCAGAAAACTCCGGTGTTATTCGTCGATTAGAGTTGACAGTTCAAACGCGTAACAAAAGAGCAATTCATCTTTATCAAAAATTTGGTTTTACTCAAGAAGGAAAAATGCAAAGAAGCTTTTTAACTGCGCAAAATGAATTTATTGATGCTTATTTAATGGCACTTTTGATTGATTGAATTCCTTTTTAAAGCAATAAAGAGTCCCAAGAGTTTTTGTAAATGAAAAATAGACGTAACGTCTGTTAGCTATTAAGCTATACAAACGTTACGTCTATTTTATTGTCACTAATTTTTTTAACGGATCAGTACCAAATTCTGCTTCTTGCCGTAATAAAATTTCAGCACAAGCACGGCTGTCTTCTAAAGCATCATGGTGATTATTCAATGTAATATCTAACATATCACACATTGTATTTAAGCGGTGATTAGGAAATTCAGGGTATAGTTTGCGGCTAGAACGCGCGGTGCAAAGGGAAAGATAGGGTTGTTTTTCCAAGCCATAATACTCAAGGCAACCGGCTAAAACACCATTATCAAAAGGCGCATTATGAGCTACAATTAAGCTGTTTTGATTATAGTATTGCGAAATCTCTTCCCAAACAGTGGGAAACTTAGGAGCACTTACAACATCTTCGGGATGAATCCCGTGAATTTGAATATTACGCCAGAAAAAAGGTGTCTCCGGTTTAATTAAAGAGTAGTATTCACCGACAATTTTACTATTGCGCACCATGACTAAAGCCAGTGAACAAGCACTGTGTTTTTCGTGATTGGCTGTTTCAAAATCCATTGCAATAAAATTCATTTTAACCGCCCTTTCTTCGTGTAATTTAGCACAAAAAAGACGATAGAAGCAATTATCTCATCGTCTTTTTAACACAAATTAAAAATTTAAATCCAATTCAACCGGACAATGATCGCTGCCAAAAATTTTTGTATGAATTTTGGCATCGACTAGGTTGGCTTTTAGATCCTCTGAGACGACAAAATAGTCAATCCGCCAGCCCGCATTGTTTTTTCGTGCGTTAAACCGGTAGCTCCACCAAGAATAAACACCTTCAAGTTCAGGATAAAAGTAACGGAAACTGTCAATAAAGCCCGCCTTTAATAATTCGGTGAACTTACCTCTTTCTTCATCAGTAAAGCCGGCATTCTTGCGATTAGTTTTCCAATTTTTTAAATCAATATTTTCGTGTGCGACATTTAAATCACCACAGAGAATAACTGGTTTTGTTTTATTCAGCGCAACTAAGTAATTACGAAAATCATTTTCCCACGTCATGCGATAATCGAGGCGTTTTAATTCATTTTGTGAGTTTGGAGTATAACAGTCGACCAAATAAAATTCGGGATATTCCAAAGTAATAACGCGACCCTCTAAATCATGGTGATCAATCCCAATGCCATAAGTGACATTTAGCGCTTCTTTTTTGGCGAAAATGGCCGTTCCAGAATAGCCTTTTTTCTCGGCATAATTCCAATATTCATAGTAATTAGGCAAGTCCATTTCGATTTGGCCTGCTTGCAATTTTGTTTCTTGTAAACAGAAAAAATCAGCATCCAATTCGTTAAAAACATCCATAAAATTCTTTTTCATCACCGCCCGTAAGCCGTTGACATTCCAAGAAATTAATTTCAAAATTTTTCCTCCTTTGTTCTCTTTAACATTCTTATTTATTTTAGCGAAAAATGGTGTAAGATGAAAGAAAAGGCAACTAAAGGAAGTGTTTTAATGAAAATCGGTGTCGTAGGAATTGGCAATATTGCCCAAAAGGCTTATTTACCCACTTATTTAAAAAAACAAGATGAGGCGCAGTTTTATTTTGCTACGCGTAATAAAGAAGTTCAAACATTGTTAAAAAAGCGTTATGGCTTTTTACGCGTGTATGATAATATTGTCGAATTATTTGAGCAAGATATCACCGCTTGTTTCATTCATAGTGCGACTGAAAGTCACTATGAGCTTGTAAAAGAGTGTTTAACTAAAGGAATTCATGTTTTTGTCGATAAACCACTGACAGAAAATTGGCAGCAGACAAAAGAATTATATCAACTTGCGGCTGCTAAAAATTTGATTTTAATGTTAGGATTTAATCGACGTTATGCACCTTATATGAAACATTTAAAAGATTTACCTGACAAAAGACAACTTCACCTGCAAAAAAATCGGATTGCGGGTCGGGGTACGCCTGAGTTTTTAGTTTATGATTTATTTTTACATTTAGTCGATACGGCGGTCTATCTAATGCCTGGTACGCCAAAACTAGCTTACGGTGATTTACAAGTGACAGATAATAACTTGGAGTATGCGACGATGTTACTTACCAGTGAGCAAACGAGCGCGACGATTACGATGGATTTAAAAAGCGGGGCAAATTATGAACGCTATGAAGTGACGAGTCCCGCGAAAACGCTAATTCTGGAAAATCTGACAAATTTATCGGAATTAAACACCACGGGTAGTCTGCGGTTAAATGGTGACGATTGGCAGACAACTTTAGCGAAGCGCGGTTTTGAAGAACTTGTCACACAATTTTTAGCTGCAATTGAAAACAACGAACATCCAGTTCAGGAAAATGTCTGGGTGAGTCATCAATTATGTGCAGAACTTTTAGCAATCGGCATAAACTAGACGCAGGTGGCAAGATTTTCCTTGACGTGCTAAAATAAGTGGGATGTTTTTAAAAGAGAGGAAAATTTTTCATGAAAGATGCATTTAAACAAGCTTTTCCTGAAATTAGTATTTTATTAGATGAACCGTTAATGAATTATACCTTTACCAAAACGGGTGGGCCAGCCGATGTTTTAGCTTTTCCTAAAAATACAGCTGAAACCAAAGCATTGGTTGATTACTGTCGTGAAAATGACATACCATGGCTGGTTTTAGGCAATGCCAGTAATTTAATTGTTCGTGATGGCGGCATCAGGGGTCTCGTGATTATGTTAAGTCAAATGACAAAAGTTAGTGTGGAAGATACGATTGTAGAAGCACAAGCTGGGGCAAAGTTAATTGATACCACTTATGCCGCTTTAAAAGAAAATCTAGCTGGATTTGAATTTGCTAGTGGCATTCCTGGAAGTATTGGTGGTGCAGTCTTTATGAATGCAGGTGCTTATGATGGCGAAATCAAAGATGTTTTTGCCAGTTGTGATATTTTGTTTGCCGATGGCACAATTAAGACGTTAAATCATGATGAAATGAATTTTTCATATCGTCATAGCGCAGTTCAAGACTTAGGAGCGATTATTTTAACCGCTCGTTTCCAATTAAAAAAGGGTAATCATGAAATGATTAAAGCGCGTATGGATGAATTGACTGCTTTACGTCAATCCAAGCAGCCCTTGGAATATCCTTCTTGCGGTAGTGTTTTTAAACGCCCAGTAGGACACTTCACTGGTAAACTCATTCAAGATGCTGGTTTGCAAGGAATGAAATGGGGCGGAGCCCAAATATCTGAAAAACATGCAGGCTTTATTGTGAACATTGATAACGCTACGGCGACAGATTATGTGGAGTTAATTGCTTACATTCAAAAAACAATCAAAGAAAAGTTTGATGTGGCATTGGAAACAGAAGTCCGCATCATTGGCGAAGAATAAAAAATGGCTAAAATCAGTTTTCTGATTTTAGCCATTTTTTGATAACTTTTAATACATTTCGGTACGATTCTTCTTGGTTAAACGCAGCAAAATACTGCAAACGGCCGCTGTTACAACACCAGCTACAATTGCTTCTGGAATGCCTTGCGTGAAAATAACCGTTAAAATAGCGCCATATAAGAAATCGTGACTTTGTCCACTTTGACTGACATAGGTGGCATAACTATTTTGAAAAAGAAAATAAATCAGATTCATTACCAATAAGGTGTTGGTTAACCCGCCACTAATCCCTGCTATAAATAAAGCAACGCTGTCGGCTCTATTTTTTAATAAACGTCGTCCGTATTTGTAAACAAAAAAGGGGACAACACCGATTAAAATGCGGGGGATAATCGCCACAATTAACGCTTTCCAATCCCCATGATTGGTCCCAATCACATTAATAAAAGGGGAGAAAACAAAAGATAATGGATTAGGTCTAGTTGTTGCGTTATAGACGCTCATAAGCCCCATTGAAAAACCAAGAAATGCCCCTAAACGAGGGCCTAAAATAATCGAACCGATAATTACCGGTACATGTAAAATTGTTGCATTTAAGGGGCCAATGGGAATAAAACCTAAAAAAGGGACAAGACTCATTAAAATCATGATGCCTAAAAAAAGTGCAGTTAACACAAGATCGAAAGTTTTACTATTCTTCATTATAGACTCCTTTTACTTAGTGTCGCTTCCACCGCTTTAATAATCGTTTCATTTGTTGCCAGCGCACCGCGACCAAAATCACCACAAGCAAGCAGCGCTTCCCGTGGCTCTATTTCTTTATACCCGAATTCGTTTAAAGTGACAAGATTTTTTTGAGTTACTGGGTTTTGATACATGTAAGTATTCATGGCAGGGGCAATTAATTTTGGTACTTTGGTTTCTAATGCCATCGCAACAGTCGTAACCATATCATCGGCAATACCACTAGCGAGTTTTCCAATAATATTAGCAGTTGCAGGGGCAATCAAAAGTAAATCCGCATGTTTGGCCAACTCAATGTGGTTGACTAAATCAGCCCGGTGTTCAGTCATTACGTCGGTGTGTACGGGGCGTTTGGATAGTGTTTGTAACGTTAAAGGTGTAATAAAATTGGTGCTGTTTTTTGTCATTAAAACATCAACTGCATAACCGCGTTTGGTTAATTCATTGGTTAAATCGGCTGCTTTGTAAGCTGAAATACTAGCCGAAACACCTAATAAAATATGTTGTTGGCGCATAGTAATTTTCTCCTATATAAAATTATTTTTTAAAGTCGTGGTAATTGCTGCTTTGATCAACTCAGCAATTTCCTTTTTCGTGCTGGCTTCACCATAGCTACCGTCTTTTGCAATTAAATAGCCATGGTGTTTATCTGTGCTGACTTCAGTCAAATCATTCGCTAAAATAAAGTCGGCATCATTTTTTTTGATACTATTTGTTGCAGCTTCATGTAATTTTTTAAAGTTCACATCAACTAACAACTTGAAACCGACAAGAATAGTATCAGGTTGTAATTGTTTAATTAGCTGAATAATTTTGGGGTTTTTCTTTAAAATCAAAAATAAGTGGTCTGTGTCAGAAGAAATTTTTTTAGCCGGTATTGGTAATTGTTCCAATTCACTCATGCTATTTTTCAAATCTGCCATGCTTAAAGAGTTCCCGTGATGTTTGGTAATCAACTGATTGAAAACAGTCAGTAATTGTTCTTCAGATAAACTAGTGGCTGGCGTAAAGTCACTGACTGCCATACTGTGAATAACGGCATCGTAGTGATTTTGGATGAGCAAAGAATGTAAAGTAGTGCTCAAATTTTGCGTATCACTGATAAGGTGTAAGCGGATGTTATCTCCACGGGGTTTGAGTGCATTTGCCGTGGTAACATAGTCAATAGTTGTAGTAGAAGCGGCAAAAGTATTGGCAATCGTTACTCCTAGACGTCCACTAGAATGATTGGTAATGGATCGAACATCGTCAATTTTTTCGGCTGTTCCGCCGGCGGTGATTAAAATTCGCATACAATTCTTCCTTTACATCGTAATAATACTGCGGCCTTCGTGTGTACCGCTAAGTAAAGCTTTTGTGACATCTTCAATAGCTGTTAATGGTACTTCTTCATATTTTAACTGAGAAGTTACCTTCCAATCTGTTCCTAAAAGCTGCCAAATTTTTTGGCGCTTCACCATTGGTTGGTTGACAGAATCAATGCCAAAAACTTTTATACCTCTTAAAATAAAGGGCAAAACAGTGGTGCTTAATTGGATGCCACCGGCATTGCCACAAAGGGCCGCAGTTCCTTCATAGTGGAGCTGTGGCAATAAAGCAGTTAAGAGTTCGCCGCCAACTGTGTCAATAATCCCAGAAAATTGTTGTGGGGCTAAAGGACGGATTTTTGCTGGAATTAGGACTTCTGGTGGGATAATCTCAGTTGCGCCTAATTTTTCTAACCACGTTTTTACTGCAGTTTTGCGGCTTACAGCAATAATTTTTTGGTAGCCTAATTGATGCAATAAGGCAATGGCAATACTCCCCACACCACCAGATGCTCCGGTCACCAAAACGGCTTCATCTTTAGTGACATTTTCACTAATTTTAGCTACTGCTAATGCTGCTGTAAAACCAGCAGTTCCATAAATCATACTTTCTTTCAAACTTAAATTTTGTGGTAATTTTACTAACCAATCGGCGGGGACGCTTTGATACTCACTTAAACCGCCAGGGGCAGTGACACCTAAACCATATCCAGTTGCTATAACTTCATCTCCTATTGAAAATCGCGGATCTGGACTTTTGACAACTGTCCCTGCTAAGTCAATTCCTAAAGTTAAAGGATAGTTTCGAACGACTCCTGTTTTAGGTTGAGTGGCCAGTGCATCTTTGAAGTTTAAAGACGAGTAAGCAATCTTAATGATTACGCCTTCAAAATCAAGGGCGTTAAAATCTTTTTCTACTAAACGAGCTTCTATTGTTTCATCTTGTTTGCTAACGACAAATGCGCGAAATTGATTCGTCATAGTGTACCTCCATCTTATAAAAAAGCAATTTAATTTTCTTCATCATACCATAAGATAGGAAAATTCTTGGCTAGGTTTTCTCCGGTATAACAGAAAAATTTGGAAGTGGAAAAATTCGTCTGATTTTTGAAATATCATTTACTAAAGCGATAAAATAAGGAGATCCTTACATCAAAGAATGGTTATTGTAATACAATTCAGCAAGTTTTTGCTATGATTGAATTAGGACTTGTTTTTTGTTCATTTATCAGTATTCTTAATGAGTATGACAAAAAAATTTGGAATGAAAAAGGGGGAGAAAAAGTGGCTAAATCCATCATCTCATTTAAAAATGTAACCAAACGTTACGACGATGAAGATACGGTATTAAAAAATGTCAGTTTTGAGATCGAGGAGGGCAAGTTTTATACCCTTTTAGGGCCTTCTGGTTGTGGAAAAACGACAATTTTACGGATTATCGCCGGCTTTTTAGATGCTACAGAGGGAGATATCTTCTTTGATGGGCAAAAAATAAATGATGTTCCAGCAAATCAACGTCAAGTGAATACCGTTTTTCAAGACTATGCATTATTTCCTCATATGAATGTTTTTGATAACGTTGCTTTTGGGATGAAAATAAAAAAAGTACCGAAAGATCAGATTGAAAAGCGCGTCATGGAAGCGTTGCGTTTAGTTCAACTAAAAGGCTATGAAAAGCGGGAAATCAGTGAAATGTCAGGTGGACAACGACAACGGGTAGCAATTGCCAGAGCAATTGTCAATGAACCTAAAGTTTTGCTATTAGATGAACCATTATCAGCTTTGGATTTAAAGTTGCGAACAGACATGCAATATGAATTACGAGAACTACAACAACGATTAGGCATTACCTTTATTTTTGTGACCCACGACCAAGAAGAAGCTTTGGCAATGAGTGATGAAATTTTTGTTATGAATCACGGTAAAATTGTGCAAAGTGGAACACCAGTTGATATTTACGATGAGCCGATTAACCATTTTGTTGCGGATTTTGTAGGGGAAAGCAATATTGTGGCGGGCACCATGATTGAAGATAATCTGGTAGAATTTGTCGGTAAAAAATTTGAATGTGTGGACGGTGGGATGCGTCCGAATGAACCAGTTGAAGTGGTTTTACGCCCAGAAGATTTGTCATTAACTTCAGTTGAAAAAGGCAAATTAATTGTAAAAGTCGATACGCAACTCTTTCGTGGCGTACATTACGAAATTATTTGTTATGATGAACAGCAAAATGAATGGATGGTACACTCGACGAAAAAGGCCGTTGAAGGCAGCCAAATTGGTTTGTACTTTGAACCAGAGGATATTCATGTTATGCGCTTTAATGAATCAGAAGCTGATTTTGATGCCCGCTTGGAAAGTTATGATGAATAGGGGGGAAAAGCATGACTAAATTACGACGTTTATATTCTGTACCCTATTATATCTGGCTTTTACTATTTGTAATTGCCCCGGTTTTACTCATTATATATCAATCATTTTTTGATATGAATGGGAATTTTTCTTTGACAAATTATGAAACCTATCTTGGCTCTGGTAAGTATTTGATGATGACTTTGAATTCCGTTTGGTACGCCTTTTTGATTACATTATTTACCTTAGTGATTAGTTACCCCACCGCTTACTTTTTAACCAAGCTGCAGCATAAGGATTTGTGGCTGTTGCTAATTATTTTGCCAACGTGGATTAATTTGTTACTAAAAGCCTATGCGTTTATTGGTATTTTTGGTGTTCATGGTGGCATTAACAACTTTTTAGGATTATTTGGAATTGGACCAGAACAAATCTTGTTTACCGACTTTAGTTTTTTAGTCGTGGCCACCTATATCGAGTTGCCCTTTATGATCTTACCGATTTTCAATGCATTGGAGGAAATAAATCCTTCTTTGGTTTTTGCAAGTCGTGATTTAGGAGCTAATAGTTTTGAGACTTTTCGTCGTGTTATTTTGCCGCTTTCAATGAATGGTGTGAAAAGTGGTGTGCAGGCTGTCTTCATCCCGTCACTATCGTTGTTCATGTTGACGCGTCTAATTGGGGGCAATCGTGTGATTACCTTAGGGACTGCCATTGAGCAACATTTCTTAGTGACGCAAAACTGGGGGATGGGTTCTACGATTGGCGTAATTTTAATTATTGCAATGTTTATCGTTATGAGCCTAACCGGGGAAAAACGTAAAGGAGGCGTGAAAAAATGAAGAAATTTCGTTGGTCTAACCTTTACCTAATTTTTGTTTTTATCATTTTATATATTCCGATTTTTTATTTGATTTTTTATTCCTTTAACGCTGGGGAAAATATGAATAGCTTTACTGGATTTAGTTTGCAGCACTATCAAGCGGTTTTTGAAGATACGCGGTTGATCATTATTGTTTTGAATACCTTTATGCTCGCCTTTTTGTCGGCATTATTAGCCACGATAATTGGAACTTTCGGCGCAATGGCTATTTATTACACGAAAAAAAGACATTGGCGTAATGCCTTTTTAAGCGCAAATAATATTTTATTAGTATCTCCGGATGTGATTATCGGTGCGAGCTTTTTGATTTTATTTACTTTACTAGGTAATATTTTCAAAAGTTTTAGTTTAGGCTTTTTCAGTGTTTTGTTATCGCATATTGCGTTTTCAATTCCTATCGTCGTTTTAATGGTTTTACCAAAATTAAAGGAAATGAATGATTCCATGGTAGATGCTGCACGCGATTTAGGAGCGAATAATTTTCAAGTCATGCAAAACATTATTTTACCTTATTTGGCACCAGGCGTTATCGCCGGCTATTTCATGGCCTTTACGTATTCCTTGGATGATTTTGCGGTAACATTCTTTGTGACAGGCAATGGCTTTACGACTTTATCAGTGGAAATTTATTCCCGGGCAAGACAAGGAATTAGCTTGGAAATCAATGCCTTAAGTACATTAGTGTTTATCTTTTCGATGGTGCTTGTTATTGGATATTATTTTATTAGTAAAGATAATCGCAGTAAAAAGCAAAAGAACCGCCGCAAGAAAGTGGAGGTGCCAGAACTACGATGAAAAAATTACAATCCCTTTTTATTGGCATTATCGCCGTCATTTTGGTTTTAGTTTTTGCCGTTAATCGTTTGGAGCATTCCAGTGGGATGGCGGGCGCAAAAGTATTAAATATATACAATTGGGGCGATTATATTGATCCTGCTCTTTTAAAGAAATTTGAAAAAGAAACAGGTTATAAAGTCAATTATGAAACGTTTGATTCCAATGAGGCGATGTTTACGAAGATTCAACAAGGCGGAACAGCTTATGATATTACGATTCCCAGTGAGTATATGATTCAAAAAATGATTCAAGAAAAACTCGTTTTGCCTTTGGATCATAGTAAAATTAAAGGATTAAACAATATTCACGAGGACTTTTTAAACCAAAGTTTCGATCCTAAAAATAAATATTCCATTCCTTATTTCTGGGGAACATTGGGGATTGTCTACAATGATAAATTTGCAAAAGCCGAAGAGTTGAAATATTGGCGGGATTTATGGAATGATAAATTTCGTGACAACATCATGTTGATTGATGGGGCTCGTGAAGTTATTGGATTGGGATTAAACAGTCTTGGCTATTCATTAAACAGTAAAAATGATGAACAATTAAATGAAGCGGTAGAAAAACTAAAAGGTTTAACACCAAATGTCAAAGCTATTGTAGCCGATGAAATCAAAATCTATATGGCAAATGAAGAAAGTATGGTTGCTGTCACTTTTTCTGGTGAAGCAGCTGATATGATGTATGAGAACCCGCATTTGCATTATGTGATTCCAGCAGAAGGCTCAAACTTGTGGTTTGATAATATTGTGATTCCTAAAACAGCGCAAAATAAAGCAGGTGCCTATGATTTTATCAACTTTATGTTGCGTCCCGAAAATGCCGCCCAAAACGCTGAGTATATCGGGTATTCTACCCCGAATAAAGCAGCTATGAAGCTTTTACCAAAAGAAATTATTAATGATAAACAATTTTATCCTACTGATGAAATGTTATCGCATCTAGAAGTTTACCAAGATCTCGGAAAAGAATATCTAGGAATTTACAATGATTTATTCTTAGAGCTCAAGATGTACAGGAGATAATTATAAAAAAGGCGACTTGCAGGTCGCCTTTTTTATTTTAAATAAAAATTAGATAACAAAACAAATAGGAAAAAATAATTTTGTAAATGGTATATATCGTTTTGAAAAAGAAACTTTACTATTAAACCAAGAGCTATAACCAGATTGTCAAGTAAAAGTATTTTACAATTTTCATAAAAAGATATTTATCAGAAAAATATCCGTATTTGCATTATCTAAAAATAACAAATTTTGTTATTATCAGCCGGCATATGTTTCGAATTAACTTACATAGGTTAAGACTTTAATATTTTGCTCATGATTACCCCAACGTGCACCAAAAAGGGTTAGACCGCCAACAGAATCCATAAGTTCTTCTGAGGCAATACGCAGTGTGAAATAATCAGTTTCCTTTAATGCTAAGTCATTAATATTTAAATCTGTTGTAGGAACACCATCGATGCTTGTATCATACTGATTAATGCGAATATGCTTTAATTCCCCATATTGACTACAAGTGTCTGGCCACCAAGTCGGTGTCAAGCGTCCACGAACGTCGGCATAATTGCCATGCACGGTATCACTACCTAATTTTTTTCCATTGATGTAATAAGTGATGTCACTGGGCCACGTATTGTTTGAAATTGGAAATTCAGAAGCGATTTCAAAGCTGATATCTAATAACTCGAGATGATCATCAGCTTGGACTAAATTTGGAATTTTATATTCTAAGAAACCTTTACTAGTCCAAACTAACTGTGCATTGACGCGTTGGCTATCAAGGAATGAACGTGGCTGGTCTGCCATTCCAATGTGTCCTTCTTCAGAAGCAAGTCCGCAAGTTGGTTCTGCATGATAATCAGTAAAGTGTCCAACTTTTACGTCAGCGTGATAGTGACGATATTCAGGAAAAATTTTTTCTGGAAATTCAATTCCGATTTGATCAATGGCTAGAGCTACAATTTTTTGTAACCCAAATTTACCGGGACAGCGCCTTGTTTTTACAATACCAGCATCTTCTAATTGTTGGACATGGCGCGTTGTAATAGCATTTGAAATTGCAAGCGCTTTAGCTATTTCGCCAATGTTCATTTCTTTTATTGCGAGCTGGTTTACAATTCCCAAGCGGGTCTCATTTGCTAATGCTTGCAAAACAGGGAGTGATTTTGTAGATGTATCAATAATCATAAGGAAGCTCCTTTACTTAATTGTTAAGTATAACTCTGGAAATGTTTGTAATTTTATATCTTGTTTTACTAATTGGTTAAAATAATTAAGGTTGATATATCGGGATTGACGCTGTATGAAAACGCTGTTATTATTTTGTGTGTTGACAGATAAGTTAAATAGTAATGTTATTATAAGTCTTTGTTAACTAAAAGGTCAATAAAGTTTTTTTGAAAATAGAACAAAGAAATTTTTGGAGGAATTAATGTTGAATAGAAAAGAACATCCGCGACCGCAGCTCATAAGAAAAAAATGGCAAAGTTTGGATGGCGAATGGGATTTTGCCTTTGATGATGAAAACATTGGCTTATCACAACAATGGTATAAAGTGTTCCCTGCTACACATAAAATTTTGGTTCCGTTTACATATGAGACGGAATTAAGTGGTATTCATGATACGTCTCACCATAAAACGATTTGGTATCAACATAATTTTGAACAAGAAAGTGATCAAAATCTTGTCTTATATTTTGAAGGTGTAGATTTTGAAACCCAGGTATGGTTGAACGGAATCCTCCTTGGCATCCATAAAGGGGGGAATGAAAGATTTTCTTTTGATTTAAAACCTTATTTAACTAAGGGGCTAAATACGATTACAGTACGAGTAGAAGATTCACTTTCTTGTGAACAGCCAAGAGGTAAACAACGGTGGTTAAAAGATAATTTTGGTTGTTGGTATGTTCAAACAACGGGAATTTGGAAATCCGTTTGGTTGGAAGAAGCCCAAGAACAGCGAATAAATTATTTAAAACTTACACCAGATTTGGACGTTGATTTACTAAAAGTAGAAATTGAATTAAAAGACGCTGCTGTTTTGCCAGACAGCAGTAGTTACTTTATTGAAGCCGAAGCAAGTTTTAAAGGTGAATTAATCAGTTATCATAAAGGATTATTTCATCATAACAGCAGTAGTTTTACTTTAGATACCCGGACAAAAGAAAATGCTGATTCAGGCACGCATCGTTGGAGTCCACATACACCTAATCTCTACGATTTAACGGTTCGGTTATATAAACAAACGGGTGAATTGTTAGATGAAGTCTACAGTTATTTCGGAATGCGAAAACTTAGCATCGAAAATGGACAAATTTTATTAAATAATCGGCAATTGTACCAACGTTTAATCTTAGATCAAGGGTATTGGCCCGAGTCTGGTATGACGCCACCTTCTCTTGCAGCCTTGGAAAAAGATTTGGAAAAAATTAGCGCAATGGGCTATAACGGCTTGCGCAAACATCAAAAAATTGAAGATGAACGTTTCTTATACCTATGCGATGAAAAAGGAATTCTTGTTTGGGCAGAAATGCCCTCAACCTACGTTTTTACTGACGTCGCGATGAAGCAATTCACTGCAGAATGGCTAGAAATTGTTAAGCAGCATTACAATCATCCAGCAGTTATTACATGGGTACCTTTTAATGAAAGTTGGGGGATTAAAGGAATTAATGAACATATTCGCCCGCAACATTTTACCGAAGGAATTTATCACCTCACGAAAGCTTTTGATTCCAATCGGCCTGTCATTACAAATGATGGTTGGGAACACACTATTTCTGATATTTTAACTTTACATGATTATGAAGAAACTGGTTTGGCTTTTGCAAAACGTTATTCAGACCATCAAGATTTCGCACCTTTTGGTTATTCAAATAAAGAAAAAATTGTTACTAATAAAATTCAATTTAATGATGGCTGGTTTGCTTTTGCAAAAGGGTTTGAATATAAAGGCCAACCGATCATGATCAGTGAATTTGGTGGCATTGCATTTACAGTTAATACTGAAGGGCAATGGGGATATGGCAATCAGGTAAAAAATGAAACCGAATTCATGGAGCGGTTTGAAAAAATACATGCCGCCATTCAAAGTAATCCTTACATTGCTGGTTTTTGTTACACACAACTCACAGATGTAGAGCAGGAAGTAAATGGTCTGTTAACTGCAGATCGTAATGACAAAGTGGATTTGCAAAAGGTTAGAGAAATTAACGAACGTCGACTCAATTTTAGTGAGATGAAAGTTGAAAACAATTTTTAAACGAGGCATTAATTCGCAGTTTCTTACAAAAGAAACTAGCAATTTTATTTATTTTTGGAGGAAATAGATATGAAAAAATGGAAGACATCTTTATTGGGATTAACATTATCAGCGGTTGTATTGGTATCACTTAGCGCTTGCGGGTCAGGAGATGCAAGCTCTGAAGACAAATCAGGAGACAGCAAAGGGTTTACTCTATTGAGTCCAGACCATAGTGCTGACCATCCAAAAAATGAAGATCTTTGGATGTGGAAAGAGTATGAGAAAAAGACTGGTGTTCCAATTACTTGGCAAGAGACAAAAGATATCAATGAAAAGAAAAATTTACTATTATCAGAATCAAAATTGCCGGATGCCTTTTATCAAGTATATTGGACGTCAGATGAATTAGTAAAATATGGTGGACAGGGAATGTTCCAGCCAATTGAAGACTTAATTGAAAAACATGCACCAAACTTTAATAAACTAATGGAAGGACATCCCGAAATTAGAAAAAGTATTACTGCCCCAGACGGACATATCTATTTCTTGCCAGAATTATCTATTGATCCACAAATTATGGGTTTGACATTCAGATATTATATCAATCAAGAATGGTTAGACAAATTAGGTCTTGAAAAACCACGAACCACCGAAGAATTGAAAGAAGTATTAACACAATTTGTCACAAAAGATCCAAATGGAAATGGTAAAGCGGATGAACAAGGCTGGTATATGAATAGTGGTGAACTCCCTAACAGTTTTGAAAAACTTTTAATGGCCGCTTATGGTATGGGCACAGGTGGTCGAACTGGAATTGAATCTTCTGTATATTTTGAAAAAGATGGCTCGATGCAACTGACATTAAATAGTGACCGGATGAAAGATGTATGGAAATATGAAGCAGATCTTTATCAAAATGGTTTAATGTCTAAGAATTCTTTTGCTGGTGCTGATGGCGATAAATGGCGTGCAGATGCTGCCAATAATACTGTTGGTCTTTGGACTTGGGTAAGTCCAGAATTTATCGGGGGGTCTGTCCAAGACAAATATACACCGATTAATGTCATTGCCGGTCCTGAAGGAGATCAGAGCTTAGTAATTAATGGCCCGGTAGGAACATCTGGTTTGGTTATTACTAAAGATTGTAAAGATCCTGGCAAATTACTAGAGTGGACAGATTATTGGTATAGCCAAGAAGGTTCTGACTTTGGTTATTTAGGAGCAGAAGATGTTACCTACCATAAAGTAGACGATAAAAATGTTTATGTCGATAAAATTTTGAATTATGACAAAGGAGCACAATTAGGCGCATATCAATATTTAGATAATGTTTATGGTGGCGGCTATCCTTATTTAAATCCTGATCAAGCTAACCGTGACATCGCGCAAGGATTAGAACCGATTCAATATGATGACTTTAATGAAGATGTTATGCCAGAAAAAATGTTATCTCCAGTAATGCCAACCCCTGAAGAGTCTGGACAATTGTCCACAATTATGACAGACATGAATAATTATGTTGAACAATCTCGGGTGAAGTTTGTTACAGGTGAGTGGAATTTTACTAGCGATTGGGATAAATATGTTAAACAGTTGAAAAAAATTGGTGCGGACAAGTTGCTTGAAATTCGCCGTACGCAGTATGAACGTTATGACAAAGAGTAAATAGAATTTTTGTCCAGGCTTAAAGCAAAATGACAAAACCTGCTTTGAGCCTGGTTTTTATGACAAAATGTTTTATTGAACTAATCAGCTTAGCATTCAGATGCTGCGCTGAACAGTTTGATAAAGCACGGAGAAAGGAAGAATAATAGATGGTAGAAAAAATATTATTCGATATGAAAAAGCATAAATGGCTTAATACATTATTTGTTGCACCGATGGAATCTTTTAACAAGTTGTTATCCGATATGAAAAAACATAAGTGGTTGTACGTTATGTTGGTCATTCCTGTACTATTTGTGCTTATTTGGAATTACTGGCCGATGTATGGTGTTGTAATTGCTTTTAAAGATTATTCACCTGCTTTTGGTATTTGGGATAGTCCTTGGGTTGGTTTCAAGCATTTTCAACGTTTCTTTGATTCTTATTTCTTCTTGGAAATTATCATTAATACTATTCGCGTTAGTTTCTATAGTTTACTAGTAGGCATTCCATTGCCGATCATTCTGGCATTAATGTTTAACGAAATTAAACGAAAATGGTTCAAATCGACAGTTCAAACAGTTTCATATATTCCAAACTTTATTTCAGTAGTTGTTGTTATTGGGATGGTAACCTTCTTTTTCTCTGAACAAGGCTCCATCAATCAAATTCTAACTTCTTTACACATGAAACCTATTGATTTTTTAGGCGATGCAAAGTGGTTTCCTCATGTCTATGTATGGTCTGGAATCTGGCAAGGTGTCGGCTGGGGAACGCTGATTTATACTGCTGCGATGTCTGGCGTACCGCAAGATCAATATGAAGCTGCTTATCTTGAAGGGGCAACGCGGATGCAATGTATTCGTAATATTACGATTCCAGCAATCATGCCTACCATTGTTATTTCAGCAATTTTAGCAACCGGTAGTGTTATGTCTGTAGGTTTTGAAAAAGCTTATTTATTGCAAAACGCATCAAATCTTGCAACTTCTGAAGTATTGTCGACTTATACATATAAAGTCGGTTTGATTAATGGTGAATATAGTTTTTCTGCCGCAGTTGGGTTGTTTAATAATATCGTCAATTTCATCATGCTTTTTGTTGTCAATAAGATTGCACAAAAAACTGGTGAAAATAGTTTGTGGTAGAAAGGCAGGAAAATTGAAATGGAAAAAATGCGATACATCTCAACGAAATCAGATAAAGTTTTTGACGTTGTCAACGTTGTAATTATTACATTGCTGACTTTGATTTTGTTATATCCTATTGTTTTTGTAGTGAATGCTTCTTTTAGTAATCCTAATAAAATCTATGAAGTACCGTTGTTACTTTGGCCGCGAGGTTTTAATGTCAACGGATATACCGAAATTTTAAAAAATAAAGATATTTTAGTTGGCTTTAAAAATGCTGTCATTTACACGGGGTTAGGAACACTAGTTAGTGTTCTTGTTACAACGCTCGGGGCATATCCACTTTCCCGAAAAGATTTACGCGGTCGCTCAATGTTGACACTGTTTTTTACTATTACGATGTTTTTTGGTGGTGGTCTAATTCCAACGTATTTGGTAAATCAGCGTTTAGGTATCATCAATACGTTATGGGTAATGATTTTGCCAGGTGCTGTAGGTGTCTACAATATGATTTTAATGCGAACTTATTTTCAACAGAATATTCCTTCTGAATTAGTGGAAAGTGCTTATATGGACGGTGCCAATGATTTGCAATTGTTATATAAAATCGTTCTACCACTTTCTACACCAATTATTGTTGTTATTGCGATGTTTAATGGCGTAGGTCGTTGGAATTCATACTTTGATGCCATGATTTATTTGCGTGATCGTGCCCGTTTCCCATTACAATTGATTTTACGAGAAATCTTGATACAAGGACAATTTGGTGATGATGTAAATCAAACTTTGGTGGGGAGCGCCCAAGCTGAATTAATGATGCTGAAATTAACACTAAAATATAGTGTCGTTATCGTTTCAACGTTACCTGTTTTACTGTTTTATCCAATTGTTGCAAAATACTTTGAAAAAGGGATTTTAGTCGGAGCTATAAAGGGGTAAGTGAAGTGGTTAATAAAATTTATGAAGTTTTTAATCGGATTTATTATTTAATGAAATTAAACGGGTTGTGGCTTTTGTTTACACTTTTAGGTGGTGTCGTTTTTGGAATTATACCAGCAACGATTGCTCTTTACGCTTGTATTCGTCAACAAATTCGTAATGAATCAGAAACCCATCTCTTTCAAATGTTTAAAAAATATTATGTAGAAACTTTTCGTCGCAGCATGTTGTTTAGTGTTGTATTTGCAGCGATTGCCTTATTTTTCTTTGGGGAGACCGTTATTTTAGTGAATGTTGGTACCGGAAATCTGTTGCTTGAAATTGCCATTAAAGTCACGCGTCTATTGATAATTTTAGGTGTAGCGATGTTTTTCCCAATTTTTGTCCATTTTGATGTCAAAGGAATCAAAACGGTGGTACAACCTTTGCTTTTTTTACTCATTTGTCCTTTAGAAGTTCTCTATATGGGACTAATTTTTGTTTTAGTCAGCTTATTATTTGCCATTAGTCCACTTTTGATTCTTTTTATAGGTATTGCTTTGCCAGCTTATGGGATGAGTCTTATCATGATGAAAAAATTTACTCGACTAGAAAAAAATATTAATTTTACTACGTCAGCTCAAACGAAATAACTTGATTTTAAGGAGTATTTAAATGGATATTAATCAAATTGACACACGGCATGCTACAAGTAATTCATTTGAATTGTCGCGAGGAAATTGTTTCCCTTTTACAGGTGTTCCTTTTGGAATGAATTATTTTGCCATTGAAACTCATGAAGACAACTGGTGGTTTCGACCAGAAGCAATGCATTATCGTGGCATTCGCTTATCACACCAGCCAACGATGTGGGCTGGTACAAAAGGTGATTTTTGTTCTTTGAGAATTTTGCCTTTTACCAAGCATACCAAAGGTTTAAAGGTAGTACCTTATGCACCCCAACAATCTGACTTTCACCCTAATTATTTAAAAATTAGGCAATTAAATAATCAGTTAGACACCACCTTGGTTCCTTCTGAATATGGTGCAATTCTATCAATGGAGTCCCCACAAAAAGATAAAGGGATCATGATTAGCTTTCCCACAGATGGAAAAATTACAAAAGCGCAAGGTCATATAATTGAAGGATATTCAAACCAATTACATGTTCATCGTACCGTTCCATTAAAATTTTACTTTCATATAGAAGTAAGTGAAAAAATTGTAGGATTTAGTGAAAAAGATGGTTCTTTTGAGATTGATTTTGCGGATGCAAACACTATTGAAATACGATTAGGAACATCTTTTATTTCTGAAGAATTTGCGGTGAAAAATTTACCAAAAACAAAAAAAGAGCTGCAATTACAAGAAGTTACCACGCAATGGAATGAAAAGTTAGCTAAAATTACTGTTTCTGATCAAGAGGCGGAAAAAGTAAAAACTTTTTATCACAATATGTATCGAGCTTTTTTATACCCTCAACGATTATATGAGTGGGACGACAATGGACAACCAGTTCACCGAGATGCTTATGCTAATGAAGTGAAACCGGGATATTTGTATATGAATAATGGTTTTTGGGATACCGCTCGAACTGTCTATCCATTGTTTTCTTTAATTGAGCTAGAAGAATATGAAAAAATATTGGCTGGTTTTTTAAATAGTTATCGGGAAAGTGGATACTTACCAAAGTGGTTAGTACCTGAAGATTCCGGGGGAATGCCGGGAAATTATATCGATGGTGTTATTGCCGATGCAGCCGTAAAAAACATTGCGACAGATTTAATGCCTGAATTCTTAACGGGGATGTTGCACTCTGCTCAGCAACAAGAACCAAATCGTCAAGCAGGACGGTCATATGCTAATGAATATAATACTTACGGCTATGTACCGTCAGATCTCCATGAATCTGTCAATCACACATTGGATTACAGTTATAGTGACTACTGTATTGCAAAAGTTGCCGGCAAATTAGGCGAAAAAGAAGTAGCTGAAAATTTCATGGAACAATCTTATCGCTATCAAAATTTATTTTCACTTGAAGATAGATTCATGGTGGCAAAAGATCGTCAAGGGCAATTTAAAGAAAAGTTTAGTCCTTTTTCTTGGGGCGGCGATTATACAGAAGGTTCCGCATGGCAATCCACCTTCGCAGTTAACCATGATATTGCGGGTCTGATTGCATTATATGGAGGAGAAGCTGCTTTTGAAGAAATTTTAGTAGAACTTGCCAATACACCGCCGGAATATACTGTTGAAGGTTATGGTCATGTGATTCATGAAATGGCGGAAATGGAAGTGAATGGTTTTGGTCAAATTAACGTGGGCAATCAACCAAGTTTTCATTTACCATACTTATTTCACTTCATAAAAAAACCGTATTTTGCGCAACCACTGCTAAAGCAAGCCGTCAATCGTTTATTTTCGGCTGGATTTAAAGGCTACCCTGGTGATGAAGATAACGGCAGTATGGCATCTTGGTATATTTTTAATGCTTTAGGTTTTTATCCATTTTGTCCGGGTAGTGGTGAATATCTGATAGGAATGCCGAATTTTGATGAAGCGATTATTCATTTAGCAAATAAAAAAGAAATTAAAATTACAACCACTTTAAATAATCCACAGCAGCAATTTATTCATCGTATTACGGAGAGTGCACAAGATTTTAGAAAATGTGTGCTTTCCCATGATGAAATAATGAAGGGGAAAGATTTTAATTTTGAGCTGGGAATGGTTCCAAATTCAAAATGTTTTGATGAAACTTTACCAACCAGTATGAGTAGAAAAGCTGCACAAGCAATCTATTCGTAATGAGATATATGTGATTTAAAAGAATGATTTTAAAGATGGAAATGGAGTTAGTAGAAGATGACAAAAGTAAAACGAGGAGCTTCAATTCCTCTAATTGTAAATGATCCCTATTTTTCAATCTGGTCCCCAGCTGATCATTTAACAGATTGTGATACACAAAGTTGGACAGGAAAAGAACAGCCGGTGCGGGGGTACATTCGAGTAGGAGAAAGCACATACCGCTTTATGGGAGCAGATGATATCATTCCTGCTATTGCGCAAAAAGATTTAGACGTGAGTGCAACGCAAACTAAGTATACTTTTGAAAATGAAGATGTCCATTTGGAATTATTGTTTTCCGTTGATTTGGATTTACAAGATTTAAAAAAAATTAGTGAACCTGTGACGATGATTACAGTAAAAGCTGATGTAAAAAATGGTAATGAAGCAGCGATTACATTTGCTTTTTCAGAAGAAATTTGTCGGGATCAAACCTCTGAGGACCTTCATTGGCGGACGATTACGACAACAACTGAAAAAATGGTTTGGATGGGTAAGGGACGCCAAACCCCACTCAACTCTTCTGGAGATTTGGTCGATATCGATTGGGGATATCTATACCTTGCAGCTAAAAATAATTTGCCAATTACTTATCAAAAAAAACGTGACATGTTATTAGCAGATTTTTCCATTCATTCAGGTGAAGCAGCAACAATTTTAGTTGCATATGATGATATGCATGCGATCAATTACTTTGGTAATGTGACAAATGCACTATGGAAAGAAAGCTATCCAGGAATGTACGATTTGCTGCAAAATTATTTAGCCGACTTGCCGGAACGGTTAGAAAGTTGTAAGCAAATTGATAAAAAAATTCAACACGAGTCTTCTACTGCTGGTGGCGACACACTGGATTTTATTACAGCATTTAGTTATCGCCAATCAATTTGTGCCCATAAATTAATCCGAGATTCAGAAGGGGAAATCGTCTTTTTATCAAAAGAATGCAGCTCCAACGGTTGTATTGGAACAGTTGATATTAGCTACCCGTCTATTCCTTTGTACCTGCTTTATCAAACAGAATTGGCCAAAGGGATGTTACGGCCGGTATATAAATTTGCTGATATGCCAGTATGGGAATTTGATTTTGCGCCCCATGATGTTGGCCGGTATCCGTATGTAACTGGACAAGTATATGGAGAAATAACCAATTCAGGTAGTAAAGATTGGTCAGATCGTGGTCCATATGACACAATTTATGACTATTATCAACTACCAAAAGGACAAAATGTCTACCGCTTTGAACAACAAATGCCAATTGAAGAATGTGGCAATATGTTAGCCATGATTTCAGCAATCTATTTGCGGGATAAAGATGATAAATTCTTTACGCAGTATTTATCTACTAATTTAAAATGGGCTGACTATTTAGCGACGTTTGGGCAAGATCCCGAAAACCAATTATGTACTGATGATTTTGCTGGGCATTTAGCTCATAATTGTAACCTATCTTTAAAAGCCATTACGGCACTTGGCATGTTTGGAGCGGCTTTAAAATCAGCAGGGTATGAAGAGGGCGTACTTTATTCTAAACGGGCCAAAGAGATGGCCAAAATTTGGCAAGAGTCTGCTATTGCAAATGGAGAGCACACACCATTAGCGTTTGATCAACCGAATAGCTGGAGTATAAAATACAATATTGTGTGGGATAATTTGTTTGATTTAGGATTATTTCCAGCGGAATTAATGGAAAAAGAAATCACGAAATATTTAGCCGAAGCTAACGAATATGGGATTCCGTTAGACCAACGTGCAAATTATACTAAAGCAGATTGGATTATGTGGATTTCAATTTTTGCGAAAAATGAAAAAGAGAGAGAGCGCATTATCCAGCCGGTACGTCATTATTTAGAAAATACATCAAATCGTGTGCCGTTTTCCGATTGGTATGATACAAAAGATGCGCGGGTGATGAATTTCAAAAATAGAACAGTCGTAGGTGCGATGTTTATGCCATTGTTAAAACAAGCATTAGTGAGTAACTTAGTGAATGTATAGATAAAAAAGAATTAAGAGCTGGCTCTTAATTCTTTTTTTGTAAATTGTTAGTAGGAAAAAATTTTAGCGGTGGATTTCAAACAGCAGTAAGCAATTGGGTTGAAAAATAGGCATAATTTCTTGATAGAAAACGAAAGTGAAGGCCTATATTGGTTTGTTAAAATAATTCAAAAAAATTTAATATTGTCCTTTTCAAAGAGGATGGCAATAAGCTTTGTAAGTGTTAAAACTAATGACTATAAGTTTTTATCTGCAGGTTAATTGTTGCTAAGAGCCAAGTAATCTCAAGATAAAACAAAAATATTACAATCAAAAATGAGGAGTTATACGAAAAAAGTATAACTCCTCATTTAGATAAGGTTTAAAAATTATTTTAATTGATTTTCCCTAGGCTTAAATTCGATTTAGACTAATACAGTTTTTTGTTCAGGGATAAAGTCATCTTTTAATTCTGGCCACCACTCTTTGTTAGCTTCATACAAATCATCAAGGACCGCTTTACCAACGCTAAAGTTTGGAATTGTTTTGTTTAACATTACTGCTTTTAAAGCAGTTTGATAAGAACAGGTTAAGGCTGCTTCCACAGTTAATTTTTCATAGGCTTTTTGCATTTCCATTAATCCTTTTTGGAAAGTTGGAATTTCGCCCACGACAATTGGTTCTGCACCTGATGCCCCAACATAGGCAGGTAATTCAACGACTGCTTTGGGATCAAAGTTTGAAATAGAGCCGTTGTTGGTGATATTCACAGTAAAGCGTTCACGCGTATCGTGAATAATCGCATGGCAGATATCCACAATGTAATTTCCATGAACACCAGCATGTAAGCTTGAATCTTTGGCAGAGCCATTAGCAATAACACGTTCACATTCTTCGTAAATTCGTTTTTCACGACCATTTGTCACGTAATCACCACGGGTGAAGTTAATATCATCATGCGCGACCATTTCATCAGGTGTCAAATAATATTGTAAGTAGCAATTTGGAAAATATTCAGGAAAATTCTTAAATAGTTTAATCATTTGCTTGTAGGTATCAATCCAGTATTGATCGCCAACTGTTTCATCATTAGACATCAACAATGTATCAATTTTTCCGGATAAAACATCTTCTCGCAGTAGAGGAAGTAAGTCTTTACCATCTTTATCAATTATTTGTGTCCACCAGCCAAAATGATTTAAGCCAAAATATTTAAAAGTTAAGTCGCGCAAATCTTTATCAAAGTACTTTGCGATAGCACCTTCAATTGAGATGGGCATATCACAAATACATAAACATTTTGCATCAGGAAATTCACTATAAATAGCTTCTGATAAAATAGCTTCTGGATTAGTATAATTTAAAATCCAAGCATCTGGGCATAGTTCTTTTACTTTGCGAATAATTTGTCTTACTGCAGGAATAACGCGCATTGCAAATGAGAAGCCCCCTAATCCACAAGTTTCTTGCCCCACAACGCCATGACTTAAGCAGATTTTTTCATCTACTGCACGCTGAGCATTTAAGCCTGGACGAATTTGCATAAATAAGAAATCTGCCCCTGTAAAAGCCTCATCAATATCTGTTGTGTAAGTAACGTTCACCAAAGAGCCCGTTTCTGCATAGTACATCTTTGTATATTGCCCTAAAAGTGAAACGCGTTTTTCATCAATGTCGTAGAGCACCAATTCGTCGATTGCTAATTCTTGTGCACGTCTACGTAATACTTCTAAAATGCCAGGAGATTGAGTAGAACCTCCGCCGACCATTACAAATTTGTTTCCCATGATTGTTTCCTCCTAATTTTATACAGTTTGAGTTATTTTTGCGGTTTGATAATTTACGAGTTCATAATTTAGTGACGCGATTAATTGACGAACTATCGGATCTGTTAAAATCTCTACTTCTCGCATCCGCGCGATATTGAAAGAAGAGTGGGTTAATAAGTACTCATCTACAAAAGCAGGATGCACCATCATTTCAAGTGTTTGAACGTTATTTGCTTTTTCAAAAGTATATTGTAACTCTAGCAAACACTGCTCTTTTAAAGCTTGATAAGATAACGACATATCGCGAATGGCACTGGTATTCATCATGTCTAAAAGAAGATCATTAACATCTGGTGACTCAATTGGTCCAAAATTTTCAGTCCCGTAAGAGTTCCGAGCGGGTAGACCATATTTTTTTGAAATTTTAGTTGTGATTGCTCTATTTTCAGGGTAAAAATGAATGTGATGATGAGAATCAAAATGGGTGAGTTTCACACCCTTATCTAATAAGTATTCAATTTGTGTACACCATTCGTGATAAATTTCTTCATCTGAATAGTGGCTACGCATGGTAGGGTAATCACATAATTTATAAAATTCTCCCTTTTCATCTTGAAAACTAGTATTGGTCCCATCAAGTGGGCGTCCCATTGTCAAAACTAGATGACAACCTATCCCTAAGCTGGGATATTGTTTTGAAAGCGCAATAGCATCCAATGTTCCGGGCATATTGGCCATTAAAGTTGCTGAAGTTAAAACGCCTTGACGGTGAGAATGAATAATACCGGCATTAATTGCTGCACTGTAGCCGAAATCATCTGCATTTATGATTAGCTGTTTCAAAACAGAACCTTCTTTCTTTGGATTTATTAAAAGTAATCGTTGTTCCCTTTCCGTAAATAGAGTATATTATAGAAAAAAAACGGATACAATGCGTTTAAACCAATGAGGTATCGTTTTCAAAGAGCGAAATTATTTTCACTTATGGAGGATTAACAATGAAAATTTATCATATTTCAAAATTATTGCCGGACAATACTTTACGTGAAGAAGATGAGCAAATTATTGAATATATTGTCAAAAAAGTTGAAAAAGGGGAAGACATCGATATCAGAACGACAGCGGAAAATAATTATACTTCACCAAGTTCGATTTCGCGTCTTTCTAAAAGAGCAGGTTTTAATAATTTTAAAGAGATGGTTTTCTTTTTAACTCAAAAATTTAATGAAAGCCAAATTGCTGAACGAACATTAACACAACAAAAATTTTTGAACACAAAACAGAATTGGGAAGAGATTGATAAAATTTTTGAACTCATTAAAGAACAAGGACAAGTGTATTTATCAGGAGAAGGATTTTGTGATTTGCTTGTAAAGTATGCTTATCGAAAACTAATGTTAAAGAAGATTTATGCGATTGATTTAAAAGATATGGAGGTCAAACTCGTTTCAGATGGGAAACCCAAAAGCTTAATTATCTTTTCTCAATCAGGGGAAAATCGTGAAGCATTAAGAAAAATAAAAGAATGTAAGGAATTGGGGGGGAAAGTAATTACTTTTACCGCTTCGGCAAACAGTACTTTTCTAAAAGAAGGGGATGCCTCCTTTCAAGTTGATCCAGAGTCAAGTGTGATTAACTCTGAAAATTCTACCTTAAATTTTTTCTTTGGCAATTGTTTAAACGCACTAGAGTATTTATTTGATCGCTATCTATAAAAAAAAAGGGAGATAATCTCCCTTTTTTTTGACTAAATTTCAAAAGCTATATCATTGCGTGTAATTTTATCAGAAGGTGCAATTACTTTTCCAGCAGCGTTTTCAAGCGTAACGACAATAATCATATCATTTTTGCCGGCTGCTTTTATTTGGTTGCTATCAATTTGAGCAAGCAGATCCCCTTGTTTTACCATCTGTCCATCCGTTACCTTAATATTAAATGGTTTACCAGCAAGATCTACTGTATCAATTCCCATATGCACTAAGACTTGTTCTCCGTTTTCATTTTCGATTCCAATAGCATGAAGCGTTGGGAAAATGGTAGTGATTTTACCGCTGGTTGGTGAATGAATCATGCCATCATGATTCATAATTGCAAAACCGTTACCTAAAGATTTACTTGAAAATACTTCATCAGGCACTTCTTCGATTGGAATAATCTCACCACTAGCGGGAGCATAAACAAGTTGTCCTGTTTGCGTTTTCGTTAAAGGCAATGTTGCTTGTCCACTGCGCAGTTTTTCAACGTAAGCTTCTAGTGCTTCTCTTAATTCAGTGACGCCAATTCCAATAATAATTTGAATATGTTTTTGTTTATCTACCACACCAGAAGATGGAAAAGTCTTTAATAAGTTAATATCCACTTTCTTATCATCTAAAACATCTAAGCGCAAACGGGAGTAACAATTGTAGATTTCTGAAATGTTGTCAACGCCACCTAATCCATTGACGATTACTGCTAAACCAGCTTCGTCACCTTTAACCGTGATAGTTTCATTTTGAGGAGTAAGCTCTTCTTTAGGTTCACGACCAAGTGTTGGTAAATTCAGTTTTACAATAAGATATTTGAAAGCAAAATATTCCATTACTGCAATCACAAGGATGATTGGAATGATTAACCAAGTGTGGCCAAGATTCATCGGTACAAATAAAGATGGAATAGTTTCTGGAATACTACCAACCATTACGCGCAGTCCTAAAACATTTGCTAGGAAGAAACTAAAACCAAACAAGATTGCATGGACCAACCATAACACTGGTGCTGCAAACAAGAAGAGAAATTCAATTGGTTCTGTTGTTCCGGCTAAAGCAGCTAAAATTACTGCTGGAATCACAATTGCTTTTACTTTTGCTTTATTTTCAGGAAGTGCAGTTTTGATGAAAGCTGCTGCAATGGCAGCAGGAAAGGCCAAAGGACCAAAGTTGGTTAAAAAGCCCACAGCAGAGTTCATTGTCGTAACATTACTAATGTCACCTAGTTGTGCTAACCAAATATTGAAAGCACCACTTACTGTTTCACCAGCAATTTGAGCAGTTCCACCCATTGGTGTAAAGTGTAGTGGCATCCATAATAGATGGTGCATTCCTACTGGCAGTAACATCCGATTTAAAAAACCATAGGTAAAGAAACCAAAAGGACCAGAACTGGCCATGACAGATACGGCTGCATTTACGCCAGAATTGATGATAGGCCACACATAAGTAACAATAATAGCAAGTGCAATAGTGGCAAAGATTGAAATGGCATAAGCAAATTTTGTACCTTCATATGGAGTCAAGTATTTATGAAATTTGACGTTTCCAAAACGATTGACAATAAAACCGACCAGACAGCCAATGACAATTCCTAAAAAGACGCCCATGTCATTAACTTGAATTCCCATAACCATATTTTGTCCTGTTCCAAATAACCCTTGTTCACCCGGTTCTGCTAAACGATTTGTCAAAGTTAGCCATGAATTATTGGCATATAAGAAAATCATAAAGCAAGTAATCGCAACAATTGCAGAATCGGTCTTTTTCTTTGTTAAAGCAGCAGCAATACCGACACAAAAAATAACAGAAAGTGAACCAATTGCTCCGCTGTTAATGATACCAAAAAAGAAATTTCCCACATTGGCGATAGCACTAGGCATGAATTCCATCCGCATAATTGCGGCAATAGAAATAATCAAGCCGGAAACGGCCATAAACATAACCGGTTGAATAATTGCGCGGGCAAAAGTTCGCATCGATTTTTGAACAGTTTCTTTCATAAAAACACTCCTTCATTTGAAATAAATTATTTTTCTTCTATTCGGACAAAGTATAGTATACAGAAAACGGTTACACAATATTGGAAAGAAATGAAGCAACCCTTTTCACGTTTTGAAAATACTTTCAATTTATATTGAAGCGTGAAAGTAAGATTTTCACTTGGTTGATCTTATGTAAAATGTAGCTTTTTTGAAAAGTGCAGCATTGATATTGACGTTTTTTTAGTAGTACTCAGTCAAAATAGTATAGAAATACGTAAAAAGCAATAGGGAATCATTTTATTTAATAAATAACAAATGTTAATGGAGAGTTGTGTTCAAAAAGGAAGGCAGCAAGTAAGAAAATAGGCTAATTATAAAGAGGATAAAGAATCATTTGGTAGAATTCATCCTCTAAAGAAGACAATATCTTTTATTTATTGAAAACGTTGACCCTTAGTAAGTGCGTTAAAGAACGTTTTTCCAACATCTTAGAATTGGCGTCATTGCCACACAATTATAGGAACTTGAAAATGTGAGGTGCAATTGTTAAGCAGTGTTGTTTAATAAAAATGATTTTCTACGATTTTAGAGTGATGGACTTTCATAAGTGTCAATAAGATAAAAAAAGCACCAGAAGTAAAATTGGATAACTTCTGGTACTTTTTAATTTTTGCAGCCTTTAAATCAAAGTAGACAACTCTGTGTGAGGCAGATTTAAATCCTCTGCCACTGCCTGCAATGTTAAGTGTCCTTGATAAGTGTTAACGCCGTGGTAAAGGGCATTATTGTATTGCAATAAATCGGCTAAATTTGTGGATGCCAAAAGTTTTACATATGGTAAAGTAGCGTTACTTAATGCATATGTTGAAGTCTGGGGTACTGCTCCAGGCATATTGGCCACTGCATAGTGAATGACACCAGAATGTACATAAGTGGGGTCTTCATGGGTTGTAACTTTGTTTCCAGTTGCAAAAATTCCCCCTTGATCGATTGCGATATCGACAATAACTGATTCTTTAGGCATGGCTGCTACCATGTCTTTTGTAATTAATGTTGGTGCTTTGTGACCCGGAAGTAAAACAGCCCCGATAACAAGATCGGCATCTTTTAATGAAGTACGAATATTTAGTTCATTAGAAAGAAGTGTTTGTACTTGACCGCTAAAAAGATCATCCAATTCTTTTAAGCGGTTTAAATTGATATCTAAAATGGTAACATGCGCCCCTAAGCCAAGAGCAAGTCGTGCGGCGTTATAACCTGAAACACCTCCACCAATAATCACCACATTACCTTGCCGTACCCCAGGAACTCCTGCTAGTAAAATTCCTTTGCCGCCAAAGGTTCGTTGTAAATATTGTGCACCAATTTGTGCTGCCATTCTGCCAGCGATTTCACTCATGGGAGAAAGAAGCGGAAGGCTGCCATCGGTTAGCTGCACATTTTCATAAGCAATAGCGGTAACGCCCCGCTTCATTAATTCTTCTGTCAATTCTTTATTAGCAGCTAAATGAAGGTAGGTAAATAACAGCAGGCCATTTCTAAAATATTGATATTCACTGGGCTGAGGTTCTTTAACTTTCAGGACCATTTCACAGTTCCAAACTTCTGCGACAGTGGTCAAAATAGCACCAACTTTTTGATATTCCTCATCTGCAATCCCAGAGCCTAAGCCGGCACCGGTTTCAACTATGACGGTATGCCCAGCGTTTATTAATTCTAAGACCCCACTAGGAGGCAATGCGACCCGATTTTCATGATTCTTAATTTCTTTTGCGATTCCAATTTTCATGTGCAACACTCCTTTTCTTCTGTCAATTTAGCCTAACTTACGCCTCCATACTAGAAGAGGAACTCACTTCTTACTTTTCAGTATAGTGGAAAAGGAAGCGATTACAAAGCGGCTTTTCAAAATTTAGAAAAAAAACGCCAAAATTCTTGTGATAAAACAGCTCGATGGCTAGAATAAGAAAGACAAGAGGTGATGAGATGCTCAAGAAATTGCAAAAAAAATTAAATGAGTATAATCCGCAATATCATGTTTTAAACTTAACTTTATCTATTATTTGGATTATTTTAATGTTATTGGATTTTGCATCTGTCATTAATATTAATGAAAATCCTTTTCGTATTTTAGATTATCTTATTTGGCTTTTATTTACTGTTGATTTTTTTGGTCGTTTAATTGTTGATCCAGATAAAAAAACTTTTTTTAAAAAAAATATTTTTGATTTAATTGCGATTTTACCCTTAAACTTTATTTTTGGCTTATTCGGTTTGGCTCATTTTGGTAAAATTTCACGGATTAATCGGATTGCCCGTATTATTGGACTATTTGGCAAGTTATCTCGCAATAAGCGTAGTATTTTATATACTAACGGTTTTATTTATGTGCTTTATATTAGTTTGGGGATTATTGTTATTGGCGCAGGTTTATTTTCAATTGCTGAAAATAGATCTTTTGCAGATGCATTGTGGTACGCCATTGTTACGGTAACTACCGTCGGTTATGGCGACATTGCCCCCACAACCGATGCTGGAAAATTGATTGCGGCAGTCTTGATGATTTTAGGAATTGGATTTATCGGGATTTTGACTTCTACAATTACCTCATACTTTAGTCATAAAAATGAAGCGATGCGGCAAGTTGAAGAAGACAGTGAGTTAGCGCAATTAAAAAAGGAAATTACGACTTTGCAACAACAATTGGATCGGATTGAAAAATTATTAAAAAAATAGCGAAAAAGAATCAGGGGCAAAAGATGAATTCTTGCTCCTGATTCTTTTTCATTTAATCAGTAGAAAATAAGCGTTCAAGCGCTAAGTAGAAATCTACTAGAAATATGCAGTGCAGGTTGCTTTTTGTTAACAGTAGAAATTTTCTTTCCCAGATTAACTTTTAGTAAACGTCCAATAATGAATAATTTCTCCTGTTAAGTCTTCAGGATGAAATAGCTCTTTATACGTGGTTTTTGCGGGTTTGTCATTGGGATCTAAAACCAATACTTGATTGTTTTGCTGGGCACCTAAGACCATAATGTGCCCCACCTCAGTGAAGCGACCAGGTTTGACAGAGACGATAACCGGAATTTTTTGTTGTAAATATTTGCTGGCAGTTTGAAAATCATTACCTAAGTCATGATATTGCAATTGATAGTGGTTGGCAAAATCACTGAAAATTTGCCAAGCAGTTCCTTGTCCAGTTACAAAATAATTATTATGTGCCCAAGACAAGATATCATATGGGGTGGCTTCTTTTTTTTCAAAATACGAAAGAACCATCGTTAAAGATAAAATAGCACAACCATTTTGTGCCAACGTATTATCTTCCCCTGTACCATAGCTATCTTGTGCCCAACGTTCATCTGTTTGGAGAATAAGAGGCGTTGGGACGTTATTCCCTTTTAAGGTTTGGTTTGCTTTTTGACTGTATTGTTGTTGCGTAATAGTGGGAGTAGAGTCAAAAAAAGTAGTATCAGTTGGCTTTGCGACTAAAAGCCAAATCCCCCCTAATAAAAGCATGCAAAAACCAATAAAAATTATTTTAGGTTGCCGTGATTTTTTACGGGCCATCAAAACACCTCGCTTATAGTAGATACTGAGTTTACTCTAAAGCAAATGGGAGAAAAATAAAATCGGTCACAGGACTGATTTAGGAAACTTTAAAGTTTGAAAGGGATATTTAGTAAAAACATTTGTCAAAGTAAGCAATCTAGAAGGCATAATTAAGAAATCATAAAGTACAGGTTAGCTAAGTGTTGACAAAATTTTTGTTAGTTGGTAATCTAATGAAGTTCAAAACGAAATGGTTACGATTTACAAAATAGAAAAAGAAATGAAAGGAGCTATTTCAATGGCTAAAAAATCAAAGATTGCTAAAGCGAATAAACAAATCGCTTTAATTGAAAAATACGCATCACAACGTGCACGATTAAAAGATGCCAAGGATTATTCTGCATTGGCAAAATTACCCAAAGATTCCAATCCCAATCGTTTGAAATTACGGGATCAAATTGATGGTCGTCCACGAGCATATATGCGCAAATTTGGTATGTCACGAATTAATTTTCGGAAACTTGCTCATGTGGGACTAATTCCAGGCGTGAAAAAAGCAAGTTGGTAAAAGTAGAAGAAACAGTTTAGGAGGAATAGACTATGGCAGTTCCTGCAAGAAAAACATCAAAAATGAAAAAAAGGCTGAGAAGAACACATCAAAATTTAAATCGTCCAGAAATCTCTTTTGATGAAGCAACTGGTGATTACAGACATTCCCATCGTGTTTCTTTAAATGGTTATTACAAAGGACGTAAAATTACGGCTGAAAAATAGGAGGAAAAATATGCAAATTATTTATCCGCCTTTAGTTGAAGAATATTTCAACTATCAACGCCATAAAACTAAAGAAAATTTGGATAAAAGTTCCGTCTATCAAGATATGGTAGTAGCTGGTCTAATTACGGAGACTGGTATGCCCACAAAAGAAGCATTAGAAAAAGGGATGATTAAAGATTTCTATGAAGAAGAAGATTTAAGCTTTTCTGATTTCTTAAATTTGTATCCTGTTTTTTCAGATTATGATGCAACGGTGTTTCAAAAAATTGCTGGTTTTTGGGAAATTACGCTTGAGTTTAAAACAGCATTACTGGCTGACTTAGCAGCTAAAAACTTTGATTATGATGAAGCATTACAAATTCAAATGTATTTAGCAGATCGATAAATAGGAGATAAAAAATGCGACAAACGATTATTTTAGAAGGTGTCCAAACCAAAGAACGCCTTTATTTAACTACAAAGAACAAGCGCAACCATCCTGAACGTTTGGAACTTAAAAAGTATTCACCAAAACTACGTCGTCATATAACGTTTAAAGAAGTCAAATAAACGTTTCAATTTAAAATAGAAATTTATTGAGCAGTTGGGAGGAGAAAAGAAAATGGAAAAGACAGATTTGGCCACGGCGTACAGACGCTTAAAGAGCCCGAATATTCAAACCAGAAAACGGGCGTTAAAAGTTATTAAAGAACATAAACGCGCGAAAATAAAAGCGTATTATGCTGCAAACTAAAAAAGGGACAATCATTTTTGATTGTCCCTTTTTTTGTAATATTCCAATGTTTGATCCCAAAAGCAAATGGCAGTAGGAAGGGCGTAACGTCTAATTTTCAGTCTAGGAAACAAGAGATACTGCTATGTTCTTATTCATATTCTTCTAACTCAAGACTTAATTCTTCCCATTGTTCGAGTAGCTGATTTTGTTTGCTGCGAGCGACTTCTAATTTTTCATTTAATTCTTGTAGCTGCACATGATCTGCTAAGATTTCTGGTTTAACCATTTCTGCTTCTAATTGATCAATCGTGGCATCGGTTTGACTCATGGTTTGTTCTACATCGTTAACTTTTCGTTGAAGATTACGAACGAGCTTTTGTTGCTCTTTACTTTTTTGAAAGTTTTCTTTACCCGCAGACATTATAACGGGTGTATTGCTCTCTTCAGCTGCTAGTAAAGCGGCAATTTCTTCTTCTTCTTTTTTCTTTTCCAAGTAATAATCGTAATCCCCTAAAAACAGACGACTACCTGCAGGGGAGAGTTCAATGACTTTGGTGGCGATCCGATTGATAAAGTAACGGTCATGAGAAACAAATAAAAGGGTACCTTCGTAATCAATTAAGGCATTTTCTAAGACTTCTTTATTATCAATATCCAAATGGTTCGTCGGTTCATCTAAGATCAAGAAGTTTTCTTCATCCATTGCTAATTTGGCTAAAGCAACCCGAGCTTTTTCGCCACCGCTTAATAAATTGATTGGCTTGTCAACATCTTCACCTGAAAATAGAAAACTACCTAAAATATTGCGGATTTCTAATTCTGGTGTGGTAGGATGTTCATCCCATAACTCTTGTAAAATAGTTTTATTACTATTTAAATCTGCTTGGCCTTGATCGTAGTAGCCAATCGAAACATTGGCGCCTAATTGGACTTCGCCACGTATAAAAGGCAGTTGGCCAATAAGAGATTTTAATAAAGTTGACTTACCGATACCATTTGGTCCCACTAAAGCAATTGCATCTTGACGACGAATATCTAAATCAACAGGTTGCGCTAAAATTTCATTGGGACCATACCCGATGGCCGCATCACTTAACTGTAAAACCACATTGCCGGAGACTTTGTCAATGTGAAAAAGAAAATGGGCTGACTTTTCGGCACCTTGGGGACGATCCATGCGCTCCATTTTTTCTAATTGTTTGCGGCGACTTTGAGCTCGTTTAGTAGTGGAGGCGCGCACTAAATTGCGGGCAACAAAATCTTCTAATTTATTGATTTCTTGTTGTTGTTTTTCATAGGCTTTCCATTCACTAGCAAGCTGTGCGGCTTTTAAATCCAAATAGCGACTGTAATTCCCTTTGTAATGCGTCATTTTATGACGGCTTAATTCATAAATCTCATTGGTTACTTTATCTAAAAAGTAGCGGTCATGGGAAACAATTAAAAGTGCACCACTGTAATTTTGCAAATAATTTTCCAGCCAACTTAGCGTTTCTATGTCCAAGTGGTTGGTGGGTTCGTCCAAAATTAAAATATCTGGTTTTTGCAAAAGCATGCGGGCGAGAGCTAAACGGGTTTTTTGACCACCAGAGAGGTTGTTAATTTTTTGCTGATAAAAACTTTCATCAAATTGAAAACCATGTAAGACGGAACGAATTTCGTTTTCATAGCCGTAGCCATTAATATCGGCAAAATCATGTTGCAAGGTGTCGTATTCTTTTAAAATATTTTCGTAATCATTACCATTGGGATCACTTTTAGAGATTTTAATTTCTAAAGTGCGCATCCGTTGTTCCATTTGCCGTACCTTGTCAAAGGCGGCAAGCATTTCATCCCATACGGTCGCATCAGAGGAAAGACCTGTATCTTGGGCTAAATAACCTAGTGTAGCTGTTTTATTTTTGGCAATTGTCCCTTCATCTGGCGCTTCAATTCCAGCGATGATTTTTAATAGGGTGGATTTGCCAGCGCCGTTGCGACCAACTAAACCAATCCGGGCTTTAGAGGCAATTTCTAAATGTATGTTGCGAAATAAAACATCTGCGCCAAAAAGACGGGCGATTTGATTTGCTTGTAATAATATCATGGATAATCTTCCTTTAAATGAATTCTGTCATGCGACTGATTTTTCACAAATTTTAATGCGTAAGAAAAATAATAAAATAGGGAAATTTTCAGCATATCAAGTGTAGTCTATCATAATTTTACTACTGGTGTATATTGTCCTCTTTTACAAAAATAAAAATTCACAAATTTATGAGCAGAGAAATTGCATTTCCATAAACACCCTGTTATGATTTGTCAGTAAATTACGTGAAAAATTCACAAATGGAGGCGTACACGTTGAAAGATCATCACATTCCAAAGGCAACAGCAAAGCGTTTGCCCTTATACTACCGTTATTTGCGGATTTTAAATAATGCTGGAAAACAAAAAGTTTCTTCAACTGAACTGAGTGAAGCCGTTCAAGTGGATAGTGCTACTATTCGCCGCGACTTTTCGTATTTTGGTGAACTAGGAAAAAGAGGCTATGGTTATGATGTGGAAGCATTGATGAATTTCTTTGCTAAAACATTGAATGAAGACCATATGACAAATGTTGCATTAGTTGGGGTGGGGAACTTAGGAACTGCTCTTTTAAAATATAAGTTTCATCAAAGTAACAGCATTCGCGTTAGTGCAGCCTTTGATGCAGATGAAAATATAACCGGTCGCATTATTGATGGTGTGCCAGTTTATGCTATGAAAGACATGGTAGAGCAAATTAAAATTCAAGAAATTGATATTGCAATTCTAACTGTCCCTGCAGAATTTGCTCAAAATATTGTAGATGAACTTGTCTCAGCAGGAATTAAGGGTATCTTGAATTTTACTCCGGCTCGTCTAAATGCACCAAAAAGTGTTTTAATTCAAAACGTCGATTTAACCAATGAATTGCAGACATTGATTTATTTCTTACATTCACAAGATGAAAAATAAAAAGAAAGACCGAAGCTTAAAAAAGCCGGTCTTTTTTTTTAGGTATTTTTAGGTAAAGGATTATATAATTTCACAAGAAATGAAGCCGATGTACCAAGGTTATTGATGTCTAGCTGCACGAAAGCTTAGCGACATTCAAGCAAACATATAAGAAATTTGTAGAACATTTTATTACAATCCCTCTTATTACTAGCGAGTTGGTGCGTTCGTAAAGTTTTTCTTACGGCTAACAATTAAAAGAAAAGATGAATCGCTAACGAAAAAGTTCTTCATAGTTCGGTGTTTCATCAGAAAATTCAGCAATAATTTTTGTCATTGCGGGGTAATCAATGAAACGAGCCGAACGTGTTAATTCCTTACCATGACTAAGTAATACGACTAAAGGTGCTGTTAATGCTTGGAAATGGCCGGCTACTTCAGGAAACTTACTGCCATCAAAATGATAAATTGGCACCTCTTCTCCAAAGCGTGCTTCTAGTTGCGGTTTTACAGCCACACAAATACTACACCCAGGTTGTGAAATGTAAGCAATCGCTAATTTTTCTTGGTTTAATTGTTGCAGTTCTTGGTTAAAATCTGTGACTTGAATCATGGCGTCACCTGCTTTCTTTTAAAATGCATTTCTAATGTAAGTTTTTGGTCAATAAAAGTCAAATGAGTTGTTTGCTATCTTCAAAAAGTAAATGAAAGGTTAATTTTTTTATCCTAGTCTTGTGAGTTTTAGCAAAAAAGCGTATATTAAGGCGACGAAAAAACAAAGTGAAAATTTTTTTGCTAGAATAAACCCTTGTGTTAAAGGGTTTTTGTTTTGATGAAAAAACAAAATTTGATTGCGATATTGAAAAGTACAAAAGGAGTTCTTTTATGTTTAATCATTTACCTGATTCAGTCTTACAAATGAGTATGATTTTTTTATCAATTGTGATTGAAGCTTTACCCTTTGTATTATTGGGCTGTATTATTTCTGGTGCGCTCTATGTATTTTTAACACCGGAAAGAGTGCAAAGACTGTTGCCACAAAATAAACTTGCTTCCATTGCAGTGGGATGCGGCTTAGGCTTTTTCTTTCCTTCTTGTGAATGTGGCATTGTGCCGATTGTTAATCAATTTGTGCGTAAAGGGGTACCAAATCATACAGCCTTTGCCTTTATGTTAACAGCTCCCATTATTAATCCAATTGTGATATTCTCCACGTTTATTGCATTTGGCAATTCCATGCAGTTTGCTTTTTTACGGGTAATAGGAAGTTTAATTGTGGCACTTGTGATTGGCGTATGGTTGGCTTATTTTAATCAACGGAGCATTATTAAAGACGTCCCACTGCAACAAGCAGTTATGAACGTGAAACATTCGCATCACCATCATCTACCTGCAGAACAAGAACATCACGAAAAAACAAAAAAGAATTTTTTTCAACAAGTCGGGCATGTATTGGAACATAGTGTCGACGAATTTTTTGATACAGGGCGCTATTTAATGATTGGCGGCCTATTGGCTGCAGCGATGCAAACGTATTTGCCAACTGGCGTGATGCTGACGCTAGGTTCAAATAAAGTTTTGGCGGTTTTCGTCATGCTCTTTTTAGCATTAGCGATGTCCCTATGTTCAGAAGCGGATGCCTTTATTGGGTCTTCTTTGTTAAGTCTGTTTGGTACCGGTCCTGTGGTGGGCTTTTTAGTTTTTGGCCCGATGGTCGATATTAAAAATCTTTTAATGATGAAACGTTATTTCAGTGGCAGATTCATCCTCAGCTTAGTGGCGATTATTGTCGTTTGTGTAACAGGTTATGCATTGGTGGTGTCATTATGATTCGATTTCTAATTTTAGGCGGTTATTTTGAATTAATGATGTATTTGCAAGTTAGTGGCAAATTAAATCAATTTATTAACGTTCATTATCGTTATTTGGCTGTTTTATCGATGGTTCTATCTTTGCTACTGGCAATGGTGCAATTAGTTTTATGGGTGAAAGCAGATGGAAAAACCAAAGAACACCATCATGAAAAGGGCATGGCACATGAGCATGGGTTGAAAAAAAGATACCAACGCGTGATTGCGTATGCTTTATTAGCCCTACCGGTGATTGTCGGAACTTTTTTTCCAGTTGTAAGTTTAGACACAACAATTGTGCAAGCAAAAGGGTTTCAATTTCCCATTAGTAAAGAGTCTGTGGGAGATCCTCAAATGCAGACGCAGTATCTCCAACCCAACACGAGTATGTATTACAATAAAACCGAATATCAAAAGCAAATGGACAAATTGATGAAAAAATATGATCAAGCAGGTACATTAGCTGTGACAGAAGAAAATTATTTGGAGATAATGGAATTGATTTACAACTATCCTAGTGCATTTATTGGGCGTAAAATCAGTTTTGACGGCTTCATTTATCACGCCAAACAAGACAAATTAGAAGATGATTTTGTTTTCCGTTTTGGTATTATTCATTGTGTGGCTGATTCTGGTGTTTTTGGTCTACGTATTCATTTGCCAGAAGGAACGGCTTTAAAAAATGATCAATGGGTGCATATTGAAGGGATTATTCAAAGCAACTTTTATCAACCGTTAAAAAGAGAACTTCCAGTGGTACAGACGACAAAAACAAGTACGATTGCTGCACCAAAAAATCAATATGTTTATCGCTCATTTTAAGCTCTTTTTTGTGAGAAAAAATGTTAAAATAAGAAGCGGATTTCATAAAAAAAACATATTCCTTTGCTAGAGTAGGAATTGTAGACGCTTTGTTTGTAGTTTCAGACAAGTTTTAGTAAAATGAGAAGTAGCAATAGGTAGAAGAAAGAGGTGTTAACTGTGGGGTTTACAGATGAAACAGTACGTTTTGATTTTGACGATAGTCGCAAAAAAGAAGTGAGCGAAACGTTGGCCATTGTTTATCGCGCTTTAGAGGAAAAAGGATATAACCCAATTAATCAGATTGTAGGGTATTTACTTTCCGGCGACCCGGCTTATATACCTCGTTATCGTGATGCGCGTAATCTAATCCGTCGTCATGAAAGAGATGAGATTTTAGAAGTCTTAATTCGTTACTATCTTGGTAATCACGGGATTAGTCTTTAATGCGGATTATGGGACTAGATGTCGGCTCAAAAACTGTCGGAGTAGCTGTTAGTGATTTATTAGGTTGGACCGCTCAAGGTGTGGAAATTATCCGCATTGATGAAGCTCATGGCGAGTTTGGTTTTGACCGGATAAAAGAGCTGGTAGCGGAATACGAAGTGACACAATTTGTGGTCGGTTTACCAAAAAATATGAACAATACAATCGGCCCTCGTGCCGAAGCGTCACAGGCGTATGGTAAAAATTTGGAAGAACTTTTTCATTTGCCGGTTTTTTATCAAGATGAACGTCTAACAACAGTACAAGCAGAGCGCATGTTAGTGGAACAAGCGAATACATCACGTGCTAAGCGGAAAAAAGTGATTGATAAACTGGCCGCCGTGATGATTTTGCAAAATTATTTAGATCGCAGCGATACCAAGTCGCCTTTATAGGAAAGAGGAAAGTATATGACAGAACATAATCACGACCACAACCACGATCATGAAGGACATGAACACATTACCTTAGTAGATGATCAAGGCAATGAAACACTTTACGAAATTTTATTAACCATTGATGGTCAAGAAGAATTTAAACGTAATTACGTGTTATTGTATCCAGCAGGCGCGTCAGAAGATGACGATGTTGAACTACAAGCCTACGCTTACATCGAAAATGAAGATGGCACAGAAGGCGAATTGGAACAAATCGAAACAGAAGCAGAGTGGGATATGATTGAAGAAGTCTTCAATACATTCATGGCTGAAGAAGAAGAATAGTCTTTAAATGATAGCTGAACCCTTGATGGATAAGGGTTCAGCTTTTTTGTATTTTGAATTGAATACGTTCCACTAGAAATTTAGGTGCTCTGCAAGTTTTTCTACGGTTTTTTCTTTCGTTTCTTTAGTTAGATTAGCATAAGTATCCATGACAATAGACGGTATTTTGATTATAAGCGAATTTTTTGGATTTTTTTATTCAATATGATGGGACTTGTGATTTCAGTTCTTCACTAGATTTATTTGAATTAGAGGCAAAATAAAAAAAGATAGTCGAGAGAAACATTGGTTAAAATTGAAGATGGTCGGCAACACACTAAGCTGAATCAGTTGAGAGCTATTAGGGATATGACCTATGAAAATTCGTTTCAATGACTACTTGTAGTCCAAAAGGTGGCGAATAAATGAAAGTTTACACGATTCAACCAGTAGATTTTTTACAATCTGTTGATTCAGAAGGATTTATTTTTCCAAGGAAATATCATGCTGAGTCATCTATCTTTTTTGATAATCCGAATGCAATTGGTGCACTTCGTTTGCTTGAAGAAGAGTATACGAAACGAATCCAGTTACCATTGGATAGAGAGTTCATTTGGTTATGGCGAGATACCTGTCATTTAAAGTATGCTCGTAAAGATAACTTTACAGATTTCAGCAAATACAACTTTTATTGTTTTGAAATCCCTATTGATTTTTATAGAACGAATATTTTATGGTCAAGGTTTGTAGAGTGGCATGAGCCGTTGAATCATGAGTGGGAGACAGATGAAGATCAGGAATTTGAGCGTATTTTTGATATTCCGAACCGTCCGAGGTATGGTGATATACAAGGGATAACAACAAGGTTACACAAGGATTGGATAAAGAGAGTTACTCGTAAATAATGGTGACTACTTGTAGTCTTTCGGTGAGAAGTCTTAATGTTACACCCTTATGTATCACGGATAAATACTGGTATAATGGTAAACAAGGTGTGTAACAATAGGGTATATGCTAGTGTTACAACGATAATTAGAATTCAGTACGAGGAGAAGTTGTTTTGCTTAGAGAAGAGATACTAACCCTAATTGATGAAAAGCGAGAAGGAACATATTGGGATTTTAAACAAAAATACCATGAAAATAAGGGAAGACTGCTACATGATATAATTTGTTTGGCTAACAATATTAACAATCGCGATGCTTACTTAATTTTTGGTGTATCAGACGAGGGTAAGATTATTGGTGTGGAGAAAGATAAAAATAGAAAAAATCAGGAACATTTCACATCTTTCCTAAAAGGAAAAAAATTTTCAGGTGGTACAATACCTTATGTGATTTTAAAAACATTACTGATACAAAAGCATGAGATTGATGTGCTGATAATAAAAAAGTCAGACAAAATTCCATATTATTTAGCAGAGCCCTTTAGAGACGGAAAAACCAATGTCTCAGCTGGAAGTATATATTTGCGGATAGAGGATCAAAATACACCGATTAATTGCACTGCTGATCCGTTGTATACGGAGCAATTATGGAAATATAGATTTGGAATATTACCGTTACCTTTAGAACGATTGAAGAGAATGCTATGTATGAAAAAAAGTTGGGAAAAAAATCAAAATGGATATTACTTTGAGGAAGCGCCAGAATTCACCATTGTTGAAAATGATGAAATATCTGAATCTTATGATAGAGGTTTAGCACCTTTTTATGCATACAATCAGACTAATTCATCAAGTTCTTATCATCATTATGAGTGCAAGTATCATAATACTGTTTTGTATGAAACTCAGACTATCAGTCTTGATTCTGGACGCTACCATACACCAATACCAGAATTTGGCTTTATACCCGTTGACAGATATAGGTGGAATTCATTAGATTACCGATATTTTGTCAAATTTTCTACTCAGTTTTATTTACATCTTTTTATGTTTGATGATACATCGGATGAAGCTTTTTATTCTCGCCGCAAACTTCTCAGTATTGTTCCGATATTTGAATCAGAATATGAGAAAGATAGTTTTGAGAATTACATTAAAGAAAATATGAAGGAAGTTTTAGAAAAAATGAATATCGATGAAGAAGAATATCTCGATATTGAAGACGACAATTTGAGGGGTAAAAAAATTTTTCAGCGGTCATTGAATATCGGAAGAGTTTTGGTTAAAAGTCTAGAGGAATTTAGAATGACTAGGAGATGAATCAAAAATTTATGTGGTATGAAGATGAATTGTTAAATTCGAAGGCCTATGACTGTGATGTGGCTTACGACAACAGAGAGAGTGATCTGCTTTTAGAATTAAGTGAAGAATGTAGACTGATAGCTGAAGATGAGAATTTGCATGTGATGATCCGTGCCAAATTATATTATGATAGCTTTACATCTTTAAGTAATTATATCGAGATAGCTGATATAGGTAAGAAAGATAGAGAAAAGTATATTGAAAAGATTTTATATCTTTGTCGAAGGAGTTTACTTTTACAGGAGACTTATTCCTCAGAGAACGATATGGAGGAAATTGAACAAGCCAATTTTAATGGTTTATTCTTCAAAACTAATGTTAACTATTGCAATGTTTTAAGCCATATTGGACGGTTACCAAAGGCAATTTACGAAAATCGGAAAATTGCGATGCAAGACTTTGGAATGGCTGTAGGAAATTTGGGAATGGAGCTATATGATTATGGGTATTTTGATTATGATAAGGGCCATCAGCAATTAATTCTAGAAAAAGTATGTTCATTGTTCAAAGCGGCTACAAATTACCCAGAAAAACAGGTACATTCAGGGGCGAAAATGAGTTTCATTAAAAGACTAGAAGAAATTCTAGGAAGTAATAATTTTGAAGAGAATTTAAAAAAAATACCTAAGTTAAGTTTCACCTATTCTACGAGTTCTGAAAAGACAAATAATGAAGAAGATTTCGAAAGTAAAGAATTTGATTATAGAATTTGGATTGCTCAAGAATGTTTGGCTCTCAATACTTTGAATGATTTAGATTACTCCGTGACCCAATCCTATGATCCAATTCATTTGCCTGATATGATAGCTCCTATAAGTGAAACATACCCTCGCTTTCATGGTTTGTTTAATCAGATAAAGCAAGAATATTGTTCAGCAAGATTTATGATTTATGAGGGTATACAAAATCCTAAACTTCATTTTTCAGACAGACAAGTATTTTTGATTGATACGTTAGATTATCCAATTTATGGCCTGAATATAGAAATGGTAAAAAACGCTTATCGTACTATATATTCTTTATTTGATAGAATCGGATTTTTTTTGAATGAATATTACTCTCTAGGGTTGTCTCAGAGGAGAGTTTCTTTTGGAGCTATTTGGAATGGGAATAGTCCTTTATTACAAATTGCAGAATCTAATTACATTTTAAAAGCTCTTTATTGGATGAAGAAGGATCTTTATGGAAATTCAATTTCTGATTACAAGGACTATATTGACCCTGTACTGAATCGAACGTATGAGATTAGGAATGTAATGGAACATAGATATTTAAAAATTCTATCATATGCAAATATTGTTTCAGAGGAGTATAAGATAGATAAGCTCGCAACAATTATTTCAGTGGAAGAATTTCATGATTTAGCAATCAATCTTTTAAGGACATGTAGAGAAGCGATAATTTTATTAGTTATGTTGATTAATGTGGAAGAGAAAAGGAAATCTACCAATTCTGAAGAGCTCATTATTCCAGGAAGACCTTTGCCTGAGTATAAAGATGATTGGAAGTTATAGTTTCGTATCTCAAAAGTAGGAGCTATACATTTGTGATGCCTCAAATAAATATTGGAGTTATTGATAACCTAACTAATAATCAACAAGAATCGAGGAAAGTTCTATGTTTGAAAAAGAAGTGTACAAATATACTGTTAGCTGCGGAGCACCAAGAGCAGGGAGATATATCACTAAAGAAGTAGCAATGAAAAGAAGATTTGATAAGGCTGAAGATGAAGCCTTGAAGGATACATATCCACTCGAAAAAATCACTGCTATAGTAATAGAATTTTTAAAGATGATAGGATTTGAAAATCCAGTCAGTCTAGAAATCAAAAATGTAACTGACTTTTTAAAACCGAGAATATATTCTAAAAGTTACAACCAATTGAAAGAAAAGTATGAGTTGAATAATCGAAAGCACTTAATATGGATGAAATTTACTATAGATGGGTATTTAGGCGTTGTGGCTTCAAGCGACGATATAAATTTCGATATGACTAATACATCTGGCAAAATCATCAGCCATCTAAACAAACAATGGAGACAAGATTTTGTGCTAGTTTTTCCTTTACCAAATATAGGAGATAAAGAGCGTAGCGATATTGAATGTGGTATTGGAAATTATCTTATTGATAAAGAAGTGCCAATTCTGGACTTCTATTCACATCAATATAAATAGTTTTATTCATTAAATTCGCTCTTATTCATTTTTTTCAATCAAAAGCACGCCATGCAACTTGAATACGGTTTTGAATACGACTAGAAAACCACTTAAGGTGAATTAGCCTTAATAAAGTGATTAGTTCTATTCAAAAATCGTTGAAATACCAACTATCTTCGATCATCATTAATGAGCTTAACTCCATGGCTGAAGAAGAAGAATAGACTTAAATCTCTAGAAACCTTGCGAAGCAAGGTTTCTTTTTTTGACTTATTTATCTTTTCATCAGAACCCATGTAGATTACCTTAGCTGTACACGCACAAAAAGACTCAGAGCATATTTCAATTATGCTCTGAGCTAATAGCTCAAATATTTTAATGTGACATAAAAATGAGTTAACTATTTTTGCAACTGAAATTTATTCTCTACTATCTTAGTAACCTGAAAAATTAAACAGTTAAATATTTTTCAAAAAAGGCAGTTAATTTTTCGACTGCGGGATCGACAGCTTTTGGTTGATCGTATAAGTCATAGTGACTGATATTAGGTAAAACTAGAATATCTTTTTCTTTAGATGCTGCCCGTGTGTAAACATCAAAGCCATTGCGGTAAGAAGCAAAGCCACCAACTTTATCTCCAACAATAATTTGAAGAGGTTGGGTTAAGAATTTTTCCAATAAAATATTAGTATCAAAACCGAGAATAGCTGCATAGTTTGTAAATGGTACCAAGTTTGTTGCAAGTGAATTGTAACCTCTGTCCGTGCGGTAGTAGTCGACAGCTTCTACAAAATCAATATCTGTCATCCCAGATTCTTTTAATTCTTTTGGTGAATTGGGAATCCAATTTACTTCCAAGACATCTGCGCCACGTGCTTCTGCTGTACGTTGTTGTCCAATTTTATCTAGCATGGCTAATAAATTATCTTCGGGACCAAAAGCACCACGGAATGTTGCGCCAATATTAGCCGGAGCAACACCTGCGACAGCTTTAATCCGACGTTCTGTTTTCGCAGCATTAATCGTGTAGCCACCGCCTGCACAAATGCCTACTGCACCAATCCGATTTTCATCGACATAATCAAGCGTAACGAGGTAATCAATAGCTGAACTAATATCTTCAGTCCGTACAAATGGATCTTCTGTATTACGGGGATCACCTTCACTACGACCTTGATAAGAAGCATCGAAAGCGATTGTGACAAAACCATTTTGTGCTAATTTTTCGGCATACAAGCCTGATGTTTGCTCACCTACGCTGCTGGTGGGATGAGAAACGACAAGTGCAGGATATTTTTTATCGGCATCAAAATTATTTGGCACAAAAACATCGCCAACAAGATTAAAATGACGCCCTTTAAATGTTACAGTTTTTTTATCTACCATCATACTTCCTCCTTTATTAATTCCCTTGTGTTACTTATAACACACATGTATAATAACTCCCGAGGCTATCAGTAAGCAATTACCACTTAAAGGTAGAATGTAAAATAATACACACTTTCTAATAAATTGGGTATTATTTAAGGAAGAAGGATAAAGGATGCAACTAGAGGAAAAAAAAGTTGATCGTCGGATTTTGAAAACGAAAAAGGCAATCAAAGATGCTTTTACCGACTTAATTATGAAAAATGAAATTGATACTATCTCAATTGCGATGATCACCGAACAAGCCAACATTGGGCGTAAAACTTTTTATCTCCACTATTACGATAAATACGATTTAATGGATCAGATTATCGCAGAATATTTAGAGGAATTAGGTCTACGTTGTAATCAGAACAAAATCAAGCGTTTAGGCTTTGAAGCTTCCACTTTGGAGTGGTTTACATTTTTAGATGAGAACTTTTCACTTTTTGCCCGTTTATTTCAAAGCAAAGCGGCCACTTCTTTTCGCAATCAGTTTTTAGTTTTTGTGAGTGAACAATTACGAAAAAAAGAAAAGTTAGCTGCATCAAAAGTTAGTCTTGCATTTAAATTACAGTTTTTAAGTTATGCTGTCACAGGAATTATTGAGGAGTATATTACGAAAGACTACCGGCATAAAAAGCAGGAAGTAGCCAAACAATTAAGTATTATCGTCAAGCAAAATTTGACGCTTTAGCTGAAACTGTGGCGGTGCATTTTAGCAATTAGAGCATCTTTTTTAATAGCACTTGTCAAAATGTTGTTAAATACACAAAAAATTAGGAAGAAGGGGTAGTATGAAAGTTTTAGTAGTAGGTGCCAACGGCAAAGTAGCGCGACACTTTGCAGATCAAATTAAAGAACATCCTTCAATAGCAGAAATAGCGGTTATTCGCAGTGAGGCGCAACTTTCCTTTTTTGAAAAACGTAAGATTGAAACGGTTTTATTAGACATTATTAACAATTCGATTGAAGATTTTTCTGCGGCCATGAAAGAGGTAGATTCAGTTGTCTTTAGTGCGGGGGCTGGAGGCAAAGGATTGGATAAAACAATCATGGTCGATTTAGACGGTGCAATAAAAGTAATGACTGCGGCCGAACAAGCGAATGTTAAACGTTTTGTGATGGTAAGTACATTTAAAACCGGACGAAAAGAAATTAGTCGCGAAATAAAAGCCAATTCAAGCTTAGCTCCTTATACTATTGCTAAAAATTATGCAGATGAATGGTTAAAGCATCGCACCAATCTAGATTGGACGATTATCCACCCGGGTTCATTAACAGACGATGCAGGTAGTGGAAAGATTACTTTAGCCGACAGTTTAACTGAAGAACTTGAAAAAACGTCCATTCCGCGAGAAGATGTTGCAGCCGTGATTTTAGCAGTTTTAGAAAATGCGAATACGATTGGTAAAGAATTTGAAATTATTACAGGTGATACGCCAATTAAAGCTGCAGTACAATCTTTTAAAGGATAAAATTACGTTATTTGGTGATTTCTAATATCTAACCCCCTTTTAATTAAAAATCATAAGAGTTGTCTTTAGCAGAGAAAAAGGATATTTTGGAGTTAGTAACGATATAGTCTACTGTTAGGGCAATAAATAGATTAACTCGCGAAAGGAGAGGAAAACGTGAAATTTCCGATGAGACATAAAAATGGTGATAAGCCAGTAGAGAATAAAGAAGAAATTCCAGTAGAAAAGAAAGTAGAGGATGTAGATGATGCAGACTTTCAATCTTTTTTTGGCGATGTATTAAAACGTCTACCAAATCCGGCGGTAAAAATTATTACCAAAACATCTACTGCTACAAAGAAAAGAGCAGAAATATTACTAGCCTCAACTCGTGAGCGGTTTGATGGTGTTTTTGCCGATTTCTTAACAGATGTTGATTTAATCACCCGTAAAAAAGCACATCGCATTATTCATATGGCCGCATTAAGCGCAGCGATTATCGGTTTATCACCGATACCATTTTCTGATGCTATTTTACTCGTTCCAGTTCAGTTGGTTATGATGGCACGGTTATATAAACTTTTTGGCCAATCTTGGTCAGAAGGAATAGCTAAAAGTATCACCAAAGAATTAGTTGTGGTTAGTTTTGGGCGTAGCGCAGTGGGAAATGTTTTGAAATTTATTCCAGTTGCCGGAACCATTAGCGGTGGCGCTGTGAACGCTGTTGTGGCTATTGCGATTACAGAATCACTGGGCTGGGTAACGGTTAAGATGCTATACGATGGAGAAGATATGTTTGAACAGGTGATGTCTTTTAAAGGACAATTTAATACCTTATTTAAAGCTTTACAATCTGCTGGTAAAAAATGATATTCGACACAAGAAAAGTTGAGCTGAGTTCTTCAGCTCTCAATCATTAAGACGAAATCTTGATAACTTGCTCTTTCATTTCTCAAGATTTTAACTTAATGCCGCTAAGAGTTTGTTTAGGAAATTATATAGCAATAAACTTTGATATATCGAATTTATTTTTTGTGGCGAGCAAAGAAAGCCCAATAAAAAGCACTGAAATTTAATGTGCTTTTTATTGGGCTTTTGGTGTAGCTCTGGCGCTTTGCTATTCTTTAAATTAAGTTTCTATGGCTCAAGGTGGCTACTTATTATACATTTCTAAAACAGATAATACTTTAAGTGTCTCATCATAGTAATTTTTACCATGAATAGGTTCTTCTACTACCCATTTTTGTGAAGTGACAAGTCCGCTATAAGGTTCTGCTTTATACGCGGCAGCTAAAACAGGAGCAGAAAAACTTTGATTTTGATAGTCGACTAAAGCCTTACCTTTTAATGAGTAGCCCGCATAGACAAATTTTTGATCCGCGAAAAAAGCTAACATTTTATCCAAGATAGGGGCAACCTTAGGATCATTTGATTTCATGAGTCGTAGTGGTATACGGCAGGCATTGGCAGAATAATCACCATCATACTGATTATTTACTTGATTTTTTTTTGCTGGTGTAAGTTTATTATTTGTTTCAAACCAGGCAAAATCAGGCATAAGTCCTGTTTTTACTTGTTTACTTAAAATTTGGAGTAATTCAATGCCACGTGTATTTAGTCCCTGCCAAAATGAATCATGCGTAAAATGATAAAATTCTGTAAAATAGGCGGGCATGATGTCAGAAGGGCGTAAAATTCTGCTGGCTTTTTGATCCACAGTGGCCCAATCTCCCACTGTCAAAAAGTTTGTATCCGCATTATAGTTATATTGTTTAATGTCTGCCAGAAGTTTATTGGCAGCTGCGGCATAATCCTGCTTACTCTTGGGCCATAATTTACTTGCTTTGATTAAGCTATAGGCGATATCCAAATCACCGTCTGTGGCATTGTGCAAACTGTCAGACTCCCAGCCTTTTTTTGTTTGGCTTTGACGCCATTGCATAAGATGGTTGCCATTCCCAATTTGATATTGGGTATAGTAAGCATAAAGGGCCTCAAAATCTGATTCTGAAGCAAATCCCTTTTCAGCCGCTAAAGTAGTGATCACCATCGCGTAGCCTTGTGCTTCTGATAAAGTAGAACGAGTAGTAGTACCCGTGTCAACAAAGGAACCTTCTTTTGTTGTGATGACGTAGTTTTCGCGCCATTTTTGATATAGATTGATTTGGATATTGTGTTCGTTATCAGCAATTGTACGAAATAAAATTACGACATAGGATGCTAATAAACAAATGGCAATTCCCCACAATAATAATGGCTTTTGCTTCATTATCAACCTCTACTTTCTAAAAAAATTAAAATGATTACTCAGTCATTAAAACGTTGTGTCTTGTACCATTTTGTGCCATCCCGTTTAAAGATACGGTCCAACATGAGTGAAAAAAAGGCAACGACAGACACGCCTAAAAAGAGTTGAGAGTACGTAAAATAGGAGGCAACAGAATATAAAAAATTTTCCGTAGTTGCTTGACCATATTGGCTTACTAAAGCGACATTAATCTGCAGCAAATAAATGGCAAACATTAAAGCCCAATTAACCAATAAAATGGCTGCAATTTGGCGATTTCCACCACCAAAAGTAAATGGTACAGGTAAATCTAGATGGAAAATATTGAGTAATGTCGTAATTAAGTTGGCCCAAAAGATAATTGTCGAAATGACAATGGCACAGTTAAACCAAAAGAATGTGTTGATATAGTAAAATATTTCCCATTTGATACGCCAATTACTCCGGTCAAATAAGTGCTTCAAATTCCCCGTAATAACTTCGTAATTTCCCTTTGCCCAACGTTTGCGTTGATTATAGTAAACGTTGATTGTTTCCGGTTCTTGTTGAAAGGCTTCAGATTGAGCAGCTAAGGCAATCAATTTTCCTTGTTCCATGATTTTAAAAGAAAGAGCGGTGTCTTCTGTTAAGGCACCATTATCCCAACCACCAATTTCTTTAACATAATTTTTTTGAATGATGAAGTTAGTGCCGGGAATATGGCCGATTTTAAAGAGTTCCCATAAACCTGTATGCTGAATGCGTTGGGTTGTCACGACTTCCAGATTAATACAGCGGGTCAAAAAATTTTGTTTATAATTCCGGGTCTTATTGCGACCGAAAACAGCAGCGTAATGTTCAGGATCTTCCAATGCTTTTTTGACGAGAAAATATAAAGCATTTTGTTCAGGCATCGCATCAGCATCATAAACACAGAGCCAATCGCCTTTTGCTTGTTTAAGGGCATCGTTTAATACCCCCGATTTTCCCCCAGAGCCTGTACGTTTGATAATTTGAATATCGTGATTGGCAAATTGCGGTAAATTTTTAACACTCATTGCTTCTGCATACGTGTTATCGGTGCAATTATCAGCAAAAACTAAAAACTCTAGCCGGTTGACAGGATAATTTAAGCGCAAAATGGCTTGCACTGTATCTTTAATCACTATCTCTTCATTATGAGCTGGTACGACAACGGTGATTAAAGGATATTCTTTTAATGGTTCCAAAAAACGCTTTGGCGGTTTCAAATTTTTTAGCAAAAACTTGATTGCACCAAAAATAGTTAATAAAGAAAAGAAGACAGAAATCCAAATTGACACAATTGTAAAAATCATGAGTCCCTTAGCCATTTAAGTTCCTCCTTTTAAAGTATTTCCAGACCCTTGACTGGATGATAAGGGCGGAAATAAATAGCCCTACCGTGGCGATAAAAAATAAAATGGTGACGATAATACTCAGCCAGTAAAATATATCTAACAAGTGATTCACTCCTTAAACGATGTATTCTGCCATTAAATCAGTCTCGGCCCGCCGATTGAGTCTACTTAGTACTTGTTCAGCGGTCAGCTGCGTATCCCGTTGTAAAACAATCATACTTTGGCGGATGGTAATATCTTGATTGTGATCAAAGGGGAAAAGCATCAATTGCGTTTTTGTAATCTGATTTAAACTCTCTGTTTCTGCAGTACATTGATTGTTAAAAAGTGGCGATATGACAATGAATGTTCCTTCATCAACATAAAAAAGCTGTTCTTCTGGTAAACGAATGAGTTCTAAGTCATCAGCCAAATTATGAAGCAATTCGTTGGTTTTGTTTTCACTTTGATAGCGATATTGATCCAGATTATCGACATAAAACATTGAAACCGCCAAAGAACGATCCAGTTTTGGTCGAATCGTCATGGTATCTAAAAATTGTTGGTAGCGCTCAATAAATTTATTCATACTACCAAGTCCAGTCAATGCATCTGTATTTTGTAAGAAAGTGGCAATTTCTTTACGACCACTAATTAATCGTTTCCTCAAAAAAATGTCAGTTTTGATAAAATATCCCGCAATAGTAAAAGTAGGGACGATGACAATAAGATAAATTTTTAACCAGCCACTCATGACAACTGGGAAAAAGTAGAGTACGAAGCTTCCAATTCCAATCATAAACATCGTGATAACAACGACAAAAAGGGAATTGCCCATCATACCAAATAAAATCCCCAAAAATACCAATAAATTTGCATAGTAAAACGTTTGGCGATCAACAAAATTATACAAAATTAAATCTTGAACCAAACTGAGTGCCATTAAAAGAATAACACCGACTTCCAAGGGAATACGATAACGAAGGTTTTTCATTTGTTTCACCTCAATAGAAAATTTTATTTTTGCTTAATTCTAGCGTACCATAGCCGGTTGCATTCTACTCTTATTTTGATTATTCTTCAAAAGAAATCTATTGAAAAATGAAGTTTTTAATTGTTTTTTGGAATATCTCATCAAGACGAAAAAGTGAAAATGAATAGTGCTACAAGTTGGCATTCTGTTCTAAAAAATAGATGGAATATATGATTGTTTTTGTTGTTATAAACGGATTTTTGCTTGTTTAGTACAGATTTATAAGTTGTACTCTTTTTAAGAGTGTGGTAAAAATAAATAGATAAAAAAAGCGCTTGCGAATTTGGAGTTTGGTTAAAAAGGGAATGTGAAAGTGAGGAATAGCGAATGAGGGATGCAACATATTATGCTACTGCGCTAAAAAATGGTGTATTTTCAATCGATGAATTATTGGGAATGATTGTCAAAAAAGCGCAGCTACACCAAGATTTAAATGCCTTTATTTATGATTTTGATATCCATGGTGCTAAAAGTGATTATGAAAAAACAAAAAACGGAATTTTTGGTGGGTTACCTATTCCTTTGAAAATTTTAGGACAAAATAAAGCAGGATGGCCAGCCACTTCCGCTTCACGAATCTTTGCAGATACCAAAGCGCGCAAAAGTAATAATTATGTCAAAGCCTTGATGAAAAGTGGGCTAACGCCTTTTGGTCAAACGAATGCACCGGAATTTGGCTTTAAAAATATTACAGATCCCACTCTTTACGGTCTTAGCCGTAATCCGTGGAATCTTGCCTATTCACCTGGCGGTTCTAGTGGCGGTGCAGCAGCGGCGGTAGCTGCGGGAATTTTTCCTTTAGCTGGTGCCAGTGATGGTGGTGGTTCCATTCGTATTCCTGCTTCTTTTAGTGGATTGATTGGGTTAAAACCAACGCGTGGTGCGATTCCCACCGGACCAGATTCCTGGCGCGATTGGCAAGGAGCGGCGATTAATTTTGCTCTCACTGTTTCCATACGGGATACTGAAAAACTTTTTTACGGAATCAGAGGGCAACATCCTGCCGCACCGTATCAGGCACCACAGAGCGAATGGGAAAGGAAACCTTTAAAAAATAAACTGAAGATTGCCTACACAACAACTTCTCCAGTGGGAAGTATGGTGTCATCAGAAGCGGAAAAATCAGTAGCTGATGCGGTTGTCTTTTTGCAATCGCTTGGCCATGAAGTTGTTGAAATTAAATATCCTTTAGATGGTCGACAGCTCATTTGTGATTATTACAAAATGAATGGAGCAGAAACGGCAGCTATGTTTGCAGAGATTGAACAAGGAATTGGGCGTGCAGTCACAAAAGAGGACATGGAGCTGATGACTTGGGGGATTTACCAAGCTGGTTTAAAAACACCAGCAGCAAAATATGTGGCAACATTGCAAAATTGGGATCATGCTGCATTTGTAATGGAAGAACTCTTTACGGATTATGATTTGTTCTTAACACCTACCACGGCTTATTCAGCGCCGAAAATTGATGAAAATTTGCAAAGTGAGGAAATCTTTGCCCAACTGGCTCAGGCGGAAACACTAAATGAAACTCAAGCTGATGAGCTCGTTTATGAAATGTTTGAAAAAAGTTTGGCATTGTCACCTTTTACGCAGTTAGCAAATTTGACGGGTGAGCCGGCTATTAGTTTACCAACTTTTATCACGCAGGCGGGTATGCCATTAGGAATACAATTTATGGCAGCCAAAGGACGAGAAGATTTATTGTTTCAAATTGGTAAAATTTTTGAGTTAGAAGGAAAATTTCGTTTACCAAAAACTTATCAACATGAAACTTTTTAAATAAAAATATTGGGGATTACAGGGGGAAGACAATGAAGAAATGGGCAACAATTCTGTTAGTAGTAGCCAGTGGGGTAATTTTGGCAGCATGCAGCAGTAACACAACAAAAGCCAAGACAAAAGATACAAGTTGGGATGAAGTTGAAAAAGACAAAACTTTAACAGTAGCAACTTCGGGAACTTTATTTCCATCTTCTTACTATAACGATAAAAATGAATTAAATGGTTATGATGTTGATATTGCAAAAGAAGTCGCTAAACGCTTAGGCGTCAAAGTTGTCTTTAAAGAATACAATGTGGATGGTCAAATCGCATCTATTAATCGCAACGAAGCAGATTTTGCTGCGAATGATTTTGGTTTATCAAAAGAGCGTGCAAAGAAATTTTCTTTATCAGTACCAATTAAATATTCTTTTGATAGTATGATCGTCAGAAAAAGTGATGATTCAGGAATTCACAAACTTAGCGATTTAAAAGGAAAAAAGGCAGCAGGGGAACCCAATACGAGCTACATGAAAATTGCCGAAAAATATGGTGCAACACCCATAACTTATGATAATGCTACTAATGATCAATATTTAACCGATGTTGCCAACGGACGGACAGATGTTATTTTAAATGATTACTATTTACAAAAAATGTCAGTCGCAGCACTACCAGATATTCCGGTGAAAATTTTGGAAAATGTCTATTTCAATGCCAATCATACCGGCTTTTTATTTGTCAAAGAACATCAAGCGCTAAAAGCTAAAGTAGATGAAACTTTAAATGCAATGCAAAAAGATGGTACCTTGAAAAAAATCGCAGAAACGTATTTTCAAACGGATGTTTCCGTGAAACCAAAACAAGAAATAAAAGAAACGGTGTCTGCAGATTAATGTATATTCCAAAACTGGATTTTTCTTTAATGGTGGCATCTTTACCTTTTATTTTACAAGGATTGCGCTATACGCTTGGTATAAGCATTTTGACGTTTTTGTTGGGAAATATAATGGGAATTTGCTTAACTGTGCTCTCTTTTTTACCTAGCAAAATATTGCGTAATCTCATCCGCTTTTATATTTCTTTTTTACGCGGTGTACCTGCATTAGTATTGTTATTTTTACTCTATTTTGGTTTACCTTATCAACTCTCAGCTCTTAGTGCAGCAATTATTTGTTTTAGTGTAACCAGCAGTGCTTTCATCGCGGAAATTTATCGTGGTGCGATTACCGGAGTGGATTTGGGACAATGGGATGCAGCTTACGCTACTGGCTTGAGTTTTTGGCAGACAATTTATTTGATTATTTTACCCCAAGCGTTCCGCTTGTCGGTCCCGGCATTAGGAAATGTGGCCATGGATTTGGTCAAAGGAACATCCTTAGCGGCCATGATTACGATTCCGGATATTTTTCAAAAAGCTAAAATTGTCGGTGGCCGGACCTTTGATTATATGTCGATGTATATTCTGGTTGCATTCATTTATTGGCTTTTATGCATTTTGATCGGTTTTGGTCAAAATCATTTAGAAAAATATTTCAAAAAACGTTTTGGCGCAGCTAATTAATCTAAAATCATTGATACTAAAAGCTTCGCAACAGGATTGTGTTTTAGTTAAAAGGATGATTAAATGTACAAAAAAGCACATATTTTTAAATATTTATGAAGAAAATACTTGTGTAATTTTTTGTAACCTGATATCCTTTGTGTAACGTTTACAAAAAATGGGAAGGAGGAAGCATGATGATTAAGTTAAACGAAAAAAAATTAAGTCTATTCATCGCAAATAATTCCTTACTCCCGTATGATAATTCCAATTAGCGAAGATACTGAATTAACCTTCAGACTCTGCCCTTGGTATACTCGGGTAGAGTCTTTTTTGCGCGCAAAAATACAGAATATTAAGGAAATATTCGCGAAAAGCTCAGAAATAGCGATTTTTGAATTTTAATTGGAGGTTATTATGAATTACGTTTTAAAGCACTTATTCACTTATATTAAACAACATAAAAGACGCTATGGGATCGTTTTATTTTTTATGATTTTAAACAGCGCATTAGCAGTAGTGCCCACTTATATTATTCGTCTTTTTATTGATGCAATTATCCAAAAGACATTAACATTTTCATTATTGTTACAATATAGTGGCGTTTTTGCCTTGACGATTATTTTATGCTATTTGGCAGATTTTACTTGGACGTATCTCTTATTTATCGGCTCTTATGATTTACAAAAGAGTTTGCGGGAACAATTAATGGCACATTTTTTGAAAATGGGTGCGCCTTTTTATGAACGTTTTCGTACCGGAGATTTAATGACCCGCTCTAGTGATGATGTACAGGTGATGGGGATGACAGTCGGTTATGGTCTCATGGTGTTTATGAATACAAGTTTATTTTTAGGTTTTATTCTCCTGATGATGGCCACAACTGTTTCAGGTCTATTGACTTTCATCGCTTTATTGCCCATGCCGATTTTAGCTTACTATATTTTTAAATGGGGCTCAAAAATAGATCGCCTTTTTACCGAAGCACAAAAGTCGGTTTCGGATTTAAATAGTGAAGTTTTAGAAATTATTGATGGTATTCGGGTCGTACGCGCTTTTGGTTTAGAAACAGAAAAAACGACAGCTTTTGAAGCAAAAACAAAAGCAGTGAATGAAAAAAATAATCAAGTTTCAGAACTTGATTCCCGTTTTGGTCCGTTGATTACGATTATTTTGGCAATCAGCTTTGTGGCGAGTTTTGGAGCCGGAGCCTTTTTAGTCCAAAAGCAACAAATTACCGTTGGGGCCATGGTCTCTTTCCAAGTGTATTTGACAATGATTGTTTGGCCGATGATTTCAGCGGGGGATTTAGTCAACGTCATGCAACAAGGGGCAGCTTCTTGGCGCCGGATTAATGAGGTTTTAAAAGCAAAAGATAATTTGGAAGAAGATGGAACCAAGCGATTGCCTCAACTTGAAAAAATTAGTTTTGAAAATTATGATTTTGCTTATCCTGCTAGTACCCAAAATGTTTTACAACAAGTGAATCTCACCATTAATAAAGGGCAATTGATTGGCATTGTCGGTAAAACCGGTAGTGGTAAAACAACTTTACTGCGCCAGTTACTTCATCGCTATCCGTATTCTGCGCAAGTGCCCCAATTAAACGATAGACCTTTAACTGCTTTTGAGACGCGTGATGTGCGGAAACAATTTGCGGAAGTCCCACAAGAACACACGCTGTTTTCACGCACGATTAAAGAGAATTTGTTGTTTGGTAAAAGCGATGCGACAGAAGCTGAACTGTGGCAAGCTTTGACGGCTGCTTCTTTAGCTGAAGATGTCAAAAAAATGCCGGCGCAGTTAGAAACTTTAATTGGAGAAAAAGGAATGTCGTTATCTGGTGGACAAAAACAGCGTTTGGCTTTAGCCCGTGCTTTTTTGCGCCATAGTCAAGTTTTATTGTTGGATGACGCCCTTTCAGCGGTGGACGCCAAAACCGAACAAGCGATTATCGATCAATTAAAGCAAGTACAAGCCAAGCGGACTGCTATTATTGTGACACATCGCTTATCTGCGATTACCACAGCAGATCAAATTATTGTGTTAGAAGACGGCAAAGTGGTCCAAAAAGGAACCCACCAAACGTTGATTCAAACACCAGGCTGGTATCAAGAGCAATATTATCATCAGCAATTAAATGAAGAGAAAACGCAAGGTTAAAAGATGCGGACAAGTTATAGCTAAAATTATACGTTCATCTGTTTAGCCAAGTTTCGTTTTCCAATCGCAGTTTTACCAGTTTATGAAGTAGGAGTTGAAAAAAATGGTCAAAACCATCAAACGGCTTTTAAGTTATGTCAAAGCCGATAAAATGATTTTTAGTATCAGTGTGGGATTGCTAATATTAGCCTCAGGCCTGGAGCTTATTTCCCCATTAATTGCCAAACGCATGATTGATAGCGTTATGACGCCAGCTTTTGATACCGGAAATTTACCTGTATTGTTATTAATCCAATTGTTGTCTTTGTATTTGCTATTAAATATTGTGGGTTCTCTCTTTCGCTATCTGAGTATTTTAAAATTGCGTAAAATGGCCAATCAAATTGTTAAGAGAATGCGAGATCAATTATTTGGGCATTTACAGCAATTGCCTATCGCTTATTTTGATAAATTACCTGCCGGCAAAATCGTGGCGCGTATCACGAATGATACAGAAGTTTTACGGTCGAGTTTTTATGTCAGTGTCATTAGCAATTTATTAAGTAATCTTATTCAAATTATTGGTGTTTATATTGCAATCTTTTTATTAGATGCACGCTTAGGGGCGGCCTTATTACTATTGTTACCACTTCTTATATTATGGCAACATTTCTACACTCGTAAAGCATCGAAATACAATTTAGCGATGCGGGAGTATATTTCGCAAATTAGCGGTCAGCTAAATGAGTTTGTGCAAGGTGTAGCGGTTATTCAAGCTTTTCAAAAAGAACAGCAGTTGTTACAAGAATTTCGCCAAACGGTAACCAAATGGTTTAATGTGGGGAAAAAAGCTTTACTACTAGACGCAGGGGCTGCTTGGGGATTAGGAACCTTTCTACGTAACGGTACTATTTTATTAGTGGTGACCACTTTAGCTAGTTTCTTTTTAAATGGTCAATTGGCCATTTCTGCAGGGCTACTTTATGCCTTCATTGACTATATTAATCGGCTTTTTGATCCAATTGAAGGCATGGTTCAAACAGTTGCCGGCGTACAACAATCTTTGGCTGCTGGCACCAGAATTTTTGCATTAGCTGATGAAAAAATTGAAAGTCAAGAAACAAAGAACATTCAAATTGAAAAAGGGGCAGTAGCATTTCAAGATGTTTCTTTTGGCTATACCTCTGATCAAACTGTTTTACACCATATTGATTTTGCAGCTGAACCAGGAGAAACAGTCGCTTTAGTGGGACATACGGGTTCAGGTAAATCCAGTATTTTAAATTTACTTTTTCGTTTTTACGAACCGAGTAATGGCGCAATTTTAATTGATGATCAAAATATTTCAGACTACAGTCGTCAGTCATTGCGGCATTTTATGGCAATTGTGATGCAAGATCCATATCTTTTTAGCGGGACGATTGCTAGTAATATTAATATGGGAGATAAAAACATTAGTGACGACATGGTATTAAGTGCTTTAAAGCAAGTGGGAGCAGAATATTTAGTTCAGCGCTATCCAGAAGGCATTTATCATCCGGTAGTAGAAAAAGGACAAGCTTTTTCAAGTGGGGAAAGACAGCTGATTAGTTTTGCCCGCGCGTTAGTTTTTAACCCCAAAATTTTAATTTTGGATGAAGCAACGAGTCACGTTGATACGCAAACAGAAGTAATTATTCAAAAAGCAATGGAAGTTTTGCAAAAAGGACGGACTACCTTTATTATTGCCCACCGCCTTTCAACCATTAAAGAAGCAGATGAAATTTTAGTGTTGGAAGATGGCCGAATTGTGGAACGGGGCTCGCATCAAAGATTGCTTGAAAAAGCGGGTATTTATTATCAGATGTATCAGATGCAAGCCGCCCAATTGTCAGCTTAAGAGCTAGATTTTGACATTCTAAGTCCGTGTGTTAAAATCGGAACAGACATTTTTAGATGTTTGAAATTGATTCTTAATAGATTGGAAGTTTAACATGGTCAGTGATATTTTAAGTTTATTTGTCATGATTTTAGTCGGAATTTATAGCGCACTGTTCTTAAGTACAGGAGTTTGGTTAATGTACTTGCAAATCAAGAGCAAAGTCAGCAAAATGGATCAAAACAGCTGGGAGAATTATTTTAATAAAATTAAACCTAAAGGGGTTATGATCCGCGTCTTAGTTTGCTATTTCATCATCTTGGCTTTGATTGCAGTGTTAAATACGTTTGCAGTTTGGCAAGGGAATTTTTACTACGGCATTTTAATGGTGGCTTGTGGTCTGTTTCATATTTTTTATAAGTTTCAAACGCAAAAAGGGGATTTTTCTAAGCTTTTTAAAGGTCCAAAGTCTTAATTTGCTTTTTGATAAAATCTGAAAATACCCGAAAGATGTGCCTTTCTGACGTTTTATAAAACGTCCTACTGTAAGAAGTAGAGGAAAAAGATGGACATCTTTCGGGTATTGTTTTTGAAAAATTAGAAACCTGCCAATTTTTGTGCTTTTTGAGTATTGGCAAAATGAAGTTTGGCATATTTGGCTAATAAATCCATGCCGCCTTGTTGCAATATTTTGGCGGCTACTTGATCAGATTTATTGCCCGCGCCAGATGGAACCAGCATACCTAGTTCTTTGGAAGCCATCTCCAATTCCTCTAAAAAACTGGCTCGACATAAAATGGACGCTGCTGCAACAGCTAAATGATATTGTTCACCTTTGGTAATGAAATGAAGATCAGTAGTGACTTGATTTTTTTCTTGGCGCAAATATTTTCTATAGTTGACCTCTGAGGTAAACTGGTCAATTAGAATACCATCCGCTTTTACTGGCGCAATTTTTTGTTGCAACAGATAAATGGCTTGGTTATGCAAAGCTACTTTCATGCGAACGGCATTATATTTAGGTTGGATCTCATTGTATTTTTCTGGTGTGACAACCAATTTTTGAAAAGGTACTGTAGCAGCGATTTTTGGCGCAAGTTGGCGAATTTCTTTATCCGTTAACATTTTAGAATCTTTAACACCAATTTTTTTGAGGTAAGCTAGATTCTCACTGGCTGCATAGACAGCACAAACGACTAAAGGCCCAAAATAACTACCGTTACCAACTTCATCGCTTCCGATAATGCTCTTTTTTGAAAAATCTTTTGGTAAGCCGTTTTCAGCTGCCGTTTGCTTTTTAGCAACTTTATTATTCCCATGTGTAACTGTATCTGTCTGTTTTTGGTCCCATTTTGCCGCTTCTAATTGTGCATTGGCTCCTTGAAACATCACTTTGCCAGAAGTATAAGCAGTGATTGTGACGCCATTTTTTTTTGCGACAAATAGTGTGTAGGGATTTTTGGTGGGAATACTTTGAAGTGCATAATGGGCTTTCAGCTGTGGAAATTGAGTTTTACTTAATTTTAAGACAATGGTATTCATATAAACTTCCTTTTTCGTTATTCTATTTTCTTTTAGCCATGTTCTTCAATGCTTTTAAAGATGTTTGGTATTCCAAAGGTTAATGGAGTTCACCGTCATTTCTCCTGTTTAATTTGCAATTAGATTTTAACATAGATATAAAAAAGCGTAAGCCTAAGCGGGGATTTTTATCTAATCATGGAAATTTTACGATTTTTCCCCTATAATATACAGGAGTTTGCCACTTAAACATTTGGTGGGAAAATACTAGCATAATCGAAATGGTTTTGTGAAAGATAATGAAAGTTATGAAGAAGGGAAGACAGAGCATGGTAGCGGAACGCAAACGCTATAAAGCTGTGATTGCCAATCGTACCTATACAATTATTGGTGAGAAGACTGCGCAGCATATGAATCTGGTCACAAAGCTTGTCAATGAACAGCTTAATGAAATTAAAGCTATTTCACCGCAAATGAATGATGAGCAAGCAGCAATTTTATTGGCTGTTAATGCGGTATCAGATCAAGTAGACAAGCAAGGAGAAGTCCTGCGTTTACAAAAAGAAGTGCAAGAACTGCGGGAAAAAACTGTCAGAATCGTTGAATTGGAAAATCGTATCAAACGAATTGAAGCGATTGAAAACGAGGCACGTAAATATTTAGCTGAACAAGGACAAACAGATATCAAAATAAAAGACCATGTTCAGGCACAACAAATTTTAAATGAAGCACGCAAAAAACAAATAAAACAAAAGACGTCATTGGACAGAAAGGATTAACAGATGATTGGATTACTTATCATCCTGATACTCGTGATTGCGTTTTATATCGGAGGTCGTCGAGGGGCGCCACTTCAATTGGCTTATACACTAGGATATTTTCTATCTTTTGCCGTGGCTTGTTTTAGCTACCAAAGCTTGGCAAAAAAATTAGAACTATTCGTTCCGTATCCTTCTGTCACTCCCGATGCGAAAATGGTTTTTTACAGCCAAAATCAATCTTTAGATTTGGATAAAGCTTATTATGCAGCCGTTGCCTTTTTACTGGTTATGTTTATTGGTTGGCTTATTACAAGTTTAATTGTCGTATTTTTAAACAATTTACGGTTTAAACGATTATTGGAAAATTACGATTGGGTTCTAGGTGGCTTGTTCAATGTATTGACAGCTTATGTGGTCATCTTCTTTGTCCTCTTTGTGTTAGCTATGATTCCTTTGGCAACAGTACAAAATATATTTCGAGATCACTTTTCTGCCCGCATGATTGTGGAACATTCTTTTATCTTGTCTTGGCTTTTTAAAAATCTGTGGGTAACAAGTATTCTTGGTTAAAAAAACGGGACAGTGTTTGGCAGCAGCTGAACTGTCCTGTTTTTTCATAATTTAATAGGTAGGTGAACTAAATGAATAAACGAATATATGAAACTCTGGAACTTTCCCGTGTGAAACAAATGGTAGCCCAATACCTTCAAACTGCCCAAGGGATAGAAGAGTTGGAAAGTTTAGTACCAAGTATAGACGAAACGGTAATAAATGGCTGGTTAAATGAAACAGCAGATGGTTTGAAAGTTCAGCGTTTACGGGGAGGAATCCCGATTCCAAAAATTGAAAATATCCGGCCGCAAATGAAGCGGATTGAAATTGGAGCAGATTTAAACGGCGTCGAATTAGCGCAAATCGCCCGTGTTTTATCCACAACGGGTCAAGTGAAAAAATTTATTGCGGATTTGGCTGATAGTGAAATTGAATTTTTACGTCTTTACGATTGGGCGGAACAATTAGAACATTTGCCTGATTTAACGCGCCGCTTACAAACCGCTATTGATGAAGACGGCTATGTCACTGATGAAGCATCTGCGGAGTTAAAAGTTATTCGCAATAATATTCGTCGCAGCGAACAGACAATTCGGGAACAATTAGATGGAATTTTACGGGGAAATAATGCCCGATATTTAAGCGACACAATTATTACGATGCGAAATGATCGTTATGTAATTCCCGTCAAACAAGAATATCGTGGTGTTTTTGGAGGCGTGGTTCACGATCAAAGCTCCTCTGGCCAAACCCTTTTTATTGAGCCCAAACAAATCGTGGACTCTAATAATCGCTTGCGCCAACACCAAATAAATGAACGACAAGAAATTGAACGTATTTTAGCGGAACTTTCTGCTGAATTAGTTCCTTATCAAAAAGAAATTATTCATAATGCTTTTGTGCTCGGCAAGTTTGACTTGATGAATGCCAAGGCACGCTTTGGAAAAGAATTAAAGGCGGTCGTGCCCAATGTTAGTACTGAAAATCATGTTTACTTTAAGCAAGCGCGTCATCCTTTGATTGATCAAGATGTTGTGGTGGCCAATGATATTATGATTGGTCAAGATTTCCAAGCAGTTGTGATTACCGGCCCCAATACGGGTGGGAAAACCATTACGTTAAAAACACTAGGCTTATTGCAATTGATGGGACAATCAGGATTACCTATTCCAGCAGGTGAAGATAGCCAAATGGGAATCTTTCATGAGATTTTTGCTGATATTGGCGATGAGCAATCCATTGAGCAAAGTCTGTCGACATTTTCTTCTCATATGACCAATATTGTCTCTATTTTAGCGAAAGTAGATAAACATAGTTTGGTCTTGTTTGATGAATTGGGTGCGGGCACCGATCCGCAAGAAGGGGCTGCTTTAGCAATTGCGATTTTAGATGCATTAGGCGCCAAATCTGCTTATGTGATGGCGACAACTCACTATCCGGAATTAAAAGTATATGGTTACAATCGCAGTAATACGATTAATGCCAGTATGGAATTTGATGTAGATACCCTTAGTCCGACTTATCGTTTGTTAATTGGAGTGCCTGGGCGTAGTAATGCTTTTGAAATTTCGAAACGCTTAGGCTTAGACAATCACATTATTGATGCCGCCAAACAAATTATGGATGGTGAAAGTCAAGACTTAAATGAAATGATTGCCGATTTAGAAAACAGACGTAAAATGACGGAGACAGAATATTTAGAGGTGCGTCACTATGTCGATGAAGCGGCTAGGTTACAACAAGAATTAAAAGAGGCCTATAGCTATTTCTTTGAAGAACGAGAAAAAGAATTGGCAAAAGCTAAAAAACAAGCCAATAAAATTGTCGACGAAGCCAAAGAAGAAGCAGAAGTCATTATTTCAGACTTACGCAAAAAGCAATTAGCAGCGGGGCAAGCGCAAGTAAAAGAACATGAATTAATTGATGCCCGCACTAAATTGGAGAATTTGCATCAAGAAGATAATCAGCTGAAGAAAAATAAAGTCCTCCAAAAAGCCAAGCAAAAGAAAAAACTAAAAGTTGGCGACGAAGTATTAGTGGCTTCGTATGGTCAAAGAGGCATTTTACTTCAAAAAATGAGTGATGATAACTGGCAAGTACAATTAGGTATTTTGAAAATGACATTACCTGAAAGTGAACTACAAAGTGTAGCACCTGTTAAAGAGCCTGTGCAACGGGTGGTTAGTACTGTTCGTTCAGATAACAATAGCCACGTGGCAACGCAACTGGATTTAAGAGGCAAGCGGTATGAAGAAGCGTTAAATGAAGTAGATCAATATTTAGATGCTGCGATTTTAGCCGGTTATCCGCAAGTGACTATCGTTCATGGCAAAGGAACAGGGGCTTTACGCCAAGGAATTACGGATTATTTGAAAAATCACCGTAGTGTAAAAAGTTTTGAATTTGCACCACCAAACCAAGGTGGCAATGGCGCTACTGTTGTTAAATTTAAATAATTAAAAAAACTTTAACAAAAGATAGCTTAACAAGTGGACTTGTGGCCAAATTAATCGCTATCATTTTTGGCACTTACCAATTGTAAGCAAAAAATTATCATCATTAAGTTTTCAGTGCTATACTCTTTTTATAGAAATGATCAATCTTCTTTAAGGTTATCATTTGGGGAAATCCAATTGGGACAAACACCCAATAGTAAAATCGGAGGTAATAATATGTCAAAAGCAATTACAGATGCAACATTTGCAAGTGAAACTGATGAAGGCTTAGTTTTAATCGACTTTTGGGCAACTTGGTGTGGTCCTTGTCGGATGCAAGCACCTATTTTAGACCAATTGGCAGCTAGTCATGATGAAGATGAATTGAAAATTGTGAAAATGGATGTGGATGAAAATCCTGAAACACCCGCACAATTTGGTGTAATGAGTATTCCAACTTTATTACTTAAAAAAGATGGCGAAGTTGTCGACAAAGTTATCGGTGTGCATACAAAAGATCAATTAGAACAATTAATTGCCACTCATTTATAAAATTTCGTTTTGCTGATTAGCCGGCTTATAGCCGGCTTTTTTTATAGCAAGGAGTTATAGAATTTTCACAAGGGGTAAAGTCGATTACCAAAGTTATATATAGTTTAACAAACACCCCTTAGCAACATGCAGTCAAAATCTTGAGTAATGGCAGAGTAAGTTATCAAGCTTCTATCTTATAACTTGAGAGCTGAAGGAATTCATTTGGTTTTTTCATTTTTACATAAAAAAATTAGCTTAAGTGGTTGCAATTTAGAGTTAAATCATTTATATTATGTGTGTAAACGGTTACACACAAGGAAGGTGAACAGATGGCAACGATTCGTGATGTCGCAAAATTAGCAGGATTATCTGTTGCAACAGTCTCAAGAGCAATAAATGGAAGTGGTTATGTTAGTGAAGAATCCCGTCAAAAAATTGAGCATGCGGTAAAAGCTTTAGACTTTCGTCCTAACGAAGTGGCGCGCTCACTTTTTCAAAAAAAGTCAAAACTAGTAGGATTACTTTTACCTGATATTTCCAACCCGTTTTTCCCCTTATTAGCTAAAGGTGTGGAAGATTATTTGCAAAAAAAAGGCTATCAAGTCATTTTGGGCAATGTCCAAGAAAATCCAGAGCGGGCTAATGATTACTTACATGCTTTTCACCAAAATAATGTAGCCGGGGTTTTATCAGCGGTAGATAATGATTATGCTATTTATGATAAAGTGCATCCTCTCGTGTTTTTAGACCGAGTGGGAAAAGATTCAGAGTATTCTATTCACGCCGATGATGTGTCGGGAGGCGCAATAGCAGCAACGACAGTTTTAAAAAGAAAAGCAAAAGAAATTATTGTTATTTCGGGACCTGCAGAAATTGATCGTTCCAAAGAACGGTTGCAGGGTGTTCTAAGTGTTTTAAAGCAAGCAAAAAGTAATTACAAGATTGTGAATTCCCAATCATTTTTATTAGAAGATGCTATTATAACTGCTCAAACAGTGTTTAGACAATTTCCTCAAGTTGATACAGTTATTGCACCAAGTGATATTCATGCAATTGCCTTAATTCAAGAAGCGTATCGTCGGAATATAAAAGTTCCTGATGCGTTGCAAGTAATCGGTTATGATGATATTCCGATTAGTAACTTGGTGGTACCCCCATTAACGACTATTCATCAACCGGCGTATGAAATGGGGTATCAAGGTGCAGAAATGCTTTATCAACTGATGAATGATCAACAAGTTAGACAAAAGAAATTAATCTTACCTACCCGTTTGGTAGAGCGGGATACTTTACGAAAGAAGGAAACACAATGAAAATTACGGTTGTAGGAAGTATGTCGACAGATTTTGTGGTAACGACGAAGGTAAAGCCAAATCAAGGTGAAACGGTTTTTGGTGAAAAATTTGCGACAGCATTTGGTGGGAAAGGTGCCAATCAAGCAGTTGCTGCCAGTCGCTTAGGTATGGATGTCGCAATGGTAGGCGCAGTGGGTAAGGATGATTTTGGAACGGCTATTTTAGATAATTTAGTTAAAAATGGTGTGGCTGTAACAGGTGTGGAACGGGTTACACATGCTGAAAGTGGTTCGGCCCATATTGTTTTATACGACAATGACAACAGCATTATCGTTATTCCGGCTGCAAATAACGAAGTAAAACCTGCAAATATAGAAAAATTTACGGATCAATTATTAACCAGTGATTTGGTTATCTTACAAAATGAAATTCCTCAAGAAACAAATGAAGCGATAATTGATTTTTGTTGGCAAAATGGCATTCAAACATTACTAAATCCAGCACCGGCTCGTAGCATTGCCAAAGAATATATTGAAAAATTAACGTATTTAACCCCAAATGAACATGAATCTGCGATCATTTTTCCTGATCAGAGCCGTTCTGAGGTGTTGGCGCAATATCCTAATAAATTAATTATCACCCTTGGTGCGATGGGGGCAATTTATCATGATGGCATAAAAGAAGAAATCGTACCGGCCTTTGAAGTCCAACCCGTTGACACAACTGGAGCCGGTGATACATTTAACGCTGCGATGGCGACCGCATTGTTACAAGGACTGGAAATGTCTGCGGCTTTACGTTTTGCTAATTTAGCGGCTGCTATTTCTGTGCAAGGCTTTGGTGCCCAAGGTGGAATGCCAACATTAGAAAAAATGAAGGAGCAGTCACAATATGAAAAAGCATGGAATTTTAAATAGCGAGATTACCAAAGTTTTAACTGATTTGGGTCATACTGATCAAGTTACCATTGGGGATGCCGGCTTACCGGTACCCAGTGGTGTTACAAAAATTGACTTGGCTTTAAAATTTGGTTTACCGAGCTTTCAAGAAGTTTTACAAACAGTCCTTAGTGACATGGCAATTGAAAAAGTTTTTTTGGCTGAAGAAATTAAAAGTCAAAACAACAGTCAATTACAAGCGATTTTGAAAGCGCTACCTGATGATGCCGAAATAGTATATGTCAGTCACGAAGAATTTAAACAACAATCCCACGTAAGTAAGGCTATTATTCGTACTGGTGAAGTAACACCGTATTCGAATATTATTTTACAATCCGCTGTCATTTTTTAAGGAGGTTATACGATGCATGTTGCAATGAAAAATATTTCCAAGTCTTTTGGCACCAATCAGGTTTTACGCGACGTCAGTATGGAAATTAAAAGTGGAGAGATTCATGCCTTGATGGGAGAAAATGGGGCTGGAAAGTCAACCCTTATGAATATTTTAACTGGGCTGCATAAAAAAGATGCCGGAACGATTTTAATTGACGGGCAAGAAAAAATATTTTCAGGTCCCAAAGAAGCCGAAGAGTTTGGTATCAGTTTTATTCATCAAGAAATGAACTCGTGGCCCCAAATGACAGTATTGGAAAACTTATTTTTAAATAATGAATTAAGAACTTCCTTTGGTTTATTGGATACTAAAAAAATGCGTAGTATTGCTTTGGAGCATTTTCGTGATTTAGGCATTTCTCTTGATTTGGATAAAGATTTAGAAGAGCTTTCAGTCGGGCAACAGCAAATGATTGAAATTACAAAATCTCTTATGACAGATGCCAAAATTTTGATTATGGATGAACCCACTGCCGCATTATCCGATACAGAAATTAAGGCATTATTTAAAATTATTGCACAATTAAAAGGACAAGGGGTAGCCATTGTTTATATTTCTCACCGCATGGAAGAAATTTTCCAAATCAGCGATGAGATTACCGTAATGCGAGATGGTTTATCTATTGATACCTCTAAAACTAGTGCTACCAATGTGAATGAAGTTGTCCGTAAAATGGTAGGACGTGAGATTTCAGATTATTATCCTGAAAAAACAGCTGAGATTGGTGAGGTGATTTTTAAAGCAGAACACTTGACCGCTTCAAATGGCGTCTTTAAAGACATTTCTTTTAGTGTCAGAAGTGGTGAAATTGTGGGCTTTTCTGGACTGATGGGAGCTGGTCGAACGGAAATTATGCGAGGAATCTTTGGTTTGGATCCTTTGTCAGATGGTTCTATTACCATTGAAGGAAACGCCAAAAAAATTGAATCGCCGGCTAAATCAATTCAAAATGGCATTGGCTTTTTAACAGAAGATCGAAAATCAGAAGGTTTAGTTTTGGATTTTTCCGTTTTAGATAATATTAGCCTGCCATCAATTGATGGCTTTGTAAAAAATGGTGTAGTCGACAAAAAAACTGAAGCAGAATTTGCCGAACTATTGATTCAGCGTCTTTTAATCAAAGTCCAATCCGCCGAAGATATTGTCGGTGATTTATCTGGGGGAAATCAACAAAAAGTCGTACTTGCTAAATGGATTGGAGCAGGACCTAAAGTTTTAATCCTAGATGAACCGACCCGTGGTGTTGATGTGGGAGCCAAACGCGAAATTTATCAATTAATTAATGAATTGGCTGAGCGAGGCGTTGCCATTATTGTTGTTTCCAGTGATCTGCCCGAAGTAATGGGGGTTAGTGACCGCATCTTAGTGATTCATGAAGGTAAAATTAATGGTGAGTTGCAGAAAAAAGAGTTTGACCAAGAAAAAATTATGACTTACGCCACAGGAGGAAAATAGAGATGGAGAATAAGAAGAACGTCGCAAAAAAAAGTAGTTTTGACGCAGCTGGTATCATTGCAAAACTCGGACCGCTACTTGCCCTGATTGTCTTGGTCATCGTGGTCTCGGTTATGAACAGTGATTTTTTAAATCCTAATAATTTATTGAATTTACTTCGACAAGTAGCTGCCAATGGGTTTATTGCATTTGGGATGACTTTTGTCATTTTGACAGGAGGGATTGATTTATCAGTCGGCTCAACTTTAGCTTTATCTAGCGCATTAACTGCAGGCTTTATCGCAAATGGTATGAATGCACCTCTGGCAGTTTTAATCGGTCTTTTAACTGGTGCTATTTTAGGCGCTATTAATGGCTTGTTAATTGCAAAAGGGAGCATGGCTCCTTTTATTGCCACGCTGGCAACGATGACAATTTATCGGGGCGCAACGCTTGTGTATACCAAAGGAAATCCAATCACCGGTTTAGGAGATAGTTTCTTCTTTAGTTTCCTTGGTCGAGGCTATCTTTTTGGAATTCCTTTTCCTGTTGTTTTACTCTTTATCATGTTTATTATTTTGTTTATCTTATTGCACAAGACTGCTTTTGGGAAAAAGACATATGCCATTGGAGGCAATGAAAAAGCGGCTTTTGTTGCGGGTGTGAAGATCGATAAAATCAAAATCTTGATTTATTCCTTGTCTGGTTTAATGGCAGCAATTAGTGGCATGATTATTACTTCACGTTTAAATTCTGCACAACCAACTGCTGGTCAGTCTTATGAAATGGATGCTATTGCTTCGGTGGTATTAGGCGGTACGAGTCTTTCAGGTGGTAAAGGACGAATTTTTGGAACTTTAGTAGGGGCTTTAATCATTGGTACCTTAAATAATGGTTTGAATTTATTAGGTGTTTCCAGTTTTTATCAACAAATTGTAAAAGGTATTGTTATTGTCATTGCCGTATTATTAGATCGTAAGAAAAAATAACTGTTTTTCCACGTAAAATGTTGTAAGCCCTTTATTAATTGGTTTTAGCAGTGTCATGCATATTATCCCCATTGGTTTTTAGGAAAAAGACTTTCCTTTAAAAGAAATTCACTCATAGGAGGAAGAAATGATGAAAAAATTTTTCGTATTAGCAGCAAGTGTTCTTATGTTGGCAGGATGTGGTGCAACAGGTCTTGAAGGCGGTTCTAGTAGCTCAGAAGGAAAAACAGCTGAAAAGAAACCAGAAGAATTGACCGTTGGTGTTTCTGTCTCAACGTTAAACAATCCTTTCTTTGTTTCATTGCGAGATGGTATTCAAAAATTAGCGGATGACAACAAAACGACGATTAAAGTTGTGGATGCGCAAGACGACACAGCCAAACAAAGTAATGATATCGATGATTTAATTCAACAAAAAGTGGATGTTATTCTAGTAAATCCAGTTGATTCTTCAGCCATTGTGCCGGCAGTTGAATCTGCCAATAGTGCCAATATTCCAGTCATTGCCATTGACCGCAGCAGTGATGGTGGTGAATTGTTGACAACTGTTGCCTCAAATAACGAAGAAGGCGGCAAAATGGCAGCGCAATTTATTATTGAAAAATTAGGTGAAAATGCAAAAGTAGCAGAACTAGAAGGAGTTCCCGGAGCTTCAGCTACCCGTGAACGAGGCAAAGGTTTTGATGATTATGCCAAAGATAAATTAGATGTCGTGGACAAACAATCTGCTAACTTTGACCGTGCAAAAGGCTTAACGGTTATGGAAAATATTTTACAAGCACATTCTGACTTGCAAGGCGTATTTGCACAAAATGACGAAATGGCATTAGGCGCTTCTGAGGCAGCCAGCAGTAAGGGCAAAGATTTTATTATCGTTGGCTTTGATGGCACAGAAGATGGTCTAAAAGCCATCAAAGATGGTAAAATGAGTGCCACGATTGCTCAAAAACCAGAAGAAATGGGTAAACTTGCGTTACAAGCAGCCTATGATCACTTTGCTGGTAAAAAAGTTGATGAAAAAATTGATTCGCCCCTTGATTTGGTAACTGAATAACAAAGTAACTGGAGTCTGTGTTAAGTAAATTAGCACAGGCTTTTTTTGTTTGAGAACGTGGAGATGAAACGAAGCGGGAATTACTTTGAAATTTTTGAATAGCCTAGCAAGAAATTGAACTTTCCGATAGGTTCTCACTTCTGTTTTTCTGACCTGCCAGTTATAATTAAGATGGAAAGATAAAAGGAAAATTAAATATAAAGGAGTAGACAATGAAAAAAAACAAATGGGTTAAAGTGTTGTTGGTTGCAAGTATTTTAACGACTTCATTGCCGCTAAATGTTTGGGGACAGGAAAATACATCCACTACAAGTGAAGCAAATTTAACAAGTTCGTTTAGTGATTCGCAAACAGATGGAACAAACACTACTGGGGAAAGTGAAACAAAGCAAGAAACGACAGATTCTTCTATCCCGGATTCAAGTTCAACTACCTCCGCAACAAAAACAGCTGAGACTAGTCCAACAGATACACAGGAATTAGCAGAAACAACCACAAGCAAAGCACCAACATTCGAAAAAGTCCAACCGCAGCAAGATGAAGTTTTAGAAACTGCAGTGGGAAGCAAACAAGCTTTGAAAACATATGCTAAATTAACAGATACAAATGAATTCATTTATCAATTAAACGAGCAAAATCAATTTATTAAACAAAAAAGTTTAGCCGATTATAAAAATCAAGTTTTTCGTGTAACAGACAAGGTGAAAACTAGCGGAGATAAAGAGATGATCCGACTGGTTCAAGAAGATAGCGCCAATACAGAAATTGGTTGGGTACCCAAAACAGCGCTAGTGTTACATCATGGCACATATACGAAAAAAACCGGCTATGTTGCCGTTACAACCAAAAAATTAGGCTTACAAAAAGATGTCTTTAGCAATGCAGAAATTAAAGATTTAGACAAAAAGACATTCCAATATCGGGAAATTTATACAGTAAATAAAAAAGAATATTACGCTCTTTATAATTATCAAAATCAATTTGTAGGTTTTGCCGCTAAAGGGAATGGCTTAGTGTTGAACACAAGTCCTGGGGGTAAATTTTACAGTGACAATCGTTACGCTACTTTTATGCAAAAGGAAAAGGTCTTGTGGAATAACTTTTCTTTTAACAGTGCCCGCGGTAATACTTCTTCTTACTACGGTAGGACAGTGAAAATTAAGGGTTACTATCAGCATTTTAACGGTAAGACGTATTATTCACTTTATGAGAATAGAAATAAAAAAGACAGTTGGGTAGGTTATCTGGAGGCTAAAGACATTCAAGTGGCCGCCGGCAGTCAAGGGGCTTATCAAAGTTTGAATCGCTACGTCACCATTACCAGTAAAAACTATAACACTTGGAGTAGTTTTAGCTGGAAAAAACGTGCGACGACCGCTTCAATGGCAACCAAAACTTACTTGGCTAAAGGAATGTATCGGCATTACAACGGCGCAACTTATTATAGTGTAAGTGATAATAAAAATCATTGGGCGGGATATTTGAACGCAAGTGCTGCAAAACAAGCCACAAGTCCTGGCGGTATCGCCCAAAAAGAAAATCGCAAAGTGAAGATTACTTCAAAAACTGCAACTTTCTGGCGTAACTTTCATTGGCAGAAAAAAGAAAGTGCCGCGAAATATTATGGCAAAGTTTATACTGTTAAATGTAAATATCGTCATTTTAATGGTGCTTGGTATTATTCCATTTACAATGGCAATACTTGGATAGGCTATTTAAATACCGGTTTTACCGGAACACCGCATACAATTTACAGTACTAAAAACATTAACCGTTATGTCCGAATTAATTCCAATAGTGGTAATTTTTATAGTCAAGCAGATCCCAACAGTAGTAAAAAAAGCGCGAAAAAGACTTATAAAGGCTATATGGCACAAGCGACAAAAGAAGCAAAAACCAGTGGGGGAACTTATTATTATGTCAGTTTACCAGGCGGCGCTTTAGGCTGGTTAAAAGCAAGTGAAACCACGAATGTTCATAATCGTTTTTACATGTACACTACTGGTGGACGTTATCCTTCTTTAAAAGTTAAAAACTTGAATATTCAAGTTTCAGTGAAAAAACAACGGGTATATATCCGTTCTGGTTCTAAAACGATTTATACCATGTTATGTTCAACGGGATTAGGATTGTGGCCCAATAATTTAAGTACGCCTTATGGCAATTTTAAAATTCAAGCAGAGCGGGGAAATTCATTCTGGTTTGGTGGCTCTGGCGGTGCGTTTTATCGCTCTTACCACCAACACGGTGTCTATTTATTCCACACTGTTCCAATTGCTTATCCTGGTACAACGACTGCCTTTAATCACATTGAAGGTATGAAATTAGGACGGCGGGCATCTCACGGCTGTATTCGTATGTCAGTAGCGGATGCGAAATGGTTCTATTACAACATGCCTGGAAACACGCCGGTAAAAATTTACTATTAAATTGACACAAGTAAAAGCAGCGAAAAATTTTTCGCTGCTTTTAGCTTTTCTTATGATCTAGCTTCCTGAACGAACTCTCTACGGTAATAAGCTGAAATTTGAAGAAATTTGAAAAGCAATTTATTAAAATTCCATCTTATTACTTGAGAGTTGACCGCGTTCATTTAGCTTTTCTTTGATCTAGCACAGGCAGCAACTCTTCGGGAAAAATTCAAAAATTAGTTTCTGGTAAAGCGCACCAGAAAGCAAATTTCTGAGATTTTTCCAAAGAGCTAACACTGCCTTTAGCTTTTCTTATGATCCAGCTTCATGAACGAACTCTCTACGGTAATAAGCTGAAATTTGAAGAAATTTGAAAAGCAATTTATTAAAATTCCATCTTATTACTTGAGAGTTGACCGCGTTCATTTAGCTTTTCTTATGATTTGACGTGCATGTTATAATCAAAGGTGCTTTTAAAGCATACCATTAGCAAAAGAAATGGGTGAAAAAGACGTGAATGAACGAATTAAAAACAAATTAGCACTTTTACCAGATCAGCCTGGCTGTTATCTGATGAAAGATAAAAATGGCACGATTATTTATGTCGGAAAAGCCAAAATTTTGAAAAATCGAGTTCGATCTTATTTTACTGGTAGTCATGATACCAAAACTGAGCGTCTGGTATCAGAGATCGAAGACTTTGAATATATTGTGACCGAATCAAATATTGAAGCGTTACTGCTTGAGATCAACTTAATTAAAAAGAACGATCCCAAATACAATATCATGTTAAAAGATGATAAGACCTATCCTTTTATTAAAATTACCAATGAAGCTTATCCCCGGTTATTGATTACCCGTAAAGTTTTAAAAGATAAGGCGTTGTATTTTGGTCCGTATCCCGATGTTGGAGCCGCCAATGAAACTAAAAAACTTTTAGATCGTCTTTTTCCTTTACGAAAATGTAAAGTGTTACCAAAAGAAGTGTGTCTGTATTATCATATGGGACAATGCTTAGCACCTTGTGTATTTGATGTGCCAACGAAGGTTTATGAAGAAATGGTTGCTGAAATTAAACGCTTTTTAAGTGGAGGACACACGGAAATTCGTGACAATATTGCAGCGGAAATGGAAGCTGCGGCTACAAATTTAGAATTTGAAAAAGCGGCAGAATTACGGGATCAAATTAAAGCAATCGATACTGTAATGACTAAACAAAAAATGACCCAAACCGACTTTATGGATCGCGATGTCTTTGGTTATGCGATTGATAAAGGCTGGATGTGTGTTCAAGTCTTTTTTGTCCGGCAAGGAAAATTAATTGAACGGGATGTTTCGATTTTTCCATTTTATAATGATGCCCAAGATGATTTTCTTACCTATATTGGACAATTTTATCAAGAAAACGAACATTTTATTCCAAAAGAAGTTTTAATCCCCGATGATATTGATAAAGAATCTGTGGAAGCTTTATTGCAAACTAAAATTTTACAGCCTAAAAGAGGGGAAAAGAAAAAATTGGTGGAGCTGGCTAATAAAAATGCCGGTGTTGCGCTGAAGGAAAAATTTGATTTGATTGAGCGCAAAGAAGAAAGAACGATTGGCGCAATTGAAAGTCTGGGAAATGCGATGGGAATTCCCACCCCGGTTCGGATTGAAGCCTTTGACAACTCCAATATTATGGGGACAAATCCTGTTTCCGCGATGGTGGTTTTTCTGGATGGCAAACCTGCCAAAAATGAATACCGCAAATACAAGATCAAAACCGTGACTGGTCCGGATGATTACGCGTCAATGCGCGAGGTGATTTATCGCCGCTATTCCCGTGTGCTAAAAGAAAATTTACCTTTTCCTGATTTAATTGTAATTGATGGGGGAAAAGGGCAAGTGGATGCAGCCAGAGAAGTTTTAGACAATCAATTGGGGTTAGATATCCCCATTGCAGGACTGGCTAAAAACGATAAACACAAAACTAGTGAGATGCTCTTTGGCCCGGAACTAGCCGTGGTCCCGTTAGAACGAAATTCACCAGAATTTTTCTTATTACAACGGATTCAAGATGAGGTCCATCGCTTTGCCATTACTTTCCATCGGCAACTGCGCAGTAAAAATAGTTTTGCTTCAAAATTAGATGGTATTCTAGGGCTGGGACCGAAACGAAAAAAAACACTGTTAAAAGAATTTAAATCGTTAAAAAATATTCAGGCTGCATCATTAGCTGAAATGAAAGCCATTGGTATTCCAGAAGCTGTGGCTAAAACCATCCAAACAACATTAGCCGCTGATAAAAAAAATGAAGAGCACTAACCTTTGCTTATTAGTAGTGGACGGACAAAATACGGACCCTCCATGGATTAAAAATAGACAAGTAATTTCATCACAGTTGTTAAATGGCAAAAGATAATCATCATTACCCTCTAGCGTGGAAATTTTCCACGCTTTTTTTTGACAAAAGCTTTCTTTTTTTCGTTGTTAAATTGAAGGGGGAAAAATAATGTATCTTATTGTTAGTCCTAATCAATTGGGGTATTTTAAGCCAGAAACGACCGCGCGACGGTTAAAATTATTTTTACAAGAAGAGTCAGATGAAAAACGTTTTTTAGCTTACCTTGATTTTATTCAAATTTGTCATAAATTGTTTGTTAAAGTCGCCCCTTTAAAAACTGCGCTTTATCAAAAAGAAGTGGATAAAATTTATCGGCAGCCTAAATGGACACATTATATGGCTTTTTATTTATACAAATTACGGGTTTTCTTTAAAAAGTCTGCTTGGGTTTATCTGCTAAAAAAATATCGGTACTATCAAGCGCAGTTTTTATTAGTACTCTTAAGATATTGCCAGCGAAGTGAAGAATATTTAAACGGACATCTCTGTTCTTATCTAGTTTGGAAGCAGAACATTTTATTATGCGACAGCAGTTAGTAAAGGTGAGATCAATAAATTTAACAGCGCTTGTTATTATTGACAGTTATCGGTACGTAGCATACCATATCATTAAGCGTTATATCATTTTGTGATATAGAGGAGGTTTTACAATGGATGATGCACTATCTGATAGTGTATATGCAATTTTACTCGTATTATTAAATCCGCAACATGGTTATGGAATTATGAAAGAAATTAGTGAGATAACCACCGGAGCGATGAAAATTGGGCCTAGCAGTATGTATACGAATTTGAAAAAACTCCAAAAAGCAGACTTCATTACATTGACCGAAAATTCTGATCGCAAAAAAGTGTATCATATTACAGCAAAAGGAAGAGCAGCACTAGAAAAAGATGTCCAAAGGCGACGCCTGTTTTATGAAGCTGGTGCAGCTTTGCTCGCAAAAAATAGCAGATAAATCTTTTCGTTTACTGAACGTCAAATTTTGTGTTTGCCGCTTAAGCGCTTAAGATAAAGGAATAGGAGGCGTAAAAATGTTAACGGTTAAAAATTTGGAAAAAAGTTTTGGTGATTATACAGCCGTAGATGATTTATCTTTTTCAATACAAGATGGGTCAATTATGGGATTAATTGGGCAAAATGGAGCTGGAAAAACAACTACTTTTCGTCTGATTTTAGATTTTTTGACACCAGATAAAGGTGAAATTCTCTGGAACGGTGAAAAAATCGGTAGTAAAGATTACGATATTATTGGTTATTTGCCTGAAGAACGAGGACTTTATCCCAAAGTAACAATTGAAGATCAGTTGATCTATTTTGCTGAATTGCGGGGAAAAAAACGCAAAGACATTCTGCCAGAAATTGATAAATGGATGGAAAAATTTGAAGTAAAAGGGAAAAAAACGGATAAAGTAAAATCTCTGTCAAAAGGCAATCAACAAAAAGTACAATTGATTGCCACTTTAATCCATGAACCCAAACTGGTTATTTTAGATGAGCCGTTTAGTGGATTGGATCCTGTTAATGCCGAGCTTTTAAAAAATGGCATTATTGAATTACGCCAAAAAGGGGCCTGTGTCATTTTTTCCAGTCATAATATGGACAATGTGGAAAAAATATGCGATCACCTGATTATGTTGAAAAATGGCAAGACGGTATTAAATGGCAAAGTTCATGAAATTCGGGAATCATTTGGCCGCAGTAAGCTCTTTTTAGAATCGCCATTAACCAAAGAAGAGGTTGAAGGCATTGATGGGGTAGGCAGTGTGGTACAAGTCGAAGATGACTCCTTAGCTATTACATTAACAAATCCAGATGCGGGCAAAGAAATTTTTATGCGCGCCACTCAAAATGGCTATATTCCGATGTTTAATCAGCAACCGCCAACCTTAGAAGAAATCTTTAAATGGAAAGCAGGTGACAGCCATGAGTAAATTTTGGGTCATTGCAAAAGATGTATACAAAAAAAATGTGAAGTCGGTCAGTTTCCTAATTTTAATTCTTGCACCATTTTTAATGGGTGCTTTTTATTACTTCACTGGTCAATTAGCGGATAGTTCGAGTGTCAATAAAATTGGCGTCTATTCCGAAAATGAAACCTTGGCAAAGACTTTCACGCAATTGGATCATGAAGATTACGAGTTTAAATTACTTTCTTCAAAAGAAAAAGCGGAAAAAGAATTGTCAGCAGAAAAACTGGATGCCTTTTTAGTATTAACTGCTAAAGATGATAGTTTTACCGGCAAGATCTACGCTGAGTCTTCTGTCGGTCAAACTACACAAATGATGATGCAACAGTTATTGAGCCAAATGCAAACAAATCTGCGCGCCCAAGAAATTGGATTAACTTCAACAGAAGTGGCACGGTTAAGCCAGCCAGCACAGTTAACTACGCAAAAAGTTTCCTTTGATAAGGCTGGCAAAATGTCATCTGAAACCGATCATAGTAGTTTGCAGATGATTGTCACCAATGTTTCTGCGATTATTTTATTTATTTTTGTCGTGACCTATTCTAGTATTATTGCCCAAGAAATTGCTTCTGAAAAAGGAACTCGGATTATGGAAGTCATCTTATCTAGTACCAAAGCCCAAACTCATTTTTATGGGAAATTAACCGGTGTTTTAATGGTGGCTTTAACCCAGCTCTTCATCTATGGAATTATGATTGTTTTTGGCTATCAAAAATTTAAGGATATGGCGATCGTCAAACAATTTATCGGGGATGCTTCTTTGGAAAGTCTTTTTGGTCCATTTCTAATTTTTTCTGCCATTTTTGTGATATTGGGAATTTTGTTGTATGCTGTTTTAGCCGCTCTATGTGGCTCATTAGTCAACAAAGCCGAAGATACGTCCAAAGCGATTATTCCAGTGACCTATTTGTCAATGGGAGCTTACTTTTTAGCCCTATTTGTCGGGATGTTTGATCCGCAAAATATCGCGTTACGAATTTGCTCTTACATTCCTTTCTTTTCATCTTTTGCGATGCCTGTGCGCTTAGCCAATGATACTGCCAGCATTTCTAGTGCCATCGTTTCAGTGATAATCTTAGCCGTCTTTACAATTTTCTTAATGCTGATTTCATCTGGTTTGTATAAATCAAATGTTTTGGTTTATAACGAAAATGGTGTGATAGCCGCCCTAAAACAATCCTTTACCATGATGAAAGCTGAAAGTAAAAAATAATAAAACAGCTTGCCACCAGCCTAAAGTTTGATGGCAAGCTGTTTTTTATTTCACTCTGCTATTAAATAGACGAAAAATTAAGCAAATTTTTGGACAAAATAGGTAAAAAATTCTCGTTCTTTTTCAACAGTAAAGTAAGCCAATTCTGGATGCCATTGCACCCCTATAATTGGGTGGTTGACACTTTCAATACCTTCAATAACGCCATCTGGTGCTGTGGCAGTGACGATAAATTCATCGGCTAGTTCTGCCACCACTTGATGATGAAAAGAGTTGACTTGATAGCTTTGGGGAAGGAAATCTCCTAGGCGGCTGTTGCTGTCAATTTCAACAGTATGAGTAGGTAGTTCAAAAGGGGTTGGCACTTGTACATGTTTTAAAAGTGGTTCTTTAGCGAGACTTAAATCTTGTAAAAGAGTGCCACCAAAGGCGACATTTAGAAGTTGCATGCCGCGACAGACGCCAATAATTGGTTTTTTCGCTTTAACGGCTTCTTTGACTAATGCCATTTCGAATAAATCGCGTCGATGATTGGTTGCGCCTAATTTTTGATGGGGGGATGCCCCATAACTTTCTGGGGAGATGTCTTGGCCTCCTGCCAAAAGTAATTTATCAATTTGTTGGACATAACTTTTTGCGTCTTCTACTGAACCAATTGGTAAAAGCAAGGGCAACCCACCCGCGTTTTGAACCCCGGTTATAAAGTTACGCGGCGTATAGCTGATCCAATGGCTATCTGTATCAATCATCGTCTGTTCATTTGCAGCAATGCCGATGATAGGTTTCATATTTTCACGTCCTTTTAAAAAAGAACTGATACCAAAAGATAAGCGGAAAAAAAGCTACTCTATCATGGCTTTCCCAGCCAGAAAATAATTTAAACAGCCATTTGCTCTTTTTTTGGCACAGTCCAACTTGTACACTATTTTTCTCGAATAACTTCAATTTTATAGCCGTCAGGATCAACTACAAAATAATAAGAAGGGGCAGTTCCAGGTAATCCTTTTAAATCTGTTAGATTGTAACCAGCTTCTTTTTGCTTTTGATGTAAAGCTTCTAAGTCGCTGACAGCAATTGCGATATGACCATAGCCATCACCTAAATCATAAGCTGCGTGATCATAGTTATACGTTAATTCTAATTCATAATCATCTGCTGGTAAGCTCAAATAGACTAAAGTGAATTTGTTTTCAGGAAAGTCGCGACGGCTTTTTTCAACAAAGCCAAAAGCTCCTTCGTAAAAGGCTAATGAAGCCTCCAAGTCTTTAACGCGCACACAAGTATGAGCCATTTTCATAAAAAATCAGTCCTTTCTATTTTATAAAGACATCTTATCATAGCCCGTTAAGCGTGATAAGAAATACGCTTTAGCTTGTGAAAATAGCGGCATTTCGGTAAAATAAATAAAATGAAAAGTGGAGGTTACATAATGGAACCAGTGTTTGGGAAAAAGGAGCAAGATAAGTCTTATAAAGCGCGTTACGGCGCTTATGTCGTGGTGAGTCGCCATGAAGAGCAAGAAGTTATTTTAGTACAAGCCCCAAATGGTGCCTATTTCTTACCGGGGGGAGAAATTGAAGGTACTGAAAATCATCTGGAGGCGATTAACCGGGAAATGTTGGAAGAATTAGGTTTTGAAGTTACGATTGGCCAGTATTTAGGCGAAGCAGTGGAATATTTTTATTCCAGCCATCGTGATACATATTTTTATCATCCGGGGTATTTTTATGTTGTAAATAGTTGGGAAGAAGTTGCCGCACCCACTGAAAAGACGAATAATTTAGTTTGGGTTACGCCAGATGAGGCAATGCTTTTATTAAAACGAGGCAGTCATCGCTGGGCAGTTCAAAAGTGGATGAAAAGAAGTAATTAGAAAATAGGCTTTAGCCAAGGAAGATCATCTTGGCTAAGGCTTTTTTTATTGTCATAGGATGAAAACAAAATTAGACCCATTCTACTGTGTTTTGGGCAGAAGTTGGTTATAATGGATGAAGTTGTTTGTAATTTTGACAATTTGAGGCTGTTTTATTACAAGCCTTAGATTAGATTTTATTAAAAGGAGAGAAGAAATGCTGAAACGTTTTTTTCGTTACTATCGTCCTTATAAAGGATTATTTATTTTAGATTTTACCTGCGCTGTTTTAGCTGGATTATTAGAGTTGGCGTTTCCAGTAGCGGTCAATGAAGTTATTGATAAAATCATGCCACAAAAAGAATTTCGCATTATTTTAATGGCCTGTCTGGCACTTTTTTTATTTTATATATTAAATACTATTTTACAATATATCGTAGTCTTTTTTGGGCATAAATTAGGTGTCAATATTGAAACAGATATGCGTAAAGAGTTGTTTGCCCATTTGCAAACTCAACCTTACGAATATTATGACAATCAAAAGACTGGCAAATTGATTAGTCGTTTAACCACCGATTTATTTGAAATTTCTGAAGTGGCCCATCATGGTCCTGAGGATATTTTTATTACAATCATGACCTTAGTTGGTTCATTTTTGCTGATGCTGCATACGCATGTGCGACTAGCAGTGGCAACTTTTGCACTATTGCCTCTGATTACGATTGCTTTGGTTTTCTTTAATAAGAAAATGACAAAAGTGAATACGCGTATTTATGAAAATTTGGGCGAATTTAATGCGGGCGTAGAAGCCTCTGTGAGTGGGATTCGGGTCACCCAGTCTTTTGCTAATGAGGGTTTTGAATCAGAGCGTTTTGCAGGATTAAGTGAGGCGTATCGGCAATCAAAGATAGTCTTTTACCGCGTTATGGCAGTAAGTTCGGCCTACAATTATTTACTCATTCGTTTAATTAATTTATTTACTTTAATTTTTGGCTCCTATTATGTGATTCAAGGTGAATTAACCAATGGCCAATTTGTCGGGTTTATCTTATTAGCCAATGTTTTTGTCCGCCCCATTGAAAAAGTGAATAATATGATTGAAAGTTACCCCAAAGGCATTGCGGGGTTCAAACGTTTAACAGAAGAACTTGATAAACAACCTAATATTGTCGATCGTCCTGATGCTGTTGTGGTAAAGGATTTAAAAGGCGATATTTTATATCAAAATGTTTCGTTTTCTTATGCAGAAGGCAAACAAGTTTTAGACCATATTGATTTGGCGATTCATCCGGGAGAAACGGTGGCATTTGTCGGGCAAAGTGGTTCTGGTAAAACTACTTTATGCAATTTATTGCCTCGTTTTTATGATGTAACAGATGGGGCCATCACAATTGACGGTATGGATATTCGCCAAATGACGTTAAAATCTTTGCGCAATCAAATTGGTATTGTGCAACAAGATGTTTTCTTATTTCCAGGCAGTATTAGAGAAAATATTGCCTATGGTCGTTTAGACGCCAGCGATGGGGAAATTATGGCAGCGGCAAAATTAGCCCATTTGGATGGTGTCTTAGCCCAGATGCCCGCCGGAATTGAAACGCAAATTGGTGAGCGGGGGGTGAAATTATCCGGAGGACAAAAACAGCGGGTCGCTATTGCCCGCATGTTTTTAAAGAACCCGCCGATTTTAATCTTAGATGAGGCAACATCGGCACTGGATACAGAGACTGAACAAGTTATTCAAGAATCGCTTAATTCTCTGGCAAAGGGACGAACTACATTAATCATTGCCCATCGTTTGGCTTCGATTAAACATGCGAGTCGGATAGTCGTAGTTAGCCCAAAAGGTATTGTCGAACAAGGAAGTCATGAAGAATTAATGGCAAAAGGCGGCGCATATCGCGCATTGTATGAAGCACAATTTCGCAAATGATTTTTTAATGCTGAAAGTTTAGGCTAATAAATAGAGCAATAAAAAAGCAGACTCAAATCTCGTTAACATGAGTTTGAGTCTGCTTTTTTAGTATTATCGACCACTAGACGACGCGACGGATTATCTTATTCACAAAACTTTTCGATGGCTTCTTTTACGCCGTCTTCATCGTTTGAAGCAGTGGTAACATAATCAGCAACCGCTTTGGTTTTTTCCACCGCATTTTGCATGGCAACCCCAATACCAGCATATTCAAGCATCGCCATATCATTTTCATTATCGCCAATGGCCATCACTTCGGCTTGTTTAATATTTAAATGTTCCGCAAGTTTTGCCAACGCAATGCCTTTATTGGCACCTTTGTGTAAAATTTCCAAATAAAAAGGTGCGCTTTTAACAATCGTGTATTGTTCTTTAAAATCTAGCGGCAGTTGCGTAATAGCGTGATCTAAAATTTCCGGTTCATCAATCATCATCATTTTAATCATGTCATAATCATTATGCACCATTTCATCTGAAGTACGGTATTTGATTGGCATGTGAACCAATGCTGATTCATGAACGGTATAAGGACTAATATTACGATTGGCAGTAAAAATCGCATCGACACCTGAGACGTGCAGATGAACACCTAGCTTTTGCGCCATGTAATTTACTTTTAAATAGTCGCTTTTAGTTAGATTAGCAGAAAAAACAGTTTGTTGGGTTGCAACATTTTGCACCAATGAACCGTTGTAAGTAATGACATAATCATCAGCGCTTAAAAGATCCAAAGTATTTAAATATTCTTTTACACCGGGTAAAGGACGGCCCGTACATAATACGATGTAAACACCTTTTTCTTTTGCTTTTTGCAACGCTTCTTTCACACCGGTGGTTAATTGACTTGCACTATTTAATAAAGTTCCGTCAATGTCAATTGCGACTAGTTTAATACTCATGTAAAACTTCCTCCTAAATTTTCAATCCCATAGCGGGGTTATCTATTTAAAACAATAGCTAAATTGAGCCGATCCGTTTTCTATTCTACTAAAAGAAAGCTCCCTTCGCTAGTGGTGATAGCAAAGGGAGTAAAGAATCTACTATTCGACTAATTCGCCATTTTTGATATGACGGGCAAATTCACTGTACGTGTCACTGAATAAATCATGATTATCTTGTAACGTGCGGTCGACCATTTCTTTGGGAAAATAATAACGATGATCCCCCGTTTTTTGGCCGGCTAATGCAGCTACCAATTGACTGACTTTTGACAGTTCGACTAAAGTGCCGTCACTTTGTTGTAATTCGATTTGCGTCCGATGCACACCGGATTTGGGCCGGTAAAAATCATAAGGAAGATCATAACTTGAATTGATGGCTGTATAGTATTTGGGATTATAGCCAACCTCTTCTACAAGGCGGCATAGTTTTTCAATCAAATTTTGCTGGTTTTCTTTGAATTTGGCTGATTTTAATGGTTTTCGGGATAACCAACGATTGGCTAAGTCACTTAAAATCGCATCGTCTTCATCAACCCATTGAATAAAATAAGTAATTAATACCCCATCATCGAGTTTTAAATAGTCTGCCAAAGTAAATTCTTCTTTTAAAAAAGGAACCAAAAGTTGGGAGTGTTGTTGAAACACTTCGGCATTTTCATTATAGAGTTCGTGGGCGCGATTCAACAAATGTTCCAATAATACTTCCATACTGCGAGAAACAGGATGAAAATAGACTTGGACATACATTTGATAGCGGCTGACGATATAGTCTTCAACCGCGTGCATACCATTCATCGAAAAGGCAATACCGCCTTCATAAGGACGGATGACCCGCAAAATCCGCGTTAAATCAAAGGTACCATATTCTGTGCCCGTAAAATAGGCGTCTCGTAACAAATAATCCATGCGATCAGCGTCAATTTGGCTGGAAATCATTTGTACGACTTGCGGATTGGGATAGTCATGGGTAATCACACTGGCAACTTTTTCTGGAAAGCCCGCGCCTACTTTATTTAAAATTTGATAAACCTCAGTTTCTGGTGAAGTAATGATTTCTACTGTGATTTTTTCATGATCAGTGTGAAAAATGTGTTCAAAAGTATGAGAAAAAGGACCGTGGCCAACATCGTGTAATAATGCCGCACATAAAGCAACTAAGCGCTCATTATCGTCCCAGCCGCCGTTCCCAATCTTGGCAATCGAAAAATTTCGTTGAAAAATATCACAAATACGGCGGGTAATTTCATAAACCCCTAATGAGTGAGAAAAACGACTGTGTTCTGCGCCGTGAAAGGTAAATGAAGAAGTTCCTAACTGCTTCACCCGTCTTAAACGTTGCACTTCTTTTGAATTGATTAAATCCAAAATCACTTGATGTTGGACGTGAATATAATTATGAACAGGATCACGAAATACTTTTTCGATTGGTAATTTTTGATCTTTATATAGAGTCATCACTGTTTTACTCCTTTTTAAGTAAATTTTTTAAACGCTGTGGCTGATTTTTTTATAAAGCAGATTATAGTGTTTCAAGAATTTGATTACGTGTAATCATACGATTTAATTTTTCTTCATAGAGTGTTCTATTTTCGGTTGCCATTAGCCAATCGCTGCTATCCATTTGAGAGACATTGCTTTTTTTTAGCTTACTAAAAGCTGTTAAGAAGCGTTCTTTGGTTTGAGCGATAGTGATTTTTTCAGCCAACATGTCTGAAACAGTGGTCATACTGGCGGGATTGACTGGTGGATAGCCGTCTTGACCGAAATGTTCTTTTAAGCTTGTCAAATAAAAATCTCTTACTATTTGACCCCGGTTTTGCTGAGCACCAGAGACACTCAGATACATCATAATGGCGATACCTGCTTTAATTTTTCGTTGGGCAATACCGGCGATTTTTTTTCCATTACAACTTAAATCATACGTTCCTGGGCAATAAGAATCAAAAACTTCTCCTGTAACAATTGCTAACTCTGGAAATGCCATTTGTGTTAAGCGATACATCTCTTCATAAGCAGAACTGGTGGTATGACTGCCTTGGGGAATAAAAAGAGAAATGTTTAAGACATCGGGATCACTAATAACACCTAATCCGCCGGCACTCCGAACCACCGGCGGATAACCGGCAGTTTGTAAGTGTGCGACTCCTTGTTTAAGATTGGCAACACGGGTATCTTTCATGCCTAAAATCATGGTATTTTTTAACTGCCAAAAATGCAGTAAGGGCTGTTTATTTTGACTTACCGATTCGATTAAGACATCTGTTAAAGCAAAAGGCAAAAGCGCCTGTTGGTTGGGATAAATGGGTTGATCTAAACTCAAATTCATATGCAAACTCCTAAATAACTGTTTTTTATTGTAAACTTTAATAAATTACGATAAAAACAGCAAAGTTTTAAGTGCTATTCTTTTCAAGAGAAAAGAATAAATTACACTTTTCTTTCATTATATACGAAAAAGAGTTGAAAAAATAACAGAAGGCCTTGAAATAGACGCATTGTTTGACAAAAGTGGTAAAACTGTGAAGAATGAAACTAAAGATGAAAAGTATAATTGCGTGACAAAAATACTTTTGCAATGATTGTGAGAAGTGGAGGATATAACAATGGATTTAAAAAATGGCGTACCAGTTTCAATCCAGCTAAAAACAAAAGTGAAGCAACACAATGAAGTACAAGACTTTAGTTTTGATTTGCCGGGACAACTGGTCACAATTGGCGATAAACTATACATTCGGTATCAGGAAGTACAAGAAAGTGGAGAAGCGATTCCCGTTATTATCAAAATTATGCCCGATGGAACCGTGCAATTAACCCGTTCAGGAGAAATGCGGTTGCGTTTGAAATTTGATTATAAGAAAAAATTAGAAACGAGTTATACAACCCCGTATGGTGTGATGTATTTTGGTACTTTTACTAAAAATCTACACATTAGCTTGAAAGATCGCCCGACCTCTGGCACCATTTTCATTGACTATGATTTGTATATGGCTGATGAACGCGTAGGAGAATATCAAATCAGCTTAGATTTCACAGCATAATTTTGCGAAATAAATTGATTTTTTCAAAACATTTTTGTATGATAAGGCGTAGACTGCGAAAGGACGTGTCCTATTTTGGAAATTACAGTATTTGAAGGGGCAAACAAAAACGAGTTGTCCATGATCGAAGTGGCTCATGCGATTTTAGAGCAACAGGGCGACGTAATGGAGTTTTCGGATTTAGCAAACCAAATTCAAACATATTTGGGTAAATCTGATAGCGAGATTCGTGATTCATTGGCCCAATTTTATACCGATTTAAACATTGACGGCAGCTTTATCTCATTAGGTGAAAACCGATGGGGGTTGCGTTCATGGTATGCTATTGACTCGATTGATGAAGAGTTGTCTCATGGTCTTGATGAAGACGAAGAAGACACACCACGCAAACGTAAACGTAAAAAGGTGAATGCCTTTATTAACGATGATGAAGATGCCATCGATTATAACGATGATGATCCAGAAGATGCCGATCCAGAAGATGAAGACGACAAAGAATTGTTTGATGATGATGATGATGAAGATGATGAAGAAATCTCAGCATACAACAGCGACTTACAAGAAATTGGCGCCGACGATAATTCTGACGATGAAGAAGAAGTACCTGGGAATATCGAAGAAGATCTGACAATTATTGATGACGATGATGATTTAGATGACTTTGATGACGATGATGAAGACGAACAATAAGAATTAAATTAAAGCCTGCACATTTTGTGCAGGCTTTTTGTTTTTCTCAAAACAGTCAATAATTGTGAAAAAATTCTTTTGATTTGCAAAATTGTAATAATTACGAAATACTAAAAGAGAGGAAGGGGTGTAGTGATGAAAGCAAATCAAGATAAAGCAGACCCAAAATCTACGGATAAAAAAGTAGAAAATACGGTCTTTGAAGATGATTTTTTTGAAAAAGGTCATTTTTGGTTAAAGTTACGTACGATTGTGCTGACAATAATTGCGTGGCTTGGTGTAATTATACCAATCTATTGGACGGTTACCTCTACTTTATTACGTAATCATAAGAATGTGAAACCTGTCTGGAATTATCAAGAAGGAGTTGATACGTTTTACTTTTTACTAAAAGTCTTTTTCCTCTTCTTTGTTGGCGCTACCATCTTCACCGTGATTATGACGTTGCGGAGTAATCGTCAAATAAAAGACAGGTATAGTCAAGAGTTCACTTACGATTTTGATGCTATGTTGAAAAAACGCCGCGCGTTAGATAAATTTTATACCGCCCGTTTTGGTCCGACAACCGTCCGAACAGTCACAAAAACTTATGTGGTGCCAGCAGAAAAAAATATTACCAAAGAAGAATTAAATGACGTCTTTAAAAAGGAGGAAACAGATGAAAATCGTTCAAACAGGTAATGTATATCTCGATTTTGTTTTAAATGTGATGCTGTTCATTTTGTTTACCTACCCGATTTTAGGCGCGTTTATGTGGTTTATCGGCGTGGTATGTTACCGGCTTTTATTTCGCTACCAAAAAAAAGGTTTCAAAGAAATTCCAGCGGATAAACAGCCCTGTATTACCATTATGGTCCCAGCCCACAATGAAGAAACTGTAATTGAAAAAACACTTCACTATTTACTCCACGAAATAAATTATTACGATTACGAAGTTTTGGTAGTTGATGATGGCTCAACTGATGATACGGCTAAAATATTAGCAGACCTGGTCATCAAAGAAGAACGCTTGCGAGTGATCACTATTGAGAAAAATAAAGGGAAAGCCCATGCCTTTGATATCGGCTTTGCTTTTGCAAAAGGGGAGTATATTTTAAGTAATGATGCAGATACAATTCCAGAACCAGATGCACTGATAAAATATATCAATTATTTTATGACCTCCGAAGACGATAATATCGGCGCAGTGACAGGCAATATGGATGTCTTAAACCGTTCCAAAATTATTGAAAAAGCGCAGACTGTTGAATTTTCCAGTATTGTCGGGGGAATTAAACGCAGTCAACAAGGAACTTTAAATACGATGTATGCCTTTAGTGGTGCCAATACCATGTATCGAAAAACAGCGCTATTAGATGCGGGATTATTTCGCCAAGATCGGGCCACTGAAGATATTAGTATTGCTTGGGATGAGCAACTGTTGGGTTGGGTGCCGGTTTTTGCACCAGATATTATGTTTTATATGATGGTACCTGATACACTTCCAATGCTTTATCGGCAACGTAAGCGTTGGGCAAAAGGAGGGACTGAAGTTTGGTTAACTAATTTTCCCAAAATTGTTTTGCATCCTATTAAGCATTTTAATCAGTTGATTATGTTTATTGATCAAACGTTGAGTATTCTTTGGTCATTATTTTTCTGGCTTTCTAGTCTAATTTTCTTGTTAACACTTATTCATTTTCTCGTGACCCAAAATTATGAACGAATCTTTCATATGTTTGCGATGGCGTTTATTTTTGTGAATTTTCAAATGGTGGCAGGCTTTTTACAATTAGGTGCCGCACTGTTTATTGATGATAGAGGAAAAAAATTGCGCTATTTTATCTTTGCACCATTTTATATGCTGTTATATTGGATGATGAATGCGTTAACGATTTTAACCACGCTAATTCCAGCGATTAAAACAATTCTAGGTCATGGTAGTGGTACGTGGGTGAGTCCAGAAAGAAGACCCAATAAATGAAAAAACCGCTTAGAAATTTTGGATTGTCTCTCAAAATTAGTTTTTTGAGAGCACTTCATTTCTAAGCAGCTTTTTATAGTCTATTTAAAAATTTTTGTTTCATTAGTCAAACCGTTTGCGCTTACTGGAGCTTGGGATTTTTAAGGCATCCCGGTACTTAGCAACAGTGCGGCGGGAAATGTCGAGACCTTCCTCTTTTAATAAATCAACTAACTTTTGATCGGACAAAGGTTTACGTTTGTCTTCATCCGCTACAAGGGTTTGCAGACGAACCTTGACATTATCAGTGGACACATCTTCACCGTTTTCGTTTTGAATTCCAACTTTTTGGCTGAAAAAGTGTTTTAATTCAAAAATACCAAAATCTGTTTCTAAATATTTTCCATTGACAGCGCGGCTCACAGTCGATTCATGAATTTCCAATTCAGCAGCAATATCTTTTAAAATCAACGGTTTAATCGGGCGGCTGTCATCGAAGAAAAAATCTTGTTGATGGGCAATAATTGCTTGTCCCACACGTAAAATGGTATCGCCACGTTGCTGCACCATTTTTTGAAGGGATTCAAAATCTTGCTTTTTCTCATTCAAATATTTTTGCGTCTGGGCGTCCGCTTTTTTTGCCATTTGATCAAAGTAGCTTTGTTGAAAATGCATTTCTGGCATTCCACGGCGATTACTAATAATTTTAATTTTACCTTGCGCATTTATTTTCACAGTTAAATCAGGAATGATGTAAAGACCGTCTGTTGTGCCAAAACTTGCGCCGGGGGTAGGGGTTAGTGTTTGGATGTAATCAAACACTGTTTGGACTTCGCTAACTGGAATTGCGAGCGCCTTGGCTAATTCTGGCCATTTACGATTGACCAATTCTTCAAAATGTTCTTCTAAAATAAGATATGCTAAATTAGGTGCAGAGTCATCCCGTTCCGTTTGGAGCATCAAGCATTCCTGTAGATTTCGGGCGCCAACACCAGCAGGATCCAATTGCTGAATTAAAGTTAAGGCATCTAATACTTGAATTTTAGTGGCTTTCTTTTTTATCGCTACTTCATCTAAATCAATTGTTAAAAAGCCGTTTAAATCGATATATTCGATTAAAAATAAAGTAATGTCGCGCAAAAAAGTGTCACGATAGTTTAAGTGAACTTGATCGATTAAATATTCAAATAGTGAAATTCGATCATCAGGAATTTGGCTTAAATAATTTAATTCTTCGCCACTAGAAGAACGCGGTTTGGAATAAGTTAAAGCATAATTGGGTTCGGAAACTTCTATTAATGGATTTTCCATCGCTTGTGTTTCAACAAATTCAGCCAATTCATCAATTGAAAATTGTAAAACTTGAATGGATTGCTGTAACGACTGTGTCATAGCAAGCTTTTGGGATTGTTTTTGCTTTTGTGAAAAACTTTGTTGAAATTTCATGTATTTTCCTCTTGATTTTATTCTGATTATTAGCTAAACTAACATATGTTCGGCGCTCTTAGTGTAGTGGATATCACGTAAGATTCCGGTTCTTGAGACAGGGGTTCGATTCCCTTAGAGCGCGTATTGACATCTTCTAGCCAAGAAGGTGTCTTTTTTTGTAAGTATGAAAAAACGCTCTCACAAAACTACTGAGTTATTTTAACATGATTTTTAAAGGAATTGAATCATTCAGAAATGATTCTTATTATTTTCTATGATTCCATCGACCTGATGAATGTTTTCTTTGTCTACTAAATGTGCAAATTGTCACTTGGCGGTAAATCAATTAATAAAGCGATTTAAAGGTATAGAACAGTTTTCACGCGGATTTTTCTTTGCTTTTTAGTTGCACAATAGTAGTGAAAATGGTAATATTAATTTCGTAAGGTTAAAGAAATTTAACTTGCGGAAATTTTTTTTTGATCTTGATGGGTCGAAATAGGTCTACGATGGACATTAAACGTCCAATGTTAAAAAGGAGAGTAATCATGCTTGATGACTTAAAATTGATTGAAGCAGTTGCTCCTGATATCCTCCACGTTTTGCAAGAGCGCTACAAAATCTTGCGTAACATTTACTGGATGCAGCCTATTGGTCGCCGAAATCTTGCAGAGAGTTTGCATATGACTGAACGGGTCTTACGAACTGAAACGGATTTACTAAAACGATTGGCTTTGATTGATGTAACTAAAAGCGGCATGAGTTTGACTAAAACCGGTGAAAAAGTTTTTACCGATTTGGGTAAAGTCATGGATCAGTTATTTGGCGTTCATCAATTGGAAAAGCATTTGGCCAATCATTTTGGGATTGCCCGTTGCGTGATTTCCGCTGGGGACAGCGATCGTCAAGAAAAAGTCGTGAAAAACTTTGGTGAAAGTCTAAATGAATCTTTAGATTTACTTTTACCTGAAGGAAAAAACATTATTGCTGTAATGGGTGGGACAACGATGGCCCAAGTGGCAGAGTGTTTGACAAACCTTGAAAGTGATAAGCGGCATAACTTGTTTGTACCGGCTAGAGGTGGTATTGGGGAGGCTTTGACTGTACAAGCTAACTCGGTTTCTGCTATGATGGCTATGAGGTCTAATGGGGAACATCGGGCATTATATGTCCCAGAACAACTCAGTTCAGATACGTATCGTTCGTTGATGAAAGAGCCCTCAATCCTTGAGGTCTTAAACTTGATAAGCCAAGCCAATTGTGTTATCCATAGTATTGGACGAGCACTGCATATGGCAGCCAGACGCAAGATGAGTGAAAAAGAAATTTTGATGTTAAAACAAGCAAACGCAGTCGCAGAATCATTTGGTTATTTCTTTGATGAAGCGGGAAAAGTGGTCTATAAAGTACCACGAATTGGTTTGCAATTAAAAGATTTACAAACGGTGCCGCTTATCTTGGCTATTGCCGGGGGCAAAAGTAAAGCCAAAGCAATCAATGCTTATATGCAAAATGCACCAAAACAAACGTGGCTTCTCACGGATGAAGCTGCTGCTAATGAGATTTTAAAAGGGGAGACCCTTTAAAATAAAAAACCTGATTTTCATAAGGAGGAAATCTTTAATGACAGTTAAAGTAGGTATCAATGGTTTTGGACGTATCGGACGCTTAGCATTCCGTCGTATCCAAGATGTAGAAGGAATCGAAGTAGTTGCAATCAACGACTTAACAGACGCAAAAATGTTAGCTCACTTGTTAAAATATGACACTACTCAAGGACGTTTCAACGGAACAGTTGAAGTAAACGAAGGTTCTTTCACAGTAAACGGTAAAGAAGTAAAAGTTTTATCTAACCGTAACCCTGAAGAATTACCTTGGGGCGACCTAGGCGTAGATATCGTGTTGGAATCAACTGGTTTCTTCACTTCTAAAGAAAAAGCTGAATTACACTTAAAAGGTGGCGCTAAACGCGTAATTATTACAGCTCCTGGTGGAAACGACGTACCAACAATCGTTTACAACGTAAACCATGAAACATTAACTGGTAAAGAATCAGTTATTTCAGGTGCATCTTGTACAACTAACTGTTTAGCTCCTATGGCTAAAACTTTAAATGACAAATTTGGTATTGTTGAAGGCTTAATGACAACTATCCATGCTTACACAGGTGACCAAATGACTCTTGATGGACCACACCCTAAAGGCGACTTCCGTCGTGCTCGTGCTGCTGCTGAAAACATCGTTCCTAATACAACTGGTGCTGCTAAAGCTATTGGTTTAGTAATCCCAGAATTGAACGGTAAATTAGACGGCGCTGCTCAACGTGTGCCAATCGCAACTGGTTCATTAACTGAATTAGTAACTGTTCTTGACAAAGAAGTTACTGCTGACGAAGTAAATGCAGCTATGAAAGAAGCTTCTAACGAATCTTACGGTTACAACACTGATGAAATCGTATCTTCAGATATCGTTGGTATGACTTATGGTTCATTATTCGACGAAACTCAAACTAAAGTATTATCTGTTGGTGGCAAACAATTAGTGAAAACTGTTGCTTGGTACGACAATGAAATGTCTTACACTGCTCAATTAGTTCGTACTTTAGAATACTTCGCTAAATTATAAGATCTGCGCTTTTGCGTAATCTAATGTAGTACTTTTAAAGCGGGGAAGCGACGCGCTTCTCCGCTTTTTTTATGAAATAAATTTAGGAGGCAAACATAAAGATGGCTAAAAAAACAATCGAAGACATTCAATTAAAAGATAAAAAAGTTTTAGTTCGTGTTGACTTCAACGTTCCTTTGAAAGATGGCGTAATCGGTGACGATACTCGTATCAAAGCTGCTTTACCAACAATCAAATACGTAATCGACAACGGTGGCAAAGCTATTTTATTCTCTCACTTAGGCCGTGTTAAAACACAAGAAGATAAAGAAGGTAAATCTTTAGCTCCTGTAGCAAAACGCTTGGGTGAATTATTAGGTAAAGACGTAACTTTTGTACCTGAAACACGCGGTAAAGAATTAGAAGATGCAATTGCGAACATGCAAGATGGTGATGTTTTGGTATTTGAAAACACACGTTTTGAAGATATCGATGGTAAAAAAGAAAGCGGCAATGACGCTGAATTAGGCAAATACTGGGCTTCTTTAGGTGATGTATTTGTAAATGATGCTTTTGGTACTGCGCACCGCGCTCATGCTTCAAACGTGGGAATTGCTTCAACTGGCATTCCAACTGTTGCTGGTTTCTTAATGGAAAAAGAAATCAAATTCATCGGTGAAGCCGTTGAAAACCCTAAACGTCCAATGATTGCTATCCTTGGTGGGGCAAAAGTGTCTGATAAAATCGGCGTAATTGAAAACTTGATTCCAAAAGCAGACAAGATTTTGATTGGTGGCGGTATGACATATACTTTCTACGCAGCCAAAGGAATGAAAATTGGTAAATCATTAGTTGAAACAGATAAAATCGAATTAGCAAAAAGCTTAATCGAAAAAGCTGGCGACAAATTAGTATTACCAATTGATAATATCTGTGCAGCAGAATTTTCAAACGATGTACCAACACAAACAGTTGAAGGAGAAATTGAAGGCGACGTGATGGCATTAGACATCGGCCCTGCTTCAATTGCTTTATTTGCTGAAACATTAGCAGGTGCAAAAACTGTTGTTTGGAACGGACCTATGGGTGTGTTTGAAATGTCTAACTTTGCCAATGGTACTATTGGTGTTTGTGAAGCCATTGCTAATCTTGAAGACGCAACTACAATCATCGGTGGTGGGGATTCTGCAGCAGCAGCTGAACAATTAGGCTTTGCTGACAAATTCACTCACATTTCTACTGGTGGCGGCGCTTCTTTAGAATTATTAGAAGGTAAAACATTACCAGGTTTAGCTGCTATTAACGATAAATAATTTAAAGCGTAATATGAATATTACTGTTGAATTTAAAAAGAGGAGTTGCACAAAATGCGTAAACCAATTATCGCCGGTAACTGGAAAATGAACAAAACATTATCAGATGCACAAAGCTTTGCAGAAGCAGTAAAAACAGCTGTTCCTTCAAAAGATGTTGTGGATTCTGTGATTGGTTCACCAGCGTTGTTTTTAGCCCCATTAGCTTGGAGCTTAAAAGATTCTGACGTCCAATTATCAGCTCAAAACTGTTACTGGGAAAACGAAGGAGCTTTCACTGGTGAAAATTCACCAGCTGCTATTGCGGATCTTGGCGTACAATATGTGATTATTGGTCACTCTGAACGTCGCGAATATTTCCACGAAACAGACGAAGAAATCAATAAAAAAGCCAAAGCAATTTTTGCTAACGGTATGACACCAATCTTGTGCTGTGGTGAATCTTTAGAAACTTATGAAGCAGGCAAAACTGCTGAATGGATTGAAGGACAAATCACTGCAGGTTTAGCTGATTTATCTGCTGAACAAGTTTCAAGCATGGTAATTGCTTATGAACCAATCTGGGCAATCGGTACTGGTAAATCTGCTGATGCCAACATCGCAGATGAAATCTGTGGCGTGGTACGTCAAACTGTTGCAAAATTATACGGTTCAGAAGTAGCTGATAAAGTACGTATTCAATACGGCGGTTCAGTTAAACCTGAAAACATTGCAGAATATATGGCAAAAGAAAACGTTGACGGCGCATTAGTCGGCGGCGCAAGCTTACAAGCGGATTCATTCTTAGCCTTATTAGATGCAGTTAAATAATCTAACAACAACATTAAAAAGCTGAGTTTTGATTTGCAGAAATGCACAAAATTCACTAAAATTGTGGATGAAGGGTTTTAACCCTTTTGAAATACAAATCAAAGGAGAGAGACAAACATGTCAATTATTACTGATGTTTACGCACGCGAAGTCCTTGATTCACGTGGTAACCCAACAATCGAAGTAGAAGTATACACAGAATCAGGTGCTTTTGGTCGCGGTATGGTTCCTTCAGGTGCTTCAACTGGTGAATACGAAGCCGTTGAATTACGTGATGGCGACAAATCTCGTTACGGCGGCAAAGGCGTTCAAAAAGCCGTAGACAACGTAAACAACATTATTGCAGAAGCTATCATTGGCTACGATGTTCGTGACCAAATGGCTATCGACAAAGCAATGATCGAATTAGACGGAACTCCTAACAAAGGTAAATTAGGTGCTAACGCAATCTTAGGCGTTTCTATCGCTGTTGCTCGTGCAGCTGCTGACTACTTGGAAGTACCTTTATACCACTACTTAGGCGGTTTCAATACTAAAGTGTTGCCAACTCCTATGATGAACATCATCAATGGTGGTTCTCACTCAGATGCGCCAATCGCATTCCAAGAATTCATGATCTTGCCTGTAGGTGCGCCTACATTTAAAGAAGGCTTGCGCATGGGTGCTGAAGTATTCCACGCATTGAAATCTATCTTATCAGAACGCGGCTTAGAAACTTCAGTCGGTGATGAAGGTGGTTTCGCACCTCGCTTTGAAGGTACTGAAGATGCTGTTGAAACAATCGTTAAAGCAGTTGAAAAAGCTGGCTACAAAATCGGCGACGATGTACGTTTAGGTTTTGACTGTGCAGCTTCTGAATTCTATGAAAACGGTGTTTACGACTATTCTAAATTCGAAGGTGAAGGCGGAGCAAAACGTACTTCTGAAGAACAAGTATCTTACTTGAAAGAATTAGTTGAAAAATATCCATTTATCATCACTATTGAAGATGGTATGGACGAAAACGACTGGGAAGGCTGGGAAAAATTAACAGCTGAACTAGGCGACAAAGTTCAATTAGTAGGTGACGATTTATTCGTTACAAACACTGAAAAATTATCTGAAGGTATCGAACGTAACGTTGGTAACTCAATCCTTATTAAAGTTAACCAAATCGGTACATTAACAGAAACATTCAACGCAATTGAAATGGCTAAAGAAGCTGGTTACACAGCAGTTGTTTCTCACCGTTCTGGTGAAACAGAAGATTCAACAATCTCTGATATCGCTGTTGCAACAAACGCTGGCCAAATCAAAACTGGTTCTCTTTCACGTACTGACCGTATTGCTAAATACAACCAATTATTACGTATCGAAGACCAATTAGGCGAAGTTGCTGAATACAAAGGCGTTAACGCATTCTACAACTTAAAAAACAAATAATCTTTGATTAGTTTTAAGACTCCAGACTTCATTGTCTGGGGTCTTTTTTTATGGGGAAAAAATTATATGACTTTTATAGGGAATAAGGCAGGTATGATCTATTCTTAATAGGAAAGAGTTAATCGCGTTTGTTCCACTTTTCTTGTTGTCAGCTCCCCTAAACGAATTATTCTTAAGCTATTAAGTCAAAATATTGAGAAATGTAAAAGCAGATTATTAAGAATGCCATCTGATTGTTTGAGAGCTGGAGGAGTTTCATCCGCTTTTTTTACATTTTATTTCTCTAAAGGTACGGGCAGTTTTTGATGTTTAAGAAATAAAAGTGCACACAAAATGAAAAATACCCCTGCAATGGCAGGACTGATGGGTGTTATACGATAAAGTTGACCGATGAGTAAAGGCCCAATAATTCGAGCTAAGGCCTGAATGCTTTGAGCGCCACCTTGAACTTGTCCTTGGCTATTCTCAGCGGTCATTTTTGATAATAGGCCGTTAAAGGCAGGACCAAAGATAGCATCGCCTAAACTAAAAAGTATCATTCCGCCAACAAATATACTGGAAGTGTGAGCAAGATAAGCCATCCCAATAAAGAAATAACCGAAAATTTCAGCAATCATACCCAAAGAGATGATTTTTTGATCGGAAAAGTGACGTAAAAGAACGGGCATAATCAAAGTTTGCGAAAAAATGTCTAAAATACCAATCATGGCAAACATCACGCCAATTAGAGTTGGCTTCCAAGCAAATGTATCGATAGAAAATTGTGAAAAAATCGCTTGTAGACCCCCATTTGGTAACCAAATTAAAAATCCGGTAAATAAAATTCGGTTGATAACAGGTAGCGTTAAAATTTTAATTAACTGTTGCAAGGGATTTAAGTGATGCCATGTAATCTTTTGCTTTCTTTTGTCTAATGGCAAAGTTTCTGGCATAAAAATAAAGCCGTAAGTGGCGTTTAATAAGCAGATAACAGCACCTACAAAAAACGGCATATTGTTACCCCAATTGGCTAAAATACCACCGATAACCGGACCAAGAGCTGTACCAATACCCACAGTTGCACTAATCCAACCAAAAAATCGCGTTCGTTTTTGAGGCGGTGTAATATCGGCAAAGTAAGCAAAAAGAGCGGCGATTTCTCCACCTGTCAAACCATCTATAATCCGGCCTAAGAATAACAATGCCAGTGAACCGCCAATGCCGAAAATAAGATAACCAAGAGCTGCTCCTAGTAAACTGATAAGTAAGACTGGGCGTCTACCAAAGCGATCACTTAGATTACCTAAAATAGGGGCTGCTAAAAATAGTGCGGCAGCATAAGCGGCTGCTAAAAATGTTACGATTGTCGCTTGTTGACTTTCGTTAACATAAGGTACCACTAAAAAGGGGATGACAGGATTGACGATTGTTAATCCTACCCCTGTTAAAAAAACTGAGATAAAGCCAAAAATTAAAGCGTGTTTATTTACATTATTATGATTCATAAAAGTTTCCTCCGTTATTTTTGTTTCTTTGTTAACAAAAACGAGTGTAAAACTTTTATGTTTCCTTGTCAACAAAAAGATACCCACATCGAAACATTCTAAGTGGGTATCTGAAAGAAATTATTCATTTGGCGAACCAGATTTTGAGTCAGTGGGACGGGGGATTTTTTTTAAATGTTCCCGATAACGGCCGATAAAACGGAAAATTGTATCAAATTCTTCATCTGTCATATTGGTAAAAACTTCTTGATCCCGATTAGCGAAGCTTTGATGTAACTTCTGATGAATTTGATTGATTTGTTCCCCTTGACTAGTTAGTCGAAAATAAATTTCTTTTTTATTTGCTGGTAATTGATAACTTTCAATTAAATCTTTTGCTGTTAACTTTTTGGCAAGTTTGCTAATGGCGCCGCGTGTCATGTAAGTAGCAGCAGCAAGTTTGGTGACATTGGGATTAGGAATTAAGCCGATTTTTTCAATTAAGTCAATTTCGTTTAATTTATAACCCTGTAATGCCTGCTCCATTTGAGGGCGATTCAGCCAGACCAATTCATTCGTTAAATCCATTAACTGGCTCATCAATAATTGTTGTCGTTTCAAAATTTTACACCTCACAAAAGTTATTCTGGCGTTAGTATAGCATGTTTTGTTGCAACGGCAACATTTTTAGTGCTTTTTTGACAATGGGTTAAAAAAAGAGATATGGAAACGATAAAAAAACAGCAAAATCCTATTGTCATTTTGTGAATAATTGCGTATAGTTAATTGAAAGTGAGAATCATTATCAATTAGATAGTTAGGAATGTGCTTGTGAAAAAAACAGGAATCTTTTTACTTGTCATTTTATGTTTCCTCTCCATTTTTAGTGGCGTAGGAGAAATGAGCATGAATGGGTTAATGCAAGGAATAAAAAGTCAATGGCTTTTGCTGGAAGAAACAAGATTACCTCGAACCGTAAGCGTTATATTGGCGGGTAGTATGTTGAGTATTTGTGGTTTAGTGACACAAAAAGTACTGCAAAATCGCTTTGTTTCGACGAGTTCTATTGGCATGATGGATTCTGCACGTTTAGGGATCTTATTAGTAATGTTATTTATGCCTAACAGCAGTATTTGGCAACGTACGTTGGTCGCTTTTGTTTTTAGTTATGTAGGCGTTTTAGCATTTCTCTTTTTAACTCGTTTATTACCAAAAAATAACTCTTTAATTATACCGTTAACCGGTATGATGTTTGGTAATATTATCGGTGCTATTGCGAACTTTTTTGGTTATCAATTTCAGTTGGTTCAAAATATGTCTTCTTGGCTGCAAGGAAATTTCGCAACGGTTATGAAAGAAGACTACCGCTTAATTTACTTAACAATTCCTGTATTCATTATTATTTTTTTGCTATTACAGCAAATTATGGTACTCAGTTTAGGTGATGATTTAGCGCAAAACTTAGGTGTAAGTGTCAAGCAAATGCAGTTTGTTGTCTTAGGTTTAGTGGCACTCGGATCAAGTGTAGTGCTAATTATGGTGGGAAGTGTGCCGTTTTTAGGAATTGTAGTGCCAAATCTGGTAACTTGGTATTTTGGTGATCATTTGCACCATTCTTTAGCTTTTACAGGAATTTGGGGGGCAAACTTTTTGCTGATTTGTGATTTGTTAGCTCGTAATGTGATTGCGCCTTATGAATTACCAGTTAGTGTGGTAGTCGGTGTTATCGGCGGTATCATTTTCTTACTGCTGATTATGAGGAGGCGTAAATTGGCTTGAAAAATTATAGCCTGAAAATTTTTATATTATGTCTGTTCGCATGTCTGTTTTTAGGGTTATACCTTAGTTATGGTACATATGGGAATTGGTCTTTTGCTTTTTCTCTACGTGGCAAAAAAATCGCAGCTTTTGTCTTAGTTGCCATTTTAATCCCAGTTAGCACGATTAGTTTTCAAACGTTGACGCAAAATCAGTTTTTTACCCCAGGAATTCTAGGGATTGATCAATTGTACGTGACACTCCAGACCCTTCTATTTTTTCTTATTGGGGGTACGACAGTATTAGCAGAAAAATCTGTTGCCTTATTTTTATTGAATATTATCTTAATGGCAGGTCTAAGCGTCCTCTTTATTACCTTTTTTTTAGGGAAATCGGGTAAAGATTTATTTACTCTTTTAATGGTAGGGATGATTGCTTCTAGTCTATTTGGCAGCATCAGTACCTTTTTACAAGTTCTGATGGATCCTAATGAATATGATTTACTACAAGGAAGACTTTTTGCTAGTTTCAGCAATGTGGATAGCAATCATTTAGTGATTAGTACAGTTTTGCTTTTTCTGATTATCAGCTTTTTCTGGTATTTTTCACCAGAATTAGATGCATTAAGATTAGGGGTAGATTTAGCAGTTAATCTAGGGATTTCAGTCGCCTGGTTACAAAAAATATTACTATTTTTGATTGCCGCTGCCATAGGAGTAGCAACTGCTTTAGTTGGTCCAACTGTCTTTTTAGGTTTTGTGATTGCTACAATTAGTTATGAAATTTTTCCCAAAGCCAATCATCGGCAACTTTTTATAGGTGCAAGTTTAATTGCAATTATCTTCTTAGTGGGCGGACAGTTTTTATTGGAGCAAGTATTTGGATTAAAAACAACAATTAGCATTTTGATTCAATTTATTGGCGGGCTATTTTTTATTATCAAATTAGTAATAGAAAGGAAAAAGACATGATTGAGCTAAAAGAAGTAAGTAAGAAATATCAACAAAAAATTGTACTGGATAATATTGAACTGCAGCTACCCAAAGGGGAACTAATTGCTTTTATTGGTCCGAATGGTGCTGGCAAAAGTACTTTACTAAGCATTATGAGCCGCCTTCAGCAAGATTTTTGCGGTGAGCTTTTTATTGATAATGGTGAGATTCGCACTTGGCATTCCAAAGAATTAGCCAAACGCTTAGCAATTTTAAAACAAAACAACCAGTTGCAAGCACGACTCACTGTGGCGGAATTAGTCGCCTTTGGTCGTTTCCCTTATACACGAGGAAAATTAAATGAAACCGACCAACAAATCATCTCAAAGGCGTTAACATCAATGGCATTAAGTAATTTGGCAGAAAATGAATTGCAAACCTTATCGGGTGGACAATTACAAAGGGCCTATATTGCGATGATTTTAGCGCAAGATACCGAATATATTTTATTAGATGAACCTTTGAACAACTTGGATATGAACCATGCTAACCATATGATGCGCTTATTAAAAAAATTGGTCAAAGAAACTGAGAAAACGATTTTCTTAGTGATTCATGATATTAATTTTGCGGCGGCTTTTGCCGATACCATTGTTGCGATGAAAGAAGGAGCCATATTTAAAATGGGGCCTGTGGCAGAAGTGATTACCTCTGAAGTTTTAGGTGAGCTTTATGAGATGAACGTACGTGTGTGTGAACTAATGGGGAAACGGGTTTGTATGTACTTTGACACAGATATCAGCGTTTAGGCGCTTATCAATAATTTTTTTGGGAGGATATGATGAAAAAAACAGTTTTTATGCTAGTTGCAGCTACGTTCATGATTTTGACAGGCTGCAGTAATAGTGCTGCTAAAACAGAGGCAACAAAAGATAGCCAAGTAAAAAGTGAGGTAACGATTCAAGATGCCAATGGTGAAATCACCGTACCAAAAGCACCGCAAAAGGTAGTGGTCTTTGATAATAGTGCTTTAGATACGATGAATGTCTTAGGTGTTGGTGATAAAGTCGTGGGTGCTGCCACCGACAATTTACCTGACTTTTTAAAATCATATAAAAATGTCGCCTCAGCTGGTGGGATTAAAGAACCAGATTTGGAGAAAATCAACGCTTTAAAACCTGACTTGATTATTATTTCTGGACGACAACGGGATTTTCAAAAAGATTTAGAAAAAATTGCACCAACGATTTTCTTTTCTACTGATAATAAAGATACTTGGAAATCAATTCAAAACCAAGTCAATGCCATTGCTCAAATCTTTGATAAAGAAGCAGAAGCAAAAAAAGAAATTGCTACTTTACAAGAAAAGATTGATGCTACAAAGAAAAAGGCGGCTAATAGTGGAAAAGCACTGGTTTTATTAGCAAATGAAGGCAGCATTTCTGCTTATGGTAAAGGTTCTCGCTTTGGCATTGTTCATGATACTTTTGGTTTTAAAGAAGCAGATGAAACGATTAAAGCATCTACCCACGGCCAAAATGTTTCTTATGAATATGTGTTGGAAAAAAATCCGGCAATTATTTTTGTAGTCGATCGTACCAAAGCAATTGGGGGTGACGCTAGCCAAAATCAGGTTGCCGCTAATGAACTCGTTAAACAAACAACAGCCGGCAAAAACCAAAAGGTGATTTCTTTAGATCCAAGTGTTTGGTATTTAGCTGGTTCTGGCTTAGAGTCGGTTAAAATTATGATTGAAAATGTCAACAAAGCATTTTAAAGAAAATAAAAGAAAAGCGTATCTTATTTGGATTATGAAATAAGATACGCTTTTTATTTTATTGCTATCTTGTATTGTTTGTATTATAATTTATAATACAAAGGGGTGAGAGTATGTTATTAGAAATTAATACTCGTTCTGAGATTCCGATTTATCAGCAGTTAAGTGAACAGATTATCATGGGAATTGCGACTGGTGAATTGGCGCTTGGAGAAAGTTTGCCTACAGTTCGGCAATTAGCTGACGAGCTGGGTGTCAACACAATGACAATCTCCAAATCATACAATCAATTAAAAGAAGCAGGCTATTTAATTACCGATCGTCGTAAAGGTTCAATCGTGACCATGCCAGATGCTTACCATGAGAAAGAAAAAAATAATTTCAAAAAACGACTGGCACAATTATTAGCGGAAGCTAAAATTCATCAACTAGAAGTCACGGAATTAACCGCATTTATTGATAAAACATGGTCAAGTTTTGCAGATTTTAAAAGTGAAGAAAGCCAGTAACAACAACTGGTGACAAGGAAGAAGGAATGAAGATGCTTGTAGTGATTTTAGTGGGAACCCTTATTTTTGTCGATATTATCATGGCTTTTTCATTGGGTCTGGCAGCTACGCCACATAAAAATGTGATTTTGGAAAATACATTGCCTAGTGAAGCTTTGCATACTTCTGAGGTAAAAGCTCTAACAAAAAAATACCGCACCCGCCTATGGCAAATTGCGCTTATTTTCAGTATGTTGAATTTCACCATGTTTTTCACCCATTATGAGTCCTTTTTAATGACTTTGTTTTGGGTATTACTGCTTATCCCCATGGGTGCTTTTTATGGTACTGAAATATTTTATATTCGCCAAATGGCGCAGTTGAAAGTAAATAAAGGTTGGCAATTACCAGTCACACCAGTGTTAGTTGATACAAAATTAACCCTCACTAAAAATAAAAAAATGTTACATTTTGGGTATTTGATTCCCGCTTTACTCCTATCTCTTGGCTTAGCTTGGTTTATGCTAAGAAGTCAAAATGATGGGGCCGCAATTTTATCAATCTCATTAGTGATTGGTTGGCTCATTGCTTTTTCATGTTGGTATGGTGTAAAACGATTACCGGTAGCGGCACCAACAAATGTGGAAAAATTAAATCGTCAATACAATGATTTAACGAAGCATGATTGGTCAATTGTTGCCGTGGGAACAGCTTATGGTATTTTATTTGCGTTAGCATTGCCTTTTTTTGCCAGCCAATTAACGGGTATTTGGGCGCAAGTTACCATTTGGCTTATGCTGATTTTAATCGTTGGCTTTAGTTTTTTATTAGTTTGGTATCTAATCCGCTTGCGGAAAAAACAAGATGCTCTTTTAAATCAGGTAACGGATTACCGCTATCAAGGCGAAGATCAATATTGGCGTTTTGGTGTGTACATTAATCCTGATGATCACCGTTTAATGTTGCCCGATCGGATTGGGATAAATTTGACAATGAATTTAGGGCGGCCAGCCGGTAAAATTTTTATGGGAGCAATTGTGTTATTGGTAGTAGGTGTGTTATTTGCTACCCTAATTCCTGTGTATATGATGGACTTTAATAAAGAACCTTTTTCGGCTGAATTTAAGAATGAGGAATTGATTTTAAAAGCGCCTTTTGCCGCTACTAGTGAAATTAAACTAAGCGACATTCAGCAAGTTGCATTGGTGAATGAGCTTAAAAAACCAATTGAACGGACCAATGGGTATGGAGGAGAAAACTATAGTACCGGTTATTATTTGGTCGCTAATAAAAAAGCGACCTTGTATTTGGATAATCGCGTCCGGCCATTTTTAAAGATTACCACCAAAAAAAGGGATTATTATTTTACTTTTAAAGAAGAAGAAAAAACAAAACAGCTCTATCAAAATTTAGCTGGACAATTGCCATAATATTAATAACAAGCGCAGACCAACATTGGTTTGCGCTTTTTTATTTGCCTTTTTAAGAAGAAATGGGTTGAAAAAGATTTAATTCAGCTCTTATGAAAAGGAATACATATGTGCACTTTTAAACGTTTAATTTCTAGACAATGCAGAAAAATTGTCTAAAAAGAAAAGAAAGACAGTTGTTTATTTTTGCACAATAAATTATTCCGGACTATGCTTTATTTAGAAAAGAAAAAACCGTTGTAAAGTTTTAGTGAAAGGAAGTGACAATGATGAAAAAAGGATTGATACGTTTAGGTATTGGCGTTGCCGTTTTATCACTTGGTGTTGCCTATGTAGCGAAGAAAACCGGCTTTTTTGAAGATGATAGTCATTTATACGATGAATTTGAAGCATAACAATTGGTAACCAATTGCAATGTTCCTAATTGGAGGGAATTATAATGAGAAAAAATAAAGCGATTATGATTGGTGCCGGCCTGGCTAATATGGCTGCTGCTGTTTATTTGATTCAAGAAGGAAAATGGTCAGGAGATAAGATTACATTTTATTCTTTAGATGACCATGGTTCAAATGACGGTTCTCCGTTAAAAGATGCCACTGATGACTATTGGAATGAAAATCATCCCTTAGAAAATCAAAAAGGCTATATCGCTCGTGGTGGGCGGATGCTAAATTACCGCACATACGTTGATTTAATGGACTTGTTAGAAAGAGTACCGTCTGTCACAGAAAAAAATATGACTGCTGCAGAAGATACAAGAGATTTTGATGCAAAACATCGGACTTTTGATAAGGCGCGCCTTTTACAAGGGGGCAAAGGAATTGTGAACGGCGGTCATTTAGGCTTTAGTAATAAAGATCGTCTCTTAATGACCAAGCTAATTGCGATGCCAGATTCTGAAGAAGAAAAACTTGATAATGTGACAATTGCAGAATATTTCAAAGACGATCCCGCATTTTTTGAAACCAATTTTTGGTATATGTGGGAAACTACATTTGCATTTCGTACGAAAAGTTCCGCGCAAGAATTACGACGTTATATGCATGAAATGATTTATGAATTTACGCAAATTGAACATTTGGTTGGGGTGAACAGAACCCGTTACAATCAATATGAAAGTATTATGTTACCTTTAATCAATTATTTAAAAGAGCAAGGAGTCAAAATCGTTTTAGATCGTTTAGTAACCAATTGGGATTTTAAAGAAACTTCGATGCAAGATGAAATTACGGTTACAGGCTTATATATGACCAATACGAAAACAAACGAAGAAGAATTTGTGCCAGTCGATGAAGATACTGCCGTGATTTTCACCAATGGTTCGGTTACAGATGCCGCCAGCTTGGGAGATTACGATACACCAGCACCGGAAAATATGGATTATGGGGCAGCATCTAGTTTGTGGAAAAAAGCTGCTGAGAAATTTTATAATCTTGGCAACCCAGATAAGTTCTTTGCCGATCGAGATGCCAGTGAGTGGGTGAGCTTTACTTTAACGACTAAAAATCATTTATTACTAAATGAAATTGTGCGTATTACTACTCAAGAACCGGGAAATGCCCTGAACTCTTTCTTATCCACAACGCCGATTACGCCATTAAATCAAGTAGATGTCAATATGTCAATTGTCGTTCATCATCAACCACACTTTACGAGCCAAAAACCAAATGAAACAGTCATCTGGGGTTACTTCTTGTACCCTCGCCGTAAAGGTGAATTTGTAGATAAGCAATATATCAAAATGACAGGTAAAGAAATGGCACAAGAATTAATTGGTCAATTATCCAAAGTGGATCCTGGACCTGTAAATATTAAGGAACATGAAGAAGAAATCTTAGACAGTATTATTAATAACATTCCGGTTTACATGCCATATGCTTCTGCGTTATTTAATAATCGTGCGAAATCAGATCGACCAAAAGTCATTCCAAAACACAGTACGAATTTAGCTTTTACCGGCGAATTTGTCGAACAACCTTATCAAATGGTCTTTACTGAACAAAGTGCTGTTCGTTCTGGTGAAATTGCCGCATTCCATTTTGCGGGAATTCCAATGAGTCGTTTGGTTAAGACACCACGTTATGATAAAGATTTACCAACCTTAATGCGGGCTGCTAAAAAAATGTTTGAGTAAAAGTGTACCTTTTTCTCTAGCTGGCAATAAAATTGGTTAACCTAATTTAATAAAGAAAAAAAGAATTTGAGTGATGTACTCAAATTCTTTTTTTTGTAGATAAAGAGATTAAAGGTTTTTATAAGGCAGAAGGCCATAAGTAAAAGACTGTTTGGGTATAGTTTTGCTTTTCTAGATGTCTAACTACATGAAAGAACTTTCTACGGCGATAAGCTAAAATTTTAAGAAATTGAAGAGCATTTATCAAAATTCTAGCTTATCGCTTGAAAGTTAACCACGTTCATTTCGCTTTTCTAGGTGTCTAACTACACGAACGAACTTTCTACGGCAATAAGCTAAAATTTTAAGGAAATTTATTCAAATAAGACGGTTTAAATTATTGAAATTTTCAAAAAATTCATGACAAATGCTAGAAATTGTTGTACCATAGCAAAAAGTACTTGAAGGAATAAAAAGGAGTGAAGCTGCATGGAAATAAACTGGAATGAATTAGGTTTTGATTATATGAAGTTGCCTTATCGTTTTATTGCCCATTGGAAAAATGGTGCATGGGATAATGGGCAAATAACAGAAGATGCATTTTTGCATCTCCATGAAGGGTCAACAGCTTTACATTATGGTCAGCAGTGTTTTGAAGGCTTAAAAGCATATGGGCGTAAAGATGGCAGAGTAAACTTATTTCGAGCGGGAGAAAATAGTGCCCGCATGAATCGCAGTGCCCGCCGTTTGTTAATGCCAGAAGTTCCAGAGGAAATGTTTATTGCGGCTATAAAAAAAGTTATTGCGGCAAATCGTGCATTTGTCCCACCATATGGCACGGGAGCAACATTATATATTCGGCCCTTACTAATTGGAGTTGGGCCAAACATCGGTGTGCATGCAGCGCCTGAATATATCTTTACGGTTTTTTGTATGCCAGTTGGTGCTTATTTCAAAGGGGGCTTAACCCCTACTAATTTTATTGTTTCTGATTATGATCGCGCCGCTCCCAAAGGAACAGGGGCCGCAAAAGTTGGCGGAAACTATGCTGCGAGTCTATTACCAGGAAAAGAAGCGCAAGCACATAACTTTTCTGATTGTATCTACCTTGATCCAGAAACCCATACAAAAATTGAAGAAGTGGGTTCGGCCAATTTCTTTGGTATTACGAAAAAAGGCCAATTTATCACGCCGAAATCGCCGTCAATTTTGCCAAGTATTACAAAATATTCATTATTGTATCTAGCAAAAGAAAGACTGGGATTAGAAGCTTTAGAAGAAGATGTTCCAATTGATGATTTGAATCGTTTTACAGAAGTAGGGGCTTGTGGCACAGCAGCGGTTATTTCACCTATTGGGGGGATTCAATATGAGGATACCTTTCATGTCTTTTATTCTGAGAGTGAAGTCGGTCCGGTGACGCAAAAGTTATACGATGAATTAACCGGAATTCAATTTGGTGACAAAACCCCTCCAAGTGGTTGGATTATTACTGTAGATTAAAAAAAGCCATCGCAAATTTTGCGATGGCTTTTTTAATCTATCATTTTATTTAGCTAACAAATCTACCAAAGTTGGCATATCGTGAATTTCGTAGCGTTCTTTATAAGCGCTAATTTGTTCAGAGCTAAAAAGATTAGAATCTAAAGCCATTGATTCCACTGGTAATGGGCGATCGTTGGCGATTTTTACTTCGATGACTACAGGACGGTCACTATCTTTAGCAGCATCAAAAGCAGGTGCCAATTGATCGTAATCTGTCACAGTAAAACCTTTTGCTCCCATGGCTTCAGCCGCTTTACCAAAATCAACATCATATAAATCAACCCCAAAAATGGCTTTGTTGGTTTCTTCTTGTTCAGCTTCGATAAAGCCAAGGGAATCATTTGTCAAAATAACATTGATGATTGGCAATTTGTATTTGACTTGCGTAATAATATCTTGCATATTCATGGCAAATCCGCCGTCACCATTAATTGTAAAGACTTGACGATCTGGATAACTTAATTGGGCACCGATAGCTCCTGGCACGGCATACCCCATAGTTGCAAACCATCCAGAAGTAGTAAATTGTTGTTTACCATTCATTTCTAAATGACGCACTGAATGAGTGGTAACATTTCCTACATCAACAACGAAAATCGCATCATCTTTAGCAATTCGGTTAATTTCTTTATAGACAGGTTCTGGACGCATTGGTTTCCGATTATCATCGTAAAAACTATGACGCCAATTGTGCCAATTCTTAATATTTTCTTGGTTCGCTTGATACCATTTATCAGCTGGACGAGATTGACCAAGTTCAGTTAAGCGTTGTAGCGTTAAAATCCCATCACCTAAAATTGCTACATCCACGTCATGACGACGACCAAATTTTGAACCATCAATATCGACTTGCACAAATTTGGCATCTGGATTAAAGAATGCGCCACCAAATGGGAAATTACTACCAACCGAAATAATCAAATCGGCATGAAGCAAAGCTTCATTAGCAGGTTTGGTAGCGACACGTGCAGCAGAACCTAAGTAATTTTCATAGTCATCGTTAATAATGCCCTTAGCTAAAACAGCAGCTGCAACCGGCATACTAAAGTGTTCAGCAAACGCCTTAACTGCATCTGCACCACCACGTACCCCTTGGCCAATGTATAAAACAGGTTGTTTGGCAGCTTGAATTAAAGGCAAAGCCGCTTTTAGTTGCGCTTCATTAGGTTGGATGGTAGCGGTTTGATAAGTTGCAGCAGTTGAAACAAAAGTATCGTCAATTTCTTTATAACCATAATCCACTGGAATTGTGACAACAGCTACACCACTATGACGATAGGCTGCTTTAATCGCTTCATCGATTACAAAAGGTAAACTTTCTGCATTCATCACGGTACGGTTATATACACTAACATCAGCAAAAAGGGGGTTTTCATTTAATTCTTGGAAAGCATTGGTATTCATTGCAGTGGAGGCAACTTGTCCAAGCAATGCCAATACAGGAACATTATCCATTTGAGCATCATAAAGTCCGTTAATTAAATGAGTTGCCCCAGGACCCGCAGAACCAAAAACAGCACCTATTTTACCAGTTACCTTGGCATCTGCAGCAGCAGCTAAAGCACCGGTTTCTTCATGACGGACTTGAATGTACTTGATATGATTTTGTTCGTCGAATAAAGCATCCATTGTAGAGTTGAAGGAACCGCCAGGTAAACCGTATAAGTGATCAATTCCCCAATCTTCCATGACTTTTAACATTGCAACGCCGGCATTGATTTTTGTCATTTTTAAACACTTCTTTCTTATTTTTATCGAGCAAGTTTAAAAAGTAGGCTCGTTTTATTGACCTAATTTCATGGTACTGCCAATTGAAAAAAATTGCCAATATTCTTACTCAAAGTAAGTGCGAAGAGGCGGTTCATTCATTTAATTATTGCTAGTAGGGATAAAAGGTGCAATCAGACTAGCAAAAGCTTCAATGTTACGGCTTTGGATAATTATTTTTCCCTGACCAGAAAAACGATTCACTAAACCTTCGCCCGTTTTAAAACCAAACGTTCCAGAAGCAAATTCAATGTGATAATCAAGTGATTTGCTCCAAGCTAAGACATGTTCATTATCGACAACAAACTGTTGGTTACCATCCATCGTGATTTCTACCAAGTCACCATAACCATTGATTAACATCATACCTTCTCCAGCGGTCTCCATTACAAATAAGCCGCCGGTACCACCAAGTAGAGCGCCTTCTAGCTTTTGACGCTGCATGGTATAAGAAACGCTGCTTTCACTCGCTAAAAAAGCACCTGTATTTAGCCGCCATTGAGTAGGACCGATTGGTAATTCACGAATAGTACCAGGAGTAGAAGGGGCAATCGTAACTTTTGCATCTTCTGCATCCCCGCGTACTTTTGTAATAAAGAAACTTTCCCCGCTAGATAACGAACGACCAAGGGCCCGGACCATTCCCCCTAGTCCTTTTTTGCCGTTACTGTTCATATGACCTTCTAATGTTACTAAACCATTGTGATATACCATTGAACCAGGTTCAATCTGGACTTCTTCTCCTTTTTGTAATGTGATGTCCACTAAAGGAAAAACAGAAGTAGAGCTCAAGTTGTATTTCATTTGCTAACCTTCTTTCCGTTTTATACATTTATTATAGGACAAACAAGGCTTTTGACAAAAAAATTAACTTCTGACTAAGAAGAGGGTTATTGATGGTGGTTTGATTTTTGTAATGATAAACTAAATGAAAGAGAAGGTTCACAAGGGGCGGGCAGCAAGATTGTTGAGTTTAGAATAGAAATAGGTGACGTGGATGTTGATGATTATCGGAATAATTTTAGGAGTAATAGGGATTGGGGTGCTTTTTTATTACCATTATTTAAGGCGTTGGGCACGTTTTTTTGTTGACGCCACAGTGGAAAGAGACAATCATTGGTATTTAGCAAAAGGGCAGGCATCTTTAAATCCCGAAGCTAAAAAAGAAGAGCCTACAGAAGAACTTTACAATTTTTGGTTAACGGAATACGAATGGGGGGCAATTAGTTTTGATCAACAAAACCTAGTCGCCTCGACATTTTTACAAGATAGTAATCAGTGGGTAATTTGTGTCCATGGCTATCGTAGTACAGGTTTTGATGAGATGGCCGCAGCCGCAAAAACGTATTTTGACGCAGGTTACAATGTTTTAGTCCCCGATCTTAGAGCACATGGCCGCAGTAGTGGTAAAATTATCGGGCTTGGTTGGTTGGATCGCTTGGATTTGATTACTTGGATAAATCTTATTACAGATAATAATCCCCAAGCACAAATTATTCTTCATGGTGAGGGAATGGGAGCTGCAGCTGTTTTAATGGCCAGTGGGGAAAAACTACCCGCACAAGTAAAGTTGTTAATTGCTGATAGTAGTTATACTTCAGTTTACAGTATTTTTAAATATCAATTGCATCGTTTGACCCAGTATCCTGTTAATCGCTTCATGAGTTTAGCCAATAATTATGCTAAAGAGCGGATTGGCTATTCTTTAAGAGAAGCTTCTGTTACGAGACAGTTGGGTAGTAATCATTTGCCAGTTTTGTTTTTACATGGTCAGAAAGATCAATTTATTTTGGCTAAAGAAACAGATACCTTAATGGAAGCAACCGCCGGAGTTAAAGAACGCAAAATTTTTGAAAATACTGGACATTTAAAAGCTAAAAATGACCAACCAGAAGCTTATTGGCACACTATTTGGTCTTTCATCCATAAAAATTTAGGATAATTTGCTTGAAATTAGAACGGTTTCAAGAAAAGGATAATTATTTGTTTAAACAGGATACTACTGATAAAATGTAAGTGGTTATGGAACTGTTTATCACAGAACCAATTAGAGTTGTGACTCGCAAAAAGGAGGTCAGCAGATGGAAGGTAATAAAATCAAAGACTTAGAAGTCACTGAAGAAATGTTAATTGCCGACGGCTATCGCAAATATTCTGGCAAAGATATCGATATTTATTACAACAAAGATATTTGTGCCCATGTGGGAAATTGTGTGCGCGGAAATAGTGCAGTATTTGAAGTGGGACGCAGACCCTGGATTTTAGCAGATAATGCTAGCGCTGATGAAGATGCACAGGTTATTAATACTTGTCCAACAGGGGCATTAAAATTTATTCGAAAGGATGTTTAAAATGGAATTTAAAGAAGAAAAAGATCGCTTTGCAGTATATGATGATGGAAAAGAAATTGGGGAAATGACATGGTCCCCTGCTGACAACATGATGATTATTGACCACACTTTTGTTGATCCAGCTTACCGGGGACAAAAAATTGCCGAAAAACTGGTTTTACATGGGGTTGAACGTGCGCGTCGAGATGATTTGAAGATCATTCCATTATGCCCATTTGCTAAAAAAGAATTTGCAGAAAAACCTGAATATGGGGACGTTTTACGCAAATAATTTATAGCTAGATTTTCAATAAAAAGGAGGTATGACAAAATCTTGTCACACCTCCTTTTTTGCGCTTCAGGCTGATATTTATCAAAGTGACTGGAGAATGTTAGTAATTTACCGCTACTTAAAAGAATAAAGTATTTTTGCCAGGACTATTCTCTATGGTAATTAAGGGCTATTTATGCTAAAGTAAAATGGATGAATTGTATTTAAGGAGGAAGCGGCGAATGTATAATTTTTTATTAGGCGTAGTGATTGTGCTTTCAATCATTATCATTATCGCTATCATGATGCAGCCGAGCAAACAAAATAGTGCAGCTAGTGCCTTTACTGGTGGGGCCGATCAGCTATTCGGAAAACAAAAAGCCCGCGGTTTTGAAGCTGTTATGCAGCGGACAACAGCAGTTTTAGGTGCTGTTTGGTTGATTTTGTTATTTGTATTAGCCTTTTTATCATCAAAATAAACGGATAAATCCGATCATTTTTTTGGCTGAAGCTTGTGGCGTGTCCTGCGTCAGGTTTCAGCCTTCTTTTGTTTTTATGGTAAAATTGGGCTATTGAGGTGAGAAATCGTGGAAAAAAAACCAACATCATTTTTTACAGCTAAAGGAAAAAAAGCTGTTTTACTCTTTCATGCTTATTCAGGCAGCCCCAATGACGTGAGAATGTTGTCCCGCGCATTGGAAAAAGAAAATTATACCGTCTATGCACCACTTTTTTCTGGTCATGGCACGATGGAACCAAAAGACATTTTAATGACTGACTTTCAGCAGTGGCAAGTAGATGCAGAAAATGCGTTCCAATTTTTAGTTCAAAAAGGTTATCAGGAAATTGCGGTTTTTGGACTTTCGATGGGTGGCATTTTTGCTATCGACTTATTAACCAAAGGCTATCCAGAAATTATTACAGGCGGTTCTTTTTGCTCGCCTTTATTTAAAACTAAAAATAATGTACCAGAAAACTTCCTATTATATGCAAGACAAATGTATAATCGTCAAAAAATTATAGATAATGCGTTAGAAGAAAAAATTACAATTTTAAAACCACTGGTAAATGAACAATTAGAAAAAATTGAGGCTTTTGGTGTAAAAGTCAGCCAAAATCTTTCATCTGTACAAGTACCAGTCTACTTAGCACAAGGTGGCGCTGATGAAATGATTGACGCCCAAACCGTTTTTAAGACAGCAAATGCTTTAGAACAAGTAGACTTAACTGTAGCTTGGTATGCCAAAAGTGGCCATGTGATTACCATTGATCCCGTACATCAACAATTTGAAAAAGATGTCATCAACTTTCTAGCCACGCAAAATGAAAAGAGGTAGAAAATGAAATCAACAATTAAAGAGCAAATAATAACTTTTCTTACAACAAGTAATAAGAAAAGTTTTTCTGCTGAAGAAATTGCAGAAGGGTTGCAACTAAACAAAAGCAGTGACTTTAAATTATTAGTTCAAACGCTCGCTGCGATGGAGCGTGAAGGTGCAATTGTTTTTAATAAAAAAGGGAAAGTAAAACTCCCCCCCCAACAAGTATTAGTGGAAGGAATTTTTCGTGCCAATGAACGAGGGTTTGGTTTTGTAACGATTGATCCAGAAGAAGACGATGTTTTTATCCCAAAAGAAGCGACCGGCTATGCTATGGATGGCGATACAGTTGCTATTGATATTGTGAAAATTTCTGATCCTTTTTCTGGACGGGGGGCAGAAGGTCGAGTTGTAGCGATTAGAAAACGAGCAGTGAATCAAATCGTAGGGGAATTTACTTTATTTAATGAAACAGAAATTGCAGAAAGTGATTTATATGGGAGTGTAAAACCCAAAGATAAGAACTTTAATGGACTACGGGTGCTCGTTGCGGCAGAAGGAATTAAGCCTGTTGACGGCAGTATTGTGATCGTTGAAATTACCCATTATCCAGAAAAGGATTATCCTACTAGTATTGAAGGACTTGTTAAACAGGTTATTGGCCACAAAAATGATCCCGGAATGGATATTTTATCCATTGTGATCAGTCATGGAATTCCCACTCGTTTTCCTGAGAATGTCTTAGCACAAGCGGATAAAGTACCCGATACAATTAACCCGGCTGATTTTCCAGAACGAAAAGACCGTCGTGACCAATTAACTGTGACCATTGATGGTGAAGATGCCAAAGATTTAGACGATGCAGTTACTGTCAAAAAATTAGCAAATGGGCACTTTTTCTTAGGGGTTCATATTGCGGACGTTTCTTATTATGTAACAGAAGGCAGTCCTTTAGATCAAGAAGCCTATGATAGAGGAACCAGTGTCTATCTAACTGATCGCGTGATTCCAATGATTCCCCAGCGCTTATCCAATGGGATTTGTTCATTAAATCCCCACGTCCCACGCTTGACGATGAGTTGTGAGATGGAAATTGATCAGACGGGTAAAATTGTGAAACATGAGATTTTTCCAAGTATCATTCAAACCGCAGAACGCATGACTTATACAGCGGTCAATGCCATTATTGAAGAAAACAATCCCGAAATTTCAAAACGTTATGAAGAACTGGTTCCCATGTTTTTTGAGATGGCGGAATTGCATAGTATTTTAGAACAACAGCGCATGCAAAGAGGTGCGGTAAGTTTTGAAGATCGGGAAGCAAAAGTCTTAGTGGATGAAAATGGGCAGCCACAAGATATTGTTTTACGCAGTCGCGGTGTAGGGGAACGTTTAATTGAATCCTTCATGCTGGCAGCAAATGAAACAGTCGCAGAACACTATAATAAATTGCATTTACCTTTTATTTATCGTATTCACGAAGATCCCAAAGAAGAAAAACTACAACGGTTCTTTGATTTTGCTGCGGCTTTAGGAATGGTGGTCAAACACACAAAAGGTACGATTACGCCTAAAGACTTACAAAAAGTAGTCGCAGACGTGGCAGATCGACCAGAAGCGATGGTCGTGAATATGATGTTGTTAAGGAGCATGCAACAGGCGAAGTATTCTGAGCACAATGCGGGACATTACGGATTAGCGGCTGACTACTATACCCACTTTACTTCACCTATTAGACGCTATCCTGATTTAATCGTCCATCGTTTAATCAGAAGCTATGCACAAGATACTAGTAAAAAAATGCAAACAAAATGGCAAGATAACTTGCCTGAGATAGCCCATCATTCATCCGATATGGAACGGCGCGCTGTATCGTGTGAGCGGGAAGTAGACGCAATGAAAAAAGCGGAATTTATGCAAGCACATATTGGTGAAGAATTTGATGGTGTCATTAGTTCTATCACCAAATTTGGAATCTTTATTGAATTGCCCAATACAATTGAAGGCATGATTCACATCAGCAATTTAAAAGATGACTATTTTCATTTTGTGGAACAGCAATTAGCTTTGGTGGGAGAAAGAACTGGCATGACTTTTAAAATTGGTCAAAAAGTACGGGTCAAAGTAACCAATGCCAATCCAGAGACCAGAGAAATTGATTTTGAACTCGTTTCTGCCGAAGAAGTAACGCAACTGCCACGGCCTCAAACAAGTCGGAATAACCGAAGAAGTAGAAATGTAGATAACCGCGCTAATCGGCGTAAAAAAAATCCGCCCGTAAAAGAAAAATCAAAAAAATCAAGTAGTAAAAAAGGAAAGCTAAAAGTTGACCTTGGGACAAGTAAAAAGAAAAAGGGTAAAAAACCTTTTTATAAAAGTGTTAAAAAGAAAAAGAATAAATAAAATAGCTGTTTTATTTCTAAACATACTCTCCGTAATAAAACAGAGAATGGAAACAAGGAGGTGGCTTTTATGCCAAAAGGCGAAGGAAAGTTAATCGCCCAAAATAAAAAAGCACGTCACGACTATACTATCATTGATACGTTAGAAGCTGGAGTGGTTTTACAAGGAACAGAAATTAAGTCCATCCGTAATGCCCGAATCAATTTAAAAGATGGGTTCGTCCGAATTCGTAATGGTGAAGCTTTCTTATACAATGTTCATATTTCTCCTTACGAACAAGGAAATTTATTTAACCATGATCCGTTGCGTACGCGTAAACTTTTATTACACCGCAAGCAAATTGATCGTTTGTATGGTGAAATGAAAAGTGCTGGGATGACAGTAGTCCCTTTAAAAGTTTATATCAAAAACGGTTTTGCCAAAGTCTTAATCGGCCTTGCAAAAGGGAAAAAAGAGTATGATAAACGAGAGACATTGAAACGTAAGGACCAAGAAAGACAAATAAGCCGCGTTTTAAAAAACTATTGAAGAAATTTGATTTTAACAGGGGCTATTGCTTTATAAAGTTAAGTCTTTTTGATAGCATTTACTCAGACGGTATACCAAATTTCACTTTTTTAGTTAATGATTCGTTTTACTGATTATAGGTATTACACATTTCTATTAGTCATTTTGCTAAAACTGTCAAATCTTGCTGAAAATCTTTTGAAATTTTATATCCGTGGTGGTATGATACGCATTGGTTATCATGCCAAAAGCATTGACAGCACTTATTTACCAGCTCTTTTTAGCTGGAGCATACGTATGAAAAGAGGTGAGAAATATTGAAAGAAAAACCACTCGTTTTCAATATTGGTCCCATCTGGTTTGATGGCACCATCCTTTTAATGACACTTATCACGTGTGTTATTGTTTTTACACTAGTTTTTGTTTGTACGCGGAACTTACAGTTAAAACCAAAGGGCAAACAGAACTTTATTGAGTGGGTAATTGATTTCGTTCGCGGTATCTTAGGGGACAATCTCCCAAGTAATGAAGTGAACAACTTCCATTTATTATCATTTGCCTTGTTTCTATTTGTTTTTGTCGCCAATGAGATTGGCCTTGTGACGAAAATCGTTGTCGGTGAAACAACTTTTTGGAAAAGTCCAACCGCGGATCCCTTTGTGACATTGACGTTGGCATTGATGATGATTGCCATGACCCATTTCTTCGGTGTTCAAAAATTTGGTTTGAAAGGGTACTTCAAAGTATCATTTTTACAACCGGTTGCTTTTTTATTACCAATTAAAATCATCGAAGAATTTACCAACATCATTACCCTAGGTTTACGTCTTTACGGGAATATTTTCGCCGGAGAAGTTTTGCTGGGCTTAATTGTTGATATGTTGAACAATATTGGCTGGCTGACACTTCCTGTCGTGATTCCACTGGAGATGATTTGGATTGGCTTCTCTTTATTCATTGGAGCCATTCAAGCGTATGTATTTGTCACCTTATCCATGGTATTTATGGGTCACAAATTGGAAGCAGAAGAGTAGATTTGTAGAATTAAAGGACTTTGGTCAACTGGTTTGACGACAAAATGTAAAATACATTTATCGGGTCGTCGCAACTTTACTATTTAGGAGGAAAAAAATTATGAACTTTATCGCAGCAGGTATCGCAATCGTCGGGGCAGCTATTGGAGCTGGTTATGGTAACGGGAAAGTTATCTCACAAACTATCGAATCAATGGCACGCCAACCAGAAATGTCTGGTCAATTACGTTCCACAATGTTTATCGGGGTTGCCTTAGTAGAAGCTGTGCCTATTCTTGGTGTGGTTATCGCTTTGTTACTTGTTTTCATGGGCTAAAACCACGGGAAAAGCAGAAACGGATTTAAACTGTTTTTGCTTTTTTGCCATGATACGGTAACCTTAATTAGTAGAAAAGGAGCTTACGCTTATGCAAAATATTGTATTAGCAGAAGTCGGGAATACAACGTTCAGCAGCATTGTGGTAGTATCCGTTTCTTTCTTATTGTTGGTCGTACTTTTAAAGCATTTTGCTTGGGGCGCGATTTCAGACATGATGAAAAAACGGGAAGACAAAATTGCCAACGATTTGGACTCAGCGGAACAATCCCGGACTAAAGCAGCGAAGCTTGAACAAGAACGTCAAACTCAATTGATGTCTTCGAAAAGTGAAGCAGCTGAAATCATCAAAAATGCTAAAGACAGCGGCGAGCTCAGCCGTCAAAATATTTTAAACGAAACCAAAGAAGAAGTATCTCGTTTGAAAGATAAGGCAAAAAGTGATATTTCGATGGAAAGAGACGCAGCAATGACAAGTGTTAAAGACGATGTTGCTGAACTTTCTTTACAAATTGCCGAAAAAATCTTGAATAAAGAGCTATCGCCAGAAGCCCATGAAGCATTGATTAATCAATACATCGAAGGATTGGGCAGCAATGAAACTCGATAAATATACAGTAGGCAAACGCTACGGTAAAGCGTTGTTTGAGCTGGCGGCAGAAGAACAAATTACCGATGCTGTCTACTACGATTTGCTCAGTTTGAAAAACGTTTATGAAGCAATTCCAGACCTTGGTAATATGCTAAGTGATGTTCGTTTGAATTTAGGAGCAAAACGCGCTTTAATGGACAAAATCGTTTCCGGATTTGATGGAATTACGAAAAACTTTTTAGAAGTTGTGTTCCGTTACAATCGTATGGATGATTTAGTATTAATTATCGATGAATATGAACGCCGTTATGATGAAGCCCAAAGTTTGGTTTTGGGGACGGTAACAACCGCCGTATCTTTGTCTGATGAGCAAAAAGAACAACTAGAAACAAAAATTGCGGGCTTATTAGGCTACAAAAAAGCGAGTTTGGTGGAAAATGTCGATCCTAGTATTTTAGGTGGGGTCGTAGTAGAAGCCAACCATCAAGTAATTGACGGCAGTGTGAAAAGTCGATTAGAACAACTGCGATCAATGATCGGTAGATAAGTTTAATTAAAGAGGTGAAACAAATGGCCATCAAAGCAGAAGAAATTAGTGCTCTGATCAAAGAACAGATCAAAAACTACCAGAGTGAACTAGCAGTTGAAGAAATTGGGACTGTAACTTATGTTGGTGACGGAATTGCCCGAGCCCACGGTTTGGAAAATGCCATGAGTGGCGAATTACTAGAATTTTCCAATGGTTCATTTGGGATGGCACAAAACTTAGAAACAAACGACGTTGGGATTATAATCTTAGGTGATTTTGAAACCATTCGTGAAGGAGATAAAGTAAAACGAACTGGGAAAATTATGGAAGTTCCCGTTGGGGATGCTTTAATTGGTCGTGTCGTTAATCCATTAGGCCAACCAATTGACGGTTTAGGTGAGATTGATACAAACAAAACACGTCCAGTCGAAACATTAGCTCCAGGCGTTATGCAACGGCAATCTGTTTCTGAACCAATGCAAACCGGTTTAAAAGCTATTGATGCTTTAGTCCCAATCGGCCGTGGTCAACGGGAATTAGTCATTGGGGATCGGAAAACTGGGAAAACTTCCATTGCAATTGATACAATCATTAACCAAAAAGGTCAAAATATGATTTGTATCTATGTTGCCATTGGACAAAAAGACTCCACTGTGCGTGCACAAGTTGAAACATTGCGCAAATATGGTGCGTTAGACTACACCATCGTTGTTTCAGCTGGTGCCTCACAACCTGCGCCATTATTATATATCGCACCTTATGCTGGAACGGCAATGGGTGAAGAATTTATGTATAACGGCAAACACGTTTTGATCGTCTTTGATGATTTATCAAAACAAGCAGTTGCTTATCGTGAACTTTCTTTACTATTACGTCGTCCACCAGGTCGTGAAGCATACCCAGGGGATGTTTTCTACTTGCATTCTCGCTTATTGGAACGTGCTGCAAAACTATCTGACGAATTAGGTGGCGGCTCTATGACTGCTTTACCATTTGTTGAAACACAAGCTGGTGATATTTCTGCCTATATTCCAACCAACGTAATTTCAATTACCGATGGACAGATTTTCTTAGAAAGTGATTTGTTCTATTCCGGAGTACGGCCAGCAATCGATGCCGGTTTGTCTGTCTCACGGGTTGGGGGCTCTGCCCAAATTAAAGCAATGAAAAAAGTTGCCGGAACTTTGCGGTTAGATTTAGCAAGTTATCGTGAACTAGAAGCCTTTACTCAATTTGGCTCTGACTTAGACCAAGCCACTCAAGCAAAATTGAATCGTGGTCGTCGGACGGTAGAAATTCTAAAACAAAAATTACATGCACCATTAGCAGTTGAAAAACAAGTCTTAATCTTATATGCCTTAACCCATGGATTTATTGATAGTATTCCAGTTAACCGGGTCTTAGATTTTGAAGAAAACTTGTTTGAATACATCGATGCCAATCATGCCGATATTTTTGAAACTATTCGAACTACCAAAGATTTACCTGCAGATGAAAAATTGGATGCAGCAATTAAAGAAGCAAAAGATATCTTCATGGCGGCCGGCAACAGTAGTACCGGTTCTGCCAAAGAAACTGTCGCTTCAATCGAAAACGAACGTTCTTAAAAGAGGTGAGATAAATGGGAGCTTCCTTAAATGAGATTAAGCAACGGATTGCTTCAACGAAGAAAACTAGTCAAATTACCAATGCCATGCAAATGGTATCGGCTGCCAAATTGACCAAATCTGAAGCTCACTCAAAACAGTTTCAAGTTTATGCCTCAAAAGTTCGGGAAGTAGTAACGCATTTAACAGCACAACAGTTAAATGATATTTATTCTGCCGGCCCACAAGATGGGGTGAACTATAACAGTATGCTAATTAGCCGTCCGGTTAAAAAAACGGGCTATATCGTGATTACCTCAGATGGTGGTTTAGTTGGTGGCTACAATAGTTCCATTTTAAAACAAATGATGTCCATGTTAAAAGAAGATCATTCTTCGCCTGATGAATACGTCATGATTGCAATTGGCGGTACAGGTGCGGATTTCTTTAAAGCACGCGGCATTAACTTAGCTTACGAATTACGTAACTTGTCAGATCAACCTAGTTTTGAAGAAGTGCGTAAAATTGTGACGATGGCAACTACGATGTATCAAAATGAAGTATTTGATGAATTGTATGTGTGTTATAACCACCATATTAACTCATTAACAAGTCAGTTTCGTGTTGAAAAAATGTTGCCAATTGTTGATTTGGATCCAGAAGAAGCGGAAAGTTATGAACAAGAATATTTATTTGAACCTTCCAAAGAAGAAATTTTGGATCATTTGTTGCCCCAATATGCAGAAAGCTTGATTTATGGCGCTATCGTGGATGCTAAAACAGCAGAACACGCTGCGGGGATGACTGCAATGAAGACTGCAACAGACAATGCGAAGAATATTATCTCTGATTTGACGATTTCGTATAATCGCGCACGTCAAGGGGCAATTACCCAAGAAATTACCGAAATTGTAGCGGGAGCTGCGGCACTCGATTAATAATTTCGTGAGTGAATGGAGGAAAACAGATGAGTTCAGGCAAGATTGTTCAAGTAATCGGTCCCGTTGTTGACGTGGAATTCTCGTTAGATCAATCATTACCAGACATTAATAATGCCTTGGTTGTCTATAAAAATGACGAACAAAAAACTAAGATTGTATTAGAAGCTGCCTTAGAACTAGGAGATGGTGTGATTCGAACTATCGCCATGGAATCTACTGATGGCTTACAACGGGGAATGGAAGTTGTCGATACTGGCAGTTCCATTTCTGTACCGGTAGGAAAAGAAACCTTGGGTCGTGTATTTAACGTTTTAGGAAATACAATTGACTTAGAAGAACCTTTTCCAGCGGATGCTAAACGTAGTGGTATCCATAAAAAAGCGCCTGATTTTGACGAATTAAGCACTAGTACAGAAATTTTAGAAACAGGGATTAAAGTTATTGACCTACTAGCCCCTTATTTAAAAGGTGGTAAAGTCGGATTATTCGGTGGTGCCGGAGTTGGTAAAACCGTTTTAATTCAAGAATTAATTCATAATATTGCCCAAGAACATGGTGGGATTTCTGTTTTTACTGGTGTTGGTGAAAGAACACGTGAAGGTAATGACTTGTATTATGAAATGAAAGAATCTGGCGTTATCGAAAAAACTGCCATGGTATTTGGTCAAATGAATGAGCCACCTGGTGCCCGGATGCGGGTTGCTTTAACCGGACTTACCATTGCGGAATACTTCCGGGACGTTGAAGGACAAGATGTATTGCTCTTTATCGATAATATTTTCCGTTTTACCCAAGCTGGTTCAGAAGTATCTGCCTTATTAGGACGGATGCCCTCTGCCGTTGGTTATCAACCAACTTTGGCTACTGAAATGGGACAACTTCAAGAACGGATTACCTCAACGAAAAAAGGTTCTATTACATCTATTCAAGCTATCTATGTGCCAGCCGATGACTATACTGACCCTGCGCCAGCAACAGCATTTGCTCACTTGGATGCTACAACCAACTTGGAACGCAAATTAACCGAACAAGGGATTTATCCTGCGGTGGATCCACTTGCTTCGTCTTCTAGTGCATTAGCACCAGAAATTGTTGGTGAAGTTCATTATGAAGTAGCCAGTGAAGTCCAACACGTATTACAACGGTACCGCGAATTACAAGATATTATTGCCATCTTAGGGATGGATGAATTATCCGATGAAGAAAAAATCTTGGTCGCTAGAGCGCGCCGAATTCAATTTTTCCTATCACAAAATTTCCATGTTGCCGAACAATTTACCGGTCAACCAGGTTCTTATGTACCAGTTGCCGAAACAATTAAAGGTTTTAAAGAGATTTTAGATGGGAAGCACGATGAATTACCAGAAGAAGCCTTCCGTAATGTCGGTACAATTGAAGAAGCGGTGGAAAAAGCGAAAAAACTAGGCTACTAGAAAGGGGTGCACCATGGAATACTTAACTGTAAATGTGGTAACACCTAATGGTTTAGTCTATGACCATCATGCTAAAATTGTGGTGGCCAATACAACTGCCGGTGAAATTGGTATCTTACCAAAACACGCACCAATTATCACACCTTTAGCCATTGATGAAGTCCGGGTTAAACGAACAGACTCTGATACCCACGTTGACTGGATAGCAGTGAATGGGGGCATTATGGAAGTAAGAGATAATGTCGTTTCCATAATTGCCGATAGTGCCGAACGAGAACGTGATATTGATGTTTCTCGTGCGGAACGGGCAAAACAACGGGCTGAACGGATGATTGAAGAAGCGCGAGAAAAAGAAGATGTCGATCAACTTCGACGAGCAACGGTTGCTTTGCATCGCGCTATTAACCGGATTAATGTTTCTAAACATCAATAAAAAAAGTCAGCAGATTTTTCTGCTGGCTTTTTACATAGGATCAAATAGACTATACCTTTTTTAGTAAATGTTATTTGTAAGAAAGGCGGATTAGCCTTTTTAGTTTTCATAAAAAGTAAAATAAGCTAAAATATAAAAGAGACTTTTAAAAAACGTTTTAAAAGCTTGAAAAAAGTTTTTGTTTTTTTAAGCTACTATTTGTGGTACTATGGGAGTGTTGAATTTTTTACTCAGGAGGAACGCCGAATGCAAATCTATGGTATCGATGCAATTGTACGGGTGATTAGTCATTTTGCGTTTGTCTATTTAGCCTTTTGGGGATTGCGATCTTTACGATTAGACACACTGTTTAAATCGTTTCAGACAGCACAAATCAGAATTATTCTTTTGATGTTTGCTATTGGTTTAGGCTATTTAACGAGTAGTTTTTTCTTAGAAATTCTGAATTTATTGAAGAATGTGTTCTTATCAATTGTGTAACAAATACAAAAAACGTACTTTATGAAAAAGTTATGGTATAATAAAACAGATTTTGAGTGCAGGAGCATTCAGGCTATTTTCTGGAGGGAATTTTAATGGAAGAGATTATCGTTCAAAGTGGTAATCAGCTAAAAGGTACTGTCAAAATTGAAGGTGCAAAAAACGCTGTGTTACCAATCTTAGCTGCAAGTCTATTAGCTGAAGAAGGGACAACCACTTTACGGAATGTGCCAATTTTATCCGATGTTTTAACAATGAATGAAGTAATCCGTCACTTAAACGTGGATGTGGATTTTAATGAAGCAGCAAATGAAGTAACAATTAATGCCTCTCGTCAATTGGAAATTGAAGCACCGTATGAATTGGTTAGCCAAATGCGCGCTTCAATTGTAGTAATGGGACCTTTATTGGCGCGCAATGGTCATGCCAAAGTTGCGATGCCAGGTGGTTGTGCAATTGGCAAACGCCCAATTGACTTACATTTAAAAGGTTTTCAAGCCTTAGGTGCGAAAATTAACCAAAAAGAAGGTTATATCGAAGCGATTGCTGACGAATTACACGGCAATACCATTTATTTGGATTTCCCAAGTGTGGGAGCTACCCAAAATATTATGATGGCTGCTGTTAAAGCAAAGGGCACAACTATTATTGAAAACGTAGCACGGGAACCAGAAATCGTGGATCTTGCCAACGTTTTAAATAAAATGGGTGCGCAAATTTTTGGTGCTGGTACGGAAACAATGCGAATTGAAGGTGTAGAACATTTACATGCAGTGAATCATTCCATTGTTCAAGATCGAATTGAAGCGGGAACATTTATGGTAGCCGCAGCAATGACAGAAGGCAATGTCTTGATTCAAGATGCCATTTCAGAACATAATCGTCCATTAATTTCTAAATTAAGCGAAATGGGCGTTGAAATTATTGAAGAAGATGCTGGTATTCGTGTTATTGGTCCTAAAGTATTAAAACCAACGGATGTAAAAACGATGCCTCATCCAGGGTTCCCAACAGATATGCAAGCGCAAATGACTGCGATACAAATGTTAGCTCATGGTACAAGTGTGGTAACAGAAACGGTCTTTGAAAATCGTTTCCAACATTTAGAAGAAATGCGCCGGATGAATGCCCACGTAAAAATCGATGGCAATGTCGCCGTCATTGAAGGCGGACATGAAATGCAAGGTGCTTTAGTTTATGCAACGGACTTACGAGCTGCTGCTGCTTTGATTTTAGTTGGTCTACGTTCAAATGGTATTACACGTGTGCGTAATTTAAAATATTTGGATCGAGGCTATTATAATTTTCATAAAAAATTGCAAGCGCTTGGTGGTAACGTGGAACGTGTTGAAATTGAACATAAACCAGCGGCAAAAAGTGCAGCAACAATTGCTTAAGAAATAGAGGTGTAACTGGATGAGATTAAATCGTTATATTATTACGACTTTAGTGAAGATTCTTTTTGTCCTCTTATTAGCTATGATTATGTTCATTATTGGAACGATGATTGGTTATGGTGGAATTGGTGAGGGAATGCCATTAAAAGTTTTTTATCCAGGACTCTGGACGCATATTTTAGATTTTATGAAATAAAATTTTAGTCGACCATTTTGGTCGGCTTTTTTATTTGAGTGTGAATGATTGCAACATCTCAATAAAACCATTTTTATTTGGAAGTGGGGAAAAGTTAGCATGATACCGTTTTATATTTTGTCTTTTTTGTAAAATTGACGTAATAAAACCTCTTTTTTGTTAGGTACAACCCATTTATTGATAAAATTTTGTTGTTTCTTATTGCAACAATCGTTTTTTTTAGTAAAAGAAATAATAAAATTATTTTTTGTAATATTTATAAATGGCTTAACAAAAGGGATTTTTAAAGCTAAAGATTTCTTATAAGACAAATATTTCGTTTGTAACAAGAAAAACATGTCTATCCTTTTTCTTGTCAAAGAGGTTTAACTCTCTTGTAACCTACACTTATAAAAGAGATGCTATGATACTTCTCGTGGAAATTTCAATTTATTGTAATGGTGCTTTTTTGATCATTAGAATTTTTATATTTGAGGAGTGTCAATGAAATGCAAACCCGATTATTACCAATTTTAAGTGCAACGATTGTTATCGCCGTAGGTAGTATGCTACCAGTATACGCTGCTGAAAACGAACCAACTAGTACCCCAGCGGTACATACAGAACTTGTTACAAAAGACCAAGCCACTCATTTATCTAGTTCTTTATTACTTCAAACTACTAATAATAAAGCTGTAGACTTGGTGAAAGAAGATATTAAAGCAAAAGAGGCAGCAAAAAAAGCAGCTGCAGAAAAGGCTAAAAAAATTGCAGCTGAAAAAGCTGCTAAAGAAAAAGCCGCAAAAGAAAAGGCAGAAAAAGCAGCTGCTGAAAAGGCTGCCGCAGAAAAAGAAGCAGCAAAAAAAGCGGATGCTGATCAACAAACGAGTGCACAAGATCAAAATCAACCTAGTGGTCAAACGATGATGATGGAAGCAACAGCTTATAGTTCAGATCCAGCGGATGCTTTAGGTGGTGGTTCTATCACAGCAACGGGCCAAAACTTATTGGAAAATCCGATGGCAGTAGCTGTTGATCCAAGCGTTATTCCGCTTGGAACCCGTTTATATGTTGAAGGTTATGGCGAAGCATATGCAGTCGATACTGGTTCGGCGATTCAAGGGAACATTATTGATGTCCACTTTTCTACTGCCGGCCAATGTGAAGCCTGGGGACGACGTCAAGTAAAAGTGACAATTTTAGGATAGCACTGAAAAAGTTCAAGTTGGAATGACTTGAACTTTTTTACTTGTATCAGAGATAAAATTGACGTATGCTTTTGCCAGTGCGAAACACTTGTAGAAAGGATAGGTTTCATGAAAAAAATAATGATTGGGCTGGTTAGAGGCTATCAGCGCTTTATCTCGCCGTTATTTCCACCCAGTTGTCGTTATTACCCGACATGTTCTTCATATATGATTCAAGCTGTTGAAAAACACGGCGCTTTAAAAGGTGGAATTATGGGCACAGCAAGAATATTGCGGTGTCATCCTTTTGTAAAAGGCGGATTGGATTATGTTCCTGAAACTTTTTCATTACGGCGCAATCCCAATAAGCCAGCTGATAAAGCAATGAAGTCCCATCATCATTAAAGCAGTTGTGACAGAAGTAGTCAGCTTCAAGAAATAAGGGGGAATTTTTTGAAAATTCCTTCTTAAATTGTTCCCAAATTTCGCCTTATTTCCAAAGAAGTTGCTTTGGGAATACCATTTATTCGGAAAAAGGAGGTATGACAAGATTTTTGTCATACCTCCTTTTTTTAACGGTAAAGAGATTATATGATTTTTTTTTAAGAATAAAGTAATACCATGGTTGGAATTGGCTTTATAAAGGAGCTCTCGAGGACAATAAGTCAAAAGCTTGAGAAATTTGAAGAGCAATTTATTAAAAATTCCATCTTGATACTTGAGCGTGAAAAAGTCCCTGCTGCTTTTCTGACGGAAAGAAATTATAACTGCAATTTCCTATAAGAATATTTAAAAGAAGTAATGGTTTTCATTTTAACTTTTGCTTTTTTTTAAGTACACTTTAGATGAAAGAGTTGTATTGTGAAAGGAAGCGGTAATAATGAATCTTTTAATATTTGATTGTGGTGAAACCAACATTCGACATGCTTATTGGAATAATAATCAATTAGAGCAACAAGGTACTTTTAAAACTCCTTCCACGTGGGAACAATTAAAACAAGATTTTTTAACGATATATGAAAGTTCCCAAAAGACCATAAATGGGATTGCCCTATCTGTTCCTGGAAGCGTGAATAAAGAAAAACAACGCATTGAAGGGAATACCACTATTTCTTATCTGTTGGGCTTTAATATTTTTGCCGAGTTGGAAGAGTTATTCGGCTTACCAGTGACCATTGAAAATGACATTAATTGTGCCGGAATGGCAGAATTTTATCTTGGCGCCGCAAAAGATACGCAAGATGCTGTTTTTGTAAGTATGGGAAATGAAATTAGCGGAACACTATTTTTAAAAGGTCAAATCCACAAAGGAATTCATCTTTATGGCGGTCATTTTGGCTTGATGTACTTAAATAATGGTAATAATTTTTCTGAACTTGCGACTCCTGTTCAAATGGCCTTTCGCTATTGCAAAAGAATGGGTTTAGATCCCGCTGAAAAAAACAGTGCTGCTGTTTTTGCGCTGGCTAAAACAGAAGATAGAATTGCAAAAGAAGAAGTAAATAATTTTTATGAGTATTTCGCTCAAGGTTTATGGAATATTCAATTTAGTTATGATCCGGAACTGATTGTTTTAGGGACAGCTACTAGTGAAGATAATGATTTGGAAGAATTGTTAGATGAAATCAATCAAAGATTACTACAAAAATTAACGGCCAATGGTATTGTAGATTTTGTGCCTAAAATTGTTACTTCTAAGTGTGGTAAGGTTGCGAATTTAATTGGGGCAGCGGCAAACTTTTTTGCTAGACAACAAGGAGAAGCCTAACCTGCATTTGTAAATAGGGAACAAAATATTACCTGAATAAACAGGATCTGCAAGATAAGTGTCAGCCTGATGTATGTCTGACATCTACTTGTTAGAACTGGAATTCAGGTTTTTTTGTATTTAGATTCTTTTGTGATGGGAATAAGAGAGGCGTGTTTCACCAATATTGTTTGTCTTAAAAAAAATTAAATGATAAAATTATTAAAATAAGGCAATAAAAAGATTTGTTATTTTGGAGATTAACAAAGAGAAAAGCCCTAGCATTGATGATGAGATCATGATTTTATGATTTATTTTTCATTAAAAGGCTTACATAAAATAAAAGAAGGATAATTGATGAAATATTCTGAATATTCATTGACTTTACTCTGAATTTTCAGTATATTTTATAACATATCCCATTCACCATAGCCGTGGCAGATATGTATCAGGAAAACAACTTGTATTTCTGAAGGCATCGTTTTTATCACCGGTCTAAAGCGTAGCAACGCGGAAATGTGATATTTCGTTTAATTAGAAGTTTTAGGTATGATTTGACATTTTGCTAAGGAAACAAAGAGGAGGAATAGTATGAAAAAGAAATTTGCGTTTTTATTTACAGGGTTAGTATTGTTATCTGCGTGTAGTGCAGCACCAAAAAGTGGTGGAGCTACAGAAGGATCAGCAGGGGGCAACAAACAAGAAGGCGATACGATCAAGATTGGTATGAATATGGAATTATCTGGCGCTGTAGCGGCTTATGGCAGTGCTGAAAAAGAAGGTATTGAGCTAGCGGTAGAGCAAATCAATGCAGATGGGGGCATTGACGGTAAAAAAATTGATTTAATCTCAAAAGATAATAAATCAGACAATAATGAAGCAGGAACCGTTGCGACGAATCTGACCACGAATAGTAAAGTCGTTGCTTTGATTGGCCCGGCGACCTCGGGGGCAGTTAAATCTGCTTTACCCAACGCTACCAAAGCAGAAGTACCACTAATCACGCCATCTGGTACAGATGATGCAATTACAAAACAAGGGGATAATGTGCAAGAGTATGCTTTTCGCTCTTGTTTCCAAGATAGCTTCCAAGGAAAAATTTTAGCTAAATATGCTCATGAAAATTTAAAAGCAGATAAAGCGATTATCTTAGGCGATAATTCTAGCGACTATGGTATTGGTTTAACAAAAGCTTTTAAAGATGAATATAAAGGCCAAATCGTGGCCGAAGAAAATTTTACTGAAGGAGATAAAGATTTCCAAGCAGTCTTAACTAAAATTAAAGATAAAGATTTCAACGTTTTATATATTCCTGGTTACTATACCGAAGCCGGCTTAATTATTAAACAAGCACGGGAAATGGGAATTGATACACCAATTGTGGGCGCCGATGGTTTTGGCGATGCCAAATTAGTTGAAACAGCGGGTGCTGGCAATGTGTCAAATGTTTTTTATACTGGACACTTCTCAACCAAAGCTCCTGCAACAGATAAAGTGGAACCCTTTATTAAAGCTTTTAAAGAAAAATTTGATAAAGAACCTTCTTCATTTAACGCTTTAGCTTATGATGCGGTTTATATGGTAAAACAAGCCATTGAAGATGAAGGATCTGCCGATTCTAGTGCAATCAAAAATGGATTAGCAAACTTGAAAGACTTCAAAGGCGTCACAGGAGAAATGACGATTGATAAAGAACACAACCCTGAAAAATCTGCCGTCGTACTCGGTTTAACAGATGGAAAAGAAACTTCAGCGGAAACTGTAAATCCGTAAAGATGAACTTTGAAAGGTTGGATAAAGTAAACTTTGGTAAAATATCGCACATTTGTTGCTAACAAGTACTTGTTATAAAGCAAGTAACTTAGTAAACAAGAACAGCGATACTTTTACGATAGTGACTCTTTTATCCCAACCTTTTTTTAAAAGATAAATGGATGTGATGAGATGGAAATGATGGTTCAACAATTGATAAATGGCCTTTTTTTAGGTAGTATCTACGCATTATTGGCCTTGGGCTATACAATGGTTTATGGGATCATCAAGTTAATCAACTTTGCTCATGGCGAAGTTTATATGATTGGGAGCTTTATTGGCTATTTTTTGATTAACTTAGGCGGCTTAGGTTTTTTCCCAGCACTTTTGCTTTCCATGGCTGCTAGCGCAGTACTGGGTGTTGTGATTGAGTTTTTAGCATACCGACCACTACGCAAATCAACGCGAATTGCCGCTTTGATTACGGCTATTGGTGTTTCTTATTTACTGCAAAATGTCATGATTTTCTTCTTTAGTCCTGATGTCAGAGCATTTCCGCAAGTAATTAAGCGCACAACATACAGTTTAGGATTTATTAAAGTCAGTAATATTCAGGTGTTAATTTTAACGGTATCAGTTGTTTTAATGATTTTGTTACAGTTGATTGTCAAGAAAACAAAAATGGGGAAAGCCATGCGGGCTGTGAGTGTTGATGCAGATGCAGCGCAACTCATGGGAATTAACGTTAATCGGACAATCTCTTTTACCTTTGCGTTAGGTTCTGCATTAGCTGCGGCTGGCGGGATGCTGATTGGTCTTTATTACAATTCCATTGATCCGATGATGGGGGTTACACCCGGTTTGAAATCTTTTGTGGCTGCAGTTTTAGGTGGCATTGGGATTATTCCCGGGGCGGCTTTAGGTGGATTTGTGATTGGCTTAATTGAAACCATTGCCACAGCACTAGGATTTTCTGATTTTAAAGATGCAATAGTCTATTTTGTTTTGATTCTAATTTTATTAATTCGTCCCGCGGGAATTTTGGGCAAGAATATTAAAGAGAAAGTGTAGGTGACCAGGATGAAAAAGAATTTGAAATACAATTTAACCTGGTTAGGTTTAGCCATTTTCGTCTATGTTGTTTTGTTAGTCTTGTATAATACTGGTGTGATTACGATGTTTACCGATCGTATTATTGTAAATATTGGAATTAACATTATTTTAGCAGTGGGACTAAATTTGATTATCGGCTTTTCTGGTCAGTTTTCTTTAGGTCATGCCGGTTTTATGGCAATTGGTGCATATTCCGGGGCCATTATGTCGATTAATAATCCTACCTATGGCGGTTTTTTCTCTGGCTTGCTAGTAGGAATGGTAATTTCTGGTGTGGTAGCTTTAGTTGTAGGTGTGCCAACATTACGATTAAAAGGCGATTATTTAGCAATTGCAACATTAGGAATTTCAGAAATTATTCGTATTTTGATTGTCAATATGCGGGATATCACGAATGGACCAACTGGAATTTTTGGTATTTTACAATTTACAACTTGGGAAACAGTATATGTTTTTGCCGTTTTAACGCTACTCATTGTCTCAAACTTTGTGCACAGTGGACCTGGACGAGCAACCTTAGCAGTGAGAGAAGATGAAATTGCTGCCGAATCAATGGGCGTTAATACGACTAAATACAAAGTTGTCGCCTTTGTTTTAGGGGCCATTACTGCCAGTATTGCTGGAACATTATTTGCCGGTTACCAACAATCAGTCTTTCCAAAAGATTACGGTTTTATGAAATCTATCGATATTTTGATTATCGTGGTTTTTGGTGGGATGGGTTCTACGACAGGAGCAGTAGTTTCTGCCATTGTTTTAGGTGTATTAAATATGTTCTTACAAGACTTTGGCTATGTCCGAATGATTGTCTATGCTTTAGCATTAATTATCATTATGATTTTTAAACCAAGTGGGTTATTAGGAACTTGGGAATTTTCTGTGAAGAAGATTTGGCAAAAATTCACAAAGGGGGATGATGCAGATGCCTCTATTAACAGTTAAAAATATGACCAAAAATTTTGGCGGTTTAGCTGCCGTTTCTCATGTGAATATGACGTTGGAAACCAATGAATTAGTTGGCTTAATTGGCCCGAATGGGGCGGGTAAAACCACTTTATTCAATCTTTTAACAGGGGTTTACGAGCCGAGTTCAGGAGATGTTTTTTTCTCCCCAAAAGGACAAGAAGAAAGACTAAACGGGATTAAGCCATATCGTACAGCAAAAATGGGTCTATCGCGGACGTTCCAAAATATTCGTCTTTTTAAAGATTTAAGTGTTTTGGATAATGTTTTAATTGCCATGAATGCCAAGCATCAAGAAGGCTTTTTTACCAGTGTGTTACGTTTGCCAAAGTTTTATCGTAATGAAGAAACTTTAAAACAAAAAGCACTAGAATTGTTGGCAATTTTTGGGTTGGAACAGAAGTTGACGACGATGGCAAAAAATTTACCTTATGGCGAACAGCGTCGTTTGGAAATTGTTCGGGCATTGGCGACAGAACCGAAAATTTTATTTTTGGATGAACCAGCAGCGGGGATGAATCCACAAGAAACAGCGGAACTAACTGAATTGATACGCAAAATTCAAAAAGATTTTCAACTTACCATTCTTTTAATTGAACATGATATGAGTCTTGTTATGGATGTCTGTGAACGCATTTATGTATTGGAATATGGGCGCATTATTGCAGAAGGTGAACCGGAGCAAATTAAAGCGGATCCCCGCGTTATTAAAGCATACTTGGGAGGGGATATGTAATGCTTGAAATTAAAAATTTGACCGTTCATTATGGTGTGATTGAAGCCGTGCATGACGTTTCTTTTGGCGTGAATAAAGGCGAGATTGTTTCCTTAATTGGCGCTAACGGTGCCGGTAAAACGACAATTTTACGAACTATCTCGGGATTGTTGCGACCTAGCCAAGGAGAAATTTTATTCAAAAATCAAACAATTAATAAGACGCCACCACAAAAAATTGTCGCGTCTGGCTTGTCTCAAGTACCAGAAGGGCGTCATGTTTTTAGTGGCCTAACGGTGCAAGAAAACTTGGAAATGGGCGCCTTTTTACGTAAAGACGGTGAAGTAAAAAAAGACTATGAACAAGTTTTTGAAAAGTTTCCCGTATTAAAAGAACGACGCAATCAAGATGCAGCAACCCTTTCTGGTGGTGAGCAGCAAATGCTCGCAATGGGACGTGCGTTAATGTCCAAACCAGAATTGCTGCTTTTGGATGAACCTTCGATGGGCTTGGCCCCAATTTTTATTAAAGAGATTTTCAGTATTATTGAAGAAATTAATCAGCAGGGAACCACGATTTTGCTTATTGAACAAAATGCAAAAATGGCTTTATCTATTGCAGACCGTGGGTATGTTTTAGAAACTGGGAGTGTAGTTTTAAGCGGGACTGGGGAGGAATTATTAGCCAGCGATGAAGTGAAAAAAGCATATTTAGGGGGTTAAAAGATGAGCGTTAGTGATTTTATGACAAAAAACGTAGTAGTAGTGGCACCCGAAACACCAATTTTTGATGCCATTGATTTGATGAAACAACACGATATTCATCGTTTACCGGTGCTACAAAATGATAAATTGGTCGGCTTAATTACTGAAGGAATTATTCAAGAGGCGATGCCCTCAAAAGCGACTAGTTTAAGTGTCTATGAAGCCAATTATTTATTGAATAAAACAACAGTTGGTGATGTCATGGAAAAAAATGTTTTAACTATTGACCCAGATGCTTTATTAGAAGATGCCATATATAAAATGCGGGAAAATAAAATTGCAGTGCTCCCAGTAGTAGAGCAGGAAACAGTGACAGGGATTATTACAAACAATGATATTTTTGCAGCCTTTTTAAAAATTACCGGCTATAATGACGGCGGTACACGAATTAGTCTACAAATTGCCGATGATCATGTAGGAATCTTAGCAGAAATTACGAAGCTTTTAGCCGAACATGATTTTAGTATTTTAACCATCGTGGTGAATCGAATGGAACTTGCGACAATTGTTGAAATTCAAGTTCAGACCCGCAATGTTGAAAAGGTGAAAGAAGTTCTAACAAATGCTGGCTATTTGGTGACAGCCGCTGTTTTAACCAATGCCAATAATGAATAAAAATAGCTGAAGATGCCCAAACAAAGAGCACTTTTTAGGCACTTGTTGCGCCAAATAAAAATGTGATCTGTCTTGTTTGGGTATTTCATTTCCTTTTTATACCAAAGCACAAAAGAATGTGATAAAATACTTTAGCGAGGTGAGAAGGATGACAAAGAAAAAAGATATTGAAGTGAAAGTAGAAGAAGTAAAAAAAGATATTAAAGGTAAAAATTACACTGTGAATCAATTGTCAATTGGCAAAAAAGTTATTGGGGAAATTTTGACGATGAGTGAAAAAAATTATGAGGCTTTCTTGGGAGAAGAAGATTTAGGCGCTTATAAATCCCTTGATTTAGCAGTAGAAGCTGTCTTATTACAACATAATTTACATGACTAAAATTTCTGTAAAAAAAATTGAAATTACCACTTGCATTTTTTAGTTATTTTTTGTATTATAACTAAGTCAGGTTGATTAAAACCTTTCGGAGGAGTAGCGAAGTGGCTAAACGCGACGGACTGTAAATCCGTTCCTTAGGGTTCAGTGGTTCGAATCCACTCTCCTCCACCATTGGGGTATAGCCAAGCGGTAAGGCAAGGGACTTTGACTCCCTCATGCGTTGGTTCGAATCCAGCTACCCCAGTTTTTTAGCACATCTTCTCGTGAAGATGTGTTTTTTTTTGTAGTTAAAGAGATTATAGGATTTCACAAGAAATAGCCGATATCCAGAAGCCTTACTTGCGGGCAGAAGGAAATCGTTCATCTTTTCTTGTTGGCAATGGATTTTTTTAATGCAGGCAAGTAGTGTTGTCATTTTTTCTATCCTTTTCAATTAGCAGAAAATATCGTTTTTAAATTTACTAAATGTTACTAAATAAATTGACGTTCTTCTTTACCACAGCTATACTAAATATGAGATTGAAAAGGCTTTTAGTCTATTTAGAAAAAACTAAAGGAGCGGTGGCAATGGCAACAGTTGAAAAGTTAACGAGTCAAGCATGGGATACTTATTATGAAGTGAAAAATGAAAATGGAGTAATTTTAGGATTACATCCTTTTGGCGCACGCGCGATATCATTAGCATTACCAGTTGATGAGGGGATGCGCGATATATTAGTTGGCTGCAAGAACCTAGTGGATTACAAAGAAAATAGCTATTATAACGCGGCCATTGGTCCGGTCGCCGGTCGAATTGCAGGCGCTCATTTTGAATTAGAGGGTAGCCATTATAAAACAGAGGCTAACCAAAAAGGCAATACATTACATGGTGGTTTTGAAGGGTTTGACCGACGAGAATGGTCAGCAGAACCTTTTACAACTGAAAAAAAAGCAGGTGTCGTTTTTACCTTGAAAGATCCCGACGGCTATCATGGTTTTCCAGGTAATTTAGTTGCTAAAGTAACTTATACACTATCTGATGATAATCATTATAGTTTCCAATTTGAAGCAACAACGGATAAACCAACGCTATTTAACCCCACCAATCATGGCTACTATAATTTAACCGGTACACCAAGTAATGCTATCGATGAACATATTTTGCAAATCAATGCCAACTTTGTCGCAGAAACAAATGATGATGTTACCACTACTGGTAATAAGGTAGCCGTGGCTGGTACAAAATTTGATTTTGTTCGGGGGACTAAGATTGGAGCGACATTATTAGATGATCCATTTTTAATTGAAGCGAATGTATCTAATGCTCTAACTTTAACTGCACCTGATGGAAAAGTGTCCTTAACTCTGGTAACCCAGGCTCCTGCTGTCGTGATTTATACTACAGGTCAAGGGGAAGTGGGAACACAGATGAATACTGGGGTTATGACAAATCACGGTGCTGTCGCTATTGAACCTCAAGGTGTTCCAGGCACAGAGCTTTACCCACAATTTGGAAATATTACGTTGACACCAGAGAAAAAATATTCCATGATGAGTACTTTTAAACTTACTTTCTAATGGACAATACATCTTAGTAACCTCACTAGAAATTTTTAGTGAGGTTTTTACTTGACCATTTTCGTTTACAGTTGTAAACTTAAAAAGAAGTTGAGATTACATTTGTAAACGAGGTGAGAAGTAATGACATTAGAACCTGTCAAGATTAGTGATGCAGAATGGGAAGTTATGCGGGTTTTGTGGACGCTGAATGCCGCAACGGCTCATGAAATTGCTGAAATTTTAGCCGATAAAATGGATTGGAAATTGGCGACGGTTAAAACCCTCTTAGGGCGTTTAAGTAAAAAAGAGGTTATTTATAGTGAAGCGGATGGGAAGAAGTTTATCTATTATCCGAAGGTTTCAGAAACAGAAACTGTTCGCAGTGCGACTGAAAATCTGTTTTCTCATATTTGTGCCAAAAAGATTGGTTCAACTATTGCAGATTTGATCGATGATGCCCAGTTAACAGCACAAGATATAACTGCAATTCAAGCTGCTTTAGCCACAAAAACACCGGTAGCCAGTATCGCCTGCAATTGTATTCCGGGGCAATGTGAATGCGGAACCCATCAAGTAAAAAAACAAATGAAAAAATAATGATTAAGAAAAGAGGAAATAAAAATGAAACAAACATTTAATATTAGTGGTATGAGTTGTGAACACTGTGTAGCTCGAGTAGAAGGTACAATTAATGCTTTACCGGGAGTAAAAAAAGTCAAAGTTAATTTAAAGAAAAATAATGGTGTGGTGAAGTATGACGATAGTCAATTAACGAATGACAAAATTATTGAAGCAGTCACGGCCGCAGGTTATCCAACTGAGGTGGCCTAATGAATAATGAGCAAGTCGCAACATTTGTTATTACCGGAATGACGTGTGCTAATTGCTCAGCTCGGGTTGAAAAAGAATTAAACGCTCAACCGGGTGTGGCACAAGCTACTGTCAATTTGGCAACTGAAAAAGCTACTGTCCAATTTAAAGAAACAACCGCTGAAGTTTTAATTAAAAGTGTTGAAAATATTGGTTACGGTGCTATCTTAGATGACGAAGCCCATCAACAACAAGTAGCCGAAAAAAAACAAGCGCAGATTAAAAAAATGCAACGGGATTTAATTCTTAGTGTCGTTTTAGTCACCCCTTTAATGCTGGCGATGATTGCAATGTTACTTGGGGTTAATGCTTCGTGGGTGCATTTTTTTCATCGCCCTATTGTACAATTAATTTTGGTTACACCAATTCAATTTGGGGTTGGATTGCGCTTTTATAAAGGTGCATATCACGCTTTAAAAACGAAAGCACCCAATATGGATGTTTTAGTTTCTTTAGGAACAACCGCAGCTTTTCTTTTAAGTTTTTATAATGGCTTTTTAGGAGGAAACCCTCATGAGCTGTATTTTGAAAGCAGTGGGATGATTATTGCTTTAATTTTATTAGGAAAATATCTGGAAACCACTGCGAAAAATAAAACCAGTTCAGCAATTAAACAATTAATGCAGTTACAAGCCAAAACTGCTCGCGTTTTAAATGAAGATGGTAGTCAAAGTGAAATGGCTATTGAAGCTGTGACAAAGACAATGAAAGTTGTTATTTTCCCCGGGGAACAAATTCCAGTCGATGGTTTAGTTGTGAGTGGAAAGACAACTGTAGATGAAAGTATGCTAACAGGCGAGAGCATGCCAGTTGAAAAAGTGGTAAACAGTACAGTTTTTGGCGGTACGGTGAATAATAATGGCCAATTAGTCATTCAAACTTTGAAAGTTGGCAATGAAACGGTTTTAGCCCGAATTATTCGCATGGTTGAAGATGCGCAAGGTCAAAAAGCCCCAATCCAACAAATTGCGGACAGAATTTCAGCAGTGTTTGTTCCCAGCGTTTTAGCAATTGCTATGGTAACATTAATTGTAACGGGACTTGTGAGTGGAAACTGGCAAGCAGCTTTGATTCATAGCGTGGCTGTACTCGTTATTGCTTGTCCTTGTGCGTTGGGTCTAGCTACACCGACGGCTATTATGGTAGGAACTGGCTTAGGGGCCAAAAATGGTATCTTAATTAAAGGCGGGGCGGTTTTAGAACAAGCTGCGCAATTAAATGCGATTGTTTTAGATAAAACAGGGACAATTACAAAAGGAAAACCTACTGTAACAAATTTGCATATAGCAGATGAAAATTTATTAACAACGTTAGTTAGTTTAGAAGCAGCCTCTGAACATCCTTTGGCAGCAGCAATCGTCCATTATGGTGAAGAAAAAAATATAACGCCATTGACTATTAAGCATTTTGAAGCTCTTCCAGGTTTAGGAATTAAAGGACAAGTGAATGGTAAAACTTATTTTGTCGGCAATCCCAAACTTATGGTAGATAAAGTCGATAAGGAAAACTACCTTATGAAACTAGAGCAATGGACAAAAGAAGGAAAGACTGTCATGTTGCTGTCAGATGAAAAAACAGTTCTAGGTGCAGTAGCTGTAGCAGATGAAATCAAACCAACTTCAAAAACAGCAATCAAAACATTACAAAATCACGGTATTGCTGTCTATATGTTAACTGGCGATAACAAAGCCGCAGCAGAATATATTGGGCATCAAGTAGGTATTGCGGCTACCAATATTTTTGCCGAAGTAATGCCAGCTGAAAAATCAGACAAAGTGGCAGAATTACAACAAAAAGGTTCATTGGTTGGTATGGTAGGCGATGGAATCAATGATGCGCCTGCTCTTGCCTTGGCTGATGTGGGTATTGCTATGGGAAGCGGGACAGACATTGCCATGGAAACAGCAGATATAACTTTGATTCATAGCGATTTAAGTTATTTGGATCAAATGCTGCAATTGTCAAAAGCCACCATTAAAAAGATTAAGCAAAATCTATTCTGGGCGTTTGTCTACAACACAATCGGGATTCCTTTTGCTGCTTTAGGATTTTTAAATCCAATTATAGCCGGGGGTGCGATGGCTTTTAGTTCAGTTAGTGTTTTGTTGAACTCACTTAGTCTCAATCGATTAAAACTAGAAAAGAGGGAGTAGTGATGAAAGACTCAAAAGAGATGAATGAAAAGATGCCTCATCATAATGAAGATGAAAAGAAGATGGTGCAGATGACCCATGAACATCATCAAATGGGAAAAAATACAGATAAACTACAAGATTCTGATTCGTATAACAACAATAGTGAGGCAGACAAAGATAGTACACACGACATGGCTCCGGTGGCACACGATTCTGCAGAGCATGAAATGCATCACGATATGCACCATGATATGAGCCATAAAGGACACAATATGAATCATATGGATCACGAGATGAGTGGAATGGATCATTCTATGCATATGGGCAATTTTAAGCAGAAGTTTTGGCTTTCCTTAGTCTTAGCAATTCCTATTATTTTACTTTCACCTATGATGGGAGTTAATTTGCCTTTTCAATTCACTTTTCCAGGTTCAGATTATGTTGTTCTAATTTTAGCGACAATCCTATTTGTTTATGGTGGTCAACCATTTTTAAGTGGGGCCAAAATGGAACTACAAATGAAAAATCCAGCCATGATGACTTTAATTGCAATGGGGATTTCTGTTTCTTACATTTATAGTCTTTATGCCTTTATTGCCAATCACTTTTTAAACACTAAACATGTAATGGACTTTTTCTGGGAATTGGCCACTTTAATTGTGATTATGTTATTGGGGCATTGGATTGAAATGAACGCTGTCACCAATGCTAGCAGTACGCTAAAAAAATTGGCAGAATTATTACCGGATACAGTAACTCGGATTCACGACAATGGTAAAGAAGAAAAAATTTCCCTCCAAGAAGTACATGAGGGGGATACTTTAATTGTCCGTGCAGGGGATAAAATGCCTACAGACGGTTTGATTTTAAAAGGTGAAACTACTGTGGATGAATCAGCTGTAACAGGAGAATCGCGAGGGGTGGTTCGTAAAACTGGAGATCAAGTGATTGGTGGTTCTGTTAATGGAGATGGCACCATTAACATTAAAGTGACCGGTACCGGTGAAAATGGCTATTTAGCCAAAGTAATGAAGATGGTAAAAGATGCTCAAGCCGAAAAGTCACACTTGGAAGCTTTATCGGATAAAGTAGCCAAATGGCTGTTTTATGTTGCATTAACTGCCGGCGTTTTGGCTTTTGTGGCGTGGTTAATCGCAGCTGATCTGCCGACTGCTTTAGATCGTATGGTAACAGTTTTTGTGATTGCCTGTCCCCATGCTCTAGGCTTAGCGATTCCACTAGTAGTAGCACGCTCAACTTCTTTAGCGGCTCAAAATGGATTGTTGCTAAAAAATCGTAATGCAATTGAAAATACTCATGATTTAGATACGATACTCTTAGATAAAACCGGCACGTTAACTGAAGGCACTTTTGCGGTTACTGGTGTTGAAATGTTGGCAACAGACTGGCAAAAAGATGCAGCCTTACAATATATTGGTGCTTTGGAAAAAAATGCAAATCATCCAATTGCTACAGGGATTATGAAATATATCAATGCTGAAAAAATTGAAGTACCAAATAGTCATGACCTGAAAAATATAGCAGGTGTGGGCTTGTCTGGAATGGTAGCAGATCATCATCTTTTGATTGCAAACGATAAAGAACTAACCAAGCGTAGTCTATCTGTTCCAAAAGAAACACTAGCACCGTATTTAGCACAGGGAAATACAATCAGCTATTTATTTGTCGATGATAAATTAATCGCGCTAATCGCTTTAGGTGATAAGATAAAACCTGAAGCAAAACAATTTATCCAAGCTTTAAAAGATCGAGGAGTAGAACCTGTGATGTTAACCGGTGACAATCAAGAAGCTGCCTCGGCCGTAGCCAATTATTTGGGTATTGATAATTTTCATGCAGGTTTGTTACCAGATGGTAAAGAAAAAATTGTCAGTGAAATGACAAAATCTGGTAAAAAAGTGGCCATGGTTGGGGATGGTATTAACGATGCACCCGCCCTTGCCCGTGCTACAGTGGGGATTGCCATTGGTGCCGGGACAGATGTTGCTATTGATTCAGCCGATGTGGTGTTAACCAATAGTAACCCGGAAGATATTTTACATTTCTTGGATTTATCCAAACAAACGCGCAATAAAATGATTCAAAATCTATGGTGGGGAGCGGGATATAATATTATCGCAATTCCTTTGGCTGCTGGAATTTTGGCTCCAGTTGGCATTATTTTAAGTCCAGCTGTAGGGGCGATACTAATGTCGCTTAGTACCGTGATTGTAGCTATTAATGCGATGACTTTAAAAATAAAAAAATAGAATAACAAGAAAGCTGCACATCATTTTTTTCGTGATGTTGCAGTTTTTTTGAATGTTTTTTGAATTTGTAAGTTCAATTAAGCAGTGGTACGCAAAAAAATGAAGATTAAAAAAAGAGAGGAAAAATCGTGACAGTATATACTTTGTAGTATATACTAAATGTCGAGAGGAATCTGGAGGTGTTTTATGCAACAGCAACGAATAAAAAAAGGACTAATCGCCATTTTATACGCTTTTTTATCAACTATTGCATTAAATATGTTTTGGATACCAGGCAAAATATATGCGAGTGGTATCACGGGCACAGCGCAGCTTTTATCACAAGTGTTGGCAGATAAGTTACACTTTGATTTTTCTATTCCGTTACTGGTCTTATTTTTTAATATCCCATTGTTAGCGGTTGCAGCTAAAGCGATTGATCGTGAATTTACTTTGTTTACAATTTTTGCTGTTGTTTTAACCTCTATTATGATGAAAATAATACCGGTCGTCAACTTATCAACAGATCCGGTGATTTGTGCGGTTTTTGGTGGTGTTCTTCATGGTTTCTCCGTGGGTCTCACGCTAAATAGCGATTTTTCGACGGGAGGATTAGATATTCTCGGTATTTTAGTTAAAAAAGCAACCGGTCGCAGTATTGGTTCGTTTTTTATTTTTTATAATGTGACGTTGCAAATCTTTGCTGGTTTAATATATGGTTTCCCCTCTGCTTTTTATAGTGCTGTTTCCTTTTTTATTAGTGGCCGTATGGTCGATTATGTGAATGCCAAACAAAAACGAGTGCAAGTGATGATAGTAACTGAAAAAGCATCCTTGTTAACAGGTGTTTTGCAAAGTTATTTTCAACGAGGGATTACAGTAATTAATAATGTTGAAGGTGGATTTGACCACCAGCAAAGAAAATTATTATTATTAGTTATCTCTAAGCGGGAACTAAAAGCAGTAGAAAAAGTGATTGCTGATTTTGATCAGCACGCTTTTATTAGTGTAGCATCAGGGGTAAGCGCCAACCGCACCTTTTATGAGTGGTAAGAAAGTAGGGAAAAGATGAAAAAACAAGCAGTATTTGAAGAGATTGCCGCAGAAATTGCGCAACGTGTCGGAAATGGAATCTATGTTACGAGTCAAAAACTACCTTCTGAGTATGATTTAGCAGAAGAATTTCAATGTAGCCGTCTAACTGTCCGAAAAGCAGTAGATTTATTGATTAAACAAAACATTTTGATGAAAGAAAAAGGCAAAGGTACATATGTCATGAAACAACCCAAAATTCAAAGTGGTTCCGGCGGTTTACAAAGTTTTACCGAGACTGCTAAAGCACAAGGGAAAACGACGCGTACTGAAATCTTACATTTTGAAACGGTTACCCACTTACCCGAGAAAATTTATCAGGCTTTTGGCGCCTATGCAAATGAAGAAATTGTTTATTTGGTAAGACGACGCTATTTTGATGAAGAGCCTATGACAATTGAAAATTTATATATCTTAAAGCGCTATCTAGGGGATTGTACAAAAGAACAATTACGCGCTTCTTTGTATCAAGTGATTGAACAACATATCGAAATTGGCTATTCTCATCAAGAAGTCGAAGCGGTAAAAGTCACACCGGATTTAGCAAAATTATTGGAAGTGGCAACAGATGAACCTTTACTGCTCGTTCATTCGATGACATATTCTCCTTCTGCAAAGCCAATCTTGTATGATACTTCTTTTTATCGTGCCGATAAATATACTTTTAAGAATACTTTAGTAAGACAAAAATAGTATTTAAATAATTTTGAAAAAGGAGATTAAAAAGATGGATGAAGTTAATAAACTCATTGAGGCAAACTGGCCTGATTTTTTAAAAGTTTTGCAACAAGTCATGCAAGTTCCCAGTGTTAAAGGAAAACCTGAATTAAATGCACCTTATGGGATTGAACCGCGGCGTGTCGTTGATTTGGTTTTGGATTTAGGCAAATCATATGGGTTTAAAACAGGTATAGTAAATAATGCTGTGGGGTATGTTCAGTGGGGAGAAGATGAAGACTATATCGGAGTGTTAGGACATCTAGATGTCGTTCCAGCGGGAAATGGTTGGGACTTTCCACCTTTTGATTTAAGTGAAAAAGACGGACGCTTTTATGGTCGCGGTATTTTAGATAATAAGGGGCCTATCATGAGTTGTTTTTATGCGCTAAAACTGCTAAAAGATGCCGGTTTTAAACCACAAAAAACGATTCGAATTATGTTTGGAACCGATGAAGAAAGTGGGATGTCTGATATTCCCCAATACTTAGCCAAAGAAAAACCACCTGTTTTTGGTTTTACTCCCGATTGTAAATATCCGGTGGTTTACGGCGAGCGTGGAATTGTAAATATCCAGATACAGACGAATTTCAAGGAAGAAGAATTACTAGTACTCGGTGAGTTTGTGGGCGATCAAGCGCGTGATCATGTTCCTGCTGAGTTAATGGTAACCGTTGGACAAAATAAAATTACTGTGACGGGAAAACGCTCTCCTTCCAATGCGCCGGAATTAGGCGTGAACGCTATTACCTTGTTAGCAGAAAAATTAGCGACGCAAAGTGATTTAAGTGAGAGTTTACAACATTATTTTGCTTGGGTAACCAAAGCTTTAAAAGAACAACACTATGGTGAAGGGCTTGACTTGGCACTAGCTGATGAAGATTCGGGAAAATTAATATTAACCCCAGTTATTTTACAAAAAAATAGCGAAGGTTTGTCATTGGAAATTGCTTTTCGCTATCCTGTTTCGTCTACTCAAGAAGAAGTCGTAGCCGGTGTGTTAAAACAAGTACCAAAAAATTCCACTGTAAATATTGTTCGCAGTTTACCCGGAATTCGTCACAAAAAAGATTCACCTGAAATTGAAAAGTTATCCGCTATTTATGCGAAAGTAACCGGTAATGATAGCCGTCCTGTAACGACTACCGGGGCTACTTATGCGCGGAAAATGCCCAACATCTTAGCTTTTGGTCCTTCATTTCCCGGGCAAAAAGGAATCGCCCATAATGCCAACGAGTACATGGATGTCAGTGATTTAAAAATGAACTTGGAAATTTATCTTCGCAGTATTCAAGCGCTGTTAAGCAAATAGGTAAAGAAAAGACTAGGGAGGATTTTTTCCTAGTTTTTTCTTTGGGAAAAATAAGCAGCAAAAAAATGAAAACGCTTTTAAAAAATGATAAAAGGATAAAAAAATTGAGATAAATTAAAAAACAGTATAGACATACTGGTATATACTATATAGAATATACACAAGTAAGAAAACGCTATACTGATTATACAGGAGGAAAAGAGTATGTGGGGAATTATCGCAACATGGCGAATGGCGCATGATGGAATTGTGGCAGCAAAAGAAATGTTAACAAAAAAAGCCACTGCCGGTGACGCTTTAGAAATAACAATTAAAACCGTAGAAAATTATCCGTTTTATAAATCTGTTGGCTATGGTGGCTTGCCAAACGAACAAGGAATTTTAGAAATGGATGCAGCCTTTATGGACGGCGATACATACAAAATTGGTGCAGTGGCTGGAATTGTAGATGTGGCAAACCCGATTTCCGTTGCTCGTAAATTGAGTGAGGAAAAATTTAACAGTTTTCGAATTGGTCAAGGTGCCACAGAGTATGCCATGTTAAATGGTTTTGAAATCAAGAATATGCTGACACCACGCGCACGAAAAATCTGGGAAAAACGAGTAGAAGAAATTGCCAAGTCAAATTTGAGTCCTTATGATGGTCACGATACAGTGGGGGTTGTGGCTTTAGATGAACACAACAGCATGGCGGCTGGCACATCAAGTTCGGGTTTATTCATGAAAAAAAGAGGTCGTGTGGGCGATTCACCATTATCAGGTTCTGGCTTTTATGTAGATAGTGAAATTGGTGGTGCTGCGGCTACGGGACTAGGGGAAGATTTAATGAAAGGCTGTCTTTCTTATGAAATCGTCCGTTTGATGAAAGAAGGAATGTCCCCGCAAGCTGCTTGTGATTATGCAGTCTATGAATTTAGTGATCGTCTGACAAAACGCTATGGTAAAGCAGGGGCTTTTTCACTTGTCGCTCTTGATAAAAAAGGACGTTGGGGCGTTGCGACAAATGTAGAATTTACCTTCAGTGTTGCAACAAAAGACGAAGAGCCAGCGATTTATATTGCCAACCCTGGCCCAAATCAAACAACGGTAATCGAACCTATCACACAAGAATGGTTAGATGCATACGAAAAACGGATTAAAGCACCGGTATAAACAACGTGTTTTTTTAACAGGTTGCTGTAAATAAAAATGGGTAAAAATTAGGAGGAAATAACATGTCAACAAAGAAAATTTATTTATTCTGTGAAGCAGGAATGTCAACAAGTATTATGGTGAATAAAATGATGACAGTGGCAAAAGAACACAATATGCCAATTGAAATTGAAGCTTTTCCAGCAATTCGAGCAGAAGAAAAAGTGGCTGAAGAAAAACCAATTGCTATTTTATTAGGCCCACAAGTACGCCATTTGGACGACAAAATGAAATCCACTTTTGAACCACAAGGAATCCCTGTGGGCACGATTGCCACTGAAGCTTATGGCATGATGGATGGTGAGCGTGCGCTAAAAGATGCGTTGAAGTTAATCAAAGAAAATAAAAATAAATAAAAACTAAACAGGAGGCGTTAAAATGCAAAAGTTTCTGAACTGGTTGGAAAAAGTTTTGACACCAATGGCAAAAGCAATCGGGGAAAATAAATATTTAATTGCTATTCGAGATGGTTTCTTGCTTTCTACTCCTTTGTTAATTGTTGGTTCACTATTCTTAGTTTTAACTAATTTCCCAATTCCAAACTGGAATGAAATGATGAGTTCTTTCTTGGGGGATAACTGGGCTTCAATGTTAAATATGCCGGCAACTGCCAGCTTTGATATTATGACAATCTTAGCTGTAGCCGGTATTGGGTATAGCTTAGGTAGACAGTTCCATGTGGATGCGATGCAATCAGCTATTATTTCATTGGTTTCTTTTTTCATCGTAACGCCATTTTCCACTCCTTTTACTCCAGAAGGTGCGACAGAAGTTTATGATGTTGCCAGCTTACCTTTACGTTGGATGGGATCAAGTGGTTTGTTCTTAGGCATGGTTGTGGCATTGGTTGCAACGCGGATGTTTGTAGCTCTGTTAAATAAAGGCTGGACGATTAAAATGCCAGATGGCGTGCCGCCAACTGTTGTCAAATCTTTTGAAGCATTAATTCCAAGTTTTGTAATCGTAACAGTTATGATGATTGCTAATTGGATTGCACATGCAACACCTTATGGGAACTTACAAGAAATTCTATTTAAATTTTTACAAACACCATTGTTAAGTTTAGGAAATACATTAGGTGCAATGATTATTGCTTATTTGTTCTTACATTTCTTCTGGTTTTTTGGTATCAACGGTTCTTCTGTTGTGGGTGCAGTTTTTAACCCAGTGTTGCGCGCATTATCTGTGGAAAACATGGATGCCTTTAAAGCTGGAAAAGAAATTCCTAATATCATTACCGGTCAGTTTCAGGATATGTTTGCAACCTTTGGTGGCGGTGGATCGACGTTGTCCTTGATTATCGTAATGATTATCTTTTGTAAGAGTCAACGTATTAAGAAATTATCCCAATTATCATTAGTACCAAGTATCTTTGGGATTAATGAACCGATCATCTTTGGTTTACCAATTGTGTTAAATCCGATTATTTTAGTACCGTTTGTGTTGGTACCAACGATTAATATCATTATTTCTTATTTTTGTATGGATTTAGGCTTAGTAAATTATACCAATGGGATTCAATTGCCATGGACTACACCACCGATTATTTCCGGATTTTTAGTGAGTGGCTGGCAAGCTGCAATTTTACAGGCTATTTTAATCGTGTTGGGAATGTTCATTTATTACCCGTTTATTAAAGTAATGGATGATCAATATCTAAGAGAAGAAAAAGAAGCTGGCGAGAAAAAAGAAGACGATGACATCAGTTTTGATGATTTTGACTTCGACGACTTATAAGAATCAGGTGATGTAAATGAAAAAAATTATTTTAATTTTAAATCATGTGCAAGCAGGCATGGGTAGTGATGAAAATGCACAATTGGCACCCAGTGGGAAAAAAACTGCTTTAGGTCCGGGACAAACCTTGAATCCACTCTTTAAAGAACATGACGCAGAGATTATTGCGACGCTGTTTTGCGGGGATCAATATTATGAAGGACATCAAGCGGAAGTGCAGAAGAAATTTATTGGATTTGCTAAAAAATTCGGGGCTGATGCTGTTTTATGCGGGCCTGCAATGCACTATCCTTATTTTGGCGAAATGGCAGCCAGCCTTGCAGAAGCTTTGAATAAATATGGTATTCCTGCAGCAGCTGCAATGTCAGAAGAGAATCCAGCAGTTGAAAAGTATGAAAAACGAGTGGCAATTATCAAAATGCCTAAAAAGGGCGGAATTGGGTTAAATGATTCCTTCAAAAATATGGCGGCCTACGTTTCAGCTTTGGCTAATGGAAAAGCGACTCAAGAAATGCAAAAAATGCTGTTTTAAATCACAAATACGAGCGCACCACGACAAGAGCCGTGGTGCGCTTTGTCACGAATTGTGTAAAGGAAAAGTTGGCATGGAAAATGGTTAAGTACGACAAAACCAAGTGGTAAATAGAGAAACAGTTTCAAGAAAAGCGCGATTTTGTGATATTTCCCGCAACTTTAACGTATTTGACAGCATTTGTGCTATAATGTGTTCGTTGAACTACTTTGCTATGGAATTGATAAATAAAAAAAGCAGTGCTTCTTGATTACTGCCTTTTCTATAGTGGGAATTTTTCAAGGAGGAAGCAATATGGAACTGAAAAAGTTAGAGGTGCCGACGACTTCTATTACCGAAGTGAAAAAATCTCCAATGGATGTTTTTAATCAGGCCCGAGAAGCAGGGACAGCTGTTTACGTTTTTAATCGTGAAAAAGTGGCAGGTGTGATGCTGACTCAAGAACAATATGAAAATTTACTAATGGAACTTCATAATCGCCCTGAAGTAGAAGAAGATGCTTTACAAACAGCTGACGGATTAGAAGAATTTCTAGGTAAAATGCGCAGTGCCTTGATTACCGGAGCTACTATTTCAGCTAAAAATTTAGATGAGCGGATGGTAGCATTAGGCTTTATCACGCGCAAAACCGGGTTTGGTGGTGTAGTTGATATGATTTCTGAACTCAAAGAGAGTGGAAAAATTGTCTATCAATTACGGAAAAAACATGAAGGCAAAACAATTGTTGCTGAAGTTATTGGGGAGCAAGATAGTACTTCTAGTTTATTTGACAAATTGATTATAAAAAAAATTCATTTAAAAGAATTATAAAAAACTTCGCGATCTTAAAAAAGATCGCGAAGTTTTTTTATTTGGAAAGATGAATTTGTAAACTCGTAGCCCAAATAATGCCAATCACTTGAGGAATCAAATACAATAAAGATAAAAATAAGACCAAAAATGCAGGATTAAAAGGTTGATAAAAGAAATGCCACTCAGGATGCTGCGCTTGTAAAATAACGGAAATTACTGTAGAAAGAATATTGCCTAATAACCATAAAATTAAATGATCGCACGCTTTGAAATAAAACCCCACAGCCAAAGAAAAAAGTAAGGTAAATAAAAAACCAAACATGGAATGAAAATATGTATCAAGAAGCAAGGATAAATAAACAAAAGGAATTGCAAAAAACATTACGGGGAGTTTTAAAAATGTTTTTGACATCATGTACCTCCTGATTTAATATGAATGAGCAGTCATGCTGGAAGATGACTACTTTAGTCAATCTATAAATTCATTCTAGGCACTAAAAATGATAAAAACAACGTTATTTAATAGGATTGTTCTAAAATTAATAAAATTCTTATTCATTTCTTTTATAAATGAAATACAACACTTTTTATTTTTTCGATATTTTGGTGCGGATAAGATTAAATTAAGGTTGTGGGGGTAATTAATTATGATCCGATTACATTCGCTATAAAAAAGAGTAGTTGGTATAAAACCTGCAGCCTTTTTGAAATATCTGTTATTTAGAGAGTAAGGAGATAAGTTGATGATTGAAGCAGATCAAATTTTAGATAAAATGAAAAATCAAAAAATTAATTATGATTATGTTTTACGAAAAATGATTACAGTGTGGGAAAAAGAAGAAAAACGCCCTAATATTTTAATTCATAGTTGTTGTGCTCCTTGTAGTACGTATACATTAGAGTTTTTAACGCAATATGCCGATGTGACCATCTATTTTGCTAATTCAAATATTCATCCCAAAAGTGAATATGAGCGTCGTTTAATCGTTCAAAAGAAATTTGTGCAAGATTTTAACGAAAAAACAGGTGCCGCTGTGGGGTTTATTGCAGCAGAATACAAGCCTAATGAATTTTTGGCAATTATTAAAGAAAATCACTTGCAAGATGAACCTGAAGGTGGCAAAAGATGTACTGCTTGTTTCCAGATGCGCTTAGATTTAGTTGCTGAAGAAGCGTTAAAAAGAGGATATGATTATTTTGGCAGTGCATTGACGATTTCACCAAAGAAAAATGCGCAATTAATTAACCAAATTGGCATGGATATTCAAAAAATCTACAGCGTCAATTACTTGCCCAGTGACTTTAAAAAGAACAAAGGCTACGAGCGTTCCATTCAAATGTGCAAAGAATATGATGTTTATCGCCAGTGTTACTGTGGTTGTGTTTTTGCAGCAAAGCAACAAGGGGTAGATTTGAAAGCTGTAAATAAAGAAGCGAAAGCTTTTTTAGCTAAAGAATCAGAATTAACAAAGTAATGTAGCAATCGATTTTTACGTTTGTTTTACTTAAAATGGAGAAGTTGTTCTAAAAAGCTAGGCCAAGACCCCGCTTTAAAGGCAACTTTTTTCTTTTTGTGTGACACGCGGGCAGCAGATAAATGAAAATTTCATTGCCGCTTCTTTTTATTTTGTGGTAGGATAAAACATAAAATGTAAAACATCGTCAAAAGCTACTATCTAAAAGGAGTGAAGCAGATGGATTTAACCCAGCGTTTTAATAAACAAGTTTATCAAATTGCAGTATCTTTAATTCGTCAATTTGATGAAAAAGTTTCGGGCATCGAAGATATTTTAAAATTGACTTTGGGAGAACCGGATTTTAATACACCAGATCATGTGAAAAAAGCTGGTAAAGATGCGATTGAGCAAAACTATAGTCACTATACAGGGATGTCTGGTTTAGCAGATGTTAGAGAAGCCGCTGCCCTTTTTTTAAAACAAAAGTATCATCTTTCATATGATTATACTAGCGAAGTTTTAGTCACTATTGGCGCAACTGAAGCCATTTCTGCTTCATTATTGGCAATTTTAAATCCGGGGGATAAAGTTCTATTACCAGCGCCCATTTACCCTGGTTATGAACCTGTAATCACTTTAGCGGATGCGCAACCAATTTATATGGATACTACTGCTGATGATTTTGTCCTTACGCCGACAGTGTTGGAAAAACATTTACGTGAACACAAAGACGCAGTTAAAGCGGTAATTTTAAACTACCCAAGTAATCCAACCGGCGTCACTTATTCCAAAGAGCAAGTCAAAGCATTAGCAACTGTTTTAAAAAAATATCCTGTCTTTGTGATTAGCGATGAAATTTATAGTGAGCTTTCCTATGATGAAGAACATGTCTCCATTGCTGAATTTTTACGGGAGCAAACAATTCTAATTAATGGTTTATCAAAATCACATGCGATGACGGGTTGGCGAGTAGGGTTTATTTTTGCTCCCCAAGAGCTGACACGCGAAATTATTAAAGTCCATCAATATTTGGTGACAGCAGCATCGACAATTTCACAAAAAGCGGCAGTCCACGCCTTAATTGAAGGTATTGATGATGGCTTGATTATGAAAGAAGAATATCGTGTACGGCGGGATTTCTTATATGAAAAAATGACAGAATTAGGGTTTAAGGTGGCAAAACCAGCGGGAGCCTTTTATCTGTTTGCGAAAATTCCCGAGCATATGGAACAAGATTCGATGAAGTTTTGTGTAGATTTAGCACAAAAAGCGAAACTGGCAGTTATTCCGGGGATTGCTTTTGGTAAAGAAGCAGAAGGGTATATTCGCTTAAGCTATGCTGCAAGTATGGAACAACTCGAAGAAGCTATGAAACGTCTAACAAAATATTTTTCACAAAAATAATGAAAATGATGGTAGCTCTGTTTTACATTTCAATTTCCAGACTGAGATGTAAAAAGCTACCATCATTTTTTTATTTGCTTATGGAGATAAAAAAGTACGGTATTTAAGCGAAAGTGTCGTTTTATAATTCCACTTTTTTTGCCAGACGGCGTGTAGCCCAATACTCCAAATCATTTAACAAAGTACTGATTTTCAATAAGATTTCTTCTGTTAATTCTTGCCGGATACTAATGCTTGATAAAAAGCGGCTGTGATAATTTTGATCGCCATTTAAAAAAGAGGTCACAAAAGCATTCAGTTCTTCTTCTAAATCAACACTTGTATCTTCACCAGAATAGTGAAGCCAAAAATCGACGGCATAACCATAATTTGTCAGTTCATAATCAGGACTTAAGTAGCAGACAGGATGATTTTCAACTAATAATACGAGCTGATTATAATAATCTGCAATCTCAAAGTGGTGAACACAAAAGTTCTCAAACTGCGTATTCTTTAATTGCATGAGTTCTCTTAAAATAGGTGAGCTGTGTCTTTTCTTATCTTGGAGGTCGTGGGCTCTTTTTTCAGCCCATAATTCTAAATCCCGCAGTAGTGGTTCTAGTAAAAAGAAACGATACTTTGCGCCCAATTCTATGTCTTTTACCAACGCATCATAATTTTTGGAAAGATGACTATTTTGATCAAAAAAAGCTTTTATGTGGCGTGCGACAAAATCTTCTTTGTCAACGGGTGCAAATTGTTCCCATAATGTACTTGCATAGCCCATGACATAACGTTTACCAATTCCTTCGTTTGTTTCCAAATAAGCAGATTTCGGAGTGGTAGCTAAAACAGAACCATTTTTACGATTTTTAATGTAATAGACGTTAAAATCTACTTCTTCCCCATCAAAATATTCTATTACTTTTTCCTGAAAAGTAATGAAATCCATTTGTTCTAACAGGCGGGTTGTTTGCTCTTTACTTAATTGCATGGCCAGCACCTACTTTTCAACGTAATTGTAGTCTCATTTTAAATTAATTATAATTTAATTATACCGAGAAACCTAAAGGATGTAAACTACGGTAAAATAGAGGAGAAATAGACTATAGGCTTATTGATAAAGGAGGAGAGAAATCGATGAGATACACAGTGCTGGAAATTTTTCGTCGTTATCGGCAGGGTATCATTTTTTTTGAACAATTACTCTTTATTCCTACTATGGTAATGATGTTGGCAACGGGACTGCAACATTTTGTTCGCTTTTTTGTGGTTTTTGTTGTTGCAGGCATCTTTTATACCTTCATTCACTTTTTAATACATAAAGACCAAAGTCGAGAAGAACGCTTGTATGCTTTGATACATCCTAACCATGATCAGCGAGAAACAGTTTTATTTTTAGGATTAACTGCTTTTTTACTCTATGCTTTTGTGATTTTTAATTTTAGAGCGTAAAACACGCATGAAACAGATGTTTCATGCGTGTTTTAAACTATTCAAAATGCACAGTTCCTACTTGTTTAAGTAATTGAATAAGCCGCCAATAGTTTTGTCGTCTAACTCAATTTCTTTGCCATCTAACAATACTTTTGTTACTTGATAGTTATCTTGTAAATCCGGTACTTCTTTATATTGAGCACCGACAAAGTCACTGGCTTTATCATATTTTTTTACTTCTTCTGCACCGGCTACACTGTAATGAATTTCTAACATCATAATCAATTCCTTTCTAATTGGAACACTTTTTTACTGACTTTAGTATAGTCCTTTTTTTCATATTCAGGGTGAGATAAGCTCACGTATTTTTGCATTTACATAATCTTTACATAATTTGATAGAATCTTTACAAGCTCCTTAAGGCAAGTTTACAAAGCTTGTGTAAACTAAAATTGTACTAAAGAAAAGGAGTGACAAATGTGAAAAAAGTTTATTTAGTGGCTACGGCTGCTGTCGCAACGCTTTTGTTAGCGGCGTGTGGAAATGGAAATACAGGAAGTGCAAAGGAAGCAGACAAAGATAGTGGCGCAAAGATAACAGCAGTAGGTTCGACTGCCTTACAACCACTGGTAGATGCCGCTAAAGAAAGTTTTGAAAGTCAAAATCCCACTTATCAAATTACAGTCCAAGGGGGCGGTAGTGGAACTGGTTTAAGCCAAGTATCTGCCGGAGCAGTAACAATTGGAAATTCAGATGTTTTTGCCGAAGAAAAAGAGGGTGTTGATGCCAAAGCATTAGTTGATCATAAAGTCGCAGTCGTTGGAATGGCACCGGTTGTGAATAAAGAAGTTGGCGTAAAAAATATTTCCAAAGAACAGTTAATTGCGATCTTTACTGGTAAAGTAACCAATTGGAAGGAAATTGGCGGAAAAGATGAAAAAATTGCCGTTGTTAATCGCGCTTCTGGTAGTGGTACAAGAGCAACTTTTGAAAAATGGGGGCTGGAGGGTGCAACCGCTATCCAATCTCAAGAACAAGACTCATCTGGGACCGTAAAGAAAATTGTCGCCCAAACACCAGGAGCAATCAGTTATTTGGCACTTTCTTATATTGATGAAAGTTTGCAGGAACTTTCACTTGATAATATTGCACCCACAGCTGAAAATATTGCCACCAACAAATGGCCAATCTGGTCTTATGAACATATGTATACTAAAGGTGAACCGGATAAAGAGGTGAAAAAATTTTTAGATTATCTTTTAACCGCGGATATTCAAGATGGGCCAGTGAAAGAATTAGGTTATTTACCAATTACATCAATGAAAATTGAGCGTTCTGTTGACGGAAAAGTCACACAAAATAAATAGCAATTAAAACTTTCCCCAATGTAGAGTAAAATCCCCGCAGCAAATGAAATTTTGCTGCGGGGATTTTAATTTATCAGTTATTACTCTTGAAAAATATTTTTAGAGGGCGGGTAAGGTAACGGTGAAAGTTGAACCCACACCGGGGTGACTTTGTACTTCAATTTTTCCCCCCAATTTTTCCACCGATTCTTTCACGATAGCAAGTCCTAAACCTGTGCCGCCTGATTGACGATCCCGTGCTTTGTCAACGCGATAAAAACGTTCAAAAATGCGTTGTTGGTCATCACTGTCAATGCCAACACCTTCATCGGAGACGACTAAAGTCAAAACGTCTGTGGCAGCATAATGAATGGTAATTTTTTTACCTTCTGGCGAATATTTGATGGCATTTTCAATTAGATTTTTGGCAATCGGATAAAAGAGAGCCACTTTGGTAGACCAAGTAGAGTCCACATCTCCTATTAGCTCTAACGTTAAATCTTTTGCCTTGGATTGGGCAGCGTAATTTTCTGTAATTTGATTTAAAATTTCGAAAATCGCAACCGGTTGAACAGGATAATCTAATGCTTGTTGGCCTTTTGAAAGTTGGATAATATCTTGAATCAAAGCTTGTAATCGTTTTGCATCTTTTTCCATAATTTGTAAAAAAGCGGTGGTAGTATCAGGATCTTCTTTGGCTCCATCTAGCAGAGTTTCAGTAAAACCAATAAGGGAAGTAACCGGAGTCTTCAACTCGTGAGAAACATTGCTGACAAAATCCTGCTGCATTTTTTCTAATTGCCGAACTTGGGTCATGTCATAAGACATAACTAAAATTTGACGTTCGTCATTAAAAAGTCTGGCGTCAATGTCTAAAACACGATCACTTTCTCCATGCAAGCGAATTTCTTCATGCAAAAAAGGATTTTTTAAAGAAATGCGATAAACCAGCTGAATCAATTGGGGTTCTTTAATGACTTCAGCAAAGTTCACATTTGCAGGTAAATGATGAAATAAATTCAATTGACGCTTCATTTCGGGATTTATCATTACCAATTTGTTTTCACTATCTACAATAAAGATACCAATCATTAAATCGTTTAAAAGAGTATGGAGTTGTTGCTCGGTAGCCGAATAGGCGTTATACGTATCTGCCATCTGTTCACTTAATTGATTTAAAGCTTGATACAATTCTTCCCATTGCGGTGTGGTTTGCATAATAATTTCCGTCCGACTGGGATCTGCCACCATTTTTTTTATTGCCGGCAGGAGCGTTTCAAGTGGACGATTTTTTTGACGCAAAAAATAGAAAACTACTACTGCAATCAAGCCACATAAAACGAGATATACAGTTAAAATTGAGTTTCGTACACTCCTTGCTTGGACCATAAAATTATGGGTACTTTCCGCGATTCGTAAGATGCCAACTAAGTGATTTTCGGCTTGAACGGGGATTGCAACATACAGTAATTCTTTTTTTAATGTGGCGCTTTTTCGTAATGCCGTGCCAATTTTACCACCAGCTAAAACTGTTTTTACCTCAGGACGGTTAGAACGTGTGCCAGAAAAAGTATTATCAAAAGTATCAAAAATAATTTCTCCAGTGGGAGATAAAAAAGTGATTCGTTCATCTGCATGCTCAATATAATGCTGACTTAATATCCGTAACTTTTTTTCATCATAGTCATCTTCAGAGGCAATGCGTAAAAGTAAATTTCCTTTTTTTTCTAAATAGGTTTGCTGTTGGCTCAAGACTTGATGCTCAAAAAAGCCGCTAATGAGTTGCCAAGCGCTAAAAAAGACAATCAATAGGAGAAAAAACCAAAGAAAGTATTCCAGTAAACGCTTTTTCTTCATAGTTTCGGTTCCTGAAATTTATAACCAAAGCCACGAACAGTCAGTAAATAACGAGGATTTTTAGGATCTTCTTCAATTTTTTCACGTAAATGGGAAACATGTACGTCGACAATGCGACTTTGACCAGCAAAGTCAAAATTCCAAATACGATCTAATAGTGTATCACGATCAATAACCCGATCCTTTCTTTTCATAAAGTACACCAATAGTTCAAATTCTTTGGGGGTTAAAAATATTTTTTCATCATTAACAGTCACTTCATAATTATCAAGGTCAGCTTTAATAGTGCCAATCTGTAAGGTTTCACCTGTTAATTCATCATCGGTATTTTCAATTTCTGAATTTTTCTGTTTTTCTGCCGGACGCATACGTCTGAAAATGGCTTTCATGCGTGCTAAGACTTCTCTTGGACTAAAGGGTTTTGTTAAATAATCATCAGCGCCAATTTCCAGTCCTAAGATGCGGTCGATAGTGTCGTCTTTTGCAGTTAATAATAAGATGGGCGTTTCTTTTTTTTCTTGCCGTAATCTTTTGGTAATTTCAATGCCATCAATACCTGGTAACATAATATCTAAAATAATAAAGTCAAAATCTTTGGTTAAGGCTAGCTCTAACCCCGTATTTCCATCTGTTGCGGCGGTCACGACATAACCTTCTTTTTCTAAGTTAAAAGCTAGCAGCGTAACGATAGAAGGTTCATCGTCCACGATTAACACTTTTTTCATAGTAAACTCCTTTATGCTCTGTTTTACCTTTTAAGTAAAATTTTCAGGTAATTTTATTTTAGCATAGAAACGGGGTGGGGACTATTTTAGGGACAGAAATAATGCTATAATAAAGGGCGTTAAATCAACTTTTAGTACAACTCTACTTTCTTTTAAGAATAAGTAAAAAAGAGGAAACGAAAACTAATGACTCGTTTCGGGTTAAAATGATAAATTTTACCAACAAGGAGAAGTGTATGCTGGGGATTAGCGCCTGCTTAGGTGGCATCTTTTGCCGCTACGATGGAAAGACACAAAAAATTGCCGAATTGGCCAAGCTAGTATCAGAAAATAAAGCAGTGCTGGTCTGCCCAGAAGTAATGGGAGGTTTAAGTACGCCTAGAGATCCTGCTGAAATTATCGGTGGCGATGGTTTTGATGTTTGGAATGGAAAAGCACGAGTTGTTTCTTGTCAGCAAGTAGACGTGACGGCTGCTTATAAGACAGGAGCGATTGTGGCTTATGAGAAATTAAAAGCTGCCGGAATTAGCCGATTAATCTTAAAAGAGCGTAGCCCATCTTGTGGGAGTAGACAAATTTATGATGGAACTTTTAGCGGCAATCAGCAAAAGGGTGTAGGTGTTGCAACCGCCTATTTTATTAATCAGGGGTTAGAAGTTTATTCAGAAAATAATTATCACCTGCTATCAATTATAGCGGCAGATTAAATTTTTCATGATAGGAGGGATTTCATGGAAATTGAAAAAACGAATCGGATGAATGCACTATTTGAATTTTATTCCACACTTTTGACCGAAAAACAAATGAATTACATGGAGCTATACTATGCAGATGATTTTTCACTAGGGGAAATTGCCGAAGAATTTCAGGTGAGTCGTCAAGCAGTTTATGATAATATAAAACGGACAGAAAAAATTTTGGAAGATTATGAGCGCAAATTACATCTATTTTCCGATTATATTGTGCGCGGCGAAGTTTTGGACCGGGCCGAGAGTTATATTAAAGCCCACTATCCTAAAGATGAAGAGCTGCCGAAATTTTTGCAGGAACTTCAAGAAATCGATGAATAGTTTTTAGTTGAAAGGAACGAAGACAATGGCATTTGAAAATCTAACAGAACGCCTGCAACAAGCCATGAGCAAGTTGCGTAAAAAAGGGAAAATCACAGAGGCTGATGTCACGGAAATGATGCGAGAAATTCGTCTAGCATTATTAGAAGCCGATGTAAATTTAAAAGTAGTAAAAGAGTTTGTTAAAAATGTACGCGAAAGAGCGATTGGAACAGAAGTCTTAGACAGCTTATCGCCAGCCCAACAAATCGTTAAAATTGTTGACGAAGAATTGACCAAAACTTTGGGAAGTGAAACAGCCACTTTAATTAAATCCCCAAAAATCCCAACAGTTATTATGATGGTTGGTTTGCAAGGTGCGGGTAAAACGACCTTCGCCGGTAAACTAGCAAATCATTTAATTAAGACGGAAAAAGCACGTCCATTGATGATTGCCGGAGACGTTTATCGACCAGCGGCGATTGATCAATTAAAAGTCTTAGGCCAACAATTAAGTGTACCTGTATTTGATATGGGGACTGATGTTAGTCCGGTAGAAATTGTGCGTCAAGGGATGGAATTAGCCCGGGAAAAGAAAAATGATTATGTTTTAATCGATACGGCGGGTCGTCTGCATATTGATGAAAAGCTGATGGACGAGTTAAAACAAATCAAAGAAATTGCGCAACCAAATGAAATTCTGTTAGTTGTCGATGCTATGACCGGTCAAGATGCAGTTACGGTAGCAGATAGTTTTAATCAACAGCTCGGTATTACTGGGGTCGTAATTACCAAATTAGATGGTGATACTCGTGGTGGTGCGGCGCTATCTATTCGTCAAGTGACAGGAGCACCGATTAAATTTACCGGTACTGGTGAAAAATTAACCGATTTAGAAGTTTTCCATCCTGATCGTATGGCAAGCCGTATTTTAGGTATGGGGGATATGCTGACGTTAATTGAAAAAGCGCAGCAAGATTACGACGAGAAAAAAGCTGAAGAATTAGCGAAAAAAATGAAGGAAAACACCTTTGACTTTAATGATTTTATTGAGCAAATGGATCAAGTCATGGGAATGGGACCACTAGAAGATTTACTAAAAATGATTCCTGGAATGAATCAAGTGCCCGGAATTGAAAATGTCAAAGTTGATCCAAAACAAATAGCACGTCAAAAAGCGATGGTCATGTCGATGACACCAGCAGAACGGGAAAATCCCGATTTGCTAAATCCTAGCCGACGTCGGCGGATTGCAGCGGGTTCTGGCAATTCAGTCGTTGAAGTAAACCGGATGATTAAACAGTTTAAAGAAGCGCGCAAAATGATGCAGCAGATGACAAAAGGTCAAATGCCAGCTGGGATGGATCAAATGTTTGGTTCTGGTATCAAAGGGAAAATGGGTAAAATGGCCATGAATCGGATGATGAAAAAACAAAAGAAAAAGAAAAAGCGTAAATAAGACGAAGCGCTCCGTAAAAAATTAGCATGAAACCCGAATAAATATATACAGTTTTGTTTATCAAAATGATGAGCAACAGAGCAAGGCTTTTGCTGGTATATAGTCTATTCGGGTTTTTATTGCTGCTAAATTTTAAAAGAATAGGAGAAAGAAGATGGAAATTGAAACAAAGCGCCTGATTTTACGGCCGTGGCAAGCTGGGGAAGAAGCATTTTTAGCGCAATTTTTGCAAGATGAACGTGTAATGTATGCCTATGAGGGGGCTTTTTCAAATGAAGAGGTAACCAATTGGCTGCAGTGGAACTTGCATTTATACCAAGAAAAAGGATACGGCCTTTTGGCTATCGTGCGGAAATATGACAATAAAATAATTGGTGAATGTGGTTTAACCGATCAAATGGTACAAGATAAGATGTATCTGGAAATCGGCTATCATTTAATTTATGATGTATGGAAAAAAGGCTATGCCATAGAAGCCGCTAAGGCGGTAAAAGAATATGCCTTTATGCAGTTAGGTGCTAAGGAGGTTGTGTCAACGATACGAGACACTAATTTGGCCTCCATGAATGTGGCCATTCGTAATGGCATGTTCGTAAAAGAACGATTTATAAAAAATTATCGCAATGTGGTGATGCCCCACTACCTATTTTCTACCTGTACATCCGAAATAAGACAGAAGTAAAAGGTGCTACACCTTTTACTTCTGTCTTATTTTGCTAAGAAAAATTTATAAAAGCAAGAAGATAACAAGTTTGTCGACTGAGACTTCATTTTATTATTTGCCGCAAGTAACATTTTAAATAAATTATTCTTTTGCTTGCAGTGGGAGTAATTGCTTTATCGTCAATAAAACCCCATTTTCATCATTACTGCCACAAATATATTTGGCAGCCGCCTTTGTTGGTTCAAAAGCATTTCGCATGGCAAAGCTAAAGGAACCGGCTTGCATCAATTCTAAATCGTTATGACCATCACCAAAGACCATGGTTTCTTCTGGTGTGATGTTTAAAATCTGTTGTAATTGGGCCACGGTGTGACGTTTGTGTACGCCAAAATTGGTAATATCAATCCAAGCAGCTTCAGAAGCCACAATGTAGGCGTGTTTTTCAAATTCGGCTAGTTGCGGTGCGACTTCATAACTTCTTAATTTGTCATCATAAACTGTAATTTTTACAAAATCTGCTGTAAGACTTTGATAATCTGCTGTTTTTTCTACAACTTCATAAGACCCCCGCACCATTCTTTCGTTTTGATCAGATGTATCTTCATGAATGATTGCGGCTTGCTGGGTGCAAGCGATAATCGTCATATCATCATGAATACTTTGCAGTTTCGCAATGATTTCTTTGCCCACTTTGTTTGGCAGTAAAGATTCGTAAATATATTGGCCATCATGTTTAATTCGAGTAGCGCTATCGCCTAAAATCCACAAATCTTTTGTTCCAACGTTTTGAAATAAGGCTTCTACGCGTTCACATTGTTTACCAGTGCAAGGAGCAAACACCACATTTTGTTGGTCCATGTGTTGGCGAACTTCTTGATACAATTTTTCATCAAAGGTACTCTGACTGTTCAAAAAGGTACCATCTAAATCGCTGATAATTAGTTTAATCATTGCTTCCTCCTGTAATCGTTTTTTTTAGTATAACAAGAAATTGCGGCAAAAAATAAAACGCCAGGAAAGATTCCATGACGTTTTACAATTTATAATCTAAATTCTTTATTTTTTGTAAATTTTAATGCGAAAAATCATTCATTCTTAAGTCCTGCTTTTTCGTCCGATATATTTCCCACTTCGTTTTGATAGAAGAAAAGAAGACTAAAAGAAAGAGCAGAATTCCTATTATTGCGATCGTAACCAGTGTACTTAAGATTGTTTGGGTAAAAGATACTGCTTCTTGGCTATCTTTTAAGATGAAATAAAGTTGCCAAGTATTTGTAAAAGCATTTAGGATAATAAAACTCATAAATACCCACATCAAGCTCCAAATAGGCCAGCGAGCATTTTGATGTAAGAGATAATCGCCATCATTTTCTAGCGAGAGGGTAAGGTATTTGCGGGCAGTCCAGCCCAAAAATAAAAAGATCAGCACAAGAAAAATCGGTATCATCCACCAATAACCACCACTTTTTCCTAAGGTGTAAATGAATAGATTTTCTGGATTGAAAGAAAATGGGTTAGCATTCTGGCGATTAAAGAGATTTAAAAAACTATTCCACGCAGAAGGTAAAAAGCTGGCAAAAAAGACAAACCCTACCCAAGTCAGCGGACCAAAAACCAAATTACCTACCATTGAGCCAATGAACATGCTGCAAGTAAATAAAAGAACATTTAATGTAAAACTACTTGCCGCTGATTGGAGTAACTGTCCCCACGTAACATTCAAATAAGGAGCGGGAATACCCATTTTTAAATAGCAAATATAAAAAATCTGGCTCAACAATAGACTTCCTAAAATGGGGAGTGCCACATAGACTAATTTTTGCGAGAAAAGCTGGCTCCGCTTTTGTGGCAATGAAAATAAGAAACGATTAAAAGCTGTTTTTTCGTCAATGAAAAAGATGAGAAAACCTGATAGCCCCACTAATAATAAGCTCAATAAAGCATAGCCTTGTCCAGTCTGGCCAAAATAAGTGGCGTTGGGATTATAGCTTTGATATCTTTTATTTGAAATTTGTTGGGCTTGATAGGAGTCTCGATAAAAGTAAAGTTGATCAGTAATATAATCTTGTCGTGAAGCGTAAGGAATATCTTGATTTTTCTCACTATTCCAATAAGTAAAACCTTCCGAGTGATTGTCATATTCTGCTTTAAATTCTTTTGAGTGAAGATAATTGTTCTGGGATTGCCAACTTGAAACAGCGCTAAAAGCATTCAAAAAGTGAATACCAAAAATTACTAAAGCAAAGGCAATGAGTGCTTTTCCGTAACGTTTTAAATAGATTTGTTTTAACATAGTAAACTCCTTTCCTAAGCCAGCAACTGCTCATTTTTTAAGTTTGCTTCAAAAAGATCTTCAAGCGATAGTGGCAGTTCTTCAAAGACTAAAGGATCATAGCTTTTAATGATAGCTGCTAATTCAGCTGTATAATTTTCAAATACAGCTACAATAACTCGCCCTTGAATGGTAATAAGTTTTGAATTTTCTTTAATAATCGGTGGTACTTGTTTTGCACGAAAGACCAATTGAATTTTACGAGCATTTTCCCGCATGTTTTCTAACGTATAGTCTTTGGTAATCGTTTGTCCTTTTAGTAATAAGGCTCGATCAATCAATCCTTCTAATTCCTGTAAATTGTGGGATGCAATGAGTGCGCAACGCTTATTTGTCGTTAAATGGGTTAACAAAAGTCCGATAACTTTTTTACGGACGATGATATCCAAGCCGTCAAATGGTTCATCTAATAATAAATATTTTGCATTTGAGGCAATCGCTAAGATCATTTGATATAAACCTTGTATTCCTTTAGAAGCTTTCCGATAAAGCATTTTAGAATTTAATCCATGTTCTTTTAACAATTGTAAATAAAGGTCTTGATCAAATTTAGGATAAGCGGCGCGATAAAATTCATTAATGGCTTGAAATGAATAGTATTTTAAAAAATTGTCTAATTCATCAATATAAAAAATTTCACTTTTTAACTGACTATTTCGCGCAATGTTTTGCCCATTAATGGTAATTTCACCTGCATCTGGTAGATAATTACCCGCAATAGTACGAAATAAAGTGGTCTTACCTGATCCATTGCGACCAATTAAACCAATAATTTCATTTTCATTCAAGCTAAAATCAATATCAGTTAATACTGTTTTCGTTCCAATAATTTTTTTTAATTGCGAGATTTTCATTGTGAATCTTCTCCTTTAAATTGAGGATCTTTAAGCCAGCTAATCAGTTCATCTTTTGAAACTTGTAGTTGCAATGCTTCAATCACGAGTTCTTGGAAATGTTGCTTTAATTGGCTAATGCGCATTTCGTCACGGGGGATATTTTCCTGACTTTTTACAAAAGTTCCTTTACCTTTCACTGTAATCAAAACATTTTCAGTTTCTAAAACTTTATACGCCTTGCTGATAGTATTCGGATTCATTAAAAGGTCTTTGGCCAATTCACGGACAGAAGGTAATCGATCCCCGGGTTGTAATAAACCTGTGACCACCTGATGTTTAATATTTAAAATCAGTTGTTCGTAATAAGGCTTGCTACTATTTTTATCAATCGTAAACATGAGGCACTCCTTTCTGGATAAGAATTTTTATACAGAGTAGCATTATGTCTATGTGTACTAATATACGTAGTACACTTTGAAAATGCAATAGTTTTTCTCAAAAATTTGGTGAAATACCTTTTTTGCAAGACAGCTATTAAGATTAAGCATTATCAACTATTTTTAGGAGTATCCTTTCGTTATTGACGCAGCAGGATTTCCTTCGATTTTTTTTATCTGGTAAAATAAAAAGAAAAGATAAACAGGGGAGAAAAAAATGCAGCGATGTGAATGGGCACAACAAGGAAACGCAGCGATGAAAAACTATCACGATACAGTTTGGGGAGTTCCAGAATATCGGGATCAATATTTATTTCGCAAATTAATTTTAGATATTAATCAGGCCGGACTGAGTTGGCAGACAATTTTAAATAAAAGTGAGGCTTTTGATAAAGCCTATGATAATTTTGTGATTGAAAAAGTTGCCGCTTTTGATGATAAAAAAGTGACAGAATTAATGGAAGATGCCGGTATTGTAAGAAATCGCAGGAAAATTGAAGCGGCTATTCACAATGCAAAATGTGTGTTAGCCATTCAACAAGAATGGGGGAGCTTTGCCAATTACTTATGGCATTTTGTGGCGGGAAAACCCATTATTTCAGAATTTCAAAAAGCAGGAGAAGTTCCTGCGACAACAGCGCTCTCTGATGAAATTACAAAAGATTTAAAAAAGCGCGGTTTTAAATTTATTGGCAGCACGATTATTTATGCCTTTTTACAAGCAACAGGAATTGTAAATGATCATCTGACGACTTGTTTTCGTTATCAAGAAATTATAGAAAAAGGTAAGCATAAAAAAAGCTGAACGGACTTCACTCAGCTCTCAAGATTATAGTTTATTGCCATAGAGAGTTTTTTTATGAAACTAGACAGCGACAGCTTTGGTATACCGCCTTTATTTTTTGTGGAAATTTGCCTATAAAAAATACCAAAACGCCAGTACGGTCGTTTTGGTATTTTAACTGTCCCATTAAGCAGTTAATTGATTGAAAAATGTTACATATTTGTCAACGATCAATTGGAAGAATTTCGCTGTATCTTCAACAATTGTGCCATCTTCTTTAACTAAGTTATGAATGCCGCCAATATATGCTTCTGGTTGTTGCAAGGTTGGCATATCTAAAAAGACTAATGATTGACGTAGATGATGGTTGGCACCAAAACCGCCAATACCACCAGGAGACGCCGTAACAACAAGTGCTGGTTTACCTCCCCAAACACTTGCCCCCATTGGACGTGAGCCAACATCTAAGGCGTTTTTTAATGCGGCCGGTACAGAGCGATTATATTCTGGGGAGAAGAAGAAGACGCCATCTACGCCTGAAACTTCGGAACGAAATCTTTTCCAAGCTGCTGGCATGTTGTCGTTTTCTAAATCTTCGTTGTAAAATGGTAAATCGGCAATTTCGATGAATTTGGCCTCAAAGCCAGCCGGTAATAATTTTGCAAATTCTTTGGCGACAGCTAAGTTGTATGAATCTTTGCGTAAACTTCCTACGATAAAACCAATAGTTTTCATAAGTACAATTCCTCCTAAAATTTTATAAGTTACCAACTTTCGTTATCATAATCATAACAAGAAAAGTATGCAGAAAACAAAAGATATGTCTTGTTAAAAAACGAGCGATATTTTTTACGGAAAATACTGGTTCATGCTCACACAAATAAGAGCGCAAAAAAATTATTTTGCCTGTAAAGAAAAAACTCTTTACACCAAAGAAAAAACCTGTTAAACTACCTCTTGTGATTAAATTATATGGAGGTGGAATTGTAATGGCAGTAAAAATCCGTTTAAAACGTATGGGTTCTAAAAAGAAACCTTTTTATCGTATCGTAGTAGCAGACTCTCGTTCTCCTCGTGATGGACGTTTCATCGAAACTGTAGGTACTTACAATCCTTTGATTGACCCTGCAGAAGTAACAATCAAAGAAGACTTAGTACTTGATTGGTTGCAAAAAGGTGCACAACCTTCTGATACTGTTCGTAACATCCTTTCAAAACAAGGCGTTATGAAAAAACACCACGAAGCAAAATATACGAAATAAGGTGACTGATGATGACTGATTTAACTGATTTAGTCTTGACGATTGTTCGTCCGTTAGTTACTCAGCCTGATCTTGTGAAACTTGATGTTGAAGAGTCAGCTGACTTTTATGAGTATAATTTGAGCGTGGCACCAGAAGATATCGGTCGTATTATCGGCAAACAAGGTCGGGTTGCAAAAGCAATTCGCACAATTGTTTACGGGGTACGAACTGAGGGTACCAAAAAAATCCGGCTAAATATTTTAGACGGCAAATAGCCAAAGATTAAGACAGTTCCTTTTAAGGAGCTGTCTTTTTTCATACTTCAGACTGAGGAAAAATTTACTGCTATAGGCGATAATAAAAGAAAAAGAGGAGGAAAAAAAGATGACAGAATGGCTCGTAATTTTAGCAATTATCCTTATCTTGTTTATTATTTTTAAACTTGGTTCTTTTTTATGGCGCTTTTTAGGTTTAGCAATGGCAATCTTTTTGGTTTGGGTTTTTAAAGACGATATTAGTAATTGGTTTAATCAAACGGTGACACAAATTAATGCTGACGGCGTTGAATCTGTTTTAAATAGCAGTGTCGACTTTGTTAAAGAATCGTTTACCAGCATTAGTACTTGGGTTTCAGATAAGATTGGCTAGCCATATAAGTCGTATTAATTGTCAACTGCCTTCAAATTGAGTACGCTTAATTTTAATCAATAAATCTTTTTTTATTGATGCAAAAAGATAAAATTCTAGGTCATATATTTGGAGGGTAAAGATGAAAAAGATAATCGTAATGAGCGTGTTGCTTTTAACACTGGTCGGTTGTGGACAAAAAGCAGCAGATACAAAAACGAAAACAACAGACAATCCAAAAACTACAGCGACAACCTCAAATAAGCAGTCTGCTAACACCAGTACAACTACCAAAAGTAGTGCTAAAACAACCCAAACGGACGCATTAGCTGAATTAAAAAAAGAAAATTCTAAGACATTATTACCTACCAATATCCCCCGCGATGAAAATCGTGCTTTAAATATTGCAATGGATAAACAAAGTGACAGTTTAGCGGTGTTGTACTACATCATGGATACACCACTTGTTTTAAATGATCAAAGCTTAAATCATCAAGCAGCTTTTGCTCGCTATAAAATGGAACAATTTGACACAAAAGCAGCCGCTCAAAAAGCGGTCGCTTATCAGTTTGATGATGGCGGCAAAAAAGTTGATTTAGGCCATGATATTACCGCTTATAGTCAAGGTGCTGCTGGTTCCACTTATTTAAATTGGCAAGAAGGCAACTGGTCAATTTTACTGCGTGCCAGCAATGTGACCGGCCAGGATGGAACGGAGTTGGCAAAAGAAGTCGTAAATTATTTAGAAGAAGCGGCATTGCCGGCACCAAAAGATGTGGGACAAATTACAATTGATATGTCTCAAAGCGGCTATGAAGGCAATCAGGTAGTTTGGCAAGAGGGTACAACAGTTTACACTGTGGCACATGAAGATACCATTCCAGCGTTAGAGATGGCCGTCTCTATGAACAAATAGGCAGAAAATATCCGCCCGAAAATTAAATTGAGTGCTTCACAAACAAATGCCTAACCTTTAATTATCAATTAAAAGGCTAAAGTACAAAATGTTTGTGAAGCTTTTTTTATGGAAACATTAACTTATCATCCATAATCTTGGAAAATGTTATAATAAAAACTACACTAAAAAAGTGAAAAGCAAAATGGTGAGAAAAGTGGTGCTGTCGGTGAAGATTTATCGCAAATTGAATTTACTAGAAGATAAAAAAGTTATTCAAAATTTGAATATTGCTGCTATAGTGGTCATGGTTTTTTGTTATATTTTACTACTTCCATTATTTAACCACGATTCTGTTAAAACGCTGCCTCTTCTAGGAGAATTGGGTGCACTTATTGTCAGTTTAGTAGTGATAGTGATAGTTCATGAAGGTATACATGGCGTCTTTTTCAAAATTTTTAATTTCAAAGGAAAAGTAAAATTTGGCTTTAAAAATGGTATGGCATATGCAACTAGTCCTGGATCTATGTATCGAAAATGGCAGTTTTTTATCATCAGTATCGCACCCTTTATAATTATAACTATACTATTGCTAGTCATAATGAATGAGTGGCCCTATGCTTTGTTGCGGTTACTAATTGCCGCTCATAGTGGCGCTTGTGCGGGGGATTTTTATTGGTGCTATTTACTTTTGACAACGCCTAAAAACTTGTTGGTCGAAGATACTGAGGTTGGCTTAACCTTTCATGAAGTAGACTAGAAAATAGCTGTTTTGCATGATAAAATGAATCAGAAAATTTACATGAGTTTAAGAAAAGAAAGAGGCTATTAAATGGACTATTTAAACGTAGGAAAAATTGTTAACACCCATGGCATTCGTGGAGAAGTTCGGGTTGTTTCACAAACGGATTTTCCGGAAGAACGGTATCAAAAAGGGGCAACCTTAATCTTATTTCGGGAGGGAATGCCTCCTTTAGAATTAACTGTGGCAAGCCACCGTCAGCACAAAAATTTTGATTTATTAACATTTGAAGGGTATCCCAATATCAATGATGTTGAAAAATTTCGTGATGGTATTTTAAAGGTAGCAAAAGACAACTTGGCTGCCTTAGGAGAAGACGAATATTACTATCACCAAATTATTGGCTTAACTGTTTTAGACGAAAACAAACACGAAATTGGTAAGATCAAAGAAATTTTATCGCCTGGTGCAAATGATGTCTGGGTTGTCCAACGAAAAGGTAAAAAGGATGCTTTAATTCCTTATATTGCTTCGGTGGTTAAAGCGATTGATTTAACCGCTGGTGTGGTAGAAGTTGAATTACCTGAAGGGTTGATTGACGATGAGAATTGATGTTTTAACGCTATTTCCCCGTATGTTTGAAGGTCCAATGGGAGAATCGATTATCGGTAAAGCACGGGACAAAGCGTTATTAGAAATTAATGTCTCAAATTTTCGGGACTTTGCCAATAATAAACACAAGACAGTCGATGATTATCCTTATGGTGGCGGCGCAGGGATGCTTTTAAAAGTGCAGCCGATTTACGATAATTTAAAAGCAATTGAAGAGGCAACACCAACAGTAAAAAAGAGAGTCATTTTATTAGATCCAGCCGGGAAAAAATTTGATCAAAAAGTTGCCGAAGAATTTTCTAAAGAAGACCATTTGATTTTTATTTGTGGGCACTATGAAGGCTATGATGAACGAATTCGTACTCTTGTAACCGATGAAGTTTCCTTGGGGGATTATGTTTTAACTGGCGGTGAATTAGGCGCGATGGTAATGATTGACGCAACAGTTCGCCTTTTACCAGACGTTTTAGGCAATGAAACTTCAGCTATGACCGATTCGCATTCCACTGGTTTACTCGAACACCCCCAATATACCCGTCCAGCAGAGTTTGAGGGGATGAAAGTACCAGAAGTTTTAATGAATGGCAATCATAAATTAATTGAGGCTTGGCAGTTAAAAGAATCTTTACGGCGTACTTATTTACGGCGTCCTGACATGCTTGCTTCTTATCCTTTAACCAAGGAAATGGAAAAAATGTTAATCGAAATTAAAAACGAAGAAAATCAATAAAATAATTATCTATTTTTTATAAGTCAAAATAAGATCGCGACAATAGCTTGTTTTTCTACTTTTATAGTAGTTACAGTTATTGTCGTGTTTTTTTCTATATTCAACGTATTTAAGTTTGAACGGGAAAGAAAGCAGATGATAGGGGAGATTTAGTCAGTTTAAATTTCATAAAAATCTTTTCTCTTGTTACAATTAAAGGAGACACTTTTACAGGAGGACCTTTTTATGGCTAGTGGGACATTAACAAATGAAGAACTTTATAAAAAAATTTCTGCCAGTATCAATATTAAAAAAGAAAACTTTGTCATTTTAATTTGCGCCATTTTTATTGCCTCAATTGGTTTAAATATGAATTCGCAACCGATTTTAATTGGAGCAATGCTTATCTCACCATTAATGGCACCAGTTCAAGGATTAGGGCTTGGCTTAGGCGTTTTTGATAGTCGCTTAACCATGCGTGCGTTACGTTTATTAGTTTTAGAAGCCCTTTTTGCGGTAGTAAGCGCATTGCTTTATTTTTGGCTATCACCTTTGACATATGCGAGTAGTGAAATTTTAGCTCGGACTGAACCGACAGTTTGGGATGCAATTATTGCAATCTTAGGGGGAACAGCGGGGATGATTGGTGCTAGGCAAAAAGAAGCTAATAATATTGTACCCGGGGTGGCAATTGCCACAGCTTTAATGCCACCGTTGTGTGTGATGGGATACGCTATTTATACCCAGGATTGGGGAATGTTTTTTGGATCTGGGTACTTATTTTTAGTCAATGTTGCCTTTATCACAATTACAACATTTATTGTGGTACGGCTATTACATTTAAACTACCGCATTTCGGTTGATAATAAAATGGAAAAGCGTCGTCACTATCTGATGATTGTCATGGCAGTTTTGATTGCGATTCCCAGTTTTATTTCAGCTGGAAATTTGATTCAAACGGAGATGTCTCAACAAAGAGCAAAAGGGTTTGTAGCCAATGTCATGGCTGATTATTATATTTTAAATCAAAAGATTGATGAAAAACAGCAGACATTGACGCTGGACTTATTAGGAAGAAAACCAGACGAAACGGAGTTGAAAAATTTAGCCCAAAAATTAAATGAATATCATCTTGGGGATTATCAATTAGTCATTAATCAAGTAGCCAATAATGAAACGATGAATATGCAAGATATTGATCACTATATTGATCAAAAAATGCACAATCAAACGGTACCAAATCGTGTCACCACCAAAACCCAAGCATCTTTATCCGAATCGATGCGTGAAATAAAGCGGCAATTATTCCTTGATCACTCTAATCAAATAAAAAAAGTCAGCAATGATATCCTGACAACAAATGGGGATGAAACTGGAAAGATGACAGTTACCCTGGCTTCAGACGTTACAAAGACACAACAAGAGGAAATAGAAGAATCATTAGAAAAACTAATTTCTAAAGCGGATTACACAATTACAAGTGAACTTAAAAAATAAGTTTGACAAGAATTTCTTCTTTACATCCCGATTTGATGTATGGTAGTATGTTTTAGTGAGTGTTTCACTCAACTATTACGATAATCCGCTAAGGTGATGCATCTTAAGATTGTTTGGAAATAAGGAGAATGATAAAAATGAATCCATTGATTCAAGAACTAACTCAAGAACAATTACGTACTGACATTCCTGCTTTTCGTCCTGGTGACACTGTTCGCGTTCATGCGAAAGTTGTCGAAGGTACAAGAGAACGTATCCAGTTATTTGAAGGTGTTGTAATCAAACGCCGCGGTGCTGGAATCAGCGAAACTTACACTGTTCGTAAAGTATCAAACGGTGTTGGTGTTGAACGTACTTTCCCATTGCACACACCACGTGTTGCGCAAATTGAAGTCGTTCGTTACGGTAAAGTTCGTCGTGCAAAATTGTACTACTTACGCGCTTTACACGGCAAAGCTGCTCGTATCAAAGAAATCCGTCGTTAATAATAACTTATCGAATGGTAAAAGAACCCTTAACTGTAAAGGGTTCTTTTTTTGCTTGCTGTTATTTATATAGGTGAGATAGAATGAAAAAATATAGCTGATAAAACAGCAAGGGGCAGAAAAGGGGCAGACAATTACAATTTTTCCAAATCTGATTTTAGCTTTTCTTTCGTTTTCTTCGTTATATGCAGATAAATTTGTTGTGTGATTTTGCTATCTTCGTGACCAACGCGGTCTTGGATAACGTACATCGGCGTCCCTATTTCTGCTAATTTGGAGATGTGCGTGTGGCGGAATATATGAGAGCTGAGTGGTTTATCAGGAGGTAACCCCATCTTAACTTTATGATTGCGAAGATAGGTATTGATTGCATTTAAAGATAATGGCGTGCCATTCGAAGTTTGAAAAAGAAAATCGCCTTTAGGGCTAAGCTTAAGCAATTCCTCAACAATTACTAAAGCTTTTGGAGGGAGATCGATTTCACGCATACCGGCAGCGGTTTTAGTTCTTTCTGATTTAACCATCTCGCTAACTTTTCGTTCGCGGTAGAGAAGGGTACCGTTTATTGTTACTTTATCGTCGTGAATATCAGATTTTTGTAATGCTAACGCCTCACCAGGTCGCATACCTGTTAGGTATAGCCATTGAAACAGTAACGAATAGCGCTCATTATGCTTCTCTGTATAATCGATAATCTTCTTGTATTCGTCATCTTCAAGAAATTTATCTTTTATCTTTTCAGTTTTAAATTCTCTTTTAAAATTCAGTTCAACTTTATCAACAGGGTTATCTTTAATATATCCCTTTCGAATAGCGTACTTCATAATCAAGTTTATTTTTGTTTTTAAGATCGTGACATATTTGTTTGATAAATTATCTTTATAGATGTATCGATCCAAAATTTCATTTAGGAGCAAGATGTTGATGTTCGAGACGAGTGTATCTTCCCCAATATCTCTAATCACGCGTTTTAATGCGTTTTTTGTGGGTAGATAAGTACCTTCTGCCACTTGTTTTTGGTAAACCTCATACCATTCGTCGTATAATTCTTTAAATGTTAAATTTTGATTCTTTACATCGCTGCTATTTATCGCATCGGCTATTTTATTATTTAAAATAATTTGTGCTTCTTTTTGTGTTTGTCTAGACTTATTCGGTAATGTAATAGTCACTTTCTTTAATTTATTTGAATACGGATGCTTGTATCTTTCAGAATATTTGTATTTTCCATTCGATAACTGTTCAATCCACATTGTCTATCACTCCTGTTCTTTGATATAATAGACATAGTTAAATAAGCCTATTATAGGGTTTTATTTATAGCAGCACATCCTTCTAGCTTGCCGGCAGGGGATGTGTTTTTTTATTTATGATGATATAATTGGTTGTGTGACGAACCAACCAATTGGAGGTGGGATTATGAAATCAAGCAAGGTTAAAGATTTAATCGATTTATTGTCCCAATTGGACAGTGAGAAAGAAATTATTTTTATATCTGTTGGACCGTTTGACAATGCCGAAACAAAAATTGAAGAGATTGAAATTTCCGAATCTGAAAATGAATACAAAATACTAGTTATGGGATAGATAAAGTTCTGATCTTAAAAGAAAAGACTTTTGTTTTGTATAATTGGTAAACATACTATCATGTATGTCGCTATGTTTTAATACAGTGTTTGGCGATAATTCGTTGATGGCGAAAGATATTGTATCTGACTTTCCATTATAAAAATCTTCAGGGGTTTCAAAATAATGTTCGTATCCTTTTTTCTTTAATAGGTATCTAGCCAATTCGAACTCATAAATAAGCAATAATGGGAACATGTCCTGCCCAGAATCTTGTCGATCATTCAATAGTCTGTTTGAGGTGGCGATTATTTTGAAAATGGAGTTTCCGATTTTTTCACAATCCCTTGAGTTTGGAATCATCCCTTTATGAACAACGTTATTTCTTAGTTCAACGCTAGATCGAGTTAATGATAAAGGAATTTCGCCACCTGATAGATTAGTAAAACCTACTAAAAAAGCCCCTTCAAGACGTTCTGAACGATCCAATTTTTTCATAACGTCTTCTGTTTTATTTATATCGTTAAATTCTTTGAAAAAATAAGCGGCTGTAAATTCTTTCTTATAAGCTTCAAATCCCGAATACAATGCATGAAAAGCTTCAATGTAGAAACCAGAATTGAATGCTTCAACACCATTTTGAATAAGATAAGGAAATCTTGGCGTTTCAGATATGACAAAGGTGTTATGTTCATTTTGACAAGTTACTTCTTTGCCACTAAAAAAATCTTCATCAATTTCTATTGTCATCAAATTATTTTGAAGATTTTCAGACAAACATTTTTTACAAACGTGATTTATTTTCACATCCATTCCTGCTTTCTTTGATAATTTTGTTTCATAGCCCGTGCTGCGAATACGGGCCTTTTGAAGTGGCGGGGGAGGCAAGTGTTTTTTTAATTTTGGTCGAAATAAATAGCGATTGGACGCAAAATTCTATCTCCGGATTCTAACAGACCAAAACTTCCAAGTAATAGCTCGGTAAATAACGAAGGAATTATATTTAAGTCCATTGCTTGAAAATTTTTGAACGGGCCACCAGTTTTTACTTTCCCTTTGACGTTTGAAATGTTAGCGAGAATATATACCATTCTTTTCGAATCAGAAATAGCAGACAACTGCGCTTGCGAAATTCTCATATTTGCTCTATTACAATACGCTAAGTACCCTTCGCTTGAAAGTATTATTGAATTTGGAAATAATGAATCACCAAATTCAGATAATACTCTTAACATCTCAACAATATCTATAGATTCTTTTTTTTCTTCTAACTGTTTCGCTACTTTATTTCTTTCAAACTTTAGTTCTTCAAAACTTTGCAGAGCTTCCGTAGGTAAGCTTTTTTTCTTATTTGGTTTATTCATCAACCTTATCTGTTTATCGTATTCTTTGAGCTTTTCCTCTATTTCTTTAACCTGTTTTGATTGATCGTTTTCCAGGCCAATAGCTTTAAAAAAATTCTTATTTAAACTATTATGCATAAATTCAAAATCATAAAATCTAAACGGAACGTTGATTAAAACAAAATTTCCTTCATTTGAATTTTCCAGCGACTTTTCTAAACCGCTTTTATTAAGCTTTTTTATCAATAAGTCAATAGAATAATCATCCATAGCGGTTTCAATTAACTCACTGGAATTTTTAGTAGACACTGTGGCGAATGTATCAACTTCAGTTTTAGTAAATTTTCCGCTACCAGCAAAGATAGAAGGGACGCCTACACTTCCTCCCGCTTCTTTTCCTATTGTTTCCCCGCCGTTTTCTTGATTGCTATCAGATTGGCCTTCACCACTAACTATTTTTTTTAGGATACCTTCATCGATCTGTGCTAGATAAGAATTTGCCAAGTTCATATCTAAGTAAATATAGTCTTTCATTTTAGTAACCTCATTTCTCTAAATTAAATTAGTTAATCTTGGAAAACGAATATTAGAGTATTCTCACAATAAAAGACGCTTTATTTAAATTTATTCGCTAAGTTATCTCTGGCCAGCAAAAAAGTTCCCTTTGGAGATAGATTGTCTAAAAAATATAAAATTAATGTTCGTGATTGTTCGGAATTTAGATTATTACTAGTTGCAATCTCTTTTGTGACAGAGATCATCTGATTAAGGCTACCTTGAGCTTCAGTGAGGGTATACTCGCGATTATTATCAATCATATTTTTCGCGATTTGATAAAATCCTAAAGGGTTTTCTTGGAGAGTTGTTACAATATCATTCTGGTTCTGCCCTCCTAATGTTAAATAATTTCCTTCTATATCTTGTACGTCTACGAGTAAATAACTTAAATCATCAATACCCACATCTGCGGAACTTTTTATTCTATTATTCAAAGACTCAAGGTCATGGATAGTATTCTTTACAGATTTATTAAAATCATCAAAGTAACTCATCTGTTCATTTGTCAGTCCAAAATTATTTTTTTCAGAGATGTTAATAGAATCACTTTCTATTGAAACAGATGATTCAATAGTAGTTGAATCAAGCGAATTATGTTCATTATTTTGTGATGTACAGCCAGCCAAAGTCAGACCTCCCATAATTGCTATCCCTAAAATCATTTTTTTCATTTTCTTTCCTCCTTAAAATTTTCTTTTCAATTCTTTCAATACTCCAACGATACGAACTTCATCAAGCTGATGCCCAGAAAAAAATTGCGGTGGATAAATTGGATTACTTGCAATTAAACTCATCACGCCATCCTTAAAATGTACGTGTTTTAAAGTCCCTTCATCTCCGTTGACAATAACCACCGCTATTTGACCATCATACTCAACTTCAGGAGAGACTTTGATTAAAGCCTCATCACCATCGTAAATGCCATCGCCCGTCATAGAATCTCCATCGATAGTTAGTACAAAGTAATCCTCGGGATTACATATATCTTCGAAATATTCATACCCCAAAAATTCTTGGTAAGCAATACCGTTCGGACCGGCTTTCACACTACCGAATTTTTTAATAGGAACTCGGTTTTCTGTCGAAGGTGCTTGCGCACCAATTAAGTACCAGTAATCAATATTTAAAATATTTGCAATTTGATTCAAGCGATCTGCCGGAACTGGTCTTGTACCGTTCTCCCAACGTGCAATGTTTGCACGATCAATATGAAGCTGTTTAGCCATTTCTGACTGAGACATACTTTTCTTTAATCTATATTCTTTTATCAATTTTACAATATCATCATTCGATCTCATTTTGATTTCCTCCGTGACTAGAAGTCATCTAAATAATAACATTTTGGACAAATAGTCACAACTTGTACATAAAACCAAAAACATTGTTGACTTAAAGTCACGCATACGTTATTATTTGTCCATAAGCTTTATAAAAACAGAAAGGAGGGAAATATGTGTTGGTTATTAATTTAAATAGATTAAAAGCTGAGAGAATTGCTAATGATATGTCTGAGGCAGATCTAGCCGAAAAACTTGGAATTAGTGCGAGTATAATTTATAAGTACGAAAATGGAAGCCGTAGAATTTCAGTAGAAACATTTTGTAAAATCGCTGATGTATTAGGCTTTGATGAATCAAATATCAATATTTTTTTTACAAACAAACGTGACTAAATGGCACATACATCTAAGGTTAAATGGTTTTTAGTAACCATATGTCTTTGTAAGTGTGTGACATTTGGTTACATAATATAAGAATTTCATGAGACCGTTTTTCTTGTGAAACATTACAAAAACTATAGATGAAATATTGTTTCATTTTGACTTAAAAATTTCGAAAATATCTGTGAAACAATTTTTTATTCGCTATTAAATAACACAAAAAGGAGGCAATTAAAATGTATAACCTACTAACAAAAGCTGAATTTTTAGAAAAAATGGGTTACTCCGAATCAACATACCAAAGACGTATGAAGAAATTTAAGGTTCCGAAATATCGAAATGGATATCTTGCCGTAACTTCGAATGAAGTTTACATCGATGAAAAAATATATGAACAATTTATGCGCGATGAATCAGCTAAGAAGTTTCATTATGAAAGATTTGAGGTGAAAACATGAAAATGCAGAAATTCATAAATGATTTAGAAACTTTGC